>Ga0193717_1000019_pt1 | contig 212112 bp, 164 predicted proteins | sample U2c2metaG_FD_145900 | JGI IMG/M metagenome (GOLD analysis project Ga0193717, IMG submission 145900) | Soil microbial communities from a riparian zone of the East river system, Colorado, United States - U2c2 | ecosystem: Environmental > Terrestrial > Soil > Riparian zone | place: USA: East...
CTGCGGGTGACTGCGGATGATTCCCACAGGTTTGCCCGACTGCACAAGCAGAGAATGCTGATCGTCGAGTTCCAGCAATAGTTCTATAATTTTCTGCAAGGATTCCTTATTGCGTGCCGCCTGTCCGATACCGCCATACACAACAAGTTCGTCCGGGTTTTCGGCTACCTCCTGGTCCAGGTTGTTGAGCAGCATGCGAAGCGGGGCTTCGGTTTGCCAGCTCTTGGCGTGTAATGTCGTGCCCCTTGGAGCGATATAATGCGGATGTGCCGCATACCTGTCAATAAACTCCGAAGCTTTCATAGTTGTGCGGTTTAATTTCGTTTGATCTGGCAGCCTGGTTCGCTATAGAAAGCAAAGAGCCATCAGTGATCATTTGATGCAATTGACTAATGTCATTTGCAAAAATGCGGTCCTGAGTGGCAAAAGGAACTTTTGTCCTCACGTAGTCATGGCAGGCTTCCAGTATTGGAGTAGATCTCAAAGGCCTCCTGAAATCCAGCGCCTGTACCGCGTACAGGAGTTCTATAGCCTGTATGTATTCGAGGTTATCAATCACCTGGTGCAGTTTCCGGCCACTGATGGAGCCCATGGACACATGGTCTTCCTGCCCCAGCGAGGTGGGCACACTGTCGGCACTGGCCGGGAAGCACAAGGTTTTATTTTCGGTTACCAATGCAGCAGAAGTATATTGAGGGATCATGAAACCGGAATTGAGCCCTGCATCATTGATCAGCAGTTTGGGCAGACCATATCTGCCTTCAAGCATCAGGTAACAGCGGCGATCGGCAATATTGCCAAGTTCTGATGTAGCGAGCGTCGCATAATCCAGCGGCATGGCCAGGGGCTGGCCATGGAAATTGCCGCCGCTGATGGTATCTTCGGCGCTAAAAATGATCGGGTTGTCGGTGACCGAGTTCAGTTCAATTTCAACCAGTTCTTTGAGGTGCAGCCAGGCCTGCCGGGAGGCACCGTGAACCTGCGGCATACAGCGCAGGGAATACGGATCCTGTACGCGGTCACAATCTGCATGCGCATTCAGGATCTCCGAATTTTCCAGCAGAGAGCGGAGGTGACCGGCTACATACATACAGCCCGGAAAGGCGCGCAGCTGATGAAGGCGCTCGTCAAAGGGGCGGGCCGAACCCATCAGGCCTTCCAGGGAAAGTGCGCCGACCAGATCGGCGATTTCAAGGGCATTGTGCATGCGCTGAACCGCTTTGGTCGCAAAAGCCAAAATAAACTGGGTACCATTGATCAGGGCCAGTCCTTCTTTAGGTCCCAGGCTGACCGGCGCTTTATTGTATTTGGACAATACGGCCGCAGCCGCTTGTTTTTCTCCACCGTCGTACACCTCTCCCAGCCCGATCAAAGGCAGGAACAAATGCGACAGCGGGGCCAAATCACCGGAAGCACCTACCGATCCCTTCTCTGGCACCACAGGAATGATGTCCTGGTCGACGTGCCAGATGATGCGCTCCAGCGTGACCAGTGACACTCCTGAGAATCCCCTTGCCAGTGCATGCACTTTGGTAATGAGCATAAGTTTGGCGATCTCTGCAGGGATCGGATTGCCGACCCCGACGCTATGGCTCTGCAGGATGTTGTATTGCAGCTGCCGGGTATCTTCTTCAGAGATTTTGGTATCGCAGAGCGGTCCAAAACCGGTATTGATGCCATATACTGTCGCGTGGTTCCGTACGATCTCTTCGACATGGCCACGCGATCTCCGTATTGCCCGGATAGCTTCCTCAGCCAGAACAGCCTTTCGCTGACCACCAGCAATTTCAATGGCGATCCCAGCCGTCAGATGGTCTGTCCCGTAATGAAAAATTGGATTCATAATGAATAATAAGTTAGTTTTTTATATTTCAGTTTTTTTAATTGCTAATGCTTCAGACGTCCGGTAATGCTTTCCGAAAGGGAATTCTCCTGGAGTTTATTTTCAGCAGCAGTCAGTGTTTTTAACAGGGCTTTGCTGGCTTTTGTATTTTCGATCTTGTCGGTTAGCGTTGCGTTGATGGCATCCCAAACAGGAAGCAACTGTTTCAGCAGCTCTTCGCCTTTCCAGGTCAGGCTGATCTCCTGTTTACGTCCGTCGGCCGCATTTTTAAAAGAATTGACCAGTCCTTTGTTCTTTAGCGTTGTGACCAGCTGACTGGCCGCTGAATGCGAAACTACCATCGTTTCGGACAGTTCCTGGATGGCTACAGGCTGGTGCTGCGACAGCAGGTAAAAGACCGGGAACCAGCTGGCATCAAACTCAATGCCTTCTTTCCGGTAGACTTCATTGATCTCAGAAAGAAAATACTCACTCAGCCGCTTCAGGCGGCTGCCAAAAATCAGATAACCCAATGACTGATAGAAATTCCTCATTTGATAATTATGTAAGTGCTTATGTAAATTTATATAAGTACTTACATAAATACAAGGAAATATGCTAAAAGAATAATTTACCTGTTAAAAATCTTATGCTGCATTTAATGAAGCTGTGCCCTGAAACCATAAACCTCCGGCAGTAAGAGACATTCCTCTGCTGGAATTATCCCGTCAGAGGAAGTAGCGGCAAAGAGACTAGATGCAGCGGCACAAACGCCAAGCTCCAGGCAGGCTTTCATTTGCCAATTGTTATGGATACCCAGTAAAACACCGGCAGCAAAAGCATCACCAGCGCCTACGGAGCCCTCAATTTTATGTCCGGGCAGGTCAATGCTAGGTTGAAACAATGTATTGCCCAGATGGTCAACGGCAATTGTGCCTGATGGGAAATGCAGTATCACCCATTTGTTCACACCCATTTTTAGGATGGCCGAAGCGGCCTGGTAACATTTATCCGTCAATAGCCGGCCATCCTCTGCTACCGTGCTGATCCCGGCTATCATTCCGGCTTCAAATTCATTTACAAAAAGATAATCAATATATTTCAATGAGGACGGAATCACATCTTTAAACCTGTCTGATTTTTCACTTACAATGTCAGCAGAGGTGATCAATCCGTTTTGCTTCGCATCTTTTAAAACTTTTGCGGCCCTGGTCTCTCCGTCAGGTTCTATAAAATCAAGTTTATCCAGCAGCAGCAGGTAACCCAGGTGAAAAATTTTTGCAGCTGAGGCAGAAAAATCAAAATGCACCATATCAAGGTGTGCATTTGCACCCCTTTGATGAAAGAAAGTTCTTTTCCCGGTTGACTTCACAGTCATCACATCTGTATAGGAAGTAGCCCCGTTCATTAATTTTCGAATCTGGGTGGCATCAATGCCCATATCCTGACATTCCTGAATAACGCTTGCACCCCTTTCGTCATCACCTACCAAGCCAAGCCCATATAGGGGGAAATCAGCTTTTAGTTTAACAAGCCCCTTTAAAATATTATAGGCAGACCCGCCATTGCTGCTGTACTCCGTCAAAATATTAACCAGTTTCTCCTCCTCAGGAAAAGCATCTACAACTTTTACCTGGTCTATGATCCAGTTGCCGCCAACCAATATTCCGTTTTTCATCAGTTTAATTCTGATCTTTTAAAATCCATGACAATTCAAACATAAACAAAAACAACTTGTATATATAAGTTGAAATAAAAAACCCGGGTTAACATTCTGCCTATATCGTAATATAAAAGAATATTAACCCGGGTTTTTTTGTCTAACCGAAGACAGTCTTAGTGCCCCCCTGCTATTTGCTCTGCTTTCACCTGGCCCAGTTTTGCCTGGCAGTAGAAACCAAAGAAAGCGATGTACAGGTAACAGAACACCGGCACAAAGAAGGAATGCTGGATTCCGTAAGCATCTGCCAGTGCACCTTGAACCAATGGCAGCAGCGCACCACCAAGGATGGCCATGACCAGCAGTGACGAACCCTGACTGGTATACTTACCAAGACCATGAATGGAAAGGGTAAATATGTTTGACCACATGATGGAGTTGAATAAGCCTACGCCAAGGATGGTCCACATGGAAGTGGAACCGCCAGAGAAAATGGTAAACAGAACCAAACCACCACTGATCAGGGCGAATATAGAAAGCGTCCTGGCAGGGGCTGATTTACCGATAAAGAAGCCCAGCAGGTTGATGCCAATAAACACGAGGAATGTGGAGATCTGCGCAAACGTTAGGTCCACTATGAAAAAGATCAGCAAAAACACGGCTGCAGCTGTACAGATCATGTATAACGCTTTCTTTGCTGCAGTAAATTCCTGATTAAGGGAAATAGAACCCAGGAATCTTCCGATCATGGCACCGCCCCAGTATAAAGCAAGGTAGTTTTTACTTACTGCTTCGGGCAAGCCCATAATATCCGGAAGCGCTAAGAAGTTGATGATGAAACTTCCGATACATACCTCGCCGCCTACGTAAAAGAAGATGGCAAGAATCCCTAGTTTGAGCTGAGGGAACTGGAGTGCACCCAGGCCCTTTTCAGCAGTTTCCTTCGACCTGAAATCAGGCAGTTGAATCTTGTAGAGTAAAAAAGCCAGTAAAAGGAAAAGTCCTGTAAATATAATATAAGGTACTTCAGTAGCCGCAGCAGTGATCTCACCGTTTACAGCAAAAAATTCAAAAATAAGATATCCGCCGATGATGGGTGCTATGGTGGTTCCCAATGAGTTGAAAGCCTGGGCCAGGTTTAAACGGCTGGATGCACCCTCAGGTTTACCCAGCAGGGAAACATAAGGGTTGGCAGCGATCTGTAACAAGGTAAAACCTAAACCTAAAATGAACAGTGCACTAAGGAATAATCCGTACATAGAATAGCGTGCGGCAGGATAAAACAGGAAACAGCCAATTGCAGCCACGATCAGGCCAAGCAGCATTCCATTTTTGTAACCGATCTTATTGATTGGGTCACCTTTAAAATAAGAGATCACAAAATAAATTAGAGAACCTGTAAAATAGGCGCCAAAAAAGCAAAATTGCACCAGCATCGACTGTAAATAGCTGAGCTGGAAGAGTTCTTTGAGGTGCGGGATCAAAACATCATTCATGCAGGTCAAGAAGCCCCACATGAAAAATAAGGTGGTTAAGCTGATAAAAGGAACGGTATATCCTTTATTTTCTGAGTTATTGCTCATATTACGATTAAAATATATGGTTTATTAACAAATATGGTAAAATTATTCGATCTGAGATCAGAAATTCGATAATTAAGGAAAACCATAGAAATGTCTGTTTTTGGGGAAAAATTAGTTCCCGCAGACAAAAAATGCTAAAAAATATTGGAATATTTACCGACATTAGTATTTTTACAAACAATTACAGGGAATTATTTAAAAAATATTCTATTTTTGATGAAATTTTAAACAAATAAATGAAAAGCTTAAGAACAATTGCATTAAAAGAAGCTCAAAATAGAGTTTCACCTGAGGTAAAAGCTCCGTCGAACAGAATTTCTGAGTTTTTTGGCATGAATGTTTTTGATAAGAAAAAGATGAAAGATTTCTTATCAAAAGAGGTATATGAGAAACTTGTTTCTGCCATTGACCAGGGCGAACTGATTAATCACGAAGATGCCAACCAGATCGCTACAGCCATGAAAAGCTGGGCAATGGGCAAAGGTGCTACGCACTACACGCACTGGTTTCAACCCCTGACAGGCACAACTGCTGAAAAACATGATGCGTTCTTTGAGCCTAGCAGCGATGGTGCAATTGAGAAATTTGCCGGAAGCGCACTGGTTCAGCAAGAGCCTGATGCATCAAGCTTCCCTAACGGCGGTATCCGCAATACTTTCGAAGCCCGCGGTTATACTGCATGGGACCCTTCATCCCCTGCTTTCATTATGGAGAGCAAAGCTGGTAAAACACTTTGTATCCCTACTGTATTTGTTTCTTACACTGGCGAGGCACTTGACTATAAAGCTCCTTTATTGAAAGCACTTGCTGCTATGGATAAAGCTGCTGTTGACGTTTGCCAGTATTTTGATAAAAGCATCACTAAAGTAAATGCATCTTTAGGTATCGAACAGGAATACTTCCTGGTTGACCTTGCTTTACATAATGCGCGTCCTGACCTGGCTTTGACCGGCCGTGCTTTGTTCGGTCACATGTCCGCTAAAGGACAGCAATTAGAAGATCATTATTTCGGTTCTATCCCTGAGCGTGTGTTCACGTATATGGTTGATTTCGAAAATGAAGCTTTGAAACTGGGTATTCCTTTGAAAACCCGTCACAATGAGGTTGCTCCTTCTCAGTTTGAGTGTGCGCCTATCTACGAAGAAATCAACTTAGCGATCGATCACAACCAATTGTTGATGGACCTGATGGAAAAAGTGGCTTTGAGACACAACTTCAAAGTTTTATTGCATGAGAAACCTTATGCAGGCATCAACGGTTCTGGTAAGCACAACAACTGGTCCCTGATCACTGATACTGGTAAAAACTTATTGGCTCCGGGCAAAACGCCTAAAAACAACCTGATGTTCTTAACTTTCTTTGTGAACACAGTAAAAGCGGTTCATGAACATGCAGATTTATTGAGAGCTTCTATCGCTTCGGTAAGCAACGATCACCGTTTAGGTGCTAACGAGGCTCCTCCTGCGATCATCTCTATCTTCCTTGGTCAGCAACTGAACGAGGTTCTTGATGAGATCGAGCACTCACGCATCAGCAAAAAAATCAAAGAAGACAATGCATTGTGGCTGGGCATCCCTAAGATCCCTCAAATCCTGCTTGACAATACTGACCGTAACCGTACTTCACCTTTTGCCTTCACCGGTAACAAGTTTGAATTGAGAGCTGTAGGTTCTTCTGCAAACTCTTCTGCGCCTATGACTGTATTGAACGCCATCGTAGCTGACCAGTTGACTAAATTTAAAGTTGAAGTGGACAAGCTGATCAAAAAAGGCGAGAAAAAAGACATCGCTTTACTGACAGTGATCAAAAAATACATCAAGGAATCTAAAGACATCCGTTTTGAAGGAAATGGTTATAGCCAGGAATGGGCTGATGAAGCTGAAAGACGCGGCTTAGCTAACATCAAAACTACTCCTGTAGCGCTTGATGCTTATGTAAGTGAAAAGTCTACTGAGCTGTTTACAAAAACCAATATCTTCAGCAAACGTGAGCTTCATGCCCGTCATGAGATTCTGCTGGAAAGCTATTACAAAAAGCTTCAGATCGAAGCGAGAGTGATCGGGGAAGTGGCCAACAGCATGATCATTCCTGCTACTATCGCTTACCAGAATTCACTGATTCAAAATGCCAAAGGCTTAAAAGATCTTGGCATAAGCGCTGACATCCCTACCGGTATCATCAATAAATTGACCGAGCACCTGACTATTGTTAAAAACAGTGTTGATGCCATGCTTGAAGCACGTAAGCAAGTGAATGCAATTGAAGATGCCCGTGATAAAGCGATCGGCTATGATGAGAAAGTAAAATCTCATTTCGACAACATCCGCTACCATGCTGATAAACTGGAGCAGATCGTTGACGACAGCGTATGGCCATTGCCTAAGTTCAGGGAATTGTTGTTTATGAAATAATTCAACCTTTAATAACCAAATTTTTAGTTTTGTAGCCCCTGCTTTAATTAGTAGGGGTTATTTTTTTATCTTTGCGGTACATGAGTGATAACAGGTACAACCAGCGCGGCGTTTCTGCCTCCAAAGAAGATGTGCACCAGGCCATCAAGAATATAGACAAAGGTATTTTCCCACAGGCTTTCTGCAAGATCATTCCTGATATTTTGGGTGGTGATGAGGCTTTTTGCAACATCATGCATGCTGATGGCGCAGGCACAAAATCTTCCCTGGCTTATGTGTACTGGAAGGAAACAGGCGATATTTCTGTTTGGAAGGGTATTGCTCAGGATGCCATTATCATGAATATTGATGACCTGATCTGTGTGGGTGCTACGGACAATATTTTGTTGTCTTCGACCATAGGACGGAACAAGAACCTGATTCCGGGTGAGGTGATCGCTGCGATCATCAACGGCACGGAGGAGATCCTTGCTGATCTTCGTGCTCAGGGCATTTCTATTTATTCTACAGGCGGTGAAACTGCGGATGTGGGTGATCTGGTGCGGACCATCATTGTGGACTCGACGGTAACCTGCCGTATGGAGCGTGCTAAGGTCATCAGCAATCATAAGATACAGGCAGGCAATGTGATTGTTGGTTTATCTTCTTACGGGCAGGCGGTTTATGAAAGCGAGTATAACGGAGGTATGGGCTCTAACGGGCTGACTTCTGCGCGTCATGACGTATTTGATAAGTCGGTAGCTAATGCGTTTCCGGAGAGCTTCGATCCTGCAGTTCCTTTTCACCTGGTATTTTCCGGTGGAAAGAAGCTGACGGATTTGATTGAGGTTGCTCCCGGTGTAGGTGTGACTGCGGGAAAACTGGTCTTATCCCCTACGCGTACTTATGCTCCTGTCATTAAAAAGATTTTATCCCTGCACCGTGATCAGATTGATGGTATTGTTCATTGCAGTGGCGGTGCGCAGACTAAGGTGCTTCATTTTGTCAATGACGACGTGCATGTGATCAAGGACAATTTGTTTGCTGTTCCGCCGCTGTTTAAGCTGATCCAGGAGCAGTCGGGTACGGAATGGAAAGAAATGTATAAAGTATTCAATATGGGCCATCGTATGGAATTGTATGTGCCCGCTGCTATTGCGGCTTCGATTATTGAAATTTCTGAGAGTTTTGGTATTGATGCTCAAATAATTGGACGAGTTGAGTCTTTGGATAAGAAACAGGTAACAATTATTTCTGAGTTTGGAGAATTTGTTTACAACTAAGTTTTCCTGTTAAAGAAATTCCAGGTTTTGTTATTAAGAATTTTAGATTTTCTTGTTAGAGAAATTCAATGCTCTGTTTTCGGGCTGCATCTTTTGTCGCTGAAGAAGCTCCAAAAGCGCTTATGCCCTCTCCCATACATTGAATTTCCTGGATGCAAATAGCGATGTCGTTAGCATTACCCCAATATCATAGGAATATTTTAGGTAAGCTTAGGGCTACTTCATTTTCTGCTTTAAAGCCTTCGCAATAGCAGCCTGCACCAAAGGTTCCATAATTGAGTAGCCGGCTTTGGTAGGATGAATGCCGTCTTCAGCCAAATTCTTTGGCAAACCATTGCGTTCATCTTTCATGGCGTTAAAATAATCGACATATACGAACTTATGTGCTTCTGCGTAGTCTTTTATCCATTTATTTAAGGCAATCACCTTGTTCGCAGGTTCCATTCCCGGTTTCCATGGGAAATCAAATGCCGGCAGCACAGATGACAACACCACGCTGATCTTGCTGGCCTTTGCAATTTCTGTCATAGCAGCAATGTTGTCTTCGATCATCTCCAATGTGGATGGCCCCGTGTTGCCGGCGATATCATTAATACCGCAAAGCAGTACCACTACTTTTGGTTTCAGTGCCACAACATCCTGGTGAAAGCGGACGAGCATCTGAGGAGTGGTCTGGCCGCTGATTCCCCTGCATATATAGGGATTGGAAGAGAAAAACTCAGGCGAAGAATTCTTCCATCCTTCTGTAATGGAATTGCCCATAAAAACGACCCTGTTCTCGGCTGCTGCCGGAGCGCCTAGTTTGGCATTCTCTTCCTGATAACGTTTTAGATTGGGCCAGTCCTGTGACTGTGCCAGGGAAAATAAGGACGAAAAAAGCATAGCAGCTATCGCAGTGAGTTTAAGTGATAGTTTCATAGATCTAATTGGTGCTGTTTAAGGTATAAGTCTGTCCGGCTTTGGTAGCAAAGTCGTAGAGCTTGCTGTCTTTCAGTGTCAGGGCATTCAGTTTGGCTTTTTCTGAGATGACAGGCTTTGCCGTCTTATTGACATCGTAAAACGAATTGGTATTTTCACCGCTGGCCGCTTTTAGTGCTACACTGCCTTTTAAGACATTTGGTGTACGGATCCGGCAGTTGCCGCCGTTGAGTGATTTGATCACCACCTGTTTTACTTTTCCGCTTTCCCATTTCAGGCTCACAATCTCAAATCCTCCTCTTGCTCGTAATCCGCTGATGCTTCCGTTTGCCCAAACATCTGGCAATGCCGGCAATAAATGAATGTTACCGTCATAGCTTTGCATCAGCATTTCAGCGATACCGGCCGTACAGCCAAAGTTACCGTCGATCTGGAATGGCGGGTGCGCATCAAATAAGTTGGGATAAGTGCCGCCCGATTCGGAACGGTTACTTGCCGGGCTCAATTGGTCGGTCAGTAATTTGTAGGCATGGTTGCCGTCCAGAAACCTTGCCCATAAGTTGACTTTCCAGCCCATGGACCAGCCCGTAGATACATCGCCTCTGTAAAGCAATGAGGTGCGTGCCGCATCAAACAGTTCCGGTGTGCGGTATGGAGAGATTTCACCTGCCGGGAATACGCCGAACAGATGGGATACATGCCTGTGCTTGTCATTAGGGTTGTCCAGGTCCTGCAGCCACTCCTGGAGCTGGCTGTGCTGCCCTACCTGCATTGGTGCAAGGCGGCTTCTCAGTGTTTTGAGCCTTTCTGCAAAATCTTTGTCTTTGCCTAATATTTCTGATGCACGGATCACATTGGAGAAGAGCTCAAACAGAATCTGGTTGTCCATGGTAGTCCCTGCCGTAATGGATTTCCCTTTGGCAATAGCCGGGGCATTCTCAGGTGAATTGGAAGGTACTACGACCAGCCATTTGTGCGTAGGTTCTTCTACCAGGAAATCGCTGTAAAACTGAGCCGATCCTTTAATCGCATCGTAAACAGATGCCAGGTATTTCTTATCGCCGCTGTACAGGTATTTATCCCAGAGGTGACGGCTTAACCATGCGCCGCCCATGGGCCACATACCCGAGTAAACACCATCGACATGGCCTGTAATGCGCCAAAGATCGGTATTGTGGTGGGTGACCCAGCCATTGGCTCCGTACATTACTTTTGCAGTTTCCTGTCCGGTCTGAGACAGTTCTTTCACCATTTTGATCAATGGCTCATGCATTTCAGTAAGGTTGGTAGACTCCGCAGGCCAGTAATTCATCTCCGTATTGATGTTGATGGTATATTTACTGCCCCAGGGCGGATTCATTTTATCATTCCAGATGCCCTGAAGGTTGGCAGGCTGACCACCCGGCTGTGAAGACGAGATCAGCAGGTACCTGCCAAACTGGAAATACAATGCCGCCAGTTGCGGGTCATTGCCTTTGGCAAAATTTGCCAGACGTACATCTGTTGGATCTTTGATGGCATCGGTCTCACCAAGATCGAGTTTTACACGGTTGAAGAATTTCTGATAAGCAGCAATATGGCTTTTCATCATTGCCGCATATGCTTTCGGACTGGCTTTACTTAAATAGTCTGCAGCTCTTTTGCTTTCATCACCGCTCAGATCTTCATAACTGTTGAAATTGGTAGCGATAGAAATTAAAAGTGTAACTGAATTGGCATTGGTCACGTTTATGGCATTTTCAGTAGCAGCAACCTTCCCGCCTTCGGCTTTCACCTTTACAATGGAGCTAAACTTTACAGCGCCCTTTACACCGTCCTTATCGCCCGAAATACCGGACAGAACAAGTTCATTGCCATTCCTGGTGCTGACCTGTGATTTTTGCAGGCTCTGCATGGCAGCAGAGAAAGTAAGCTGTCCGGGTTTGCTCGCTGTAAGCCTTACCAGCATGACCTGGTCCGGCAAAGACACAAATGCTTCCCTGGTATACTGAACCCCATTTACGCTATACGTTGTTTTAGTTACTGCTTTTTCAATATCAAGTTCACGGTAATAATCTGAATAAGTTTCATGACCTGCAAAAGCAAGGCTCAGGTTACCGAGCAGCTGGTAATTCATGCCGTTGATTCTGGACTCGATATTGGCAGCAGCAACCTTGCTGGCCTCATCATATTTGCCCTCAAAGATCAGTTTCCTGACTTCAGGCAAAGCAGCCAGCGCTTTTGGATTGTCGTTACGATTGGGTCCTCCAGACCATATTGTTGCTTCGTTTAACTTGATCAGCTCATTGTCGGGATTACCATACACCATGGCGGCCAGACGGCCATTGCCAATAGGCAGGGCAGCTTCCCATACCTTATCGGCAGGTTTGCTGTACCACAGTTTCATGTGGGTATCCTGAGCGTATCCCGCAGCTGAGCAGGTAAACAGGATTGAAAATACCAGGACTTTAAAGTTCAGATATTTTGGTTTGTTGGTTTTGGTGTTAAACATATATCTGGTTTTGGTCGGTTTTATTTTTTGGAAGCATCGAGCTCTTTTACTGTCCATGATGTTGTCCGGCTTGCATTTTCAGCCCTCACTTTTTTCACGTCTGAAGATTTCACTACAGCAGCTTTATTGCCCATGTCGTTTCTGATATAGCTCAGTACCGAAGCAATGTATTCATCATTATTTGCTCCTAATGCCGGCATAACATCCGGATAAGTTTTACCGTCTATCGGACCGGATAGCCCGTGAAGCAATATTTTGATCAATCTTTCCGGATCGGCATTGACATCTTTAGCCCCTGCAAGTGCGGGCGCAGGCATGTCCTTGCCCCCATTATTTATTCCTTTTCCATCTGCCCCGTGACAGGTCGCACAAAGCTGTTTAAAGATCAGGGCTCCGTCTTTTATTAATTTCTGATCAGCAGCAGCCATCAGCTTAGCTTTTTGTTCGGATTCTGCTCTGTCCCTGATCTTGCTTTGATACTTGTTCTGAGATTCGGCAAGAAGCCTGTCATCAGGATAGTTCTTTAAAAGACCCGCGATGATCTGACCGGCCTTTTCAGATTTATTAAACCTAAGAGACAAGGCGAGCTGCAAGCGTACGTCGGCACTTGGATCACTTTTCAGGGCTTCAACAGCATCCAGGAGATTCTGATCACCATTGGTCAATGCTTCTTCAGCGATCCAAAGTGCGGTTTTCCTGATTTCGGGATCCTGGTCTTTCAGCGCGGCGAGCAATACCGGACGTTCAAGTCCATTCAATCCGTTCAATGTCCATAAAGCATGTATTTTAGCCAGCTGAACCGGAGATTTGCTGACCAGTGCTTCCAGAGCAGGCACTACACCTTTATCGCCCCGTACTACCAGCAATTTTTGTGCATTGTCGCGCCACCAGCCATTAGGGTGGCTCAGGTATTGGACCAGCTGGGCACTTGGCAGGCTCAGCATTCTTGGTACTGTTTTATCAGGCTTGATGCCGTCATAAACCACACGGTAAATGCGGCCCCTGCCTATGTTCTTATCCAGTTTCTTCTGATCAATCTGGTTGCGGAGATAGGTTCCCTTTTTGGTCCAGTTACCTTCCTGAATAATACCGCGGTGCATATCTACAATGTAAAGACAGCCGTCTGGGCCGGTCGCACTGTTGACCGGTCTGAAGTTCATATCGGTCGAGGCAATAAACTCTTCCCCCGGATAGGCGTTCGTTAGCGTGATTTTAGCATTGGTATTGCTGAGCTTTGCCCTCCTGATGAGCCGGCCCACCGGTTCAGGTATAAACAGGTCACCAACGGCATCTGCAGGTAAAGCGGTACCCCTGAAAACCGACTGTCCGGCACAAGCAGTAAAATGATTGAGTGTGCTGTCCGGTCTCAGACGCCCCAGTCCTCCCTGAACATCAGGTGTGGAGATGACCGGCCATACAGACTGGAAGTCTTTATCCAGCTGACCGCCCACATCCAGTCGTCCGAAATAAGGATTTTGCTGAAAATCAAGGGCCGGAGTCTCACCACCGGCTGCTGAGTAAAACAGGCGGCCATAGTTGTCATTGGCCAGACCCCATTGCCCACCAGAGCCATTGATCAGTTTTTCAGTTTTCAGCATGCCGTTATCGTATTTATAGCGCACATCCTGATAGGTCACATAGATCTTATTGTCCAAGTTCCAGATCAGCCCGCTTTTCTGGTGTTCCAGGTTATTGGTGCTGACCTCATCATTACGATACACCATTTTCTTTTCATCAGCTACACCGTCACCATTGGTATCCCGGTAGCTGTAAATGTGATTGGAATTGGTTTCACTGACCAAAAGGCGGTCATCCAGCGCCAATATCAATCGTGGTAAAAGCAAATTATCAATGAAAACGACCGATTTGTCCATTTTCCCATCGCCATTGGTATCCTCGAGTCTTTTGACCTTACAAACCGGCTTCATCTCATCAGAACCTTCGGCATCCTGCATATAGGTATTCATTTCAGCAACGAACATTCTTCCGTTTCCGTCCCATGCAATGGCAACAGGTTCATGGATCATAGGCTCGCTTGCCACCAGTTCCAGATGATACCCTTTTTGAAGATGGATGGCTTTAAGACTCTCCTGTGGAGAAAGGTATTGGGGCGAGGGACTGGTATTGACGATGATCTTCCCTTCAGCATCGCGTTTCAGCGAGCTCTGGGTTACCTTACAGGTGTAGATGAACATAGACAGCCCGAGTATACCCAATACCCCTTGTTTGGTTCGTTTCATTTTTATATTTGGTTTGTTTGTGTTGTGTTTTTGTTGGCCTGAGCTATTTTTTCAGGCCAAGCGCGTATTTGATACCACCCAGAAGATGCTGGAGGTACAATGGCTCCTGGTAAGACTCAGCCGTATGTCCAAGCTCCGTATAAAAAGCCCTTCCGCCATCATACTCATGGTACCAGGCCATAGGATGCTTATCGCCCATTTTTTTGTCGCCCGCATCATAGCTGGTTTCGTCGATGGACATCAGTACATTCAGGCCATCGGCCATCCATTTAAAATTGTACCATTCGTCTTTCCTTTTCCATTCGGCAGGAAGGTGTTTGGTAGAAATATGATCCCGGTTGGTCACCTTTATTGTGGCCATCTGCTGTGCAGGATGCGAGGCAAAATACGCACCAACCAGGTTGCCATACCATTTCCAGTCGTATTCTGTATCGGTCGCAGCATGCACGCCAACGAAGCCGCCGCCATTTTTAATATACTTTTCAAATGCGGCCTGCTGGTCACTATTTAATACATCTCCGGTAGTACTTAAAAATACAACCGCACTATATTGTTTCAAATTGGCATCTGTGAACTTAGCCGCATTTATCGTGCTGTCTACATCAAATTTGTTCTCCGCCCCAAGCTTTTGAATGGCTGCAATGCCTTCTTTGATGGCATCATGGTGGAATCCCGCTGTTTTACAGAAGATCAGGATTTTTTTGTTCTTTGCGTAGGCCGAAGAGCCCAGCAATATTCCTCCTATAAGGAGGAATAGGGCTAAGTGTTGTTTCATCTTTAATTTTATTTAACTGACAATATGTACGTCACTATTTTCTTTGCATCGTCAACCGACAGGGCCGGGTGCGGTGACATTGGTATTGCACCCCAAACACCTGATCCGCCTTCGACCACCTTTTTGGCCAGTGCGATTTTATTTTCGTCGTTTGCAGGGTATTTTTTGGCAATCTGTTTGAAACCCGGTCCTACCAGTTTAACATCCAGTTTGTGACAAGCCATACAGTCTGACTTGGCAATGAGTGCCTTGCCCGCAGCTGCGTCTGCTGATAGTGCTCCCGCAGGAGCTGTTTTTTTTGCGGCTGCTGCCGGCTTTTTAGTTTGTGCAAATCCTTGCGATGCACATGTAGAAACAATGGCAAATACGATTGCCGGAATAATTAAGGTCCTATTCATTAGGTGTGTAATTGATTATGATTAGTAATATGTGAAATTAGGCAGAAAAGTTAAAAAAACATTAAAAATTGATTAATCTCTTTGATAAGTTACAAGAATATGTAACATTTTTGATTTTATCGGGAATGGAGTATTTCATGGAAACTCTTGTTGAAATCGTCATTATAAAGCATTTTGTATTCTTTACAAAAATTTTCGTAAGCATTCTTTGCCTGTGTGTGTTTGCCCAGGTGTGCAAGCGCCTTACATTTTATGATCATAGCATCTTCGTTTACAGCATCAAAATAAAAAATATAATTGGCAAGCTCCACTAAAAGCTCCGCATCCTCACCGTCAGGGATGGCGTGCGCGAAACCCAGATAAGTATCTATAATTTCATTGGATATCTCAGACTTAAAGGAATCCATCCATTCATAATTCACATTGGGAAGGAAAGGACCACGTTTAATGAGCTCCGCGAGTTCAAGGATCTTTTGCTTATCCGGTTTTGTTTTGTTTTTTATGATGGACACATACCGCTGGTAATCGATATGGATCTTATCAGGATCAAAATTGAGTTTCCAGTAACCGGTATCTTTTGAAATGGTACAGTTGTCGAGTTTATCAATAATGTTCTTTAGCTTAACGATACTGACCGACCTGTTATTGCGCGCGCTCTCTTCAGATTTATCAAACCACAGCAATTCTTTTAACTTTTCAGAGCTTATACCACGCTCCCAGCGGATGCTGTAGATCAGAATGACTAAGAACAGCTCCTTGATCAGCGGGGTAAACTGCCTGGTAATTTCTGTCGCGTTCTTGTCAAAGGCCTGCATATCTCCAAAAAGAAAAATGGTGTTATAGTTTGCATCAGTCTGTTGAGGTAAGGAAGTTTGGGGAACAGAAAGCCGGGGTTTTTTCTTTTTTGAGAACAGCAGAAGTGCCACGGTACCTGCCGCAGCCAGAAATGCCAATCCCCCCATCCAATACCACAGGCTGCGACTGGAAACTGGTTGCTGACCGGTTAATTTATCAACAGGCGGCGCATAAAGTGAATAGACATTTACCCTGGTCCTGTTGCTGTCTTCCCAGTACAGGGTGACGGCAATGAAACGATTGCTTTCCGGGCAATAAAAAAGATCTGCATAGGACCTCACATCATGGAACAAATAAGGAATCGGATTTCCAAGCAGTTTAAACTCAGGGCCGGTTAACGAGCCCTTCATCAGCTGCAGGCTGGACTGGTACTTGTTCTTGGGGAATTTTAATGCATAGTAGGCCTTGTTCTTTTCATTGATGACCAAAGAATTGGCAAATACAAAGTCCTCTCCTTTTACCTTCAGCTCATAGATTTTTTTGATGGTTTTTTTTTGGACATCAAAATACAGGAGATCGTATAAGTTCCTCGGATTGAGCATTTGCTGACCAGTGGAACTGCCATAACCACCCAATATGTATGCCCCATTTCCGCTTTTTCCCAGAGCAGCCAGGTATCGCGGGGTAAAGCCTTCCGCTGTTATTTTAGCTTCTTTCCAGGTTTTTGTCGGAAAATGATATTGCTGCACCTCGTTCTTATAAAGAAAATGCCCGTAGCCGCCAACGATATACAACGAAGAATCTGCGGGATTATAAAATTTATTGCATAGCCAGAAATCAGTAATACTGGTATTTGGGTTAAAATTTTCAGTCCAGCCTTTGGTACCCGGATCATAGACACTCACCGTTTTTCTGTCAATATAAAAATTGACAAGGTTTCCGCTGGCGTCGACCAAGGACTGGTTTCCGCGCAATAAATTGAGTTTACCAGATGCATATGGGACTTTTCTTGTCTCCGCATTTTTGACTGTGTAGTTGATCAGCGTATCATTTGAAAGAATATGAAGGACTTCATTTTTGGCATCAAAAGCTATGCTTGCGGGACCATCAACCGTAGTATTCAGCAGCGGCTGCCAGTCGTAATGCAGTTTTTTAACCCATAAAGGATTAGTCGCCAGGGCTGTTTTGCCGGCCAGTTCTTCTTTTACCTCTGCACCTTCATATTCATTCAGGGGCCAGAAATATTTTCTTACCCCATCAGCGGAAATACCGATGTTGCGGATCTTCATTGGCGGAACATCAGTGGTTTTAAAATCCCGGTACTCATTGGCTCCAAACAGGATCTTAAAGCAGCTGTTCCTCCTGAGTGCTATCGCTGTCTGGTATATAAATTTCCCATTGCTTATCCTGAGCAGCTTCTTTTCGTAGTCAAAACTGAGCCGGAGTGTAGTCCATTTGCTAAAAATGGCATTCTGCGGGATGTCAAAAGCGATATTAGAGAATTTCTCGCCTGCGATGATCTTAAAACGACTGTTCTCCCTGGCATTTTTGTCATAGATCAGGTCAATATTCTGATTGTTATTATCAATAAGTCTGAGGACATAACCGAAGTAATCCCTTCTTGAAGGAAATAACATAAGGTCGAAAGTAATTTCAAAATTATGATCGAAACACAAGGTTTCACCCGGACTCAGGTCCAGTCCTGTTCTTTGGTCCTGAACCACCTCATGGCTATAAAAACCCAGTCCGTAAGATTGTGCATAACTATCAGTAAATGATAGTGTAAATAAAAGAAGCAAGATGAATAGTGGTAACCCGGTTTTCATATCAACACGCTAATATAATTATATATCTGTATTGATTTTGAATAAATGCCCCGTTATCCTTCTTTCAGACAACGGGGCATTTGCAGAAAATTATTTTACTCCCCATTTTTTGTTGGGCAGTGGCCCCATTTCAAGCTCGAGTTTACCCCCGGCTACAAGCTGTTCATGGGTAAACCATGGGGAATCAATTGTTTTGCCGTTGAGTTTCGCACTTTGAATATATTTGTTTTGTACAGAACACTTATTGGCGATCATCTGGAACTGCTTTCCATTAGGAAGATCGATGGTCACATTTTCAAACACCGGACTGCCAATGGTGTAAGCAGGTATACCAGGCGTAACCGGGTAGAAGCCCATTGATGAGAATACGACAAAAGCAGTCATACCACCCCCATCCTCGTCGCCGGGAATGCCAAACACATTGTCCTTATACCAGGTATCTAACAAAAACCTGATGCGCTTTTGTGTTTTCCAGGGAGAATTGCTGAAGTTGTACAAGTAAGGGATATGGAAACTAGGCTCGTTACCCATAGAAAACTGGCCTACAATGCCGGTAAAATCGGGGAATTTGGCCCAGAGCTCATACTTACTTCTGCCAAGAGGCTCACGGTAAAGCTGATCCAGCTTGTTTTCAAAGTTATTCACCCCGCCAAAGAGACCGATTAAGCCTTTCACATCGTGCTGTACCTGCCACAAATAAGTCCAGCCATTGTTTTCATCATAGAAATCCCTGCCCCCCATACCGCCGTCAAACTTAGGATCTATCTTAATCCAGTTGCCATCCTTGTCTTTTGGCAAAAACATCTGGGCATTGTTATCCCAAAGATTTTTATAATTGTTGCCTCTGCCGTTAAATTTCGTATAATCCTGGGTCTTGTTCAGTTCTTTTGCGAACTCGCCCAGCGCCCAGTCATCGTAGCTGTGGCCCAAAGTAATGGCCACTGCCTGACGCTTCTCAAAACTGTGAACGGTTTTATTGGTCTCTTCCTCACCGATCTTCAAAGCAGGAAAATAACCTTTTTCATAATAAAAGTCTTCCAGATCAGTTTTAGGCCCGTTCTTCCAGGGCAGCATAGTGGCTTGTGTGGCATTTTTAAGCATTCCTTCATAAGCCACATTCACATCATAGTTCCTGATGCCCTTGCGGTAACCGTCCAGAAAAGTAATGGTAGAGTGAAATCCGTTCATGCAGGGGTTGTCTCCGTACAGCAACGGAAATGTAGGCACCCATCCGCTTTGCTGGTACATCAGCACATACGAATTCAGCATGTCACCTTCCTGCGCTGGATTGAGAATGGTCCTTAGCGGATGATGCGCAAGGTAAGTATCCCAAACCCAGTCATCTACATAAAAAGGACGGTTGGTTTTATGCACCTGCTTGTCATAACCGCTGTAATACTGTCCGTCTTCAGTGATGTCTACCATACGTTCATAACAGCGGTACAGTGCGGTATAAAAGCTGCGTTTCTGGGCATCAGTTCCACCGGTTGATTTGATCTGGTTGATCACCTTAGACCATGCCGCCTCACCAAGTTTAACCTGCTGATCAAAAGTGGTCGTCTTCAGTTCATTGCCGTGATTCTTTTTGGCCTGATCAGCACTGATAAAGGACAAGGCATACTTAAGTTCTATTGTTTTTACCCCTTTATCAAAGGTAAGCAACAACTTGTTTCCGTTCTTCTCTGCTGTTGCATCAGCATTCAATGTGCCATACATGTAGACCTTAACACCGTCCCAGGTCTCCATACCGGTGACTTCCCTGGCCGACGCAAGCTGTATCTGACTTTCGCCCCTGTTGTATTTATCAAAGATCAGCGCTTTTGTACTATTTTGAGGAAAATCAAACTTAAAGATGCCAGCTTTTTTACCAGGAGTAAATTCGACTTTGATGTCGCTGTCAATCAGATAGGTAGAATAATACCAGGGACGGTTGATCTCCAGATCATGGTCATAGGTCATTCTCTTCGTATCCTGCGCACTTAAGGCGGGCTTAACCGAAAAGACCTGTCCGTTCCGGTGTGAAACCACTGTTAAAGGAAAATTAGAGATCTGATCGTCCATATAATCAGCCCTTTGAGGAGTCATCCTGATGACCTGGTTGGGCAACTGTATAGTTGGTCTTGTAGGTTCTAAAATTGCACCTACATTTCCGATTCTTGGATCAACATACTTCAGGTTACCTTCTCCGCTATAGTTTGGCTGTTGTGCCTGCGCAAACAAGACCGGCAAACAGGCAACTGCCAGGGTCAAAATGGTTGTTTTAGGTGTAAATCGTTTGTTCATATATTAAAAGTAATAATTTTATTTACGCTCCGGCATTTTTATGCTCAGGGGTTTTTCATTGCGCAGCATTTTGGCAGCTTCTCCTGTCAGCCACAGATAGTGGTCTGATGGTTTGCCGTCATTGTTTACAAAAGAGGTCACTTTACTCACAGGCGGATGGTCTGTCACCTTGAATATGGCAGTAGCTTCATTCACCTCATCAAACATCGCAACATACAGCATCGATGCCCCTACATTGATAACAGTAGCAATTTGCTGCCAGTAAAAGCGGCCTCCTTGTCTCGGAATGGAGCCCACCGGCTTCACGTCATCAGGAAACTCATATTTGCTCAGGTTGTGCCAGCTAAAACCCGGATAAATGCAAGGCACATAATCGACCTTATTGTCGCGGCACCATTTGATATCGGCTATTGTATTGTCCCGCAATCTGTCCATGTCATTGTGCAGCAGCGGCGAATAACGCTGTACCGACCATGGCAGCACGATATCGCTTTTTTTGATCAGTTCATGCAGGTAGGGATCATTCACACAATCTGCATTGAGCGTGCGCCAGGCCATAGGGACGCCCAGCATGACCGAGCAATTGCCATAAACAGGATCATTTTTAAGAAAATCTATGAATTTATCCAATCCGATATTGCGCATGTTATAAGGCCTGTCAGGAAATCCGATTCCCCATATGGTTACCAGAGGCTTGCCATTGTGGTGAATATAGGTTTTTTTACCAGTCTGATTGGTTACTTTAAGTTCGTCTACCAGGTATTTCCAGTCCGCGATCAGCGCAGAGCAATCCTCATTTGAGGCGCCCAGTCCGGAAAGGTCATACATGATCCCGATTGCCCTGTCATTCTTTGAAGCCGCTTCAAACGCATTTTTTAGTATCGTGGCCGATTCTGTGTCCCTGTTTTTCGCATTGCCAAAAAACCTTTGCATAAACACACCATCCACACCGTAGTCCTTCATCCATTTGAAATGAAGATCAACAGTACTTTTATCGTGCGAGCTGAAGAACTTCGCTGTTTCCCCATTACTGAGTTTGTAAGGCGTATTGTAGGTCTTTTCATATTCGCTGACATCAGGCCAGATGTCTATCCCGTTGCGGTTTTCAGTACCGTATGCCCAACGCCTGGATTTGGTGCCATCACCTTCGGCCCTGAACCAGCCCTGGTAGCCTGCCATGACCAGGCCTTTGTAAGACGGATATTCCGTCTGCTTGCTGTGTTTAGATTGGGCGATGCTGCAAAGCGGCATACAGATCCCTATCAGCGCTGAGCAGCTTAAGGATTTTAGAATTGATTTCATAACTGAATCTAGGGTTTTGCAGCGTTTCTTCATACAGTAAATCACATTTGGTTTATATCAGCTATAAAGTACCGTGCAAATGCTTAATAAAACATTAATTATTCATTAAACGCACTAAAAATAATCATAAAACAAAAAATGCCTCCCAATTAATTCGGGACACAGTGAAAATATTCCAATTGAATTGTGATCCTTTCGATCTGTACAGAAAACATAAATCAAGTGCCATATCCGGTATCGGATTTGGTCCGTTCAGAACTAATTTTAGCTATCAGTTGTTAGCGAAATTTAAACAAAGTCAGTAATTATTTGTTTATCCTGTTTTTAAGCGGGTATCCCTGAAAAGAAGGAGCGGCCAATGATTTATGCATTAAAATACTCAAATGAAAAACTTTTTGAATTTGGCATATATCGTTTGTTTCCTGGGATTTAGTTCAGGGAATAACTCACCCGCAGTTAAAATACAAAACAATACCTTTCTAAAACCAACATTGCAGGACACTTCCCTGCAATCGGGAGCATATTCATTGGTTTTTAAAGCGTCGCAGGATCTTCCCGTATCCATAGGCGTAAAGTCCTTATTATTTAATTCGAGCGGAACAAAACTGTATGCGCTCAGCCTGGAAGGGATGTGCATTTATGAATTTGACCGGAAAAGCAAAAAACTCCTCAGGGAAATTAACTTTAAACCAACCAGAGCAAGGGGATGGGATTATTCCCTGAACAGAGCTATTCCATCTTTCGCAGAAAAACCTGTGGAGGCTTGTTTCAGTCATCAGGATAAAATCTTGTGGGTCTCCCTGCACAATGCCGGTGGTGTAGTCCCGATAGTAATGGACACTTTACCTCAGAGGAAACCACCTTCTATTTTACCAGGTAAGGTTGCTTATATTACAGATTTCGAAAAGCGGAAGCAGGACACCGTGTACCTTCCCTTGATCAGTACCGGACAAATACCCAAAGTTATTGCCGAAACTGCAGACAGCAAATTCCTGGCAGTGAGCAACTGGGGTTCAAAATCAGTAAGTATTTTAAAGCTGAATGATACACTAGCGCCATACGGAAAAAAAATAGCGACTATAAATTTACCTGCGATCCCAAGAGGAATCGCCGTAGATGATAAAAATAAAAAGACATATGTAGCGATTATGGGTGGGAACAAGATCACTGTGATCAATAATAAAAATTGGAAAATCGAAAAGAACCTGTCTGTTCCAACAAATCCACGCCATCTGCTGCTGGATAGTAATGGAAATCTATTCATTTCTTTTAACGCGATCGCTCAAATTGGTTGCTTTAAAGCAGGCACGGGTAAATCTTTGTTTAAGGTTAATACACATCTGCAACCAAGAACCATTGCACTTTCAAGAGATCAGCGGTTTCTTTTTGTCGCCTGTTACGCCGGGAACAGCGTAGATGTTTTTAAAATCAAACGGAAGGGTTTTACCAGAATCTATTCTTTCCGCTGCAGCGGAAAGCCCGTTGGGATAGCGCTTTATGAGAACAAGGACAAACTCGAAGCCTGGGTCAGCTGTTATCTGGCAGATCACCTGAAAGCATATGAATTTAAGAAAGCTATGGATGGCAGTTCAATCCAGCGAACCAGTGCCCAGTTTTAACGTTTTGGAATGTGTTTTCTCAGAATCTTATAAAGCAGGGACAGATCGAAGGGTTTTTCAATATAGCCGTCAAACCCGTTGATCCTGTATTCCTGATTGATATTGTTGTTGCAGCTTAATGCCAGAACAGGTAAATGAGGGTATTTCCCTTTGATCTGATGACAGATCCCAATACAGGCATCTCCATGCAATTTATAATCCAGCATGACAACGTGGGGCCTGATCTGATCAATGAGGTCTAAAAAATTTCCGTTGACCTCCGTAAGCGAGAATACCTCAAAACCTTCCATTTGTAAAGCAAGGGTCAGAACGTCTAATACGGCTTCATCAGTATCTTGCACAATTATAGTCTCCATGATTAACTGTTTATGACTCAAAGCAGAACTTAAAAACCAAGCCTGTACCTTTTTGACGGGTTTAAGACTAAATATAAGAATAAATGGATCAATAAATATAGTTTGAAAGGTTTTGAACCAATCTTTGTCCGGATTGTTATTCAGATATATTGTTTATGATATCTGGTTAGGCACTGCGGAATTCATCTGTAAGAGACTAGTAAAGGAGAATATCATGGAAACATTTTCTGTAAACTTCAGCGCATATAACTACTCGTCGTAATGAAAGCCAAAGTGATCAAGACCTCATTAACGGAGATCCAGGCGTTACGGGATTTGTTCCTGGCAGAGCGCCCTTTTCCATTCATCTATAATAAATGTCACGGCGCGGGGTGGGCAGATACCTATCTTTTTACCATAAATGAAATGAAAGTTGGTTACGGATCGATTTGGGGTAAAGACCGGCGTGAGGACAGGGACGCAGTTTTTGAATTTTACCTGTTAAGGCCTTTCAGGCATTTAACTGATAAGATCTTCTCAGAATTTCAAAAAACTTCGAGGGCTAAATTTATAGAATGCCAGACCAATGACACTTTACTGACTTCGGTCCTGTTTGATCGCGCCAGCATCATCCATGTAGAAGCCATATTGTTTGAAGACAGCTTCCAGACTAAACTCAAAATACCCAACACGGTATTCAAACAAAAAGCAATTACAGATGAGGATCCTTCATACGTACTGGAACAGGACGGGAATACCGTTGCCAGCGGCGGCTACGTATGGAATTACAATTTTCCTTTCATTGATATGTATTATGAAGTAGAGGAAAATTACCGGCAAAGGGGTTTTGGCAGCCTGATTGCGCAAGAATTGAAAAAAGAAGCGTACCGGATGAACAGAATTCCGGCAGCAAGATGCAATGTAAAAAACAAAGCCTCAAAAGCGACCTTATTAAAAGCCGGTATGCGGGTTTGCGGCCATCTGCTTACAGGCAGGCTGGGATGACTGCCATTCTTTTTGAACAATTTCTGTGTGGATTTCAATATTTTATTGAATCGTTTCACGAACTTCCAGCGCTTTTAGCCGGTGTCTTTCCAAAACGGGCAGATACTTGCTGGCAAAGTCACTGACCAGCACATCAGGGCTCTTGCCTGCCCCGCTAAAAAGTTCAATATACTTGTTGTGGTCTTCAACCATCATTTTTAAATAGAGCTTTTCAAAGTGTTCTGTCTCCATCTTGCTCATTTCACTGATTTGTTCCAGGTCTTTCGCGGGCAGGGAAACAGGAAATTTTAGTCCCTTTGATAAGGATAAAGTTTTCAAACCGGCATTGATCCGGACATGGTCAAGCTCCATCAGTCTTCCAAAATCCTTTACCCGAAGGCTTAGGGCTTTTTCGCCCGCAAGTTTGCCCAATGCCATTTCCAGCATTCCGCCCAATGCTGCCTTTTCAATAAACATCGCAGTCTGGATTTCATTTTCTAATGTCTCCCGATCAGGAGCTTTACTGACACCAACAACAGTATGGTCGATTGCTGTTGTTGTATCACCCATTTCCTCTGTTTTGTCAGTAGGATGACAATATTGAAGAATGACGACAGCCAATGGCAGAATTAACAATAAACCACTCTTTTTCATGATTTCCCGAATTTAATTTAACCATATCTTTAGTATTAGTACCGGGACTTACCTCGTGAACAATCATTTAAGTATTTGGTTTTAAAAAAGATAAAAATGAAAACTATCCTATCCCTGATTGTTTAAGAAATAAAAATATATCCTGCAGAATACGTTTTAGCTGTTCCGCTGATCAAAACCCTGTCATTAAGGTCTGTGCAATCCAGTTTGCCCACCCTTTCAGACAACTGCAATGCAGACAGCTCTTTTTTACCCAATTGCTCTGACCAGTACGGAATCAGGGAACAATGAGCAGATCCGGTAACCGGATCTTCAAAAATAGAGGCACCCGGCACAAAAAACCGGGATACAAAATCAGCTTCATTGCCTTTTGCTGTCGCGATGATCCCTCCCGGCGCAGTATTGACAGTACTTAACTTCTCCCTGTCAGCTAACAATTCCAGAATATCCTGCTCGTTTTCATACACCAGGAAATAATCTCTCGATTTCAAGACTTTAAGAGGTTGTTTGCTCAATGCATTGGCGATCGCATCAGGCAATTCAGCAGCAACAGGCTTCCTCGACGGAAAGTTGAGCGTATATTGATCATCCTTAATTGCTACTTCCAATATTCCGCTTTTGGAATTGAAACGGATGGCATCTGCAGCATAACCCAGTTCAGTTTTCAATACATGGGCCGTTGCTAAAGTCGCATGACCACAAAGGTCCATTTCATACTCAGGCGTAAACCACCTCAGGTGAAACCCATCGCCTTCCGGGATGAAAAAAGCCGTTTCCGGTACCGCATTTTCCTGCGCGATTTTCAACAGGATTTCGTCCGGCAGCCATTCTTCAAATACAACGACACATGCCGGGTTGCCTCCAAAAAGCTTATCGGTAAAAGCGTCTATTTGGTAACATTTAAATTTGCTCATATCTGGTTTTATGTTATGTGGTTTGAAAAATCATAATGGTTCCATTTCTTTTCGATTGAACTGTCAGACAAAGTTCTGTTGAATAAAACAACCAATACAGATACAATTTTACTAAATTTGACCAATACAGATTGTAAACATGCAACGAAAGCCACTCGTTAAAGAAACCTTTCTATACCTGCAAGTCGCAGCAAAAATAGAGAAACAGATCAAAGATGAAGTACTGAAGGCCGGCGACAAGCTTCCTTCTGTAAGAATGCTCTGCCGGGAGCTTGGCTACAACATGAGTACGATTACCCAGGCCTATTACGAACTGGAAAGCAGATCTCTGATCGAAACCCGGCCGAGGTCAGGTTATTATGTTTCACTGCTGCCAGCCCGGCGGCTTGATCTGCCCGCTTCCAGTAAACCCGCAGTTACAAAAAACATTGACGATCTGGATTACCTCATTGGCCGGATCCACGAGGACAGCGGGAGGCCAGAAGTCACCATGCTCTCCCTGGGTGTGCCGCACATCAGCCTGCTGCCAGTAGCCAAACTCAACAAGGCATTGGTCCAGGCCACACGTACGCTTCCGGGCAGCGGTACCGCCTATGACCCCGTTCAGGGCAATGAAAAACTCAGAAAAGAAATTGCCAGATGGTCTCTCAGCTGGGGAGGCACCCTTAATGAAAAGGATATCCTGACCACTACCGGCTGCATAAATGCAGTGGCTTATTGTCTCATGGCACTGACACAGCCGGGAGACACTGTTGCCCTGGAAAGTCCCGCCTATTTTGGCATTCTTCAACTCGCCAAAGGCCTGGGATTAAAAGTACTGGAAATGCCCAGCAATCCGGATACCGGCATAGAACTAGATGCCCTGAAGACATCGCTGGTTCAAAATCAGATCAAAGTCTGCTTGCTGGTCAGCAACTTCAACAACCCCTGCGGATCCTCCATGCCTGCTGCTCATAAGAAAGAAGTGGTTAATCTGCTGGAATACCATAACGTTCCTTTAATTGAAGACGATATCTATGGAGACCTGTATTTTGGAACGAGCCGCCCAACAACCTGCAAAGCATTTGATGAAAGCGGAAATGTGCTCTATTGCAATTCTGTGTCTAAAACGCTTGCTCCGGGATACCGTGTGGGATGGGCAGCCCCGGGCAAGTACATGGACAAGCTGCTCAGCCTCAAAAGAAACCATTCGATCTCCAGCACCAGCATCACCTCAGAAGTGGTAGCCGAGTTTCTGAAAAATGGCCGTTACGAAAATCATCTGAGAAAAATGCGCCAGACACTGCACCACAACAGCATCAAATACAGCAGCGCCGTCGCCAGATATTTTCCTGCCGGAACTAAGATTACACAACCGCAGGGCGGGTACTTCCTGTGGATAGAGCTGGAGAAGGAGATCAACACAGCCAGGCTTTACGACCAGGCACGCAAATACAATATCAGCATCGCTCCCGGCAGAATGTTTACCCTCCGGGAACAGTTTGACAACTGTCTGAGGCTGAGTTTCGGACTACCATGGAATGAAGAACTCGAAAAGAAGATTAAATTACTGGGCACACTAATAACGGCTACTTTTTAGCCGGCCCCAGCCACAGCAGGCTGTTCAATATCAGTTGATTCTGAGTTTCATTGGCAAATGAAAACGACAGCTCCTTATTGTGTGGCGGATGTTCATAATCCATGTCGTTATGCCCCATATTGAAATATATCATGCGGTATCTCGTATTGCTCCAGACGACCGGATAATAGCCTTCATGCCATATCTCATAAGCTTTTGGCCCTGTTCCGAGGGGAAAACTGCTGGAATCTATAGCCAGGAGAATCTTAATATCTGGATTCTTGCGCAGGTCGTTCGACCAGCGGTACCACTCATTTGGCGACGATTTAAAGGTAGCGGGCAATTTCTTGGTTACCGGATGCTTAGCATCCTCTACCTTGAGTACTGCTGAAGTTGGCCTCCAGGTATTGCTGCCATATTGCCCTGATCCCAGGAAAACATTGTGGTACCAATCCCAATTTTGTGGATAAGCCGAATCTTTTAAAGCAAATGCAGAAAAGTGAAATCCCATCCATGCACCGCCGTTTTTCATGTATTGCTCAAAAGCCCTACGCTGTTCAGGATCTTCCGGCCTGGTGTCCAAAAAAAGAACTACCTGATATTTGGAAAGAAACACCGGATTGAGGTTACTCCAGTTACTGGTAGAATCGTAGCGGAACTTATTTGCCTCCGCTATTTTGGAAAACCATTTATTAGCTTCATGCACAAAACTCACATGGGCCTTGTCGTTCTTACCGGTATAGAAGGCGATGACATTAAATTCTGGCTTTTTGGTCTGGGCCTGTACCGCAGTAAACAGCAGACAGGATATCACAACGATAAAAAAACCCGGTTTGAAAGCGTTCATATATTGACTGAAAATTTGAACACCCAAAATAGCAATTTAATCGTTCCCTTTACTAATCGTTTTCTTCTATCTGCTCAAAAAACTGTTTGAGTTCATCAAAGAAAATGAGCGTCCTGAGCCTTTCGTCACGCTCTGCGGTAATCGCAGCCGACAGGGCCCATCCGCTATATAATTTATCCAGCATTTCATGGATCTCTTCAAATGAATGTTCATTAAGAAATTCCTTAACCTGCGCTTCCTGATTTTTTCTGTTGTTGATTTGTACCCTCATACTTTTATCAAATTATTATTCCTACTTGCCTGAACGCTACTTATTAACGATTATCATTAATAAATGTTATGCCGAAAATCCCGGGAGCATGTAGAAATAACTACAACTGTTTTAATATATCGGAGTAATTAATATTTTACATTATTTATTTACATTTCATTGATTAATAAAGTTTTCTGACATTATCCTAACAAAAGGCCAGGTAAAATCTGCGTGCTGAAACAGACAATATATGTGTGGTACCTGTCTGGTGGATGTCTGATATATGCCGAGCCTTAAAGTCCAACATTAGTCCAGGATTAGTCCAACATTAGTCCAACTTTTGCTAGAAAAACATGGACTAATCTTATACTTATTTTATATTTATCCTCAACTAACATTAAAGTCATAAAGGGATCATAGTCCATTTATGATGAATTATTCATTTCATAAAAACTAAAGACAATGGCCAGATTAAAAGGTAAATTGTACAAGGGGGTGGTAGGAAACACGGTCCTTAAAGGCTACCGGGGTGAGCAACTGCTGATCATAAAAGCAGATACCCCTATTGCACACATGACAGAAGGCACCAGGAAGGCTGCCTGGGAATTTGGAAAAGCCAGCAACCTGGCAGCATCCATCAGACGGTCCCTGGGGGCAGTGATCGGAAATTTTAACGATGGCACAGCAGTATCCAGGTTAAACCCTGAAGTATTGTATTGTCTGAATGCTGTCAGGGATCCGCAAACTGATGAGTACCAATACCACATTGACAGCTTCGCCGCGCTTGCGGGATTTGAATTCAATATCAATTCCAGGATGAGGGCCAACTTTTTTGCAATTCCACAGGTAAGTTTAAATGGAAATATACTGGAGATAACGCTTCCGGAACTGCATATTCCCAAAGACATCAAATTTCCTAAGGATATCGTCTATTGCAAGTTTATCATAACGGTTGGCATGGTAGACCTAGTTAACGGGCGGCTTTCGGCACTGCCATCACAGTCGGTAGAGATCCCATACTCTTATAATCCGCTGAGCTTTCCGGCGCATACCTTTAGTTTTGAGCCTGAGGCGGGGTGTTTGTGTGTTACAGGATTCACCTTGCATTATTATGAGAAGACATTTGCAGGGGTTTTCCTGATGAACAGTAAAAGTTTCAGCCCGACCGCGATATTGAACGCACAGATGATGGAAGGGAGTGTTGATCCGGAAAGGACAAACGACTGGATGGAAATGGAGGTTGTGGGGAAGAAGAAGTAATAAAAAAACGCCGCTCTAGATTAGAGCGGCGTTTTTTATACAACCTAAGACTAGGTTTAGTTGAACAAATATCTTACGCCAACTTGCCCCTGCCATCTGGCACTAAATGACTCTGTATAAGGATTTTGAGTCGTAGCAGGTGAAAAAGTATAACCACCACCACCTGAAGATGAATAGGACACCAAAGTATAAGCCTGATTGCTGAAGTTAAACTGACGTCCCCATTCCTTATTCAACAGGTTTGTGAAGTTAAAAATATCGAAAGACAATTGCAGGCGATTCTTTGACGTACCGATCATACCGCCTATGTCCTGCATTAATCTAACATCAACCTGGTGTTCCCAGGGTAAACGGCCACCATTACGTGTTGTATATTGCCCGCGCTTGTCTTTTAAATAAGGGTCGTTGCTAATAAAATTATTTAAAGCTTCCCATTGTTGGGCAGGTGTATAAGTTACAGCTGATGCTCCTGTGCCGACAGTTAGGTTAACCAATTTAATATCCGCAATAGTTCTGGGAACATACAATAGGTCATTACTGAAAGCACCGTCACCATTCAAATCACCATTATACAAATAAGTAAATGGTGTTCCTGATCTGCCAGCATAGAATACCGAGATATTTGTTCCGCTAGCTTTATTTTTTCCATAGTTAAGACCATAAGACAAACTGGCGATAATCCTGTGACGTATGTCGAAGTTAGAATAAACCAGATCAGGGCTATTTGCATCTCTAACTACTTGAACAAATTCCCAATTTGACTGGGCCGTACTGCTAGCTCCAGAATTCACATCTTTTGATTCACCATAAGTATAAGCAACTGTAGCAAATAGCCCGTTAAAGAAATTTTTCTTTAGCTCTGCTGTTAGTGTGTAAGATGAACCTTTAGAAGTATTATCCAGCAGGTAAGCACCAGTATACGTAGAACTTACTTTAGATCCGTAGAAAGGACGATTGTCTGCGCCACCCGTTAAAGATGGATTAATATTTGCAACCGACGGTTTAACGTTCAAATCCCTGTAAAGAATATTATTAATTGTTTTAGAATGAATTCCTTCTAGTGTTGCAGTAATACCGGCTGGCAATTTGAAATCAGCTGCTAAATTTGTTCTGAGTGTCTGTGGTATTCTGAATTGAGAGCTCATCAAGTTTACCTGATAAGTACTTCCTGCTGTTCCTACAGTTGATTGTTTTGTTGGATCAGGCTCAAAGCCCGCATTATTAGCAGTAGTTCCACTCAAAGCTATACTCTTATAATCCAGTCCTGTGTTTCCATACTGATTAGAAAACCATACAAACGGCGCACGTCCAGTGAATAATCCGGAGCCCCCACGCAATTGAATAGATCTTGTTCCGGTTAAATCCCAGTTAAAACCAACGCGTGGCGAAACCAAAAGCTGTCCGCTTGGGACGATATTAGTGCCGTATCCCGGAAAGGAAGCGGCCACTGCTGTATTGTTTCCAGGTTTATTGTTGAAGATGGGAACATCCACTCTTAATCCAGCTGTTAGCCTGAATGTACTGTCAACTTGAATTTCATCCTGAAAATAGAAGCCCAACTGGGCTGCTTTGAAAGAAGCATCAGGTAATGTTCCTGCAGTAGCAGGATAAATTACATCAACGTTGTTAGGTTTTTCATCATAAAAATTCTGAAGACTAGTATATCTATATCTTCCATTGTAGTTGTTCACAAATAAATTCCTAAACTTAAAGAATTCATTATGCGTGCCTAAAGTAAAAGTATGATTACCCGTTAACAACTTTAAATTATTCGTAAATTCTACAATATCCTGGTCAAGTTCGTTAGCTGTAGAGCTTCTTTCGGAACCAAATTGAACGGTCTTTCCAGAAATACCACCCCAATTTTGGATTTCTACCTGTGGAAACAAAGATCCTGAGGTCTCTCGTGAGTCGCGTATTCTTGAATAGCCAAATATTAAATTGTTCGATAAACTTGAATTGAATTGAGTTCTCAGTTCAGCTACACTAACATTCTGGCTGTTATTAAACTTGTAAGCATTATTTCCAAGGCGAAATAAAGAACCAGTTCTAGAAATATTGTCATCGAACGCTTTAATATAGTTGTGACGCAATGTCAATTGGTTCTTGCTGTTGATATTCCAGTCCAGACGTGCGAATATCTTGTCACTCTCAGTCTTTGCACCTATACCGTTTGATGCACCGATATCATAACCATACTCATCCTGTACATACTTCGTTAACACAGCGGCGTCTGCTTGTGTGATAACAGCTCCTGCATCGCCTGCGTTAAAAAGCGTGGGCTGTTCAATTTTACTTTGCTCAGCATTCACAAACAAGAATAATTTGTCCTTAATGATTGGTGCTCCTATCCTGAAGCCATACTGGATATTATGAAAATCAGCTGCCTTTTCCCCAACAAAACTTTTACCGACAAGTTTTTCATTTCTCCCAAAAAAATATACAGACCCCTCCACTGTGTTTGTACCAGAGCGAGTCACGGCATTTATACCACCGCCAGTAAAATTGCCATAAGTAATATCATAGGGAGCTATAACTACCTGAATTTCCTGAATGGCATCTAAAGAGATCGGCTGCGTATTGGCCTGTCCTCCGGGAAGTCCGGACGTGGTTAATCCGAAAACATCATTATTTACCGCACCGTCTATTGTTAAGCTATTGAATTTGCTGTTAGATCCTGCAAATGAACTGCCGTTAGATTGAGGTGTCAACCGTGTAAAATCCGTAAGACTGCGACTTAAAGTAGGAAGATTTTGTATTTGTTCCTTGGAAATCGTAGTTGCGGCACCTGTGCGTCTCCTGTTAAGTGTTTCATTTCGGGTTCCTGTAACTACAACTTCCTGCAAATTGGCGCTTTCATCTTTAAGCATTGCATTCAGCAAGAAAGGTTCTCCCAATTTCAGAAAAACATCATCAGTTTTTTCCGGTTGAAAACCAACATACGTAATTTCGATCAAATATGGCCCACCTACCCTCATATTTGCTATACTATAACGTCCGGCAGCATTTGAAGTCACGACATAGACTGTTCCGGTAGGCCTGTGTGTAGCTTTTATGCTTGCGCCTGGAAGTGGTGCTTTTGAGTCCCTTACGGTACCATTCAAAGACGAGGTAGTCACTTGAGCGCTGACCTGAGATTGCAATCCTATAAAGGCCATCAGGATCACCACAAATTTAAGTAGTAAAGATTTCTTCATATTTTTTGTTTTTTTATGTGCAGATATCTTGTTAATGATATCGTCGCAAAGATAATTATTAAAATATCCAAGATTTTGGTTTCAATGTTAAATAATTATTAAGAACAGCATTATTTTTCAACATTTAACCCAAAAAACGAATTTATAACGAGCAGTTTTTCAATAATTTATATTCATTCCAGCTAAAAAAACGTTTATCCATAGTGTAATATCTACACTACTATATATATGTATGCAAATATATGCTGTGCCTGTAGGGAAATATAGGCTGTGTCATAAAACGCAAACCGCATGGTTTAATAAACATTTTTATTAATTTTGGCGCTGACTAAAGTTAAAATTCCTTTATTTAAAGATATGAACTACGATGTAATAGTAATTGGCAGCGGTCCGGGCGGATATGTGGCTGCAATAAGGGCTTCTCAGTTAGGTTTGAAAACTGCAATTGTAGAGCGTGAATCACTTGGCGGTATATGCCTGAACTGGGGCTGTATCCCTACCAAAGCTTTATTGAAAAGCGCGCAGGTTTTTGAATACATCAATCATGCTTCAGATTATGGAATTAAAACTGCTGAGGCTGAAGCTGACTTTGCGGCAGTGATCAAGCGCAGTCGCGGAGTAGCAGACGGCATGAGCAAAGGTGTTCAGTTCTTAATGAAAAAGAATAAGATCGAAGTGATCATGGGTACCGGGAAAGCTAAACCGGGAAATAAGATTGAGGTTAAAGGGGCTGACGGATCCACTAAAGAATATACAGCAACTAGTATTATACTGGCGACAGGCGGACGGTCCAGAGAATTGCCAAACCTGAAACAGGATGGCAAGAAAGTGATCGGATACAGACAGGCGATGGTATTGCCTGAACAGCCTAAATCTATGGTAGTGGTAGGCTCGGGAGCTATAGGTGTTGAATTTGCTTATTTCTATGCTACGTTAGGCACTAAAGTTACTGTAGTTGAATTCATGGACAATGTGGTTCCTGTAGAGGATGAGGATGTTTCCAAACAATTGCTGAGAAGCTTTAAAAAAGCGGGGATTGAGGTGATGACTTCTTCAAGTGTGGAGTCTGTGGACACCAGCGGCGCAGGCTGTAAAGTACAGGTTAAGACTGCTTCCGGCATGCAGACCCTGGAATGCGACATCGTTCTTTCTGCTGCAGGTGTGGTTGCCAACATCGAAAACATTGGCCTGGAAGAAACAGGCATCAAAACCGAAAAGGGCAAAGTAGTTGTGGATGAATTTTACAATACTTCTGTAAAAGGGTATTATGCCATTGGTGATATTGTTGGCGGACAGGCCCTTGCACATGTTGCATCTGCGGAAGGCATCATATGCGTGGAGAAAATAGCTGGTCACAAGCCTGAGCCTTTGGATTACAACAACATCCCGGGATGTACGTATTGCAGCCCTGAGATTGCTTCTGTAGGTTATACCGAAAAAGCAGCTAAAGCGGCTGGTTATGAGCTGAAGATCGGTAAATTTCCTTTCTCGGCATCAGGTAAAGCCAGTGCGGCAGGTGCTAAAGATGGTTTCGTGAAATTGATCTTTGATGCAAAATATGGTGAATTGCTGGGTGCGCACATGATTGGCGCCAATGTGACGGAAATGATTGCTGAAATCGTTGTAGCGCGCAAACTGGAAACCACAGGTCATGAAATGATTAAATCTGTACATCCGCATCCTACTATGAGCGAAGCAATTATGGAAGCTGCTGCTGATGCGTATGGAGAGGTGATACATTTGTAATAATAGTGATCTGCTCGATGGCTGCATCTTTCGCTGAATAAGCGAAAGCGCTTATGCCATCTCCCAGACACTAAAATTACCGCCAAAAAACTAATAAAAAAGGCCGCTTGTGCGGCCTTTTTTATTAGTTTTACCACCGATTAATTATTCCAAATATGAACTTACATACGATTGAGACCGGACTTTTTAAACTCGATGGCGGTGCTATGTTTGGCGTGGTTCCAAAATCCATCTGGCAGAAGAGCAATCCGGCTGATGCGAACAATATGTGCACCTGGGCAATGCGCTGCCTGCTGATTGAAGATGGTGACAGGCTGATATTAGTTGATACTGGTATCGGCGATAAACAGGATGAAAAATTTTTGAGCCATTATTATTTGCATGGTGATGACAGCCTTGACCGATCGCTTGCTGCAAAGGGTTTTAGCAGGGGTGACATCACTGATGTTTTTTTGACGCATCTGCATTTTGACCATTGTGGTGGCTCCATAATCCGTATTGGCGACAAACTCAGGCCGGCATTTAAAAATGCTTTTTACTGGAGCAACAAAAAACACTGGGACTGGGCTGTCAATCCAAATGAAAGAGAAAAGGCTTCTTTTTTAAAAGACAATATTTTGCCTATTCAGGAAAGTGGTCAGCTTAGGTTTGTTGAGGACACTGATGGGGTTCAATTTCATGATGGTATAAATATCCGCTTTGCTTATGGGCATACAGACGCAATGATGTTGCCGCAAATCCAATATAAGGGTAAGACGATTGTTTATATGGCTGACCTGCTGCCTTCTGTTGGACATATCCCCTTACCTTATGTAATGGCGTACGACATGTTCCCTCTGCAAACATTAAAAGAAAAGCGGTCTTTTTTACAGGAAGCTACAGACAATGGATATATTCTTTACCTTGAGCATGATGCCGTAAATGAATGCTGTACGTTGCAGCAAACGGAAAAAGGAATAAGACTGGATCAGACTTTTGATTTAGCAGGCATCGCCGCTTTATAAACAAAATGATAATAATTATTTGGTTTTGTTCAGTTTTTTATAAATTGTATTATTAAATACGATCTATTGTAAAACTAAATTAAAAAGATTATGGGCAAATTTGAAATCACAACGAGAAAGAATGGTGAATTCCAATTCAATTTAAAGGCGGGAAATGGGCAGGTAATTTTAACGAGTGAAGGATATTCCAACAAAAGTGGCTGTACAAATGGTATAGAATCTGTGAAGAAAAACGCTCAGGATGACGGCAAATACGATCGGAAAACCTCATCCAATGGCAAACCATACTTCAATTTAAAAGCTACCAACGGGCAAATTATCGGCAACAGTGAAATGTATGAAAGTGAGACGAGCAGAGACAATGGCATTGAATCTGTTAAAAAGAACGCTCCCGATGCAGAAATTTCAGATTTGACTTAATCCAAAATAACAAATCATTTAAGCCTGTTAAACAGTATTATTTAACAGGCTTTTTTATGAGCCAAACTTTACCTGTGAAACTCTAAGATATCTCCCGGCTGACAATCCAAAACACGGCATATGGCATCCATAGTTTCCAGTCTGATCGCTTTGGCTTTTCCTGTTTTTAATATGGAAAGATTGGACATCGTCACTCCTACCCGCATACTAAGCTCGGTTAAGGACATCTTTCTTTTTGCAAGCATCACATCCAGATTAATAACTATTGGCATAATGTAATTTCATTATAATCAGTACACGCTGTTTTGACACTTTTAAGATTACTTTCTCCTATTTTATTTCCTGACACCATGAAGACAAACATTATTTTGGCTTTTGCTAATATCAGTTATTATTGTAACACACAATATACATATTGTTAATCAATAATAAAACCATGTTTTACAATATAACTACACAGATACTGACAAAAGTACTTTGGAATAATTTTTGCTGTTAAAATATTGTATAAATAATAGGTGTAAAGTGTAACGTTTTCAGTAATTTATCTTTTCTAATTGCCATTAAATCCTTACTTTTGCACGTTCAAGACACATAACGAGTACCAAAGCATATAAATGAGACAACTCAAAATCACGCAATCGATTACCAATCGCGAAAGTCAGTCCCTTGACAAATATCTTCACGAGATTGGTAAAGTAGATTTAATTACCGCAGAAGAAGAAGTAATATTAGCAAGAAAAATACGCGAGGGAGATCAGGCCGCATTAGAACGTTTAACTAAAACCAACCTGCGTTTTGTGGTGTCCGTCGCTAAACAATATCAAAATCAGGGATTAACTCTTGGAGATTTAATTAACGAGGGCAACCTGGGTCTGATTAAAGCCGCCAAGCGTTTCGATGAAACCAAGGGTTTTAAGTTCATCTCTTATGCAGTTTGGTGGATTCGTCAGTCTATTTTACAAGCCATAGCTGAGCAAAGCCGTATTGTACGTCTGCCTTTAAACCAGGTGGGTTCTTTGAGTAAAATCAGTAAAGCATTTTCCAAGTTAGAGCAGGAATATGAGCGTGAGCCTTCTCCGGAGGAACTGGCGGACATATTAGAAACCACAGTCGATAAGATATCTGATACGCTGAGCAATTCCGGAAGGCATGTATCCATGGATGCACCTTTTGTTCAGGGTGAAGAAAACACTTTGCTCGATGTACTGGAAAACCACGAGCCAAATACCGACAGCAGCCTGATCAATGAGTCTCTTTCTGAGGAGATCAAACGTTCTTTGTCTACACTGACTGAACGTGAGCGTGAGATCATTGTCTTGTTCTTTGGTTTGAGTACAAATCATCCTTTATCTCTTGAAGAGATTGGTGAAAAATTCAATTTAACCCGTGAACGTGTGCGTCAGATAAAGGACAAAGCGCTGCAGCGTCTGCGCCATACTTCAAGGAGCAAAATATTAAAATCATACCTGGGTTAGTAAGCACAGCTCCCCAGGGTATTATAAAGTCATTAAAAGATTGGGCATACGTCCAGTCTTTTTTAATTTTACACCATCCAGCTTACAAGATTATGAAATCCTGCCTGTTTATTTCACTTATATTACTTTTGAGCTGCGGTTTTGCCGGAAATGCTGAATCGCAAACCGTGAAACAGCTGCTTAAGGATGTTGAAACTTTGTCGTCGGACAAATATGAAGGCCGAAAAACGGGGACTAAAGGTGCAGGGATGGCAAGATCTTATATCCGGGACCGGTTTGATGCTATAGGCTTGAAATCTTTTAATACTGGGTACCAATCGGCATTCTCTTTTAAATCGAAAAACAGCGCTGATATCAGCGGCACAAATATGGTCGGGTATATTGCCGGGAAGACTGATCAGGTTATTGTAATTTCAGCGCACTACGACCATCTGGGCATTGTAAACAATGAAATCTATAACGGGGCAGATGACAACGCATCCGGGGTGGCAGGCTTGCTTTACCTGGCTGAATACTTTATGAAGAACCCGCCAAATAACACTTTAATCTTTGCAGCATTTGATGCTGAAGAAATGGGGCTGCAAGGTGCAAAAGCCTTTGTAGCAAAACCTCCCGTAGCATTGAGCAGGATCAGGCTCAACATAAATATGGATATGATCAGCCACAATGAAAAAGGGGAACTTTATGTATGCGGTACATTTAAATATCCTGAGTTAAGGAAGTTTTTTGTTGTTGATCATCTCAATCCCAAAGTTCTGTTTGGACATGACGATCCAAAGCAGGGAATTGATGACTGGACCAATCAAAGCGACCAGGGAGCCTTTAATGCTAAAAACATTCCGTTTCTTTATTTTGGCGTAGAAGATCATAAGGATTATCACAAAGCCAGTGATGAGTATCAAAGCATCAACAAGATTTTTTTTGAAAATGCGGTCAATGCCATCCGGAATATCGTGGGCAATATTGACAAACAACGCGATATTCAAAAAATATTTAAAGAAAGGCTAAAGATGAAAAAGCGATAGCTTTTAAAAGTCAATATCTATCAGGCTATTCAAAGGAATATGTATTCCATTCTTCAATTGAAGATATTTCTCAGTTACTGACCATACGGTAGTATTTACCGTTTTCGCGCCTTCATTTGTATTGAATGTAATGTCTGCTTTAGATTTAAATTCGTTACCCAATCGCTGAGCTGAGTTTAATTTATTCCTTAATTCTTCTGTATGGTTTTGATCCGCAGGTATTATTTTATTAACCTCTATTGATTCTTTCTCTATTGATTCCCCTAACATATGATATAACATATTTGTTATCTAAATATGCATTTAATCTATTTAAATAGCAATAGTACCTGAAAGAGTTATCTGCAAATAATGTAAAATAATTGTATCAATAACTGAAATTATCTTTTCACTTTATGCCTGGTTTCGATCATTCCTTTAAACTCATCATTCTCCTTTAACGGTTTCATTTCGTTTATTGTACTGAAAGAAACCTCCTTACCGTTGATGCTCATCACGGAACCTTTACTTCTTAGGCTCACTGCTGCATTTGAAGGATTTAAAACGCTTATGGCTTTGGCAGTATAGGGTTCGCCGTTTTCACCGAAATCATATCTCGGATCATCAAAGAAAGCTGCTTCTCCAGGACTTTCAGCATAATCAGGAACCATCCCTGAAAAGTATCCGCCTTCGTTCTGGGAATTCTTGGTTTCAAACAATGCAAACAATACATCATACCTGTTTTCCAGCCTTATAGGAAAGAAACCTACCGGCTTGCCATAGGTTTGTTCGCCCACTAATTTCACTGTCATTTTAGGTTTCAGGCTGTTGATCACCAGTTCACTGGCTGATGCTGTACTACCGGAAACAATAAATACTACGTTGGTTATATTGGTCAAATTACCTGCTTTACTGAATGAATTGGTATTCGCAGCTACGGAATAGTCAATATCATCGAAATAATTTACAATCCTGCCATTGGTATACTGTATCTTTTCATCGTCGTCCAATACCGGCTGGTTTTTCATGATCGTCGCTTTACCTGTGGTCAATGTGGCATTAAAGTATTCTTTATACATCACACCAGTAGCACTGGACGGGGCGATCAGATTGATCAGGTGTTCCGCAGTGCTCACATAGCCTCCGCCATTATATCTAAGATCTATAATCAAGTCGGTCACCCCAAGAGCGGCGAAACTATTGAATGTAGAATCCAGCACATGAAATGAGTTGGACTCGTTTGAAAACCGGGCATAGGCCAAATATCCGATCTTCTTCGCTCCGGCTGTAAAAATTTTGGACAGATAAATGGGACTGCTCTTATAGCTGGTCTTATTCAGCTCTACATTAAATGCCTCCCCGGCAATTTTGTTAGTATATTTTATACCTGAAATCGTTACTTTATCTGAACTCAATGTGGCATTGACCATGGCCCTTTCGTTTTCATAATGTGTGCCGATAGCAGTTCCGTTAATCTTATTGATCAGCCAGCCTCTCTTAACTCCCTTTTTTTCTGCATCAGAGCCCCTGTAAACCGCAGTAACAAAAAGCGCATAAGCTCTCGTATTATTGTCTGTCAGGTAAAATACAGGCCGCAAACCATTGTCATTTCCGTTGCCCTCCAGGTCAACAGCTGCCTGAGGATTAGGTTTTGCAGAGACAGCGGCAGGATTTCTTTCGGTGATGTCTTCTATGTAAGAATATTTTAAAAAAGTTTCTCCTGGAATATAGTCCGCAGCATTGGCGGCTTTACCTATGTTAAAGAGGTTATTTTCGTAATTCCCAAGATCTGTTGAGGAATTCGTGTACTTCCTGGGCTGAAATGCCTCATATGAAGGCAACGAAGAATTCCAGTAATAGATCTGTTTGGCATACAAAAATAAAGAATCGTTGGTGAGATCGCGCCTGTCGCCATCGTCGTCAGGTCCCTTATCCTTATCCTTTTTACAGGCACTAATTATTAATGTTGCCGTCAGCACAGCAAGCAGAGCGTAATTTTTGATATGATATTTCATAGTGTTTTTCTATAGATTAGATGGGGCCTTTTTGAGTCCCATTCGTATAAGCCAGTGATATTAACGTAATTAAGGTAACAATAGTTTATCAGCTTCTAAAAATTCCACTCCACCATTTTTTGCACACATTTTATCGGCTTCCAGTTTACCGATCAATAGTACATCTGCTTTTTTCAATTTGTGTCTTTCCATGATCACTTGCAGCCCTTTAGCTGAAGGCTTGGCAGCTGATTCCATGGCAAAATGAACTTCCAGGTAATTTTCGAGACCATGCCATTCTGTTTGCATGATCTTGTTGAGCTGCTGTGCGGGCTGTCCGTTGGTGAATATAAATATCTGCCTGCGTTCGACAACTATTTCCTGCATAAATTTTAATATCGTATTAAAGATAAGCAATTTTAGCGGAAGACGGCCGCTGTGCAGCAGCATGTCAAAATTGATCCTGTATTGGGGCGGAATACTAAATAATCTTGCGGTCTTATCAAACACAGCATCGGCTCCCTCAGAAAAATAAGTTTCCTGCATGCTTTTGATCATGGCACCGGCGTCCATCTGTTCTCCGTATTCCATGAATTGTGCAAATAAATAGTAAATCTGCAGCAGATAGTCTTTTTCAGGATAGATTATGTCATCCAGTTCGAACACAAAAGCTTGTTTATTCTGAATGTATTGTTCAAAAGACATATGGCCGGATCATTTGTTTATGCCTTGTTTAGTTCAGCAGGTGTGAGCACTTGAATATCGAATTCTTCGAACAATATACGGGATTTGACAACCGCTTCAATTTCAGAATCATCTACTGGTAATATGGCATTGACGGCATTGTCCAGACACGAAGTCAGAAGGGTATGTGCAATTGTATCCTGGTTTTGAATCCCTAATGAAATAAACCGATATTCTTTCGATGGAAATTGAGGCATTTCGCCATAATCAGCCATTATAACCTCATCCTCTTTGAATTCTTTCAGTAACTTAAATGCCCTGGCAGACTTCCCTCCTGTGATCAATATCTTCATATAATTAAACCGTCTTTCATGGTCACCACCCTATCACTTATTTTAGCAAGATCTTCATTATGTGTCACGATAACGAAAGTCTGTTTAAAATTATCTCTCAATGTGATAAAAAATTGATGAAGTGCACTTGCGTTTGCAGAGTCCAGATTTCCTGAAGGTTCATCTGCCAGTATAATTGCAGGATCATTCACCAGCGCTCTGGCCACAGCAATACGCTGTTGTTCGCCGCCCGAGAGCTGATTCGGCTTATGATGCGCCCGGTCTTTCAACCCCAATAACTCCAAAAGCTCGGCGGCCTTATTTTCAGCCTGTTTTTTATTTGATTTGGCAATAAATGCAGGTATACAGATGTTTTCCAGTGCAGTAAATTCAGGCAGCAAATGATGAAACTGAAAAACAAAACCAATATTTTTGTTGCGAAATACGCTGAGGAGTTCGCCGCTCAGACTGCTGATTTTTGTACCATTCAGCTCAACAGCGCCCCCGTCTGGCTTATCCAGCGTACCCAGTATATGTAGAAGCGTACTTTTCCCCGCTCCTGAAGCACCAATAATACTTACGATCTCTCCCTTTTCTACTGAAAGGTCTACCCCCTTTAAAATGGGCAAATTACCATACGCTTTTTTGATACCAGTGGCTTTTAGCATGCTGCAAACTTAGTAAAAAGTAAGGAGGTTATAAAGTTGTCGTCTGACAACCTAAAAACCGAAAGCAGAACTGCATAAAAGATATTCTCAAATAGTTTTGATTTAATAAAAATAACATTAGCTTTGGAAAACAAAGTGCTTTTAAAATGAGTAATCAAGAAGAACAACTTAGCGCATTGAACGACATCAGGAAAATGATGGACCGTTCGTCAAGATTTATTTCTTTAAGCGGACTGTCCGGGGTTTTTGCGGGGATTACCGCTCTGGGCGGCGCTTATTTTGCAGACAGAGAACTGCGTGCGTATGCAAACAGGGATTTGGAAACTGCCTATTTTGACATGAGTGCGGAGTTTAACCTGATTAAAATTGCCATATTGGTTCTAATCATTGCGCTTCTCGGCGGTATGCTTTTTACTTACCGCCAGAGCAAAAAGAAAAACCTGCCAATTTGGGATAAGACGGCTAAAAATCTGCTGATCAACCTGGCAATCCCTTTGATTGCAGGCGGATTGTTCATCATTGCTTTGTTAATGGTCCATTCCAACGCATATGGCCTGATCGCACCATCTTGTCTTGTATTTTATGGTTTAGCACTGGTCAATGCCAGCAAATACACTTATAGTGATATTCGGTTTTTAGGTATCTGCGAAATTATTCTCGGCCTGATCGCGATGTTTTATATCGGCTATGGGCTTTACTTTTGGGCAATTGGATTTGGCATACTGCATATTCTGTATGGATTGGTAATGTACTTTAAATACGAACGGGCTAAATAAAAATGAAAAACCCAATTGAAGCTTTAAATAAAATATTTGACAGCCGGATACGACTTGGTGTAATGTCGGTTTTGGTTGTCAATGAGAGCATTAGCTTTAATGAACTCAAACAGCTTCTGGAGTTGACCGATGGCAACCTTGCCTCCCATTTGAGCACACTGGAACAGGCACAATACGTCAGAATACAGAAAGCGTTCATCGGCAAAAAGACCAACACCACTTACAGCATCACCGATCTTGGCAGACAGGCGTTTAAGACTCACCTGGATGCATTAGAAAAAATGATAAAGAGGATTTAGTTTTTTTTTATACAGCGAACTGTCACACCAGCTCGTCAGCGCAGGCGGGTTTTGCATAAAACCTAAAAATAGTCTGAACAATCGGCACCTTCCTATTTGTATAAAGCATTTGAAATTGTAGATTTGAACAAATTTTTTCAGCGAATGAATATCCACGAATATCAAGGTAAAGAAATACTTAAAAGTTTTGGTGTAGCCGTACAAGAAGGCATTGTTGCCGATACGGTTGAACAGGCTGTAGAAGCGGCTAAAAAAATGAAAACCGATTACAATTCTGACTGGGTTGTAATTAAAGCTCAGATTCACGCAGGTGGTCGTGGTAAAGGTGGGGGCGTTAAGCTTGCCAAAAACCTGGATGAGGTCAGAGAACGCGCTACCGCAATATTGGGTATGCAACTCGTAACTCCCCAGACAGGTCCGGAAGGTAAAAAAGTTAACAAAATTTTAGTTGCGCAGGATGTCTATTATCCCGGAGCTTCGGAGACTAAAGAATTTTATGTAAGTGTTTTATTAAACCGCGCCAGCGGAAGAAACATCATCATGTATTCGACTGAAGGAGGTATGGATATTGAAGAAGTGGCAGAACACACTCCTCATTTGATCTTCAAAGAAGAAATTGATCCAAAAGTAGGCCTCCAAGGTTTTCAAGCCCGTAAGATTGCTTTTAACTTAGGTCTGAGCGGCAGCGCCTTTAAAGAAATGGTAAAATTTGTTACAGCACTCTATAAAGCTTATGACAATACCGATTCGGCAATGTTTGAGATCAATCCGGTTTTAAAAACATCTGATGATAAAATCATTGCAGTCGATGCTAAAGTTGATCTCGATGAAAATGCCTTGTTCCGCCATCCGGATTATGCTGCGATGCGCGATAAACTGGAAGAAGACCCTACTGATGTAGAAGCAAGTGAATCAAACCTCAATTATGTAAAACTGGATGGAAACGTTGGCTGTATGGTGAATGGCGCCGGCTTAGCAATGGCAACTATGGACATCATTAAAATTGCTGGTGGTGAGCCTGCAAACTTTCTGGATGTAGGCGGTACTGCTAATGCCCAGACTGTTAAGGCTGGATTTAACATTATCCTTAAAGATCCGAATGTAAAAGCTATTTTGATCAACATTTTTGGTGGAATTGTTCGTTGTGATCGTGTTGCGCAGGGTGTTATCGATGCTTATAAAGAAATCGGAAACGTTCCTGTTCCGATCATTTGCCGTTTACAGGGCACAAACGCTGTAGAAGCCAAAAAATTAATTGACGATTCGGGACTGCAGGTATATTCGGCTATTGCATTAAAAGATGCTGCTGCCCTTGTAACTGAAGTATTGGCATAGTCAATAAATCTTTAAAAAAAAGAAGGGATATCCTAAACAGGTATCCCTTCTTTTTTTAATAAGTTATCCTGATCTTTTGGTCGTTTGCCGGCTAAGAACATCAGAAAAAATAAAAGGGACATCTTGCACCAGATATCCCTTCCCTATTTTACCAAAAACTATATGCTCTAAAAAAGAAGAGGCCAACAACTATCCAATTGTTGGCCTCTCTAACCAAATATAAATTAAACGAGCATTACAAATATAGGAATATTTATTAAAAAACCATAAAAATTCATTTATTTTTTAAAATATTTTGATAAAAACCGAATTACACTGCATTAAAATCAAAATATCAATCAAAAATATAGAACAAAAATCAATAAACAATCAAATACCGCCAATTAACCAGCAAATAAATCAACAAAACATAAATAAACACATAAAATACACCAAAAACTATCGATAATTTGATATTTTAACACACAAAATCACACAACATATGACAATTATCACAATAGTCACCAAAAAATATACAATAAAAACGACAAATATTAAAAACCCTCCCCCTAAAACAAGCCCTGTCATTTATTGAAGTATTTCCTTATTTTTGACCCTCTCCACAATAAAGCTATGATTAAAAGAGAAAAAGTAAAAAGTCTGCTAGAGACAACCGAGTTTAACAGAGAAGTAACCGTTATGGGTTGGGTGCGTACCTTTCGCAACAATCAATTTATCGCAATAAATGATGGGTCATGCATGGGGAACATCCAAATCGTAGTTGATTTTAATAATACACCTGAAGAATTACTTAAACGCATCACCACCGGCGCAGCGATTTCCGTAAAAGGAACCATTGTAGAGTCATTAGGCAAGGGCCAGCGCGTGGACATCAAAGCCCTTTCAATTGAAATATTAGGCGACAGCGATCCAGAAAAATTCCCTTTGCAACCCAAAAAACATAGTTTGGAATTTTTAAGGGAAATTGCCCACCTGCGTTTCCGAACCAATACATTCAATGCAATTTTCAAGGTGCGTCATGCACTTGCGTTCGCTGTTCATCAGTTTTACAACGAACGGGGTTTTGTGTATATGCATACGCCTATCATTACGGCGTCCGATGCTGAAGGGGCAGGCGAGATGTTCAGGGTCACCACCCTTGATCTTGAAAACCCACCGCGTGCCGAAGATGGAAAAGTTGACTTCTCTGAAGATTTCTTTGCCCGTTCAACCAACCTGACCGTATCGGGTCAGCTTGAGGGCGAACTGGCTGCTATGGCCTTTGGACAGATCTACACCTTCGGCCCTACATTCAGAGCGGAAAACTCCAACACCACACGTCACCTTGCAGAATTCTGGATGATCGAGCCCGAAGTCGCGTTTGCTGACCTGGAAGACAATATGCAACTGGCAGAAGACATGCTGAAATATGTAATCGACTATGCATTGAGCAAGTGTAAGGAAGAAATCGATTTCCTGAACAACAGATTGCTGGAAGAAGAAAAAACAAAGCCTCAGAATGAACGCAGTGATATGTCACTGATAGACAAGCTTAATTTCTGCCTGAATAATGATTTCGAAAGGCTAACCTACACGGAGGCCGTAGCGATTTTAAGATCATCAAAACCCAACCAGAAAAAACAATTCAAATACCTGATTGACGAATGGGGTGATGATCTGCAATCAGAACATGAGCGCTACCTGGTTGAAAAACATTTTAAAAAACCAGTGATCCTGACCGATTATCCTGCTGACATCAAATCATTCTATATGAGACAAAATGAACCGGATGCACAAGGCAGAAAAACAGTGGCCGCTATGGACATTCTTTTTCCTGGTATCGGTGAAATGGTTGGCGGATCGCAAAGAGAAGAGCGCATGGATAAGCTGGTAGCCAGAATGGAAGAACTGGGCATCCCGCAGGAAGAGCTTTGGTGGTTTTTAGATACCAGGCGCTTTGGTTCGGCCCCGCATTCCGGTTTTGGTGTAGGCTTTGAAAGGCTTGTCCTTTTTGTAACAGGAATGACCAATATCAGAGATGTGATCGCGTTTCCGCGTTTCCCTAAGAATGCTGAGTTTTAGCAAAAACATTTATATAAGAAGGGTCCGGTAATTTTCATTAGCGGACCCTTCTTATTACTGTAGTGATCAGGTTCATTTGTTTTCTTCCAGATCATCACCAAATGAGTTGGCATGCGCATAGTCTACTCTGGAAACTTTATAATCCGTTGGCGCAAAACCGGCAGAGGTACTGAGTGCCATACCCAGCTCAAATCTCAGTGGATATGGTGTTTGGAGCAAACTACCCTCCGGTATGTATGGAAAGCTCTCCATATAGGACTGCATCACATTTGGGGCAATTCTCCTGTTGATATAAGCCCTCGTCAGCTGATACGGATGGTGCAGACCTGCCGCTCCAAGCAGTTCGACCGCACTTGCTACGGTAAGCCTGTGAAAGTTGAATACCCTTACCGTTTTATCTTCCACCACCAGTCCTTTCATTAAGCTCGCATCCTGAGTAGCCACACCTGTCGGGCAAGTATTGCTGTTGCACTCCAGGGCTTGTATACAGCCAAGGGCAAACATCATTCCTCTTGCCGAATTGCAGAGATCTGCACCTAAGGCTATGTTCTTGACCAGATCGAAGCCTGAAGCTATCTTTCCTGAAGCGATGATCTTGATGTGTTTCTTCAGGTTAAATCCGATCAGTACATCGTACACAAAAGCTACTCCTTCCCTTAAAGGCATGCCAACTGCATTTGAAAACTCCTGTGGAGATGCTCCGGTTCCGCCCTCGCCCCCATCTACAGTGATAAAGTCGACATAAACGCCTGTTTCAGACATTGCCTTACATACGGCAAAAAACTCACTTTTCCTGCCAATGCATAATTTTATACCTACAGGTTTGCCCCCTGACAATTCACGCAGTTTCTTTACAAATCCAATCAGCTCAAGAGGCGTTTTAAAAGCAGAATGGGCGGGTGGGGAAATGACATCAAACCCCTCCTTGACCAGCCTGATCCTGGCGATCTCGGGTGTAACTTTTTTTGCCGGCAGTATGCCGCCATGCCCTGGTTTTGCCCCCTGCGACAATTTGATCTCGATCATTTTTACCTGCTCAGATTTAGACCTTTCGGCAAATGCTTCATAATTAAAAGTACCATCATGATGCCTGCAGCCAAAGTAACCAGTTCCGATTTGCCAGACCAGGTCTCCGCCGGGCCCTGCATGATAATCACTGATGCCCCCTTCTCCTGTATTGTGGGCAAAGCCGCCCATCTTGGCACCCCCATTTAAGGCCAATATGGCATTCTGGCTCAATGAACCAAAACTCATCGCAGAAATGTTATAAATACTGGCGGCATAAGGCTGAGCACAATCCGGACCTCCGACCAGCACACGCGGGTTTTCATCCAGTTCGTGATGGCTAATGGCTGCAATGCTGTGGCTCAGCCACTCATAACCGTTTTCATATACATCCAGCTGAGTGCCAAAGGGAATCGTATCATTCTCCATTTTAGCGCGCTGATAGATCAGGGAGCGGTTCAGTCTGCTAAATGGCTTACCGTTGGTATCACTTTCCACAAAGTACTGGTAAACTTTGGGGCGGAGGTCTTCCATAAAATACCTGAGCCTGCCCACAACCGGATAATTTCTAACGATACTATGCTTCGGCTGATACAGATCATAAATACCCAAAATAACCAGAGGAAAAGTGAAAATGGCCATCCACCATAACGGCGGATAAGTAAGGCCCAACATTATAGTAAGTGCCACTAAAAAGGCTGCAATAGCGATAAATGCTTTTCTCATATTGCTTTAATTTATTAAAAACACCAATAGAACAATAAATATCTGATTTCGGATCAGGATTTTGTAAATTTACACATGCTCATAAAAATCTATCCTGAAAACCCTAATCCAAAAGCGATTGAACAGGTTGTCGAGGTATTAAAGAAAGGCGGTATCATCATCTACCCGACCGACACGGTGTACGGTATGGGCTGCGACATCACCAATCAAAAGGCCATAGAAAAGATCTGCCGTTTAAGGGGCATTAAACCTGAAAAAGCTAATTTTTCATTCATCTGCTCAGATCTGAGACACATTTCAGACTACATCAAACCAATTGACACCACTGTATTCAGGTTACTGAAAAAAGCACTCCCGGGTCCGTTTACATTTATATTCAACGCCAACAACAATGTCCCCAAGTTATTGAGTTCCAACAAGAAAACAGTGGGTATCAGGGTGCCTGATAATGATATTGCCAGGGAAATCGTAAAGCAACTGGGCAATCCCATCCTCTCCACTTCTATTCACGACGATGACGATCTGGTCGAATATTCTACTGATCCCGAACTGATTCATGAAAAGTATGAAGAGCATGTAGATATCGTTATAGATGGCGGCTATGGGGATAACGAACCCTCAACCGTAGTGGATTGTACCTCCGGAGATTTTGAGATCATTCGTGAAGGAAAAGGTGACCTCAACAGCTTTTTATAATTTCTTAATATTCATCTTTATGACCAAACTGCTCAATCTGCAAGCCTTCAAAGACTTTTTCCGCTCTGGTCAAATTGGCGGCATACTGCTTATGGTTTGCGTAGTCATATCTTTATCTATTGCTAATTCGGGATATAAAGAAGAATTTTCGAGTCTGCTTTCCACCGATCTGGGTTTTACTTTTGGAACAAAAGCCTATTCATTTACAGTGGCAGCATGGATAAATGATGCACTGATGGCTGTTTTCTTTTTGTTGGTCGGACTGGAAATAAAAAGGGAGCTGGTAGAAGGTGAACTATCCTCAGTGAAAAAAGCTTCCTTGCCAGTTGTAGCCGCCTTAGGCGGAATGCTGGTTCCGGCATTCATCTATTTTATTTTCAACAGCGGTAGCCCGACCGCCTCCGGATGGGGCATCCCAATGGCCACAGACATTGCTTTCGCACTGGCCATTATCGCGATGCTGGGCAAAAGCGTACCACCTTCTTTAAAGATATTCCTGGCAGCACTGGCTATAGTAGATGACCTGGGCGCCATATTGGTCATCGCCATTTTTTACACTGACCAGGTCCATTTTGATTATTTAATATGGGCTGGCGGAGTATTGTTGCTGCTTTTAATATTTAACTATTTCAAAGTGAAGCCACTTTATTTTTACCTGGTTCCAGGTATAGTGTTGTGGTATTTCATCCATCATTCGGGCATCCATGCTACTATTGCCGGGGTACTGCTCGCACTTACTGTACCTGCCAACACCACAAACGCCGAGTCGCCGCTTGAAAAACTGGAACATCTGCTCAATGGTCCTGTCAACTACTTCATTATGCCGATATTCGCTCTGGCAAACACCAATATTACTTTTCAAAAGGAAATGCTGGGTGGACTGATATCACCTTTGGGATTAGGTATTGTTACCGGCCTCTTCGCCGGCAAAACAATTGGTGTAACCTTATTTTCATGGCTGGCTGTAAAATTTAAGCTGGGCAGCTTGCCTTCCGGCTCAGGCTGGAAACACATTATTGGACTGGGGATGCTTGCCGGTATTGGATTTACCATGTCTATATTCATCTCCCTGCTTTCATTCAGCGATGAAATGAATATAACCGAAGCAAAATTTGCGGTGCTCTGTGCCTCGGTTATATCCGGACTTATTGGTTTTGTGTTCCTAAAATCGACAAAGAAGACTAAGGCCTAAACTCCTTTATAAATCTTTTTACGCTGCCCTGAACATCGTTTTTATCCAGCGCCTTCACAAACGCGCTGCCGATAATTGCGCCGTTGGCATATTGGCAAGCCTTATCAAAAGTCGCTTTACTGCTGATGCCAAAGCCGATCATCGTAGGATTCTTTAATTTCAGATCGGCTATCCTTGAAAAATAGGCTTCAGTGGTATCACCTACCTGAAGATTTTGACCCGTAGTCGCAGACGAAGAAAGCAGGTAAATAAATCCATTACTCAAACCGTCGATCTTATGAATCCTTTCTGTAGAGGTCTGGGGCGTCACTAAAAAAATATTGCTGAGTCCATGAGCTGCAAACACAGACTCGTAAAGCTCTTCATACTCAATCATAGGCAGATCAGGCACGATACAACCATCCACACCCACTGCTACGCAGGCCTTGCAGAAATTTTCTACGCCAAACTGCAGCATCGGGTTTACATAACCCATTAATAAAACAGGTATGGTCACTTTTGAGCGAAGATCCTTTAACTGTTCAAACAACAGCTTCAGGTCCATCCCGTTGTCCAATGCCTGTTTACTGCTGGCCTGTATCGTTGGGCCGTCCGCAACAGGATCTGAATAAGGGAAGCCGATTTCCAGCAAGTCCGCACCCGACTCCTGCAAAGCCTCTGCAATTGCCACAGTATCGCCCAATGAGGGATAGCCTGCTGTATAATAGATCGATAATATATCTTTCTTTTTCTGAAATAACTCTTTAATTCTGTTCATCGTTATAAGCCAAAATATTTCATATAGGTATCCATGTCTTTGTCACCGCGGCCCGAAAGACACACCACCACATTTTCTTTACCAGTAAACTTCATTTTCTCCAAATATGCGAGAGCATGAGCACTTTCAATCGCAGGGATGATCCCCTCCATTTGTGTCAGCAGGAGCCCCGCCTGCAAAGATTCATCATCAGTGATCGATACATAACTTCCGCGCCCCGTCTTAAACAGATGTGCATGCTGAGGGCCAATGCCCGGATAATCCAGCCCCGCAGATACCGAATGTGGTTCCACGACCTGCCCGTCATGTGTCTGCATTAAAATGCTCCTGCTGCCATGCAGTACACCCTCCTGCCCCAAAGCAGTCGTAGCCGCAGAAAAACCGCTATCTACTCCTTTACCGGCTGCCTCGACAGCCACCAGTTTTACTTTTTCATCATCAATGAAATGATAGAACATGCCTATGGCATTACTTCCTCCGCCCACACAGGCCAGCACATAGTCCGGCTGATCGCTGCCTGTCTGCTCAATCAGCTGTTTTTTAGTTTCTTCTGATATGACAGACTGAAACCTGGCGACCATATCCGGATAAGGGTGCGGACCTACAACAGAACCGATGATATAGTGGGTATCCACGGGATTATTGATCCAGTCACGCATGGCCTCGTTGGTCGCGTCTTTTAAAGTCTTGCTTCCGGAAGTAGCAGGAACTACCCTGGCTCCCAGCATTTTCATCCTCGCTACGTTAGGCGCCTGACGCTTGATGTCCACCTCGCCCATATACACCACGCATTCCAGTCCGCGCAAAGCACAAACCGTGGCGGTGGCTACACCATGCTGCCCCGCACCGGTTTCTGCAATGATCCTTTTCTTGCCCAGCCGCTCTGCCAGCAGGATCTGTCCTATCGTATTGTTGATCTTGTGTGCTCCGGTATGGTTCAGATCTTCTCTTTTCAAAAAGATATTGGCATGGTATTTTTGCGACAGGCGTTTGGCCAGATACAAAGGCGAGGGCCTTCCAACATAATCCTTCAGCAGCTGATGAAATTCCTTTTGGAAATCTTCATCCGCCATGATCTTCAGGTAATTCTGTCTCAGCTCTTCTACATTGGGATACAACATTTCCGGAATATATGCACCTCCAAAATCACCGTAATACCCCTTTTCATTTACAAAATAACTCATAATGGTAGTTTATTCTTAAAATCGTTCAGTTTATCAATTTGTTTTAAGCCGGGTTCCAACTCAAACCTGCTGTTTACATCTATGGCATAAAGCCGTTTATCTTTTATATTGCTGATGTCTTCGACATGTTCCGGCCCTATTCCTCCGCTCAGAAAATAAGGTTTATCCAGTTCGTACCGGTCCAGCAGACTCCAGTTGAATACCTTACCCGAACCACCATGATCAGGCGTTTGGGTATCAAATAAAAAATAGTCAACTATCTCTTCATAAGCTTTCAGTTGTGCGAAATCAAAGTTCTCATCCACTCCGAACGCTTTAATGATTTCTGTTTCCTGAGGAAGAATCTGTTTTAACTCCAGACAATATTCCGGAGTCTCGGCACCATGAAGCTGCACCGCGCTGAAACCAAACTCAGTTGCAAGCCCTGCTACACCAGCCAGGTCTTCATCCACAAACACCCCGGTTTTTTTTATGTTCAGAGGCAAATCCATTAGCAGTTCAGCAGAAAGCCCGCCGGCATACCTTTTCGACTGCTTATAAAATATAAAACCCATATAATCCGGTTTCAAAGCAGCCACTTCCAAAATATTTGCAGGCACCTTCATTCCGCATATTTTCAGCCTCAGCCTCATGGTCTTCCTGTCAATGTTTTAAAGCTGTTCAATGCTTTCTTACTGACAAGAGATTTTTCAGCAGCATAAAAACAATCTGCGAATGATTTAGTGCTGTCAATGGTCTGCAGAGCCAGCGCAGCGTTACAAAGTACTACATTTTGCTGCGCCTCAGTACCGGCACCATTCAATACATCCATAAAAATCTTTGCCGATGATTCTACAGTGTCACCACCCTTTATCGCGCTTTCTTCAATTTGGGCAAAACCCAGATCAGCTGTAGTAACCAATGCCTCGCCATTCTTACTGAATGTTTTAAAATCGCAGGTAAGCGACACTTCATCAAAACCATCCACTGCATGCAATATCGTATAGTTCTTGTCCGTATCCTGGTACAGATAGGCATATAAACGGGCGAGCTCCAAACTGAATACCCCAACGATCTGATTTTTTGGCTGCGCCGGATTTACCATTGGCCCCAGCATATTAAAAAATGTCTTCACACCAAGCTCCTTACGGATCGGCGCTACCGTCTTCATGGCCGGATTAAACAGCGGAGCATGTATAAAACAAATGCCGGCCGTATCCAGGCCGCGTTTTAAAGTATCCTGATCATTGGTAAAAGTATAGCCCAGGTATTCCATCACATTGGAGGACCCGCAGCCGGAAGACACGCCATAGTTGCCATGCTTGGCTACTTTATTTCCTGTTCCTGCAACTACAAATGAAGCAAGTGTCGAAATGTTAAAGGTATCCTTCCCGTCACCTCCCGTGCCGCAAAGATCTACCAGCTCATAATCAGAAAAATCAAGTTTCACACACAGGTCAAGCATCGCATCACGAAAACCCTGTAGTTCCGCCACGGTAATATTACGCATGCCATAGGCAGTAATAAAAGCTGCGATCTGTGAGCTGTTGAACTCACCCAATGCGATCGAAGTCAGTATCTTTTGTGCTTCGCTCCTGCTAAAAGTCTTGTTTTCAAATAAATGGTTTAATATCTTTTTCATATCCGTTTCTTCCTTACCGGAAGTTTTTTAATTGGTTTTTTACGCTGTTCATACTGGTTTGCAGCAGCTTCAAATTGTCCGAAACAAAAAAAGGGCTGCCTTATAGCAACCCTCAAAATCTTTTTATGTAAAATAAAACGTTCAAATACAGGGTTACACTACGCTATTGCGTTGTGCCACCACCAAATGTTATGTCCGTTTTTTTGTATCATTCCGCAGCAAATATGGAATTGTTTTTGCGAAACAACAAATGTTTCTTGAAAAAATTATTTGATGAGGGCATTTTTCTCCCTCGTAAAATGATTAAATACCAGTTTATCAGCTAAAGCAGGCAGTAATTTATTGATCCAAACGGTAAGTTTACCCTGTCCGGTCATCACCAGTGTCCTTTTTCTGGCAGCAATTCCATCCACAATTGTTACAGCCACCTCTTGCGGAGTCATCATTTTGCCTTCTTCCATACTCGTTTCACCATGTGCCGCACCGTCCTTCGCCAGTGCCGCAACACGGATATTTGAGGTCGTAAAACCCGGCCAGGCAACCATCACATGCACCCCGGATTTCAGCAGCTCAGTACGCAGCGACTCCATGAAGCCATTCATAGCAAATTTGGAAGCAGAATAACCGCTACGTCCGGGCAAACCCCTGTAGCCAGCAATAGAAGATACACCAATTACACTGCCTTTGGTTTTCAAAATTTCAGGTAAAGCATATTTTGTACAGTAGACCGTACCCCAAAAATTCACATCCATCAGGTGTTTCAGTACGGAGAGGTCTGCTTCGTTAAACAGTGCGCGCATAGACAATCCCGCATTATTGACCAGGATGTCTATTTTTCCATAGGTTACCAGAGCCTGTTTCACGAGCAACCCGCAATCCTCTTCCTTACTTACATCCGCCTGCACCGCAACCGCTTTTATATCATATTTCTTTTCCAGACCATCGCTGATCTCGCAAAGCGTGACATACTGCCTGGCAGCAAGCACCAGGTCTGCACCACGTTTCGCAAATTCCTCAGCACAAGCCTTGCCGATACCTGATGATGCACCGGTAATGATGACTACTTTATTCTTAAAATCCATTTAGCTATTTAATTAATGAGTTTTCATAAGGCACCCTGGTCACTATTGATCTGCCCAGCGTGATCTCATCGGCATACTCCAGTTCACCGCCAAAGGCAATTCCCCTCGCTATGGTCGTGATCGGGATCTGAAAATCCTTTAGTCTTTTATACAGATAAAAAAGTGTCGTATCGCCTTCCATCGTCGCGCTCAGTGCCAGGATCACCTCTTTGACTGGAGTAGTAGCCACACGTTGCACTAGTGAATCAATAAACAGATCTGATGGACCAATACCATCCATCGGTGAGATTAACCCACCCAGTACATGATATACCCCAAAATACTGGGACGTGTTTTCTACAGCCATCACATCCCTGGTGTCTTCCACTACACAGATCACTTCTTTGTCGCGTTTAACAGCAGTGCAGATCCCGCAAATTTGATTGTCAGAGATATTATGACAGACACTGCAGTGTTTTATTTCTTTTCTAAGCCGGATGATCGAATTCCCGAAATGCGCTACCTCTTCCTGATCCTTATTCAGCAAATGCAAAACCAGCCGCAGGGCAGTCTTCTGACCTACACCCGGCAGTTTAGAGAATTCATTAACAGCGTCTTCAAGCAGTTTAGAAGAAAAGTTCATTTTACAAACTTAGATAATTTTGAGCAATTATGTGCGGAAACTCATGATGGTTTCTTACATTTAGAACCTTAACAAACCCAACTTATGAGTCCGGCTATACTACTGTCTTTTTTAATTGGTTACTTCCTTATTCTGATCATTATTGCATTTGCAACCTCAAGGAAATCATCAGACAACTCTACCTTTTTTATAGCCAACAGAAACTCAAAATGGTATTTGGTGGCTTTTGGAATGATCGGCACTGCGCTTTCCGGAGTTACTTTTATCTCGGTTCCCGGGGAAGTTGGCGCGCCCGCAGGAAACCAGTTCCAGTACTTTCAGTTCATTCTCGGAAATGCCATAGGCTTTATCATCATTGCTACCGTTTTGCTGCCACTCTATTATAGAATGAAGCTCACCTCTATTTACAGTTACATCGAGCAAAGACTGGGACATTACAGCTATAAAACGGCAGCCTCTATCTTTTTAATCAGCAGGACCATTGGTTCCGCATTCCGTTTATACCTGGTGGTTATCGTGCTTCAGCGCTTTATATTCGAGAACTACGGAATTCCTTTCTGGGTTACGGTATTGATTTCACTGATCTTAATCTGGTCGTATACGTTCAAAGGCGGACTAAAAACCATTATCATCACCGACACACTGCAAACATTTTTCCTTGTCCTTTCCGTATTTCTTACTCTTTACTTTATTTGCAGCAGCCTCGATCTGGACATTCCAAAAACATTTGAGACCATAAAAAACAGCGGCTACTCTAAAATATTCTTTTACGAAGATTTCCTGACCAGCAAATTCCATTTCAGCAAACAACTCCTTGGCGGGATCTTTGTCACCATAGCCATGACCGGCCTTGACCAGGACCTGATGCAGAAAAACCTGAGTATGAAAACTATAGGCGAGGCTCAAAAGAACATGTTTACTTTTACAGGGGTATTTGTAATCCTCAACATTTTCTTTTTAAGCGTAGGTGCTTTATTGTACATATATGCGACAAAAAATGGCATAGACATTCCTTTAGACCACGTTACCGGAAAACCAAGAACAGACTTTCTGTTTCCAGAAATTGCTTTTAACCACTTAGCACTCATCCCCGGGATAGTTTTTATGCTTGGGTTAACAGCAGCTACTTTTGCCACTACAGACTCCGCGCTAACTGCCTTAACAACATCTTTCTGTGTTGATTTTTTACAAATGGACAAGGGAGACAATTCAAATTCAAAAGCCTCTGTAAACAAACGCCATATCGTGCATGTCGCCTTTTCATTGCTGATGTTCCTGGTGATCATTGTATTTAACGCATTGAATGATGAATCTGTGGTTAATGGAATTTTCAGGGTAGCCTCTTACACCTACGGCCCTCTTTTGGGGCTTTACAGCTTTGGACTGTTTGTAAGGAACAGGGGCCTGCGCGACAAACTGGTTCCATTCGTTTGTATCATTTCACCAGCTATCTGCTATCTGCTGAACGACTATTCGGTCCAGTTGCTGGGCGGCTATAAATTCAGTGTAGAGCTGATCCTTGTCAACGGACTGATCACCTTTACCGGATTATTGCTGATCAGCAAAAAAACGGACCAGCAAACCAAATTTTAATACCCGAAATACCTATCGTATGACAAGTGAAGAGAAAATAAGAAGTGCATTTGAAAACAAAAACTGGCAGGAAATAAAAGTAACCGACTCCTGGCAGATCTTTAAGATCATGGCCGAATTTGTTGACGGCTTTGAGAAACTCGCCAAAATAGGCCCCTGCGTATCTATATTTGGATCAGCCAGAACTGCCGAGACCAACAAATATTATGAAATTGCCGTGGAATGCGGCAAGCTGCTGACCGACAGAGGCTATGGCGTGATCACAGGCGGTGGCCCCGGCATCATGGAAGCCGGTAACAAAGGTGCGCACACCAACGGCGGTAAATCGGTCGGATTAAATATAGAACTGCCTTTTGAACAGTTCCACAATAAATACATTGACCACAATAAACTGCTCGAATTCGATTATTTCTTCATCAGAAAGGTGATGTTCATGAAATACTCACAGGGCTTCATTGTATTGCCGGGCGGAATGGGTACAATGGATGAAATGTTTGAAGCGATCACACTCATCCAGACCGGAAAGATCGCCAGGTTCCCGATCGTCCTTATCGGTAAAGCATACTGGAGCGGTCTGGTAGAATGGATTAAAACCACTATGCTGGACAAAGAACACAACATTCACGCGGAAGACTTAAACCTGTTCAGACTGGTAGATACTGCTGAAGAAGCCACAGAACACATTTTCAGGTTCTATGAAAAATATGTATTAAAACCAAATTTCTAGTCTTTAGCAAAAAAATCGGCTATAAAAAAAGCCTTCCGTTTGGAAGGCTTTTTTTATAGAGCGAAAGACGAGATTCGAACTCGCGACCCCGACCTTGGCAAGGTCGTGCTCTACCAACTGAGCTACTTTCGCATTGGTATTTATCCTGTAAAATAAGCACAGGCGTTTTATTGTGGTTGCAAATATACAAGTTCCAAATCATTTTGAAAATGATTTGGAACTTTTTAGCCAATTTAATCATTAAAAAACCCCTTTTTTAAATGCCTGTCAATAAATCTAGTCCTCTATTTTTAACAGAAATAACTGTGTCACAACCAATTTCAACTCAATTGTTGTTTTACTGAACAGTGTAATAATATTGATCTTTTTAAAAAAAGCGCTCAGCACAATTTCTCTAAGATCTAAAATATCATGCAGAATTGATAACGTCCCAATGTATAAACCACTTGTTAAAAGCACTCGTATTTTTTTACAAAATCGTCAAAAAAAGGTAATTCATTAATAAATAGGATGGCAATCCCGGACATTACTAGCTTAATTTCCAATTCTAAACCCTATTTCTAACAAAAATCGGTTTTCAATAGCAAATTCTATATATTGCAGTAACTAAAACTAACCTAAATTCCCGTAAACTATGAGAAAAACCCTTACTCTCCTTTTTCTTCCATTTTTTTTACTGGCAAACCTCACTTTACAAGCTCAGGTAAAGACCATTAATGGAAAAATTACTGCTGCCGACGACGGCACTCCTCTGCCAGGAGTCAGCATTCAACTTAAAGGAACTTCAAACGGCACTACCACCGACGCCTCCGGAAATTTTAAAATCCAGGTATCCGGCAGCAACCAGACGCTTGTGATCAGCTCAATCGGATATTTAACCAGGGAAATCGGCATCGGTAACCAGTCTTCTATTAACATAACACTCACCGCAGACAGCAAACAGCTTGAGGAAGTGGTAGTATCTACTGCGATGGGTATTACACGGCAGAAGAAATCGCTGGGCTATGCTGCCCAGGGGGTTAAGTCCGAAGACCTGAATTTTAACCATCAGCCCAATGTGATCAACGCCCTGCAGGGTAAAATCGCCGGTGCTACCATTACCAGTGTGGGAGGCGGCCCCGGACAGGGAGCCAATATCCGAATCAGGGGTGTAAATTCGATAGATGCCAGCATATCCGGTGATCCGCTTTATGTGATAGATGGCGTACAGGTAGACAATTCGACTTCCATTCAGGGCGCCGGATCCGGAAACAGTGCGTCAACTCAAAGCCAGAATGTAAGGTCTGTAGGCAACAGGATATCAGACATCAACCCTGATGATATTGAAACCATAAACATCCTTAAAGGAGGTGCAGCTACCGCCCTTTACGGCTTGCGAGGGGCCAATGGAGTGGTAGTGATCACTACGAAAAAAGGAACTGGAAATGGTGTTCGTGTAGGCTTCAGCAGCTCATACGGCATAGACAACATCAATAAGACTCCCGAGATCCAGCAAGAATACACCGCGGGTATCCTGGGTGTCTATACACCCATTGGACTGGGCCCTGCCTGGGGACCGACGATCGCAGAAGCTAAGGCTATTGACCCAACGCACCCCGATTTCCTCTACAATAACTACGACCGGGCGTTTGAAACAGGCAACCAGTTCAGAAATTCCGTCAACATTACAGGCGGAACCGATGCGGTAAAAGTATTTTCTTCTCTTTCCGCCTTACAGCAGGACGGTATGCTACCTTTTACAGATTATAAAAATCTGTCTGCAAGGATAAATACAGATATAACTGTCAGTTCTAAAATCAAAGCGGGTGTAAACATCAGTTTTACGAATTCGGGCGGATACCGTTACGACGCTGACCGTTTTGGTGAAAGTTTAACCTATTACTCAGGACGATGGGATGTAAAGGATTACATTAACCCCGATGGCACGCAGGTATGGCGGGGAACCAACAACCCCATCTATGGAGCGGCGACCAACCGTTTAAAAGACAAGGTAAACCGCTTAATCGGAGGTTTTAATGTAGAATACAACCCGCTTACCTGGCTGAATTTCAGTTATCGTATTGGAGTAGATAATTATACAGATAACCGTTTCCGGACCGCGCCCGGCAAACTCAATTTACCAGGCGAAAACTCTTATGACAATGCAGATGGTTTTGTTGGAGAATACAATTCAGCCTACAGAGCAATCAATTCAACATTGATGACCCAATTGTCTACCGAACTCGCAAAAGACCTGAAAGCCACCCTGCGTCTGGGTTTTGAAGTTTACGACAGGCATTTAAAAGACCAGGGTGTTTTGGGCAGCATACTGGGAGTATACAACGATTTCAGGCTGACCAATGCAAAAGTACTTACCCCTACTCAAAACATTACCGACTATCGTTCCAATGGTTATTTTGGGGAAGCAACATTTGACTACAAGAACCTGCTGTTTCTATCTGTTACCGGCAGAAATGACATTACATCTTCCCTTGCCCCTGATAAAAGATCTTTCTTCTATCCTTCCGCAAGTTTGAGTTATGTATTCTCCGATCAGTTCAAACTGCCATCGTTTATTAATCAAAGTAAACTAAGGTTATCTTATGCCCGGATCGGAAAAGATGCACCGCCGTATTCCTCGGTAAACGGCTTTGCAAACTACCTGAGCCTTCCTCCGGGAATGGGCGGTGTAACCCTGAATTCCACACTTGGCGACCCGGACTTAAAACCTGAATTTACCAACACTTATGAAGCTGGTCTGGAAATGGCTTTTCTGAACAATCGCTTAAGTTTTGATGCGACCTACTACTATTCACTGGGTAAAGATCAGATCACCAGGGTGCAAATAAGTTCTGCCACAGGTTACGGAACAGCCTTCATCAATGTAGGAGACATTAGAAATAAGGGATTAGAACTTGTATTGAACGGCATACCGGTTAAAACACAGAATTTTAAATGGGAGTCCAGCTTAAATTTTTCCGCCAACCGGAATAAGGTGCTTAAACTAAATAAAGGTCTGACAGAAATTGTCTACGGAGAAAGTGCACCAACAGGTGGTTACGGCAACTCTCCGATTACCATGAAATTACTCCCCGGACAACCATATGGCAACATTTATGGATCGTATTACCTAAGGTATTATGGAACTGATACTGAAGATCCGGTGTTTACTGATGAATCCAGACCGATAATTATCGGGGCAAACGGTTTCCCGACCAATTCCAGTACCAAGCAAAAGCTTTTGGGCAATACGCAGCCTGACTGGATCGCTGGGTTTTCTAATACTTTCAGCTATAAAAACATTAGTCTTTCGACCTTGTTCGATGCCAGAGTGGGTTTTGAAAAATTCAACAGACTTGAAAACTTCAATTCCGCTTTTGGGATTGCAGACTATACCCGGGACCGCAGAGATTTCAAAGTCTTTGAGGGCGTGCTGGCGGACGGGACCCCCAATACCAAATCAGTTTGGTTAGGACAAACTACAGGCCCTGATGGGGTAAACTACGGGGAAGGTTATTACCGTTTGTACCACAGGGTATTGTCAGAGCCATTTGTGCAGGATGCATCATGGGTGAGGTTACGTTCTGCAAGCCTGTCCTATAGACTGCCAACCAACTGGCTGCCAAAAAATTCCATCAGAAATGTTGCAGTTTCCGTAACGGGTAATAATTTATGGCTTTGGACCAAATACTATGGGCTGGATCCTGAATCTGTATCTGCCGACAGCGGCAGCAACGTGGACGGAGCCGCGGGCTTTACTTATCCTTCTGCCCGTTCCTTTTTATTCACCCTTAATGTTGGATTTTAATCGAAGAGATCATGCAAAAATTATATAAACATACACTAATCGCAGCAATATCTGTTCTCACGCTGTTGACAGGCTGCAGTAAGAGTTATTTTGATGAACTGACCAATAATCCAAATCTGGTTACCATCCCCCCTATGAGCGCTCTGCTGGCAACATCCACTACCAAGGCCGGACTGAACAGCTATACCATCGCCAGCATCACCAATCCTTATGTGCAATATACAGCAAATCCGAGTGCCAGTGCCGCCAGTGACACTTACCAGAATATCAACTTTACTACACAATGGGACGCGCTCTATTTCGCCATGGCTGATGCAAATGAGCTTAAAAAGCTGGCCGTTGCACAAAGCGCCAGTGAATATAAGGGAGTAGCCGATGTATTAATTGCCTACAATCTGACACTGATGAATGATCTTTGGGGAGCAGGGCCTTTTTCAGAAGCTTTCAATACGAAGAATTTCACTCCAAAGTATGACAGCGAACAGGATATTTACAAAGCTGCTATGGCTTTAATTGACGAAGCCATCGTTGAATTGACCAAATCAGATGCTCCTGCATCGCTTAAGCTTGTTCCGGGGAGCGATATGATCTATGGTACAAAATCAATTTCTACTCCAGGTCTCACCGCCAGAGAGAAATGGCTGCGTACCGCCTATGCATTGAAAGCAAGGTTACTGATCAAAGTAAGTAAAACAGCCAGCTTTGATGCGGCCGCAGTTTTAGATGCCGTATCTAAATCCTACACGTCCAATGATCAGGATGCCGGCATGGCCACTTTTGTATTGTACAATAGCTGGGCACAGGTAGCAAGGGACAATGCAGCCTTATCACTGGGTGGATGGCTTTCAGAACAACTGGTAGATCATCTTAACGGTGCATCGTATGGTGTTTTTGATCCAAGGATCAGGAAGATCACCGACCCGACAACGGTCCCGAACATGCCAAACTACGCAAAATGGATTGGAACTGTAAATGGATCCGGCAACAGGTCTAATCCACCCAATAACAATACCGTAAAAGATGAAAATTACATCGCCGTAAGCTCTCCATGGACCTCAGATGTATCACCTCTTTTACTGGTTACTTACGCTGAGCTTAAATTTATTGAAGCAGAGGCGGCATTTGCCATTGACAAGCCAAGAGCATATGCAGCTTATCTGGCAGGCGTCAATGCCAATATGGACAAACTAAAAGTTGCATCAGATGATCCGGAAAGGATAACCTATATGGCCGCAGCCGCTGTAGGTGCTGCAAGTCTTACCAAAGACCTGATCTTCAAAGAGAAGTACGTCGCCACTTACTTAAACCCTGAAGCCTGGAATGATGCGCGCCGCCACGACTATGCTTATAGAAATTTCTCATTACCGTCAAATAAGATACTGCCCGATTACATTCGCCGTCTGGATTATCCAACAGGTGAAAGAAGCAAAAACGGCGCAAACGTCCCTGCTGAAGTCCCGAGAACAACAAAACTTTGGTGGGACCAGTAACAATTTTATAAAAAATACCCCTAAAAAGCCCTGACAACTATAAGTCAGGGCTTTTTTTTATAAATTATTCCTTCAAATGAACGAAAACAATTGCAATGAGAAAAATACTCCTTCTAATTTCTTTAACAGCGATAACAAATATTGGTTTTTCACAGTCCTTTAGTCTTAAATCTGTCCTGAGTTATCCTTTCCCCTCAGAACTCACCGCATCCAGGCAGGAAGACAAGATAGCATGGGCGGTAAATCAGGAAGGCAGACGAAATATTTATACAGCAACAGGACCAGACTATATGCCCAATAAAGTAACCGCCTATGACCTCGATGATGCGCAGGAAATTACCGGTTTATCCATTTCAGATGACGGAAAATGGATCGTATTCGTCAGAGGAGGAGATCATGGATCAAGAGAGGGCACAGTTCCCGTTAATGCGGCATCGGCCCCTGTTCTTCCAAAAGTACTGGTTTGCTCTGTACCATTTTCCGGTGGAAAGGTAAATGAACTGGCCGAAGGAGACAATCCCGTAATCAACCCGGACAATGAACACATCACCTTTATAAAAAATGGGCAGGTCATGACCTCGCCCATCAATGGTGCCTCACCTGCGAAGCAGCTATTTTACGCCAAAGGAATAAACAGCAGCATCACCTGGTCACCTGACGGCACCAAACTTGCCTTTGTGTCCCTGAGGTCAGATCATTCTTTTATAGGCATATACAGCAATCAGGAAACACCGGTTCAATGGATCATGCCCGCTTTATCCAAAGACAATTCACCGCGCTGGTCCCCGGACGGAAAAGAGCTGGTCTTCGTCCGGACTCCCGGTACCGGTGGTGCCCCTGATTCTATTTTATCAAGGAAGCATCAGCCATGGGCAATATGGAAGGCCGATATTACGGCTGAAACCGGAATTCAGATCTGGAAGGCACCCGAGACATTAAGAGGCTCTTTACCATCAATGGATGGCGGCACAAATTTAATGTGGGCCGATCACAAAATTGTTTTCTCCTCCTATGAGGATGGCTGGCCGCACTTGTACAGCATGAACCCGGATGGCATGCAAAAGACATTACTGACTCCTGGTAATTATGCTATAGAGCACGTCAGGCTGAGTAATGATAAAAAATCGTTGCTGTTCAGTGCCAATACCGGCAAAGAAAAAACCGATATAGACCGCCGGCATATCTATAAAGTGTCCATTGCCAAAGCCGGTATGACTGCGCTTACTTTTGGGACAGGAATGGAAACTTATCCAGTGATAAGTGGAAACTCTTCGACCGTTCTGTTCCTGAGCGGAACCGCCCAAAGGCCCCTGCTGCCTGCTTTTTTGAAAGACAAGAACAAAGATTTCCATTTAATCGGCGAAACGATGATACCTGCTGATTTCCCGTCAAAACAACTGGTGACCCCGGCACAGGTTACATTCAGGGCAGCAGACGGGAATCTGGTGTATGGGCAGCTTTTTACACCCTTAAAGAAGACATCAGCATCAGTTAAAAGACCTGCCATAGTTTATGTTCACGGAGGTCCGCAGCGGCAAATGCTTTTAGGCTGGCACCATATGGACTACTATTCGATAGATTATGCATTAAATCAATACCTGTGCAGTATCGGTTTTACCGTTCTCTCTGTAAATTACAGACTGGGGACAGGCTATGGTTACGATTTTCATAAACCGCAAAATGCCGGCGCGCAGGGCGCATCCGAATACCTCGATGTCAAAGCTGCAGGCGAATGGCTGGCTATACAGCCTGGCATAGATGCTGGTCGCATCGGAATCTACGGTGGCTCTTACGGTGGTTTTTTAGTAGCCCTTGCACTGGGTAAAGATTCCCGCCTATTTGCTGCCGGAGTAGACATCCATGGAGTAAATAACCGTTTTAGCAGTTCCGTCGCCGACAACAGACCGGAAGCTCCGGATGCAGCACTGGCTGAAAAAAAAGCAATTGAATCTTCTCCGGTCACTTATGTAAACACCTGGACCTCTCCCACGCTGATCATCCATGCGGACGACGACCGCAATGTCAATTTTAGTCAGAGCGTGGATCTGGCCAGGCGTTTTGAAGACAAGAAATTTGAATTTGAATACCTTTCCATTCCTGATGACACACATCACTGGATGAAATATTCAAATGCGGTTAAAGTAAGTGCGGCCACAGCCGATTTTTTAAAAAGAAAACTAATGCCTTAACCCGGTTCCTCTCATTTTATGACAATTAAAAATCTTGTTCCTTAGAAATTCTGCTTCTTTATTTAAACCCAAATATCAGCGGAAATATAAAAGTCACAATAATTGTCCATAAAAAGTAAACGGGCAGGTAAAAGGCAATGGCTTTCCCTACCCCACTTAAATCGGTCTTTTTTGAAAGCACCCTAAAAAGCTGCACGGTGATCAACAGCAGATTTATCAGGATCAAGACATTACCCCCAAGAACAGCAGCCCTGTTTGGTGTAAACCCCCATTCTGAAATCCGGAACAAAATCGCAGAAAGCGCAACTCCATTAACTATTATAGTCACCGCGGACAGTAGAAAGAGCACCCAGACTTCCGCATTACTTTTAGTTGTCTTAGATGTTTCGGCAACGGAAAAGAAGATAATGGCCATAACACCGATCAATAAAGCATTGAACATCATTAAGAATTCACGGTCGTTATAAGGATCTTTACCGGAATAAACTATTGCTGTAAGGTAAACTACCAGCATCACCAGAACCAGCGGACTGAATAGTTTAGCAATTACAGGAGAAACCTTACCTACCAGTTGTGGATTGGTTTGGGTAAGATAAGTGCCCACAACCGGTACGGCGGCAAGCCCCAATATTCCAATATTTTTGAAATAAAACTCTTCAATATTAAAACCGATCAGCGAGAAAAGCCCGACGGTTATAGCGCTCATGATTCCACCTGCTATCAGGATAAGGGCTGCCATAACCACCAGATCGCCATTGTACTTCAAAAAGTTAAGCCGTTTTTCCTCGCTGTTTCTATACCCGGCTACAAAAGCAAAGCCCAGTACCGACCATAAAAATAACGCCAGGTGAATACAGGACAAAGTGAGGGTATCGCTGGTTTTAATATCAGGAAAGGAATTGATAAAAATCAATCCCGCAAGGGTTAAACCAGCAATAAAAGCAATTTTACCGGCTGATAATTTGTTTTTCCAGGAAAAATAAACCGTTAAAATCGGGAAAACGATAAAACCAATGTTCCTGGTATAAAAAAATTCTTCGTTTATAGATAAAATCGCCGGCAGTTTAGCGATAAGGCCTGCCGCGAGTGAAGCAATTATGACTAATAATAATTCCCTGCCCGTACCCCAGTTGATCTCATCACTTTCGTAATTCAGTCTTTCATTCCAGAAATCAGCAAGGCTATTGCTTTTGAGCTCCGGATACAGTGCACGGAAAATCCGTTTAAAATTTACTTTATCAGACCGATACATCTTTTCAAGTTTCCCCGGGTCATTCAGATGGCTGAGTATTTCATCTTGTGTCATAACAATTGGTTTATATTATTAAATATATTTATAAAAAGCACTTTGCAATTCAAAGCTACATATAAGTACTTTGAATTGCAAAGTATTTATAGAAAATATTTTAAGATGAAATTTAGCAACAAAAAACAGCCATGAGCACTATAATAATTAACAGGTTAACAGGATGTGATTGGCGAATACAATATATATTATTAATTATATATACATTTTATTAATAATATATACATTAGGGTATTATATATTAAAGCGAATTATGAATGAGTTTTTTTTGATGGAAAGAGTTAAGGAACTTAGAAGGGAGCTTTATAATAAGGAATTAAAGCAAGATGAAATTGATAAGATAGTAACCGAAATCTCACCATTTAAAAATATTTTAGGGCTTAATGATGGAGCCGAACCATTACTGATGGTCGATAAAGATGGTGAAAGTTTAAATATTGAGGCCCCAAGATGGATTTTTCACTTATTAGGCTTGAAACATAAAGCGGTTCATTTATTACTCTATAGCAGGAATGATGTTAATGACCCGGTTTTTATTTTGCAGGTAAGATCTTTTACAAAGTTTGAATATCCGGGCCATTTAGATATGTCTGTGGGGGGACATGTTATTGGAAATGAATCTTCTCATACTACGGTATTGAAAGAGATGGAAGAAGAATTGGGCATTCAAATAGGTCACCTGCTAAATTCAAATTTTTATCATATAAATAGCTATATGATAGAAGATATTAAACCCGAGATAAATTTATATAATTGTGAACGAAGAGATTTATATATAGCTGAAATAGATAGTAAATCAATTGGCTCCATCAATTTTAAAGATAACGAAGTTGCAGGGTTATACCTTTGTCCCCTGAGTTCTGTAAAGGATCTGTTGGATCATACCGCTCTTCCGTTGACCCATGCACTGAAAGAATCTTTACCAAAATGCTTAAATTTTTTAACTATTTTAATGCTTGTTCCCTGGAATGAATCTGTTAGCCTTACTGATGTTGGTGCTATCATAGTAAGTATTTGGCGGAACATACCCTATTCTGCATTAATATCGTAAGCCTGCTGAATGTAGGCACAAGGTCCATAAATTTATTAAAACCTAAATCATCCAGTGGTTAATTTTTATAATTACATACATGCTACACTTAACGAATCACAAGATAATGAGCTAATCTTTTGGCCGGGTCTGGATGGTAGCAGAGGCCTTTCTAACAGAAATTTACTACAGCATATATCTAATTTTCGCCATTTATTGCAACTACATGCAGCGCCTGGTGCTCCTGTTTTGCTGGCAATTCCGGCTAGTGTTGATTCTATTAACGCCCTATTGGCTATACAAAGCATAGGAGCCGTTCCTGTTATTCCTCCGGCAAAAGCCGGTATAAAAGTACTCCTGTCAACTATTAAAAAACAACATATTAAAGTTATTATCGCGGCCAAAAAACCAGGAGTACTATTACACTTAATCCTGAAGCTGATTGGGCTCAAATACTTGTATGTCAATCATACAGTCAAAAGATCTATGACATGGCAGCCAGAACAGGTGCCACCTGATCAACCCGCACTGATTACCTATAGTTCGGGAACCACCGGAGAACCGAAGGGGATTTTTCGGAGTCACCAGGTATTTTCCGCTCAGCATTTGCTCATCAAAAAACTATTCCCTGCTGACAAAGGAAGCCGTGATTTTCCTTTATTTCCTAATGTTATCCTGCATAATCTGGCCTCCGGTTTGGTTAGTATTTTACCAGATATACCAGGATTCCAAATGGTCAGTTTAGACCCAGCCAGGGTAATAGCACAATTGGAATCTCAACAAGTTGCACGTCTGAGCGGCAATGTATTTTATTTAAAAAGCCTTATCAATTTTTTAAAAGGCAGCATACGGTCGTTTGCATCAGTGAAAACAGTGGTTATTGGTGGTTCACCAGTCCCCTTGGATCTGGTACACGCTTTAAGACCTTATTTTCCCCATGCAGCGTTTTATATCATTTATGGCTCATCAGAGGCCGAACCAATCGCTATAAGGCAAGTGGATACTTTGCCAGAAGATCCATTGAATGGTTATGCGGTAGGCATCCCCTGTAAAGAACTGGAATTTAGGATCAGCAGGCCAGTCGTAATACATACATCCAGCGGATCATTTAATGCAGGTGAGATCGAAGTAAAGGGGAAGCACGTAGCCACAACTAAAGAAGGAGGCTGGCTGAATACAGGCGATATAGGCTACCTGACACCTGATGGCCAGCTTTACCTGACAGCCAGGATAGGTAACGAAAAACCACATCAGGGTATACAACATTTCCAGATAGAGCACTTGCTGGTACTACAGCCCGGAGTGCAGCAAGCTGCTGCAATAAGTGACAGTGATGGCTTCAAAATCCTGGTACAGGGCCAGCTTGGGAAGGAGGAAGTACAACAAATACTGTCTGCTCATTTTTCACCCGGAATTATCAAAAGCATCGAGTTGGTGGCTCAAATACCGGTAGACAACAGACATCATTCCAAAGTGCTATACCATAAACTGAAATAAATGAAGTCAGAATTTACGCAGCTCAACCTGGATCTCATTCGTTATTCCCTTGTATGGGAAGACAGTCATTCTCTGTACGAAGCGCTCGAGATAGATCAAACTGATCATTTGTTGGTTATTACTTCGGCAGGCTGCAATGTTTTAAATGCACTGCTCAGGAATCCGGCCAGCGTAACAGCTATCGACCTGAATCCATTTCAAAACAAACTACTGCTGTTAAAAAAACATATTGTACTGAATCATGATTATGAAGTGTTTTATGCCTTGTTGGGCTTTGCCGGTAAAACAGCGGTTAATGATGCCTGGAATACATTAATGAAAACGCTGGCATCAGGTGAACAATCCTTTTGGTCGGCATTTTTTGACGAACATCCCGGTGGTCTGCTGACTTCGGGAAAGCTCGAAAGTTATATTACGTCGTTTTATGATACCCTTGATCAGGATATACAGGATAAGCTTCAGCAACTCATTCGGTTTGATAACATTAAGGCACAATATGCCTTCTTTAAAGCGCATCTGGATAACAGTGATTTTAAACCTGCGTTCATCGCATATTATAGCGAAGAAAATTTACAACGGGGACGTGATTCAAATTTACTGAAATATGCTTCGGACCCTATCGGACCGGCTTTTTACGATCGCCTTTTAAAACAAGTCAGTTCTGCCTTATTAAGCGCTAATTTCCATTTTCGCTTTTTCTTTTTTGGCCTCCGAAATCTACCCGCCGATGTACTGCCTCCCTGTTACCGCAGGAGAAATTATGCATTTTTAAGACAACAGCTTGGTAAAATGCAGGTTGTTGAAGGGGAAGCCATGGAACATCTGCTGTCTAAATACGGTAGCTCGATAACCAAAGCCGCACTTTCCAATATATTTGAATACATCAGTCAGGAAGAGTTCGGTCACATTTGCAGGGCGCTGATCGAGGAACCGGACCGTAATCTTCGGGTCGTTTTCTGGAATCTGTTGAATAGCCAGGGTGAAGGCCGGGGCAATAGTAACGGGCGTATAGCAGTCAAAAAGCGGCCCTTATCTTCCAAAAGCAGTTTCTACTTCAAAAATATCATTCAATTACAGTTTGTACCCGAAAAAACGGTTAACCTGACAGATTAGATGTGTTGGATAATAAGGTGGCCAGAGCATTAACTAAGTATTTTCTCGTACAAGGCATATTTTGCAGATTCATAAGGAATATTGTTTGAAAAATGAGCTGAATAATTATCTGAGCGCATCAGACAGAGCAAAACATCTTCATAAATGCCATCTATAAGCGTAAGCATGCCATAGGCGCCCATATAATTCAATAATCCCTGTCTCCGGAAATCGGGATGTACACCAAATGTTTTGGCCATTAAGGTTTTGTGATTTAATTTTTCAAAATCCCTGGCAAAATCAGGTTCCTTTACCGAGGGATATAAAGCATGATAATTTGGCTGGCACATACAGATGGCAACCAGTTGACCAGATGCCTGATCTCTGATGAGCACGGAACTGTGGGGGCATAATTTTTCAGCGAACCGATGACTATAGATTATTTGAAACTGCTTATAGGAAATTGCCTTATAAAAGGGGTTTTCCTTAAAAATAATGTGCATCAATTGAAATATATCATGTTCGTATAATTTCCAGTTCTCCAGGTTTAAAGTAATGAAATCAAAGGGTATTTGACTGATTGCCTTCACAAATTCATTTTTATTGGCAAAAAGAGCCGGCAGGTTTTTTCTGCTGATCAGGCGGGTTTCATATGTTAGTTTCTCCTGGAAACCAATGGCCGATAAGAGATCAGGATAATACACCGGATTAACCGGTTCTTTGTCAAACATTCCCCAGCTTGGTGAATCGCCTACGCGCAGGCGATTAGCTTGAAATGTACTGAAATTGATTGGCCCTGTCAGGTTGACTCTACCTTTTTCCCTGGCATCATTCTCTAATAAACGGAATGCCTGCTCATGCAATTCGCTATCAGCCACACTTTCCCAAAAACCGAAATAAGCTGCCGGCTCCGCCTTTGGAAATATACCTGCTAGTCTGAAGTGTTCATGATCAGTATACAGGATAATATCATGCTGAATAGCCTCCATCGCAAAAAACGACCTAATGGCTTCAGGCTCTTCCGTCGGTTTTACCGGTGATTTTTCATAAATTTTTTCCGGGATCTTAAAAAAGCTATCCGGGATAGTCCCCTGATAAACAATACGGTCAATTGGGCTCATCTTTAATTATTTTTATCACGCCGGATGTTCCGTTCATGCTGACACGCTGTCCGCTTTTTAGTTTATTGGTTAAACCAGGGATATTGATAATTGCGGGGATACCAAATTCGCGAAGCAGGATAACGGAATGAGAAAGAGCAGAGCCCTTTTCTATAAGCACCGCCTTACATGTCGGAAAAAGCGCCACCCAGCCTGGGTCAGTACGTAAGGCACAGACAATTTTTCCGCTCACATCCAGGTCATCTTCAGGCCCTCTGATAATCATGACTTCTGCGGTGACCTCTCCCGGCACGCAGCCGGTTCCCTGCAAAATATATGGATCATTATTGCTGACCTCAACCAGCTTTTCCCGGGGAGCCGGAACAATGACACGGGCAGATACCTCCTCGCGCTTGTAGCCATCAAATGTTTCCTTTCGCTCAGCTATGGCAGTCGCTTTCTGAAGAGTCGTTTTATTGAGGAGCAAATCCCAGATCTCCGGTTCTGTGAGGTAAAAAATATCTTCCGGTAATGGTAAGGCATTTGCTCGCACAAGCAGATCGCCGGCTTTTAGATAAAGTGCACGGTACATTCCAAACAGACGGGTCCTTTCCAGGCGCATTCCTTCCCGGTACTGTATCCCTTTCCGGAGCTTATGTAAACTACTGTAAAGACCCCGTTTAAAAAGATAGGATCGCTTTTGCAACATGCTGTCCAATTTTTTCCGGGCAGATTCATGCAGGTGCGATAAAGCCGATGTTTGAAATGTGTTTTCTGTAGTGAGGTAGTTGCGCAGATAACTGTAAAAGATACGGGGCGATAGCCGCATGGTAACCGTCTCCAGTTTTAATTCACCTACGGTCCTGTCCCCATAGGTATGTATAAAGCTGTTTACGGTGGTGTAAAAGTCCGGAAACTGTATTTTAATCAGCTCATGCACACCCGATGGCAATTTAATAATCAGCGCTTTTAATTCGGGCAGCAGCATCGCCTCAAGGGCAATTTTTTGCATAACCACAGCAGGCTGCGCACTTTCAATTTGCTGATTGCCGGCTAAATACATACTTAAAAACTCTTCTGGCTCCCTGATTCCGGCTTTAATTAGTTTTCGTCTCACTTTTCCATTCATCATCATGACATAAAAATCATTGACAATAGGAGTAGTCCAGTTTTTGAGCAATGCCTCATCTAACGCCCTTATTTGTTCCACTATTTGTGAACCGTTAGTCCACGTAGGTAATGATTGATAAAAATGTTCGTAATAAGTGCTAAAATGACTGTGAAAGGTGGCCACGTCCTTGTCCAGTTTCCTAAAGGCAAGCAGCAGCCTTGACATACTGGACAAAAGGGTGGGCATTAATTTTAGCTTTTCGGTAAATGACTTTTTGGTATCGCTTATAAAATCAACGGGATCTTCCAGGCCCATCATACGTTCCATATCCTCCTTATTCTGTTTAAAAGAAGGCAGGACCTGCAGGCCCCGGTACCAGTTATTGATGTTATAATAGATACGGCCCTTTACCAGGCCCAGCAGATTATCCAGTACGGGCCGGTAGGTTTCGGCAACCTTTTCCGGCACAGAAAGTAATATCATGGTTTGCTGGTACACTGTGGTATACACTCTTTGGGCGAAGCTAAAAGTTAAAGGTGTGGTAACACCGCAATAACTCTCCTGTATATTTGAATTATCATATACGATAACTTGGGGAATAGTTTGGGTAATATGGCGTGACTGAACAAAGTACAGTTCATTGTCCGTAATCACAAATTCTATATCCTGTGGGTGGCCGTTCCTTTTTTCCAGGCGCTTTGAAATAGCAAACAAGCTCTGTAACTGTGTCTGAGTAATGCAGGGAGTGTTTTGTTTGGTACGATCAATATCCATTAACTGGCTGCCTTTCTGCGGGTCAGGCTTAAATTGCTTGTCTTTAAATGCTATTGTTTGATGAGTGATGGAGCCGTCTTTTTTTAATAGATAAAATTCATCAGCATCCAATTTTCCGTCTACAAGGCCCTCCCCTAAACCCCATACCGCATGTACTGCCATTTCTTCGGGATATTGTGGGTAGGTCGAAAAAACCACGCCGCTTGAATCGGCATTCAGCTGTTTCTGTACAATTACGGCAGGCTGGGCTGCACTGGATAGTGACCGGTGCGCCCGGTAGGCAATCGCTTCTGAAGAGTAGGCACTTGCGGCGCACTGTGCTATGGATTGATGAACATCTTTAATGTTCCTGAGATTAGAATAAGAACTCATAATACCGGCAAAAGCATTCTGCGACCCGTCTTCATCAACAATAGATGAACGCACAATCACGCTTTGATGTGGAAAGCCCCAGCCAGCCAGTATTTTTGTCAATTGTTTTTGATCTTCATCAGTAAGTGCAAATTGAAGCAGCCTCTCTTTGATATCGGCAGCTCCTATAGAAGGTTGTTGAATAAGGGAAGTAAAATTTTCAGCGGGTAGTATGAGAAAATCAGGTACGTTGATGCCTGCTTCAACCAGTTTAATCAGACCTTCGGCCTTACCACCGATAGTTGCCCCGTTTTTTTTTTTTACCGGATAAAGGATCATAGTCTTAATTGCGTTTCTATAATAATAGACAAGTAACTGACCAGCATAAACAAAGACACAAATAATTCGGCCAGCCGGAGCTTTTTTTCCTGCGGATGTTTGACCATTGCGGCATACAACAGGCACGTAAGCAGATATAATAAGCAGATGGTCAGGTAGGCCCAAAAGTGTGATTGGATACTGTGGAGTAAATAATATTGCACAAAAACACCTCCAAGTAAAAATAAGAGTACACAAACAATCGACCTTTTATAACCTATTGACTGAGAGTAAGAATCGACTGTTGATCTTTCGGCATCCGGCGCGTGGATCTTGCGGGCAAGTTCAAAGCAAAAGCCGCCAAATAGGCTCAGTGCACCCAGAAAATATAAGGAGGGATGCAGCAGATTCTGATTATAGGCAGACCATACCCACAACATAATAAGCGGCATGATGAGCATATGGGTACAGGCATATAAAAATAACCTGGGCTTTAAAAAGGAACTGACAAAAAATTCATAGCGCATCAGTATACTGTAACCCAATGCCACCAACCAGCAAATCATGGTAGCAGGCCCGTTCCAATAACTCCATAGAAGTTCAAATACAGAAAGGATTGCAGAAATAATAAATAATTGTTTTAAGGAAATGCGTCCTGATTGTAATACCCGCCCGGGATGATTGATATTGTCAATCTGCAGGTCTTTTACCTCATCAAATACCCGCAGTCTGAAAAAGAAAGAGATAGCAGCTATAACACCTGTCAGTTCTTTAATACCGATATGAATAGGTTGAATTGAAAAATAAGAAGCAACAGAATAAGCAGTAAAAAAAACGATTGCAAATAGCAATATGTGGACTGGAGGAAATCGCTCTTTAAAATAGGCTATGATATTGATAATCTTCACCTAACTAAGATAGCAATATGTTATTACAAGTTGTTTAGTGTTTTAATAATATACCGTTAAATAAAATATAAATCAGAAGCCAAAAGAAAAACGGGAAAGATCGATTGCCAAATCATCTTTCCCGTTCAGTACTCAGAGCGGGAATCGAACCCGCACGACTTTTAAGGTCACAGGATTTTAAGTCCTGCGTGTCTACCAGTTCCACCATCTGAGCATAATCTTTACTAAAAAGCTTTAGTACGATTAATTTTTTTATAAATGCTTCCTGGTATGAATGCATTTAGAGCGAAAGACGAGATTCGAACTCGCGACCCCGACCTTGGCAAGGTCGTGCTCTACCAACTGAGCTACTTTCGCATCGATTTTAGCACCCTCCGGGCACCTCCTTTTACGGGCAGGGGCTGCAAAACAACCTTGTTTCCGTTTGGGATTGCAAATATAAATACTTTTAGTATAACGTCAAGTTATTTTTGATAAAAATGAAGCCCTTACGCTAAGTCATTGGACTTCAAGACATCCGCTATCAAATCATTTTCAAAACCCCTGCCAATCAGGTAAGTGGTCAGCTTATACCTTCGCTTATAAGCATCTTTTTCATGAATTGATCCTATTTTTTTTTCAGCCAGAACCAGGATGGTCTTCAAATATTCATCGGCATCTATGGTCTTCAGCACATTTGCAATCATCTTATCAGGAACCCTTTTTATTTTAAGTCCCTGCTTTATTTTAACCTTCCCCCATTTTTTAATCTTAAATTTTCCGGAGACATAAGCCATCGCAAACCGCTCCTCATTTAAAAAGTTAGTCTGGATCAATTCAGAAATAAGTTCTTCTACATCGTCCTTCCACAACCCCCACTCATAGAGCTTATCCCGGGCCTCTTGCTGCGAACGTTCCTGGTAGGCACAATAATGTTCAGCTTTTGCTAAAGCAGCATTTCTGCTGAGTTTAATGATCTGTTTTTTTTGTTCTTCCACGATCTGCAATAATACTAAAATGCTGCGCCTTATGTTAACATTATTTTTTAGAAAAACCATAAACGCCTTTTAAAATCCGGTTATTTTATTGAAAATGAAAAACAAATTCTTATAAATACGCTAAAAAGCTTTCACTTAAGCTGACCATTATTCAACAATCTCTTATTTTTTTAACATATCCAAACCAATTCGGTCTATAAATGTTAAATTATTCTTAAAAAGATGTAAATTCGCTCGAAATAGAACCAATAACAGACTCCCCACCCTTATGGCTGAAAAAAAGGTACTAAAAGTTGGATTGGATTCGGCAGCACCGTTTCCTATGCATTCTGACTACAATTCAGAGAAATTTGAGGGTTTCGAAGTCGATTTGTTAAAAGCCATTACTGACCATTTAGATCTGGAGATCGAATATGAAGTCTCTTTATGGCAAACCATCCTTGAAAAGCTATTTAAAGGTGAGCTCGACCTGATCTGTTCTGCGGTTACTGTGACGCCCTCCCGCCGCCATATTCTCGAGTTCACCAATCCTTATCTTCATTTCAGACTTTGTGCTGTGGTAAACCAGGAAGATAGCCTGAGGAATATTAATGACCTTAAGAATAAAACTATAGGCATCCGGGAGGCTACTGAGGCGGAAAAGTATGTACACGTCAACTTTCCCAGCAATAATATGGTCCACGCGGAAACCAATAAGGAACTTTACAGAAAGCTTCAGGCAGGCAAAATAGACCTGCTGATTGACGATTCACCGATAGCAGGTGGTTTTCTGCAGAAAAACAAAAAACTGAAAGTGGGTATGTTTCTTCCTGAAACAGATTCACAGTATGCCATAGCTATGCGCAAAGGTGATGTCCAGCTGAAAGATCAGTTCAATGAGGTGCTGACTCTGCTCAGGGAAAATGGCGTATACCAGACCATCTATAAGAAATGGTTTACCGACATTCAGTTTTAATCAGGTTATAACCTATCTTTATTGCTATCCTATCTACTTGTTAAAGGCAGGTTAAGACTTTGTTTCACCGCAATCATATAAGTATCATATCTTTATTATGTCGTAATAAGATAATAATTATATCAACGACCCTGTTATCACCCTGTTAAGACCCTGTTAGTACCTTGTTGTCATATAGTATTGATAAAACAAAACCTTAACAAATTATATCCCGTTGGTTATGCTGATTTAGTTGACTATTTTTGGAACATGAGCCATGCCATTTACAGTATTAATCAGATTGCTGAGCTATTAAACATCAATTCATTTTCCACTGATAATAATGCTAAAATCAGCAAGCTGGTCATCGACAGCAGGAGTATAATAGATCCTGAAGAATCTTTGTTCTTTGCGCTGAATTCGAAACGCGATGGCCATGAATACCTTAAAGATGCCTACACCAATGGCATCAGGAATTTTGTCATCAGCGATGAAAAATATTTGAAGCAATTTCCTGATGCAAATATACTGCTTGTGAGCGATGTCCTCATGGCTCTGCAGTCACTGGCGGCTGCCAATCGCAAACAGCACGATCTGCAGGTCATCGCCATAACCGGCAGCAATGGAAAAACGATTGTAAAAGAATGGTTATACCAGTTGCTGGCAGCCGATTTTAACATCGTCCGGAGTCCAAAAAGTTTCAATTCACAAATCGGCGTGCCGCTTTCTGTATGGCAAATTGAGAATGAGCACGACATGGGCATCTTTGAAGCAGGAATATCAAAAGCCGGTGAAATGGAAAGTCTGGAAGTCGTCATCAGGCCCGGCATAGGTATTCTGACGAATATCGGGGAAGCACATGCTGAGGGCTTTTCATCACATAAAGAAAAACTGCTCGAAAAATTAAAGCTGTTTAAAGATGCCGGACTCTTCATATACTCGCCTGAATATACAGAGGGGCTGAGCCCGAATGAAATGCCGGGAAAAACTAAATTTTCATGGAGCCTGAAACAGAAAGCAGACCTCCGTATTTTATTCATTGAACCCATTGAAGGCAGAAATTACGTACGGGCGAATTTCAAAGGGGAGGAAATAGAATGCCTGATCCCTTTTCGGGACAGAGCTTCTCTGGAGAATGGCATCATCTGCTGGGCGACCTTACTGGCGCTTGGGTATACGCCTCATGAGGCTGACCTGCGTTTGGAAAAGCTGACCCATGTAGGGATGCGGCTGGAACTGAAGACCGGCATCAATCAGTGTTCAGTGATCGATGATTCTTACAGCGCCGATACCTCCTCGCTGGCCATAGCGCTGGATTTCCTGAACTTACAAAACCAGCATCCTAAAAAGACACTGATTCTTTCTGACCTTTATGAGACCGGCAAAAATGATCAGGACCTGTATACTGAGATTGCGGCCCTGGTCAAACAAAAAAACCTGAACAGGCTGATCGGTATTGGTCCTCACATTTCTCAGTCTGCCGGGAGTTTTGAAATGGAAAGTTCTTTTTATGAAAGCACACAAGATTTTATAGACAATTTCCCTGCTATACATTTTAATAATGAGACCATACTGGTCAAAGGTGCCAGGAAGTTTGAATTTGAACGCATCAGTAAGCTCATTTCTCAAAAAATTCACGATACTGTTCTGGAGATTGACCTCAATGCTTTGTCAGGAAACCTGCAATTTTACCGCAGTAAACTAAAACCCGGCGTAAAGGTGATGGCAATGGTCAAAGCTTTCTCCTATGGTAGCGGAAGTTTTGAGATTGCGAATTTACTGCAATACCATAAGGTAGATTATTTGGCAGTAGCTTACACAGATGAGGGTGTCGCTCTGCGAAAAGCAGGCATTTCTATGCCGATAATGGTGATGAGCCCGGAACCTTCAGGTTTTGAGGCGATCATCAGGCATCAGCTGGAACCTGAGATTTACAATCTTGATATACTTAAAAGCTTTACCGGATTTTTAAATGAACATGCCGCTGACTACCCGGTTCATCTTAAAATTGATACCGGAATGCACCGCCTGGGATTTGAAGAGCCTGATCTGGGAGATCTTTTGAAAACATTGCAGGAGTCAAATAAAGTAAAGATCGTTTCAGTTTTCTCTCATCTGGTGGCCAGTGATGATCCTGAGCATGATGATTTTACGCGCCATCAGCTGGAGCGGTTTACTACAATAGCTGATCAGATCCAGAACAACCTGGGCTATGCTTTCATCAGGCACATTTCCAACACTTCAGGCATTTCGCGTCATCCTGATGCCCAGATGGACATGGTGCGGATCGGCATAGGCCTGTATGGTTTTGACGGCGGGATAGTCAGCAACAAAGGACTGCAGACTGTTGCTGTGCTGAAAACCACAGTGACCCAGCTCAAGCAGATTAAGCCAAATGAAACGGTAGGCTATGGCCGAAAAGGCCTTTTGCCGGATGGCGGGACAATCGCCACTGTAAAAATCGGTTATGCTGACGGGTACAACCGCAAGTTTGGCAATGGAACAGGAAAAATGCTGGTAAATGGTGTACTGGCTCCCACTGTGGGCGTGATCTGTATGGATATGTGTATGCTCGATGTAACGGGCCTGAATGTGAAGACCGGTGACGAAGTCATTGTGTTTAATGGTGAACTGACGATTGCGCAGCTGGCCAGGCAAATAGATACGATCCCATATGAGATCCTCACCAATGTATCCCAGCGTGTAAAAAGGGTTTATTTTTACGAGTAGCTCGTCTTAAAATTGCGTAGGGCAGCAAATTTATCTAAGTTTGCAGGATGAACAGAATTGGCAGGGCATTTTTAAGATATCTCATCAAAGGCTTGTTGATCGTGCTTCCTATTGCGCTAAGTATCTTCATCGTCGTTGGTGCCGTAACTACAGTAGACAGCTGGCTGAATATCAACAACATTCTCGGGGTTGATCCCAATACCGGTGCCAGCAGGAATATCCCCGGGCTAGGCCTCGTACTGGTCATTTCACTTATTTTGGTTGCCGGAATCTTTGTGACGAACTTCGTTACAGAACCCATGTACAATTGGTTTCAGCGAACGCTGGACCGTTTGCCCATACTCAAATTCATTTATTCTTCTATCAAAGACCTGACAGAAGCTTTTGTCGGCGATGAAAAGAAATTTAACCACCCTGTTCTTGTAGAAGTCGAAGGCGGGCTGAAAAAGATTGGCTTCCTGACACAAAACGATCTCAAAAGAATTGACCTGCCCGATGAGGTAGCGGTATATTTTCCATTGTCCTATTCGTTTGCCGGACAGCTCTGCATTGTAAAAAAGGATAAGGTAACCGATTTGAAAATGAGTGCGGCAGATGCGATGAAATTGGTGGTAAGCGGTGGAGTAAGCGGGCTTTAGCTGCCGTCCCAACTCAGCAAGAATCGGGTTCTGAGGGGATGCGGTTTACAGTAGATTTGTTGTTGAAATATTAAGATTATGGAAACACAAAACGAGATTGACTATATCAGGATCCAAAAGGCGATTGAATACCTGAAAAACAATTATAAGCTTCAGCCATCTTTAGAGAATACGGCAGCACATGTGAACCTGAGTCCTTTTCATTTTCAGCGCATGTTTAAGGACTGGGCCGGGGTGACGCCAAAGCAATTTTTACAATACCTGAGCATAGAACATGCAAAGGGTATTCTGGACGCAAAGCAGTCCACACTTTTTGATGTGGCTTATGAAACAGGATTATCAGGCACCAGCAGATTGCACGATCTTTTTGTCAAAGTGGAGGGTATGACACCCGGTGAATACAAAAATGGCGGGCAGGAGCTCCACATCAATTACAGTTTTGCGGAGAGTCCCTTTGGAACAATAATAGTGGCCTCTACTGCCAAGGGGATTTGTCACATTGCTTTTGTCGATGAGGGGGATGATGAGGCTTTTGAAGAATTGAAAAGACGTTTCCCAAATGCAACGTATAAAAGGTTTCTGGACCGCATCCAGCAAAATGCCATATTTATATTTACCCAGGACTGGAGTAAACTGACTGAGATCAAACTCCACCTGAAAGGGACTGCCTTTCAGCTTAAAGTATGGGAAGCGCTATTGAAGGTACCTATGGGCGGCCTTACTACTTATTCGCAGCTGGCCGGATCAGTTGATAGCCCTAAAGCGTCACGGGCGGTAGGCTCTGCCGTGGCGGACAACCCCGTCGCTTTTCTCATTCCCTGCCACCGGGTGATCAGATCCAATGGTGAGATTGGACAGTACCATTGGAGCAGCCCCCGTAAAAATGCCATGATTGGCTGGGAGGCTGCAAAATCTGAGGTGCATGGCTAAAAAAGATCCCCTGCAATAGAATAGAAATTCTAAGCAGGGGATTGGGGTATTGAGGGGTACAGGGAGGATTCTCTTATTTAATAACCCGGATTTTGTACCAGTTTATTGTTTCTGTTGATCTCATCGCGGCTAAATGGCCTGAAGTAGATCTTGTCATCCCATTTGCGGTTTTCCTGGGCAGTTTCTGTAGTTGGGGTGTAGGTGTAATCATAAACCGCAGGATCGTAGTGATAAGGTGCTGACATGGTCTTACCCGGTTTAAACATTCCTGAAACTTTGATATAGGTTGCTTTTCTGCCAAGCGTTGCCGGAGCGATCATCCACCGGCGCGTATCATGGTATCTTTGTTCTTCATAGGCCATTTCTATGCGGCGTTCGTGGCGGTAAATTTCTGTGAGGACTTCTTTAGAACTACCGGTGACTGCCGGCATGCCAGCTCTGAAGCGTATTCTGTTGAGCCAAAGTACTGCTTCTGAGAATTGTCCGAGCTCAATACTTGCTTCTATGTAGTTGAAAACGGCTTCGGTATACCTGAAAAATGGCCATGGCACAAATTGGGGCTGGTTAGCATCGACGATACCCGGGTCCGGATCAATGAACTTGTGGGTATAGTAACCAGTCCAGCTGCCATTCCAGTTTTCTATGGAACTTCCACGCGTATCCAGTCCTTTAAAGCGGATCTTAGCTCCTTTGTCAATCAGATCGTATTCGCCTGTCTGAATTTGGTTGGCTGGATCTACGCCGCCCGATACTTTATCACGCGGCTTCCAGCCTGCACCGTCATACAGGATCGTCGCATAAAAGCGTGGATCACGGTTTTGATAAGGATTGGTCTTTTGCGTGGGATTTGTCCAGTTGAATTTTGTCCCGTCAATCATTTCATAATCATCAACGAGCAAACCTACCGGAGTGTTTCCGGCCCAGTTGTGATAACCGTTAGGTCCATTGGCCCTGCCGTAGCGCAGATCGCTCCGGTCAATAAAGTATCTGGCAAATATTAGCTCGGAAGCAGCGGTGGCGTCAATACCGGGGGCTTTACTCCCGCCGCCCATGGCGATGCTTTTGTAATTGCCGCGGCCATCCGCAGCAGAAACAGGAGCGGACAGCCCTAGTTTGTAACCAGTCCCTGCATCCATTACCGCTTTAGCCGCGTCTTGTGCAGCTTTCCAGCGCTCTTGCTGATTTCCGCTGGTGTAGACGAGCATCGGCAACTTTTCAGCCAGGTTATCATCTGGAGCTTCATACTTAATATTACTCGTAAATTTGGCCTGATCGTGTAAGTCACTGGCCGCGTAAAGTAATAACCGTGATTTTAGTGCAAGGCCTGCCAATGAAGTCGCTTGTCCTTTTAGCATGGCTTTACCTGTGAGCAGTTTGATCGACTCCTCGCAATCTTTAAGGATAAAATTGACGCACTCTTCGTAGGTTCCTCTTTTTACAGTATAATCTTCGTCAAGGGCATAACTTTTGGTGATCAGCGGCACACCGCCATAAAAGCGAAGCAATTGCTGATAAAAGTAGGCCCTGAGAAAATAAGCCTGCCCCAAAAGCATATCCTTAGTATTTGGATCAGTAATGACATTATCCGCAGCCGTCAGGTGCTCGATGGTCAGGTTGCAGGATCGGATGCGGTTGTACATCGGGGCATAGTTCCAGGTAACGCTGACCCAGCCGGATGTGGTGGGGTTGATACTGCTGGAGTTGACCAGGTCAATACCTCTGGTGGGATGTGTAAAAAGAGACTCATCTGATACAGAGGATAACATCTCTTCGCCAAAGCCGCCTACGCTCAACCCATTGTAGATCTCGGTCACGAAAGCCGAGACCAAGGCAGGATCCTTCCAAACTTCTTCAGCGGGGATACTGGTCGGCGGTTCAACGTTCAGAAAATCCTTTTTACATCCCGAACCCAGCATGGCCAGAAATACGAGTGTAAATATGTATGTAGTTTTATTTATCAGTTTCATATAAAATGTTTTTATGCTGTCCAACCTTAAAAAGTAGCCTTAATTCCGGTATTGATCACCCTCGCCTGAGGATAATATTGCGCACTGCTGTTGGTGGATTCCGGATCCCAGATCTTGATCTTATCCAGCGTAACCAGGTTCAGCCCGTTGACATAAACACGAAGTGCACTAAAGCCGATCTTTTTGGACAATTCCGGTGCAATGGTATAGCCCAGTTCAACGTTTTTAAGCCTGATGTAATTGTTGCTGCGCATCCAATAGGTATTGCGCGCAGCGCTGTTAAAATCGGTATAATAAGTCTTACCCCGGTTCGACAATCGGGGATTTACATTACTTGGATTATCGATGCTCCAGCGGTTTTTATAGGACCATTCCAGGAAGTTACCGATATCACCCGACTCGGTGAGCCCGACAATCTGGATTCCGCCGGTTGCACCCTGAACAAGCGCAGAAAAGTCGAAGCCTTTGTAAGCCAGGTTCAGGTTAAACCCGCCTGTAAAGGTTGGAGTGCTGGTTCTGTCCATGCGGATCTGGTCATCGCCATTGATCTTGTCATCGTTGTTCCTGTCTTTAAATTTCATATCGCCCGGCAGGAGGTTGCCGGTGAATGCACTGTAGTCAATGGTATTGGCCTCAATTTCGGCCTGGTCTCTGAATACACCATCGTATTCGTAGACGAGTTCGGTTCCGGTAGGCATGCCTGTGGAGCGCTGCCACTCAGGGGCTCCTGCTGTCTCATCCCAAAATACGATCTTGTTCTTGGCATAACCACCATTTACACTAACTCCGTAAGTGAGCTGTCCTACCTGGTCAGTATACCCAAGCTTAAATTCAAAACCTCTGTTGTTTACTTTACCGAGATTTACCGGTGGCAGCTTATCTGTAATTCCTGAGCTTCCAGGGATAGAGTTGCCTCTGGAGATCAGGATTTTGGTACGTTTGTTGTAAAATGCGTCAAATTCAAAACTCAGCTTGTTGTCCAGGAATGAGGCGTCCAAACCTACGTTGGAGTTGTTGGCTACCTCCCATCCGAAATCCAGGTTGGGAACTTTGTTTTCTACCAGGGTTTGGGTCTGCTGGTCATTGATCACATAATTTCCAAAACCCATGGTGCTCAGGTACTGGTATTCCTGGAGCGCATCACCAAAGTAGGCTTCAGCACCCATCTGCCCCCATGAAGCCCTCAGCTTTAAATTACTAACAAACTTCACGTTATCTTTAAAGAAAGGTTCTTCAGACAACCTCCATCCCAATGATACTCCGGGAAAGAATCCAAAGCGCCTGTCTTCAGGAAAGATATAGGAGCCATCGGCCCGCCAAAGAAATTCGGCAAGATATTTTTCTTTATAATTGTAGCCTACCCTTCCAAAATAACTTAGACGGGCTCTTTTGTAAAGGTTGTTCGGATCGCCTGGATTAGTGATATTCTGTTCTTTATCACTACCGGCCAGCAATTCCTGCAGGGCAGTAGAGATGAAATATCTTCTGAAAGCGGAGAAGCCATCATTGTCGACCTTTTCCCTGGTTACGCCAGCCATCAGGGCCAGGTTGTGTTCGCCTATTTTTTTATCGTAATTGACCATACCTGTCAGGTTAACCGCCAGTTGCGCTCCTGCAGTTTCTGTTAAACTCGCGTCTTTACGGTCTGAGCGCACCGAACCGGTGAGCTTCGGTGTAACTCCGTCTGCTTCAAATGACTGTTTGTCCCAATAGTAAAGTGTCCAGGGCGTTTGCCAGTTCTTTTGACGGCCTGAAAACTTGTCGACTGAGGCCGTACCTGTAAATTTAAGTCCTTCTACCCATGGCAGCCGCACTTCTACTTTACCGGTAGACTGCAGGTAATCCCTGCGATCGCGGTTATAGCCAGTAAGGTCAGTTGTCGTAACGTATGGATTATAGCCAAATTCGATATCAGGTCCCGGCAGACCATTGGGCCATACTTCGATTTCTGTTGGCTTACCGCGCATGACCATCCGGAATACATCAGAGGCAGATACTGTAGGAAAATTTCGCACTTCTTCTCTGCCGGTCACACCTAGTGTCGCAGTGATGTATTTATTGATATTGGCTTCCAGATTGATACGCAGGTCATATTGCTGGTACCCGGTGGCCGATTTTTTATAATAGCCATCCTGATCCAGGTAACCGGCCGAGATCAGGTATTTGATGTTTTCGGCACCGCCGTTGATCTGGAGGTTGTGGCGTTGCTGTGGTGACCAGTCTTTTAGCGTGGTGTTGAACCAGTCGGTATTCGGGTATCTTAGCGGATCTGAACCATCTCTCAGCTTTCGCATTTCATCAGGACTGTAAGCTGCAGTAATGGTCGTATTGTTGTCTGTACGTGTGTAAGAACCGGTCGACTTGAAAGCTGCCCATGCGGCACTCCACTGGTCCTGAGGCAAATCTGCACCGAATATATTGAGCTCATTTAAGATCTCGGCATATTGCGGGGAACTGGACATTTTTGGTGTCCGGGTTGGCTGCTGCAAGCCATAACCGTAGTCATAAGAAAGCTGGGGTTTACCGGATTTGCCTTGTTTGGTCGTAATCAGGATCACACCATTTGCCGCCCTTGAACCATAAATGGCTGCAGAAGCGTCCTTTAATACAGAAACACTTTCTATGTCGTTAGGGTTTAAGCGTTCCAGACCGCCAGCTCTGTTGGGCACCCCATCGATTACGATTAGCGCATTGTTATTTCCTAAAGAGTTAACTCCCCGGATACGGATCGTTGATCCGTCATAACCGGGCTCTCCGCTCGCCTGAACAGCGGTCACACCGGGTAAACGCCCGGCCAGGGAATTGGAAAGGTTGACGGTCGGTGTTTTGGCCAGTTCTGTACCCTTTACTGAAGCCACTGCACCCGAAACCACTGCTTTTTTCTGGGTTCCATAACCTACCACGACGATCTCAGAGAGCGACTGGCTGTTTTCCAGCATTTTAACGTTGATTACTTTTTGCCCGTTCACAGGTATTTCCTGGCTGTCATATCCCATATATGAAAACACAAGGGTCGCATTGTCAGGTACCTTGATGGTAAACTTACCGGCAGCATCTGTAGTCGTTCCGATGGTGGCCCCCTTAACCTTTATACTTACGCCGGGTACTGGGGTACCAGCATTTTCAGTTACCTGTCCGCTGACTACAATGTCCACTCCCGGCGGGTTCCTGAGCCTGATGACAACCAGGTTATCTTCCAAAGACTGAAACTCAAGGGCCGTGTTTTTCAACAGCATCCGGAGGGCGTCGGTAACTGAGATCTGATCTTTTACCAGCGTTACATTTTTACTGCCGGCCAGGTCATCTTCACTATAAAGAAGACGAATATTGCCTTTCTTCTCCAATACCGTTAGTGCGTCTTTTAGATTTACCTTACGGAGTTCCAGGTCAACTTTTGTACCCTGAGAGAAGGTGGATGCTGATACTTGCAGACAAAAGACAAACGATGAAACAAAGATCCAGTTTAACATCATTATTAGTTTTTTTTTGGAAAAGTTGGCACATAGAACTTTATTGCACAGTTCTGTTTTTTTCATAGATTTGTGAATTTCAAAGTTAAAAATCTGTAATAGTAGCTTTTAGCTACTCATGAAGGTTTAGAGGGAGGAAAGTGTTTGCCGCACTTAACTCCCTTTTTTTACTAGTAAATGATCAGGTCATGTCTTTTAGGTTAAAGTTGAAAGGTTTGATTAATTGCATTGCCTTTAAGGTTTCTTCGATGGTCTCATCTTTAAATACACCTGTAAAGCGATATAGTTTAGGTTTTTCGTTATCAAATTTGATATTGATATTGAACCAGCGCTCCAGTTTGGACTGCAGGTCTTCCAAAGATTCATTCTGAAATACGAGCTGGCTGTCTCTCCAGGAGGTTTCCTGGATGTATTCATTTTGGCCGATACGGACGGGTATCACGTGCTGAATGGTCAGCGTGATGTCCTTCAGGGACTTTGGGGAGCGATCTGATTTTAAGGTCTCTTCTTTTTTATTTTCCACAAGGGCGAATTTTTCCGAGGGGCTTAAAATGATCTTTTGCGCTGATCGGTCATTTACAGAAAGCTCAATAGAACCCCTCAGCAGAGTAGTTTCAGATTTTTTGTCGACCGGGTAGGCTTTGATGTTGAAGGCTGTACCAAGTACCTTAACGCAGATCTTATCTGTACGGACGATGAAAGGATGGATTTTATCGTGGGCCACATCAAAAAAAGCTTCACCAACCAGGTAAACTATACGTTTCTTTCTTTTTTTAATCTCACTGTCGTATGATAATTTACTGTCGGAATTTAGCCAGACCATTGTGCCATCGGGCAGTCTGATCTTCTTCCTTACGCCTTTTCCGGCAACGATCTCTGTATCCGGAACAAATTTATCCTGACCATTGAAATAAAAGATGGCAACCGAAACAATAACAGCCAATACGGCAGCGATCCCTGTGAGGCTGATGACCTTCCTGAAACTTATGGTTTTGGGTTTTTCTTCAGGGACGGAAAATTCATCAGCAAATTTAAGTCTGTGCAGGAGATAGGCCTGTTCGGCATCTGGAATTTCAAACTCCTGTTGCGGATTTAACCAAAGCTGTTTTAAAAATTCTTCATAATAAACAGAATCCTGATGCTGAGCTGTCAGCTTGTTCAGCTCTTCCAGTTCAGCTGGAGTAGCTTCACCAGCCTGCTTACGAGCCAGGAGTTCTATAATTCTGTTCTTAGACATACAGGTATTCCAAATAGGTTTAATATCGGGTTGTATGTATAGGACAAAATTTTTAGACAAACTCCCTAGTCCTTTCTAATATTTTTTTATGTCAGATTAAACTCTGCCTGAAGTACGGTGGTTAGCTTTTTAATTGCTGATACCAGATGGGCGTCAACCGTTTTTATCGAAATGTTTAAAATATTGGCTGTCTCCTTATAGCTCAAGCCATCTTCTTTGATCAGCTTAAAGACCAGTTTACACTGAGCCGGTAAGGTTTCGACTGCACGCTCCAGCTTCTTTTTCAGTTCGCCGTTGATCAGCAGCTGTTCTGGATTTAAGTTATCCAGGATAATTTCCATATCTAAGTCGTCGATGGATACCCACTCTTGTTTTGCTTGCTTATTAATGATATTTAAAGACAGGTTCCTGGCAATCACAAAAGCATATACCTTAACGTTTTTGACTTCGGATAATTTTTGCCTGTTGCGCCAGATCGTGATCATGACATCACTTGCCGCCTCTTCCGCAAGTTCACGGGACTTCAGCAAATAAAAGCAAAACCGGTATAAAGAAGGAAATAAATACTTGAAGAGCTTCTCATAAGCATTCTCGCTGTTGTGCAATGAGATATGACTTATCAGACCGTTTAAGTCGGGTAAATAATTGGACATAGGGATATATTTGATTAATTCAAATGTATGAAATTAACGATATCATCCAAATCTAAGTATCTGCAGACCTCAAAAATACGACAGCATTAAAATATTTATAGCTGATTTTCAACACGATATAGCTCAAAAGAGGCAGAATAAAAATAATTTAAAATAAAGTCTATTAAATTAGTAGTCTTTTATTTATATTTGTATCATCATATGCAGGAATAAGCATTTGGAAAATATATAGTCATGTGGCCGAGTGGTTAGGTAAGGGTCTGCAAAACCTTTGACGGCGGTTCGAATCCGCCCTTGACGTCCAGTTCAATTTCTATATTGTCTGAAATTTTAGATGTTTGGTTAGATCTAAGTTTTGTTTAAAAAGCCAGGTTGGATGACCTGGCTTTTTAGTAATTTAGCTCATTATGAAGAAAATAATAGTCTCTTTATTATACATACTAGGTGTTGGACCGACTCCGCAATTGTATGCGCAAAACAGCCGGCCAAATGTCATCGTGATCTATGCGGACGACTTGGGCTATGGTGATTTAAGCTGCTATGGTGCCACTAAAATAAATACACCCCATCTGGACAAGCTTGCAAAAAATGGCATCCGCTTCACCAATGGCCATTCAACTTCTGCTACCTGCACTCCTTCCCGCTTTGCAATGATGACCGGGCAATACCCCTGGCGACAAAAAGGAACTGGAATTTTACCAGGCGATGCAGCCCTGATTGTCCCGACAAATACCACTACCCTACCTAAAGTATTTAAAAAGGCCGGCTACAGAACAGCGGTAATTGGCAAATGGCACCTTGGATTAGGCAAACAGGTGGAAAAAAACTGGAACAGCGAAGTAACGCCCGGACCAAATGATGTGGGGTTCGATTATTCCTTTATTTTTCCAGCAACAGCCGACAGGGTGCCCACTGTCTTCATGGAAAACCATCGGGTACTGGCTTTGGATAGATCAGATCCAATCAGGGTGGACTATAAAAATCCGGTAGGCAGTGATCCAACAGGAAAAGACCATCCTGAATTACTCAAGCTGAAATCTTCTCCCGGTCATGGGCATAACCAAACTATTGTAAATGGCATTGGGCGGATTGGGTATATGGAAGGCGGAAATAAAGCGCGTTGGGTAGACGAAGAAGTCTCTTCAACATTTCTTGCCAAAGCCCGAAATTTCATTGAAGAAAATAAAATGCAGCCTTTTTTCCTTTGTTATACCCTGACAGAACCGCACGTACCCCGCATGCCCGCAACTATGTTTAAAGGGAAAAGTGAGTTAGGCTTGAGAGGTGATGCTATATTGCAGCTGGACTGGACAGTTGGCCAGATCATGAAACAGCTGGAATATCTTAAACTGGATAAAAACACCATGATTATTTTTTCAAGTGACAATGGTCCGGTCCTGGATGATGGCTACCAGGATGAGGCTGTTGCAAAAAACGCTGGACATAAACCTGCCGGTATTTTAAGAGGAGGTAAATACAGCGCTTTTGAAGGCGGAACCAGGGTACCCTGGATCGTGAGCTGGCCCGGTACCATCACGCCAAAAGTATCGGGGGCCATGATCTGTCAAATAGATTTACTGGCGTCCTTTTCTAAACTTCTGAATGTAAAACTACCTGATGGAGAAGCCCCAGACAGCGAAAATGTATTGCAGGCCATATTAGGAAAATCTGCAAAGGGCCGGTCTGTGCTGATTGAACAGGGTGGTCCGCTTTCCATAATTAAAGAAAACTGGAAATACATTGAACCGGGTAAAGGGTCCGGGTATGATAAACTGACGGGCACCGAGACGGGAGTTTTGCAAAGTGGACAATTGTATGATCTGTTAGCTGATCCGGGCGAGATCAATAATGTTTTTGAGCAGCATCCAAACAAGGCTGAAGAACTGGCAGATCTGTTGACCAAAATCCGGTCAAGGTAAAAAAAAGAAACGGAGATACAGCAATCCGCCGTATCCCCGCTATCTAAATTAACGCTCTCGTATATATAGACGAGCAAAATTCTGTTTTATTGTATACGGCCCTAAAAAAAAAATTAAATATCATATCTCCCTGCACACATTCTTTATGAGTTTATTTTTTTAGCGCCCGATCAAGAGTTGATAGATCTCCCCTTTATTTCCGGCCAGAAGTATTAGATTCCCGGCTTTACTCTTCTGGATCACATTGAAACTCAAGCCAGAGATATTGTGCCAGTTCATGCCGCCGTCATTAGATACATCCGTTCCTGATGAACCTGTGGCCAGCAAAACCTTTTTATTAATATACGTTACACCCGAACGGTAACCCGCAACGGGCCTGGCTGGTTTCTTCCAGGTCTTTCCACCGTCGCCTGTCAACAAAACATTGTTTGTATGCTCTGTATCTTTCAGGTAATTACCACCTACCACAACACCATTTTTCGCATCAAAGAAAGCCATGGAAAATGGCCCTGTACTGCTTTCGCCCTGTATAATCGGGCACTTATATACCTTCCAGCTATAACCATAGTTATCAGAAAAATAAATATTAGAGACGGATCCGCCGGTAGCAACCCAGGCAAGCCCTTTTCCATATGTCTTTATGGTAGTACCACTCGCGGCAAACCCTGCTTCCCCCAGCTGCATGTCTGTTTTCAGGTTTTCAGACACATCCTGCCAGTTCATGCCGCCATCCCTGGTTTTCAGCAGCTGCATTTTATTGTGAATGGGATCTCCGAAAATCATTCCGTTCTGAGCATCCCAGAATCCCATACCGTCCAGAAATATAGCCGAATCCAGATTTTTATAACACTCCCGCCAGTTCTTGCCGCCATCACTGGTCAGCAATATAAAAGCCGGTGACCCCGCATTTACAATTACCGCCTTGTTTTCATCAAACGCTTCAATATCCCTGAAATCAAGCTTTTCATACCCTGCAGGTTTTGTCCAGATCCAGGTCATTCCCCCGTCCAGTGTCCTGCCGATGCTGCCGTTGCTTCCGCTTACCCATGCTACCTGATCAGACACGACTGACATGCCCCTTATGCTGGTGTTTTCACCTGTCGTAACGGGTTTTAAGTTATAGCTCTGTGCCAGACACAGCAGAGGAAAAAACAGGAACGCAATTAGGAATACCCTCATACTATTTAACTCTTTTCCAGATCTCAGACCTGCCAATTAAAGATATACCGATATAACCCCTCATGCTCAGGTTTCCATTATCTTTGATGGTCATGTTACAACTATAAGTCTTGCCGGATTTAGGATCATATATAGTTCCGTCGGTCCATTTGCCATCGTCATAAACAAAATTCTTTAATATTTCCATACCAAGAATAGGCTGTTTTCTTAAACCCGGATCCGGATTTTTCAAGTCAGTTTTCACTGTGCCCCCAGTTCCCTTAGGGTCCTTGATCCATACGATCTTACCAAAATATTTATCAGATCTTTTGGATATCATCACATGGGCCTCACCGGTTGAATTGATCCATTTGCCAAGAATGGCATCTTTATCCTGTGTATAGCCCGATAATGACAACGTAGTAAAAAGGAGTAAAAGAGATAGGTATTTCATGGCAAATGCGGTTTTAGAGGCAGTAGTAGTAACTTTATGAATAGTAACACAAAATGCGTAATCTTCTGCAGAAAAACAAATGGGCTACTCCTCCACAACTTCCTTCAGCTTTTGCAGTACCGCTTTCCAGTTATTTGTGGCATGCTCTTTCTCTTTTTCCGGTTCATCCTTTTTTCCTCCCATCGAACTCCAATAGGTGCTCTGAAAAAGCTTTCCGGGCTCAAACTTTCTAATTGTTCCTTTGTCATGGTATTTCTTGCCATTATATTCATCTTCATAAGTTATCGGACTGCCTTCTTTCCAGTCGGAGATGGCGTGCGTCCCCATCAGGTATTTTTCAATGGAAGAAGGCGTAGTAATGGCTTTCCATACTTGCTGAGGTGTGGCTTTTATGGTGACAGATGTCTCAGCGATCAATTGACCTTTCATAATCACAGTTTTATGTTCTCCAAAAGAAGCAGCAGCACTCGGTTCATAAGAACCACCAATCGCTTCTGCTTTCTTAACAGAGAGACAACAAACTGAACGACAATGTGTTTTATTTCAGCACTTTAATCTGTCCCTTCATCACCATATAGTGGCCAGGATAGGTACAGATAAATGGATATATACCAGGTGTTTTAGGTACAGTAAAATAAATAGTATCTGACTTTCCGGGCTGCAATAAAACAGTATGCGCCAGTACTTTAACACTATTGGGAATGAAATTGTATTTTTCGCCGTCCAGTCCCATCTTCGCTACCATTTCCCCTACGATATTTCCTGATCCAGGAGCGGTCAGCACAAAATTGTGCAGCATATCATCTGTATTGGCAAAAGTCAGCTTCACTTTGGTACCTGCCTTTAAGGTTAGATTTGTAATGTCAAACTTCAAGCCCGGTTTAGTTCCCAGTAAAATGGTCTTATCAGGGCCGTTCTTCCAGCTTACCGGCTGCCTGGTCACATGTTTTTCGGCAGCTGTACTGCCGGTGACCTTGTTGCCAGCCGCGACCATATTGTCCATATGTTGATGGTCCATTGCTCCGGTTGTTTTATCAACCTGCATTTCGCCAACTGGTTTATTTTCAGCCGTAACGGTAAGATTTTCCCCATCGGGAATCCTGTTTAAGGTATAATACGCATAATTGTGAAGCAAAGGAATATTACCGCTTTCTGATCGCAGTCCTGCTGTCCTGATCTCATGAATATACCCTTCCTTTAAGCTATCCAGCACTATACGCACACGTTTATGGTCTGGTGAAACCACAATTGCTTTGATGTTTCGTGCAGACTGGTTGATAGCAGGGCTTCCATAAATGTGGTGATATTTGTAAGTAAAAGTTGAAAGTTGATAAGAACCTGCATTGCGTGCCGTTTTTTCATCTACAGGCATTGTAAATTCCAGTTCGAATCCATCCGGCTGCGCTTTTACTGTCTGCACCTCAAAAGGTACAACACCAGACCAGGTCAAACGCTGTAAACCATATTCTTCTTTTCCGGTCGATGACCATCCTCTTGAGGTCATACCAACCAGCATACTGCCATCAGAGCCCCAGTTCATCCTTAAGATACCCGATGAAAAACCCTCCCGGAATGGAAACACCACTCCCTGATATACATTTTTGACCTTTTCCAGGAATACCCGGCTGATCTTGCTCTGGGCCTGATCGCCTACAAAAAGTTGCCCTTTAAAAGGCCCCATATTTCCATGATCTGAATAATTCAGAATGCCGGAAGTCGAATTTCCCATAATAGAATGCGGGATCCATACTGAAGGGCCTTTTAATCCTGGTACTCTTTTAGCCACCTCATATTTCGGTTCACCGGTATCCGGAATGTCTTTTTTACGAAGCTTGACCGGGGAGCCCGGCTGATCAGCCCAGATCAAACCCGCGGGATTGCCCACAAAATCGCCCTCCTCTACATGGGTAATGTTACCAGAGCCCACCCAGTCGCCCTGGTTCTCTGCATAAAATATATCACCATTGCTGTTCATTTCAAAAGCCGCCGGCGAACGGAAACCTGTAGCAAACGGTTTCATTGTGAAATCAGGGGTAAATTTAAGCATCCAGCCATGCCATTTGGACAAACTTTCGCCAAAACCAATCCAGCCTAAGTTTAGGGTAACTACCATATTGCCATCCTTGTCCAGCATTGGGCCGTAGGCATACTCATGGTAATTACCCGATAATGGCCAGGAATACATCGTCCGGTATTCATCAGCCTCGCCATCGCCATCCAGATCGCGGAGACGTGTAAGCTCGGCACGCTGGGTCAGGTACAGATCCCCTTTAATGTAATTCAGACCCAGAACTTCATGCATACCATGTGCAAATAAGCGATATTTAGGTTGCTGTCCGTCTTTCATATATGGATTGGTGATGATCCATACTTCCCCACGGCGGGTAGCTACGGCCAGTTCATCATTGGGCAAAAAAGTCATTCCACCCACTTCAAGGGCTATTTCTTTAGGGATAGGAACCGTAACGATTGGAAATATTTGATTTTCTGTTTGCGCATTTGCCGTCATCATGCCGGCACCAAACAATAAAAAAGACAGCAGGTATTTCGAGTGTTTCATTTTGATTACCAGATTAGCGAATAAGTTAATGAAGAAGTGCCTTTTGCCAATGGTGCAAGCAATTCCTGGCCATTTTTTGTTTTCCTGATAAAAGCCTTTGCATCAGCGGGTACTTTTACAGTGTAAGCTTTATTTCCAACGCTATAAGTATTGTCTTTTAGCACCTCGATGACAGGCCCTGCAGCGATCCTGCAATACAGAAGGCCATTGCTGTTGCTGATACTTAGGGTCCGGTCTATCGATCCGCCGCCATTTTGTACCGCTATCTGGTCACTAACCTCAGCATCATTTGAGGAATATATAAATGTTGGCATTTTGTTCTTATCCAATACATAGCCCTCGTTCCGGAGGTCATCGAATGCAACAGAATCCGGCCAGGCTGCATCCTTATCGGCCAGTGCTGCGATAGCCGGAGCATCAGAAAGCGGTAACACGGTACCTAAAGGTTTGGCCAGCTGAGGCTCACCCCTATCCTTCCACATCTCTGTCACATCGATAAACTGCCCGCGCCACACCTGCAACAATGCACCCTGCTTGAGGTCGTAAGAATAACTTACTTTTTCCGGGGTACCGACAGAGATCACATGCGTGCGTTTTTTGCCTTCAAACATCAGGTAGCTCCTCAGTAAATAAGGTTTGCTTCCAACAATGAGGACATATGGATTGGCGGTTTGGGCCCATGTATAGCTTGCGCAGCAGGTAAAAAATGCCAGGCAACACATTATTCGTTTACAAATGGTCATAGTTTAAGATTTTTGGTTATACAGCCACGATACAATCGATTGCACAGTAAATATAGAAAAGATCTTTAATAATCAACTATCTGATGTAAATGATGCTCCAGGTGCTTAACATAATCATTGATTAAAAAGTCCAATGTCAAAAGCTGGGCCCCGACCAGACAGGTGCGTTGCAGATTTTCTCCGGGAATGCATTTGATCAGCGCTGCCAATTGCCTGTTGTAGATTTCCCAAAAGGTGATAAGCTGCTGACTGTCTATTTGCTGATAAAAATTAAATTCATTCCATCTGTTCTGATCATAGGCAATTGACGGATTGTCTTCAAACTGTCCGCGTACAAAACGCTGATGGTTATTTGCGGCACTGTCAATCAGGTGTCCGATGATTTCTTTCCTGCTCCATTTGTTCGCAATGGGTTTTAATGAAAGTATCTGTTCATCAATTCCGGCCAAAAGCGGCGGGATAATGGCGCATAGATATTCAAGTCTTTCTAGTGTTGCTGAGATCATATGAATAAATTTATAGAAAAATATAGGATTAATTTTTGTAGCGCATGATATGATTTTAACGTTATATAAAATATGAAAACTACGATCTACACGATTCTGGCATTTATGCTGCTCAGTTCGTCTACCTGCAAAAAAGAACAGGAATCTCCGGATTTCAAAAAACAACTGGTTGGAAAATGGCAATATACCGGCAAAAGCGGTGGTTATGCGGGGAAATCTCAAAAAGCAGATCCTGCTGTCGTTACGGTACTTGAATTTAAAAAAGACAACGCCTTTTTAAGGTCTGAAAATGATCAGGTCAAATTGCAGGGCACTTACAGCCTCACCAGACTCAAAAGCATTTATTCCGGCAAAGAAGAAAATGCCGTACAATTTGACGCAACAGCTGATCCTCAAAACAAGGGCAGCATCATCACGCTAAGAAATGATTCACTGACCATTGCAGATAATGTTTATGACGGGTTTACGTCAGACTACATCAGGATAAAATAAAGTTCATATCCCTATAAAATAATTTATCCCGACGTAGGGGTAAACACCAAACCGGTTGTCATAGGAGAAAACAAATCCATAAATGACTATGAAATTTCTCCCGGTTTTTCTTCTGGCCTTTCTTCTACAGGGTTTTAATCTTTTCGCCCAAAACAAGGATTCCATTACAATTTTTAATAAACAGGTCCTGAAGCAGACCATCAAAGGAACGGTGACCGACAGGGCCACTAAACTCCCGCTTCAGGGTGTAAACATCGTGCTTGTTTCAAGTCCTGGCGTAAAACAGGTGAGCACCGACACCAGCGGCACATTCCGGCTGATCAATGTACCTCTGGGCCGTCAGGCACTCCAGGCAAGTCTGGTAGGATATCAGCAGGTCACTCTCGCTGAGCTACTGATCACAAGCGGTAAAGAATTGGTAATCAATCTGGAACTGGATGCGCAAAGCAATAAACTCAATGAGGTGGTGGTTAATGCCAGTGCGGGCAAAAAGCCCCTCAACCAGATGGCTTTGACCAGCGGGAGATCGTTTTCGCCCGAGGAAACGAACCGGTATGCAGGTGCTTTCTTTGATCCCGCACGCATGGCCCAAAGTTTTGCAGGTGTGGTTGCCGGCGGTGATGACAATGAGATCATCGTGAGGGGTAACTCGCCAAAGAGCCTGCAGTGGCGCCTGGAGGGTATAGAAATCATAAACCCTAACCATTTTGGCAGCGAAGGCGCCTCAGGAGGAGCAGTTAGCATGATCAATACTACCGTTTTAAGTACTTCCGATTTCTATACCGGCGGTTTAGCGGCAGAATACAGCAATGCCTTATCTGGTGTATTCGATTTAAAATTCAGGAAAGGAAATACCGACAAGCGTGAATACGCTTTCAACATTGGTATCCTGGGTGCGGGTGCCACGCTGGAAGGACCATTTAAAAAAGGCGGCAGTTCTTCCTACCTGATCAGCTATCGTTATTCTTCCTTAAGCCTGCTGGAAAAGGTGGGTGTCAAGGTCTCCGATGAAGGAGTACCAAAGTATCAGGATCTGTCCTTTAATTTTGTATTCCCGACAAAAAAAGCGGGGACCTTTTCACTTTTCGGAATTGGGGGCCTGAGCAAGCTTAGTAAAGATGCAGAGCGGGACTATACCAAATGGGAAGAAAGAATGGACGGGCAGGACATAAGGTTTGGCTACAATGCCGGTAGTACCGGATTAAAACACCTCTACATTGCCAGCAGCAAGCTTTATTTCAACAATGTGATTTCCATTTCGGGCAACCGCAGTTCCAGTCACATTGACACCCTTGACCACGACTACCGCAGCAGCCTTTCTGACAGAAACCGGTATACCAATACAGCCATCCGCTACGCCGGTACTGTCAATTATAACATCAACAGCAGCAATGTGATCCGTACAGGTGTCAACGCCAGCTTTTTGAGCTACAACCTTTACGGGCAGGAATACAATACGGAATTAAAAGCCCTGAAAGAGCTGATCAACCAAAAAGGAAACACCAGCAGCTATGATGCTTTTGTCCAGCATAAAGCAGAACTGAGCAGCAGGTTGACACTAAATACAGGTTTGCATGCCAATTACTTTAACATGAGTAAAAGCTGGACCATTGAACCGCGTGTGGGCTTGAACCTGAAACTGCCTGCCGACCAGCAATTGTCATTCGGCGCGGGCTTGTATAATCGTCTTGAACCGCTTTCCTATTATTTTGCAAAAAGCGCCGTACCATCAGGACAAGCAAATGAACCGGCAAATAATAAACTGCAGCCTACAAAATCCGCTCAGGCAGTGATGGGCTATGAAAAGTTATTCGGCGGCAGCCTGAAGTTTAAAACAGAGGTTTACTATCAGCATTTATACAATGTTCCAGTGTCTGTTGATCCTACAGTGAATTTTTCTTTGCTCAATGAGTCAGACAACTCTGCCATATCATCTTCAGCTTACCGTTCACTGGTCAACAAAGGCACAGGAAAGAATTATGGTGTAGAACTTTCACTTGAAAAATCATTAAGCAGGGGATATTATTTTATGGTCACTTCTTCTCTTTTTGACTCAAAATTCGAAGCGCTGAGCAAGCAGGAGTTTAATACCGCATTCAACACCCGCTATGTAGGTAACTTACTGATGGGTAAAGAGTGGAAAACCCGGAGGAACAATTTATTTGGACTAAACGGAAAACTTATCTACGCGGGGGGAAGGCGCTATACGCCTGTACTGGTGGAAGAATCAATACGACTTGATGAAGAGGTCATCGACCAGAACAAGATCAATACCCTGACAACCGACCCCTATATGCGTGTAGACTTTTCAGCAAGTTACCGCATCAACAGTAAAAAAGTGAGTCATATGATCCTTATGGATATTCAAAATCTGTTAAACAAGGAGAATACTATGGGCATGCATTACAATTCGAGCAAACGTATCATTGAGGCCTCAAAATGGAGTGGTATCATTCCAACGCTCAACTACCGGCTGGAGTTTTAACCATAAAACGCACTCATCCGGATTCCTTAAGCGTTAATAGTAATTGCGGTATTAAATTACTATTAACGCTTTTATCTGCTTAAATTGAGGTTCTTGTCAACCAAGATTCTATCAGTCATTTTAAGATCAAACTTCACACTCCGCTTGGCTTTCAATTTCAGTATAAACAGATCAGAAGTACCAGTCAAAGGCTCCTTCTTACCTAAATTCAAAAAAGTCGGATACAAAGATTTAGCACCATCAGTATGCAGCCTGTCATAAGTCAGGTTATCCATATCCTTCATACCCAAAGACTGTATACCTATAAATTCATAATCCTGCGGATTGTAGGGCAATGCAAAACTTAGTGCGTTTACAGATTTAAGGTCTGTGCCTTTTACTTTAACCTCAATGATTTCGTCCTTGTTATAGCTCTGTTTAGCTGTACTGATTTCAAGCTTACCAGATATTTTATCAATTCTACGGCGATCTATACCACCATCAAGCTGTGTAGCCACAACAGAAATGTCATAAGCATCGATCAGATTATTTCTATTGATATCACCATTACTAACATAACCCTCAAAGTCAGCATCACCTTTTCGCAATCCGGTGTAGTTGGTGTATGATGTCAAATCATTCTTATCAATGAGATGATCGTTGTTAATATCACCAGGAAGATAACTTTCCGTTCCGGGAACCTTGAATACATACAGCTCACGACCTGATCCAAATCCGCCAACACCATCAGCAACTGCAATTTTTATGTAACGGGCCGAAGGATGATCAGCAAAATTAAATACCTTGACGGGTTCATAACTTGTCCAGTCCAAATCACCGGCTGCTGTCCAGCTTTCTTTGTTATCGCTGTAGAACACTTTGCCCCTTAGTATGACGCCATTTCCCCTTCCAATACGTGGCAGGTAATGGAATTTATCCAACTTGCTGATGGATTTTAAATCGATAACCATATCAAAAGGAACTGATTTTTCGCCCCATTTGGTATGCCACATGTTTCCTTCATCAAAGTCAAACAAATTGTCAATTCCCGACCCACCCTGATTTTCAGCTGTAGTCTCGGCTGCAATACCCTTAATGGCGAACTCCAGCGGGTTAGTCTTAGTAGTGGCTTTAATTTCTGTCCAACCAGAATAACCATCCTTATTTACCGCACGCAGTTTAAATGAATAAGGCGTTTCTGCTGATAAGCCGTCAAACAACAAAGTAGTATCTCTAATGGTGGTGTAGTGCATATCATTAAAATCTATTTCATAGAAATCAGCATGATCAACCTTCTCCCATGTTGGTTTCAGTGTATATGCTTCCGTATTATTATCCGTAATACGGGCATTAGCCGGAGATGTCAGTTTTCCTGATGAGATACGCCGTTTATCTAAAGGCTCATATTTGAACCCTTCAACACTAAGACTTACCTGGTTTATTGTAATATCAGTAGAACTTAGCTTTACCAGCAACTGAGGATTTTTTGTGATGATCACTTTTTCAAATTCACTTCCCCGGGTCGGGAACTTGTTTAAGTTTGGGGCGGCATTGTAGAAATACACATCATTTCCCTTCACAAACTCATCCATCGAATTAACCTCGTCCAGATTGATTTTATTTTTTCCAATTACAGCAATTATTTTTTTCGGCTTTTCGGTTACATTTATTCTAAATTCTGTGGCTTTTTCTTTTACAAAACCGTCAAACTCACCCTTAGCAGAATGAATGGTAACATTAGCAACATTCTTTTTATTAACCTCAGACTCTATTAAGCTCCAGGCACCTTTTCCAGATTTGTATTGTTCTGTTGTACCGTCATCATCATATTCGGTAAATGAACTTTTTCCCGATGGATAGATTTCATAGATGCGAATTGCTTTTTTGATCTCCAGTACATTGTTGTTCGGATTTGTCATCGGAATAATTGCTCCGTTCTTAACGAACACCGGCAATTTCCATATGGGTGCGTCAAAATTATTCAGGATACAATTTCCAGTGTACTTTTCTCCCGTAAAATAGTCGATCCAAATTCCTTCAGGCAGATAGATTCCATCACGAATGTCATTCCCGCTACCATCTGGTTTTGTTGCCTGATAGATTGGCGCCACCAGGAAGTTAGGTCCATACAAGAATTGATATTGCGTGGCACTGCTCCGGGTATAGGCATTTGGATACTCCAAAAACATTGCCCTGATCATCGGCAAGCCAGTGACAGCTGCCCTGGCGATGCTATAACTGTAAGGCATTAACTCCGATTTCAACTTCAAATAGTTTCGGTTGATAGATGCAACGGGCTCTCCTAATGCATGTGGATATTTCTCATTGGCACCCCATCCATCCATATTGAGCTGCATTGGAGTGAAGGTTTTCCATTGGAAATCCCGGGTATTAATTATAGTATTCTTACCGCCAAAGATGCCATCCATATCTGAAGTGATGTTTGGTTGTCCCGATAAGCCTGAACCCAGGTATGTGGGGATATGGAAACGAATGTATTCCCAAACACCCCCTGTCTGGTCTCCCGACCAAATACCCGCATAACGTTGAGTACCTGCCCATCCATCTAAAGAGATAATGAAAGGCCTGGCGTCATTTCCGTATTTAGGAATGGTCTGACCTACGTCACCCACACCATTAAGTCCAAAGGAATATCCGGCCCCGACCCATGCCACGTCAGTTTTCAGCACACGAACACCAGCATCTTTAACTTCTTTTATAATATCACGCTGCAGTAAGGCACTTACTCCTGATTTAGGGTGAAGGTCAGACTGCGTCCACAAGCCTATTTGAACGCCATTTTTACGCGCGTAATCGCCTAAGCTTTTTAAATTCCGGATATTTCCATCCAAAGTCTCCGTCTGTCCGTAACCAGCACCATACCCATCATTTGGAAGTATCCATCCAAAAGGCATATCATTCTTTTTATACCGGTCTATAACCGCACGCGCAGAGAATTGATAATTGTTCTTTTCACCGTTGAGCGACTCTTTTTTGCCGCCATTTTCCTTTTGACTTTCTTTGTAGCGCCTGCCATCTTCAAACAGTATTCCCTTTTCATCTTCTGCCCAGAAGTCACGGTTATAAGCATTTAAATGGCCCTGATAAAAACCAAACTTAGGCAGCAATACCGGATTTCCCGTCAGCTGATAAAAGTCACTCAAAAGTACGACAGGTTCGTCTCCCGTCATGAAAAATACATCCAGATAATCTGTCTCGTGCGACAATTTCACCAGGCCTTTTTCCTTAGCCCCAAAGTCATACCTTCCTTTTTTGAATGTATGCCATAGTAGACCATAGCCATTGGATGACCAGTAATATGGTGTCGGTGATGCTACTCCCCCATCTGTCCAGCTGTTTTGATTTTCAATAGAGATTGCTTTCCCCTTATGCGAAAAACGTCCGTTCTGTACTCCGCCGCCATAGAAATATTCCTGAGGGTTTTCTTTTAATGTCAGTGTTACTGCATTTTTCTCAAAACTGACGGGTGCTGCTTCTTCAAGAATTACAGCATTCGTTGTCTGGCTGATGATCTTCAATAAGCTGGTATTCTTGTCTATCTGAACGGCAATCTTATCCGTAGAAATGATCACGAGACCATTCTCGTCCTTCACATTTAAATCCGAAACTGCTTTTCGTGGATTTTCAACAAGAATTTTAGCTTCAGGTTTTGCTTCCGGATTCCTGAAAGTTCCTCCGGCGTTATCCTGAAATAACCTAAAAATATGATTACTGTAGAAGTCCAATGTCAATTTTTGATTGTTTGAAAGCACCACCTCAACAACAGTTGAAGTGGTCTTCTTGGCGCCCGTCACTTTTACAGTATTTATTTTTTGCGCCATTGCTGGCGAAGCTGCCATCAAAAAAGGGAAAATAAACGAAACTAAAGCTGCTTTTAAGGACTTAGGAATTGATAGTATCATCATTGCCATATTATTATCCTGTCAAAATAGACATGTAAATTCTTTTATAAGAATTAACTGCAACACAAACGTTTGCTTTTACTTCATTTGTTTCTTTATTTGTTACTAAATGCCCAGTATCCATCTCACGTCAAAAGCATCAGTTACTTCAACTAGCTTTTGATCATCATCGTTATTTACAACAATATTCTTTTCATCAGATTCCAGTTTTTCCATCAGCTCTTTTCTATCACAGGTATTTTTACAGTGCAAAAAAATAGAAATATAATTTCCGATTTTTCGTCCTTCGTTGTGTACCAGGTCCGAACCATGAATAACTATCCCGTCAGAAACCAGGGATCCACTAACAACAGGTAATTCACTGTATCCAGGCATTTTTTTTTCAAAAGTTTCAAATTGTAACTGTCCCCCAAAGCAGGTTTGATAAAAGCTGAGCGCTTTTTTACAGTTTCCCGAAAATGTGATGAAAACCGCACTTATTAATCTATCATGATTAGACTCAGTCATAGTCGCATAAATTAAGCATCAGGAATTTTATTGTTATATCGATAAGAAAGGACAAGGATTCCCAGTATCACCAGTGGTGTTAGCATAAACCCAATGTTTTTATCTACATAGGCATGACTGATGAAAGCAAAAATTAAGTTAAATGTGAGTCCCGCATAGGCCCATTCCTTTAGCTTAGCTGGTGTTTTAGGGTAGGCAATGGCAAAAACGCCGAGTACTTTACAGATGATCAGCGCATAAGCAAAATAGTCCGGATAACCCAGAGGTTTCGTGCCTACAGTCACATATTCTGGTGCAAATAGCATGGTACCAAGCGGCATTACGCCCTCCCAAAGCACGATGATGACAGTTGCCACCCAAAAGATTACTTTATTCTTTTTCATAATATTAAAATAATTAGTGTTGATTAATTAGTTGGTTAATTCCTGATACTTGAGTCATTGTTATTTTTTTTAATTAAATTCCATTACTCAAAGATACATTAGGCCATAAAATCAGGTCTGTTGTGAAAACGACAAATTAGGGGTGGATTATGACAAAACTATTCTTTAGTTTAGTAGCTTAATCTTATTATTGATATGCGACCATCATGATTTTAGGAAAACTCGCAGACGGAACGACCAAAAAAATCATGATAGCTTCATCACCGATAAAAAAATAAATTTAATACGATGAAAATTTCAGTCTTTGTGCCTGAGTATGGGGTAATTGAAGCAATTACACCGCCCTTTAGAAGCTTTCATACTGCCAATGAATTTTTAACCACATTTGGTAAAAAACCAATTTTCAGCGTAGAGTATGTCGGTTTAAACGAGTATGTACCCGCAAACAATGGAGAATACACCATTAAAACCGACAGGTTGCTCAAAGATGTCACTGAAACAGACTTATTGATTATACCACCTACATTTGGCGATACCACCAAAGGAATACTGGCCAATGCAGAGGCCATACCTTATTTCAAAAAGCTATATGAAAACGGTTCAAGTCTTGCCAGCTTGTGTATCGGTGCTTTCCTCTTAGCTGAAACAGGTTTGCTCAATGGTAAAAAATGCTCTACACATTGGGCACATATTAATGATTTTAGAGAACGATATCCAGAGGTGGAAGTAGAAGACGGAGCTATCATAACAGAACACGATAACATTTACAGCAGTGGCGGAGCAAGTAGCTTATGGAATTTAATATTATACCTGATTGAAAAGTTTGCTGATCGGGAAACAGCGGTAATGATCTCAAAATATTTTGCTTTAGATATGGGGAGAGACAGCCAGTCTCAGTTCGCTATATTCAAAGGTCAAAGAAACCATGGTGATGCGGAAATTCAAAAAGTCCAGGATCATATTGAAAAACACTATGAAGATAAAATAACAATAGAATCGTTAGCAACGTTAATTAATACGGGTCGCAGAACATTTGAAAGAAGATTTAAAGAGGCCACCAACAATACATCCATAGAGTATATACAAAGAGTAAGAATAGAAGCTGCCAAAAAATTTTTTGAAGCATCAAGAAAGAATATATCAGAAATCATGTTTGATGTAGGTTATACGGACACTAAAGCATTCAGAGATATATTTAAAAAGATTACAGGGCTTACCCCAATTGAATATAGAAATAAGTTTGCAAGGGTGGCATACGAAGTGTAATACCAATATGATATCACATTCGGCTCCATGTTGCGTGGGTAATTTTACTTCCTGGATGGGTCATTGTTAAATGAGAACTAGGAACCTGAAAAAACAACGAGCGGTTATTTTAGCCGCTCGTTGTTACTGGCATTAATTAGTTGGATTTTGCGTTAATTTTCCCGGATATGAATTAATAGCACTTTGGGGAATATAATAAACAACTCGAAAATCTGTAGCAGGTATTTCCGCGGTCTGAGTTTGAGGTCCTGGATATTGACGCGAAAGAGACTTCCCATTACGGAATACATCAAAGCTACGCTCTGCTTGATAAGCCAATTCTAATTGTCTTTCTTTATCAATTAGTTCGCCTGCATTTGTGGCGTTTAAAGAAGCATATCCTCCATTAACAATAGCACGGGATCTTATCTCATTTAAATCATTAAGGGCTCCCGGATAGTTTTGCAATTTGGCATATGCCTCGGCTCTATTCAGATATACTTCAGCCAGCCTGCTAATTACTGGAGAATGTAATTGAGAATTTTCTCCTTCACGGGAAGATTTGACAATGTAAAATTGAGGGTAAGCGCGATTTAACGTAATAAAATAGTCAATTACTCCTGTGTAGGTTTTGCCATTTTTGTAGTTAATGGTATAAATTTCTTGTGTTGCATCAACAGGTGTAAGGGTGTACTCATCACTACCCTCTTTACAGGTAATTGTATTTCCATTTCTGGTTGTAGGAGCTTGTACATAGTTTAATGTATTTCCATTATCATCCTTAATAAATCTAAATACTTCGGTAAAAGCACCAGCTGTATTTTTAGAATAGGTGGGCTCGATAAAAGCGGCTCTGGCATCAACGATTTTGTATTTATCCGGTCTCCAGTCATTTCTTCCGGTTTCATTCAGCAGGCCAATGTATTTTGCGCTTGCGTACATCTCTCCCCAACCCATGCCGCCAATATTTGAATACATGCCGCCAATACCATAATAATGATCATCGCCAGAAAATTCGGATGCTACACGCTTAATTGCAAAAATGGTTTCTCTATTACTTTCGGGTATAAAGGTGCTGTATTTCATAAATTCTGCTCTCGGCAATAAGCCATATCTTGTTGACCCAGTGATTACTTTCGTTGCATAATCTACGGCTAATTGGGCATAAGTTTGGTTAGGATTACTATAAGTTCCACTCATATATAGATAGACCCTGGAAAGCAAGGCCTGAGCAGCTTCTTTAGAAGCAAAAATAGGGCCTTTATTAATGGTGATTAATTCCTCGGCCTTTTTTAGGTCAGAAATCACCTGCTCATAAGTTGTTTTAACAGTCGCTCTATCTGGAAAAGTTGCATTAATCACATCATCTGGAGTTCCATTAACAATTGGTACGCCTAAGTTGGTCTCTGGGTTTTGATAGTACGGGCGTCCAAATGCACGAACCAGATAGAAATACATCATTCCACGAACAAAGTAACATTCTCCTAACTTGCTATCAAGTTCAGCGCTTTTACCCAACGGGATCTTATTAAGGATATTGGATGCTTGTGCGATCGCTTTATATCCACTATCCCAAAAAGTCCCTAATCTTCCGTTATTTGGCGTTCTGGCAAAGGAAATAAATTCATAGAATGCATCTGTGGAAGAACCTCTGATCATCATATTATCTCCTGCATATTCCCCTAAACGGTGCATTGGATCTGACCAAGCCTTCAACTGGCCATACATTCCGTTCAATAAACCATCTATAGACCCCTCGGGGTTATCGTTTATCTTCTCAGATTTCATTGATCCGAACGGATCTCTATCAATCTCGCAAGATGATAGGGATATTATAACAAAAATTATAGCTAATATTTTTTTCATTTTTTATACGCTTTAGAATGAAACATTAAGTCCAAACATGAATTTTCTGGCCATTGGGTAAACAGATGGCCCTGTAGAAAACAATATCGCTTGATTATCTTCTCTAACAGGTATTTCTGGATCTACTCCAGAATATTTGGTGATCACAAATAGATTTTCTCCGGACAGGTAAACTCTTAAATTTTTGACTTTATACTTTTTGAGATCAAAGTTATAACCTACCGCCAGAGAACGTAATCTAAAAAAATCATTACTTTCCATATAACGGGAAGACATAGAATTTCCCTTATCCTGATTGTTGTATCGTGCTACAGGGTGGGTAGCAATGTCGCCGGCTTTTTCCCACCTTTTCCAGCCATCCATTAATTTCATTTGGTTCCTATCTGTATAGGTTCCATCCGAATCGTATTCCTGACGCGAATAATTATAAACTTTACCACCAATTGAATATCCAAATAACCCATTCAAATCAAATTTCTTCCATTTAAAATAAGTTGTAATTCCACCAAATACATCAGGTGATGCTTTGTCCAGCTTTTCTTGAGTGGCTTTTGCATAATCGGAAGTTTTTGTTCTTGCTGTTTCATTGCCATTTGCGTCCCTGGTGACAGTGTACCACATGGGCTTACCATCGTCAGGATTAACGCCTGCCCATTCTGGCATATAATAAGTATCAACAGGTAGCCCAATTTGTAAAAGTCTGCGTGCTGAACCAGCGATGCCCAAACCATCATCTGTTATTATAGGTTTGGCCGAATAGGTCCCATCCGAATTTCTGGTTTTGTAGATGTCTGTAAGCTTGTTAACATTGTGACCAATATTCATATCCAAGCTCCATAGCAAATCATCTGTACGGATAATATCGCCTCCAAGCGCTATTTCTATCCCCTTGTTTTGCATTTTACCTACGTTTTGCGAAATTGATGTTACACCAGTCAGGCCACTAATCGGCACATTGGACAAAATGTTGTCTGTGTTTTTAATATAATAATCTAGCGTAAGTCTAACCCTATTATTGAAAGCAGTAGCATCCAGTCCTAATCCGCTGGTGTAAGTTTCTTCCCATGTTAAGTTTTTGTTGCCAATCTGGGTAATCAAAAGCCCCGGAACTCCATTGTAGCCAGCTGATGCGTTTACAGCATATAAATCATATTGAGGATATAAAGCCGAAGGACGATTCCCTACAGTACCATAAGCGGCGCGAAGTTTAAGTGTGTTGATGAAGTCTGCTTCAAACCATTCTTCGCGATTGATGTTCCATCCGCCACTAACAGAGAAAAAGTTCCCATATTTCTTGCCGAAATTTGAGGCGCCATCTCTGCGGACAGATACTTGCGCCAGGTATTTGCCATCGTATGCGTAATTCGAGTTAAAGAGAAGAGATTGCACCGCCCACTCATTTATTGCTCCTTTTGTCCTTTCAGGTTTCGATACTACATCCAGCACTTCAAAGCCCGGCACTAAGCCCGTGCCGTATGCATCCAGAGTTTTACTGCTGAAATCATTAAATTCATATCCAGCAAGGGCATTTAGGCTATGTTTGCCCCATGAGTTGTTATAACGCAATAGCTGATTGGTATAACGACGTGCATATTCAGATCTGTAATCTGTGATACGTCCGATTACACTCTCCCCATCGTTTGAACGTGGATCTGAATAACCACTGGCGGAATAGGTATTATACCTGTAATTGTTTACCGAAGAAAAGGTCAGGCTTTTAGATAATTTGATATCGAAATCCATATTACCCATAAACTCGTAGTTGGTATTTGCCGATTTATTCCATTGCAGGTCATAAAGGTAGTTAGTGCCTACACTATTTACCCATGAGCTGGATCGGTGAGGTACTAAATTTCCATCAGCATCATAAGGGCTATCCCAGGGAAGATTTGAATAAATTGAAGTTACAGAATATTGCCTATCGGTAACACCTCGACGTGAACCAACTAAAGACGGTTTAACAGTTAACCACTCGAAAGGCTTGTAAACAGTGTTTAATCTGAAGTTGTAGCGCTCATAATCATATCCTTTGATAGCACCAGATTCGTCGTAAAATCCCAGTGAAAGAAATGATTGGAGTTTTTCAGTTCCTCCCTGTATAGAGATATTGTGATTTTGGTTAAAGCCATTTTTAGTCGCCAGGTCCCACCAGTCGAAATTGCTGTTGCGCAAATCTGGTTTCCAGCGAGGAAAGGTAATGATATTTGCATTGGCAAAAGAAGAAAAGTAGTCATAAAACTCTGCTCCGTTCATCACTTGTAAGTTGCCGTTTGTGAGTTGGGTAATACCGTTTCGGGAAGAGATGTCGACTGTCATTTGTCCGGATTTTGCCCGTTTGGTAGTAACAACGATTACACCATTAGCGCCTTGAGAACCGTAAATTGCAGTTGATGCAGCATCTTTTAGCACAGTCATAGATTCAATATCCTCTGGATTTAACTCTCCGGGATTTGAGCCTATAATCACTCCATCTATAACCCAAAGTGGACTGGTTGTACCGCTCAAAGTAGCTTGTCCCCGGATGATAACTGCGCCTGCAGTTCCCGGTTTTCCAGATCCAGGTGCAACGAACAGGCCCGGAGCTTTTCCAGCTAGGAGATTTTGTACGTTTGGAGAGGTCACATTTTTTAATTTATCTCCGCTAATTGTGCTAATTGCACCGGTGAGACTCTCTTTTTTCTGAGTACTATAACCCATTACCACTACCTCTCCTAATGTTTCAAGCGATTCGCTAAGGGTGATATTTCCTAAAGATGCGCCGCTTATCTTAACCTCTTGAGCAGTAAAACCAATAGAACTGATAACTAATGTTTCTCCGATATTTGCTTCTATGCTAAAATAACCTGAGACATTACTGGTTGTAACGCGGCTGGTACCTTTTACGGTTACCGTTGCTCCAGCAACAGCATCGCCATTTTGATCTTTGATAGTACCTGTAATAGTTTGCTGAATCGCTATCTTTTCAGCAATCGTCACTTTTACTTGACTTGATTTATCAAGGGTTCTATTTACCGCAATAGTTTTTCCTTCTATACTATACTCTAGAGGCAGGTCTTCTAATAACTGTTGTAGTACATTGTTGATTGACTTTTCGTTGATATCTACATTAACTTTTTTAATTCCTTTTAAGTCTTCGGTTTTGTAGAAAAAAGTGTAGTCGGACTGTTTTTCAATCGCTATTAAAACATCGGTTATTTTTGCAGATTTCAGATGTAATTTAATGGTTTGTGAAAAAGTTTTTGCGTTCGCAAAGGTTGAAATAAATACAGTAAGTAATGTAACAATCTTCATGGTCGCAAAAAAGAGACCGAAAGGCTTTTTGCCATTTCTGCTCTGTAAATGATAGTTTCGTTGTTGGTTAGTTTTAGGGTTCATTTTTAACTAAAAATTTTAGGTTTAAATGTTTTACTTGATAGATTACCGAAGCAAGACGCTTCATTTATTAGCCTGTCAGTGTTTCCTCATTATATCTGGTTTTAGTGTTTAATTATTGAATTATTAATTTGTTGTCTTGTGTTAATTCATATTTGACACGTGTTGCACCTAATATTTTTAGTGCTTGTCTCAAGGTTAGATCTTTTTGTATTTTTCCAGTGAAAGTGCCCTGAGGTTTGCTTCCGTCGTATACTACTACAATATTGTACCATCTGGCCAGTTCCGACATGACCTCGTCTATGCTTGCTTCGTTAAAGCGAAATAAATCGTATTTCCAAGCCATAACATCTTCTGGATTGATATTATTAAGCACTTGCACCTCTTCAGAATCAGGTTTGCTAATTGCCTGTTGGTTTGGCGTTAGTAGATAATTTCGCTTACCGGTATTGAAATTTATGGTACCTTCCAATAGGGTAGTTTTGTAATGGCCGTTATCAGCATAGCTATTGATGTTAAAATGTGTTCCTAAAACTTCAATGTTTGTCTGCGTATTTTGAATGTTTACGATAAACGGTCGTTGATATTTTTTTGCCACTTCAAAATATACTTCTCCCGAAATCGTGACTTTTCTGGCCTTCTTTGAAAAAGAAGTAGGGTACTCAATGCTACTATAGGCATTCAGCCAGACTTTAGTGCCATCAGGCAGGGTAATATTGTATTTCCGTCCAACAGGTGTTTTAATACTATTTAAATCATTCTCTTTGATGTTTTTGCTGTCCAGGTATACCAGCTGTCCTTTGCTGATTCGAATTTTTGAGCCATCACGATTAACTATCACTTTACTGTCAAGTGCACTGTCAAGCTGAACTTGCGTGCCATCTGACAGCACTAATATGGCACCATTACGACCCGGTTGGGCATCTTTTTCTGGTGTTTCAGTTGTTGTTTTTTGATTGATGTTGGTAATGAAATTTTGATAAAACAACAAGTACGAGCCAATTAAGATGATAGTGGCTGCCACAGCACTATATTTTAACAGTCTTAGTATTGAAGTATTGCGAGTTGTTTTGAGTTGAAGATTTTTATCTATTGCTAATATTTTATTGACCTTCGTATCTATTTCAGCTTCGTCAAGAATGGAATTTGCTGTTCCTGAAAAACGCTCCATTGTCAGGGCCAATATGTCGATTAGTTCTTCCTGATCGGTTACGTCAAGTAATCGCGACAACTCTGCAGTCTCGGTATGAGATAACTTATCATTATAATATTGTTCCAATAAATAACAGATTCGTTCCTTACGCATTTGCATCCTTTGCTTGATTTGGATTTTCATCCAGATTAGTAGTATGAATGGACTTTTGTAGATTACTACTATTGTGATTTGAATTTTTTTAAAAAATACCTAAAATCACGAGTATGCTTAGATACTCAGAGTAACCGGCGTTGACCAGGCCCTGGCGAATCAGTTTTAATGCGGTGGTGAGGGTGTTGTAAACAGTGTTGATGGAAATGTTTAATTTTATTGCGATCTGGTTCGGGCTCAGGCCTTCCTCTCTGCTTAGTAAATATATCGTTTGACGTTGTTGGGGTAGCCGCTGTACAGCGGCTTTTATTATCGACCTGATTTCTGTAAACTCAACAGAATTTTGCACACAAACAGCTGAATTCTCATTTTCTATGTTCGACCGCAGCCTGTCCGCCTTTGTCTTAATATGGAGTTCTTTTCTGATTAAGGTTAAAGCTTCGGTACTGACAACTTTGTAAATCCATGCCTGAAAATTTTCTATTTCCATAAGCCTGTCCCTATTGAGCCAAACTCTTAAGAATGATTCTTGTAATATATCAGAAGCGGCATCTTCCTTATTTTGGGTTACTTTTAGCAGAAATTTATGTAATTTTTGAAAATGGAGTGTATATAAAGTTTTAAATGCTTTTTCATCTCCATTGGCAATAGCCTGAATAAGATCTGACTCTTTAGGTTCGATTTTTATCACTAGCTTCCACTTATTATTTTACTAAGGTAAATGTATTGCTTGGTAATAAGAATATTACTGTCAAGACAAACGATTGCGTAGACGTTAAAAAGAAAATAATCCGATTATCTACCATAACCATATAACCTAAATAGTCAGTGAATAATATTTAAGCAAAAAAGCTGCAGATGTTAATCCGCAGCTCCTATAAATTTTTACTTAAAACTTTAACAATATATTAACACAATGTTAAAGCATGTACTCCAAAACATATTGTTAACGAGGGCGTTTAAAGACGACATGAAAAAAGTCTTTCGTATTTATGACTTCCCAGCCGTTTCTTAAAATCGAAAACAGATTGTATCGAACTAAGCGTTATCTCGCAACTTTCGTATTTGTTCAAGTGCTGTTACATCAATCTGATCTTTTGGGCGATTAACAATCTTCTTATTTTCAATTAATTGATTAATATGCAAAAAAGGAACATTTACGTTATCAATATCCGCAACAGAGGCCATCTCCAAACATTCGTCAAAGGTATATCCCTCAAGCCCCTTCATTTCAATGAGTATATCCAAACGGAGACCATTGTTAAGGTGAAAATCGGTCCAGCCAAGTATAAATTGCATAGTTTCGATTAACGGATAATCTCCCATATCACATTTTACAAATGCTTTTCTCAGCTGCTTTCTATTTTCTAAGGTGTCTTTTAACCAAATATCTAAGTCACCTGTAAAACGCTGGTAGCCGTGTAAATTGGTGGCGTAACCACCGACCATAATATATTGCACATTATACTCTTGAAGCGCTCTCCAAAAATTTAGTATCTCTTCATCAAAGATGTCCACAAATTATTTACTGATAAATGGTTTATGTGATATAGAGGCCTTACTCATGGTCTGTTGTATTTTATACAAACGCGTAGCCATTTCAAAACGTTCTTTATAGCTTCGTTTTAGACCTTCTTTTAAAAGTTCCAATTCGGCCTGATCAAATGTTTGTTTCCCTTTGTCCATGAAATGTTGACCTTAAAACTATATCAAATTTACATAAAATGCCTGTCATTAACAAGAGGGGCTGCAGATTAATATCTGCAGCCCCTTTAATTTTCCTAAGAAACTTCAACACTATACTAACACAGTGTTAAAAATATGTACCCGAGAGCAGATTCGAACTGCCACGCCGTTGCCAGCACCAGCCCCTCAAGCTGGCGCGTCTACCAATTTCGCCACCCGGGTATACTTCCGCAAATATATACTTATTCGCAGAATAATGTCAAGCCATCATAAGCCAATTTGATATTTTTTGGCAATTCTTTTTCCACGTCCTCATGTAAGCCCAAATTATGGCTCATGTGTGTAAAATATGTAGCCTCTGCTCCTATCTTTCGCGCAAACTCAACAGCCTCATCCAAAGTAAAATGAGAAATGTGGTGTTCTTTTTGCAGTGCATTGATCACCAATATCTTAGTACCCCTTATTTTTTCAACTGTATCCTCAGGCACTGTCTTTGCATCCGTGATATAGGTAAAATCACCGATTCTGAACCCCAGTATCGGCAGCTTATAATGCATGATGTTTAGCGGAATGATCGGCGTACTTCCAATAGCAAACCCTTCATCCGAAATGCTATGCATCTCGATCTGGGGCAGTCCCGGATACTTTACTTCCGCAAAAATATAAGAAAACTCCTTCCTTAAACTATGCTGAACACGTTCTGTGGCATAGACATCTATATTTTTCTTTAGCAGATAATTAAAAGGCCGGATATCATCAAGTCCGGCAACATGGTCTTTATGCTCGTGCGTATATAATATAGCGTCGAGATCCTGCACATTAGCCCGGAGCATCTGGTACCTGAAATCAGGGCCGCTGTCTATCACGATGGTCTTATCAGCTGTTTCAATCAATACAGAGACCCTAAGGCGCTTGTTCCTGAAGTCATCAGATCTGCAGACCACACAATCGCATGTGATCACTGGAATCCCCTGAGAAGTACCTGTACCTAAAAACGTGATTTTCAAAATTGATTCGTTAAGATCGTGTCTCCAAACTTAGATAAACTACCTCAAATCAACAACCTCTACACCAGGATATTTTTTAGGATCGAATGCAAATGTGGTTTCCGGCACTTTCACATTAGGCGTGAAAGTTTTGATGTGATAAGTATATTTGTTCCCGTTTTTATCAAAGATAACCACATTGGCGATCTGTTTAGCCACCTTATCGATACCCAGTCGAATTTTGAAGAACGACCGCTTCGTATCATTTGGTGACAGGTCTATCATCTGGTAAACTTTGTTTCCTGACCGGGTTTCGCCAGTATACAAATATTTAAAACCTTTTTCATAAATGGTAAAGATCTTCGCCGGGTTTATTGCATCCTCGCTGTTGTCAATATCCGAAACCTGGACTTCCTTATCATCCTTCAGATAAGTCCACTGGCTTTTACCATCACTGATCAAATCCTGGTTTGTCATTTCCACCTTGTATTTATTGGCGTTGGCCTTTACAAAAAGAGTACCCTGCTGGGTCTCCTTAATTTTAGCCTGCTGGTTGTCCAGCACAAAAGTGAATTCTGTCTTTACTATATCATAAGACCTGTATTTTTTACTTACCTGCGCAAGTATCGCTTTGGCTTTGGCATCTTTCGATTCTGTCTGGGCGCTCGCAAAAAAAGCAATGCAGGCGACAGCCATCATCAACACTAATCTCTTTCTCATCTTTTCCCGAATTTAATTATCAATTGTTGTTCAGGTCATTCAAGAACTGTTCCAAAGCGTAATCATCAGGAATTAAAACCTCCCTCGCCTTACTGCCTTCAAATGGCCCCACCACACCTGCTGCCTCCAGCTGGTCAATGATACGGCCTGCCCTGTTGTAGCCCAGTTTCAGTTTGCGCTGAATCAAAGAAGTAGACCCCTGTTGGTGCATGACAATCAATCGTGCAGCATCTTCAAACATGGAATCTCTGTCGTTAGGGTCAAAATCAAGTTTCGCAGATTCCGCAGCCTCATCTATATATTCAGGCAGCTGATAAGCCTCAGGATAGCCGCGCTGAATACCTATAAAATCAGAAATCCGATCTACTTCAGGCGTATCAACAAAAGCACACTGCAGTCTGATCAGGTCATTTCCAGTTGACAAAAGCATATCCCCCCTTCCAATGAGCTGATCTGCACCACCACTATCCAGAATGGTCCTGGAGTCAATTTTGGAAAGTACCCTGAATGCCAGTCTCGCAGGGAAGTTGGCTTTAATGGTACCCGTAATGATATTTACAGATGGCCGCTGAGTAGCCAGCACCAGGTGGATACCTACCGCACGGGCCAGCTGGGCCAGCCTGGCTATAGGCGTTTCCACCTCTTTACCAGCGGTCATCATCAGGTCGGCAAACTCATCAACGATCAGTACGATATACGGCAGGAAGCGATGTGAATTATTCGGGTTCAGTTTGCGCTTAATAAACTTCTCATTGTACTCTTTCAGGTTCCTTACCTGTGCGTCCTTCAGCAGGTCATAACGCTGGTCCATCTCAATACAGAGGGAATTTAAGGTATTGATCACCTTCTTCGTATCAGTAATGATGGCATCTGCCTCTCCCGGAAGCTTGGCCAGGAAATGCCGCTCTATTTTATTGAACAGCGTCAGCTCCACCTTTTTCGGATCCACCAGTACAAACTTCAATTGCGAGGGATGTTTTTTATAAAGCAATGAAACCAAAATGGAATTGATACCAACCGATTTACCCTGCCCCGTAGCCCCGGCTACCAGTAAGTGCGGCATTTTGGACAGGTCCGCAATATAAACCTCATTAGAAATGGTCTTTCCTAAAGCGATAGGCAAATCCATAGTCGTGGTCTGAAACTTCTCTGTCGCCAGTATACTGCGCATCGACACCATTTCAGGATGCATATTGGGCACCTCAATACCAATGGTACCTTTCCCCGGCATAGGAGCAATGATCCTGATCCCCAGGGCAGCAAGGCTTAGCGCAATGTCATCTTCCAGGTTCTTGATCTTGGAAATCCTTACACCGGGAGCAGGAATGATCTCATAAAGGGTCACCGTAGGTCCTATCGTCGCCTTGATCTTATCAATCTCTATATTGTAATGATTCAGGGTTTCAACGATCTTGTTCTTATTGGCCTCCAGTTCCTCTGAATTTACAGAAATCTTATTTGACCCATGATTCTCCAGCAGATCCAGGTGCGGGTATTTATAACTGGCCAAATCAAGCGTCGGGTCATAATTCCCAAACTGTTCTACCAGTTCATCCGATTTTTTATCTTCCTCAGTTTTCTCGATGGTCAATTCCGGATCCGCTTTGGCAACCACAGACTCAATCACTACCGGCGTATGCATTACATTTACAGCCGGTGTGAATACAGGTGGAATGACTTCTTCATCATCAGCCCTCTCCTCAAACCGGGATGGAGTAATGACAATGTTCTGCTCTTTTTTACGCTGGCTGGCCCCCAGTCTGTCATTGAGCGTAAACTCAACCGGCTCAGAACGCACTTCGTTCTCCAGTTCAATATCCCCCGGCACTTCCGGCACAATGGCATTTCCCGTATATTGTTTTCTTCCGGGCAATTTAAAATCAATATTGTAAGCAATGATAAGTACAGCCAATGCCAGGAAAGCGATCAATCCGCCAACTCCTGCAACCCCGATCTGTGCGACCAGCAGTTTATTAGACCAATATCCAAATTCACCTTCCAGAAAATGCGGGGTGTCAGACAAAAATGCATGGCCAAACCCTAAGGTCAGCGACAGGAATAAAAGAAAGAACAAGCTATAACCCAATGTCTTTTCCATTGAAAAGATCCTGACCTTAAACAATAACCGGTAACCAATCACAAAGAATACAAAAATGAACAGAAATGAAGCCACACCAAACCATTCGTAGATAAACTGGTGGGACAGCAGCGCACCAATCTTGCCAAGCCAATTCTGTACCACAGGCGGTATATTTACCTGCTGCAGTTCCTCATAAGTTTTAAACAGGTTACTCCAGCCGCCGTTGGCATCAATTACATAGCTGTAATCGTCTTCCCAGGTAAACAAATAAGAGGTAAAAGCAATCAGAAGATACAGTGAAAGAATAATAAAAACCAGGCCGGCTATTTTCACGATCCTTCCATCCTTCAGGTCCAGTTTCGGCATTACCTCCTGTTGTTCTTTAAACTTTCTGGCACCTGCTTGCTTTTGCCCCGGCTTGTCAGACGATTCGTTTCTAAATGAATTGGACTTAAATTGGTTTCCCCTTACCGACATTTTCGTTACTAATATTAATAATCAACAAACTTAGATAAAAGTGTGTATCATTTGGTTACACAATAAAAAAATATTCTGAAATCTTAAACCTTTTTTAGCTCTGAAAGTCATACCTGTACACAACGAGTAAGTTTTGATTTTTAGATAGTTTTGTTTTAGGTTGATCCCGCTTAGTTTTTAATTAGGCGGGATTTTTTTATCCCGGACAATTGAACGTCATCATTTGCTAAACATCCCAGATCCTCAGACGGATCCTTTTTATATAATGTCTTGCATCCAGGACCAAAGCAGCTAATATGTAAAATACTATAGGAAAGCCAACCGCCAAAAAAGAAGAATAAATAAAAAAAAGCCTGATCTTACTGATAGACATGTTCAGCCTTTCTGCGAGGTAAGTGCAGACCCCAAAACTCCTTTTTTCAAAAAATGTAATGATTTTCTGGAACATCTTATTTATTTGATATTTTGATTCCGATACCCAATTTAAGCATTTTTTCCTAGCATCAGCAATTATTTAATAACAAAGTACTGTTCGCAAAGCCAATCGTCAGGTTCTTTGTGTTTTGTAATTGGTAATGAACACACCGAGGATAATAAGCGCGGTAGCGATGATGATGTCAATGGTGATGATTTCATCCAGGATCAGCCAGCCCAGGAATAAGGCGATAACCGTATTAAAATAAGTCAGTACCGAGACTTTAGTAGCAGAGATTTTTTTTAACGCATAGTGATAACAAAAGTAGCCGGCTACTGAGCCAAATACCGCGAGGTAAACCACGGCCATCAAGCTGTACGAACTCCAGGCACTAACGTCAGTATCCCCCGAAAAAGTAAATGCCAGACCCAGCTGCACAACAGCAGAAAACGCAAACTGGTAAAAAAGATCAAGAAATATATTTGCCGATTTATGGGTATATTTTTTGGTATAAATCGTACCTGCAGACCAGCCCGTAATTGCGAGGCACAGAGCCAGGATACCCGTTTTATAATTTGGATCAAGCAGGTCGCCGATACCGTCCCGAAAGATAAATGCAACGCCCAGAAAGCCAATAACCACACCCAAAAACCCCTTCAAGGATGGTTTTTGCAGGCCGATCAGCACACATCCCAAAAAAACGATCAGCGGACTGAGCGCATTCAATAAAGAAGTAAGCCCGCTTGGGATGGTTTCTTCGGCTACAGTGGTCAGTCCGTTTGCCACTACAACCATCAATAAAGAAACCAGCATTTGCCGCCTCAAATATGGCCAGCCCATCCATTTGAGTTCATTCTTGCGCAGCAGGACGGTCAGCAGAATTAAAGAAGCAATACTTTGCCGGATCGCGGTAACAAACCAGGCAGGAATGGTTTCCACGGCCACACGGATGCCCAGGTAAGTAGTTCCCCAGATCAATGCAACCCCGAATAAAGCCAATATTAACTTCAGATCAGCAGGTTTAATCATACCAGCTGAGCGGCGGTTAAGATCTGCTCCATCTCCTGCTGCAGTTTCAAGGCCTCTGCCCGTGCTTTTTCAGCAAAATCCTCCCCCTTACCGGCATAAATGATCCCTCGTGAGGAATTGATCAGAAGACCACATTCCTTGTTCAGACCGTATCTGCATACCTCCTGCAAACTCCCGCCCTGGGCGCCAACACCAGGAACCAATAGGAAGTTGTCCGGTACCAGCCGTCTTATATTTTCAAACTCAGCACCTCTTGTCGCCCCCACCACATACATCAGCTGGTCACTGCCAGCCCATTGGGAAGAAATGCGGATCACCTCCTCATGAAGTTTCCCCTGCGGGGTCTGGTGCAGCTGAAAATCGCTGTGCCCTGAATTTGAGGTCAGCGCCAGTAAGATCACCCATTTGTCCGCATAATTTAAAAACGGACCTACAGAATCACTGCCCATATACGGAGCTACCGTGATGGCATCAAAGCTCATCCCCGACTTTTCTTCGTTGAAGAAAGCATCTGCATACATGGCCGAAGTATTGCCGATATCTCCTCTTTTGGCATCTGCAATGGTAAAAATGTTGTTAGGTATGTATTTCCAGGTTTTAATCAAAGTATCCCAGCCCTTCAATCCCATCGATTCATAAAAAGCAGTGTTGGGTTTATAGGCAACGCAGAGGTCTTTTGTCGCATCAATGATCTGTTTGTTGAATTCCAAAACAGGATTTTCATACTTTAACAGGTGCTTTGGGATGTTTTCCACTACCGGGTCAAGGCCTACACACAAAAAAGATCTCTTGGTTTTTATTTGCTCGAATAACTGCGTCTTGTTCATCAGGGGGTAATATATGTGTGCAAAGATGCCAAAATTAACACTGATTTAACTGGAATTTTGGTCTTTTTACTGCAATTTATTTTAAACATTTTTAAGTTTTTCTTGGAGAATAGTTTTCAAATACATACAATTGCAACATAATTCTCAAAAAGCTTTATCTGACCATTCCAGAAAATCTCATTAAAATTTGTTTTCAACTATTTTTTATAAGCATAATCTGCTTGGTTCAATTGGTAAAATCTTTTTTAAAAAATTCTCTACACCGATATAATGTTTAATAAAACAGAATTAAATGAAAAGCTCACTGCAGAACTGCGTGAGATTGCAAAAACTAAGGGTATACTAAACGCAGAAGAATTACGCAAGGCTGAACTGGTCGAGATCATCGCTCAAATTGCTGAGCTGGAATCTGCCACAGAGGCCCCGGGTGAAGAACCTGAGCCAAAAGCACCAAAAGTAAAGCTTGCTAAAGCTGCAAAAGAAAGCACTGCCGAAAAACCCGCCAGAAAAAGAATCCGCATTCCCAAAGAGGAAGAAAAAGAAAGCAATAGTCAAAGACCGTTTAACAGAGCCTCTTTGTTTGATCCGCAGCCCGCATCTTCTGACAGCTATCCGGAAACAATAGTTGAGGAAGAAATGCCATCCCGTTTTGAGCCTGCTGAAGAAATTACTGAGGTAGCCAAAACAGATCCGGCAGAATCTGCGCCCGGAGTTAATCCGGCACCTGCGGCAGTTCCTGCCTTCGACAATAAAAAGAACAAGCCTCAGCAGAATAACGAGGTCAGACAAAAAGGCAATACCATTGGCCAGACCAGCAAACAAATAGAAAACAGTTACTCCAATCTTGATTTCGACAATACCATCACCAATGAAGGTGTACTGGAAATCATGCCTGATGGTTACGGTTTTTTAAGGTCGGCTGATTACAACTACCTTTCTTCTCCTGATGACATTTACGTATCCCAGTCCCAGATCAAATTATTCGGACTGAAAACAGGCGATACAGTGAAAGGAAGCATCCGTCCGCCGAAAGAAGGCGAAAAATACTTTCCGCTGGTAAGGGTAGAAACCATCAACGGCCGTTTGCCCGCTGACGTAAGGGACCGTGTCCCTTTCGATTACCTGACCCCGCTGTTCCCTACAGAAAGGCTAAACCTGTTCACAGAAACCAACAACTACTCTACCCGCATTATTGACCTCTTTACCCCGATAGGTAAAGGTCAGCGTGGTCTGATCGTAGCGCAGCCTAAAACCGGTAAGACCAACTTACTGAAAGAAGTCGCCAATGCCATTGCAAAAAACCATCCCGAAGTATACCTGATCATATTGCTGATCGACGAGCGTCCGGAAGAGGTGACCGATATGGCAAGAAGCGTACGTGCAGAGGTAATCGCTTCTACTTTCGATGAGCCAGCAGAACGTCACGTAAAGATCGCCAATATCGTATTGGAAAAAGCCAAACGTCTCGTAGAATGCGGTCATGATGTAGTGATCCTTTTGGATTCTATCACCAGGTTGGCAAGGGCTTACAATACTACTGCCCCGGCTTCAGGAAAGATCCTGTCAGGCGGTGTGGATGCCAACGCATTGCACAAACCAAAACGTTTCTTTGGTGCCGCGCGAAATATAGAAAAAGGAGGTTCACTAACCATTCTGGCAACAGCACTTACAGATACAGGTTCTAAAATGGACGAGGTGATCTTTGAAGAATTCAAAGGAACCGGTAACATGGAACTTCAGCTGGATCGTAAACTATCCAACAAACGGATCTTCCCGGCCATCGACATTACAGCGTCAAGCACAAGAAGAGACGACCTGCTTCACGACAGAGACACTTTACAGCGTGTATGGATCCTGCGCAACCACCTGGCAGACATGAACGCCCAGGAAGCTATGGAATTTGTACAGGCACAAATAAAAGGCACTAAATCCAATGAAGAGTTCTTAATATCAATGAACAGCTAATTCAATGGTTAAAAAACACATCCCGAATGCAATAACCTGTGCAAATCTGTTCTCAGGCTGCATCGGGATTGTTTATGCTTTTAACGGTCATCTCGAAACCGCAGCTTACTTCGTCTTACTTTCCGGTATTTTTGATTTCTTTGACGGCCTTGCGGCAAGAGCGCTGCATGTCAAGTCAGAGATTGGCAAGGAGCTGGACTCCTTAGCAGATATGGTAAGCTTTGGCTTCCTGCCCGGAGTAGTCATGTTCCAGCTGCTCAAACAAAGTGATTACACCTCCGAATACCTGCCTTATCTGGGTTTCATTATTACAGTTTTCTCCGCTTTGAGGCTTGCCAAATTTAATATCGATACCCGACAGACAGACGATTTTATAGGTTTAAATACCCCCATGAATACGTTGTTTGTAGTTTCTTTACCATTCATTCAGCGGGATTATCCCGCATTGATCAGCTCTACCATTTTGCTCCTTGCACTTATCGCAATCCTGAGCGCATTACTGGTCAGTGAGATCAGGATCTTCTCTCTAAAGTTTAGCTCAGTCAGCTGGAAGCTCAATAAGCTCAAATACATTTTTTTGATCCTGTCCGCTTTGCTGATACCCTTTCTGAAATTTGCAGCCGTACCCTTTATCCTGGTACTTTACATTGCGCTGTCTATCGTCCATTTCAAACAAAATCCGGCAATCGAAGCTCAATAGAAATTATAATCTTTCTTCCAGTTCTGCCCTGGCAATGTCAAGCTGCCGGTAAAGTATCGCCGTAAATGCAGCCATCTCCGCACAATCCGCAGGCAGCTGATCGAGGTTTTTAAGCTCTTTGGCATTATCTTCTATACTTTGCATGAATTCTTTAGCGTCTTCCCTGCCCACATACACAAAAGTTGGTTTCATTTTATGTGCACTTGCCGACACTTTGGCCCAGTCTTTATTGGCTACAGCCTGCTCAAGTTCTGCGATGTAAAGCGGAGTCTGCACTTTAAACAGGTCTATCATTTCTATAATAAACTCAGCACTGTCCCCGCACATATCTTTCAGATAGGAAAGATCCAGAGGTTCATTATTTTTTTGCTCGTTAATCATCTAAACAAAACTATAAAATTAAATCTTCGAAACCGTTAAATCATCAGCTAAACTTTGCAATAACTCTGATACAGTCTTTTTTAGTACAGGATGCTCATAATCCGGTGCAATCTCCGCAAGAGGTTCCAAAACAAATTTCCGGTGCTGCATTTGGGGATGCGGTACCTGAAGTACATCCGGTTCGTTCACAACAACATCTCCGTAAAGAATGACATCAATATCGATCAGTCTTGAGCCCCATTTTTCATGCCTTACCCTGCCCAGTTCTTCTTCAATCACGAGTGCCTTTTCCAGCACTTCCAGCGCAGAAAGGGTCGTACTGACGCCCAATGCCACATTTAAGAATGAAGGCTGGTCCTCCTTCCCCCATGCAGCAGTTTCATACATTGATGACCGGCTGAAAACAACCCCGATCCGTTCTTTGATTTTGCAGATCGCGGCATCGATCAGCTGCATTCTGTCACCCAGATTACTCCCCAGTAACAAATAAACTTTTTTATGATCCAACTCCATAGAGACCCCTATAGGGGTATTTTTTATTTATATTTACAAATTAAATACATAACCCCCACATGAGAGAATTTTTCAAATATGTTTTTGCTACAATCATAGGATTTGCCATTTCAATTGTGATCGTTGCTGCCATCGTTTTCGGTATAATTGCAGGTGTAGTCTCATCAATAGATGACGACAACAGCGTTCTGGTCAGCGACAATTCGGTACTTTACCTGAATCTTGATCAGGCTATAGTCGAACGAACACCTCACGACAGCTTTGCAAATTTAGCCATAATGGGCGCAGACGGGGAAAAAAGTATTGGCTTTAATGACATCATCCGATCCCTTGAAAAGGCGAAAACCGATGACAAGATCAAATGCGTTTACCTGAGCGTATCTTCTCCGAACGCAGGTTTTGCCACCATGAGAGAAGTTAGAAATGCCATGATCGATTTCAAAGCCAGCGGAAAAAAGATCATTGCCTACAGCGAAGTATATACCCAGGGCGCTTATTACCTGGCATCAGTAGCCGACAAGGTCTATCTGAACCCAGAGGGCGCTTTAGAATTTAAGGGCCTAAGCTCTAAACTGATGTTCTTCAAAGGCGCTTTAGACAAACTGGGCATAGAAGCACAGATCATTCGTGTAGGAAACTACAAAAGCGCTGTCGAGCCGTTCATCACCGACAAAATGAGCGATAAAAACCGCGAACAGGTTACAGCTTATTTAAGCGGGCTATACAGCACATTTCTGCAGGGCATTTCAGAAAGCAGAAAAATAGACACCATTCAGCTTCACCAGATAGCCGATGACTATCAGATCCGCCAGCCCAAAGACGCACTTACCTACAAAATGGTAGACGGACTAAAATACAAAGATGAAGTTCTTGATGAACTCAAATCTTTAAGCGGAAAGAAAAAGAAAGACAACATTTCCTCTGTGACCATCAATGACTATGCAAAAGGCCTGAAAGATGAGAAAGACGGGGGCAGCAAAGACAAAATCGCTGTAATTTTCGCCAATGGCGACATCAGTGGCGGTGAAGGCAACAATGAAACCATCGGATCAGAAAAGATCTCCAGAAGCATCAGAAAAGCCCGCCAGGACAGCAGCATCAAAGCAATAGTATTGCGCGTAAATTCACCGGGCGGCAGTGCGCTCGCCTCGGACGTGATCTGGAGAGAAATTGTACTTGCTAAAAAAGTAAAACCTGTGATTGCGTCTTTTGGTGACGTTGCCGCCTCCGGCGGATATTATATTGCCTGTGCAGCAGATTCTATTTTTGTGCAGCCAAATACCATTACCGGCTCAATTGGTGTCTTTGGCATCATTCCAAATTTCCAGAACCTGCTGAACAATAAATTGGGCATAACCTTCGATGGCGTAAAAACCGGTAAATATGCCGACATCATGAGTGTGAACAGGCCACTTACAGCAGGTGAAACGCTAATCATCCAGAACGATGTGAACCGGGTATACGAAAGCTTCATCAGCCGCGTATCCAATGGTCGTAAAAAATCAAAGGCCTATATCGACAGCATCGGCGGCGGCCGTGTCTGGGTGGGCAGTGACGCCGTTAAAATAGGACTGGCAGACCGTACCGGCAGTTTCAAAGACGCCATCCATGCCGCTGCTAAGAAAGCCAAAGTAAAAGATTATGCCATTGTAGAATATCCCGAAATGCTGAGCCCGCTCAAATCGTTGATCCAGGATGGCACTGACAAAATAAAAACACATTATGCCAAAGCCGAAATCGGTGAAAGCTATCGTATTTATGAGCAGCTGAAATCGGCAATTGCAAAATCAGGCGTGCAAACCCGTATGCCCTTCCAGATCGTAATACAATAATACCAGGCCTTCTATGGAAAACAAAGCCATTGCACGTACCCTTCGCCTGCTGTCGCAGCTGATGGAACTGCACGACCAAAACCCTTTCAAGATCAAGTCAGTAGCCAACGCTGCCTTTAAAGTAGACAAACTGCCCTTTGCCATAAAAACTAAAAGCCTGGAAGAGATCGCGCAAATCGACGGGCTGGGCAAAAGTATATCGGCCAAAGTCTGGGAACTGCTGCAGACCGGAACCATGGCCGAGCTTCAGGACATTTTAAAAGAAACACCCGAAGGGATCGTTGAAATGCTGGGTATCAAAGGTATAGGCCCAAAAAAGATCATGGTCATCTGGAAAGACCTTGCCATAGAAAACATTGGTGAGCTCTATTATGCCTGCAATGAAAACCGCCTGATCGAAGCCAAAGGCTTCGGCTTAAAAACACAGGAAGAGATCAAAAAAGTGATCGAATTCCAGATGGCTGCCCATGGCAAATTCCTCTATGCCCAGGCCGAGCCACTGGTCAATAAATTATTTGAAGACCTGGCCGTCTGGCTCAACGGCTTCCAGGCCGAACCGCTGCTGGGCGTCGCAGGAGACTACAGAAGATGCCTGGAGATCATCGAAGAAATAGATTTTGCGATCGGGACCGAACAAATCCAGGAAATCTATGACCAGATCGAACAATTTCAGCCGCTGCAATTTGATAAACAGGACAACAATACACTTGTTGCTCTCAGTCCTTTCGGACTAAAGATCAGACTCCACCTGGGTACAAAAGCAGACTTCTACCTCAATTGGTTCAAACTCACCGGCAATGACGAGCATGTCGCAGCAGTATTAAAAATAGCCGGCGAAGGCCCCTTTGACGACGAACAGGCCATTTATAAAAAGGCGGGACTCGACTTTATCGAGCCCGAACTCAGAGAAGGGCTCAATGAAATCGAGCTGGCACAGACCGGCAAGCTGCCGCAGCTCATTAAATACGAAGACCTCAAAGGCAGTTTGCACAACCACTCCACCTGGAGTGACGGCGTGCATACACTGGAGGAAATGGCACTCTATTGCAGGGACCACCTCCAGCTCGAATACCTGGGCATGTGCGACCACAGCAAATCCGCATTTTATGCGAATGGGCTCAACGAGCAGCGGATCTTTGGCCAGCACCAGGAAATAGATGCCCTGAACGCCAGGCTGGCACCGTTCAAAATATTTAAAGGCATAGAAAGCGACATCTTGTACGACGGCTCACTTGACTACAGCGATGACATCCTCAAAACCTTCGACTTTGTCGTCGCATCCGTACACAGTATTTTGCGTATGGACGAGGAAAAAGCGACCTCAAGACTCATCACCGCAATAGAAAACCCATATACCACCATACTGGGCCACCCAACCGGCCGCCTGCTGCTCAGCCGAAAAGGCTATCCCATCGATTACAAAAAAGTAATTGATGCCTGTGCAGCCAACAAAGTAGTGATCGAGATCAATGCCAACCCGCTCCGCTTGGACCTCGACTGGCGCTGGCACCGCTACGCCCTGGACAAAGGAGTATTATTGTCAGTCAATCCCGATGCACACCGGACCGAAGGCTTTCACGACATGCGGTATGGCATACTGGTCGCCCGCAAAGGGGGGCTTCAACCACAGCAATGTCTAAATGCATTCTCCCTTCAAGATATCTCCCAATACTTCAACAATAAAAAATAGTAATCCATACCTTTACCAAATGATTAGTAAGCTTTGCAATAAGATCTTTCAGGACGCCATTAATGATTACCATGTTCACAACAACATCGATCAGTCCATCCAAAACCCTTATCGCATCAGCACCATTGAGCATCTTTTATACCTCAAATGCTGGATAGATACCGTACAATGGCACATGGAAGACGTGGTGCGTAATCCTCACATCAACCCGGTCGACGGACTGCGGTGGAAAAGACGCATCGATGTCTCCAATCAGGAACGCACCGATGTGGTGGAATACATAGACAGCTATTTTCTGGAAGAATACAAAGACATTACCGCAAAAGAAACTGCAAAGATCAATTCAGAAAGCCCCGCATGGGTGGTAGACCGTCTGTCTATCCTTGCGCTCAAGATCTATCACATGCAGGAGGAAACAACCAGAGCCGACGCCTCTGAAGAACATAAGCGCAACTGTACAGACAAGCTGAATATCCTGCTGACACAAAGAACAGACCTTTCCACCAGCCTCGACGAACTGATCACCGACATACAAAACGGCGACAAATACATGAAAGTCTACAAGCAGATGAAGATGTACAACGACCCTAGTCTGAACCCCGTGCTTTACAATCCAAAATAACCTTAATGGCGGAGACCACTAAAATATTAGTCATACGTTTCTCTGCCATGGGCGATGTGGCCATGGTCCAGCCCGTTTTAAAAGAATTTACAACTGCGTATCCCAATACCGAACTGCTCATCGTAAGCCGCGATCTTTTCAGGCCATTTTTTGAGGGGATGAACAGCCTCAGCTTTCATGGCATCGATCCAAAAGGAAAACACAAAGGACTATTTGGCTTGTACAGACTTTTCAAAGAACTGAAGGCACAAAATGTAACAGCCGTGGCAGACCTGCACAACAACCTGCGGAGCCGGATTTTGACCACTTTCTTCTCCCTGGCAGGCATCAGATCAGCAACCGTTGACAAAGGCAGGCAGGAAAAGAAGATGCTCACCCGAAAAATCAATAAGCAACTCATTCCATTAGCACTCACCGTACAACGCTACGCTGATGTTTTTATAAAACTCGGCTACCCCTTTAACTTAAAGAATACCCTGCAAAACCCCCGGCCCGAGGCGCTGGAACCAGGTATTTTGAGTCCTGAATTAGCTGATTTGTTAACAGCAAAACAATCAGCAGTAAAACAAACAACCAGCCCATCCAAATGGATCGGCATCAGCCCCTTTGCGCAGCACCTCCAAAAAGTATACCCACTACACAAATTAGAAGAAGTCCTGCTGGCTCTCGCCGGTCATGGCCATCAGCTGTTCATCTTCGGAGGCTCCGCAGAAGAAGAAAAAATAGCCGCAACCTGGTCCGGCAAACACCAAAACATCACCACCTTAGTCAAAAAGATGAAGATGGCCGATGAACTCAGATTCATTTCCAACCTGGACCTCATGCTCAGCATGGACTCATCAGGCATGCACCTTGCCTCCCTAAAAAACATTCCCGTTGTCTCCGTATGGGGAGCCACACACCCTTACGCAGGTTTTCTGGGATACGGACAGTCCATAGCCGATGCCGTTCAAACCGATCTGTATTGCCGGCCATGTTCCGTTTACGGCAACATCCCCTGCTACAGAGGAGATTTTGCCTGCATGAACAATTTACCACCTCAAACTGTTGTAGACAAAGTATTACATAAACTGAAGCATTACAAAAACTGAACAATGACTAAGCAGCTACTTTTAATCAGGCACGGAAAATCAGAATGGGGAAACGCCCATCTCGCCGATTTTGACAGACCTTTAAACCCAAGAGGACACAGGAATGCCCCCGAAATGGCAGCAAGGCTAGCCTACAAACATTTCATCCCCCAGCTGATAGTAAGCAGCCCTGCACTAAGGGCAATCACCACAGCGAGGCATTTCTCACAGGTATGGAAACTTCCGGCAGAACAGATACAGGAAGAATTATCAGTTTATGAAGCAGACACAAAGACACTGCTAAAAATTATAAACAATTTTGACAACAAATACGATAAGATCGCCCTATTTGGGCACAACCCGGGTTTCACAGACTTTGCCAATTACCTGACAGACGCAGGCATTTACAACATCCCCACCTGCGGTACCGTTTTGATCGAATTCATGGTAGACGACTGGCAGGAAGCCAGCCATTCCACAGGCACCCTGGTCGACTTCGATTATCCTAAAAGCCCCGATGCGGACTAAAAATGAAGGTGTTTTACCGTCAATCCATTATTGATCAGCTGCTTCAAAGAATCCACCCCGATCATCAAATGCGTTTCCACAAAATTGGTGGTTACGCTGCTGTCACTTTCCGTAGTCTTCACACCCTCCGGTATCATCGGCTGATCAGAAACCAATAACAGCGCACCAGTCGGGATCTTATTGGCAAAACCAGTTGTAAAAATAGTCGCCGTCTCCATATCCACCGCCATAGCCCTCAGGGTCTTCAGGTATTTCTTAAACTCCTTATCGTGCTCCCATACCCTGCGGTTGGTCGTGTAACAGGTTCCTGTCCAATAATCCCTGGAATGGTCCCGAATGGTCGTAGAGATCGCCTTTTGCAATGCAAAAGAAGGCAAAGCCGGAACCTCAGCAGGCATATAATCATTAGAAGTCCCCTCTCCCCTTATCGCCGCAATCGGCAGGATCAGGTCACCCAACTGGTTTTTCTTCTTTAAACCGCCGCATTTACCCAAAAACAGCACCGCTTTCGGACTTATCGCAGTCAGCAGATCCATCATGGTCGCCGCCATCGGGCTTCCCATTCCAAAATTGATGATCGTAATGCCATTTGCCGTACAGCTCTGCATCGGCTTGTCCAGACCCATGATCGGTGCATTGTCATTCCACTCCGAAAACATGGAAACATACTTACTGAAGTTAGTCAGCAAAATATATTGCCCAAACTGGTCCAACGGTCTGCCTGTATAACGCGGCAGCCAATTGTTTACAATATCAGTCTTAGACTTCAATCCCTTTCTTACCGGAGAATTTACTTCTTTTACTTTTTTTGCTTTCGATACGATCTCTTCATCTTTTTTCACGTCTTTTTCTTCATTCATATATTTCTCCTTTTATTATTCAATATTCTACTAAAACATACCTAACCTTCATCAAGAGATCCCTCGTATCCCGAAATAAATTCGGGACAGGCTCTCGGGATGACGTGCAAATGGCACTGTGCTTTTTTCTGCTCCAGCGCGGAGCAGAAAAAATCACCTTCTCAGAGAAGACATTCTTCCCTGTTGCGCAGCTTCAGGGAAGCGAGTCTTCGAAGAGAACGGTTATTTTTTCCAGCTCCAAGCGATTCCATTCATCTACCTCAACGGAAATTGTTTCGTACCTCGCAATGAAGAGTGAAAAACAAAAGCTGTCATAACTGGCAAATGCGGGATCCTGAAATAAATTCAGGATGACGGCAATAGCTCAAATAACAAGTTAAAAAAAATCCCCGGTAAAATTACCGGGGATCAAATCTTTTATGCAGCCTTCAGCTTCTTAAAATCAGCCTTTTCAAACTTCTCGACCGCATAGTCGAGATTAATGACCAGCTCCTTAATCTCCGGATCAGACGGAATCTCAAACATCGCGTCCAGCATAATCGCCTCGCAAATGGACCGCAGCCCCCTCGCACCAAGCTTATATTCCATAGCCTTGTCAACAATAAAATCCAGCACATCATCATCAAACACCAAATTCACCTTCTCATACTCAAAAAGCTTCACATACTGGCGCAGCAAAGAATTCTTAGGCTCAGTCAAAATATTGCGCAAAGCCTCTCTGTCCAAAGGATTCAAGTGCGTAAGCACCGGCACACGACCAATCAGCTCAGGAATCAAACCAAAAGACTTCAAATCCTGCGGAGTAATGTACTTATACAAATTCTTCAGATCCAGGTCCACATCATCCTTTTTCACCTTATACCCCACAGCCTGCGTACGCAACCTGTTGGCAATCTTGCGCTCGATACCATCAAAAGCACCCCCGCAAATGAACAGGATATTGTTCGTATTCACCGGGATCATCTTCTGGTCTGGATGCTTGCGTCCCCCCTGAGGCGGAACATTCACCACCGTACCCTCCAGGATCTTCAGCAAAGCCTGCTGCACACCCTCACCGGACACATCACGCGTAATAGAAGGATTGTCACTCTTACGCGCCACCTTATCCACCTCATCAATGTACACGATCCCCCGCTCAGCAGAAGCCACATCATAATCAGCAGCCTGCAGCAAACGCGTCAGGATACTTTCCACATCCTCACCCACATAACCAGCCTCAGTCAATACCGTAGCATCACAAATACAAAAAGGCACATGCAATATCTTGGCAATCGTCTTGGCCAGCAAAGTCTTACCTGTACCCGTCTCACCGACCAGCATGATATTGGATTTCTCAATCTCCACCTCATCACCCTTATCCACCTTCTGGCTCAACCGCTTATAATGGTTGTATACCGCCACAGAAAGCACTTTCTTCGCATCATCCTGACCAATCACATACTGATCAATATGCGCCTTGATTTCCTGCGGCTTCAATAACTTTATTGAAGAATCCAGAGGCTTGCCCTTCTTACTCCCCAGCTCCTGCACCAGCAGCTGATTGGCCTGGGTTACACATTTATCACAAATGTATGCATCCAACCCCTCGATAAGCATTAAGGTATCCTGCTTACCAGAGCCACAAAAAGAGCAACGGGAATCTTTACTTTGTTTAGCCATATTTATTTTTCTTTCTTAGTACCACCCAGTACTTCGTCAATCATTCCAAAACCTTTCGCCTCATCCGCCTTCATCCAGTAATCACGGTCAGAAGCCTTCTCTACCCACTCATACGTTTGTCCCGAATGGTTCGCAATGATGTCATACAATTCTTTTTTCAGTTTCAGCATCTCCCTCAGGTTGATCTCCATATCAGAAGCCACACCCTGGGCACCACCCGAAGGCTGGTGGATCATCACACGTGAATGCTGTAACGCAGCACGCTTGCCTGCAGCACCCGCTACCAGTAATACTGCACCCATAGAAGCCGCCATACCCGTACAGATCGTGGCCACATCCGGTGTAATGTACTGCATCGTATCATAAATACCCAGGCCGGCATACACCGAGCCACCCGGAGAGTTGATGTAAATCTGTATGTCCCTGTTGCTGTCTACAGACTGTAAAAACAACAATTGGGCCTGTATAATATTTGCATTTCCGTCATAAATGGCATCACCCAAAAAGATAATGCGGTCCATCATCAGACGGGAGAACACATCCATCTGCGCCACGTTCAACTGACGCTCCTCGATGATATAAGGAGTCATACTTTTTGGAGAAACATTAGTTGCCCCTATATAACGGTCAACATTTAAACCGTTGATGCGATGATGTTTAACTGCGTATTTTCTAAATTCGTCTTTATCGATCTTCATAGTTTTTCTATTTTTTCGTGGTTGTAAAGCTATTCACCATCTATTTCACCGCCAAAGTAATTAAACTAAGTTGGTAATTTATTGTGGTATTGTAAAATTTGAATATCTGTTATATACGTAAGGCGGCCTTTCGCAAAGCCGCCTTAACCTTATTATTCATTAAAAGTACCGATCCGAAAGCGCTTCCTTCGGCGATTACTTTAACTCTATAAACTTGTTATAAGCTATTTCTTTTGGTTCCATGGTCGCAACAGATTTGATCAGTTCAAAAACCTTGATCGCTTTCACCTCATCAAAGATACGGTTTGCATTGTCTTTCTCTTTCAGGAAAGTAGCCGTATACTGGGCAAGCTGGTCTTCAGGCATAGGAGCCGGACTGTACATCCTGAACTGTGCATCCAAACGCTGTTTTGCAGTCTGAAAAACATCCTCATACTTGATTTCGATGCTGTTGTCCTTGATCAGCTTATTCTCGATCAAAGTCCATTTCAGGTTTTTTGCAAAGTCCTCATAACCTTCGGTCAGCTCCTCTTCAGTCAGTTTCTCGTTGGTAGCTTTCAGCCATCTGCGTAAAAACTCATCCGGAAGATCGATCTTTACACTTTCAATCAAAGCCGTGTAAATGTCATTCTGCAATTTGCGGTCCGCATCCTGCTGGAACATACCTTCCACCTCTTCAGTGATCTTAGCAGTAAAACCTGCCTCATCCGTTACTGTACCTGCACCAAACAATTTATCAAAGAACTCCTGGTTTAAATCAGCTTCCTCCAGACGGTTCACATTTTTCACCGTCACGCGGAATTTAGATTTCAGGTCCTTGGCATCTTCCTCGCTGATGTTCAATAACTTGGCGATGATCACCTCGTTTTTGTCAAAAGCTTTAGGAACATCCAGTTCCACTACATCATCCTTCTTTAAACCAATCAAAGATTTTAAAATCTTTTTATCAGTAACCTGATCTAAACGAATAGACCCGGTTGCATTAATGCCATCTTCAAAAACTGAACCATCGCTGCCAAGTTGTGCTAATTCGGCATAAATCACGTCATCTTCTGCCGAAACTTCCGGGTTTGTCATTTTGCCATAGCTTTTGCGGATGTTTTTGATCCTTCCGGCCAGAGTTTCCTCGTCAGCTTTAACCTTATATTCAGTAAATTTATTTTTAGAAGTGACGTTCACGTCAATCGCAGGAGCGAGCCCAAGCTCATAATCAAACTCAAACTCATCTGTGTAATCCCATTTGAACTCTTTAGTATCATCCATTACCGGCAATGGCTGTCCAAGAATCTCTACTTTGTTGTCAGTAAGGTGCTTGTTCAATGTTTCGCTCAACAGGTTATTGATCTCTTCCACCAAAATACTTCTGCCATACATTTTCTTAATGTGTGCAGGAGGCACCATTCCTTTACGAAAACCCGGAAGGTTTGCTTTTTTAGCTTGTTCTTTGATGGATCTATCAACCTTTTCAGTGTAATCTGCAGGCGCAATTTTGATCTTTACAACTGCGTTTAGGTCGTTAACTTTTTCCTGTGTAATGTTCATCTTTTTGAATCAATATTTTGTTTTGTCAAACTATACATTGTGGCTAAACTCTGCCTATCTAAACCAAAAGCAGCCCGATCGAGCTGCTTTTGATAATTGTGCGGATGAAGGGACTCGAACCCCCACGCCGTGAAGCGCCAGATCCTAAGTCTGGTGCGGCTACCAATTACGCCACATCCGCAATTAGGATTTATTTAGGATTGCAAAGATAGGGAATCTTTTCAATTTCCAAAACCGATTTATAAATATTTTCCAGCAGAATTCTCAGCATACTGATAACCAATTAAATAATATCAGCAGCCCAGTTTTTTGGGCTTTCATTCACAATCCGTTTCTGTCATTCTGAGTACTGGGATATGAAAACAGTATAATTAACAACCAGGGTTTCATTGTGCGATAACCCTCACATCCCGCAAACAAATCCTTGATTTTTGAGTTAATTAAATACCTGAAAAAACTAAATTAAAAATCATGTTACAGATCAAACCACATTTATGGTTCGACAGCCAGGCAAAGGAAGCTGCCGAATTTTATACCACCTTACTACCGGATTCGGCGGTCACTTACGTTAACCAGCTGCACAATACACCATCTGGCGATTGTGATATCGTGGAGTTTACTTTAGCTGGACAGCCGTTTATGGCGATCAGTGCCGGGCCTTTATTTAAGTTTAACCCATCTATTTCCTTTATGATACACTTTGATCAGGCGGCCGCGTTGGACGAAGTATGGAACAAGCTGGCGGAAGAAGGCAAAGTGATGATGCCGCTGGACAAGTATCCCTTCAGCGACCACTATGGCTGGCTGGCCGACAAATACGGCATTTCCTGGCAATTGATGCTTGTTAAACCAGACAGCGAAAAACGGCCCGTGATCGTTCCGTCCTTAATGTTTACCGAGCCGGTCGCAGGTAAAGCGAATGAAGCCATCGACTTTTATTGCTCAGTATTTCAGGACGGCAAGCGCGGTACGACAGCACCACGCCCGGAAGAGATGGGACCCGACAAAGCCGGTACACTGATGTATGCCGACTTTTACATCGACCATACCTGGCTGGTGGCCATGGACAGCGCCCATCCGCATGGTTTCGGTTTTAACGAAGCCATATCGCTGCTGATCCAATGCGACACCCAGGAAGAGATCGATCATTATTTCTCCGCGCTTTCCGCGGCCCCCAAATCCGAGCAATGCGGCTGGCTGAGGGATAAATACGGCGTGTCCTGGCAAATCACCTCCACTTTAATAGCAGAAGTGTTTAGGAACGGTGCACGAGAGCAGATCGACCGGGTTACGCAGGCCTTTTTGCCGATGAAGAAAATTGATCTGGCAACTTTGCAGCGTGCTTATGACGGTAAATAATCTGGTTTATATTATTGTCAGCACCCCGCACTCACCGCCATAGCATACAATACATCACCCGAAACAAAGATCTTAAATACATTTTTAGGTTCACTGGAAGAACTATTCCATGGCAGCACAAATTTAAAGTCCTTGTTCTCCACTTGATCAACACGGGAATGAACGCTATTCCAGGTTTTACCCATGTCAGATGACCGGAATATACCATCCGGATGACCAACTATTAAATATTTGCCCATTTGTTTAATAGATGAAATCGACGGAGAAGGCCCAAGCCCGTAACTAATGACTTCCCAGGTTTTTCCACTGTCCAATGAAATGTGAATCCTTCTGGATTTGGTTGTTGTGTTGTAGGCTATCGCAGCAAATCCACCTTCGATACGTTCAACAGCTATACCCACGCCACCCTCGCTGATTACCCATTTCCAGTGTTCACCATTGTCTGTCGAACGCATGATGCCTTTTGTATCTGTCGCGATAAGCACTCCTTCTGATTCTACCATGTTCATCACCCAGCCTTCATTTTGTACTTGCTTCCAGTTTTCTCCCTTGTCGGTAGATTTGTAAAGGCCGTGATCGTAACCACGGAATACCGCTCCGTCAGCTGTTTCAAAAATAGTTCGCATCGAATGCTGTTTTATGAAATTTGTCTGTACCGGCAACCAGTCCTCTGCAGCAGACACCTTTTGATAAACCTGCCCTTTATAATTGAAGGCCATGACACCGGAACGATTGAACGCAATCGAAGTGGAGGGACTGGAGGATGCATTTTGCAGATCAGGAACATTCTCCTTTTCCCAAATGGGAGCTTTAAGATTGCTCTTACTGTGATACATTTCATTTTTCACATGTAGATAGAGATCTGACTCTCCTGCAGAAAAATTTACCGGCTTTTCAATTTCAGGCAACCCTTCGCTGATGTCCTGCCATGTTTGTCCGCCATCAGTGGACTTGTAAAGGATGTTTACTTTAGCAACAGGGACTTTTGCTGGTGGAGCTGTCAATGACTCGGTTGTTTTCTTCCCCGTTTCCTTTTCTTTTAGTACAAAAGAATTTACTAGAACTAATACCAGGAGAATGGCCGGAACAAATACAAATAATCTTTTCATTTTTTTAAATTTAAAGTAAAACATATTGACTAGTAAAGCAGCGGAAGTAGTTGGTCGGGTATATCTTATCAATATGATTCAGCGAAATTACTTTGATATCTTTCAGTATGGGGAATTTAGATTGTAAATAAAAATGTAAACTTTGTAAATAAAATCTTGACAGTATAACTATAACCGGATAAGACACTCTGTTGGTACATTATCATTTCAACCACTTCTCAACCTCATCAAGACCCCTTCTCAACCCTTGCATGACCCCTTAGGCCTTGCAAGGGTTGAGATGAGGCTATCTTAGGATTCGTCGGATTCCCTTACAGTTCCCAATTATATGCATCAAGTGTAGTTATCCTGCGCTTGACAAATTTCCTGTATCGGATTTTTATCTAAATGTAGTAGGCTACCATTCTACTTATCCCTTGTAAACAGAAACGTCTCACCGCCCTGGTTCAGCGTTATTTCAGCTTTGGAAATATTAAATAATAACTCAATACCCGCCTGATTAAACACAAATTGATCTTTGGCCGGGGATTCCAGCGGAAATGCGCTCTGCCCTGTCGCCTGGGCCATTAGCGTCGTATTATTTTTGCTGATCGTTATTTTGAGCGGAAGTTGTGGACTGCTGTAAATGCCCAGGTATTTATCCAGGTCTTCGCTTTTTAATGCGATGCTGGTAAACGAAGGAAGGGTAAAAGGCACCTTAAAATAAATGCTCAGCGCAGCATCAGCAACGCCCTTGGCGCCGTATGAACCACCATTGGCGATATAGGCAATTGCCAGCTTTTCCTCGGGGTAATACGTCAGAATGGAGTTGAAGGCATCAATGCTGCCGCTGTGCCCATAACCCTTTTTATCCCTAAAACCGTAGCTGATCATGGCCAGGCCGAAGCCATCTTTCATGGTCTTCATCACATTCAGGCTGCTGTCGTTTACCAGTTTACCGTTAAAAAGCCCGGTAATAAATTTGGTAAGGTCTGTAGGGGTTGACACCATGGCACCAGCACCAGCCGGCACACTCATATTTGTTTCGGGTTCGGGTTTCCATCCATCCGCATAGTTAAAGGATACGGCCTCGTCCTTCTTCGCGTCCGCCTTTCTGCCGTAATAGGTATCGGGCAAGCCAAGTTTGTTTACAATACGGGTTTTAATCAGGTCTGCGTAGGTTTTACCGGTTATTTTTTCAGCAATAAAACCCAGCAGGACAAAGTTGGTATTGCTGTATTCAGCTTTTGCATCAGGTTCAAAATCGGCCGGCTGTTTGGCAAAAATGTCTGCCAATGTTTGCTGCGTTACGGGTTTATATTTGTAGGTCGTGTACAGGCTGTCGCTAGTGAAATTGTGCAGTCCGCTCCGGTGCCTCAGCATCATGTCTATAGTGATCTTGCCGGCGTTTGGCAACTGCGGGTAATATTTGGCCAGCGGCGTACTTAGGCTAAGCTTGCCCTCTTCAATCAGCTGCAGCACAAGCACCCCGGTAAACATTTTACTAATGGAACCTATCCGGTATTTCGTTTTCACGTCGGCATTGGTTTTAACGCCGTTATTGAGGGCGATAAAACCTGTTGCCTTTTGGTAGATCACCTGATCATTTACGGTTAAGGCTAGGCTGCCCATGGCCTTGTTATTTTCGGCAAGCAGGTTCAGCAGGCTGTCCAGCCTAGGTTTGTTAATCGTTTGTGCTGATACGTTGCAGGCAAATGCTATAAAGAGCAATAAGAGGGTTAAGTTTTTTCTCATGATGATGGTTTGTTATAAGACGAAATACACAGAAAATGGTTGCAACCCTGTCAAATCCTTTTTACTATCTTTAAGGGCATAACCCACGCCCATGAAAAAGTTAAAATCTCTTCTTGCTATTCAGCCTTTTGTTCTTGTTGTCATGTAAACCGTCTGTTGATCTCTCAATAGTTACATCTACTGTAGTTGCAGAAATACGTTTACCTCAACACCAAATACCCATCCTCTGCCCTTTGCGGAGCCCTGTTGATGTAAAATTGCCTATCCAGAGGCGCTGTAGTTCCCAATCCGTCAACATACCGGTTAAACATGCAAAAAGCCGCCGCGATCAGTACCGCATCATGAATTTCCACATCCGTTGCCCCAGCTTCACGGGCCGCAGCAACCTGCTCAGAAGTCACCAATTTCCCACCCTTCTGCACACTGCCCGCAATCGCCAGCAAAGCCTTCATTTTCTCAGACAGATCAGCAGCATTAAAATCAGCCTTGATCGCATCGATCTGATGAATATCACAACCGAGGTAATGCCCGGCCAAAGCCCCATGCACATTCTGGCAGAAAAAACAATCATTCAGATAAGATACATAAGTACCGATCAGTTCTCGCTCACCGCGGGATAAACTGTTGTTATTATCCCTCAGCAGGATCTCTGCCAGCGCATTCAAAGCACCCTCCGTTTCTGGTCTGAAGGCCATCAGTCCCCTGATGCCCGGTAGATCATTCCCCAATTCTATATGTGCCATAAGCCATTAAAATTTTAAACTAAATACCTGAACTATTTTAAACAAACATTAGACTCGCGGCGGCAGATTATACCCCGCCACCATTCTTTTTCCCATTTCCTTATAGGCCTCCGGATCAGTCGGCGTTAAACTGGCCAAACCATCCACATACCTGTTAAACATGCAAAAAGCCGCGGCGATCAGCACCGTATCGTGAATCTCCTTATCGCTCGCCCCCTCCTTTTTTGCTGCATCAATATCTGCAGAAGTCACCTCCTTGCCCAATACCTGGACCTTGCCGGCGATGTGCAACAAAGCCTTGAGCTTATCGCTGATCGCAGAACGCTTCATATCTGAAAGCACATCATCCACGATCGCCTCATCATCCCCATACAAACACCTCGCTGCCGCAGCATGACTGCTCATGCAAAAGAAACAATCATTGCGCTTGGAAACATAAGCCGCGATCAGCTCCCTGTCGGCCTGCGACAAAGGGGACTCCCCTCTTAATAACTCCTGTGCAAGGTCATACAAGTACTTCCCGGTTTCGGGCCTGAACATCACCAGCGAACGTATACCCGGAACACCCTCCGGAACATTGATATGTGCCATATTATCTTTACTATTATCCGTTAATAACTATTCTATTTCTAACATTCTTTAAAATCCAATAGCTCAACTCCCTGCCGGAGTTTCTATCACCGGGTCAACTGCAATTCCCGCAGGTACTTCTGCCGCAACAACCGCTTTCTTCTCCTTGACCGACAGCACCACCACAAACCCGATCACAAACACAATAGAGAAAATAAAGATCGCATTGCCATAACCGCCCAAAGAAGAAACCAGCACGCCGATAAACAATACAGCCGTACCCGTAAACAACCTGCCGATATTAAAGCAAAAACCAGTAGCCGTAGCGCGGATACCTGTATGAAACAACTGCGGAATATAAGCCGAAAGCACCCCTTGGCTGGCTCCAAAAAACAAAGCCAAAACCGCAATCTCTGCAAATATAGCGGGTGAGAAAGTCGTATTCAGCTTAAACAGCACAAAAGACATCACCGAGCATACGGCAAAACACAGCAACATCGATTTCTTCAAGCCCAGGAAATTGACCAGATAGCCAGAGAAAAAGCCCCCGGCCAGGCCACCCATCCCCATACACATCATACTCAGGCCCCTTTCCCTGCCTGCATCGCCAGGGATCAGGCTCTGCACCCAGGTAGGCAGCCAGGAAAAAATGGCCCAAAGCCCGATCAGCATAGACCCAAACATCAGCGAACCGACCAGCAATTCACGGCGGTTTTCCTCAGAATACCAGAGCGCCTGTTTCTTGCTCACCAGCTTCTGCTCCCTGTGCTCCAGCCATTTATCCGATTCTTTGATCACCACCATCCCGATTAATGCCAGTACTACCGGCGCAGCACCGACAAAAAAACCTTCCCGCCAGGAAGAGACAATAAAGTTGATCAGTCCCGCAGAAAAGATCCCCACCGGAAAAGCGATAGAAATGATCCCGGTCACCACGGCTTTGCTTTTATCAGGCCAGACCTCGCTCAGCAGCGTAAAAGAAACCACCAGCACCCCGCCTACCCCAAAACCGCTCATGAAACGGCAGGCCACTAAACCTGTCCATGCAGGCATCAGCCCGGTCAGGAAGGTAAAAATGCCATAACAGGTGATCGCGCAGAGCAAAGCCTTTTTGCGGCCTATCCGGTCACTGATCAGTCCCCAGGTAAAGCCACCAAATGCCCATCCGAAAATGAACAGTGCATTGATAAAACCACTGATGGAATTCATCTGCTCTGGCGGCAGGTCACCCTGCAGTTCTTTGACCACTACAGGGAGATAAACCGACATGAGTGTAGATACTGTTCCGCCCAGCGCACTGCTCACAAAACACAAGATAAAAAGCAGGGTCAGGTAAGTATTATTTAGTTTTATTGTACTCATGGTTATTCAATTAAAATATAATCATCAAAAAACATTTTGAAACAGGACTATTTCAAAGGACTGTCAAACAAGAACGCCACATAATAGATCGCGCCTACTGCTGGCGAGCCATAAGCCTGCGAAATGTACTTGTTGAAGATATTGCTGCCCCCTACTTTAATCGTCGTATTCACAGAAGGAATCTTTTTATTAAACTGCAGATCCACCATAGAATACGCCTTGATCCTTCCAGGTCTGATCGCGTTAAATGTTCCATACCAGTCAAACGCACTTTGCCAGTGCCATGCCGCATTGAAACCAAAGTTATTGCCGATGTTCGCATTACCGAAGGTCAGGTTCGTGCTGTATTCCGGTGTATTGAACTGCGCAATGTTATTGATATTGGCTTTACCCAGATTAAAATCAGACCAGGTTGCATTGCCGCCAATCGCATATCCGCCGTCCAGCAGGTAAGTCAGGCCAGCGCTCACACCCTGGGCAGATACCTCATCTGTCGCATTGGTATACAACTGGAAAGCACCAACCGTACGCGCACCAACCTCACCTGCTGCTGCAGGATTTATCTTGCCGTCTGCACCCAATATCGGATTTACAGCCCTCAGTACTACGGTATTTAAAAGGAAATCTGTGTATTTGCTGTAATAATAGTTAAGATCAATAAGCAATTTATTGGCCAGAAGACCTTTGTAACCTATCTCAAATGCTTTTTGCTGTTCGGGTTTGATATAAGCCACATTTGATTTGACCAGCAAATCTTTATTGTTGTTGATGGCTACAGGCGGAGGTGTGCCTCCCTGGATCGCCGCACCTACCGCACCGCCAAATACTTCTGCCGAAGCCGCCGTAAATGAGTTTTCATAAACATTCATCCCGGTACTGTTATTTGGCGCACCGCCAAGGATCGTAATTCCTGGTACATTTAATTTAATGAACTGGTCAACCGGGGTTGGGTTGCGGAAACCCGTTTGGTAAGAAGCCCTGAAATTGTGTGTTTGCGCTACAGTATACACTCCTGAAAACCTCGGCGTAAAACTGCCCTTAAAGTTCTCATTTTTATCATAACGTACCGAAGCCGTCAGTTTCAGTTTATCTTCCAGCAGTTTTTTACCAATTTGCGCAAATGCACCGTACTCTTTTACACCGATCTTATTGACCTTATCGTCAAACAAACTGCCATCGGTAAACATTTTGTATTTACGAAAACTGCCACCTGCTAGCACTTCTACAAATTTAACCACACTTGAAAAGTCGTACTGGCCATCAGTATGATAAAATTTACTATTGCTAAATACTCCCGCGCCCATTGCACCATAGGTATATATACCAGCATTCTTCGCACTTTCAAATTCTGGTGATCCTGGCAAAAACCTGCCCTGATCTGCAAAACTTCTTGCGGCGGCATGACTATTGGCCGTTACACCTTGCTGAGTTCCTTTAAAAGCTGCCGAATAACGGGCAAACCAGGTGTCATTGGCCTTATCAGGACTCACAACATTTCCGTTTAGATCTTTCACCCAGCTTCCGTTGATAAATTGAGCCAGGGAACGCGTATTATAAGAATCGTGTGAATTTTCAGTCACAACATAACTGCGAAGGAAAAAATTGCTACCTCTTAATTCAGCCCGGTGCGTTTGCAACACAAAATTATTTAAATCAAAGCGGTTACTGCCTGTATAGCTGGCCGTACCCCTGCCATAATTGTACTGGTAGATCGCCTCAATATTATTAGAGACCCGGTAGTGCAGCGCCCCATTGGCTTTCAGACTATATGTTCCATAGTTCATCAGGTCTTTTTCTTCGTAACCGGTGCGTGAGACTGTCCCGACGCCCTCTAAGTTTGTTGATTTTTCATCGGCGTAGATATTTAAAGCATCCCTGGCCGGATTGTTAGGTCCGCGCTGTTCAACAGGTACGGCGACACTCACATCGGTATAATCATTGGCATGCCAGTCCTCACCGGTCAGGTAGGCCACGTTCACTTTAAAAGCAAAACGGTCATTAAACGCTTTAGCATAACGCAAAGCCACATCTTTCAGCTCACGGGTACCTATACTCGGATCATTTACATGGTTGATGCCAGATTTGATCTGCACCGCAAGGCCCTGGTACCTAAAAGGATCTTTGGTACGCAGGTTCAGCAAACCGTTGAAAGCCACCGGGCCATACAAGGCCGAAGCCGCACCCGGAATGACCTCTGCCGACTCAATATCGATATCAGAAGCCCCAAAAAGGTTACCCACAGAGAAATTCAGTCCCGGAGTCTGGTTGTCGACCCCGTCCACCAATTGCAAAAACCTGGAGTTACCGGTCGAATTGAAACCACGGGTATTCACCTGTTTATAAGTGATACTGCTGGTCACTGCCTCCATCCCTTTCAGGTTCGCTAAACCATCGTAAAAGGTCAGTGAAGGGTTTTCCTTGATCGCCTTTTGCGACATCTTTTCGATACTCACCGGCGACTGCAGGATGCTCTGGCTGACGCGTGAAGCAGAAGAAACCACTTCATTTAACATAATCGATTTAGCATCAAGAGAAACAGTAAGATCTTGGGACGCTGAAATCAATTCCACCTCTTTGGTCTCATAACCTACAGCAGAAATGATGAGCGTGACAGGAAGTTTTCCTTTAAAATTCAGTGTAAAATTACCTTTGGAATTGGTAGTAGTACCCAGGACTTTGTCCTTTAAAGTAATACTGGCATTGCTCAGCGCAGCGCTGTTGTCGCTGGTGGTCACAGTTCCCGTGATCTTCGCATCCTGGGCGAAGGCCTGAACAGACAGCGCCATAAAAAATAAGAGTAAAAGTCTTTTCATTTCGTTGATTTAGATTGGTTTGTTGGTTTGGTTTATTTAGAGCGCTGGTTGGTTTATTGGTTTTTGGTTTTCTATCTATTATTTTTTTTTCTCATTTATTTTTCTGCTCTAGCTTGAGGCCAGAAAAAATCACCTTCTCAGAGAAGACATTCTTCCATGTTGCGCAGCTTCAGGGAAGCGAGTCTTCGAAGAGAACGGTTATTTTTTCCCTGGCCTCAAGCGAATCCCTTAAACAAGAGACAACGCAATTATTTCTTCAAATGCTCATACCCCTGCGGCAATCGCGTGTACCCATGATTGACCAGTCTTTCAGCAAGTACATCATAATATGCAGGATTAGCAGGCAGCGATGTCCCCATCCCGTCCACATACCTGTTGTACAAACAAAAAAGCGCAGCGATCAGTACCGTATCGTGTATTTCTACATCCGTAGCACCGGCCGATTTTGCACGAGCAACAGACTCCGGACTTACCGCCTTACCGCTTTGCCTGGTCAGGGCAGCTATCTGCAGCAAGGCCTTCATTTTCTCAGTTACCGCAGCAGTCTCAATATCTTCTTTAACTTGCCGGGCGGTGTCCTTTTCCCCCGCCAGCAGATCAGCCGCAGCCGTATGGGCAGTCGTACAAAAAGTACATTCATTTCCATAGGAAACTACAGTGGCAATGAGCTCACGTTCGGCTTCAGTAAGTGATGAGGGTCCGCGCAGCAAATACTGTGTCAGCTCCCGTATGGGCTGCGCAGACGCTTTGCTATACTCCAGCAAGCCCGTAATACCAGGCAGGTGGTCTTCTAGTGGGATATGTGGCATACTAGGTTTTTGTAATATTCTTTATACAAAGAATGGTTTATTTGGTAATTATAAAAATATTACTATTTATGACATAAACAAAGAATAATTATAAATAAAGAATTTTTCTGCTTTTTAGTCAATCAGCCGCCGCAGCCACTCACATATTTCTTAAAGGTTTAACTCCCGGGCAGGAAACACTTTTGCCATTTGTTATTGTTTCCTGAAAGAGATGTCCTATTGTTTCCTGAAAAGGATGTCGCAAATGACCTTTTTAAATGTCGTTTCAACACCCGAACTGTTTCTCAGGTACCCAGTATCTTAGTGAAACATTTTCTAACTAAAAAATAGCTATGAAACCAAAAATGATATGGTCAAACTTAACAGTAAATGATCTGGACCGGACAACAAAATTTTATACCGCACTTGGATTTAAATCCAACGGCAGATCTGAAGACCTGACCAGCTTTTTCGCAGGCGAAAACAACTTTATAATGCACTTCTTTTTAACAGATAAGCTGAAAGCGAATGTGGAAATTGAAATTTCCGACGCACACGTAGCCAACGAAGTGATATTTACCCTTTCTGCAGAAAGTAAAGAAGAGGTGAACCAATGGGAAAAAGAAATCCCAAACGCAGGCGGAATCATCGTTTCAAAAGCCAAAGAGTTTGGAGAGGGCTATTATGGACTTGTGTTTGCCGACCCGGACGGGCATAAATTTAACGTGTTTTATATGTGAGCGCTTCGTGAAATGGCGAAGAACAGGTAAGGGATTAGATAGATAATCGGCGATAAACACCAGTTTGAACTGCCGCCGGATTTTGCAGGGGATGAATTGCATAAATTTCTCACTTTAAATACATTCTTCTATCTTCGCGACATCTAAATTAACAACAAACATGAAAAAATTATTAATTGTTCTCTTGTCAGTTGGCAGTTGGCTAACTGCATTCTCACAGGAAAAAGGCAGCTTCGAGCTTGGAATCGTTGGGGGCTATAATGCTTCAACGGCACAAAGCGGTCAGCTCACAAACGTCAATTACCTGAGTGCTTTTAACGCAGGCATTTCCGGTGACTACTTCTTTTCAGACCGATGGAGCATCAAGGCAAAACTGAGTTATGATCAAAAAGGCTGGGCCGACGGGTTCATTACCATTGACAATGGGCCATCTGTAACAACCGATTACAAGCTGAACTATTTGACTATTCCTGTAATGGCAAACTGGCATTTCGGCAAAAAAAGAAACTGGTATTTGAATTTCGGACCATATGCCGGAATTTTGTTAGACGCGAAAGAGACTGAACTTGAAATGGATTTAAAGGATTTTATGCAAAGTACTGATTTCGGTCTCGCACTGGGGATTGGTGTTAAAATACCAGTTGCAGAGCGGATAAAAATCTTGATCGAGTTTGACGGGCAAAGTGGTATTACGGATATCATTAAGGACAATACAGGAAACACAATTAGGAACATCAGATCCAGCATAAATACAGGTCTGGCCTTTGAGCTTTAGGTTTTTTCCCTTTTTCAGTATAAAGCCCGTTTATCCTGGATGAACGGGCTTTTCTTGTGGGACTCCTGCAGAAATTCTTCACAGGCAAGGAAATAATCCTTACAGAGTCGTGAAATGCAGTCTCCAATTCGTTAACCGATGCCCCTTCAAAAGTTATAAGGTCATTTATACCATTTATCCGTACTGTCAGAATCAAATAAACCGGTATCACCAATGAAAGTTTCTATAATCTTTTCACCACTGACATACAGCGTGAAAGCCTTCTCCGGTCATGAGCGTTTCACCATATTTTATTTATAGGTCAGCCCCATAGTGTAAAACATAAAAGCCCATTTATCGGCAATTTCTTCAATGGCTTTGTCGGTTGGCTTGCCTGCGCCATGCCCTGCATTGGTTTCGATCCGGATCAGTACCGGGGCGTCTCCGCCCTGCCTCTCCTGCAAGGTAGCCGCAAACTTAAAAGAATGCGCCGGCACCACCCTGTCGTCATGGTCTGCTGTGGTTACCAGTGTTGCAGGATATTTGACGCCGGGTTTCAGGGCATGTACGGGAGAATACTTGTACAGGTAGTCAAACATCTCTTTAGAGTCTTCAGAAGTTCCGTAATCGTAGGCCCAGCCTGCTCCTGCGGTAAACTTGTGATAGCGCAGCATGTCCATCACCCCTACTGCCGGGAAGGCAACTTTGAACAGTTCAGGGCGCTGTGCCATCACAGCACCGACCAGTAAGCCGCCATTGGAGCCACCCATAATCGCCAGGTAGGGGCTTGAGGTATATTTTTCCGAGATCAGATATTCCGCTGCTGCGATGAAATCATCAAATACATTCTGTTTTTTCAGTTTGGTACCCGCAAGATGCCATTTCTCCCCATATTCACCTCCGCCTCGCAGGTTGGCTACGGCATAGATGCCGCCCTGCTCGATCAGGGAAACGACTGAAGTACTGAAAGCCGGGGTCAGGCTGATGTTGAAACCCCCATAACCATAGAGCAATGTCGGGTTACGCCCGTTTAGCGGGGTTCCTTTTTTGAAGGTAATGATCATGGGTACTTTTGTGCCGTCTTTCGAGGTATAAAACACCTGTTTCGATTCATATTTTGATGGGTCAAAATCTACTCCTGATTTTTTATACAATGCTGATTTTCCGGTATTGACATTGTACTTGAATATCGTGGTCGGATAGGTATAGGACGTGAAGGTGTAGTACAGGTCCTGTTCTTCTTTCTTGCTTCCAAAACCCACGGCCGTGCCCGGTCCTGGTAATGCGATCTCGTGCTCCAGCTTACCATTCCTGTCATACTGCAGTACTTTGGATACTGCGTCGACAATGTAACTGGCAAATATCTTTCCGCCTCCTGTGGAGGGTTCAAGCACATTGTCCGTCTCTTTGATCAGGTCTTTCCAGTTTGCTGGTTTGGCGTCTTTTGCATCGGCAGTGACAATCCTGCCATTTGGCGCATTCAGATTGGTATAGATGTACAGCTTGCTGCCATCATTGTCTATAATGTTGTGGTTCTGCTCAAAATTGTCGACGATGCTGACAATCGGACTGTCCTTTTCCTGAAGGCCTTTGATGTACAATTCATTGCCGGATGTAGAATTGGCGGCTGAAATGATCAGGTAACGCTGGTCTTCAGTGAGCCCGGCGCTGATGTATCTTCTTGGTGTTTGATCACCGCCAAAGATCAGAACATCGTCTTTTTGCGGCGTTCCTATTTTATGGTAATACAGCTTGTGGTACTGGGTAATGCCTGACAGTTGACTGCCTTCAAGCGGTTTGTCGTAGGTGCTGTAATAAAACCCTGTATTGCCCTGCCAGGCGATGCCAGAAAACTTCACATCGGTCAGGGTATCGCCAACGATCTGCTTATTTGCGGCTTTCATCACCACTACATCAGTCCAGTCAGAGCCGCCCCCGGATAGCTGGTAGGCCAGAATACTTCCATCTTTGGAAAAATTGATTCCTGCCAGGGAAGTGGTCGCGTCTTTTGAAAAAGTGTTGGGGTCTAAAAATACTTCAGCTTCAGCGCCTTCTTTCTGGCGGTACAGCACGCTTTGGTTCTGCAACCCGGTATTTTTATAGAAATAGGTGTATTCACCTTCTTTGAAAGGCTGAGAATATTTCTCATAGTTCATCAATTTTTTTAGCCGTTCTTTTAACGCATCACGGAAGGGAATTTTGGACAGATAGTCCTGTGTGACTTTATTTTGGGTAACTACCCATTCTTTCGTTGCTGCTGACCGGTCGTCTTCCAGCCACCTGTACGGGTCGGCTACGGTAGTTCCAAAATAATTGTCTGTGATGGTTTCTTTCCTGGTTTCGGGATATGTCATTGGGGATTTCTTCGGTTTTATAGTGTTTTGGGCCTTAACAAAAATAGGAATCATTAAGACAAGTAATAGGAGGCTATTTTTAAATGATGTTTTCATGACGGCTGTTTTATTGTACACCTATGCTACGTACTTAAAAGCCTGCCGGAAAGGCAGGCTCAGAAAGATACCAAATTCACGAAAGAAATGGAGATGTCTTTGCGGGGAGGTAAGATTAATTGCCTTCTCTTTTCACATATGTTTTATTGCCATTCTTATTGATGTAATACTTTCCGCCCCGCGGACCTGTCAGAATTTGCTCACCATTAGGCCCAGACAAGCTCCGGTCAACAGTAGGTTTATAGGTTTTTGAGGCCTGCGCTGTAGTCGGGTTTACCGTTTTTACCACTTTGGTTTCTTTTACTGCTTTAGTTGCTTTTGCCTCTGGCTTAGTGGTAGTATACCTTTTATCCGGAGTACCGTCCTTTTTTAGCTTAACGCCTGATCCTTTTGCAATTTTGGTTTCTTTTGCAATTTTAGTTTCTTTTACAACTTTGGCTGGTTTTGCAGCTTTGGTTTCTTTTACTACTTTAGTTGCCTTTGCCGCCGGTTTTACAGTGGTATATCTTTTATCCGGAGTTCCGTCCTTTTTTAGTTTAGCAGCAGGTTCTTTCGTTGCCTTTTTTGCAGCAGCATACCGCTTATCAGGAGTTCCATCTTTTTTTAGTTTAGCATTTGTTTGTGCAACTGCTAAGCTTATACACAAACTTAACACGGCAATAAGAGAAAGTAGCTTTTTCATCGTTATCTGTTTTTATAGGTTATGAATTATATTCTTCAAACGGAGAAGGGTAATGCCTATTTAAAAAATCCCTTCAATTTATCAACTATACCGCCCTGACTAACGCCTGAACCGTCTTCAGCGCCGCCACTTATCAGGTTGGTGAGATCCGACAATTGAAACTTCCCGTCCGGACCTGAGATATTCGTCATCATGTCACTGAAATTAAAACTGCTGTCATTCGGATCATTCGTCTTATTTGCGAATTTGTCCATAATTTCAGGGATGAACGATCCGGCAATATTTTTGGCCGATTCGACATTCACACCCAGGCCTTCCAATTTATTAACAAAACTCGATGAAGCTTCCTGGACTACTGCATTGTCCTGAAAATTCCCTCCTTTAAAAATATCGACCAGGCTGCCCAGATTTCCTGAAGCCAGCTGACCTTTAAGCGCATCCATGATAGAACCGGAAGCAGCATCTACCGCGGCTTCGTTTTGATCATTAGGAACCTCACTATTTTCTAAGATAGCACTCTGTGCATTTTCTTTAACCAGTTGTTTTAAATTTTCTAACATAGGGATCTTTTTAACTATAACAATGGTCCATTATTGACCTGGACTGCATATATCTAATATAAGAAAAACAATTATATAAATATCAAAATACTGGAATCTTTGACGGTGTTATTTTTCTTTATTGCGGCGATTCCTTAACTTGCCAGTCTTACTGAATTTCATGAAACAACTACTGATTAAATCGGCTTGCACGGGCCTGATAATGATACTGGGCCTAACGATGACACAGGCACAAACTGAAAACACCTCAGCCGCCAAAACTGATGCAGTATACCGCGCTTCTGCGCCTAAAATAAATGCGCTGGTCCATACCAAACTGAATGTAAAGTTTGACTATACAAAACGCCACCTGCTGGGCAAAGCATGGTTGACTTTAAAACCTTACGCCTATGCTACAGATTCGCTGACGCTTGATGCTAAAGGCATGGACATTAAATCTGTTGCAATGTTAAACGGCAAAGCGTTGCAGACCCTGAAATATGACTATGATGGCGAGCAGTTAAAGATCAGGCTTGGCAAAAAACTGCTGCCAGGTCAGTCTTATACCGTGTTTATCGATTATATCGCCAAACCTGATGAGCTTAGGGTAAAGGGCAGTGCGGCCATTACTGATGCAAAGGGCCTTTATTTCATCAATCCGGACAGCACGGAAAACGGCAAACCGGTACAGATCTGGACACAGGGTGAGACTGAGGCTTCTTCTGCATGGTTCCCTACCATTGACAAGCCCAACCAAAAGACTACCGCGGAGATCGCCATTACTGCTCCTGCCAAATATGTGACCTTATCTAACGGAAAACTGGTATCGCAGGTGAAAAACGCCAATGGCATGCGCACGGATACCTGGAAAATGGACCTGCCGCATTCCCCATACCTGTTCATGATGGCGGTGGGTAATTTTAAGATCTATCGTGACAAATGGAAGACCAAGGAGGTAAACTATTACCTGGAGCCCGCTTATGCGCCTTATGCGAAGCAGATCTTTGGCACTACCCCTGAAATGATTGAATTCTTCAGCAAAACTTTGGGAATTGACTATCCATGGAATAAATACAGCCAGATCGTGGTTCGTGATTATGTGAGCGGTGCAATGGAAAACACCACGGCTACCTTGCATGGCGCCTATGTGCAGCGCACACCAAGGGAAATGCTGGATGAGAACTTCGGGCAGGCGGAAAGCACGATTGCCCATGAGCTGTTCCACCAGTGGTTTGGCGATTACGTGACTGCCGAGAGCTGGAGCAACCTGACGGTAAATGAGTCTTTTGCCAATTTCAGCGAGGTGCTTTGGGCTGAACATAAATATGGTAAGGATGCGGCTGATGAACACAATTATGACGCCATGAGCCAGTACCTGGGTTCTGAGAAGGATGGACTGAAAGACCTGGTCCGTTTTCATTATGCAGATAAAGAAGAGGTCTTTGATCTGGTATCTTATCAGAAAGGCGGCAGGATACTGAATATGATGCGCAACTACCTGGGTGAAAAGGTATTTTTCAAGGGACTGAACATTTACCTGAAGCAAAATGCTTTTAAAAACGGAGAGGCACACCAGCTGCGCCTTGCGATGGAGGAAGCCAGCGGACAGGACATGAACTGGTTCTTCAATCAGTGGTATTTCAATGCCGGACATCCGAAGGTAACGATTGATTATGCATGGGACGAGGCTGCTAAAACTCAGAAAGTAACACTTAAACAGACGCAGGGAGGTACACCATTTAGCTTGCCTTTGGCCATAGACATTTATACAGCGGGTGTTAAAATCCGTCATTCGGTTACTTTCAATACTGCTGAACAGACTTTCTCTTTCCCTGCTGCATCAAAACCGGAGCTGGTAAATGTGGATGGGGATAAGATCATCTTGTGGGAAAAAGAAGATCATAAGTTTATAAATGAATTTGCTTATCAGTATGCGCATGCGCCTTTGTTCATGGACCGCCTGGAGGCCATTGATGCTGCCGGAAAAAACCAGCGGACTCCTGAAGGCCGTAAAGTATTGCTTGCTGCGTTGAGCGACAAATATTATTCATTGCGGATCCAGGCACTGGATTCCATTGATGTAAAAAATACGGAGCTTGTCAAAACTGCGCTGCCTTTGATCCAAAAGATGGCTGCTGCTGATCCGAATACAATGGTTCAGGCAAAAGCGATATCGATCATCGGTATGGATAAAAATCCTGCTGATCTGCTTTTATTTACCAAAAGCCTGGAAAGCAGGTCTCACGCTGTTCAGGGGGCAGCCCTGATGGCCGTGGCGTTTCAGCAGCCGGAACAGGCGCTTGCCGCAGCCAGGAAGCTGGAAAAAGATACTGGAAAGGGGCTAACTGAGGCTATTGTAAATGTATATTCGAAATTTGGAACGGAAAAGGAACTGCCTTTTATCACGGAAAAGTTTGCAGGTATGGGCGCACAGGAACAGGTTGGCCTGGTTCCTGCTTATCTGAATATACTGGGTAAGGTCAATGATCCTGAAGCAGTAAAAAAAGGAGTGGATATGGTGAAGGCACTTGGTCTGAAATACAAGCAATATGGAATCAACAATTATGTGGCAAATTTCCTGAACCAGCTGAAAGTGGCTAAGCAAAATGACACGGCCAGTGTGGCTTATATTGATAAGGCCATTGCGGAATTGAAATAGCACACACAACTAAAACTATATACAATGACACACAGAACCATTTTATTTTTAGCAATGCTGGCGGGCGCCGCGCTTCTGGCACCTTCCTGCAAAACCAAAAAGATCCCGGCCAAGACTCAGGTGCCGGTCATGGAGGAGAGTCCAAAAGGTGACGCGGAACTGGATAAGATCAAGAAAGAGATGCCTGACGATCAGGTGGAGCGTACCGAGAATGGCATAAAGTTCACTTTCAATTCCGAGGTACTGTTCCCCATCAATTCTTCTTACCTGAGCGATCCTGCAAAGAGCAAGCTTGATGATGTGGCTAAGATCCTTAAAACCAAGGACAGCAGCCGCAAGATCTTAATCGACGGTCATAGTGACGCTACGGGTACGGCCAACTACAATCAATGGCTTTCTGATAAGCGCGCTGCTTCTGTTAAGGTCTATTTGGTGACGCAAGGTATTGACGAGCAAAGGATTAAGACAGCCGGACACGGAAGTACTCAGCCTGTTGCCAGCAATAAGACACCTGAGGGCAGGTTGAAAAACAGACGGGTTGAAGTGACGTTGCTGAAGTAAAAATTTTAAGATAAGCGCTGGGTTAAGCCGTTAGTAGAGCTCTTTTTGGAGCTGAAACAGGTACTGGACAGCTTTGACCAGCCTGCTGCCATACCAGGAGAACATTTCTCCGTCTACCAGCATAATTTTGGCACCTGGAAGAAATGTCGCTATTTCTTCCAGGTGTTTTTGTTTGAAAGGATAAGGTTCGGACGATAAAAAGACCAGGTCTGGTTGTATGGAAGCCAGCTCCGGGAGTGTCAGCTCAGGATAGCGCCTTGTTTTTATCGCATTGCTCAGCCCGTTGAGCATCAATATGTCGTCTATAAATGTGTCTTTTCCGGCGGCCATGAATGGCTCCCTCCAGATCAGGTAGGCCACTTTTTTGTTCAGGCCGTTTTGCGCTGCAAGAGTTTGCAGGTCGTTAAACCCGGAGCTGATCAGGTGGTTGAGGTAGGCTGCTTCGGGCTGCCGGTCTACCAGTTCTCCAATTTGCGCAATGGTCTCTTTGGCATCATCCAGAGTATAGATGTCACTCATCCAGACCGGAAATTCTTCCATGAGCGCTTCGATCTGTTCCTGCTGGTTCTCTTCCCTGTTGCCAATGATCAGGTCCGGCTCCAGGCTGCGGATCTTTTCTATGTCCAGCTTTTTGGTCCCTCCTATTTTGGTACGCTCTGCAAACTTCTCTATGGGATGAATGCAGAATTTGGTGAGGCCGATGATCTCTTTGTCGAGCCCGAGGTCAAACAGCAGCTCGGTTTGCGAAGGCACCAGCGAAATGATCCGCTTTGGCGGATAATCGATAGTAACGGCATGACCCAGCTGGTCTGTAAATCTGCGCTGCATGACACAAAGATACGTGCTTGTTTACATACTGCCTGATTTTATTCGTATTTCAGTGCATCGACCGGGTTACCTGTTGCTGCTTTTCGCGCTTGTAGTGTCACTGTCAACAAAGCGATAATGATGGAGATTATGGTGGCTAGTGCGAAGGGCAGAACCGGCATATCTATACGGTAAACAAATCCCTGCAGCCATTTATTAGCAATGACATACGCAACCGGCCAGCTTGTTAAATTTGCTGCCAATACCAGGATTAGGAAAGACTTATTCAGCATATTGATCACCTGCAGATCTGAGGCACCAAGTATCTTTCGTATAGCAATCTCCCTGGTTTTCCTTTTGGCCATAAACGCCGACAGTGCAAACAATCCAAGCAGTGAAAGGGTTATTGAAATGATACTGAACAGAATGATCATTTGCATTAACCTGCGGTTTGATTTCAATTGGTCTTGAAAAGCATCTTCTGCCGATGTGTAATTCATTGGGAAATTTGGATAAAGTGCTTTCCACTCCTTTTCAATTGCGCCGATGACATGCCGGTAGTTTGAGATACTGAACCGTACCAGGAGGTTGTCGGTATTTGATGTACCTCCCAAATGTGTAACTTTATAAATGGTAGGTAATACGGCTTTATCAAAGCCCTCATTGTGATAATCCTTGATTACCCCTACTACCTGAAAGGTGTACTTTTCCTGATTGCTCTTTACATCGTACGTTTTACCTACTACATTCTTGCCGAGCATGTTTGCCGCAGCCAGGTTCAATACCACTGTATTTACCGTATCCTGCCCGTATTCACGGGAAAATATTCTGCCGCTGACTACCTGAACACCCAGGGCGGAGAGCGCATCCATCGTCACAGTGACGGTATTCATGTTGTAATCCTGATTGTTGTAAGTGATTTCTTCAGGGACGTTAAAGGCGTTGCCCATTACCTGGGTTGTGGTTGCCACGTACTGAACTCCCGGAAGTTTTCTAATGCGCTCTGCAAAGTCACTTTCATAACTGGTAGTGATGTTGATGAGCCTGTTTCTGTCAAAACCAAGATCTTTATTGGCTACATAATTGGTTTGCAGGTGCATCACCCCTATGGAGATCATAAAGATTACAGCAATCATGAACTGTACGATTACCAGACCATTTCTTAATGCTACTCCTCTGAACCCGCGCTCATAATTACCTTTTAAAACAGATACCGGATTGTAATTTGATAAGATCATTGCTGGATATAGTCCGGCCAATAGGGTAACAGCAATAAAAACCCCTATCAACTGGAGGACTATGCCAGCCAGTTGTTTGCTGTACCAAAAACTTAAGCTCAGATCGAAATGATTGTTGAATGAAGGGAGCAGCAGTTCTACTAATACTATGCTGATGAATAAAGCAAATAAGCTCTGGATGGCTGATTCTAAAAGGAATTGTACCAGCAGCTGTTTCTTATAGGAACCTAATACCTTCTTAATGCCTACTTCTTTTGCCCTTTGGACTGATTGTGCAGTAGCCAGATTGACAAAGTTAATAATGGAAACCAGGAGCAAAAAGACCGACAGGGCAATGACAGGCTTAATCCTGTCCAGCCAGCTATTGCTAAATGCAGGATTTGCATGAACTTCATGCAAAGGCACAATTTTTAATCCGGGAGTATTGCCGTTCTTGTAGAAATCTTTATAGGTAATTTTACGTTGAATAAAGGATGACTTCTTAAAGCCGACATATATTTTTTGAAGGGCAGTATTTATGGATGCAGTATCCAGTACTGTACTGGCAAGCGCATATACGTGGCAATAATTAAAGGTGTTTATTTGTTCAGGATCCTTGTCTTTCTCACCTGTATGCATAATCGCATTGAAAGGAAGACTTTGGGGAGTGGATGGCTCGGCCACTACTCCTGTGATTTTCATCGGGCTTCCTTTATCGCTTCGCCACATCACAATCTTTACCTGCCGTCCCAATACTTTATCTGTACCAAATAACCGCATGGCAACACTTTGCTTCAACACGATGGTATTAGGTTCGTTTAAGGCGGTCAATTCGTCGCCTTGTAAAAACCGATAAGGAAAGACCTTAAAAAAGGAAGAATCTGCATCCCGCATGTCCTTCATGATGACCGGATCGGAATGATCAGATTTAATAGAAAACCCTCCACCCCAGTCTTTATCGACCTTAGTTACGTATTTAAACTGTGGCAATTTTTCTCTGACCAGAGCTGCCATTCTGGAATCATTTACTTCCTGCCAATATTGTTTATTGTCCGGGGTAAAAAAATTGTGTCTTTCCCTTACCTGATAGATTTTGCTCAAGTCAGCATTCCATTTATCATAGCTGTTCTCATAATTGATAAAGAGCAACAATAAAATAAAACCAGTAAGACCAAGCGCCAGTCCGCCTATATTTATAAAGGCATAGATCTTGTTCCTGACAAGGCTGCGAAAGGCGATTTTAAGGTTGATTCTGAACATATTTTTAAACTGCTACGTCTTCCTTAATAACCCCATCCAATAAATGCAATATCCTGCTGCCATAGGCCGCGTTTACTTCCGAATGGGTGACTTGTATGATCGTAATTCCTTCTTCCTGGTTTAGCTTTTTGAACAGGTCCATGATCTGCAGTGCTTGTGCAGACTGCAGGTTTCCGGTCGGTTCATCTGCCAGAATGATAGAAGGCTGTGCTACCAATGCACGTGCAATGCCTACCAGCTGCTGCTGTCCGCCCGATAATTGGTTTGGGAACAGGTCTTTTTTGGCAACCATATTGAACCGGTCCAGAACGTCTGCGACACGGCTTTTGCGCTCCGCTCCGCTTACTTTCTTGTACAGCAGCGGGGCTTCAATATTTTCGGCTACGGTCATTTCATCGATCAGGTGGTAGGCCTGGAAGACGAAGCCGATGTGGTTACGGTACAATTCTATCCGCTTGCGTTCGTTGAGTGAAGTAATGTCTTCGCCCATAAATTCATACTGGCCATAGGTAGGCTCTTCGAGCATGCCCAAAATATTGAGCAGGGTTGATTTGCCGGCACCGGATGGCCCCATGATGGAAACAAACTCACCTTGTTTTATACTGGCGGTGACGTGGCGCAGGATGTAACTTTTAACTCCTTTATTGGCGTAGTATTTTTCTATGTTTTTTAATTCGATCATGATATTCGGTTAAATCGGGTTCAATATTATTTTATTATTCGTATTTCAGCGCATCAATAGGATTGGTATTGGCAGCTCTGTAAGACCTCAGGCTGACTGTGATCAGTGTAATGCCTATGGAAAGCAGCATGGCGATCATAAAGGGCCAGATGCTGAGCGGTGCTTTGTAGGCAAATCCTTCCAGCCATTTGGAAATAAAGATATAGGAAACCGGCCAGGCAATCAAATTGGCAATCAGCACCATCCAGAGAAATGAACTGTTCAGCATTTTCACTAGCTCTAAGGTGGAGGCCCCGAGCACTTTCCTGATGGCAATTTCCTTTGTTCTTTGCGTGGCAATGAAAGAGATCAGGCCGAACAGGCCGATGAAGGAGATAAATATGACCACACCAGCAAATACTTTAAAGAGTACGCTCATCACCCGCTCCGTTTCATAAAATGAACTGATCTGGTCGTCCATAAAGCTTGAGCTGTACACATAATCAGGGAATGTATTGTTCCATTCCCTTTCTATGGCCTTCATGGCGGGCAGGAGCTGTCCGGGTTCCATTTTGACGGCCATCAGGTTATAAACTTGTTTAAATGAGAACAGGGCTGTGGGTTCTATTTTATCGTGGAGGGAAAAGTTATTAAAGTCTTTTACTACACCAACAACAGGCATCTTATGGCCCTGTGTGGCTATAAATTTTCCAAGGATCTCATTGGGGTTTTTGATGTTGAGCTTTTTCAGCAGGGTTTCGTTGACCACTGTTTCTCTGACGGTGTCTGTTTTAGACAGTGTTCTCCCGGCAATAAGCTTCAATGAAAAGGTACTGATGTAATCCTGATCCGTCGATTTTACGCTCAACTGAAAGTCCTGGTCCTTAGTGTTGTTGTATTTAAAACTGGAAGTATTGTTGTTGGTTGATGAGGGAGCAGCATTGCAAAAGCTTGCTCCTTTTACTCCGTCAATATGCAGCAACTTCTCTTTTAGGGTATTGAATTTTAACTGGCTCAGGCTGTCAGAAGGTACATCGATCAATGCGATTGCATTGGTGTTAAATCCCAAAGACTGGGACCGCATAAAGGTCATTTGATTGATCACAACCAATGTACCGATAATTAATATCGCTGTTATGGCAAACTGTATCACTACCAGCGCCTTTCTCAGTCCCAGTGCTCCCACGTTTGCTGCACTGATCTTATTTTTTATCGCCAGTGCAGGGCTGAAACCGGATACGATCATGGCCGGATAAAAACCGGCCAGGAAACTCACCACCAGTACCAGCGCGATCATGAATACAAATATAATGGGGTGTCCAAAAAGACTGAAGGAGATGTCGCCGCTGAACAGGTTCCTCATTCCCGGCAGGGCAAGTTCGGTAAGTGCGCTGGCAATCAGCAGCGCAATGAAGGTGATCAGGGCGGTTTCACTCAAAAATTGAAGTACCAGTTGCCTGCGCATACTTCCCATTACCTTGCGGATACCGACCTCTTTGGATCGGCTGACAGCCTGGGCGGTAGCCAGGTTAATGAAATTGATACATGCAGTAAGCAGCAAAAATGCACCGATAACAATCAGCCCGATGATCTGGCTGCCGGGCATCACCTTATTGGTAAAATTGTTGAATTTTTCGCTGTAATGAATATCGCTTAAGGGTTGAAAATAATGGTGCTCCTTTCCTACGCTTCCTTTTTCATAGTATTTATCGATAAGTTTCAATACCGGGGTTTTAAGTGCTGATACGTCAGTACCTTTCTTTAACAGAACGTAGCATTCAGAGCTCGAACTCACGGATTGCCAGTCGTGAAGGCTTTCATCTTTGTAGGTCAGGTAGGAAATGACGACTTTAAACGGAAAACTGCTGTTGTCAGGGAAATCTTCAAACACGCCGGTAACTTTGAGATCTAATCTGTTCGCAAACCTGATGTTCCTGCCGACGGCATTTTGCCATTTTCCGAAATATTTATCGGCTGTTTCTTTTGACAAGGTTACAGTGTTTGGAACTGATAGTGCTTTAAGGGGTTCCCCTTCCAGCCATTTGATCTTAATGATATTAAAGAACTGGGGCTCGATATAGAAAACACTGGACTCCTCTTTGACTTCGGGCCTTGCGGCTGTGGCCGCGACCTTGATGATGCCACCCGCTTGTTGAACTGCGGCAACATGCTCTGCCTGCGGAAAGTCGTTTCGCACGGCAGCTGCGAGCGGCCTTGGCACTCCTTTGCTATAAAATTCCCCTTCGGAGGGGTATGTCCAGGAGGATACGATCCGGTAGATCCGGTCTTCATTTTCGTAGCCTTTGTCAAAGCTCAGCTGGTACCTTAGGAAGATAAAGATAAGCAGACAGGCCGCCAGCCCGATGGATAGTCCGGCGATATTTATGAAGGTATACCCTTTGTATTTCCAAAGGTTCCTTAGTGCTATTTTGAGATTCAGTTTAAACATAACGGGTCATTTTTAGGGTTGATCATTCATATTTAAGGGCGTCTACCGGATTCGCTTTCGCAGCTCTCCAGGTTTTATAACTTACAGTCAGAAACACCATTGCCATACATAGTATGCTGGACAACACGAACGGCAACCATGGTGTCTGTATGTGATAGGCAAAGTCCTGCAGCCAGCGGTTGCAGAAGAAATATGCGACCGGCCATGACAACAGACTGGCTATCAATGTAATTTTCATAAATCCGCTGTTCAGGAGGCTGATGATGCTCATCGGTGAAGCACCTAGTACCCGCCGAACGGCAATTTCTTTAGTTCGCTGGCTAGTAATAAAGGTGGAAAGCCCGTACATGCCCAGCAGCGCAATAGAAATGGCGAGCAGGGTAAAAATAAGCAACAGATTTTCCTGTCTTTGTTCCGACTCGTACTGGGCAGCGAAATTATCGTCCAGGAAGTGAAACTCTACCGGATTGACCTTGTCAAACCGGGCATATACCGTTTTGATCCACTGCAGGGCCGCTTTGGTTTGCGCCGGATCAATTCGCACATACAGGTTGTCCTGATCCTGCGGGCGGGGCGGCATGTACAGCAGCATTCCCTGAATCTTGTGCTGGAGCGAATAGGTATGGAAATCTTTGACCACACCTACGATGGTTCTCTCTTCCTGCTGCCCTTTTTCATTGACATAAGTGGTCCTCATTCTTTTGCCAATGGGATTTTTAAGGCCGAGCTCTTTGACCAGCGTCTCATTGATCAGTATCGCTTTGGTTTGATCTGAACCCTGTTTTGCAGAAAAATTCCGGCCCTGGACCATTCTTGTACCCATGGCAGGCAGCAGATCTTCATCAGCCATCAACAGTTGTACAATATTTGTTGAGGGATTAAATCCTTTTTCAGTTTCAAAAAAGAAACCACTGGTGCCAATATTGTTATTGCCAATAGGATTTCCGGCCACGCCAACTTTTTTGATGAGCGGGTTCTGGAGCAGTTCATGTTTGAGCAAACTGATCTTTGATCTTGTGTTTTCATCATCCAGGTGAAAAGTCAGCACCTGCTGTTTATCAAAACCGAGGTCAGAGGTCATTACATATTGCATCTGGCTATAGATTACCCAGGAAACAATAACCATTGTGATGGTAATCGTAAACTGAAAGACCACCAGCCCTTTTCTTAGCAGTCCATGACCAGATACCGATCCTGTTTTACCTTTCAGTGCATTGATCACCGAAAATCCCGAAAGGAAAAATGCGGGATAACTACCACTTAGAGTTCCCACTACCGGTGCAAAAACAACGATGAACGTAATGCTAAAAGGCAATCCATATTTGAAAATAGATAACGATTTGCCAGCCAGCTGGTTAAAATAAGGCATGACCAGTTCTGCCATCAATGCAGCGAACAGACAGGCGATCAGGGTCAGCACTACAGATTCCAGCCAGAACGAAAGCATGATCTGTTTCCGCCCTGCACCGACCACTTTACGAACACCGACCTCCCTGGCCCTGACCGAAGCACGCGCCGTAGCCAGGTTCATGTAATTGATGATGGCAATGAGCAGGATCAGGACGGCCGCCGCAATAAAAATAGAAATGTATTTCATACTTCCATTGGCACTGACCTCATAGTCCAGGTCTGAATGAAGATGGATGCTGGTGATTGGCTGAAGTGAGATTTTATAGTCTTCCACTCCCATTTCTCCTTTAAAGTGCTTTTTATAGAACTCAGGTAATCTGGCTTCCAGTTTTTTGTAATCTGTATTCGGGGCCAAAAGCAAATAAGTATACCCGCTAAATTGCTGCCAGGCACCTTTCTGGTTTGGTGGCGCTGACCTCAAAGCACTGAATCTAAGATGTGTATTTTCAGGAATGTCAGCAATCACACCAGTTACTGTGCCACCGGGATCCTTGTCCAGTGTCAGCATTTTACCCATGGCATTTTCGGCTGTGCCAAATAACTTTTTGGCTAATTTCTCCGTCAGTACTATGGAATTGGTAACTGATAGCGAATTTTTAGCATCGCCGTACAAAAACTGGTAGTTAAATATTTTTAAGAAAGAGCTATCCGCAAAGAATACATCATCTGCCTTGATCTGCTGTGTTCCATAGCTAAACAGCCCCCCGGCTTCACCGATGATCCAGGCGGCATCCTGTACTTCGTTGTAATCCGCCTTCAGCGCCGGCGCAAAAGGTGAAGAGGTTTGCGCCACGTTGAAGGAACCTCCCTCCCAGCTGGCCCGATGTACAACCCTGACGATGCGGTCGGCATTGTTATAGATGCGGTCATAGCTCAGGTCATCCGTCACATAAAAAAGTATGAGGAAAAAGGCACACAGGCCGGTTGACAGCCCGAAAATGTTGATAAAAGCGTAGCCCTTCTGTTTCAACAGGTTTCTTAGGGCAATTTTAAGGTGAAGTCTGAACATGGCGGTAAGTGTTATTCGTATTTAAGGGCGTCAATGGTATTGGAAACAGCTGCTTTGTAAGACCTGATGCTTACTGTGATCAGGGTAATGAACATGGAAATACACATGGCCATGGCAAAGGGCCAGATATTCAGATCCATCTGGTAGGCAAAGCCTGCCAGCCATTTTTTGACGAACAGATAAGCCAGCGGCCAGGCCACAAGATTGGCAATAAAGACCATCAGCAGAAATGAGCTGTTCAGCATTTTTACAAGTTCAAGGGTAGAAGCTCCCAGTACTTTACGGATGGCCACTTCTTTGGTTCGCTGACTCGCGACAAAAGAGATCAGGCCAAATAACCCGATAAAGGAGATGAAGATGATCACTCCGGCAAAGGCCCTGAACATGACACCCATGATCTGCTCACCTTTGTAGAATTTGTTAATGTCCTCATTTAAAAATATACCATGATACATCCCCTGAGGAAAGCTTACTGCCCAAAGCCGCTCTATTTCCCGGCTTACTTTCATGGGCTCCCTGCTGTCGATCTTTATCGCCATTTGCTGATAGTTCCTGGCCCGCTGATAGATCAGCAAGGGCGATATTTCTTCTTTTAAGGAATGGTCGTTGAAATCCTTAACCACACCGACAATTGGCGCACTTTGTCCGATGGTAACTATTTTTCCTAGGGCATCCTGAGGATCCTTCACATGGATCTTCTTCAGAAACGTCTCGTTAACCATAAAGCCGTTCATGGTGTCACTTTTTGCATAGATCTTTCCTGCGATGATCTTGAGGTCAAACAGCTTAAAGTAATCGGGATCTGCCTGTGAAAGCCGGACTTCAAAATCCTTGTTCTCGACTCCGTTTATAAAGAAGTTAGTAGTATTGTTCCTGCCGGACATTGGGGCCTGTGCACAATTGCTCAGTATCTTTATTCCCGGAATGCCGGCCAGTTTGTTGATAAAGGTTTTCTTCTGGACCCTGCCTAAACTGTCACTGGGCACATTCACCATCAGTACATTTTCGGAATTGAAGCCAATCGGCTGGTTTCGCACGTATTCCATCTGGCGTATAATAACCAGCGTACTAATGATGAGTATAATTGTGATCGCAAATTGAACCACTACCAGAATTTTGCGCAGGCTTAAATTGCCGTTATTTACCGTAACCTTGTTTTTGATGGCCAGTGCCGGACTGAAGCCGGACATGACCAATGCAGGATAAAATCCGGCGAGGATGCTCACACCGATCACCAGTATGCCGAAAAACAAGAAGATAACCGGGTACTTAAAGAGGCTGAATGCAGTATGTATGCTGAGCAGGTTCTGCAACCCGGGTATGACCAGTTCTACTACAACGCATGCGATCAGCAAAGCCATCAGCGTGATGGCCAGTGTCTCTGTGAGAAACTGGACGACAAGCTCGCTGCGCTTGCTGCCCATTACCTTACGAACTCCAACTTCTTTGGAACGGTTGATGGCCTGAGCGGTCGCCAGGTTAATGAAATTGATACAAGCTGTCAGGATCAGGAACAGGCCAATTACTCCGAGTGCATAAATCTCTTTTTTTGTAATACCAGCTCCGTTAAAGCTACCATACCGGTCATTGAAGTGGATATCCCTGAGTGGCTGAAGAGCCGTAGTCTGATTGCCGGAAATGTCCGGCTTGTGGTAATATTTGTCATTGAAGACCTTTAGCGGTGCTTGCAGGTCTCTAATTGTCAGTCCTTCTTTAAGCAATGCATACACCTCTTTTCCGGAGTCTACAGAATCCCAGGACTGGTCACGCTTACCCCAGAAAGTTTCATAACTGATCCCGATCTTCAATGGAATGCTGCTGTTTTCAGGCATGTCTTTAAAGACGCCTACCACTTTCAGACTAATTTTGCCATACATCAGGGGGCTGCCAACTGCTTTGTCGGCACTGCCAAAAAGTGTTTTGGCCATGGTTTCTGAAAGCACAACGGTATTGGGTTCGTTAAACCTGGTTCCTGGCTTTTCACTGTACCAAGAGATGCTGAAGATGTCAAAGAAATCAGTTTCGATAAAAAACATCATTTCGTCAACTTTCTGCACTTCTTTACCCTGCCGGTCTTTGACCGTGAAAATCCCCCATTCCCTGAAGATCGATGCGACTTTTTCCAGTCCTGCTACTTCGTTTCTGGCGGCGGCGGCATGTGGGATCGCTACCCCCTTGGAATAATCGTCAAAACTGTTGTATTTCCAGTCGGTGACAAACCTGTAGATCCGGTCTTCATTTTTGTACCCTTCGTCAAAACTAAGCTGAAACCTGATGAACAGGAAAATAAGTATGCAGCTGGCCATCCCGACTGAAAGCCCCAGCACATTGATGGCGGTATAACCTTTATTTTTCCAAAGGTTCCGTAAAGCGATTTTAAGGTTCAGTTTAAACATGGTATTGTCAATTGAGTGCTATTCATATTTAAGGGCGTCTACAGGGTTGGATTTTGCTACTTTCACTGATTGTATACTTACGGTAAGTATCGCTATCAGGAATGAAAGGCCAATAGCAATGGCAAAAGGCAGAACGGATATGCTGATCCGGAACTCATATGCAGATAACCATTTATTGATGACTATGTATGCTATCGGAAAGGCGATCAGATTGGCAATGGCGACCAGTTTTACAAAATCCTTGTTCAGTAAGGTGAGAATATTAGCGGTACTTGCTCCAAGAACTTTACGGATGCTGATCTCTTTCTTGCGCTGCTCTGCCATATACAGGGCAAGACCAAGTAATCCCAGGCAGGAAATAAATACGGCAAAGCCCCCAAACCAGTTGGATAAGGTGCCCAGCAATTTCTCATTCTGAAACTTGAACTCAAAAACATCATCTACAAAAGTTCTTTCTACCGGGTAACCGGGATTGAGCTGTTTTACGATCTCGTCAATTTTAGCAACCGAGGAACTAATATTTTGGGAAGGATTTAACCTGGCCAAGATCACGGCTACTTCATCCAGATGGTCTGAATAAAAAAGCATGGGTGCTACCTCCTTGTATGCTGATTCTACTACGAAATCCTTCATTACACCTATGATGATAACCCGGTGACCACGCAGTTCGATTACTGTTCCCACAGGATTTTTAAGCCTCATAGCTTTTACTGCAGCCTGGTTTACAATCACATTGGTTGAATCCGTATACTGAGGAGAAAACTCCCTTCCTGCCACCATTTCTGTTCCAATAGTTTCCACAAAGTCGTAGCCTGTACCACGGGTGTTAAAAAGAATATCTTCCTTTGGATTTTTACCGGGCCATGTTATTCCAGTGGTATTATTTCCTCCGCTGCTGATATCCAAAGTGAAGTTGGACATATTGGTTACGGCACCCGATTTAATTAATTGTTCTTTCAGCAGCTGCAGTTTTTTTAGATCTTTAAGATTTCCATGAGCGGTGAGCTGTACGAGGTTGCCTTTATTATATCCTATGGGTTTACTTTTAATAAAATTTAGCTGCTGATAAATAACAGAAGTACACACGATGAGGCAAGCTGCAAATGCAAACTGAAAGACTACCAATATTTTACGTATAGAAAGTGATGAACTGCCGCTCTTGAGGCTAAACCCTTTTAGAACCTTTACAGGCTCAAATGAAGAGAGATGAAAGGCTGGATAGCTGCCTGCTATTAATCCTGCAAATAACGTCAGCATCAAAAGCATCGTCCAGAATTTCCAGCCCTGGTATTCGATAATCAGTTCTATATTCAATAAGTTATTGAAATAAGGCAAACTAATCTCTATAAGTACAAATGCAACGGCCATACCGATCAATGAAAGCAATACAGATTCCAGCATAAACTGTCCGATCAACGATTTTCTGGATGATCCGATCGCCTTGCGTACGCCAACTTCTCTGGCCCTTTTTTCTGATCGGGCTGTGGAAAGATTCATGAAGTTAATGCAGGCGATCAAAAGGATACAGCAGGCTAGTAAAGCGAAGATTTTTACCTGATCAATACGTCCGCCCACACACTTTCCGTTTTCGAAATTATCGTATAAATGCCATTTAGAGATAGGATGCAGAAAGATCTCTGTTCCAGATTCCGGATTATTGCTTTTTATAATATTTTTGACTTGGCTATTTGCCTGTCCAAAGTAATTATTGTCTTTTAGCTGGACTATATTTAAACAAAATGAATTATTCCAGCCAGATTCTTTAACCCATGGATTCGTTTTTTCATAAAGGCTCCAGGACATCAGGCAATCGAACTGGATGCTGCTGTTTTCAGGCACATCGGCAATTATACCTTCTACCCTCAAAGGCTCCTTATTATCCAGTTTTAGTTCTTTATTTATTGGGTCTTCGTTTCCAAAAAGTGTTTTGGCAAATGATTCTGTCAATACCACAGAGTTGATATTTCGTAATACAGTATTTGGATCTCCTTTTAAAAACTTGTAATCGAGTATTTTCAGGAATGAAGGATCTGCGTGCACCGCTTGCTTTTTATACCCATTATTTTTATAAGTAATCAGCATATTATACGGATAGGTTGAATGTGATGTATACTTCACTCCAGGAATTTTTTCTTTGATCTCGGTGGCCATTATGCCGGGAGTCCAGGCATGTGTAAAGTAACTGTTACTGGCTTTTTGGTTGTTATAAACCACGTATGTTTTTTCGTAGTTGGTAAACTGCCGGTCATAACCCCATTCGTAAGCTACGTACAGCAGCAACACCATACAACTGGCCAGGCCAATGGCCAAACCGCCTACATTGATCAGTGTGAAGCCTTTGTTTTTCCAAAGGTTCCTGACTGCTATTTTAAAATTGAGTTTAAACATCTTCTTGTGGTTAGGTTTTATTCGTATTTTAAAGCATCTACAGGATTTGCTTTTGCTGCTTTATAGGCCTGGAAACTTACTGTTAAAAAAGCGACTACGCCTGTGCCAAATATTGCAGCGGCTATAATCCACCAGGAAATTGGGGTGCGGAATTCAAAATTACCCAGCCATTTAGTCATCATGAAATAAGCCACCGGCACACCAATTATAACCGCCAACAAAATCATTTTCATAAACGATACTGAAAGTAATTGCATAATACTGGCGACTGAAGCGCCAAGAACCTTGCGGACACCAAATTCCTTGGTGCGCTGTTCTGCGCTGTAAGCTGCCAGACCAAATAATCCTAAGCAGGATATAAATATGGCCAGTCCACCAAATAGATTTGATAAGATCCCAAGAACCCTTTCCGCTTGCAGTTTTTTGGCATACAGTTCATTTACAAATTTTAAATCAACAGGGTAAGCAGGATTTATCTGTTTGGTGACCTGTGTGATCAGTTCAACGTTTTTTGTTAAACTGTTATTCGGGTTAAGCCGCATAGTGATCTGACCTCCCCAGCCCTTACTAAAGGCAATTACCATGGGCTTATCGGTAAAGTATGGAGAACCCCAAATGAAATCTTTGAATACACCCACCACGGTAAAGTCATTTCCATGGTATTTTACCGGAGTTCCCACTGGATTTTTGAGCCCCATCAATTTTACTGCATTACTGCTCAGCATGAGTGCTGCAGTATCTGAAGCAAATGATTTGGAGAAGTCACGTCCGGAAACCATTTGTATTCCATTGGTTTTAATAAAGTCGTATGTAGTGGCAATTTGATCAAAGATCACATCCTTATCTGCCTTGGACATCCCGGGCCATTCGAAATTCCAAAAACTTGAGCCACTGCTGGATAAACTACCTGATGATTGACACAAAGCGGTAACTGCTCCCGATTTTAACAACTCTGTCTTAAAAAGATCAAATTTCGTTCCCAGTTCACCATCCTGAGGCATCTCGGCCAAAAGATTAATATCATACCCTACCGGTCTGTCTTTAACAAATTGAACCTGCTTATAAATAACCAGTGTAGCAATAATCAGGATAATTGCAAAGCTAAACTGGCCAATAACCAATACCTGCCTTAAACTAACGGGAATAGCTTTTGCCCTTACAGTTTTTCTTTTAAGGGTTTGTATGGGGTTAAAAGAAGAAAGATATAATGCAGGATAACTTCCGGATAACAATCCTGTTAACAGGATCACACTTGTAATACCAAGCCAGTAGCCGCTACTATTATAATCAATACTAAGTTTTATACTAAGGAGGTTATTAAATGTTGGAAGTAAGATTTCGACCAACACAATGGCAACCAATACACCTATAATGGTTAATAAAATAGATTCTGTCAGAAACTGGGAAATTAAAGAAGCCCTGCTCGCTCCAATTGTTTTCTTAATGCCTACTTCTTTTGCCCGCCTTTCAGACTTGGCTGTCGCCATGTTCATAAAGTTAATACAGGCAATGAGCAGGATGCCTAATGCCAGGGCAATAAACAAGTAAATACGTTCAATATCACCACCCACACTTTTCCCATTCACAAATTTCCCGAACAGATGTCTATCGGACAACTTAAAAATAAAAGACTCGTCAGTTGAATTGCTGTTATTCCTTTTTATTATCCCCTTCACCTTTGAATTGATCAGAGAAATGTTTGCCTGCTCATTTACACGGACTACGGTTAACCAGTTATAGTTACCCCAATCAGGTCTTTTTACCCAATCAGAAAGCGCTTCAAATAAAGACCAGGGCATCAGAAAGTCAAATGTATTTGAGCTGTTGGCGGGCAAATCCTTGATAATACCTGTGACCGTTAAATCTGCCTCGTTGTTATAGCGTACTGATTTGTTAAGTGCATCGCCATCTTTAAACAGCAGCTTTGCCATCGTTTCGGTTAAAACCACAGATTTAGGCGTGTTTAAGGCAGTTAGCGGGCTACCTGCTATAAATTGGTAATTAAATATCTTAAGAACATCAGGATCGGCAAATTTAGACTCTTTTTTAAAGCTGTTTTCTCCATTTGCTATTAATTGTTGTCCGTTATTACTGATACGACTGATCGCATCTACATCTGGAATTTCTTGTTTGATGACCTGTGCTATCGCATTGCTTGTCAAATCTACAGTTGCCTGAATGTTACCTTTTGCATCTATAAAATTGGTCAACACCTGATACACATTTTCCGAACCCTTATATCGCTTATCAAAACTCCATTCATAGGATACATAAAGCAACAGCAAAAGGCAGGATGAAAGACCTATGGCCAAACCGACAATATTAATTATCGAGGAAGTTTTATGCTTCCAGAGGTTACGCAGTGCTATTTTTAGATTGAGTTTGAACATTTTTATAGTATTTAGGGTTATTCGTATTTTAAAGCATTAGCGGGATTGGCCTTGACAGCTTTCCGGGCTTGCAGACTCACAGTGACTACTGTAAGTATAGTGGACAGGGTTGCAGCGACAAAGAAGGGAAAAAGAGGGATATCTATTCTGTAAGCAAAGGTTTCTAACCATTTCTTTGCCAATACATAAGCCAGCGGCCAGGCAATAAGATTGGCGATCAGCACTATCCAGATGAAAAAAGTATTGAGTAGTCTAAACATCTGAAAATCTGTGGCTCCAAGTATTTTCCTGATGGATATCTCCTTAATCCTGTTATTAGTGGTAAATGCAGAGAATGCAAACAAGCCCAGTACCGCAATAAATATGGTCAGCATTGCCGCAAAGAAAAATACAGACTGAAGCTGTTCCTGCTTTTTAAATAGCTTTCCATACAACTGATCCAAAAATTCATACCTGAAATCCTCGCCGTCAAGTGTATTGATAGCTGGCCATTGCGATTTAAGCGTTGCAAGCACAGAAGTCATGTTACGCTGATCGATATTCACCATGATCTTTATTTTCTTATTATTGCATGGATTCTTTATCGCATATATTGTAGGCGCTACCGCTGATTCAAATCCCTGGGCTTTAAAGTCCTTCACCACCCCAACTATTTTATAATCCATGCCGCAGCCTCTGATGATCTTGCCTACCGGATTAGCTACACCGTAACGGGCTGCTGCAGTTTCGTTCAGAATTGCAGAACCCGCTGTGTCAGCCATAAAATCCCTGGAGAAAAAGCGTCCGTTTTTCAGCTTGATATCCAGCGTTTCGAAGTAATCAAAGTTTACATCCAGAAAGTCCATTGATAACTCCTGATCTTCTAGTTTGTAATTATTTGTACCTGGCTTAGATCCGTCAGGTATGTCTGAAGCTACTGTTACGTTATTCACTCCAGGTATTTTCATGATTTTGTTTCTGGCGGCCTCAAAATCCTCAGGGCTGTTATAGAACTGGATATTTTTTATAAAAACCACTTGCGATGGTTTAAATCCCTTGTCCTCAGCCCGCATATATTTTAACTGATTGTTTACGATCAGCAAGCCTGCAATAAAGATGATGGCAATTACAAACTGACCTGCCAAAAGAGAATTCCGCAGCCACAGTGTGCTGTAACTGGTTTGCATATTGCCTTTCAAAACTGATGCTGGCTTGTAGCCCGAAAGCACCAGCGCCGGGTAAATGCCGGAGATCACCGTAACACCTGTTAATATCAACAGCAGCTGGCCAAAGAGCGCTGTGTTTCCATGCCATATAGATAATGGGATACCAAATAGCTTATTGAATACGGGAAGCAGCATTTCCGCTATAATGAGCCCGATTATCAAAGCCAGCAAGCACTGCATAAAAATCTCCGCAAGAAACTGAAATGTAAGGTTAAAGCGATAGGCCCCCAGCACCTTCTTTACCCCAACTTCCTTTGCCCTTTTGGTTGCCTGGGCAATGGTAAGATTGGTAAAGTTGATGCAGGCAATAATGATAATTAGGATACCTAAGCCAAAAAGCGCGATTACAATCTTATAATTGGCATCGCTGCCTGCCATTGGTTTTAAATGCAGGTTCTTCAAAGGATCCAGAAATATAACAGAACGCCCGGCAATTCTGCGATCGTTTGCAGGCAAACCGCCTTTAATCAGTTCTGCCTTATAAAGCTGGTCTATTTTATGCTGGAGGGCTTCGATATTTGTGCCCTCCTTTACCTGGATAAAGGTTCTGAAATTGTTTGTTCCGTAATCCTTATTGTCTAAACCTACGTCCTTTGAAAGCGATATGATATCAAACTTTATATTAGAATGCTCATCTGTCCTTTCAATTGTCCCAAATAGTTTAACAGGCTGTGCATCTTTTTTGGGTCCGAAGCCAACCATTACAGGAAATACTACCTTCTGGTTTGGAAATAGCTCTTTAATAAACATTTTGGGTACGTAGCCTTGAAATCCGGGGTCGTTTTCATCAACTGTCTTTGCTTCTGGCCATATGTTGAACATCTTGGCAACTTTAAAATCCATCATCAGGGCCTTGGTCGAATAAACCCTGCCCTTTTCTGTATTGAGCGGGAATTCAAACCAGGTAGTACTCATCTTTCCTGCGACCTCAACTTCCGGAAAATTATCTTTGATTAATTTGGACAGGGGTGCCGGTGTATATTCGGTTTTATAGTCCGGCAAACTTCTTCCTACCTGGTAGATCCTGTTGTAATTGGGTACATCTTTATCGTAACCCGTTTCATAAGTCACGTACAGAACCACTATGATAAAAGCAGCGAGTGCAATGGCTAAACCTCCAATATTAATGGCAGTATAAACCTTGTTTTTCCAAAGGTTACGTAAAGCGATTTTGAAGTTCAGTCTAAACATGTCTTTCCGTTTTATTCGTATTTTAAAGCATCTACCGGATTGGATACAGCGGTTTTATAAGCCTGAAGACTGATCGTGATCATAGCGATCAATAGTGTTCCGGCTGCAGCTATAGCGATGATCCACCAGGAGATCGTAGTATGAAATTCAAAATTGTTCAGCCACTTTTCCATGGCGTAGCAGGCTATCGGAACCGCCAGCACCATGGCCACAAAGATCATTTTGAGAAAAGAAACAGACAATAGCTTCATCAGACCGGTAACAGATGCGCCCAATACCTTTCTGATGCCAAATTCCTTGGTGCGCTGCTCGGCGCTGTAGACGACCAATCCAAACAGACCCATACAGGAGATAAAAATTGCCAGTCCGCCAAAAAGATTGGACAGTGTGCCCAGTGTGCGTTCTTTTTGCAGTTTTTCTGCATAAACTGTGCTGATAAAATTGAGTTCAACAGGATAGGCCGGATTGATCTCTTTTGTGATTTTGGTGATTGTTGAGATGTTCTCCTGTAAGCTGTTGCCTGCGTTCAAACGCATGGTAATGTTACCTTTCCATCCTTTATTAAACTGGATGACCATTGGGTTATTGGATTTGTAGGGCGAGTCCCATACATAGTCGTCAAAAACACCGATCACCGTATATTTATCGCCAAAGATCTTCACGTTCTCGCCAATTGGGTTTTTAAGTCCCATTACCTTTGCGGCCGACGCACTGACGAGCAATGCTGCTGTATCTGAGGCAAACCGCTCGGAGAAGTCCCTTCCCTGCAAGAGTTTAACCTGATTGGTTTTAATAAAATCATATGCAGTACCAATCCGGTTGAATAAAACGGTGTTCTGAGCTTGTGACATTCCGGGCCAGGCAATATCCGTGAAGTTAGATCCATGATGGGACAGGCTTATGGACGACTGGTACATGCTGGATACGGCACCCGACTGGAGCAATTTGGTTTTAAACAGCTCAAATTTCTTTCCCAATTCACCTTCCTGGGGGAGTTCTACAAGGGCATTTGCGTTAAAACCAACAGGCCGGTTTTTAATATATTGAATTTGCTTATATATGACCAGTGTCGCAATAATCAGTATAATGGTAAAGCTAAACTGACTCACGACCAGGACCTGCCTCAGACTGATCGCAAGAAAATGTCTTCCGGTTACGTTCCTTTTCAGTGTCTGAATCGGGTTGAAAGCAGACAGGTATAACGCCGGATAACTTCCGGCGATCAGTCCGGTGCCTAGCACAATGGCCAAGAGACCGGTCCAGATATAACCGTCAAAATATGTAATCTCCATTTTGATGTTCAAGAGATTATTAAACAAAGGAAGACTGGCTTCGATCAGTGCTATGGCCAGAATCAGGCTGATCAGGGTCAGCACAATGGATTCTGTGAGAAACTGTGCGACCAGCATGCTGCGGTTTGCTCCTATAGTCTTCTTGATACCCACCTCTTTGGCCCTTTTTTCAGATTTAGCCGTAGCCATGTTCATGAAATTAATACAGGCAATCAATAAAATACCGATCGCAAGCCCCATAAAAAGCCAAATTTGCTCAATATCACCGCCCACACTTTGACCATCTTCAAACTTTCCATACAGGTGCATCTCGGTAAGCGGAAAAAGAAAATGAGGCTGCGTGGCCTGTTTGCTATTTTTCCTGACCAATTCATCCACCTTCTTATTTACCTGTAAAATATCACCCCCCCTGTCCAGCATCACCAGTGTCACAAAGCTGTAGTTATTCCAGTTCAGATCTCTTGCTTCCTCATCAACACTTTCATAAAATGACCATGGCATCAGGAAATCAAATTTGTTCGAGCTGTTTTCCGGCAGGTCTCCCACCACCGCTGTCACCTTCAAGTAGTATTTATTTAGATACAAGACGGATCTGTCCAGCACTTCCGTAGTACCAAAAAGTATTTTAGCTGTCGATGCGGTGAGGATTACCGAATTGGGGTTGTTTAATGCTGTATTCGGATCACCGGAAATGAACTGGTAACTGAACATCTTCAAAATGGCCGGCTCAGCGAATTTGGAACTCTTTTTAAAAGCTTTATCCCCATTGGCGATCAGTCCTTTACCACCGTAGTCCATCCGGCATACATATTTTGCTTCGGGGATTTCCTGTTTGACCATAGGGCCAAATGCCGTGGTAGAGCCGTTAAACGTCGCAAAGATCTTACCGCTGTCGTCCCTGATATTGGTCATGGTTACGTACACACGGTCCGCATTTGCAGATTGCTTGTCAAAGTTCCATTCATACAATACATAGATCATCAGCATCAGGCAAGCCGCAAGCCCTATGGCCAGTCCTGTTACATTGATCAGGGAGGAAATCTTGTTTTTCCATAAACTGCGCAAGGCAATTTTTAAGTTCAATTTGAACATGGTGTTCTGTTTTATATCGTGATCAGATCAGTTCTTCCGTACGGCCTTTGTTGATCTTTTCAGAGATCACATGTCCGTCTTTGAGGTTGATGATGCGGTTGGAAAAACTGGCATCGTGTGAAGAGTGGGTCACCATCACTATAGTTGTCCCGTTTTCATTCAACTCACACAGCAGCTCCATGACTTCATTACCATGTGAGCTGTCCAGGTTGCCTGTTGGCTCATCGGCGAGTACCAGTTTCGGCTTGGTCACCAATGCCCTGGCCACTGCCACCCTTTGCTGCTGCCCTCCGGATAGCTGCTGAGGAAAATGCCCGCTCCGGTTTACGATGTTCATTCTTTCAATGATCTCATTGACCAGGCGCTTTCTCTCCGTGGCAGGGACCTTATTGTAGATCAGCGGAAGCTCTATGTTTTCAAAAACCGTCAGTTCATCGATCAGGTTAAAGTTCTGGAACACAAAACCCATATTGCGTTTCCTGAAATTGGAGCGTTCTCTATCATTCAGCTTTAGTAATTCAGTGTCTATGAACTTATAACTGCCGCTTTCAGGTTTATCCAAAAGCCCCATCACATTCAGGAGCGTAGATTTCCCGCAGCCTGACGGTCCCATTATAGAAACAAATTCTCCTTCTTTTACATGAAGGTTGATGCCATTCAGGGCAGTCGTTTCTATTTCTTCAGTCTTGTAAACTTTTTCCAGATTTTCGATTTTTATCATGGCTATATTTTTATTTGTCTATTTCTATGATGTCGTATTGAGTAAACTGATCGTAAGAGGAAGTGATCACTTCCTCTCCTTTTTGCAGGCCTTCCAGCACCTCGTAATAAAGATAGTTTTTACGGCCTATTTTTACATTTCTTTTGGTGGCCTTGCCGTCTTTCAGTACAAAAGCCCATGAGCCGCCAGTACTTTGAAAGAATTGTCCCTGGGCAAGCAGCAATGATTTACTATTGTCTGAAAGGGTGAGTTTCACCTGCAGGGACAGGCCTCTCCGCAATTCATCTGGTGACTTGCCATCAAATACCAGTTCTACCTGGAACTGTCCGGCGGTAACCTCAGGGATCACTTTTTTAACGGTCAGCTGGTAGGTTTTACCATTAAATTCACAATTGGCCGTCTGGCCTTCCTTTACCCGGTTTACATAATATTCATCCACACCGGCCTGCAGTTTGTAACCCTGCATCACGTCGATTTTGCCAAGCATCTCGTTGGTATTGTAGGATTTGCCAATTACCGGATCGTAAGATGACAATCTTCCGGCTACGGGAGCTTTGATGGTCATGTTTTCGATATTCTGTCTGATGGTTTCCAAACTTTCATTCATTCTGGTTATTGAAAAGTCTATTTGCTGCAACTGCATTACCCGGCTTTGATTCTCTTGTTTTACGGCTTCTCTGAGGATCTTCTTGCGTCCCTGGTAATATTCATAATCCTGGCTGGAAATGTTAAATTCCTGCAGGGTAATCACTTTCTTTGAATACAGTGTGCTGTCTATTTTGTATTTGCGGGTAGCAGTTCTCAAGCTGTTCTCGATCTCCATCATGTCCTGGCTCATGACACGCTGGTTCTGTTCCAGGTCCAGTCTCAGCTTTCTCAATTGATTGATCTGCTCCGTTATGCTGGTTTCGGAAGAAGTATAACCCGATAAGGCATTAGGATTTGCAATTCTGAGGAGCGGGGTCCCTTTGACCACACTGGCTCCATTTTCTGTAAATATTTCGGCAACAGTTCCGCCTTCAGGCGAGCTCACGATCACGGAGGTCAGCGGAACCACACTTGCGTTTAACAACACCACATCCTCAAAATCGCCATATATTACTTTACTCACTGTAATTTTATCGGCATCAGCTTTATATACTTTATTTAGTGACAAACTGTATCCATACGCAACAAGAGCAATAAACAATACTCCTCCTGTGAGTATCAGGATTGTTTTTTTATTGAACCTCTTTTTTTCTATTATCTTATCCATTTTTTTAACATGTGCTTTGACACCGAGCAGTATGCCAAGCTTATGCCAATCAAGAACAACAGTTTTATCTCGCTGTATTTCAGCAAATTAATTAAAATACACTTTCAAATATGTTCAAAATCGGACACTCCATGTACATCATCGAACACTTTTATTATTTTTGATCAATAAACCTTTATTGTTATGATAGACGCAACAGTTTTAGTGATCGATGACGACGACGATATCCTGCTTAGTGCAAGGTTATTTCTGAAACAGCACTTTGACCAGGTAGTGACCTGTAAATCTCCAAAAGAGATCAATGTACTGCTGAGCAAAAATGAAGTTGACATCATCCTGCTGGATATGAACTACCAAAAAGGGGCCAGTGATGGCCGGGAGGGTCTATACTGGCTGGAGCACATTCTTTCCATCGATAAAGACTATGTGGTGATCCTGATGACAGCATATGGAAACGTGGAACTGGCTGTACAGGCAATAAAAAAGGGTGCGACTGACTTTATACTGAAACCCTGGGAAAATGAGAAGCTTTTTGCCACGTTGTCTTCCGCGTCTCGTTTGCGCCAGTCCAACAAAAAAGTGAAGAAACTCGAAAAGATCCACTCCTCTCTGCAAAAAGACATCAACCGGCAGTTTGAGAATATCGTGGGAAGCTCAGAACCGATCAGACAGCTGCAACACACGCTGATAAAAGTTGCGCCTACTGATGCCAATGTATTAATTCTTGGTGAAAATGGCACCGGCAAACAAGTATTTGCCTATGAACTGCACAGGCTGTCCAATCGCAGGAACCAGATCTTTATGCATGTCGACCTGGGCTCTTTAAATGAAAATCTGTTTGAAAGCGAATTATTTGGCTATGCCAAAGGTGCATTTACCGATGCAAAAGACGACAAACCCGGCAGATTTGAAATGGCAGAAGGCGGGACGATATTTCTGGATGAAATCGGAAATCTTTCCCTGCCGCTTCAGGCCAAGCTATTGAGCATTTTGCAAAATCGAACGGTCACCCGGCTGGGCGAAAGCAAGGAAAGAAAGATCAATGTGCGTTTGATCACGGCCACCAATATGCCTTTGAATGAAATGGTTGCAAAAGGAACTTTCAGACAAGATTTGTTGTTCAGAATAAATACAGTTGAACTGGAACTCCCGGGTCTTGCCAGGCGGGGCGAAGACATTCTCTTGCTGGCCGGCCATTTTTTAAGCAGTTTCGGGACAAAATACCACAAAGGTCTTTTAAAACTGGATGCCAAAGCTGAAGATACACTGCTGAAGTACCACTGGCCCGGAAATGTAAGGGAGCTCCAGCATGTCATTGAAAGGGCGGTGATCATGGCCGACGGGCATGAGATCAGCCATGCTGACCTTCAGCTGAGTCCGCAGAAATTTGGCAATAGTTCGCCGGTGCAAATTGACATCCCTCTGGAAGAAATGGAGAAACTGATGGTACAAAAAGCAATTGATAAACACAAGGGAAATATTTCCAGGGCCGCTGCCGATCTTGGCCTGACACGTGCCGCGCTGTACAGGCGTATTGAAAAATTTGACCTGTAATGTTTTATCAGAGGTTCACATTTCGGCTGTTTACCCGGATGCTGGTCATCAATGTACTGGCGTTTCTGCTGGTGTACCTGATCAGGAATACGCAACTGTGGTTTACCATCATAGGCCTGAGCATATTTCTTGTGGGGACGCTGATCAGCTTATACCATTACATCAACCAGATCAAAGATGACATTAAAAGATTTATCCTAGCTGTAAAAACGCGTGACGGCACTTTGAATTTCAAAAACAAGGCCACCAAAGGCAGCTTTCCCGAACTTTACGAGTCTTTCAACGAGATCATACAGATCCATAAAGACATTCAACTGGAAAAAGACTCGATGTTCCAGCTGATCAGGACCATCCTGGAACAAGTACCCGTGGGTGTAATCGTTGTAAAAGACAACAGGGAAAATGCAAAACAGGCGGAGATCGTCTTCTTTAACCAGGCCGCAGCCAACCTGCTCAACATACCCGCCTATAAATACTGGCACCGGCTGGTACAGCACATCCCCCAGTTTGCAGAAGAAATTGAATCCATAGGAAAGGGGGGCAAGAAATTCGTAGAATTGAAGATACAGGATAAACTGATCCAGCTTTCCACAGAGATCATTCCTCTGAACCTTTATCAGACAGACTATACGATCATTTCCTTTCAGAACATCAAAGACGAGATAGAGCAGAAAGAATCTGAAGCATGGAACAGGCTGATCGGGGTGATCTCACATGAAATCTTAAACTCAATTACTCCTATCAGTTCTTTGTCTGACACGGTAAACAGCATGATTTCGGAAAAAGAATTTCTGAGCAGCGATGACCTTCAAGACCTTAAGCCTGCCTTGCAGACCATCAAAAGGAGATCAGAGGGCTTGCTGGATTTTGTTAAAGACTATCGCCTCATCGCCGAATTGCCTACACCAGTCCTTGAGTATCATACCATTGGCGAGATCCTTCAGCACATCAAAGTACTGATGCAGCCTTTTGCCAGCGGAAGAAATATCATATTGAAGGTAGAGCAGACTTCTTCCAGGATCAGTATTCGCATCGACCTCAAACTGGTAGAACAGGCACTGATCAATCTGGTGACCAACAGCATTTATTCTTTAGAAGGCACAGCACATCCTGTGATTGGGATCAGCTATAAGTTAGACCAGAATAAACTGTATCTGGAAGTGAGCGACAATGGTAAGGGGATCGAGGCAGAACTGCTTGAAAAGATCTTTGTTCCCTTTTTTACCACCAGGAAAAATGGCTCGGGTATTGGTCTGACCATCACCCGAAACATTATGAAAATGCACCAGGGAAATCTGGAAGTAACCTCAGTTCCTTTTGAGCATACTACCTTTTCCCTGGTGTTTAGATATCAGTAATTATATTTCAGTACCATCTGGTATAACAGCGCCTTTTTTGACCACCACTATCCCGTCTTTAACCGTATACAGTTCAAATTCCCCGTCTGCAAGGTGATCTCCACCGATGATCTTCACATCATCACCGATTCGGCTGTTCTTATCAATGATGGCGTTTACGATCTTACACCTGTCACCGATCCCTATCATTGGCTTGCCTTTGGCTTTATCTTCGGCGATTTCTTCCAGCGTCTGGTATTTATCACTGCCCATCACATAGCAGCTTTCGATATGTGTACCTACACCAATCCGGGAACGGATGCCAATCACAGCATGCTTGATGCACTCAGCCTGTAAAATACAGCCCTCAGCAATGATCGTTTTGTCCATCGTAGTGCCCAATACTTTGGAAGGCGGCAGCATACGGGCACGGGTAAAGATATTGTGGTGATGGTCAAACAGGTTGAACTTGGGAATATCGTCTGTAAGCCCCAGGTTTGCTTCAAAGAAAGAAGCGATGTTACCTATATCTGTCCAATAACCTTCATACTGAAAACTCAGCACGTCGTGCTCCGTAAGCATCCTCGGAATGATCTCTTTACCAAAATCTTTCTCATCTGCATTTTCGGAAAAGATCTTCACCAAAAGGTCTTTGTTAAAAATATAGATACCCATTGAAGCCAGAAAATTACGGCCCTCTGCCTGCATGTCAGCTCCGGTATCAGAAGACCAGTCCTTGAGCAGCTCGGTCTTAGGCTTCTCTATAAATGAGGTGATGATGTTTTCTTCATTGGCTTTTAAGATTCCAAAGCTCGGCGCGTCCTTGGCGTTTACCGGAATGGTGGCCAGCGTCACCTTAACGCCGCTCTTAATGTGTGCCTCTACCATCTCATTGAAATCCATCTGATACAGCTGATCTCCTGACAGGATCAGCACATATTCAAATTCATGATTCAGCAGATGGTGCATCGTTTGCCTTACCGCATCTGCCGTTCCCTGAAACCAGGTCGGATTTTCGGGTGTCTGTTCCGCAGCCAGAATATCCACGAAAGCCGCACTGAATGTACTGAAATGATAAGTATTTTTAATGTGTTTGTTTAATGAGGCTGAGTTGAATTGCGTCAAAACAAACATGCGGTGTATTCCTGAATTTAAACAATTAGAGATAGGAATATCAACCAATCTGTATTTACCTGCAATCGGCACCGCAGGTTTAGAGCGAGTTTGTGTAAGTGGAGCTAACCTAGAGCCCTGGCCCCCGCCAAGAATTACACCCAATACTTTTTCAGTCATTTAGTTTCATATTATATTTGGTACAGATTTATATATTGCTGAGCTGCCTTATCCCATGAATGATCCAGCTGCATCATAAACTTACGAATTTCTTTCACTTTTTTAGCATCAGCATAAAGCTCCAATGCACGGTCTATGGCATGTCCAACATCCCAAACACTCGTCTGGTCATGGCAGATACCAAAACCATTATCCCCGATATCTATAACTGTATCTTTCAAACCTCCAATTCTTCTCACTATAGGAATGGTCCCGTACCTCAGCGCATACATCTGGTTCAGCCCGCAAGGCTCTACCCTGCTGGGCATCAGCAGAAAATCTGCACCTGCATATATTTGATGCGACAATTGCTCATTATAACCGATGTAAGCATTATAGTTTCCCGGAAAGGCCTCCTTTAAATGATTTAGTCTTCCTTCTACCTGCGGATCTCCCGAGCCCAGCACCAGTACATTCATTTCACCATTGCTTTGAAGCAGAGCGCTATAGAATATATCCGGCAGCAGGTCTGCACCTTTCTCACCTACCAGTCTTCCTATAAATGTAAATAATGGTTTATCAGGATCCAGATTAAAAACACTGCATAATGCTTCTTTGTTTGCTTTTTTTCCGGCTTCCAGTATTTTAATGCTGTATGGCTTATACAGCATCGTATCCGTGGACGGATCCCATACTTCGTTGTCTATTCCGTTCAATATCCCCACAGATTTGCCCCTTTCCTGCGACAACAGGCTTTCCAGTCCGTTGGCATTGTAGCGGATCTCTTCCAAATAACTTGGGGATACCGTTGTCACCCTCCAGGAACATTTAATAGCTGCCGCTAACGGGTTTATAGCTCCTTTCCATTCCAGCTGACCTGCCTTCCAGAGGTCAAACGGGGGTATATAATGCAGTTTGTCCCAGCCAAACTGCCCCTGGTATTGGCCGTTGTGGATGGTCAGCACAGTAGGCACGCTGCTCAGTTTTCTAAACTGACTGCAATACGCCGTCATAAAAGGGACCAGGCCGGTATGGTGATCGTGGCAATGGATCACATCGGGTTTGTGTTCCCATTGTGCCATCCAGTCCAGCACCGCTATCTGAAAAGCAAGAAAACGCTCTGTATCATCACCATAGCCATATACATTCTCTCTGTCCATCAACCCGGCGATGTGCACCAGGAAAACATCAAAACCAAGTTTATTGGTCTTTTCCCTGAATATCCTGACCGGAAAATTCTGAAAGCCCAGTTTGCCCCAGCCGTCGTAAACTACTTCAAATTCATTTTCACGGAGAAACCTGGTCTGATAAGCCGGCATGACAACTTTAGCGACATGCCCCAGCTTATTTTGATATTTTGGCAATGCACCTACAACGTCACCTAAACCACCTACTTTAGCAATAGGATAACATTCTGCGCTAAGGTGTATAATCTCCATAATTTAAGAATTTAAAAAGTATCTTAAATTAAGGATTAGAATAAGGAATGCAAATATTTAGCGCAAATAAATATCATTGCGCCGAAACAATCGTCCTTATGGCATTATCGTCATTTCGAACAAAGAGAGAAATCTCTTGAACTATAAAGAACAAGAAATCTCTCTCGTATTGACAATTGAGAAAAATTTTAATTCAGCTTGAACTCTTGTCTGGTGATATCAAGATAGAGATCACCATAACTCTCTGAAGGCTCAATCTGGGTATCCTTCCGGAAATCGTTAAAAGAATCTATAAATATGAGGCCGCTTTTTGATGCATTTAACTTGGCAACATTGCAAAATGTCCTGTAGAATCCCTCAGATCTTTTCAGCACCAGGTTTTTGCTGGTTGGGTTTTCAAACGTATATATCCTGCCAGAAGCAATAGAAGGAATAAATTCGATATTCCATGATTCCAGCATCTGTTTCCAGTATTTCCAGTTCTGGTCCACCATCTGTGGAAACAGGTAAGTACGGTCGGGAGAATCTCCTGCATCAATCATATTGGCTTCATACATCGCGTCTACACAGTTCTGAAACCTGAAATAAAAACGTTGTGGCGGAGACCACCTGTCCTGCATACCCACAATATACAATTCAAAGCCAAGTGCAAAAACCCGTTTTCTGAGTTCTGTATATACCGCCGGATTACTAGTGGCGTTCAGGTTCTGTGCACCGTTGATGATCAGCAATGGCTTATTGTTTACTTTCATATAACCTGCATTCCCAAAATAAACGGCAAGCCTTTTAAAATCATTATAAAATGCTTCGATCTGTGCGGCTGGTCTGGTTTCCAGCGCCGCAGTGCTGCTGATCCCAAACAATCCGGCATTGAAATTATAAGTGATCGCAAATTTCATACTTCCTGCATTTGGTGCATCCAAAAACGATTTGATGGTCAGGGAATCCTGTCTGTATCCGCCATTATCCAGCGTCGCAGAACGCACAGAAAATATAAAATAATCGATTTTTGCTTTAAGCGCAAAGTCTATATGCTGGGGCATGATAGGTGGATTGGTGGCTGGTATCGCTGTAACCACACCATTCGGGAACCCATACTTACCTACCTTGGGAAGTTCCTTGATGTTTGTATTAAAAGCCGATCCTGTATTCACATAAAATGCGCCCAGCACATAGTTTTTATCTGGTGGCGTGTTCTTGATTTCATAGTTTAAAAAATGGTCATCTACCGACGGACCTTCATCTTTTTTACAGGCGCCGAGCAAAGCAGACAATGCCAGCGTCAATATGCATAAGGTTGTATATCTATTTTTCATTTCAGTTTATTTAAATTATGGCCTGACAAATTTATTGACCAGTACGTAAGGGATACCCGCGGCGGCCAGGCTCTGGATAGTTGGCCCGTACCATTTTTGAATGTATTTTGGATCGTAAAAAGCTCTAGCGGTATTCCAGTCCCTGCGCACGACCGGCTTCGCAAATTTCAGTGAAACCGTAGGCAGGTCGTTTGCCCCGAATTTTGCGATCGCGTTATTGTATCCTGTAGGATTATACGTGCGCTCCACATTGGGAAATTCCCACCTGTCCGGAATATCGGTAATGGTAGAGTTCAGGTTCGGGTTACCGGCGTTGGTGAGCGGAGGAAGGTCTAATGATAGTGTTCTTCTCTGCAGGCACCAGGCGTCGAACGCCCCGTCCGGATAATAGTTGATCCACCTTTGGGTCCAGATCTTAGTCAGGTTATCAAGCGGAATATCAGTATTGACCAGACCGGTATAATAATTGAACCCTTTGCCCTGCGTATCCCATTTTATTCCATTGGTATTTAAATAATCTGATGCAGAAGCTGCAATACCCCAGGTAGTGAAATTTACGGTAACGGCTTCTTTATAGTATTCCTCTGCCGTCTTTGCACCGCCATAATTCAGGTATTTGGCTTCTGCTTTCATGAAACACACTTCCGCATAATCCATGATGCTAAACGGTTTGTTTGAAGCAAGTATGGAGGCTTTGGGTTTGCTGAAATTCTTAAATACTGTTCCGCTGATCGGGCTCTGTCCGATCAGGCCCCAGGCAGGTAATATCGCCGGAGATTTTGGACTGCCCAAGTGAGGAATTTTGTAGGATACGATCCTCAGGGTATCATCGGCAGTGCTGGCCAAAGTATCGAGCATCGCATACTGGTCCGCAACAGGCACCGGTTCAAAATAAGCACCCAGTCTCGGATCTTTATACGACCTGAAATTGGTAAACAGGTAGTCATTCAGTTTTGGAAAATCACCATCTGCGATCGTGTTTTTGACCAGCCTGATGAAATAAGGTGCTTCATTTCCTTCACCCGTGCCGTAAGACAGCTTTGCATTATCCGCAACCCCCTGCATCAGCAAGGTTTCATCAGTCATGAGTTCTCTGATGGCCGCTTCCGCCGCTTCAGGCTGATTTCTTAAACATCTCAGGGCAATCCGGAGGCGCAGGGAATTGGCGAATTTCTTCCATTTCAACAGATCGCCGTTAAATACCACATCAGGCGTAAAAGTATCTGCACCAGTCAGTTTAAGACCATCAGCCGCTTTTTTCAAACGTTCCAGTAAGCTCGCATAGATTGTGTTCTCGTCATCAAATTCAATAATCGGCGTATTGGTCATCATGGCCTGGCTGTAGGGGATCGGGCCATAAATACCGACCAGATAAGAATAGGCATAGCATTCCCAGATTTCGGCAATCTGTATGCGGTTGGCATACTGAGGATTGTCTTTATACCTTTTTTTTAGCTGGTTGATGTTGCCCAGGACGTTCACATACATCTGTTGCCAGTTGGTATCGTCGCCGGAGCCATATCTTGCGGTCCCTCCGTCTATCGCAAAGAAGTTGGAATAAGTCCAGAAAAAAAGGTAGTTGTTCCGTTCCATCTGATCCACCGTCGCTTTGGCCACGCCGGTAAATATCGCTTCAGCATCCGGAGAATTGAACTGGTTCGGGTTTTTATTGGTCTCTTCAAAGTTCTTGGTACAGGACTGAAATGTCCCGGCCAGGATTACGCTTAGTATATATAATATCTTTTTCATGTCTTTTAGAATGAGATTTTAAAATCAAAACCATAAGTGGCGTAGGGAAGTGAGCCTCCCATTTCGATACCCTGCGCGTTACCCGATGAGTTTGCTGATTCCGGGTCTATGCCATTAGGAGTATTTTTATAAATGGTCCAGAGATTTCTTCCGACCAGTGACAACTTGGCATTCTGGAACGGGGTTTTACTCAGCCATTTGTTGGGCAGGGTATATCCAAAGATCACCTGATTGAGCTTTACATAGGAAGCATCAAAAATGTTGTCGTGCATATTAAAATCCATATACTGCCAGTATCCCTGTGGCTGTACATTAAAATCTGCCCGCTGTCCGGGGACCATCCGCCCATTGGCATCCAGCACCACCTTACCGCTGGCGTCCAGCAGCGGATAAAAACCTTCAAATTTGACGCCTTTTAGCCGCTCAGCATCCGGATAAGGTAAATTGTTCAGCTGGGTGGTACCCTTCATTTCATTACCTGATTCACCCAGAATGATGTTACTGAACAGGTATTCATCCCTGCCCATGAGGCTGGCAACTGTATTTCCGGCCACGTTTGCTTTGTGATTTCCGACTGAATAGATATCCCCGCCTTTTTTTATCGCGATGTTGAAATTGAGGTCAAAGTTTTTATACTTGAATGTCGAGCCAATTGAGCCCAGCCAGTCCGGCAGGAAGTTCCCTAAGTACACATTCTGATCATAATAAGGCTGACCGCTATCCGTTTTAATGATTACTTCTCCCGTACTTGCCCTGTACTGGTCATTACCCCTTATAGAACCGATCGGCTTGCCAACATCAGCATTCACAGACATCTGAAACCAGCCTCCGAGCTGAAACCTGTTGATTCCCGGTGATAGCGAAACGACCTTATTGCGGTTGACCGACCAGTTGGCGTTGACATCCCAGGAGAAATCTTTGGTGGAGACCGCGGTTCCCGAAACCGTAAATTCCAATCCTCTGTTTTGGATCTCGCCGGCATTTACAACGGCCCTGGTATAGCCCGTTTCCACAGGTACTGCTGCCTCAAAAATCTGGTTTACCGAAGAAGAGCGGTAAGCAGTAGCATCAAAGGTAAGCCGTCCGTTGAAGAACTTCAGATCTATTCCCAGCTCTGCTGAAGTGGTTTCCTCCGGCTTCAGGTTGGGGTCTTTTAGTTTGGTGTCCATAGCGACCCAGGAGTTGCCCAGGAAATTTCCTCCATAGTTGAATGCGGAGTTCAGGTTATTTGGACTTGTGGCATTACCTACCTTGGCTATCGAGGCCCTGAACTTTCCAAAGGTTAAAATCTCTTTAGGCACTTTAAACAACTCAGACAACACTAAACTTCCACTTACCGAAGGATAGAAAAATGACCAGTTTGATCTTGGAAGAGTGGAAGACCAGTCATTTCTGCCTGTTACATCCACAAATAAATAATCGTTATAGCCAAACGTCGCAGTACCGAAAACGGAATTGACGATGTACCTGTCCAGTTGCTCGGAGGCCAGCGGGGTTACCGAGGTGTTGCTGATGCTGATCATGTCATGCACCGCAAGCGCGGTACTTCTTGCCTCGGTCCTGTAGTTTTTACCAGTCCGGATGTTGCCGCCCAAGTTTGCAGAAACAGAAAACTTGGAGATCTTTTTAGCATACATCAATAAGCCTTCTGTGTTCCAGTTTTGATTGTTCTGGGTAAACTCAGAATAAGACCCCGTTTTGGAAATCGCACCTCCTTTTTCCGTAAAGGTATAGCCGGTCCCAAAATTCATATCCGAAGCAATCTGAGACCTGAACTTTAAATCTTTGGTGATGCCCAGAGTGGCAGTTACTCCGCCTATTAAGCGATTTTTCCGGTCATTGTTTGAATTTTCATTAATCGACCAGTATGGATTTTCGTATCCGCCCCTGTTGGTATAGGCAAACGAATTTCCGTTCGCATCTTCCCATGGACTCAGGTCTGAAGGGCTTACGCTCCTGATCATAAAAATATAAGCGTTCATCGGACTATTGCTGTCCATGTTCCGGTATGTCCTGTTTTGAACGTCTTCATTTGCGTATTGCAAACGGGTTTCCACTTTAAGGTAGGGCTTAAAATTCTTTGAAGCGTTGAGCGCAAAATTGTGCTTGTTAACAATGTTTTGCTTTTGGAGCACATCATTCCCATCTGTAAAAGTATAGGACATCCGTATGGATGAGGTCTCATCAGCTTTACTCAGTGCAATGTTCTGTGTGCCCGTTAGTGTAGAATGATAAAGATCTTTAACGTTGTCAGGCTGAGGGACGTAACCGCGCACTACTCCAGCATAACTGGCATAGGGCTGTCCAAGCAGGGGGGCTCCCCATGAACGGTCGGTTTTTCCCATAATGTATACACCCAGGGCCGGGTCGATATTGTTCAGGTCCTGAACATACCTTCCGGCGTTGCCCTCTCCATAAACATTTTGATAGGCAGGGAGCTCGGTAATGGCACTTGCCATAAAGTTTGAGTTTACACTGATGCCAAAATTTTTACCCGCCTTCCCTTTTTTGGTAGTGACCAATATGGCACCATTGGCGGCCATCGAACCGTACAATGCCGCAGCATTTGGCCCCTTGAGTACCTCCATACTTTCGATGTCATCCGGGTTCAGCACGCTGGCCCCGCTTCCATAATCCAGGTTTCCACGCTGGCCGGACGAGTTGTCTATCGGTATACCGTCCACAACCCAAAGCGGTTCATTGTTTCCTGTCAGGGAATTGACCCCACGCAGTACTACCCGGGTAGAGCCTGTGGGTTGTCCGCTAGTCGTGATCTGAAGACCAGCGACCTTTCCGCTCAGCATATTGATGATGTTCGGATCCCTGGCCTCGGTCATTTCGCCCACATCCACTTTCTGCCTGGCATAGCCCAGGGATTTCGATTCCCTTGAAATCCCCAAAGCGGTCACGACCACCTCGTTGAGGCTGGAAGCATCCTGCAGTAAATTAATGGTCAGGTTTTGTTTGCCGTCAACTGATATGGTCTGAGGCTTATAACCGATGTAAGCAACGATCAGAACAGCGGAACTAGTGTTGGGCACACTGATGCTAAACGCTCCGTCTCCGTCGGTGGCTACCCTGGTTGTTGATTCTTTCAGGGAAACAGATGCTCCCGGCAGACCTTTACCGGTTTCATCCAGAACTCTTCCCTTTATGATGTTCTGTGCATAAGCCGGAAAGGCCATACAGCAAGCCATCATAAGCATGAGTAAGGTTGATTTCATATTCGTTTGTATTTGGTTTAATTGCTATTCGCAGAACCAAAATTGGCCTGCTGCGATTAAAAAAAACATAACAAACGATTAATGAACCGCCATAAGTGCTCATTTTATCAATAAATATTTAAACTATCCTGAGATTAAGCAGTCTGCGCTCAGATATCGTTCAGATTGGAGCCGAGTACATCACTAAAGCGCTTTGTAAAGTCATCGCCATAAAGGAGTTTGTACTCCTTGCAAAAATTCTCATAGGTATTCCTGGATTGAGAATGCTTGCCCAGGTGTACCAACGCCTTGCATTTGACCGTCATTGCCTCTTCGTTGACAGAATCAAAGTAGAAGACATAATTGGCCACTTCAATCAGGAGCTCGGGATCTTCCTGGATCTGGACAGACCGGGCAAAATGGAGATAGGCATCGATAATCTCATTGGATATTTCCGATTTGAACGGATCCATCCATTCGTAAGCCGTTGTCGAAAGAAAGCTTCCTCTTTTTATAATCCTGACCAGTTTTCCGATCCTATCCCTGCTGATTTCCTTTTTAGAATTGACAATGTTAAAATATTCCTGGTAATCCACATAGGCGGCCTTGTCCTTGAAATTGATGCGCCAGTACCCCGTCTCCATAGATATTTCGCAATCATCGACCTTCTCCAGAATACTTTTCAGCTTGGCTATATTTACTGACCTGTTATTTCTCGCGCTTTCTACAGACTTGTCCATCCAGAGCAGCTCTTTGAAGTTATCCGAGCTGATGCCCCGCTCCCACCTGATGGTATACAGGAGTATGACCAGGAAAAGTTCTCTGATCAGCGGGGTAAATTGCTTGGTGATCTCCGTTCCGGAACGGTCAAAGACCTGCATGTCCCCAAAAAGGAAAACAGAATTTCTATGTACAGCCGGTAAATCCGCAACAGCTGGCTCCGTTTGCCCGGGCACCCTGACATCTCCTGGAGGCAGGATCACTGCAGCCGGTTTAAGCCGTCTGTACAACAACACCACAATGCCAATGAGCAGCAAAGCCAATGCTGCGATATATAAATAGCCAAAACTTTTGGCGGGCATTTCGGCCACAAGATGCGCAATTGGAGCGCTATAAAGACTGTAAATGCTGTAATTGGTCCTGCCCTTATCATCGGTAAACAAGGTCACGGCCAGAAAGCGCTTGCTTTCCGGACAGTAATAGAGGTCCGCAAAAGAGCTGATGTCATGAAACAAATAGGGTATCTGGCTGCCCAGTCTTTTAAACTCTGGTTTGTCCAGTGAACCCTCAACCAGCTGAATATTTGACTTGTACTTGTGCTTTGGAAATACAAGTCCATAATAGGTTTTTTCTTTTTCGTTGACGACTAGCGAATTCGCGAATACAAAATCCTCTCCGGTGATCTTCAGGTCATATATCTTTCTGATGGTGTTTTTGCCAGCATCAAAATACAACAGGTCATATAAATTCCTGGGGTTCAGCATTTGCTGTCCGGTAGAACTGCCATAGCCACCAAGCAGATAGGCGCCATGACCGGAACTTCCCAGCGCAGCAAGATAGCGGGGAACAAGTGTATCTCCGGAAACCTTTATTTTCTGCCAGGAATCCGTTGGAAAATGATAGCGTTCGATCTGGTTCTTATAGACGAAATGACCATAACCGCCAAAAATGTACAACGATGTATCTTCCGGCAAATAAAACTTGTTCAAATGCCAGAAATAGGTGACCTCAGTAACCGCAAAATTCTTCGACCAGCTCCTTTTTACGGTATCAAAAAGACTTACTTTCCGCTGATCATAATAGAAATTGATCAATTTGCCCTTTTCATTGTCGTACAGGGATTGATTTCCCCGCATCAGGTTCTGTCTGCCGGAGGTGTATTTCACAGTATCAAGTCGCTCGGCTTTGACCCGGTACCTCACCAGGGAATCAGGCCCAACTATAAACAAAATCTCCTCTTTTTTATCAAAGGCGATGCTGAGCTGCCCCTCCATATACCCGGCACCAACCAGTTGCCAGTCGTAATGCAGCTTTTTGATCCACAAAGGATTCAACACTGAAGCAGATTGCCCGTTTATTTTTTCAGTTGCCTCCGAACCCTGAAATTCATCAAGAGGCCACAAGTATTTTTTTGTGCCCTGTTCATAAATACCGATATTTCTTATCTTCATCGGCGGCACGTCATTGGTTTTAAAACCAAGATATTCATTGGTTCCAAATAGCACCTTAAAACAATCCTTCCTTTTTACATCGATCCGGGTTGAAGCGGTATAAGTTCCTGAAGAAACCCGCAGCGTTTTGCGTTCAAAATCAAAACTGAACTTTACCTTATTCCAGTTCCTGAACAGGACATCTTTAGAGATGTTAAAAGCGATGTTGGAAAACCGGTCGCCGATAATGATTTTAAAATGCTGTTTTTCTTCCAGCTTTTTGTCATAAATAAAATCAATGTTCTGATTGTTGCTGCCTACAAACCGGGCAATATAACCAAAATAATCACTGCGTCCCGGAAGGAACGACAGGTCAAATTCAATCTCAAAACCTTTCTCAAAGCACAAAGTTTTACCAGGGCTCAGGTCCAGTCCCGTTCTCTGGTCCTGAACCACTTCATGACTATAAAAGCCCAGGCCATAAGACTGCCCGGACGCCCTGCCAAATGTGATTAAGGATAAAAGAAGTATAACAGACAGAATGTGTCTCATTTTATGTACCGGTCGCGATTGGTTAATTGGCACTAAGATATAAAAAGTCCGGCATTGTGTTTCATCTGAGTTGGCCCATAACCTTAAAATTCGGGATTGCGGAACCTCAGCGCACAATAACAATTATTAGCCGCTTCAAATTAAGCACCCAACAAAAAAACGAATGTACTAAGAGCAGGCATAGGATTTGTCCTTCTTCAGGACAAGGTCCAGCCTGCGAATAGTATATCCGTTTTTTTCCCTTAAGCGAGATACAAACTAATCCACTACCGCCCTGAACATCAGCGCAGCTGCAGTCAGATTAGTCCTGCTGTCAATCAATATCGCAGCACCATTGGCTTTATTTTCAGTATACAGATCAAACGCAAGCGCATCCGCAGTTTTCAATACCACACGGCCAATGTCGTTGAGTTTAAAATCAAACGCATCCTGTTTTTCCAAAGTGTTGATGTCGACTTTATAGACGATCTCCCGGATCTTACATTTGGTTATCTTGCTGTTATGCTGCAATAAATAAGTAATGCTTTCATCCAGCGGGCGGGCATCCATCCAGCACACATCAGCCTCTATCAGCTGAGAGTTCAAAGGAAGGTGATCAGAGTTCACCAGTACATCACCCCTGCTGATGTCAATATTGTCTTTCAAATGGAGCGTAACCGACTGACCTGCATGCGCTTCCGCAGGGTGCTGGTCAAAGATCTCGATACGGTCAATCACCGAGCTCGTACCTGACGGCAAAACCGTAACCCGGTCATTTACATTGAATGAACCGCTAAGGATCCTTCCGGCATATCCGCGGTAATCGTGCAGCTCGTCTGTTTGCGGCCTCACCACCCATTGCACCGGCATACGGGCAAGGTTATACCTGGGTCCTGATTCCACATCTACAGTCTCCAGAAAATGCAACAAACTGCGTCCCTTATACCAGGGCATGTGTTCAGATTCATTCACCACATTATCTCCTTTCAAAGCACTAACCGGTATAAAGGTTACATCTTTCAAATTCAGATCAGCAGCAAGTGCTTTATATTTATCAGTGATGGCAGTATACACCGTCTCACTGTAATCCACCATATCCATTTTATTCAAACATACCACCACATGCTCCAAACCCAGTAGCGATACCAGGTAAGAATGCCTGATGGTCTGTTCAACCACACCATTTCGGGCATCGATCAATAAGATAGCCAGCTTCGCTGTAGAAGCACCCGTCACCATATTACGGGTATACTGGATATGTCCCGGGGTATCAGCAATGATAAATTTGCGCTTATCCGTCTGGAAATACTTGTAAGCCACATCGATCGTAATTCCCTGCTCACGCTCCGCCCTCAGGCCATCCGTTAAAATCGCCAGATCGATAGACCCATCATCATTCTTGCGGTTGCTGGACTGCAAAGCCTCCAGCTGATCCGCCAAAATAGAATCCGTATCGTACAACAACCTGCCTATCAGCGTACTCTTGCCATCATCAACACTTCCGGCAGTAAAAAATTTAAGTATATTCATTAAAAGTATCCTCCTTTTTTGCGGTCTTCCATAGCAGCTTCCGAAACTTTATCGTCCATGCGGGCTCCGCGTTCACTAATTTTTGATGCGCTGATCTCAGCGATAATGTCATCCAGCTGATCAGCATCCGATTCAACCGCAGCAGTACAGCTCATGTCCCCCACTGTGCGGAACCTTACCATTTTATGTTCTACGATGTCCTCATCATCCATGTTCAAGAATGGAGATGCCGCCATCAGCTGTCCGTTACGGGTGATCACATCCCGGTTGTGTGCAAAATAGATAGAAGGCAATTCAATTTTTTCCCTCTTGATGTAGTTCCAAACGTCCAGTTCCGTCCAGTTGCTGATCGGGAATACCCGCACGTTTTCACCTTTATGGATCTTACCGTTGTAGATGTTCCAAAGCTCAGGTCGCTGGCGTTTAGGATCCCACTGTCCGAATTCATCCCTTACAGAAAAGATCCGCTCCTTGGCGCGTGCTTTTTCCTCATCTCTGCGGGCACCTCCAATACAGGCATCAAATTTATGCAGCGCAATCGTATCCAACAAAGTCACCGTCTGCAAAGCATTTCTACTCGCATTTTTGCCAGTTTGCTCCACCACCTTGCCCTGATCAATAGAATCCTGAACATGACCTATGATCAGTTTTTCACCGATACGCGCCACCATCTTATCCCTGTAAGTGATGGTTTCCTCAAAATTGTGCCCGGTATCAATGTGTACCAAAGGAAAAGGAAATTTACCAGGTCTGAATGCCTTTTCAGCAAGCCTTACCAAAGTGATCGAATCTTTACCACCCGAAAACAACAGGGCCGGTTTTTCAAACTGCCCCGCTACCTCACGCATAATGTGAATCGCCTCGGCCTCTAATTCGTCTAAATAATCTAAATTATACTTACTCATTTTCTGTTTTGCAATTACGTTGTGGCATGTAAACCACATTCCTTTTTCGACTGATCTTCCCACCACCAGCGGCCCGCCCTGAAGTCTTCACCTTCCCTCACTGCCCTGGTGCAAGGCGCACATCCAATACTTGGAAAACCCTTGTCATGTAATGTATTGTAAACGATATTGTTCTTTTTAATGTAAGCCTTCACTTCATCCAGCGACCAGTAGAAGATCGGGTGAAACTTGACCATCTGATTTTGCTCATCCCATTCCAGATCCGTCATATCATGCCGGTTCAGGGATTGTTCTGACCTGATGCCTGTGACCCAAAGCTTATTACCGTTCAAAGCTCTTTTTAACGGCTCAACCTTACGGATCCCACAGCATTCCTTCCTGTTTTCCACAGACTCATAAAAACTGCTCGGGCCTTTTTTGTTGACCATAGCCTGTACCGCCTCCGCCTGCGGGAAATAAGCTTTGATCGGTTTGTTATAAATTTCAAGCGTCCGGTTCCAAACATAGTAAGTTTCCGGAAACAACCTTCCTGTTTCGAGTGTAAAAACCTCAATAGGAATATCATTTGCAAAGATCATGTGTGTGATCACCTGATCCTCCCAGCCAAAACTTGTTGAAAAAACGATCTGTCCAGGGTATTGGGCTGCGAAATGTTTTAACGCATCAACCGGGTCAAGTCCTCTTATTTTTTCTGCTATTTCTTCCAATTTCTCCTTCATGACTATATTATTTTGAGGATAAAGTTTATAATACTGCGCAGGCTCACCAAAATTACGAGAATACCTACTGAAACCATAATGGTTTTCGCAGAGATCTTATTGGACACCTTCGCAGCTATCGGCGACGCCAGCGCACTGCCGATCACCAGACCTGCTACCGCTTCCCAGTGTGCGCCGTTCAGCATGGTGATGAAGGTCAGTGAGCTCATCAGCGCCACAAAAAACCGGGTGATCTTTACCGTTCCCAGAGAGAACCTGGCATTTCTGCCCCCGGCGATCAGGCTTGACAATACAATAGAACCCCAGCCACCGCCACCTACAGCATCTACAAAACCACCAAACAATCCCAGTAAAGAGATCTTCTTGATCTTTCCGTTCTTGCCGGTTCTTTTTACTTTAGACTGGTAAGCTTTGGAAAGGATCACAAAACCCAGTATCAATGTATATAAAGACACCACAGGCTTGGTATATGCGCTATAATGCTCCAGCGATGACAATAAATAAGCTCCGGTAACCGCACCCGCGATACCCGGGATGAGCAGCAACCTGAACAGCTTCCAGTTTACATTGCCAAAGCGGTAATGCATCCAGCCCGCTATCCCATTGCTCAATATCTCTGATAAATGCACCCCCATACTTGCTGAAGCAGGCGGAACACCCATTGCCAGCGAGAAAGAAGTGGAAGTGACACCATAAGACATGCCTATGGCTCCATCTATCATGGAGAAAATGAACCCGCCCAGCAAAAACCAATAGAAAATCGGGTTCAGGTTCTCCACATAAGCCTGAAATTCAGGCTCCTTATGCCAAAAAGCAGTCACCACTATAGCTCCAGAAAACACAATTGCCAGCCAGATCAGCCACTTTAAATTCACTCTTTTTGTATTATCGGGCTTAATGGCTATAACAGCGTTTTCAGCAGCAGCGCCTCCTACCAGCAGTGATGTCACCTCGTTCAGCTTCTTCACTTTTGAAGCAAAATCACCATTAAGGGTATTTCTCAAAACCTCCATTTGCTGAAGGGTATCGTTCAATTCGTTTGGCAGACTGTCAGTTAAGACTTCTTTCAGTCTTTTCGCTATCGTTGGAGATTTACCGTTGGTAGAAATGGCAATTTTCAAATCTCCCTTTTTCACCACCGAACCCAGATAGAAATTGCACAGGTCAGGTTTATCTGCAAAATTTGCCAGTAAGTTACGTTCACTTGCCAGCAGTCTGATCTCGTCGTTCAGTACGGTATTGTTTGTGGCAGCCACAACAAGGTCCACCCCATCCAGATCAGACGGTTCAAATGCTTTCTGAACGACTTTTACACTTTCATAACCACCGGCCAGCTTCGCGAGTTCCGGCAAAATCTCCAGCCCTATGACCGTCACCCTGGCTTCAGGGCTGTTGCTCAGCAAGGCCGATAACTTCTCCAGACCTATTGGTCCTGCACCTATGAGTACAGTTTGTATGGTGTTCAATTTTATGAAGACAGGAAATAACTGGTTGCCTTCCATAAAAACTACAATTCTTCTTTAAGTGCCTCGTAGAAATCCCTGATCGGCTGAAAGGAAGGATGCAATGACACAACCTGTCCGAAAACCAGCAAAGCCGGAGCCTCAATACCCTTTTCCTCAACCACCTCCACTATGGTATCCACTACCCCTACGGCCAGTTTCTCATTTTCAGTAGAGCCGCTTTGTATGGCAGCGACAGGCAATAGCCCCTTGCCTTCGTTTTGAAACAGCTTTACGATCTCTTTCAGTTTACCCAGGCCCATCAATACCACTACAGTAGCTTTTGACCGGGCAGCTTCATACAGATCATTGGAGATCTTGCCTGAAACCGTAGTACCGGTCACCACCCAAAAGCTTTCACTCAGGCCCCGGTGTGTTACAGGGATCTGCTGTAAGCCGGGTACGGAAATAGAACTTGACAAACCTGGTATTACCGTTGCTGGAATACTATATCCCGCAGCAAAATCCAACTCCTCATAGCCCCTTCCAAATACAAACGGATCACCACCCTTCAGGCGCACTACATGCCCATAGTTGAGCGCGTAATCGATCATCAGTCTGTTTATTGCATCCTGACCATAAGAATGTTCGCCGGACCTTTTACCTACATATACTTTTATGGCATTTGGCCCTGCGTAATCCAGCACGCCCTCATTCACCAAAGCATCATATAAGATCACATCTGCATTTTTCAATGCATTGGCACCTTTCACGGTGATCAGTTCAGGATCACCCGGACCAGCGCCTACCAGCGTGATCCTTGGTTCCTTCCTGCCTATTTTTTTATCAATCATGACACTTTTTCCGCTCTCGCAGTTTTTATACCATTGTAAAACTCTTCCAAAGATGCCAGGTATGCCGTAGCAAATTCTTCAGAAGGCTCATGTTTATTGATCTCCAGTACCAGATCAGCAAATGAACTTTCCAGTTGTACCTCTCCTGTTTGTACATAGTGATTGTCAAACTCACGGATGATACCGATTTGAGTACTGCTGTTCACTCCTTTATCCAAAAGCAATGCTTTAGCAGCGCTTACATATACTGCATAGGTATGATAAATTGAATCCGCCCAGGCACCGGCTTCATAAGATGCCCTTGCCCAGCTCAATTTTTCTTCAGATTCTAACAATAAGGTAGCCACAAGGTCAATCACCACACCCGCACATTCTCCAACACCGATGGCAGTTACAAAAGTTTCCTCATGGCCCCAGTCTACAAACTCCTCATCCTTCAGGTTGGTCAGGTCAGCCAGTGGTTTCAACAACTGATAGAAATAATCTTTAGTCTGCCTGTCGTAATACGCATGAAAGTTCTCGCCATCGGCGACATTGGCTGCAAAATCATTTAGCAGCACCCTTAATACATCAGTTGCACGTTTAGACGGGGCTTTAATCACCCTTTCCGCTACCCGGCCCTCACCATCGCCAACAGTACCACCGCCCAGCATCACCTGCACCGCAGGTACGACCTTGCCATTGGCCTTTACAGAGCTCCCGTGAAAACCGATCTCGGCCAAACCATGCTGTCCGCAAGAGTTCATACAGCCGCTTATTTTTATATTGAGTTGTTTTTCATGAACCAGCTCAGGATATTCATCGTAGATCACGTCTTCCAGTGCCACAGAAAGTGACATCGAATTTGATATTCCAAGGTTACAGGTATCTGTGCCCGGGCAGGTGGTCACATCGGCCACACTGTCAAAACCCGCTTTAGCAAAACCCAGCTCTTTCAATGCAACAAATAAACCTGGCAGACCAGCTTCCCTGGCAAACTTCAGCATCAGACCCTGATTTTGGGTGATCCTGATCTCGTCAGCCACATACGGGCTAATCGCCGCCACCAACTTACGAGCCTCTTCTGTAGGAATATCGCCCTTGGTTACCTTAATATATACCGCAAAAAAACCTTCCTGTTTCTGCGGAACCACATTGGTGGCTCTCCACACTTTATAATCCAGACTATTGACCACCTCATCCAGTACCGGATATTCAATAGCCTCAGGAACTGAGGGCTGCGCCACAGTGTCGCGGTCTATTTTAAAAGATTTTACTTTATTTGCTACACGTTCCTCTTCTATCAGTCTCAATACCTCATCCAGTCCCAGTTTTTGAATCAAGTACTTCAGGCGCGCCTTATTACGGTTTGTTCTTTCACCATAGCGGTCAAACACCCGTAGCATCGCCTCCGCATATGGAATGATCTGGTCTTCATGCAAAAACTCATGAACCAGGTTAGCCAAAAAAGGCTGTGCACCCAGGCCGCCGCCCAGCATCACCTTAAAACCACGTTCACCTTTGTCATTGATCTTTGGAATAAATCCAAGATCATGTATATAGCTGAAAGCTGAATCGTTCTCATCAGAAGAGAAAGAAAATTTAATTTTCCTGCCCATTTCCTGGCAGATCGGATTCCTTAGAAAATAGCTGAAAAATGCATGCGCATAAGGGGACACATCAAAAGGTTCATTCGGGTTGATGCCAGAATCAGGTGAAGAAGTGACGTTCCTGACCGTATTTCCGCAAGCCTCGCGAATGGTCACATCATCCTGCTCCAGTTCTTCCCATAGCTCAGGAGTTCTGTCCAGACTTACATAGTGGATCTGGATGTCCTGACGGGTGGTCAGGTGCAGGTTCCTGCTCGCGTATTTATCAGATACGTCAGAGATGCGCAGGATCTGTTTGAAAGTTACCTTACCGAAAGGTAGCTTGATCCGGATCATCTGAACCCCCGGCTGTCTTTGGCCATAGATGCCGCGCGCAAGACGCAGACTTCTGAATTTCTCATCATGGATCTTACCTTCGCGAAATTCCCTGATCTTTTTTTCCAGATCTATGATGTCTTTTTCGACAATAGGATTCTCTAACTCTGTTCTAAAGCTTTGCATGTCAATTGGTTATTTTAAAAAAAGCCTCTCCGTTTTTTGGACCGAAGAAGCTTTAAATATTTAATTTCAACAGTCTGCAGGATTACCAGTACATGCAATGCACATTCGGGTAGGTCAGTCTGTTGATTGTTTTGTTCATAAAGCAAATATATAAAGTATAGGGACTTAGTAGTATATTAATAATGTCAAATTATTATAACTCACTAAAATACAGATATTTATTTTATAATACAGAATGATTCTATTGTTTTTTAAAAGCATCAAAAGAGGCGCCATTAATGAAGCTCCGGCAATGTCTTTCACAAAGAAAATGTACAGGTGGTCCGCAGCCTGGCAAACAGTCAGGCTGGAGGGCCTTAGCCCCTGAGGTGCCAGCTTTTTGGTTTCGTAAATGCCCTCAATCCCTGATGTGACAATGTAGCCCCTATGCCTGAATGCTTCCTGCCGCTCCATGGAAGTCCTGCACTTACCCGGTCACAACAGTTCCAGTACCCTGTACCGGAATCTATCTGTGCAAGAATTTGTCTGGCCCGGTCCATGCTTTCGGAATAAACAGAAGCAGTAAGGCCATATGCCGTGTCCTGCATCAGTTTTATAGCCTCCTGATCATTCTTTACCTTCATGATGCCTATAATAGGACCAAAGCTCTCCTCCTTCATCACTTTCATGCTGTGATCTACACTGGTCAGAACAGTAGGTTCAAAATAATTCCCTTTACCTTCAATGATGTTCCCCCCTGTTAGCAATGTTGCCTGTTTCTGAAGCGCATCCTTCACCTGATTTTCCAGCAAGCCAGGCTGCTCTTTCCTGGTTAAAGCCCCTATATAAACCCCCTCCTCATTTGGCAGACCAATTTTCCATGATTTGACCTCCTTTACAAAAGCGTCGACATATTTATCATATACTTTTTCATGGACATAAATCCGTTCCACAGAACAGCAGCTTTGACCATTGTTATAAAATGCCCCGTCAGCAGTTCCCGCAGCAATACCTGCGATATCCTTTACATCATCAGTCACATACAGGGGATCTTTCCCTCCCAATTCCAGCTGGCAGGGAACCATCTTAGGTGCCACACGTTCATAGATGTATTTACCGGTCTGGTAAGATCCCGTGAAAAAGTACCCGTTAAAATTCATGTAAAGTAAATGCGCACCAGTTTCTTTAGCGCCGACGGCAACCTTAAATACATCAGCGGGAACCCCGGCACGATTGAGCAGTTTTTCGATCTCAAGTCCTGTTAGTGTGGCGTACTCAGACGGTTTATACATCACGGCATTACCCGCAAGTAAGGCCGGAATAAAAACATTTACTCCAACCAGATAAGGGTAATTCCAGGCGGAGATATTACAGACGACTCCCAAAGGTTCGTAAGAAATCAATTCCTTTAAATCTGGTCCGTCAGTCACAATTTCATCAGAAAGATATTGTACCGCATGATCCAGCATCCATCGGATCCTTGCTCTCGCACCATTGATTTCATTTCGTGATTGCTGCAGTGGTTTACCTACCTCCTCAGTCAGAATCCGGGCAAGATGCGCTATTTCCTCATCCAGCAACCGATAACATTTTTCGATGACCGCAATGCGTTCATCCAGACTTCTGGATGCCCATGCCACCTGTCCGGATTTAAGCAACAGGTATTTATGTGCCAGCGATTTGCTGTCATCTTCATTTACTGTTACAATAATTTCTCCTGAAGCCGGGTTTACAATATTCATCATTTATAATTTATAACTTCCTTATTAAATTGTTCTTTAACCTAGAGTGCCTTTAAATAAAGCTGTTTAAAATCTGATCTGCTCACCGGCTTAGGATTATTCGGATGCGCGAAATCTGCAAAGGCAAGGTCTGAAAGGGTCTCTATGTGTTCTTCTTTTACCCCAATATCCCTTAAATGATGCGGAATATTCACCTGGGTATTCAGATCAAAAAGATATTTCACCACTGCTTTGCCCGTTTCTTCTTTCAGCTCCAGTGTCCTGGAAATCCTGCGAAATTTGTCCTCAAAGCCTGAAATATTAAATTCCATGCCATAAGGCAGATTGACCGCATTGGCCAGTCCATGGTGTGTATCCAGCAAAGAAGAAAGCGGATGCGCAAGCGAATGCACAACACCAAGTCCTTTCTGAAATGCGATAGCGCCCATCATAGAAGCCATCAGCATTTTGCTCCTGCTCTCCAGATCAGGTTTGTTGGTGGCCTGTACCAGCGAATCTTTGATGAGCGCTATTCCTTCCAGCGCGATCCCGTCACACAGCGGGTGCGGATTTTTAGCCAGAAATGCTTCCATATTGTGCGTAAGGGCATCCATACCGGTAGCGGCAGTAATAAAAGCCGGAAGATCCATAGTCAATGCAGGATCTGCAAATACAATCTTTGCCATCAGCCTGGGCGAAAAAAGTATTTTCTTTTGATGGGTTTCATCATCTGCGATGATTGCACTCCTGCCGACCTCGCTTCCTGTACCTGATGTCGTAGGAACCGTAATGAAATGGGGAACATCATTGGTGACATAAATATCGCCGCCAATAAGGTCGTCATATTTAAAAAGGTCTTCACGGTGATTGACGCGCAATACAATTGCCCTGGCGACATCCAGTGCGGCACCACCGCCTATACCAATTATGCTGTCTCTTGAAGTACCATCCCAGACATCAGCACCTTTATACACGTCACTTTTTACCGGATTCTTATGGATCTCACTGAATACCTCTGCTGAAATCTGATGCTGCTCCAGGTCTGATACGATCGCTTTAAAAAATGGTAATGCGGCAATTGTCGGATCCGTTACGATCATAGGCCGCTTCAGGCCGTGTTGTTGTAAATATGCAGGCAATTCTTTAATCGCTCCTGCCCCAAACCGAATTGTAGTGGGAAAATTATACTGATAAACCCTATCAAATGTCATATCCTTTTTTCACTTAAATAATTTCAAAGTATCTCTTAAATTCCCAGTCGGTGACCACTTTCGCGTATTGCCGCCACTCCCATTCCCTGGTCAGCGTAAAATGCTCGACAAACGCTTCACCAAACAGCTCTCTGGCTACAGCAGAACCTTTCATCCGCTGGGTTGCTTCATGGAGATTCCCCGGCAATACCCCATTAGAGATGTCGCGATAGCCATTGCCTTCAGTAGCGGCCTTTTCCAGCTTCATGTTGTTCCTGATCCCATACAATCCTGCTGCCAGGCAGGCAGATAAGGCCAGATAAGGATTGGTATCAGAACCCACAACCCGTGTTTCCAGCCTTGTTGCTTTAGGATTACCCGGCAGGGCGCGGAGCGCAACTGTTCTGTTGTCTATACCCCAGGTCAGCGTTGTCGGTGCCCAGGCTCCTTCTACCAGACGCTTATAGCTATTAATAGTAGGTGCGATCATCGGCAGAATATGCGGCAGGCAATAAAGCTGCCCTGCAATATAGCTTTTCATCAAACTGCTCATCCGGCGTTCATCCGTTTCATCATAAAAGAGATTATTTTTCGCGTCCGGATCCCATAAACTCTGATGCACATGCCCGCTGCAGCCCGGCAGGTTTTCACTGATCTTGGCCATAAAAGTAGCCATGACACCATGTTTATAGGCAATTTCCTTTACAGCTGTTTTAAATAAAGCTGCCTGATCTGCAGCCTGCAAAACAGGTGCATATTTAATGGCCGCCTCATAAACCCCCGGACCTGTTTCCGTATGCAGTCCTTCTATAGGTACCCCAAACTTACAGAGCTGATCAAATAAATCGCTCATGTATTCATTTTTCAGACTGCTGCGCAAAATGGAATATCCGAACATTCCCGGACTCAGCGGGGTTAAGTTCTGAAAGTTTTTCTGATGTGCGGTTTCGGGAGTTTCCGCAAAATTGAACCATTCGAATTCCTGTGAAAAGTACGGAAAGAACCCAGCCTGCTGCGTGTCTGACAATACTTTCCTAAGCAATTGCCGGGGGCAAACTACACCTGCCTTATCCTGCTCATCCATAAAATCTCCGAGAAAGAAAGGGATGTCATTTTCCCAGGGAATTTTGCGAAAGGTTTCCAGATCCAGTTTCACCAGGGCATCAGGATAACCAGTATGCCAGCCTGTAAACTTTACATTGTCGTAGGCTGCATCACCCATATCCCAGCCGAAGGTTACATCACAAAAACCCAGTCTGCCCGCAGCTATAGAGGAAAACTTCTCGGCTGAAATGTATTTGCCGCGCAGTACCCCATCAATATCTGTAACCGCCACTTTGACTTTACCTGAGGGGTGGTGCTTTACATAGTCTAAAATTTCCTGTGTGGTCATGAATCAGATCTTTTAAAAATTCTGTACAACAAAAAGGTGATCAGTAAAATGGAGAAATAGATCAGCCCGAGCTTTACGTTAAAAATAAGCATTGCAATGATAGATACAGTTGCAATGATCAATGAGATGATGGGAAATGCAGGGTAAAAAGGCACACGAAAAGGCCTTGGTAAATCCGGTTCCCGTTTTCTCAATATCAGGATAGAGATCATGGAAATGATATACAGCGTGAGTGCACCAAAAACCGATACAATGATGATCTCGGAAGTCTTTCCTGACAACAGGGCTAGTATACCGATGACCATATTGCCAATCAAGGCATTTGCAGGTGTATGAAAACGCGGAGAAATCTTACCTAAAAAAGAGGGCACATTGTGTACACGGCCCATCTCATAGGTGGAGCGGCCTGCGGCGAGGATCAATCCGTGAAAAGAGGCTACCAATCCGAACAGGCCTACTGTAATGAGCAGGTGATACATGAAGTGACTGCTGCCGGTTATTTTGGCCAGGGCAAGCGGCAGCGGCGAATCTGAAGTTTCTCCACCAACGCCATTTTTATAGACGATGGCCTCCCAACCTGCAATTCCCGTCGCTGTAAAAAAAATCAGGACACATAAAACTGCCAGTGTAAATATGGCCCATCCGAAACCTTTACTGATGTCTCTCTGTGGATTTTTTGTTTCTTCTGCTACATTGGCAATCCCTTCTATGCCCAGGAAAAACCAGATGGCAAAAGGTATGGCACCGAACACCCCTGTCCAGCCATTCGGCCAGGCATTGTGCGTCAGGTTGGTCATTTCGAATCTTGGCACTGCAATACCCGAGAACAGCAGCAACTCACCGACAGCAAATACTGTAACGATGACTTCAAACGAAGCTGCCGCCCTGACACCATAGACATTGAGTGCAGTGAATACAAAATAGATGGCTATTGCACTGGTTAGAATGGGTACCTGCGGGAAGAAAGCATTGAAATAAGCGCCAATGGCAAAAGCAATTGCCGGCGGCGCCAATATGAATTCAACGATTTGGGCAATACCGGCGATGAAACCGATATTTTGCCCCATTGCCTTGTTTGCATAATCAAATACCCCCCCTGCTTTGGGAATGGCACAGGCAAGCTCTGCATAGCTGAATGTAAATGTGACATACATCAGCATGATGGTTAATGTGGCGACAGCCATGCCGCCTGTACCTCCTTTTTCCAGTCCGAGATTCCAACCAAAATACATGCCTGAAATCACGTACCCTACTCCAAGCCCCCACAACATAAAGGGCGTTAGTGTCTTCTTTAAACCCTTGTTTTGTGACATTTGATTCGTATTTTTACCTACTTATAAATATAGGATAAAATACCAAAGTTCTTCCTTACAAATTCATGCCACCCGAGACTTCTATGCGCTGTCCGTTTATCCAGCGGGCATCTTCGGTACACAAGAATGCAACCACGCCACCGATATCGTCCGGCAAACCGACACGTCCCAGAGCGGTCAGGCTTGCGATATTCGCATTTACATCGTCATTATCTCTTACATGACCACCACCAAAGTCTGTCTCTATCGCTCCGGGAGCAACAACATTTGCGCCAATGCGTCTTGGGCCCAACTCTTTGGCAAGATACCTTGTGAGCACTTCAACGGCGCCTTTCATTGAACCGTAAGCGGAAGATCCCGGAAAAGAGAACCGCGCAAGTCCCGACGAGATATTGATGATGCGACCTCCGTCATTGATAATTGGCAATGATTTCTGAGTCAGAAAAAATACACCTTTGTAATGGATGTTTAAGGCGGTATCAAACTGCTCCTCTGTAGTTTCCGCAAAGGAAGCATAAAGCGCAGTTCCGGCATTGTTGATCAGGAAGTCAAAATGGTCTGTATTAAATGTGTTTGTTAAGGTCTCCTGCACCTTGATGATGAAGGCATCAAAACTGCTGATCTCGCCTGCGCTGAATTGAAGCGCTGCTGCTTTCTGTCCCAGCTGCTCAATTTCTGCGACAACCTGCTGCGCCTCATCATGTTTACTGTTGTAAGTCAGGATTACGTCGATTCCTCTTTTTGCCAGGCTTAAAGCCATATTTTTGCCGAGGCCACGGCTGCCGCCGGTTACCAAAGCTATTTTACTGTTATTTGTCATTGTAATTTTCTTTTAAATGATGAACAGGACAAATATCAGCAGCATTGGTGTCAGGAGGTTTGCGAACATCAATCCAATGTTTGCAAAAATCAAATCATTGCTGGTACAACAAGCGGGATAAGCCGCCCTTCACGACCTGAAGGCAACAGGGGTCAGTGCGGTCTGCTTCCGGAAGAAATTTGAAAAATGGGCAACCTCTTCAAATCCAAGGCAATAAGCAATTTCTGAAATGTTCCAGTCGGTCTGTTTCAAAAGGATCTTGGCTTCCTGCAAAACCCTGCCGCTAATGATGTCGGTAGTGGTTTTTCCGGTATGCTCTTTCAATACTTTATTGAGGTGGTTTACATGAACAGCGAGTCTTTCTGCATAATCTTTTGCCGTGCGCAACCCAATCTTCTGGTGCGGGGATTCTATAGGGAATTGTCTTTCCAAAAGCTCTATGAATAATGAGGACACACGTGCTGATGCCGTGTGCGAAGGATATAGTGCCGTTGCAGGCTGCAGCTTCTGTCCATAATGGATCAGCTCCAGTACATAATTGCGCAGCAGGTCATATTTGTAAGCATAATCTGAAGATAGCTCCTTATGCATTTTCTTGAAAATGAATGCGATGTCTTCTGCCTCCTCATCTGTAAGCTGGAAGACCGGATAACCCCCCGGCTGGTAGATGGGCAGCTGCTCCAGCTGGATGCCGCTTTTGTTCTGAACCAAAAAATCGGGAGTAAAAATGCAGAAATTGCCGGACTGGTTTTCATCCTGCGGCAGCCAGTTGTAGGGGATTTTTGGCGTAGCAAACAGCAGGCAGTTTTTTTCGATATCGATCACCTTGTCGGCATATTCGGCTCTATTGCGCCCGCTGATCATACTGATCTTATAATAAGCCCTCCGGTTATAAGGCATCACCATTTTATCTTTTTTCCTGGCCAGCAGCTCGTCCAGTTTAAATACATTGAAATGGCCTATTTCCTTATTGATCCCTTCGGGAATGAGCGAAGAGGTCTGCTGATAAAATTCTTCCAGTGAAGTTGTATCCATCGGGGTCCGGATTTGCAAAATTCAAATGTAAGCAAATATAAATTATTTGATCAGCATTTGCTCAAACGCAAGGCTGTCCCCGTTGAAAACGTTGAAATCTACCACATGGTTTATGCCTGAGATCTTTGCCTTGTCTGAATGCTGCCAAAAGTGCCAGCTGGCCATATTTACTTTCAACCTTGGCTGATGGTAATGCGCTACCCAGAGCGGATACTCGTCAAAATGGCCTTTCAGGTAATCATTGTAAAAGGAAAGACCTGTGTAAATGATGGGTTTTACGTTTGTTTTCTTTTCGATGTGTGTCAGAAATACCTGCAGTTCAATGCGCATTTTGGAAGCAGCAACTCCGTTTAACTCTTCTATATCTACTACTGGCGGTAAGTCTCCGACTTCAAACTTTACGGTCTGCAGGAAAAACCTGGCCTGCCATTCTCCTGATTTTTTAGGCTTGAAATAGTGATAGGCACCACAGGTAATCCCTGCCTTTGGCGCTTCACGCCAGTTGCGCTGGAAATAAGGATCTATGTTAAACATGCCCTCTGTCGCTTTGATAAAAGCAAATTTGATCCGGACATCATCATCTTCCATGGCTTTTACCTTTTTCCAGTCGATCTTGCCCTGGTAGTAAGAAACGTCTATGCCGTGTATGGTGTATCCTTTTGGTATGCGGATGTCAAAGCTGCTGTAAGTGCGGTAGTTTGGGTCCTCGCCGATGTCTTTGATCCAGCGCCAGCTGGAGGTAAAGCCTTTTATAATGTACCCATAATATAAGGGAGAGAACAACACAAGCAGCAGGGCTGCTATGGCAAATTTCCATTCGGGTGACAAGGCCTTTTTCTTTTTAACAGCCCGTTTTCTTGCAACTGGCTTTTTACGGGGCGCTGAGGCTGATGTGGCGTTTATAGTTTTTCGTTTTGCAGGCGGCATGATGGCTGCAAAAGTACAATTTTATAGCAAAAGTCCTTTAAGCTGTACAATTGCATAATCACCCTGATTGCCTATCGCCTTCATAATCTCCTCACGCATCTGTTTATTATTTACCTCTTTACCCTTTTTTGGCGGGGCAATCTTTTTTGTATCTACTGCCTGCTCGCTAATTTTTGTCGCAAACCAGCTTACATGCTCATGCGGTACGGCAACCCCAAGGATCATTCCGGGCAAGCCATTAAAAGACTCCGGACCGCCAGGAACATGAATCCGGTCGGTATAGAATGCAACTACATAGATGGAATCGAGCATAATCCCGTTTGCCCTCCGGCACTTGTAACCCGCAATTTCCCTGGTCTCTTCCGTTATTTTCCATCTGATCTTACGGATGGTATCTTTTACAAGATAAGTACGTTCATAAAATTCCTTCTGAATGGTACTTGTGCCATTTTTTACATCTGAAAAAATAATATTGAGCTGGTTGGCCATGGGGCTGTCATACCACCAGTGTACGTTTGTTTCAGCTGCAACAGGGGTAAAAAGCATGGTATTTCCATCAAAAGTCAAGGTGCTCTTCAGTTTTCTGAATTGAGGTTCGGTCCGCAAATAACGTTCATAATACGGCTTGTTCTCCAGCGTGTTTTTAGTCACTTTCTTTTTCACCAGGGCAAACATATTGGCTGTTCTTTCAAATTCTATTACCCCGCTTGTGATAAAATGCCTGTTTTGCGCATATATTGAATTCCCCGGGAAGGCAAAAAAGCATGCGATTAATATAAAGAGCTGTTTCATGATTGTTGCTTTTGAAGTGATTTGCCAAACTTTGTATAATCCCAGGTAAGTGAAAATATAAAATACCTTTTAATGGTCGTATTCCGGGATTCGATAAAACCACTTGTCGAACTGTCACGCCTGTATCCGGTATTCTGGTTGAGCAAGTCATTGCCGCGAAGGGTCAGCTTCAGGTTCTCTTCCTTCAGGAAAGACTTACCGATATAGGAATTGACCAGCAATTGCTCAAAACTACGGTCAAAGACCTTATTTTTTGCGTTATATTTATAATTAAGATCCGATCCTATAAAAAAGTTGTACGGCAGCTTGGTGTAAAAATTAAAACTGCTAAAAAAGCCTTTTGTATTGTTGTCCACTGATTGCAGCGAGGATGAACTGGCCGTATAATTTGGTCCTATGCTAAAGCCATATGAATAAGTCGTCTTGTTTTTCGCTATGTCGACCTGGGGTTTGTATTCTACATTACTGATCTTATTCAGCTTATTGTTGACATAATTAAAATAGGTACTTCCATTGATAGTGGTGCTAATATAAAGTATGAAATCAAGTTTTGTGGCATGCCCGTATACCTCTGCATAAACATTCCAGCTACTGGGGTTTTTACCCTTTAGATTGGAATATTGCAGCGTATTTATACCGGCCGAATCAGTGAGCCTGTTGCTGACAATGGCATTCATAGAAGTGCCGTAGCTGCCACGGAAATTAATCCCCTGATCGAGCGTAGGTTGATAAACCCTGTAATAATAGGAAAAACGGTTGTCAAATTGTGGTCTCAGCGCCGGATTACCCAAAGTGATGTTCAGCGGGTCAGAATTCTGCCTCAGCGGTTGCAGCTGGGCTAGATAAGGAGTTCTTGTGTTACCGGTATAGTCAAAAGACAAAGAAGCAGCCTTACTCAGCTGGTATCTGAAATTGGCAGCCGGCCGCCAGATTAAGAAATTCCGATTCAGCGCACCGCCTGCGAACAGATCCTTTTGCTCATACTCAGAATTGGTAATACTCGTGCTAGCATTTGCAAAAACTTTACCCGCACTGTAGCTCAGATTCAAACTATATATATTAGACAAGGTAATCAATCTGTACTCACTGCTAAAAGCAGAGTCCAGCTGATCGTAAACACTTGCAGAAGGACTGTTAAAAGACCTGCGGTCTTCGTCATTCATTCTTCTTGCAAAAGCATAGGTTGTAGAAACCGATAAAGCCTTTGTAATCACGTCAGTGTAGGAAAGAGATGTTGTAAACCCGTTATTCCTGGTTGCCGAAGGTTTATACTGGTCTATAGTATTCGTACTGTCAATTACACCCTGCTCATTAAAATAGTTTACATCCGATTTGAGATAACCCTTTCTATTTGCCTCACTATAATCAGTGTATACATTCAGAGACAGACTTCTTCCCTTCTTTTTCAGGCGCTTTATATAACTTGCGCTTAAAGTAACAGACAAACTTTCACTCTCGTCGTTATTAAGTACCTTGCTGGCATTCTGTAATATGCCGTTACCTCTGACCGTACTTCCTATATTAGAATCCTCATTGTTACTATTGGTCTTATAACCATTAAAATAGGCACTAAAATCAGAAGTTGAGTCCAGTTTGGAGGAAAAACTTCCATTGAAGCCCTGGTTAAGGGAATAGCTGTGAGATGTTCTGTCATCGGTGCTCCGGTTGAAATTTCCGGGCAGATTATTCTGGGTCAGGCTATTTCTTTCTCCGTCTGTGGTCAAAGCCCCTGCCTTATAGTTCATGTTAACAGAATGCTTATCCTGATTCCATTTACTGTCATAATGCGCCCCCGCATCACGCGCAAGCGGAATGCCATTACCACCGTAATCACCCTGGCTATAACCGCTTCCGAATTTATTATTATCCGCTCCGCTCAGCCCGACCTTACCTGTATTGCCAAGATTACCATAGGCAGAAAATTTTTGTTTAGGACTAAATTTATTGAACATGAGCTGTCCGTAGTAAAAATCATCAGTACCATAACCTCCTTCTGCTTTTCCAAAAAGCCCTTTCTTCTTATCTTCCAATAATACAATATTGATCGTTTTCACCTTAACTCCATCCTCTATGCCAGTCAGCTTGGCCTGCTCACTTTTCTGATCGTAAACCTGTACCTTACTCACCATATCGGCGCGGAGATTCTTTGTCACCAGTGCCGGATCATCACTAAAGAACTCTTCGCCGTCAACCAGAACCTTACTCACAGGTTCACCCTGAAAAATGATCACTCCGCTTTGATTGATCTTCATCCCCTGCAACTGTTTCAGCAAATCTTCTACTTTCGCATTTTTCTGGGTTGCGTAGGCTGCCGCATTGAACTCAGTAGTATCGCCTTTAATTTTTATGGCAACTACCCTGGCCTTGATGATCACCTCATTCAACAGTTTGGATTGCAGTATCATCCGGATACTTCCGAAGTTATACCGGGGCTTGGCTGCATCAAGCGTAAATTGCTCTACAAAATCCGCATAGTCCGGATAAGTGACCATAATCACGAATTTACCAGGCTTAAGATTGTTAAGCCCAAAAACGCCCTTTTTGGTATAAGTGAATTTTTGAAGAATGGAATCTTTGGCACTGATCACACTTACCGTGGCATCGTCAATTTTCGCATTTGTAGTGGTATCAATGACCACACCTTGTACAGAATAATTGTTTTGTGAAAATACAGGAAAGGAAAAAAAACAACAGACAATGAATGCGAAGATCCTAAAGTTCATGAGTGCGCTAATTGGTTAACGCAATGTAAAACTAAAAACCTAGTTTATCAGCTCCGGGCAGCAATGTAACAAAAATAAAACATGTCGGACTAATATTTTAGTTGCGCAACTAAAATATTAGTTCTATATTAGATTATGATTCTGACAAACTTGTCTTTAAGACCTATAATGAATCAGTATTTTAAACAAAGCATACATATATAGTCATAAATTACATGAAAGAATTAACCAAAGCAGAAGAGCAGATCATGCAGGTGTTGTGGGAATTGAAACAGGCATTTGTAAAGGATGTGGTAGAACACTTGCCAAAGCCCAAACCCGCTACAACCACGGTTTCTACCATCATCCGTATTCTGGAGGGCAAAGGTTTTGTGGACCATGAAGCTTTCGGCACTACACACAGGTATTTCCCTATTGTCGGGATTGAGGACTATAAAGCTTTTGCCGCGGGTAAATTACTGAACAGTTACTTTGGCAATTCTGTAGAAAAAATGTTTTCCTTCTTTCTGAAGCAGGAAAAAGTGGACTTAAAAGAGGCTGACGAAATCCTTAAATTAATTGAAGACCTTAAAAAGAAACAACAATGAACGCGCTCATCTATTTATTGCAGGTAAACGTTTACCTGCTCCTGTTTTACTTCTTCTATTTTGTAATCCTCCGCAATGAGACTTTCTTTAAAATGAACCGCTTTTATCTGGTGGGTTCTGCGCTGTTCTCACTGATCATTCCGGCAATGAAAGCGGACTGGATTAAAGATTTGTTTATTACAGAAAAAGTACAGGAATTTACCCAATCGGTCAACTACGCTGTCATCGCACCGGAAATTGAACAACTTAATGTGACCGCTGCAGTGTCTGCAGACCAGCCCTGGCTGACAACTACGGAATGGCTTTGGTTAATTTATGCAGTGGTGAGCCTGGTTTTCCTGATCAATTTCCTGAGAAAGCTTTATCAGGTAAACAGCACTTTCAAAATAAAATTAAAAGGCCGTGCTTTTTCCTTTTTTGGGAAGATAGCTGTAGACGAAGAACTGGAAGGTAAAGAGATAATAATAAAACATGAACTCGTCCATGCCAGGCAATGGCACTCGGCCGATGTGATCTTTTTTGAGATCTTTCTGGCGATGAACTGGTTCAACCCTATTGCATATCTCTATAGAAACGCCATAAAAAACATACATGAATTCATCGCAGATGATTCAGCGGCATCAACACTGGAAGACAGATCAGCATATGCGCTCTTGCTGGTCTCCAGTGTTTTTAATACACAACCGCAAAGATTAACCAACAATTTTTTTAACCAATCTTTATTAAAAAGGAGAATTATCATGTTACACAAAACAAAATCTCGCAAGGTTGCCATACTAAAGTATGGGCTCTCAGTACCTCTTTTTGCCATTATGATCATCTTTTCATCTGCAATGGTTGGCAAATCTCAGATCGTTCAGCAGGCATCGGTAAACATCGAGCAACATCTTGCTAAAGTATCGGTGATATCGCTAAGTCCGGACGATAAAACGGATAAAAAATTGCCTGCAGCAAAAAAGGCAGCAACTGCAGTCCCCACAGACAAAGTGTACACCTACAAGATGGTAGATACTATGGCAGAATATCCTGGCGGTCAGCAAAGTTTGTATGAATATTTTAAATCGCAGTTTAAATATACTAGAGAAGCCAAGGAAAAGGGAATGAAAGGGCAACTTGTTGCCAGGTTCATTGTGGAGAAAGATGGCTCGTTGTCAAATATTAAGATCCTGAGCGATCCCGGTTTTGACACTGGTATTGAGGCCATGAGATTATTGCAAATGTCAGCTGTCTGGAAGCCGGCTTACCTGAGCAAAAAAGCAGTGAGGTCGGTTGTCGACTTTCCTGTAAATCTTTATTCACCAAGATACCTGATGCCGGAAAAAGATGCCGCTGAGAAACTCAAGATAAGCACGAAAGATACAATCGTGGTATTTGACAGGCGCGAAACACTCCATCTAGACGATAGACCAAGGCCAACATCCGCTTCATTTCCTGGAGGTGTGGCAGCGTTTAGCAAATATGTAAGTGAGAATATGAGATATCCCGAAGAGGCTCGTAAGAATAACATTTCTGGTATTGTAAGCATTGCTTTTGCGGTAAACAAAGACGGAAGTATAAATAACATTACGGTGCCGGAAGGAATTGGATATGGTTGTGATGAGGAGGCTATCAGGCTAATTAAGAATTCACCAAAGTGGATTCCTGGCCATTATCCAGATGGAAGTCCCGAACGGATGGGCTACTCAATGTACATCATTTTCCAGGCAGGCAAGAACAATTAACCATAGAGACTACCAACAACCTATAATTGTCGATTCCTAAAAGAGCTATACACTAAAAACAGTGTATGGAAACAAAAGAAACAGAATTCATTTTCACAGAAAGGACAAATAAGAACCAATGTTTTGATAAGCGTTTAATCAAATATATTGTAGC
>Ga0193717_1000020_pt1 | contig 196718 bp, 171 predicted proteins | sample U2c2metaG_FD_145900 | JGI IMG/M metagenome (GOLD analysis project Ga0193717, IMG submission 145900) | Soil microbial communities from a riparian zone of the East river system, Colorado, United States - U2c2 | ecosystem: Environmental > Terrestrial > Soil > Riparian zone | place: USA: East...
CAAAGTGACATTCAGGAACAAATCGATAAACGACAACGCTAAAAATACGGCTATCAATAAAAGCCAACGCCGGTAGGCACCTGCGGGCCAATGCGAAACAAACAACAATGACAACACTAAGAGCAGCAGCGCATGAATAAATTCAATATACACGGCGGGCGCATAGACATTGAGTGCAATGGCAATGTTGAGTCCGATGATCAAAACAGGAAGTAACGTCCCGCGGTTGACAGTCCTGAATTTAAAATCGGTCAATACGCTCAGTTTGTCGTATGCCTTTACTGAACTGAGGTTGTAATGCACGAACCAGAACAACAGGCCCATGGCCAGCAAAAGAAATATTGTGCTGCCCAGGTTGTAGCTGAAGTAGTAGGAAAACGCCTTGGCTTCGACCGAGAATTTCTGCGCGATAAAAGAACCGGTGTCCTGATTGCGTATTTTGATATCGGTATGCCATAACGGCGGGTATTCGCCCCTGAACATGGCAAGTCCGGATTTCTCTAAGCGTTCATTGACGACGACCACAGCTTCTGACACGACTATCTTTTTATTCGTATTGTCTGATTTATGCGTATTTAAAGTATTGAGGTTTTGCTTTAGTATGCTGTCGGTTGCAAAAAACTTCGCGCGCAATGGCGTGAGCTTGTCCTGAAACTGGGTGCGAATGATGCTGTCACGCACCATCTTGCGGAAAACGGTATCTTTCATTACCGTGCGCAGCTCCTTTTTGAGCGCTGTGATTTTATTAGTTTCTGCGTCGAGGGAACTCTGGTAGCGCGCTAAATCTACCTGAAGCCCGACGAGCACTTTCTCATACATGCGCTGGTTGCGGACATTGGTATTCCCGACGTCATTGACATTTCTGGTGATGAGTTTAATGGAGGCATTGGTATTGGCGATTTCCTGGAAAGTATATCTTGTCTTACCGCTAAATTCCCCTTCTTCGTGAATGGTATTCATCAGATCGTTAGCGCGATCAATTGCCGCCAAATAGTCGCTTGACGTCAGTTCCTGTACGTCGGAAAATGCGGAACGCTTCTTTTTCTGATTGGAATCAGCATTTTGGGAAAATGCGGCAGCAACAGACAATAACAAAGCAAGGGTTACAAAATATTTCATCATAGGTTGGGTAATTTTGGCTTAAAGTTATGCATTTACTCAAAAATATACCGCCGTGACGAATATTTAACAAACTGCTATGCGTGTGCGATGACCGGATGTTGCAGATAAAGAATGTCAAAATCAATCTAAGCACGGTTTAGATTTTGTTAACGCACGGTTTAGGTTTTGTTGACGCACGGTTTTCATTTCCTTAACGCACGGTTAAGGTTTTGTTGACGCATTGGTTTTGAAGTTGAAAACGTACTTGGTTTTGAAGATTGAAACCAAGCAGGTTTTGAAAGTTGGGACTTGTTTAGGATTAAGTTTTAAAAACTTGGAAAGAGTTGGTTTTGTTGGGATTATGGAAAACCGTAAAGTCTGGGATTTTTGTTTCTTTAGATTTACATATTGCTGTACCCTAAATGATTGAATCATGTTAAAGAAAACATTGTTGATAGAAAACAAAACCGCAATTACTTCAAAATACAATCAATTAGTTTTAAAATCAGAAATCAGAGAAAATACAGTACCTATTGAAGATATTGGTTTTTTGATCATTGATAACGCAGAAGTCTATTTAAGCATAACTGCGATTAACTTAATGACCGAGAATAACACTGCTATTATTATTTGTGGCATAAATCATCTTCCGAACGGAATGTTCCTAAACCTCAACAGCCACCATATACAGCAGGAGATTTTTAAAAATCAGATTGACGCTTCCATACCTTTAAAGAAACAATTGTGGCAGCAAACCGTAATTGAAAAAATTAGAAATCAGGGAATTCTTCTACATCAGATCACTAAGAAAACCAATCACTTTGAATATCTGACATCGAAAGTGCTTAGTGGGGATACAACAAATATGGAAGGCGTTGCCGCAAGCTATTATTGGAAATCATTTTTTGACCCGAGCGGCAGCGAACTGGCGAAGCAAATTGAATTTAGAAGAGAACGATTTGGAGATTATCCCAATAACTTTCTAAATTACGGCTATGCGATTTTAAGAGCTGCGACAGCCCGTGCATTATCCGGAAGCGGGTTACTTAACACTTTGGGTATTCATCATAAAAGTAAATACAATGCCTTTGCCTTAGCCGATGACATTATGGAGCCTTTCCGTCCTTTAGTTGATGAAAAGGTCTTTGAATTAATGGAGAAATACGATGAACAGGAATTGAATACCGTTATTAAATCTGAACTATTACAAATCCTGACAAGGACTGTTTATTTTAAAGAGGAAACAAGCCCACTCATGGTAGCGTTGCAAAAGACTGCGAGTTCATTGCAACAATGCTACACCGGTAACAGAAAAAAAATCAAATATCCAAAATTATGGAACTTAACGGCTATAGGATAATGTGGCTGTTTGTCTTTTTTGATTTGCCAACAGAAACTAAAAAAGACAGGAAAAATGCGTCCGGTTTCAGGACTAATTTACTGAAGGATGGATTTACAATGATGCAATACTCAGTTTATGTCAGGCATTGCGCCAGTAGCGAAAGCGCAGACGTACATGAGAAAAGAATTTATAGGCTATTGCCACCTATGGGGAAAGTCAGCGTACTTCGAATAACTGATAAACAATTTGGGAATATCCTCAACTTTTGGGGAAAGGCAGAAGTCCCGAAAGCGTCTCAACCCACACAGCTAGAATTGTTTTGAAAACAAAAAATGCTTCAATCCTGCGTTATCAGTGCAGAAAAGAAGCATTTTTTATAGCGATATTCAGCCTTAAAGTCTTTGATATCAGCGGTTAACAGGTTTGGTAATATCGTGTTTTCTAATCTTTAATCAAACCACAACGAAATAAGTGCTGAAAGCGGTCGTTAAAAAATATCGTGTTTTCTAATCTTTAATCAAACCACAACTATATTCATGGAGTTACTCTGTTACCGTTAAATATCGTGTTTTCTAATCTTTAATCAAACCACAACGCATTGTCCCATGGCGTTGACCAACTGTGTAATATCGTGTTTTCTAATCTTTAATCAAACCACAACGTTGTAATCATCGTAAAGTGTTATTGATGCAATATCGTGTTTTCTAATCTTTAATCAAACCACAACTGCGTAAATTGGCTGGGCGCGAATTTAGCCGTTGTGGTTTGGGATGTTTAAAGAAATCTAAATCATTCACTAATATAATAAATGGAATTTCTAATCTTCTCAAATAACAACGAGTTCCAGTTATCGCAGTCGTTTACATTTTTTAAACAATTATTTTTTCAATTTTACCCGAAACAGAAACCTTTACTTTTATTGGATTAAATGTATCCCATCCTGTTTTACCTAATCCAAAACTTTGGATTCTAGTATAATATGGTTGAAAATTATTCTGAATTGATGCCTGATTATTTAACCTAAATTCATAGAATTTTGAAGATAATTTCTGTACCCTGTATAAATGTTCCTTTAAAGTTTTATAATCCGGATTTTGCCAATCGATCTCATCATCGTTTAAACCTAGCAGGAACATATCATTTATTTGCAAAGCCGCAACGATTTCCTTCCCATCTTCAGGCAATTGATAAACTGGTAGTTTCTGCCTTTTACGTTCAACTGCTGTCCAGAAGGTGACGACCTCTTCCTTGAAACTACCTTTCTCATCTTTATAAATCAATACATGATGATTGTTTCTTGGATTAACCCATTTGTTAATATTTTCTTTCAATTGTTCTGCACCCCCAATATTTTCTTTCACCCTTACTTTTAGGATTGGAACTGGTGAACCATTTTTATTGGGTAAGAAAATCTGTGGTTGTTTCACTCCGTTTTCATCAGCAATAAAAAAAGTATTTACGGGAATAGTCCCTTTTTCAAATCCGCCCAGCTCTTGTATTCTTTTATAGATCAAATTACGTATACTACTGTCAACCACTTTTTCCAGTTGTTTTTCAGTAGTAAGACTGTCTATAGGTTTTCTTACATGAAAGGCTTCATCACTATCGGGTGCTTGCCGTCTGCCATAAACCGTTTCTTTATGTAGTTGCCCGCGAGCAGCGATACCTTCATTCTTATACACTTTACCATTTCTTTCCGTTTTGCTTGTACTGACCGTAACAATGTTGTTTAATCGTTTATGGGAAACCAAAATCTGATCCGTGGCCTTCTCAGTATCAAAGCGAAATGTTTCCCACGGTAACGGAAATTCTTTCAAATCGTGACTGCGATTGTAACGATTCCATTTTGATAATTCCTGCAGATAACTTGCCTTTCCGCAAGCCATGACCAAAGCATCAATGGCATGATGACGATGATCCTCGCGTGTTTTTTCATTTTCCTCATTAAGCACATTGTTCAGTCCCCATTTCTGGCGAAGATTAGCAGTCATTTGACCTGGTGATACACTTACTTTCTCACATACCTGTCCAAGATAATTTTTGGCTTCCTTGCTAATGTAGCGCGTATCGTTTAATTGTCTTGTTGAGAAATCATCATCAAATTTCTGTTGAACAAAACGCTTGAATTTTTGATACGCATTTGGATATTCTTTAGTATCTGAAAATAATTTCAGTGCCCGTTCTTTTATTGCCGACCAGTTCAATTCATCAGTGCCATAAAATTCAAAAGGGGTTTTGTCGCCCTTGTTTCTATTCTCATTGGCATAACAAAGTGTTTTATTTGCAAAACTGTCATTCAACGAACGGCTCCACGGATGGATATGCTCTATCTGTATCTCGCCACTGAATAATTTATGAACAGGAATAGGCACACCCGTATAAGGACAGGTATTTTTGCATTCTTCCCAAAGTTTGTATAAAAGAATATTGTCATGGGAAATGCGTTGGCCCTCTTCGAGCAATCTGGCTTTTACCCTGTCGTTTTCACGCTCAAGGCGTTTTTGCTCTTTACGGATTTTATTGCGCTGTGATTTCGATGCTTTTAAATCCCGTGCCATCTCTACTTTAATTTCTTCGACGCTGCCATATTCATCCAGAAGTTCATTGACTAATTTTCGAAGTTCAAACAATGCTGTAATGACTATTGGATTTCTAATGGATTGAATTTCTTTATCCGCCTCTTTGCCCGTAGGTAATTTATCGTTTATAATGTGTGCTTCGATGGAAGCAGAATGATGATAAAGCTTTTTCAGTTGCTTATCATCCATTCCAAAATCTTTTTTCAGCAGATTCTTGATTTCGTCTATAAAACCACCTGAAATTTTTGATCGTATTATATCAGGAATATTATCTGTGATGTAATTCTTTTTTTCTTCAGGCAAAGTTTCCCAGCTAGTTCCAAAAGCATTTTTGATTCCGCCCAATACAACTGCGATATCATACGTAAATCCTTCTTTTAGAAAGGGCAGGATATTATGGATTGCTTTCCGGCTCAGGCTCGCATATCCATCTTTGAGATTAAAATTCGCAATATCTTCTGCCTGCTTATCATTGAATTTCCAATGCTGTTTTGCATAATCGCGGACTTTATCCTTGCTGTCGAAAAAATACAACACGTGCCAGATGTCTTCCTGTTCCTTCTCTGTAAAATCAAACCATTCTTTTCCAAAGTACTTTTTATTTGCCAGGTTAGAGATGGTATAGGTACCTGCGATTTTATCGTCATCTTTATAATTGAACTTAAATTCGGCGCTTTCTTTTCCGATAATTTTCCGAAGCTTTTTAAAATCAGGCTTCTCTGTGGAAAGCAGTATTTCTGCCATTTTTGATTTTTCTTCAGCAGATAATTTCTGCCCATTATATTCAACGGTATTTAGCCATTGGTATACCCTGAACATTTCTGCAGGAATGGCATTTATGGGGCACTTTGTTTTTGAAGCCTCAAAAGTACAGTTGCCAACAAGGTGTTTTTGTGAACGCAGGGGGCGTTGGTGAAATAAAATCCCATCTGCAGTATAGCCATCCAGTTTCCTGCCGCCAAAAAGCGTTTTGAGTTCTTCGGTCAGTACCGGATGAAATATTTTTTGCTTTTCCCAAATCAATTCAAATTCGTCAACATACATTTTTCGGGTTGTATATCGATTTCTGATACGCTCAAGCCCATCCTGAAATGGTTGGTTCTGCTTTGGATAAATATCATATAGATATGAACCTAACGTATTTCCTTCAATATTTTCAAGGGTCTCATCGATACCGATTTTCCCTTCCTTGGCATTGCCTTTAAAGATTGCACCATCTGTATTTCCTGATTTTCTGCTGTTGCTCAGGAATCCTCTTCTTTGTATCAGGTGATAACAAATTCTTCCTATTTCTTCTAAAGTGAGTTTTTCGGTTAGTGCCATTGTACGCAATTGGTATGGATTCATCGCAAACCAGCTGGCGAGTTTTTCTGAAGGAAATTGCCGGGTCAGTTTCCAGTTTGCAAAATCCGTATCAGTCATCGGGCACATCTGATGTTCTGAAAGCGCTTTGAGGAGTATTTTTTTTCGCATTTTTTTTCTGAAGAACTGTCGTCTGATCCCTCTTGCGCCGGTTCTTGCGGCATTTTTGGACAGCTCTCCTTCACCATCGCCCAGATTTTCTACTCCCATTGGGAATATCCGGCTACCCATCCCGACGATTTTCTTCAGGTCATGGTCAACCAATGCCCAACCAATTGAATTGGTTCCCAAATCCAAACCTAATATTCTTGCCATGATTGTATTTTTTAAGGATTTAAAACTACGAATAAATAATTGCGATTTTTATGGATTTCCGTAACACCAACTTATCAAGTTTTTATATATTTGACTTGATTAAAATTTCTAATCTTTAATCTTATCACAATAAGGCTATATGCCGTAGGTGAAAACCTTTAGTCCTGCTTCGGTGGGACTTTTTATTTTTTTGCCCAAGCAATAATGGCCTCCGCAATTTTAGTTATTGGCAAAACTCGTGATAAAGTAGAAAGGTTCTTCGTTATCTTGTCTCCTTTTTCGCTTGGTATAATCCAAAAAAGAATTATTAAAAGAATTACAAATCCTAGAATTGTGATCAAATTATAATTCATACTCTTCATTTTATTTTACAAACATACAAAATTGCTTTGTAATGAGTAGAGTATGTGAAATATTAATTTATTACATTTGCTAAACTTATGACAAAATATATGATTTAATATAAGTTGTAATGAGTAGCTATGGTTTAAATTATTATTTATGAAATAATAACTTTTATCACAATAAGGCTATATGCCGTAGATGAAAATCTTTAGTCCTGCTTCGGTGGGACTTTTTTTTGGGAAAAAGCCTTCTCATGAAGGCCTTTTATTAATATGTTTCATATAAATGACTGACACAGTCACCACAAACCTTTCTTCCTAATTCGGCAGCTTTTTCTCTTGCCTGTTGTTCATCTTTACAAGTACCGTTGTTTACCCAAGAACCATCCGATTTATCCATTTTTTCGCATATGCACGGATCCGGTGCTGTACATGATTTTTCTGTAAATTTACCTTCGAAAATATGTATTTCTTTGGTATTACTTTTTTCCATAAAACTGTAAGCTTCTTTCATTTTTTTAAAATTTATGATTATTAATAATTAAGTGATTTAAAAGTTAGGCTGTCTCAATGATAAAACGGCGTTTCCATCACTGGCATAAACAACCTCAAAAAGTTTTCGAAAACCGATGTCATTGTAAAAACCAATAAAAACAACAACATTCCTTTTATAATAAAATAGATATAGTTGTCCCGTTCGATTTCAATCCTGTCATTCCGTTTCCCAAAAACCATTCTGGATAGTAAATTGGCAATAACTAATAATGCCACAAACCATAAAAAAGAGAACCCGATAAATACGGAGATCTTTTCTACAATTGGAAATAATGGCTCTTTAATCGATTTGTCGGCCAAAATAACTTCAAAAGCATTTGATAATAATTTCACAGCAGTATTGAAAAGCAGCACCAATGACAATAATAGCGAGCAAACCCATATGGAATAGGAACGGTTGTATCTGTTGTCTTCATCTGGGGCTACCTTCAATTTTCTGGTCAGCAGTTGTAGTAGCAATACTGCAACGGCTATAGCAGTGATTCCGGTCAGGGCAGTGATCATTATGGCTTGTGTATTCATCTTATTTTGATTTTAAGGATATTCTCCAGTTATTTAAATTTGAAATGTCAGGTGGTATGATTCCGGGTTTGCAATTTGGCGCTGTCGTTTCCCAAAGTACATACCGTTGGTTATTATAATTGAAAGCCGTACCGTTTATGGGAAGGTTAATCCCAATGATGGAATGTCCATATTGTTCACTACTCAGCAAAGCAACATCATAGTTATAATGAGAAAATACAGTATATAATAACAGTGTCCTTGTATCACAATCGCCTTTAAGGTCGGCCAGGAATTCTGTTGGCGTATTAATCCCAAATCTTTGCTCGCCCTCGCAAACAGCTCCGGGTGACAAAAGGTATTTTCTTGTAAAAATATCAGTATAAGACGATGCATTGCAATCTTTCTCTAAAATGAGCGCATAGGGAATATCCTGAACGAATGAAACCACCATTTCGGCAAATTTGACTTCTGAAAGCTTGTTGGATGCATTGATGCTATCGAATAAATGGTAGAGCCCTGCCAATTTATTTTTGTCCCTTTCTTTTAGACTATAAATGATCTCATCATAACTACGAAGGTTATTCTGTGCAAGATTCAAGTTGTTTTTGAAGGATTTTGAATCACGGCAATCATTTAATTTCAATGTATATTTTCCTTCATATGGTGTGCCGTCATAATCCTGCCAGGAGCGGTACCGGCTTATAATCTGGTCCGTTACGGCGTTGGTCAGTGTATCTTTTACCGGTGTAATTTCAGGTTTTATCTCTCTTGGCGTATTGACAACCAATGGTTTCGGAACATAGGGTTTTGTACTTTGGTTGAATGAACCGGCTACCCCGAAAAGGAATACTATAAAAAGTAACAGCCCTGTGATGCGGAATACCCAAATGAAAAACTTCTGGAAAGCCGCGAATAGTATTATAAGCACTATGTAAAGTAAACCAATCCCCATGTTGGGTACCATAATTACTAAGAACACAAGCCAAAGCAAAACCAGGATTGAGGTGAATGTAGTTGAGAAACAACCCGAAGCCGTACTATTGGTCGTTGTTGCATTGTAATTCCATCTTCCCCAAAGGGTATCTTTATAGTTTGTGGCGTAATATTCTTTTCGCGTATAATTTCCCTTGGCTTCTATATTGCCGGTTTCTGTTCCTGAGGAAATAAGTGGGCGGGATACTTCTGGGACAAGGGGTACTAAAGTTTCAAGCTTGTCTAAATAAACTATTTCCTCTTCCGTTTTTGGAATGTAATCGAGAATGTAACCGGTAATTTCTGCCGTAAAAGTTCCAAAAATCTGTGTGCCTTCTACCTGATGCAACTTGCTAATTGAATCGAAAGCAAACAATTTTGGCTCAAGGACATTTAAGCCATACAATTTTTCGTCTTGCAATAAAGCCACCGGTAATACAGTGGGAAGCTTTTCTTTCGGGAAAGGTTCCCCGAAATTTTCAAAAGGTATATTCTCCCTGAATTCCGAACAGGTAACCTGTGCTTCATAAATCGCAAACTCGTAAATAGTGGAATTGTATTGTTTCTCGTCTTCATCTATTAAATCACCTCTGTATTTTCCAGAAACATTTCCTTTGATGTAGGTCTTTCTTGGTATCTGGATGATGTTGGTTTCAATTCTATATTCGCGACCATTCTCATCAGTGAAAATTTCTCCTTCCAAAACAGTAGTATCGGAAATAGATGGCGTTCTTACTGTGTCTTTGATGACAGTAACAGGGAGCGTTGCCGGATCCTTTTTTGTGAAAGAAAACCAGCAAATTATTAATACAACCACTATTATAATGATACCGATGATCAATTTTGTTCGGGATAAATGATTCTTAAAAAGTCTTTTTCCTTGCCCAGATTTTTAATGTCGAATTTGGGAATGGTCCTGAACGGGTCATCGGCCCAATACACATACTTTGAAATAACCTCATCTTTGTATTCTTTTTGTATTTGTTCGTTATAAACTATAAATTTTTCGGCACTTACCTTTTTTAACCTTTGCAATTCCTCATTCAATTCTGTTAAGGACCGGATATTGTATTTTGAAACATTATTCTGGAGCAATTTTGAATATCTTCCCTTAAAAGCTTCATATTCGTCATTGATGATTTTCTTTTCAATGATCAATTTCTCAGCATAAAAATCGGTTTTGCCTTTTACCTTGTATTTGAAATAAATGGGCAGTAAAAAAAGGAGGCTGACACCAGTAGTGATTGCCCATGATAGTGGCCTTTCATAAAGGATTAACTGAATCCTTTTGATGTAAAAGTTGGATTGAGACAACAAGTAATCCAGATTGTCATAATTTTCAATCTTAGCCTTGATCGCTTTATCGAGACTTGTCTTATATTGATTGAAATCGGGCCGGAATCTACTATTCATCAGTTGGATATTTTCCAGATCAGAAATGAATTGCGTATCGCTGTCAATTTCATCATTAACCAGTTGTGAAAGGGACATCAACATTATATTCATTGTTGCCTGCTCTTTTTTCGTCAACCATATTTTTTTGTCCAGCACCTTAACTTTATTCAGGAGGGAAACAGATTGCGAAATAAAAATTTTATCCCCTTTTATTTTGGATTCGATGCTCAGGAGGTTTTGATTGGCCTCCGTTATTTCAATGTTGGTTGATGCTGCTGCAATTTGCCGGTTGAAATCAAGAAAAAGTTCAATTTCCTTTTTAATCAGTAAGCTGTCGGCCACAATAACCATTTTGGTCCGCTCCTGCTGGACATGCTTTTGCAGGCTAGCCTGAATAGAAGGTGACAAAGCGAGGACATTGAGCGGTTGCGCAATAATAATTGCAAGCAAAGACATAAATATTATCCTGCAGAACATGGATAATGTAAAGAAACTATCCTGTTGCTTCTTATTCTTTATCGGAAGCATAGCAGGAGACACTGTATACAGCAACAGGAGATACATATTGACGACAAGCAAAGCCCATATTAGGCCAATAGGAATACTAATCAACCTGTTGCCTTGAAACAAGGAATACGAAAAGTCATATGCGCTTGTAAAACAACCGATAAATATGAGTATGACAAATACGCCGATAGCGGCAAAAGTAATGTGTATGCCCCTGGAGGATTTTCTGATAACAGAACAATCCTCTCCTGAGAAAACACACAAAAACAATTTGATGCTATTGGCTGGCCTTGTCATTACTCGATATTTTTGATATAGGCATCAAGATTTTCGTCAATCTTCTTCTGTTCCCGTTCCTTATATTTTTGGACAGCATATTCTGTCAGCTGTTTTTGAATTTCGGAAACTTTACTCTTTTCAAAAATGAGTTTATCTGCTTCATGGTTTATAATGAGATGCCGCTCAATTCCTTGTTTGTCTTTATAATAATCGTGTTTGACCTCAATGCCATTTTCCGCCTTGATGAGTTCATCCCTGTTCTCAGCAAGATAGTCATAAGTGGTTTTGGTAAGCATCAGTTTGAAAAAAATTGGGGTTAACTCTATCGCCATAAACAGTAACGTGATGAATAGCGAAATCCAGAAACCGGCAACTTCATGGGCAATTTTGATGCGTTCGAGAAGGCCATCGAGACCATTGGCAATTTTTTCATTATTTCCACGATCGAGATCTTTTGCCAATCTGAGGTCTTTTTTCTTCGCATTCAGTTCTGTCAATTCCTCTTTATGGGCATTATCGAATTTATCAAGTTCAACTTCTAATTTGGCTTGCTCTCTTTTTAAAGCTTTGGCAACAGGCCCTTCTCCTTGCCCTCTGCCGCCCATTCCTTCTGACATCTCTTTTGTATATTGATTCTCATAGTCTTTTATTCGAGTCAATAAATCAGTTCTTTGAGATTCAATTTTACCAAAATCTGCAACTAAAAGCTTTTCTCTGTCGGCATAGGTTTTATCTACTTTTGTCTGATATTCCGCCTGCTGCTCCAGTTGTTTTTCCCGAAGCTTAATATCTATCTCAGTCTTAAACATTCGGATTTCAACAGGCTTAGAAATGGTCATAGCAATAATAATCCCCATTAAAATCCGTGGAAATGCACTTTTCAATTCACCCATCGTAATGGCTTCTGTCCCGTCCCCTTTTCCGGTACTCGTCACGATAAATCGATCAATATTGAAAATCATCAGTCCCCATACAATGCCAAAAAATACCGCTATAAATACCGTCTTTAAATCTATTTGGTTTTCAATAGCAGAACCATGAGGTTCGAATATGGTATAAAATGCATAGCCGCCTGCAAGCCCGGCCATTGCACCTGTTGCAAATACGATTCCGCCAAGGCACATGTATTTGATCTGATCGGAATAAGTTGCCCGTTCTAAAAGATATCGGTCGCCTCCGGCGCACTTCCATAGGAATCGCATTACGGCTCCTGATTTTGGTAATTCGTAGTAGTCTCGTGTCATATAAAATCAGTTTGGTTATAAGTATTATTTTGAATAGTTATCTTTTCTCCTGCGAATTTGATTTTAGGGATTTTCACTTCGGGAGTTGGCAATTCACAAATGAAAACCGGAAATACCAAATTAGGTACGGACTTAAATTCCAGGTCAACTAAAATCTTTTGAAAATGGGTTTTGAATGATTGTGTGTTGAGGCTAAGTTCTGGCTGAAATTTTAATTTGTATGTTTTTTTGCGAAATAGCCCGTAGACTACAAAATCAAATTCCTTTTCGAAATTTTTTAAATTGAAGATCTTGATTTCCTTTTCTAAAGTTTTGTGGCCGCCGAAACGGTACCATAGTGCGTTGCGAAACCTGTATCTAATAATGATATAACTATTTTCGAAGAGATGCCTGTCTCCATAATCGAGATGCAATAATTGGATACCTTGTTTTCTGCGAAAAAGAATTATAAAAGCCCTGCCCATTATTGCAAGGCAGAACTTTAGTTTCTTGAAAAGCTTTAGTATATAATTTATCATCAGAATATTAAAATGATATATGAAAATTATCCATCATGTTTTATTTTGGCGGCGTGTGTTTATGCCGTTTAGCAGGAACTGTTTTTGTCGCCATATATTTATTATTAAATTAGTAACTCAATATAAATTTTAATACTGATGTCAGAATGACAGAGGTTACAATAAGAACAAGACAACCACTCTTCTTGGCGGATGAAAACGACTTCCTGTAGCCAACACCTGAAATTCCCGTTTTAACTGAGAATCCTTTGGTACTGATTGAGCCTATTTTGGTTCTTATGCTAGGTGAAATACCAGACTTGCTGATATTTAGGCCTATTCCTTTCCCAAGATTTAACCTTGTTCCAAATCTGAATCCCATAATCTTATTTTTCTTTTACCAAAGTTTTATAAATTACCGCATACACGATAAACAGTACGGCCGCTCCCAAATCTACCGGCAACCATTTATCTTTTTGATACAGGTATACCGGAATGACCGGGTTAAAAAATATGGCTGTAATTCCAAAAACCACGACCCATATATTGACACTCCCCTTAAAGCAGTTTATGGCTAAGATTATCGATGCAATTGTTATCGCAATCCTTAAAAAAGTATAATATCCAATAGGCAATTCTACCAGTGCCAATAAAAGCAGCGCTGCAGCGCAAATCGATAAAATTTTCATCAGCCTCTGTAAACTATGGCGTTGTTAATTGAAGCGACTACTTTTTCGACATAAATCTTATCAACAGAAACCAATCCGTCTGCCTCTCCCGAATTGCTTTGGATCCGAACCGAGAATTGATCCTTGATTCCAAATAGCCATAGCCCGCCCAGTAATAAAAGTCCCAGCCCTATTGGATATGACTTGGCTATCAAGAATACAATGCCGAGAATAATTATCAGAATAGGTCCCATCCTGCTTTTTTCAATTTTATGCAATGATACAGAGGAGATATTACGCATGGCGTACGTTTTACCGCCCGATACAAATCTTGATTGTGTGACTGTGACATTACTGTCCTGGAGAAAAACTTTTTCTTGTTCTATGGTATCCATTTTGTTTCGTTTTAATTCGATTGTTATTTAACTTTTTTCACTTTCTTTACTTTAGGAGCCGGAGCCGGGGCGCAAACGCCACAAGTCCCGCCTTCCTTTGCACAATGCTTGCAGCCTGAACAGTTCTTACAGGCAGAACAGCCTTCTGAACCGGTGCAGCCCCGGCTTTCGCAGGTTGAAGCTATTAATTTCACAGGCTCTTTTTTATCAGATTGCCCACAACCCGACAAGAGCATAAAAAGAATACATGGTAAAATCGTTTTCATAATATTTTGGTTAAATGTTTTGGTTAATCCTCATACCCACACAACCCCAGTCCCCTGCCCTCAGCATCCTTCACCTTCATTTCCACCACTTCATGCTTGCACCGTTTCAGCCCATGGCAGTTTTGGTTTAAATGGTATTTTTTGGCCCCGCTGCTTTTGCATACATATACCGTAGCGGCCGCATCGGGCAAAACAGTTTCGCCCGGCGCATTGCGGTCCGGCATGGTGATGTTGGAAGACGTTAAGGATTGCGGTGCCGCGGGATCATTGTCCTGCCTGTTGCACGCAGCCAAATACCACACGCACAGCAGCATTAGCCACAGGCGTATCGATACGGATGTTTTCATTGTTTGCGTTTGTTTGGTTAAAGGCGTGTAGCTGACTGTTGTGGTCCTGGCAAACCGATTTTGGCGTTGAGCAGCGTGAAGTGGTATTCGCTTATCCCGGCAATCTATATAAAAAATAATTTATTTCTTAAAAAATTGTGAATAATCGTTTAAACCACCATATAAATCCATGAAGTACCTGTTTTTTTTATTTTTGGGCCAGTAATGTACCATCCGGTGGCGTATCGAGCGTGTAATAGGTAAACTCCTCATCGTATTTATACCATTTGTAATTGACTTTCTTGAAGCGGAACATCGTCAGGATATCCGAAAGCGTTTCCTGCGTCTTTTGCTTGTTGGCGTTGCTTGCAAAATAGCCGCCCGTAAACTGAATGGTAGCATTGCGGTTTCCCGTCACGTTGGTTTCAATATTGTTCACCCAAAGCTGCTGATAGACCGCTTTCCCATATGCCCGTCGCATGACCGGAAATTCGCGCTGCTGGATTTTGGCCACTTTCCCTTCCAGTTTTACGGCCAGTTTTTGCAGGCCGGAATCTCCTGAAGACTTCGCATCGCCAATCATTTGCGACCAGGCACTAAAAAGCACCAGTTCCATTTGCAGTCCTTCCACCGAACTGCGGTAAGAAGAAAAATTAATGCCGTCATCTATAGAAGCCAGCTCCCTGTTGATCTGGTCGGTTTTATCTTTGATTGCTGCGCTGCCATCGTCGTCGGGTTTTTCAGTAACTGCTACAGCACTTTCAGCCGGTAAGGCGGTGTTCGTTTCGGTAAGCCGTAAACTATCGGCGATGGGTTTGATTTCCCTGATCTTTTTAAGATGGCATCCTTGTAATTTTTGTCACCTGGCGATACCTTGATCAGGTTATCGTAGGCTTTTACATAGTCTTGCTTGTTGTAATAATCGAGTCCGGTTTCATAATTGTCTGTAAATGCAATGGCCAGCAGTGCGACGATAATAAAGAATGTGGAAAAGGCAGCGGGCACGATATACAGGATCTTCTTCCAACTGTCCGTTTTCTTTTTCGACACGCCGTAGATACCCAACGGCGGAAAAATAAAAAACAGTGTTACCAGTAAGGCATTGCTGTCGTACCAATGGTTTTTCGGCCTATTTTCTTTTAATGCTTCCATCCGCCCTGTCCTTTTGCATATTTAATAAAGAACCTGTCTGGCTGCATATCCTTAAAAACGCGAAGCCTGTTGTAATCCTTCTCGCCGCAGAATTCGTTGCTGATGGTCTTGTACATTTCCTTATCGGGATAGTTTGTGATTTCAGATACATAAAAATCATTTTTTACGATCGTGCGCTTTTCACTGCTGCCGATGCCATAGCTGATGGTGTTGTAAAACCGAAGCGGCGTACTGGTGGAATCAAAGGATTTTGTGGCGACTTTCCGCGGTGACGGATAACGCAGCAGGCTGCAATCCCGATAAAGCGATTGCGAGATGTCGAATTCTGAAATGCGTTTTGCGGTTTGTGGCGGAATGGAAATCATCCTGGCCTCGGTTATGGCAACCGCGCTCGTCTTTCCTGAGACGACACTTTTTGCATAAGCGGAAACCACACCGAAGCGGCCGTAACCGCCAAAACCCATTGCCGAAGTCGCCGTTGTGGTTGATGTGCTGCCATCGGTAAAGGTGCGGTTTTGGTAATAATCGTGTGCGACGTCGTTGAGTACGTAAAAGCTTTCGTCAAGATACAGGTGGATGACTTCGCCCGTTTTATTGTAGAAGGTAAATCCGGCATCGCCGTATTCGGCCCAGAGGTTGTAATCGATGCGGCACTGGCTGTCTTCATAGCTGATCACATCGCCTTTGGGCCTTACGGTTTCCGATTGGGTTTTGCAAACCTGGTAGTAGAGTTGCGAACCGCATGAGGACACTACTGCGCAAAGCAGCAGCAGAAAAGTAATTTTTTTGTTCATTAGTCTGGTTTTATGGGACCAAACTTAAAGCCAACAGAAAAGAATTCCTTACGGTTTTCCGTAAAGCGTCTTGTTTTTATAGATAAACGTGTGAAGGATATGATTATCCGGTCGTCTTTTCCTGTGCCTATTGCCTGTCGGCTTCTAAAAGCTGTTTTGTAGAAATGCCCTTGCGGTGCATTTTGCGTATTTCCCATGGCGCAATCGGGTTGGCATCTTTCCAGAGCCCCAATTTTTGCTGCCGGGCCTCAATCTCTAATCTGGAAAGCGCCTGGTCTTTGGAGTATTTTTTATAATGCCATGCAAATCCGGCACGGATCATTTCTGTAGAAATGTCCCTGCCATCAGGTAGTATCGCACGCGCAACTGTTCTTCCGTAGCGGTCGGTGGTCGTTGCTTTAATGGTGACAAACTTTCCGAAACACAGCGCCGACAGGTATTTTTTGGAGGCTTTCCCGAACGGCATCCCTTTTTCGGGTGCGTCAATCGCATCGATGCGAATCCGGACCGGTGTATTGTCCTGAAGGATCGTAAACGTATCGCCGTCGGCAATGGCAATTACCTTGCAGGGCGGTGTTGTTTTTCCGATAAGGAAAACGGTCAATAACAGGATCAGGAATTTCGGCATGGGCTTGGGGTTATTGGAGTACGGGTTTCAAACTTACATAAAAAAACACCATTACTGGTGTTTTTTTTATTGCGCAGAGTTCTCGATACAATTTCTCCGCTGCGCTGCGAAATCACTCGAACTGACGGGAGACATTCGACCGGCCTGCGCGTCACTCGGGTGATTGCGAAGCATGAGCAATCGAGAAGTATTTTCCATACGATTTCTTCGCTGCGCTGCGAAATCACCCGAACTGACTGGAGAGATGCCGGAGGGTTGGTTCGTCACTTCGAGTGATTGCGAAGCATGAGCAATTGTATCGGGAAGTATTTCCTATAACTATGTATGAAAATCCGATACCATTTAAAAATTACAGCAGGCCAAAATCTTTGGCTAAAGCGATAAGCTGCACATTATTGGAGGCCCGGAAGTAATCCCGCAGCTTGCTTACATTTTTTTCTATACTGCTCTGGCTATGTGGCTTAATGGCTTCCATCTGAAATTGCGCGGCGATCTCATCGATTTGCAGCCCTTTGGCCAATCGTTTCAGTATTTCGATATCGTAGGGTGTAATGGCCAGTAATTCCTTGTCCTGTCCTGTTGGTATTGGCTGTTTTTCCCCGCGGTAGACCGATTCGATAACTTCGCTTAATTTGGGTATGCTTTTGTTTCCCTTGATCACATAGGCATCAATTCCGTATTTTTCAAAAAGCGACCGTATTTTAAACAATTTGTCCTCAATAGAATAGACAATTATTTTTATTTCAGGATTGTATTTTTTAGCCGCTGCAATCAATTCTTCGCCCGCGCCCAGCTGGTCGTTATGCCTTCTTTCCTTAAACGACAGATCCGTAATCAGCAATTCAAAAGGATTATTTTCAGCCTTTGCTTTTTTAATTTCGAGCAAGGCGTCATCACAATAAGCCTTCGTACAGACTTCCTTCACAGAAAGACCTTCCAATATCTGGTCGACCAATAAAAATATAGGATCCAGGTCTTCAGCAACAATCACTTTTTTAAACATAATGCTTACTTTTAAATGGGAAAAGAAATATTTAGTTTGAATCCGCTCTCGGATGCATGGTCAAAATTAACCACTCCCATTATATCGCCGATGTGGTTTTCCACATTTTGGAGTCCATTTTTAAAAATTCTTTCTTCAATGATCCCTTTCCCATTGTCCGAATAGCGGATATTGACCTTTTTTTCGTGAAGTTCAAAGACAAGCAGGACGACAGATGCCCCGCTGTGTTTCTTCATATTGACAAGCAGTTCCTGTATCACCCTGTAAACTGCCCATTTCTTATTCTTGCTTAATTTATCCCATGGCAGTTCGTCCAGTCCGCTAAAGATTACATTGGTATTTTTGCTGTCATATACCGACATCATATTCTTGAGGTAGTAAATGAAATCGGGACCTGTTTCCACTTCACTTGCCTGATGCGATATATCGCGCGTGGACAGATAGACATTGTTCAGGTTTTGCAGCAGAATTGCCTTATTGGCTTCGGAAATTTCCCTGCTGTCGGTGAAAGCCATAATATTATAAAGGTCGTTAGCGAGTTCGTCATGGATTTTTTTGGAAAACATTTTTTCAGTCTTGTGAACTTTTTCCAGCTTTTCCCTATTGTGCCTGGACCGCATGAGGAAATACCCCAGAATTAGAAACAGCAATAAAAATAATCCGACGATTTTATAGATTTTGTTTGTGTTTTCTGCCCGCTCCCTTGCTATCCTGAGCCTTAAATTCTCCTCTTTTGTCTTTTTAGCATCATACCTGATTTTGGCAAATTGGTTTTTTGCCGCTTGCCGGACGGTGTTGAGGCTGTCATTGAGGGAAATATACTGCAATGAGAATTTGCTGGCCTCCGCTCCTTTTGTATTTTTTATTGCGGTTTCAAGTGCTTCGAGCTTATCGTCGGCACTGTTGATCCGGGTTGCTGTGCGGAGTGATTCGAGTGCATAATGCCTCGCCAGTATTGGATCTGTATTGTGATAATACTCTGAAAGATGGTAGTAGCTGGCCGTTAGCCCAAAATCGTCTTTGATCTGCAGGCGTATTTTCTGCGCTAAAGCAATTTGATCGATGCCTTTCGGATTGTTTGCCTTATAAAGCGCAAGTCCCATATTATCGAGGATGCGGGCACGGGTTTCCGGATGTGCAATCACCTCGGCATTTGCTGCGAGCGGACCCAATATACCGATGGCTTTTTTATAGTCCTGCCGGTCAATCGCAACCACGGCAAGGTTATTCTTCAATATGGCGCGTTCCAGGGTGTCTTTGGTATAGCGCAAAGCCAATGTGTAATATTTTACCGCATTGTCAAAATCTGATTGCTGCTCGTAGACAATCCCAAGTTGGTTGTAGACCGAAACCCTGTAAACGGGGTCAAGTTTTGCCGTAAGAAAGGGCAATGCCTCAACGGCGCTGGTTTCACTTCCGGCAAAGTCGCCCTGCATTTGCTGGATACCGGCCATCCCCAATAACGAATAGACGCTCCTTACCGGTTCGTCGGCAGAGGTGCAGGTTGATTTGGCCTTATTGAAGTAATAAAAGGCGCTGTCATAAACCTTTGCGGCAAGGTGCTTTTGGGCATTGGCGATATAGCGGTCATACGTTTTACGGCGGGTTGTTTCCTTGTCGGTGTTCTTATCGGTTGTACACGAAAGGGGAAGCATTAGGATTGCTGCCAAAAAAAATATCGGGAAATGTAACCTTTTGAGTTTCATTCCCCGAAATTAGTAAAATAAATCAGATTAGCGGTTTTCAGGCCAAAGCACTACGGCTTGGTTGGCGGTGGCGGTGGTACCGGAATCTGGCCGTTTTGTCCGCCAATGTCTTCGGCGTGGGCGTTTGTATTTGCGGAAGGAACGGCATCTGCTGTACACGAGAATAGCGTGCATGAGAGTGCGAATAACGATAAAGCTATTAATGTTTTCATGTGAATTTACTTTTAAAAATTTGACAAAGGCAGGCCTGTCCGGGCGGTTTGCCCGAATCTTTGTGAAAAGCCTGCGCATTAAAAAACCAGGGAGTACTCCGTATGCGTTGTGGGAAGTGTAGTGCGCCGGAGCAGAAGTGATTATCTGTACTTCCCGAAAGAATTTTCCCTTCTGTCCCTTTGCACCGGTTTAGGATCAGTTTTGTACATTTGCCCTGATTGCAGGTCAGGACTGCAACTGATTCTGGGGCAAAGTAATGGCGTTAAAGCCTTGTGATTGCAGGGAAATTCCGGTAATTCCGGTAATTCCGAAGGATTCTGTCAAATTCTGGTAAATTCTATTTAATTCATTATTTTTTATGACGACAAATGCTCCCGAAGAAGAATATAAACACCTTATTAAAGCCAAATATGAGCGGATTAAAAATGAGGACGTTTCGCGTATGCTGTCAAACCCTACACCCGGAAATCTGAAAAAATTAATTGTACATCATCTGGAAGATGGAGCAAGCCATGATGATCTCATTACAATTAAAAGATTTTTTGACATCAAGGAAGGAGAAGACGATATTAAGCAAGTGACAAAATTTGACCGGGATAAATTATTGCCGACCAGTAATTTTTTAAAAGGGAAAACAGGCGACTCTACTCCACTTGTCATGGAAATTATTGCCCTGCTTGTTGGTTTTGAATTAAGACCTTTCAGGAAATTCAGGCAAAGTCTTGAAAAGGAAAGCAAGACTGCAAAAGAGGAAATTAAAGGAGGCGGGAAAAAAACCGAAACAACTGCTGAGCCGGGAAAAGATAGCCCGAAGCCGGAAATTGCTTCTTTATTAACAGACATTGATAAACCTCGAAAATCAAAATTCCTGTTATATACAACCTTTGTTTTGGCACTTTGCTTTATCGGATATATCGCAAAAAAAGAGTTTTTCCCTGCAAAACAGTGCCTGCAATGGAATACGGATCATTATGAAGTGGTAACCTGCGAAGGAAAGGAACAAGGCTTTCCCCTAACGGATCCGATTTACACTTATGATGAAGATTTATTGGATTTCAGGAAAATTGAAGTCAGCGATACGACTACGTTCTTTAAAGATGGCCAGCCTATCGTATGGTATAGCAAGCAGAATAATCAATGTGAATTTTTTAATAAACCGGGAATGCACCCGATTACCGGTAAGCCTTTGCTGCCCGTAACATCTTATATTGCCAGTAAATATGTTCTGGATAAAGCGGATTGAGATACAAAGACTGTTATAGCGGCATTATATATATTTGTGGGTTAGCGACAACTTAATTACCTATCGCCTAAATAACGATTTGGTAATCACCTTTGTATCCTAAAAGTAAATGGTTTATTATATCTTTATTAAAATTTAAAGAAATGCAAATAAACTGGATCGTTATCAGTGTTGTCATTCTGGCTATCGTTTTGATTATATTTTTAATTGTTCAAAATCAAAAAGATAAAAAAGACATGTCCGAAACTTTTAATAACGAATCTTCCGATTCTAAAAATGACGATGAATCTGAATTCAATAATGAAAGCTAATACAATACTTTTATCATAGGCAGCCGCTCAACAGGGGCTGGACGCAATTCACTGTAATACATAATCGCCTGTACATTTTTCTTCCGGAAAACTTCTATCTTAGCAGAAAGAATGTCGTCCCACGCCGCAAACCGACATCTGGCCCGGAACCCAAAAGAAATTTTCATGAAGAAAATTGAAAAAAAAAAGAATTAATGAACGACGCAAAACAAGAACTTTTTTTGTCCGAACAAAAAGCAAAGAATTTATTTAAAACGATTGAAGACAGGGGTTTAATTATTCCCGGTAAAACCGAAAAAAGTCTTTGCGATGAAATATTGCAGATTGCCAAAGATGAATTTGGGGTAGAAAAACATTGGGGTAAAAAAATTGTGCGAGCCGGAATCAATACTTTAGAGCCTTATATGTCTGACCCCAAAGACCTGACTATCCAGGAAGATGATATCGTCTTTTTCGATTTTCACCCCGTTTTTGAAGGCTGGGAAGCAGATCTTGGCAGAACCTATGTTTTGGGCAGTGATCCACTGAAACTAAAAATCAAAAAAGATGTAGAAGCGGCCTGGCATGAAGCAAATGCCTGGTATTTTAAACAAGACCAATTAACCGGTGCTGCATATTTTAACTATGTAACCGGACTTGCAAAAAGTTACGGCTATGAATTTGGAAATGCTATTGCCGGTCATATAGTTGGCCGCTATCCCCATGAACAACCCGACGATCCTAACGATTTATGCCTGGATGTACATCCTGAAAATCACACCGATATACTTCAATTGGACAAACACGGTAACAAAAGACATTGGATGTTGGAGTTGCATTTTGTAGACAGGGAAAATAATATTGGTGCTTTCTTTGAGCAATTATTACGATAGCATAAAACAACGAGCCCCTAATCATGGCCCGGCTTCAACCTACATTTTCATTAAGTCCGGAAAAAGCCTCAAATAGATTTCGAATGCCATAGGGTTTTCTCCGTACAGGGTTTCGAGCCTTTGTGACGATTTATAAAATGTGATTTGGCTTCCGGCTTGTAATCTTAACTTCATAATCTTCAGCAAATCATAATTGATTCCGAGCGTAAAAGCATTTACCGGAAAAAGTACCTCCTGTCCATATATCGCCTCATCCAAATTTAATTCATGAACTGATTTTTGCACATATTCATATCTGCTGTGCAATGCGAGTTTTTTCTTTTGCCACGAACCTTCAATCAGAAAAGCGTTCTCAGCTTCATTCCCTTTGGCTTTATTCAATCCCCAAAGAACAACGCCATCAAACGAGCCGTCTGTTGATAAAGGCAAACTATAATTTACAGAAGCCGTTGTCCTGTTAATATTCTCATCCGGATGTAATTCTTCGGGGCTGTTCAGATAGCCATGAGAAACCTGTAATGCCCAATTATTTGAAGGGTTAAATGATAATCTGCTACTCCAACTGTCAAATTTGGGCTTGTCAAAATCATAACGTTCCTCATTTGGTTCGCGTCCCGTAAAAGAGGAAGCCTCAATCTTGAAACTATGGTATCTGAATCCAAATGTAGCAACACCAAAAGTAATGTGTGTTGCATCAATCCAATGGTGAGAAAGCGGTGCGTCCGGATTGTATAAGGCGGAAGGACGGTGCATAAATGCCGTTGGACCCAGGGCAGGCTCTCCGGGATAACCCAGATATAGAAATGCATCAATATCCCTGGAAATGGCATAAGAATAACTTACCGACAACTCAGAAAACAAGTCGTGTGGATGCTGCCTGTCTACCAAAGGCTTGCCGCGATAGGCCTCACCGCTTTGGAACAACAATGGATAGCCGTCATTTCCTCCTGTCAAAGCATCTAAAGAAAACATTGTATTGAAATGGAACAATCCTTTATTGCCAACTTTTCTTTGCCCCATAAACATAAGCCAGTTGGGAGCATCAAATTCATCGTTTCCGCGAATCCCTTTGTCAGCAAAATCCTGATTGTTATATCTGATAAAAAAATTTCCATGCAACATAAACATCCAGTTCGAGGCATGGAACATGTTTCCATACATTGGCGATGCATCAGGTAACCAGGCCGTGCCTGATCCATTTCTGCTCATCGGCAGGTTCAGGGAAAAAGCATGGGACATATTTGACATATCATGATCCATGGTTCCGTCCTCCATCTTGTGTTCCATTGAATCTTTTGAAGTAGCCGGATTTACATAATCCTTTTTCTGCATGTGATGATCGTGCTGGGAATAACCCGCCAAGTTTATAAAAATGACGAATGATATGATATAGATATTTTTCATCTGATGCTTTTTTATATTAAATATAAATTTAGGACTAATCTGGTTTTAAAAGTTACGCGATTGTAGAATTGCATTACAAGTTTAGAATGCGGCAGAGGAGACTTCCTGCAACAGGGGCGGACACTATAATGTTGGCTGAAACTTTATTGCGATTGAAGCTATTCTATTCCCTATCTTCGTCCTGCAAAAAAACCAAATCCATCTATGAAAAGTCGCCCTAACCATTTCAATCTGCTTGCCTTTATGCTGTTTGCACTTGTAGCTTCCTCACCGTTACAGGCCATGGAAAATAAAACAGCTTCCGAAAATTCCAGACCAAAACAGATCCTTGAAGAAAAATTTGTCCTGATCAACGGCATCGAGCAATGGGTAACGATTAAAGGAGAAAGTTCAAAGCCGGTCATCTTATTTTTGCATGGCGGCCCGGGAAGCCCGCTGAGCCCATACGCCGACGCGCTATACGGAAAATGGGAAAAAGACTTTATCATCGTGCAATGGGACCAACGGGGTTCAGGCAGAACATTCGGACGCAATGCGCCAGCGGAACTCAGTCCGGAATACCTGCAGTCAAATCCGTTAACCGTAGAACAGGTGACCAATGACGGGATTGCGCTTGTTGAATATCTGACCAAACATTTGGGGAAGCAGAAAGTGATCCTTTTTGGAACTTCATGGGGTTCGGTGCCCGGAATCAAGATGGCCTCCAAACGACCGGATCTTTTTCTGGCTTATGTTGGGCATTCACAGATTGTCAATCCGTCTGAAAACTTTATCACCACTTACAGTAAAGTCCAGAAAATCGCAAAGGACGCCAATGATACCGAATCTTTGCAGGTCCTGACCGATATTGGTGCGCCGCCTTACACGGCTGCTAAAAGCAACGGAAGGTTGATGCGCGTGATCAAGAAATATGAAAAACTGCATTCGATGGCTGCACCGGCTTCCTGGATGGCAATCGCGCCGCAATACGACAATGAAAAAGACGAAAAGCACCGCGAGGATGGTGATGATTATTCTTTTGTAAACTTTGCCGGCGATGTGAAGCTCGGCGTTGCATCAATGCTGCCTGCCATCAATCTGCTCAAGGACAATCTAAGCTTTTCGATCCCGGTTTATTTCATCCAGGGTGAAGAAGATATCCTGACGCCAAAAGAAGTGACACGCGATTATTTCGATAAAATCAGCGCGACGAAGAAGGAATATATTCTGCTTCCGGATACGGCGCATGGCTTTAATGCAGCTGTTCTCGATGCCCAGTATAAAATATTTATGGGGATTTAGAGCAGTAACAATTTTTAAGGTTTAATCTACAATGATTTTTTGCTCAAAAGCCAAACCCCTACCGCTTACAATTTTTACGACATAAGCTCCTTTAGCTACACCAGTTACATTTATATTTTGTTGGATATTGCGTATAATTTCGCGATGTACTTTTTTTCCTTGCATATCAAAAACCGACAATTCAGAATTGAGGTAGTTGGAATTTAATTTTATAGTAAAATTTCCATTATTAGGTATTGGATAAACAACATTGCTAAGATTTGAAAATTCGGGAGTACTTAATGTTATCGGCGAAAATTTAGCAATAAAAGCATTCTTTGGTAAGTTGGCACCGGATGATTCTGAATTTAAGTCTGGTTGAAACCCGTCTGCTGTAGCAATTTCGGCCGCACTCATGGTAGTGCCAACCATATAAAAACTGCCGTCGGGATCAATTAGCGTATTTACACCATTTTCCGATTCGGCCCCGCCATAATAAGTGCCGAAATAACGTGTTGACCCGTCTTTTGAAATTCTTGCTGTAAAAATTTCCGTTCCATCGGCATGCCCTATATCATTTGTATGGACTAATGGCTGGTAACTGCCTGCAGAAGCCACATCGGTAAAAGTGGTGGTGCCGCTGATGAATATTTCTCCTTCAGCATCCGTGTTTAAAATAGTATATTGTGCCGCATTTCCCGAACTCGAAGATTCACTATTTCCAAGGTAAGTACCCCACTGCCGCGCTCCTGCGTCATTAAATTTTGCCAAAAAATTAGAGTAATGCTCTTTTGTGGGCTGAAAGACTCCCGACGTCGCTATGTTATTATTGCTGTTTGTCGTACCGGATATATAAACGAAATTTTGTACACCCTTGACATTTTTCAAATTGGCAACAAATTGGTCGTCCCCAAAAGCAACCGATTTATCACTCAAACTTCCCCCGTAATAAGTACTCCAATCACGGCCGCCATCAAACGAGAATTTACTCAGAAACATATCAACGCCAATTCCAGGCACATTACTGTTAGTCGCCTGATAACAGCCCGGCGTGCCAAAATAAGTATTGAGGCTTGTATCGATTACATAACCCACTAAATACAAACCGGTTGCGTTAAGTGAAATTCCCGTAACATAAGAGCGATGGCCGCCTGAAGTATTGGTGCCATAGTAACTCGCCCATAATCGATTCCCGGTGTTTGTGAATTTGACGAAAAAATCCTTGTAATCATTTTCAGGTATATCGATATTATTAATATTAGGGACAAAATTTTGCTGGAAACTTCCTGTGGTCGTGATATTCTGCTGGCTTGAAGTCTTTCCGAATAAATAAAGATTCCCTTCGTTATCGCATTCTATCGCCGAAAAAGAATCGTTGTAAATGTCTCCGTAATAGGTGCACCACAATCGTTGGCCTGCTGTTGTAAATTCGGCAAGAAAAGCGTCTTCCATGCCGGTGCGGAATTCGCGATAAGCGCCAACTGTGGCCATATTGTCACTGGTTGTTTTCCCCGCAATGTATATATGGTCCTGCGCATCAATGGAGATGGTATTGATCGCATCCGCATTTAAACCTCCAAAAAAAGTGGCCCAGACCAACAAGCCGCCTGAATTAAATTTGGCAAGATATCCATCTGAAAGACCGCCGCCAAAAGTGGGTTGATAAGCGCTGTCGGTTGAAAAATTATTGAGATATTCAGGATTTCCTTCCATAATCCCGACAATGTAAACATTGCCTCCGGAATCAATGGCGTTATCGAGCACTTTGGTATCCTGTCCGCCATAATAAGTAGCCCAAGATCTTTCATAGTTGAAATTTTGGGAAACCAACAGGCCGTAAGAAAACAGTGCAATAACTTGTATAATTTTTTTCATACTTTTTTATTTTGGGGAAAGGCATCCTGGACAATCTGTCCGAATTTACGAAAAAAACCTGAAATACCTGTGAAGCCAAACTTCAGAAATACTTAGAAAATTTATTTTCCTTAACTTCGTTTTCAGAATACGACTTCCATCTTAACTAAAATCAAAACAATGAAACATAAAGCCCTCTCCATCCGGCCATTCATCGGCGCCAAAAACTATGAAATCTCCAGGCGTTTTTACCGCGACCTGGGTTTTGAAGAAGTCATCCTGTCGTCCAATATGTGTGCATTTAAAACCCAGGGACTGGCATTTTACCTGCAGGATGCTTATGTACCCGATTGGATCGAAAATACCATGATCTTTATGGAAGTGGCAGATGCCGGCCAGTATTGGGATGAGCTTGTGGCTTTAGGCCTGCCCTCTAAATATGAAGGCGTAAAACTGGTTCCTGTTCGCAATCTCGACTGGGGCAGGGAATGTTTTTTGCACGACCCGTCCGGAATTCTTTGGCATTTTGGCGAATTTTATGACAAATAAAACAACCATTATTTTTTCCTGATTCCTGAAAATCAGAACAATCCCAACACCATTCTGTCAGAAATTCATTCTTAAAATGTAACACTTCCTTCATTTTATATAAAATTTTTATTGCGGCGGTAATTAAATTCGTCCTGAACGAATAAAAATCTAATCAAACAAATCAACCCAGCCATGAAAATAGACATCACTATTCCGCAGGCATTACAAAGCGGCCTGCCTGATACGACCAGTCTTTACAACATCATTAAAAGGAATGAGGAAGACCTGTTGAGAAGAATCCCAAACCTTAAGGAATTTTTACTGGATCTTTCCGGACTTCCGGAACACGCCATAACCAACAGCAATAACATTCTGGCGAGGCACCAGCTTTCCGGCGATGAGTCGGCGCTCCGGATGATTATCAGATACCACCGCAGATCCTCCGTCGAAAACATCAGCAAAAGCATTGTTTCCGAATTGGCAAAGATTAAGGCAATCTATTATTAGGGCCCTGATTATCAATCGGAAGCTTAACTGTAACCTGGCGGAATTTCTTCCGGCTGATCGTATTATGCCGTTAAAGTTTGTTGCAAAGCCAATTATAGTTTATACATTTGTTAGAAACCAATAAATTTGAGGATGCCGGATAGACTTTGCTTGCTGATTGATGATGATATGGACGATCGCGAAATATTTGCCGATGCGCTATCCGATACCAATCAGAGTTGCCGGCTGATGACGGCAGCAAACGGGCTCGAGGGGATGCAGATCTTAACGGATCTGGAAACACCGCCGGATGTTATCTTCCTTGATCTGAACATGCCTGTCATGTCCGGAAAACAATGCCTTCATGAAATCAGGAAGACGTCTAAATTCAACGGTATCCCGGTCGTCATTTACACAACATCTTCTTACTCGGGTGATATTGAGGAAACAAAACAGGCCGGCGCCTCGCATTTTCTGGTAAAACCCGCGAGCATGCGAAAATTAACGGAAGCGCTCGCAACGCTTTTATCATCCCCCGAGATTCCTTTTTTTTTCAACCCCGAAGATTAGCAATTGGTCCCCGACAGCGGCCTCTTTCTATATTATTATTTAATGTCATTTATATGGATAAGATTTTCATGGACAGCAGCGACCAGACTTTTACAAATGGCCATGTCGGTTCTCCCGACAGTAAACAGATTATCGACGGACTCCCTGCTGCTATCTATACCTGTGATAAAGAAGGCAGGATAACTTATTTTAACAAGGCGGCCGAAGACCTTTGGGGATGCCGGCCGGTTATAGGGAAGGATTCATGGTGTGGATCATGGAAAATCTATACTGCTTTCGGAACGCAGATCGCATTGGAAAGCTCTCCGATGGCAATAACCTTAAAAGAAGGCCGCAGCGTTGAGGGCGTGGAAATTATTATCGAACGGCCCGACGGGATCCGCAGGAATGTAATGCCGCATCCAAAACCCCTTTTTGATCCAGACGGGAACCTGGCCGGGGCCATCAATATGCTTGTAGATATTACAGCGCTGCGGCTGCTGGATTTGCAATCCCTCAACAGTGAGGAAAAATACAGGAGCCTTTCTGAACTTCTTGAAAAGAAAGTGGAAGAACGCACCTTTACCTTAAAGAAAAGTGAGGAACGCTACCACAAGATGATCGAGGAAGTACAGGATTATGCGATTTTGCTGTTGGATAAGGACGGCAACATCCTGAATTGGAACAAGGGCGCCGAAAAAATCAAGGGCTATACGGAGGCTGAAATTGTAGGTAAGAATTTCAGGATTTTTTACCTCGACAAAGACCGTAAGGATATGCTTCCCGAATCACTGATAGCCGAAGCTTCCGAAAAAGGAAAAGCCATGCACGAAGGCTGGCGGCTCAAGAAAGATGGCAGCACGTTCTGGGGTCAGATTGTAATAACCGCACTGCACGACGACGAAAATAATATTATCGGATTTTCAAAAGTAACCCGCGATCTCACCGAAAGAAAGCTTTCGGAAGACCAGATTAATTTCAGGAACAGGCAATTAGAAGAATATGCCCATATTGCCTCGCATGATTTGCAGGAGCCATTGCGGAAAATCCAGATATTTTCGGGGATTCTGAGGGAAAACCTCGAAGACAGGGAAAAAGCGGAAAAAATCCTCGACAAGATAGAATCGTCAGCGAAACGGATGGTGATACTGATAAAAGACGTCCTGAAATACGCACAGCTTTCCAATACGGATGATTTATTTGTCAGCGTAGACCTGAATGAAATACTCGAAAAGGTGTTGGAAGATTATGAACTAATGGTTGCCGAAAAAGGGGTCGAATTTATTTGCTCCGGTTTGCCCGTTATTGAAGGCATTCCGATCCAACTGCAGCAATTGTTTTCCAACCTTCTGGGGAACTCGATGAAATTCTCAGGTAAAAATCCCGTGATCGAAATTTCTGCTGAAAAAGCCGGTGCCGAAGAAATCAAGAAAAATAACCTGCTCGAGGACTTGTCCTATATCAAGATTCTGTTCAAAGACAACGGCGTCGGTTTTGACTCCACCTACGCAGATCACATCTTCAAGCTGTTCCAGCGCCTGCACAGCAATACAGCCGGAACCGGGATTGGTTTGGCGTTGTGCAAAAAAGTGGTCGAAAACCACCGTGGCAGTATTGAAGTGAGCAGTGAAATCAACAAGGGGACAATTTTTAGCATCTTCCTTCCGTTACAGCATAGCGCGGATTGAATCGATTTCCGATTGTCTTACCGAAAACAACAATGCCACTCATCGATTAAATTTTTCAAGCCCGAAATTTATCTTTAGATTTGCCAACTTTTGCACTTTGCAGTTATGGAAAAAACGAAAATTATCTTCTATCTTGACGACGACACCGAAGATCTCGACTATTTTAAAGAAGTCGGAGAGGAATTAGGCCATACCGTGTATCTTTTTTCAGAAGGCCACGACCTGCTCGAAGAGCTGAAAAGACAGGAAATAATTCCGGATGTGATTTTTCTAGACGTCCACATGCCTATCTTAAATGGCGAGGAAATCCTGATCCTGCTCAAAAATGCCATGGACTGGAAGTCAATTCCTGTGGTCATGATTTCGGGCGCCTATCCCAAAAAACTGATCAAATATTTCTTAGACGCCGGTGCGGCACATCTTCTTAAAAAAACAGGCACCAATCTTAAAGCCGGTATTGAAAGCGCGCTGGCGGAAATCTTTAAGCCTTAAATCATCACAGATTTCTTTGGTTAATGATCGGAACTCCGTTTTGTAACAGAAAATAACGGCGGCATTGTAAAGCTATAATAATCCCAAAAAATTACATAAGGCCAGAAGCGCTTTAATGCGGAAATTTACCATTCATTACTAACATTTAAAAAATTGTAAAGATGGAAAATGAAAAAAGCATTTTGCTGTTAAACCAATTGATCGAAATCAACAACGACCGCATTGAAGGCTATGATACAGCCGCAAAAGAAACAGACGCATCCGATCTGAAAAGCCTTTTCGGCGACCTGAAAAGCACCAGCCAAAATAACCTTTCTGAACTGCGTACCGAAGTCAGGCAACTGGGTGGCAAACCCGAAGAAGGCACAAGAGTGACCGGCAAATTTTTCAGGGCGTGGATGGATGTGAAAGCCGCACTCATGGGAAATGACCGACACGCGATCCTGAGTTCATGCGAATTTGGTGAAGACAAAGCGCTCGAAGCTTATGAAGACATCCTGGAAAACAGTGCTGCCCTCAGTTCCAGACAATTGGCACTTGTAAGGAAACAAGAATCCAGCTTAAGGGCCGACCATGACAAAGTGAAATCCTTACGCGATGCGGCCTAAGTAATTCATTGCTTTGCAGATTAAAAAAACCGATAGGCAACTGTCGGTTTTTTTATATAATCTTGGGGATTTCAGTCAGACCGTTTTCAGGTAATCCTCATAATCCCTGATGTAGTCGCTTTCGTCAAAAACATCCGAGGCCATAACGAGACAGACCGCGCCGGCAGAGAAATTGTTGAGCTCGCGCCAGATTCCGGTTCCGATAAGCAGGCCTTTGTCGGGTTTGTTGAGCGTCACGGTGTTTTTTTCTTTGCCATTATCTACAATCACATCGAAACTTCCCGAAACCGCAACGAGGAATTCCTGCTGGTGGATATGGCTGTGCCCGCCCCGCTCCGCCCCGCTCGGAATATCATACAGGTAATACACGCGTTTGATCGCAAACGGAATGGTATTGCCTTCGATGATGGCGTAGTTGCCTAAAGGATCCTCGGCTTTCGGGAGTGTGATGAGATGGGAATTCATACTGTTTTATTTTGATTGGTCATTCGATGGCTTTGTATATTTTTCTCAAATCCTCGAGGTCATAATTGTTGTAACTTACATCAGGCTGGAGATAATCAAGGTATTTTTTATCGTCGCTTAAACAGGAAAAAAGGATCCGGAACAGGTTGACCGAGGTTTTTAATTTCCTGTCATATTCTTCATGCCGCTGCCCGTTCCATTTAATCGCAAGGTTCGCCCCGAAAACGGAGTTCAGCAAATCCTTATCGGTTATTTTGGCGACGCCTTGCTCGATGCAGGTAAAGCCTACAAATCCGCCGTGATCGGCCCCAATGATTACAATCGCATCCGGGTCGTTACTTTCAATCATGGATATGATATTTTTGAGCCAGTGGTTTGCCGTTTTAAGCCTTTCTATATATTCCAGTCGCTCTCCTTCGATTCCCTTACTTGTCTGCGCATGGATGGTGATATGCCCCGGATTAAATTCCTGTATAAAGAAGAAATTCCTTGAATCTTTATTCTTTTTAATCTGCGTTTCCACTTCACCCGGAACGTCTTTAAACACTTCCCAGCCATCTTTCAAATAGGGAATTTCGGATATTTCAAAATTACAATAATCAAATTTAATCTTTGGGCGGCTGACCATAAAATAAGGTCTTTCAGAAATAAAATACGTTTTGTAACGGTTTTTTCTGAAAATATCCAAAACCGGATTGTCGTCCATAATAAAATCAGCCGCATTCTTAAAGCCGACATTTTCCCGTGAATAATGGTGTTTCATGTTGAAACAGGATGCATTGGATTTGAGCGTCGACCTGTAATTGCTCCTGAACTCGTCATAAACCGCAAAGCCTTTTCCCTTTAGCCAGCCGTCGAAATCCGAATTGTCAAAGTGATACAAAGGACCTTTGAGGTTTTCCGAATTGGCATAACCATCGGTTTCGATATAATAGACATTGGGCGTTTTTTTGAAGGTGCACGCCAGGATCGCATCGGGCTGCACATTCCAGTCGGACGGGTTTGTCGCATTTTCATAAAATATCCCCGCAATTTTAGCCAGTGGAAAAATGGCCATAAAGGACACCATCAATAAGACAAACTTGTAATTATCCGCCTTAAACGACAACCCGACGATACCCGCAAAAACCAATACGAATATTTTTTTATAAGAATGGGTAAGCGACAAATTCTGTAGGATAAAAAAGGCAAATATGGAAAGCGTGACAATAAACACGGCCTGCCTCGTATATTTTCTAAATCGGGTTTTACTGAAAATCACATACGTCAGAAAGACCGCGGCCATCGGCATCAGTAAATAATAACCGGCAACCGCAAACAGCACCGGCCAAGAGCTCAGCAGCTCCGAATTGTTGGAATAGTAGAATGTGAAAATATAAAACCCAATAATGAAACCGGCTAAAACAGGATATTCTTTGCTGCTGCCGATGAAATCTTTGAGTGTTTTTCTTGGTTTCAAACGCTTCTGTATTTAATTATTATTCCGGCGTTTCATGCTGTATAAAATCCTTTCGGAACTCCGAATGGGTAGTTTTCTTTCTATTTCAAAATAAACCGAATAGCTTCTTTCGAATTCGGCTTCGTTGTAAAAATCGAAATGGTCCTTAAAATCTCTTTTGCTTTCGAGCAGGAATGTCACCCATGAATCATTGCGTGTCGGAAATTCGATCAGCAGGTTGGGCGCCATTCGGGAAAAGAATCTGGCCGACAGGTCGAACGGGATATTTCCCGATAACGTAATATGGTGGATGACCGCCAACGCCAGGCAACCCGACAATTTCAGTTCCGCCACACGGTCAATAAACGAAAACCTTTCCTGGTTGTTGAAGCCGTAAGCGCCCGCAGGATTTAAAACATCGGCAACAATCGGAATGATATTTTTCTCTTTATTCTTTAAGACCTGTTTGTAGTTTTGCGCGACCGCATTGGCGTCGACGTCGGCAACAATGATCAGTTCCGCCTTATCGGTCAATTCCCTTGAAAAAGTGCCGTCGTTGCCTCCGATATCAATCAGCGTGCGGCCATCGATATCAGCAAACCATTGCCTTGTAAATTCTTTTTTTACGAGATAGGATTCTTCGTTGTAATTGATCTGGCTGTAATAATGGTCCCATTCGGTATTTTCATCCGACTTCAGTCCGTTGATGAAATCATACAGCGAATCCAGCAATTTGACCTGCGCGATTTTGGAAAGCCGGTTTTTTACTGCCTGCTTCGATGCTGAATATTTGCCTTCATATCTTGCCAGAAGATGGATATTTGCTACCAAGGTCGGACTCAGGAAACTTTTCAAAGGCAGTATCGCGGCTAATTTCTTCAAAGTCATTCCGTCGATATCCGAAGCCAACATCTTTAAATGGTCCGAACCGTAATAACGGCTTAAAACCAACGGCCCGAGAAAATGCGTGATGAATTGCCTGTAGGCTTTCCACGGCGTATTGTCTTCATAGAAATCGAAAGAAAGGCTATCTATAAAAATGGGTTTTCCCTGATGGAAAATAATGTTGAATGCCGACGCGTCCTTGAGCGTGAAATTATTTTCAAGGCACAGTTTCTGGATTTTGAGCGTGAGTAAAGCGGCGTGTTTGTATTGGAGAAAACTCCATTCGTAAGGATAATTAACGAACGGTATTTTTTCGGCCTGAAGAATAATCTGTGCTTCCGAACGGGAGATTTCGCGGTGCGGAATCAGGTACTTTTTTTCAAAAAGCGTGGTGTAAAACCCACTTTGTGTAAGCGCATCGTATTGCGGGAAATAGATCGGATTGACGGCCCTTTTTACCGCATCGCCATCTGTAAAGACGAAACCCGACGGATCCCTGAATGAGGAAGTGATTCTCTTCGATTCCATTTAATTGTCATCCGCTTTGGTATCGGAATCTTCCATAAAGTCGTCTTCCTGTTTGGCTTTCATCCCGAAAATGCCTTTTATCTTACCCATGATGGTTTTGTAAAAAAGTACGACGGCAGCAACACCGGCAGCAATGAATTGCACGATTAACGCACCGGTTCCGGGATCAAAATATAATGCAATCATAATGATGGGATTTTTTCAAAGGTAATTAAATAATGTAAAATTAAAAACGTGAGGCAAAAAAACCGGAATGAATACAATTCCGGTTAGTAGTTAAAACTGTAATGTTTATTTTTCGAAAGAGGACTAAAAGCATCAAAAAACATCTATACCTCCGATTCATCCAAATCTTCCCCAAACAATACTTTCCAAAATGCCACCAGCATAACCACGAACATAATGACGGTAGTGTAAAAATACGCCTGCAGCGCGCCTTCGACCGCATACCGTTTTACGAGGAAAAATGACAGTCCGAAATAAAGTACGTTGAATGCGATTTCCATCAGGAAGTACTTTTTTATCATGGTCTTCACTACAATCTGGTATCCGAAAGCCAAAATCATAATGCGAAAAAAATCGCCCAGCAATTGCCAGATCAGGATTTTATTGATTCCTGAAAAGGCATCGGTAAATGCGATTTTGAGGATAATGCTTTTGAATGCGAAAATCAAAACCAGCATCAGCAAAAAAAGCGGCACTAAAAAGGTGAAATAGAATTTGAGCTCCGCCCTGAATTCAGCATTCGTCTTTAGCGAGGCCAGTTTTGGCATGTAATACAATGCCAGGCCCGAGTTGAAAAAAAGCATGTAAAATCCCGACAAACGCGTAACGGCATCCCAAACGCCCGCTTCTTCAATAGAATGATCTTTGATGATTACCTTTCGGATTAAAATAAGCGTCAAAGGGACGATTATTGCACTGAGCAATGCCATCGATGAAAATTTGCTGATCGTATGCGCATATTTTCTGCTGACAATTTTTTGCAAATCAAATTTGAAATATTCCTTGTCTTTCCTGATAAACAAGAATGTGACGATCACCATCAGCAATTCGCCAAAGGCAAAAGAAAACAATCCGCCTTTAAGGCTGTCTTGCCAGATCAGTATCGCCGTAATCCCAAAAACGACAATATTCGAAATAATCTGTATCGCTATAATCTTTTTGAAATGTTGGAGTCCATTGTATATCGCCACCCAAAAGGTATTGATGACCATCAGCGGCAGGAACAATCCGAAAAAACAGATTGGATACCGATACGATTCCGAATAAAACAAAAAGACAGAAATCGGATCCGCAAAAGCGATTGTTGCGATTCCGAGTAATACAGAAATTGAAAGGAAAAGCCAGAAGATTGTGGAATAAATGACCGACAACTCTTTTTTATCCTCCTTGTTTTCGACAAACATTTTGATCACCGAATTGCCGATTCCCAATGTCGCCAGTGAGCGCAGCATCCCTGAAAAGTTCTTAAAGCTACCGAAGAAAGCCATTCCTGAAGTTCCGAGAAATACAGAAATTATCTTAGTCGAAAAAATACCCAATACAAAACTGACCAATACAGAAACTGAATTGAGGGAAAAGACCTTGAGTAATACGTTTTGCTTATAGTTTCTGAACATTATAAACTTCTGATTACAACAGCAGGATTTCCGGCAGCAATAGAATTCTCGGGAATATCTTTAGTAACAACAGCACTATGCCCGATAATCGAATTTTTACCAATGCTGACCCCTTTTAAAATCGTAACATTATCTCCTAAAAAGACATTTTCACCTATAAAAACCGCGGCGCTTTTTGGGGTTTCAGTCGTTCTTTTATCGAAATCCAGATGATGACCGTCATTATCAAGGATAGCACAATTGACGCCAATCAGGACGTGGTCTGAAATGACAATCCCGGAAAATGCAACCGCCGAAAAATTATTATTTATTGAAATATTATTGCCGAAAACAATTGTGCTTTCTTCATTACGGGCTTCGATGTAGGAATAATGGGAATAATAATTTGGGGAAGCGATCACCCCGATCTGAACATTACTTCCAAATCGGATCCTGCCTTTCCCTTTTAATAGTAATGGATGGTATAAATTCGGACTTCCGGCAACATTTCTGCAATCAGACAGCCATTTGTATTTCTGAATTCTCAGACTTACAAAGAAAAAATTCTTAAATTTATTTAGCAGTCCCATTAATAATTGTTTAAAATTTTAACGACAAAATCAACTTCATCTATCAGCATCACCGGACTTATCGGCAAACTCAGTACTTCCCTGTGTATCTTTTCGGTAATCGGGAAAGACAATTGGTTCCAGCTTTTTAAGGCTTTCTGTTGGTGCGGCGCAATCGGGTAATGGATTAAAGTCTGTATCCCGTTTTCCAAAAGATATTGCTGCAGTTCTGCCCTGTTTTGGGTGCGAATCACAAACAGATGGAATGCATGATGCGCGCCGCCATTGTACTCCGGTAAAGTAATTTTCGGGCTGGAAATATTGGAAAGATAATGGTTGGCGATTATTTTACGCTGTTGATTTTCAGCATCGACATTCGGCAATTTCACATTGAGGAAAGCCGCCTGCAGCTCGTCGAGCCTGCTGTTGTAACCGATATGCTCGTTGTGGTATTTCTCCCCGGAACCGTAATTTCGCAAGGAGAAAATCATTTTCGCCAGATCGGGATCATTGGTCGTCACCGCGCCGGCATCTCCCAAAGCACCGAGGTTTTTCCCCGGATAAAAGCTGAATCCCGCGGCATCGGATAAGTTTCCTGCCCTGAAATTTTCGGTATTTGCAGCACCGTGCGCCTGAGCCGCATCCTCAATGACGAGTAATTGATGCGATATGGCAATCTGGTTAATCGAATCCATTTCGGCGAGCTGTCCGTATAAATGCACGGCGAGAACGGCTTTGGTTTTGGAAGTGATTTTGGAGGCGATCAAATCCGGATTAATGTTATAGGTTTCCAGTTTCGGTTCGACCAAAACCGGGACAAGTTCTGCTTGCAGAATGGCTAAAATACTTGCAATATAAGTGTTTGCCGGGACAATGACCTCGTCGCCTTTGCAGAGTTTTCCCAATTCGATATACGCCTTAAATATCAATACCAGCGCATCGAGTCCGTTACCCACGCCGATGCAATATTTCGTCCCGCAATAGGCTGCAAAATGCTGCTCGAAATCTTTCACTTCATCTCCTAAAATATACCAGCCCTTATCGGAAATGCTTCGCAGTTTGTGCTGAAAAGCCTCTGAATACGGTTGGTTCACTTTCTGCAGGTCGAGAAATTTTATCATATTACGATTGTTTCAAGCCGGGCAAATCCGGCGGTTTCCACTTCATAGAAATCCTGTACGATTATTCGGGAACCGAAAGTCTCTTTCCAATACAGCAGTCCGCCATTGAGGTTTTTCCCTTGGTTTTCGTTGGATATGCCGAAATCGAAAAATTTCTTTTCCTTAAAAGTGTTTTTCAATAGATGGTCATGCAGGAAATCGAGGCTTCCAAGTATATTCTTGTCGGAATTTCCGGAAATGTACTGCGCATGTGCGACATTTTCAGTTTCAAATATGGTGGTTCCGGCAACAATTTTCCCATCGTGATATACATTAAACTGCCGGATGTTTTTAGGGAATCTGGATTTGAGCAGTTCGATTTCAGGAAGGCTATGCACCGGAAGCGCCTGGTGTTTTTCGTGAAGATTCGGAATCAGGATTTGATTCCAAAATCCGGACAAATCATCGGTCTCCATAATCTCAAGCTTATTTTTGATTCCTTTGTTGATTCCTTCGTTGCGGTTTTTGGAAAATTGCAAAGGTTCGGACAAATCAACAACCGAAAGGCTATCCCTTCGGATGAGTTTCGCATCGGCCGCAAAAAGCGCATATTCGGTCTCTTGCGAAAAAACCCGGGAATAGAAATAAGGAAGCAGCTTGATCTGCAAATTCACAATCTGGTTGTTGTGCAGGTATTCGAGGATTTCCTTAAAAATGGCGAGGACTTTCTCAAGCCTGGGCGTTTTTCCAAAAACGATTCCGCCATAGGTCAGTCCCTGATGCGAATAAACGGTTTCTCCAAAAACATTGGCAGGCAGCACCGCGACGGGTTTTTGGTTGCTGAAAACCATCAGGGAAAAATCGGTGAAGCGATCCGAATGATACTCCATAAAACCCCTGTTAAACAAAAATGTAGCGTTTTCAGCACTGCCGATAAAAGCATTCCAGGCAGCGTAATCCGTAGGTTCGTATCGTTTTATAGCGTAGTTTTTCACCTGCTTCTTTTAGACTTTGGAAAATTAAACATTTATTTTATAAAAACGCCGGGATTGCTAAAATTAGAATTTCAAAATAATTCCTTAACTTTCAGCCTGCTAATTTACTTTTCGGTGAAATTAAAACTACAATTTTTCGGTTTTATTATGTTTTCCCTGCTTTCCTGCCCGTGTTTTGCGCAGGATGTGAGTCTGTATGACCAATTTAACGGACATTACGATTTCGTTTTCTTTGGCAATACGCTCAACAGCGTGGAAAATGGCCTGGATGCGCCTTGTGCGATTTTGACGAGTTCGGCCGCAACGCTCAATCTCGCGCCAGGCAACCAGATCCTGAAAGCATATCTGTATTGGGCCGGTTCCGGAGCTGGCGATTTCGATGTGACGCTGAATGGGCAGAATATTTTAGCCGAACGCACTTTCAATACGACGCAGCTCGCTACAGACAGGATCTTCTTCAGCGCTTTTGCAGATGTGACCACACAGGTAACGGCAACCGGGTCGGGTTTATACACGCTTTCTGATCTGGACCTCACTGCCATAATCCCGGATTACTGCATCAATGGGACCAATTTTGGCGGCTGGGCGATTGTTGTCTTGTATGAAAATGCCGCGCTTCCGCTGAACCAGATCAATATTTACGACGGTTTGCAGAGCGTGCCAAACCAACTCAACATTACCCTGAGCAACCTCAACGTAATCGATAACGCAGGCGCGAAAATAGGTTTTGTGGCCTGGGAAGGCGACCGTCAGATTGCCGTTAATGAAACGCTCACCATAAACGGAACCGCGATCGGAAATGCACTCAATCCAAGCAACAACGCCTTTAACGGCACCAACAGCTTTACGGGATCGACCACACTTTACAATATGGACCTGGATGTGTATGATATTCAGGGGAACATTGAAGTGGGTGACGATACGGCCGAAATTCAGCTGACATCCGGACAGGATTTTGTTATGATTAACGCAGTCGTTACCAAACTCAACAGCCAGCTTCCCGATGCGACCGTTAGCATTGATAACGTTGAAGTGGCCTGCGATTCCAGGAAAATACTCGTAGATTATACCGTTTACAATCTGGAAGCTTCGGGCGTGCTTCCGGCGCATACGCGGATTGCGGTTTATGCCGACAACATTTTCATACAGTCGACAAATACGGTTGGGCCGATCGACCTTAACGGAAGCGAATCGGGACAGATCTCGGTGCTGTTGCCCGAAAACACCCCTGTGGATTTTACACTGCAATTCGTTGTTGACGATGACGGATCAGGCCACGGCGGTGTTCTGGAGCTCAATGAAAACAACAACACTTTTTCGGTAGCCGTACACCTTTTGGAAAAACCAGAAGTGAATGAAGCGCTTCCCGAAATCAATGCCTGCAACGAAGGTTTGGGCAAAGGCAGGTATGACTTTTCAGATTACGAAGGTTTGGTAAAGGTGAATCCGGACGATATCGCTTCCTTTTATGATTCGGAGGAAGACGCTGCATCGGGATCCAATCCGATCCTTAATTCCGACAATTACCTCGCGCCTTACTCCCCCAAGGAAATCTTCATCCGTGTAGAAAATGCCTGGCATTGCTATGCCATTGTGCCTTTCTTACTCGTAGCCAAAAACTGTCCGCCGACGGTTTACAATTTTGTTTCTGCCAATGAAGACGGCCACAATGATGATTTCTTTGTTAAGGGATTGCGCGATATTTTCCTCAATTTTAAGCTCTCTGTTTACAACCGCTGGGGCAAATTAGTATGGACCGGGAACAACAATACCCCAAATTGGACCGGAATCAATAACGAAGGCTATATCCCGAGCACGGGCTATACCGCAGACGGAACCTACTTCTATGTTTTAGAACTCAACGATCCGGATTACCCAAAGCCAATGACGGGCTGGGTTTATTTGGTTAAGCCTTAAAGAAGTTTTAAGTCAAAGCAGCTTAAGTGCTCCCGTAGGGATAGTGTATAGATACAGTATGGATAGTGTATGCGGAGTGTATGGGAGTGTATTAAACGGTATTGAAAAACAAGAATTTTGTTACTGTCCTACTCCGTTCGAATCAAGATGAATCCCGATTATTTCTCCAAAGGCGCCAACGACCATTTGAACTTTACGGCCATGAGCCGGACAACAATGATGACCGTCGACGTGATCACATAAACCACATCGTCGGGAAGCTGCAGCTGCTTGAGCGCAAAAAACACCACACCTCCAAAAATGCAGATGGTGGCATAGATCTGCCTGCGGAAAATCACCGGAATCTCATTACACAAAATATCGCGTATCACGCCGCCGAAACAGGCCGTCATGGTGCCCAGTGCAATGCAGATGATCGGATGGAGTCCGATATTGATTCCTTTTTCAAGTCCGATTAACGTAAAGACGCCCAGTCCGATCGTATCGAAAAAGAACAGTGACGTGCGCAGCCTGTCAAGTTTTTTCCGGAATACAATCGCGAGCACAAACCCGGCGCAGATAAAATAAACATAATTCAGGTCCTGCATCCAGCCAACAGGCGTCCTTCCGATTAAAGTATCGCGCAATGTTCCGCCGCCAACAGCCGTCACGAAGGCAATGATAAAAACGCCAAAAGGGTCGAGTTTTTTATTGATTGCCGTGAGCGCGCCAGACATGGCAAACGCCATCGTACCGATAATATCCAGAAGGTAGAACATGAATTTGGGTGTATTTTCCACAAAATTAAATAAAATCCCACAGATAATGCTTTCCGCGTAAAAACATTCAGTTTTAATCATTAATATTGTCGTTCTTTTTTTAGTTTTTTTTAACTTTTTGATCGCATACCAAAACAAAACACGATTTTAAAATCCTCTTTATGAAAAAATTATTTTTTACCCTTTTATTATTGATCTGCGCGGTCGCCTCTGATTATGCACAGCAGGGCGATAGCACGGCGGTGAATATTGCCGCCATCGAAAACTCATTGAAATACCAAACCGGCAACATCAAAATGACCGGGGGAAACGCCACGCTCAATGTTCCTAAAGGCTTTAAATTCCTCGATGCCAAACAAACCCAGCACGTACTTACCGATTTGTGGGGAAATCCCGAAGACCTGTCGGTTTTAGGTGCGCTGGTCCCCGAAAAGAAAGGCGTGTTGGCTGATGACAGTTGGCTGTTTACCGTAACCTACGACAATATGGGTTTTGTAAAAGACGACGATGCTAAAGACATGGACTATGATGAATTGTTGGTCGATCTGAAAGAAGATATCAAAAAGGAAAACGAGCAACGCGCGAAAGACGGACTTCAGACCGTATCGCTTATCGGCTGGGCTTCCAAACCCTATTATGACGATAACAGAAAAGTATTGCACTGGGCCAAAGAATTGCATTTTAGCGAGCAGGTCGGCAATACGCTCAATTACGATTTAAGGGTTTTGGGACGCAAAGGTGTTTTTATCCTCTCGGCTGTGGCTTCAATGAAGGAATTGCCTGAGGTGAAAGCCAATATGGAAAATGTGATTTCGAGTATTAAATTCGACGAGGGCAACCAATATGCCGATTTCGATTCGGGCACCGATACGATTGCCGCCTGGACAATTGGCGGATTGGTGGCCGGAAAAGTGCTTGCGAAAGTTGGTTTCTTCGCGCTGATCCTCAAATTCTGGAAGCTGTTGGTTTTAGCAGTCGTTGGTGGATTTGGCGCCATCAAGAAATTCCTTTTCGGAAAAAAAGACCAGGTGACGACCAATCCGGATAAGGAAGACGAAGAGCCAACCCAGCAAATCGCACAGGAATAACAAATACATCATGAAATTAATCAGTTCGATACAAAATCCATTTATAAAATCATTGGTGCAATTGCAGGAGAAAGCCAGATCCCGCAGGCAAACCGGGACTTTTTTAATCGAAGGGCAACGCGAAATTTCACTTGCCGTAAAAGGCGGCTATGAAATCGAAACGGTTTTGTTTTATCCGGAACTGATTTCCGACACGAGCGTCAGTCAACTGGTGCAACAATCCCAAATTAACAAATTAACGAATTCACAAATTCCGCTTATTGAAATCAACCGAGAAGTCTTCGAAAAGCTCGCCTATCGCGACACGACTGAAGGCGTAATCGCTGTGGCAAAAAGCAAATCATTGGGATTGTCTGATTTGAAATTATCGGATAATCCTTTGATTTTGATTGCCGAGGCGACCGAAAAACCCGGCAATATTGGCGCTTTATTGCGAACTGCCGACGCCGCGAATCTTGATGCGGTGATTATCGCCAACCCCAAAGGCGACTTATACAACCCGAATATCGTGCGTTCGAGCGTGGGCTGTTTATTCACCAATAATATTGCAACTGGTTCCACATCAGAAATTATCGCTTTTCTAAAAGAACGCAACATCAATTTTTATTGCGCCACGTTACAAAATGCAACAAATTACGACACACAGGATTATACACAGCCGACCGCATTGGTGGTTGGAACCGAAGCCACGGGACTGACTCAGGAATGGCGCGATGCGGCAACGCAGAACATTATCATCCCGATGCAGGGCCAAATTGACTCGATGAACGTTTCAGTGGCGGCGGCGATTTTGATTTTTGAGGCCAGGAGGCAGCGGAAATTTAGTTGAGACACTCTAAACAAAAGCAAATGACAAAAACAATGTTCCTGTTGCTGCTGATTTTCGGCATAAACGCTTCTGCACAAATTACGGCGCCCCAAGTCGATGAATTGGTTGAACGGACACTGAAAACATTTGATGTGCCCGGAATTGCGGTGGCGATCGTCAAAGACGGTAAAGTGGTGATTTCAAAAGGTTATGGTGTCAAATCGATCCTTACCAAAGAGAAAGTCGACGCCAATACGCTGTTCGGGATCGCTTCCAACAGCAAAGCTTTTACCACTGCGGCACTCGCAATGTTAGTCGATGAAGGGAAATTAAACTGGGACGATAAAGTCAGCCAATACATCCCGGATTTCAAAATGTACAACAATTATGTGACGGACGAATTTACGATCCGCGATCTGCTCACGCACCGCAGCGGGCTCGGACTCGGCGCCGGCGACCTCATGATCTGGCCCGACGGCAATAATTTCACGACCAACGATATCATCCAAAACCTTCAGTTCCTGAAACCGGTGTCGGCTTTCCGCACAAAATACGATTACGATAACCTGTTGTATATCGTTGCAGGCGAAGTCATCCATCGCGTAAGCGGGAAAACCTGGAACGAATTCATCGAAGAGCGCATCCTGACGCCTTTGCAGATGGACAAAACCGCTTCAACATTCACCAGGCTCAAAGACACTTCCAATGTCATTGCCCCGCATGTCCCGACCGACGGGAAGCTTAAGGTGATTTCGCGCTACAAAAGCATGACTTTTGATCCCGCTGCGGGCATCTATTCAAGCGTCAACGATCTTTCCAAATGGGTCATCATGCAATTGCAGAATGGAAAATACGGTGACGGAAAACAGTTGTTTTCTGAAAAACAACACAAGGAAATGTGGTCGCCGCAGACGATTTTGCCGAACAACCCGAATCCGCCCTACAAAACGAACTTCAAGGCTTACGGACTGGGCTGGCAATTGATGGATGTGAATGGCTACAAACAGGTTTCGCATACGGGCGGGCTCGACGGAATCGTGACGCAGGTGCTGATGATCCCCGAATTGAATCTCGGAATCATCGCGCTCACCAACCAGCAATCGGGCGCGGCATTCACGGCAATCTCGAATACGATCAAGGACAGTTACATGAACATAAAATCGGACGATTATGTGCTGACATTGGGCAAACAGCGCAAGGAAAAGGAAGACAATGCCGATAAGATTACGGATGAAGTCTGGGCAACCATAGCTAAAAACCGGAAAGAAAAGGTGAAAACGGATTTCAGGAAATATTCTGGTACCTTCATAGACAATTGGTTCGGGGAAATTACGTTATATGAAAACAAGGGGAAATTTTATTTCACTTCCAGGCGTTCACCACAATTGTCGGGCGAGGTTTTCTTCTACAAAAACGACACTTTCGCGGTAAAATGGAATAACCGCAGCTTTCTGGCAGATGCATTCCTGCATTTTTCAGAAGCGAACGCCGGGCTGAAGATGAACCCGATTTCGCCGCTGACAGATTTCAGTTATGACTTTCAGGATCTTGATTTTCATCGTGTGGAAAAGGTGCAATAGGCTTTTATCAGGAGCATTTTCCCGCTTTACGCTGCAATCTTTTTTAAATCGTTCCCTCGACTGCGCTCGGGATGACAATTTTAAAAAAGGATTTTCGCTGCAATCGGGGCTAGGCACTCTATTTACATAGAAAATCCGGCGTCCTAAACTGCTTGCACAACTCAAATCTTATCACTATTTTTAGGACTTGAACACTACTGCTATGGTTGAGATCGATATCGAGAAAGAAAACAAAGCGATTGCCCAGGAATACAAAGAATTGCTCCGCATCAGTTATCAGACGTTAAGTGCTGAAGACAAGAAACTCATACGCAAGGCTTTTGATGTTGCCGTCGAGGCACATCAGGACCAGCGCAGGAAATCGGGCGAAGCCTATATCTTCCATCCGATCGCCGTGGCGAAAATCGTCGCCTCGGAAATCGGTCTCGGCGCCACCGGAATTGCCGCAGCCCTGATGCACGATGTCGTAGAGGATACCGACGTTACGGTTGAGGATATCGAAAGGATGTTCAACAAAAAAGTCGCGCAGCTCGTTGAAGGACTCACGAAAATCGCGCAGGTGCAGAAAGACCTCAACGTTTCGATGCAGGCCGAGAACTTCCGCAAAATGCTGCTCACGCTCAATGACGACGTGCGCGTGATCCTGATCAAGCTCGCCGACCGTTTGCACAATATGCAGACGATGGATTCGATGATCGAGCACAAACAGATCAAGATCGCTTCCGAAACTTTATACATCTATGCGCCGCTCGCCCACCGTTTGGGATTGTACAACATCAAGACCAAGCTCGAGGATTTGGGGCTGAAATATACCGAGCCGCAGGTTTACAACGAAATCGTCAGCAAAATCAAGGAAACCAAAGAAGAACAGGATCTTTACATCAAGGATATTTCGGACGTTTTAAAAGATTCGCTCGATAAGGAAGGCATCGAATATACCATTAAAGGACGGCCAAAATCCATCTATTCGATCAGGCGAAAAATGCTCACGCAGGGCGTTTCTTTCGATGAAGTGTACGACAAATTTGCACTGCGCATTGTCTATAAATCCAATCCGCACGACGAGAAATTCATCGCGTGGAAAATCTATTCCATCGTAACCGACCATTACCGCCCAAGCCCAAGCCGTCTGCGCGACTGGATCTCCTCGCCGAAATCGAGCGGTTACGAAGCGCTTCACATTACCGTTATGGGTCCGAAAGGCCGCTGGGTCGAAATCCAGGTGCGAAGCGAGCGCATGGACGAGATTGCAGAGAAAGGCTACGCCGCGCATTACAAATACAAACAGGGCGCGGGTGCCAGTGAGGAAAGTGGTCTCGACGTCTGGCTCAATCTGCTCAAGGAAGCTTTGGAGAATTCGGAGACGAACGCCGTCGATTTTGTCGAGGATTTCAAGATGAATTTGTATGCGAAGGAGATTTTCGTATTTACGCCGAAAGGGGAAATCAAATCATTGCCGAAAGGCGCGACTTCGCTCGATTTTGCGTTTAGCATCCACTCGGAAATTGGCGTAAAGACACGCGGGACAAGGGTTAACGGAAGACTCGTTCCGTTAAATACCGAGCTCAAAAGCGGCGACCAGATTGAAATCATCACCTCTTCTACGCAAAAACCGACCATCAACTGGCTCGAATATGTGACGACTTCGAGGGCCAAAAATAAGATCAAGAACGTCCTCAACGAAAATACCAAAAAGATCGCCGAGGAAGGAAAAGAGCTGCTGACGCGGAAACTGAAACACCTGAAAGTGGTCATGAACGAACAGGTCGTGAATGAGCTCGTGAATTTCTTCAAGCTCAAAACCAGCCTCGATTTGTTCTACCGTGTCGGAATCGGCGCGATTGAAAACCAGCAACTCAAAGATTTTGCAGCGCAGAAAAGCAATACGCTGATGAATTTCTTCAAGAACAAGATCACGCGTAAACCGCATCATACTGCTGACGAAGACATCCACAAACAGGTGTTGAGCAACAATTATGACATGTTGGTTTTCGGACCCGAACATGACAAACTCGACTATAAATTATCGACCTGCTGCAACCCGATTCCGGGTGACGAGGTTTTCGGGTTTGTGACAATCAATGAAGGAATTAAGGTGCATAAGAAAGATTGCCCGAACGCGATTAGTTTGCAATCGAATTACGCCTACCGGATTATCCAGGCCAAATGGATCGATTCTTCGCAGCAGGAATTCAAGGCGATTTTGAACATCACCGGGATGGATTCGCTCGGACTCACGAACGAACTCACAAAAGTCATTTCGAACAATATGCACGTGAACATCCAGAGCATTTCATTGAGCGGTGAAGCCGGAATATTTAACGGGAAAGTGACCGTGGTCGTGCAGAACAATACGATCCTGAAGAAGCTGATTGAGAATATTAAGAAGATCGACGGGATTGATAAGGTGACCCGGGTATTGAAGAATTAGGAAGAAGTGGCTGAGTAGTTGAGTGCGCGTGAGTGATGGCAGCGGAAATCCTTTTTGAGAATTGTCCGAAGCTTGCGACGGGAATTCTCAAAAAGATGGCAGCGAACAGCGCGACAGCGGCGGAGGAACGAAGCCGGTGGCACGCCCAAAAATAAAGCATCATGGAAGAACCGATTTTTGAAGGCGAATACATTTTAAAGAAATTCTCGGGCAAAGGCGCGTGGACTTTTGTGTTGATGCCTCTGATTCCGGGACTTCCGAAGAAAAAGAATGGCACGTTGCGCGTGCGCGGATTCATCGACGATTATGAGCTTAAAGATTTCAATATGTGGTCGATGAAAGCCGGGAACTTTATAGCCGTAAAGGCAGCGATCCGAAAGCAAATCAAAAAGGAAGAAGGCGATACGGTAAAAGTAATTCTATATCTGGACGAGGCAAAATCGGTTATTCCCGAAGATTTTTTAACCTGCCTTAACGAAGAGCCGAATCTTCTCAAACATTTCAACAGCTATCCCGAAACGCGTAAAAAAGAAATCACCGACTGGATTTTTGGCGCCAAAACCGAAGACGAGAAAATTACGCGCATCGCACAAACCCTCGAAAAGCTCGAAACCGAGTCGGCTTCCAAATAAAAACTTATTCCGCTGCGCTCCACACCGTTCGGCTTCGCCTCGGGCCAACTATTTTATTTAATTGCGTGAAGTTTTGCAAATTGTCAATTGCCACCCGAGCAAATTTTTTTGCGAATTGGCGAAGCAATTATCAATTATCCATTATCTTTGCCACATGACACTAGTATCCGTTGATAACAGCAAAAATCAGGAGATTGTAAAGAATGTTTTTACAATGTATCTTGAGACCAAAGGACATCGCAAAACGCCTGAACGCTACGCTATTCTTCAGGAAATTTACGACAGCGAGGAGCATTTCGACATTGAGAACCTCTATCTCAAAATGAAAAATAAGAATTATCGCGTGAGCCGTGCGACTTTGTATAACACGATCGAACTGCTTTTAGACTGTGCGCTGGTGCGCAAACACCAGTTCGGGCAGAACCAGGCGCATTATGAGAAATCTTATTTCGACAAAAACCACGACCACATCATCATGACCGATTCGGGTGAGGTGATCGAGTTCTGCGACCCTAGAATCCAGATGATCAAAAAGACGATTGAGGAGATTTTCGATATTGAAATCCACAACCATTCGCTCTATTTATACGGAAACAAGAAAAAAACAATTGATAATGAATAATTAACAATTGATAATTGGCGTTGCCTTGGGACGGGCTTTTCGCGGTGCACAGCACCTTGCTTCACACGAGCGAAGCGAACTGACGAAGTAATCCCTAACGCGACCCACATTCAAAATTCAAAATTCGTTAATCGATATTCTTCGGTTTAAAAAATTAAGAATGATGAACAATGAATAACAAATAATGAATTTTGAAATTTAACTACACATACTAACAACTAACTAACAATGACAGTAGATTTACTGCTAGGACTACAATGGGGCGATGAAGGCAAAGGAAAGATTGTTGACGTACTCACCTCCAAATACGATATCATTGCCCGTTTTCAGGGCGGCCCGAATGCGGGACACACATTGGAATTTGACGGAATCAAACATGTCTTAAGGACGATTCCATCCGGGATTTTCCATAAAAACTCCATCAACGTTATCGGAAACGGCGTCGTGATCGACCCGGTCGTTTTCCAGAAAGAGATCGAAGGATTGCAGAAATTCAACCTCGATATCAAAAACAAACTCATCATTTCGAGAAAAGCGCATTTGATTTTACCGACGCACCGTTTGCTCGATGCGGCTTCTGAAGCGGCGAAAGGCAAGGCGAAAATAGGTTCTACGCTGAAAGGCATCGGCCCGACGTATATGGACAAGACCGGCAGGAACGGACTCCGCGTGGGCGATATCGAACTCGAAGATTTCAAGGAAAGATACCGCCATCTGGCCGATAAGCATGAGGCGATGATTAAGTTCTATGACGTTGCGATACAATACAACCTCGCCGAATTGGAGAAAGAATTCTTCGACGCGGTAGAAGATTTGAAAAAACTGACTTTTATCGACAGCGAGGAATACTTGCACCAGGCACAGAAAGATGGCAAATCGATTTTGTGCGAAGGCGCGCAGGGTTCGCTTCTGGATGTGGATTTTGGGACATATCCGTTCGTCACTTCTTCCAATACGACTGCGGCCGGGGCCTGTACTGGTCTGGGAATCGCACCAAATAAAATCAAGGAAGTTTTCGGGATTTTCAAGGCGTATACGACAAGAGTCGGAAGCGGCCCATTTCCAACTGAATTGTTTGATGAGGACGGCGCGACCATGGCCAGGGTTGGAAACGAATTCGGATCCGTTACCGGAAGACAGAGACGTTGCGGCTGGCTTGACCTTGTGGCATTGAAATATGCGATTCAGGTGAACGGCGTCACGCAGCTGATGATGATGAAAGGCGATGTATTGTCGGGATTCTCAACATTGAAAGTTTGTACGGCTTACAACTATAACGGCAAAGAAATTTCGCATTTCCCTTACACGATTGAACCTGAAAACGTAACGCCGATCTACAAAGAATACAAAGGTTGGAAAGCAGATTTGACCGGAATGACTACTTATGATCAATTGCCGGTTGAACTCAAAGAATACATCGAATTTATCGAAGCCGAAGTCGGTGTTCCGATAAAAATCGTTTCTGTCGGACCCGATAGAAAACAGACGATTATGAAATAATGGGACGCCTTGAGAAATCAGGGCGTTTTTTTGAAGAAATATAGGTTTAGCTTCTTATACTGCCAACAGATGCAGTCGATTCAGATTGTGTCCACAAGCGCAATTTTTCCTTCATCTTTTTCCCAAATGGAATTTCTATATAATAAGTAACCAACGCTGCGAGAATAATCACAACCGGAAGCGCAACTGCGGCACCAATCCAAAAACTCGTATGCAGCCTGGTCGTAAAGAACGGGATGACTATTCCGTTAGCGATATGTTGGTGAATGAGATACAGCGCAAAGGAAATTTTCCCGAGGAAAAGTGTCGGTTTTGTGACTATGAATTGCAGTTTATGATTGACAAACAGGGTGAACAAACCGAAATAAAGGAACAACATTATCGAATACTCCAAAGTGGTCACATGCATCCTTGATGTACCGCCGAATTTAAAAAGCCCGATTTGGCCCAGCAAACAAAACACAATCACCGTATAATTCCGCAATAGGTTTTTTTGTTGCGTATAGATTGTATAAAATACCGTTCCGGCAAGAAACAACGGGATGAAAGCCAACAACGGAATCCATTCAATGATTTTCCAAACAAAAGCGCTATTGGAAAAATGACCGCCAATAAGTGTCAACAATATTAAAGAGATTCCGATTGTCGTAAGATGACGCAGCATTCGGAAGCGGAACAGGAAGAGCACGCAGATGTAAAAAACCATCTCGACAATCATCGTCCAATAAGGCCCGTCGAGATTTGGAACGTCCATATAAAACTGGAACATGGTCATATTGGCCAGATACTGCAGATAAAACACAGGTGGCAGCAGTTCGTGCTTGTACAGAAAAGAAACGCCCAAATAGGAAATAAAGGTAATCGTAACGCAGGTCCAATAGGTCGGATAAAGCCTGCTGACCCGATTGATGATGAAATCGGTGCTGGTTTTTACGCGGTTCAGGCTCATATAAATGACGAAGCCGCTGATGATGAAAAACAATTCGACACCGGTTACACCCAAATTAAACCCGAGTTTGGCCTCTTCCCTATATAAAGTGAAATGAAAAAACACGACCATCAATGAAGCGATGCCGCGCAAAGAATCGAGCTCTTCAAATCTTTTTGGCGATTGGGTCACAATTACGGTTTCCTGTTTGGCGTCCATAAATTTAATTGGTGAAATTACTGCAGGCTTAATATTAAGGATTCGGAAGGGCCGACAGAAACCATCACTTTCCCTTCGCCATTGACCACTTCCATTTCTATATTTTTCTTTCCGTAAAGTGCGTCTGACAATTTGTGTTTTCCGTCTTTGAGTTTCCATTTGGAAATAACCTCAGCCGGGACTTTTAATCCAAATTGACTGGTCGTCATCCATGAAAAATTGTTGACAATGATTAATTTCTGGTGTTCCGACCAACGCACATAAGAATAAATTCCCGGATCATAACCCTGCGTCTTATCGCGGTTCGCGGTCTGGATTTCCTGGAATTTGCCCATCAACGCCGGACTCGTAATCGTAAAATTCAACAGCCTTTTGTAAAACTCACGCAGCTCTTTTTCTGAAGCCGACAATTGTCCGCCGTCAAACTTGCCGCCGTTCATCCAGCGCTGGTGATTCGGCACGCCGATATAATCGAATATCGAAGTGCGCGAATGCGTCCCGAAACCGGCATTCTCATTGCCCGCCTCGCCTACTTCCTGCCCGAAATAAACCATCGTCGGCGAAGTGCCGATCGTTGCGGAAACCACCATTAAAGGTTTTCCTTTTTCGGGCGTTCCGGCAAACTCCGGACTCGCAAGCCTTTGTTCGTCGTGGTTGTCGAGGAAATGCAGCATGTGGCTTTCGATATCTGAGAGATGGTTTTGGATGTCTGAAAGTCCGTCAGGTAAACTTTTCCCCTGGATCACTTCCTTCAGTTTATCATACGTTTCGACTTTGTCATAGAGGTAATCCATTTTCCCGAGGTAAATATAATTGCGGTATTCCTTCGGGTTGTAGACTTCGGCCATCAGGAAAGCATCGGGATTTTTCATTTTGATCGCCGAGTTCATATAGCTCCAGAATTCATACGGAACCATTTCGGCCATATCATATCGGAAACCGTCAACGCCTTTTGCGGTCCAATATAAAGCGATGTCACGGAATTTTTTCCACGAAGAAGGCACGTCTTTATCTTTCCAATAGTCGAAATGCTCTTTGGCGGATTTGTCTCCGAAACCTTCGGGCAAAAGTGGAAAATCCTTGCTTCCGTCGGGGCGGATGCCGTAGTTGATCTTTACGGTTTCATACCAGTCATTGATGTCAGGCTTGGCAAGCCGCGAGCCGTTTCCGGTCCATTTTGCGGGGTTCTCGTCGAACTTGCCGTCGATCAATGGGTTTTTCTCGCCATTCAAAGGTTTGTAATTGTCGGAAACCGGAACCTCGAAATGCTGTCCCGGAATATAATAGAAATTGTTGTCGCGTTTGTATTCCACGGAAGTGTCGTCGTCTGCGCCAAAATCACGAACGCCTTTAGCTTCGCTCGATTCGGCTACGCCTGGGGTCGGATTTGTTTTACCTTCATATTTTCGGGCGATGTGGTTCGGCACGATATCGATGATGACTTTGAGTCCGGCTTTGTGCGAACGCGCGATTAATGCTTCAAATTCCTCGAGGCGTTTGGCTGGATTGACGGCCAGATCGGGATTTACATTGTAATAATCTTTGACTGCGTATGGCGACCCGGCGCGGCCTTTTACGACTTCGGGATCGTCATTTGAAATTCCGATAGCCGTGTAATCATTGACTAAAGCATGATGCGGGACGCCGGTGTACCAGATGTGCGTTACGCCGAGCTTCCTGATTTCTGACAAGGCCTTATCGGTAAAATCGTTGAACTTCCCAACGCCGTTTTCGGCAATCGTACCCCAAGGCTTATTGGTCGTGTTTTTGTTTCCGAACAATCGCGTGAAAACCTGATACACGACAGCCTTGTGTGGCGCCGCTGTTTCCTTTTTAGTCATAGTTTTGGGTTTGGCTTTTTTATTTTGGGCAGTTGCAGAAAGCGCGAAGGCAATCAGGACAACGAGTGCAATTTTTTTCATATTCCTTCTTTTAGGCAACTTTACAAATATAAAAATTTGGGCGTACTTATGGCGACTTATAAATAATTCTTAATTACCGTTTTGGTTGCGGGCTTTTTCCTAAATTTGGCAAAAATTATTCTGTTGAAAAAGATCTGGTTTTTCTTTCTGGTTTCGTTGCTTTCGGTGGGCGTGAATGTGCTTTTGGCGCAGGCTCCGAAGAAAAGCAATGTTACACCGAAGAAAGTGGTTTCTGCTCCAGGAAAACCTGTCCAACAAACGCCTCCCAAGAAAATCATTATCGAGAATTCGGATCATTTCGATATCAACCAGACCGAAATTCCCAATGCCGCTTTGCTTACAGGAAACGTTCGCATGAATCATGACGGCGTAATCATGACCTGCAACAAGGCCTATTATTTCCAAAAGGAAAATTATGTGAAAGCTTTCGGAAACGTGCATATGGTTCAGGGCGATACGCTTTTTATGGACAGTAAATATGCCGAATACAACGGAAACGTGAAGCAGGCTTTTGCGACCGGAAACGTCGTGATGCGCTCTCCCGATATGACTTTGGCCACCGATACGATCAACTTCGACAGGAATACGCAGGAAGCCTGGTATGACACTTACGGCACGATTACGAATAAGGACAATGTGCTGAAAAGCAAATCGGGGCGGTATTATGTTTCTCAGAAAAAATTCCAGTTCCTGACTGCGGTCGTTTTGACTAATCCGAAATACGTGCTGAAATCGAACCACCTGGATTATTATAACAATTCGGGGCATTCCTATCTTTTCGGGCCTTCGACGATCACGAGCGAGCAGAATTTCATCTATACCGAAAAAGGATTTTACGACAGCAAGAAAAACGTCGGGCATTTCCTTCGGCGGTCTTACATCAAATATAAGGACCGGTTGATTGAAGGCGATAGTTTGTATTATGACCGGAAAATCGAATTCGCTTCGGCTACGAATAATGTGAAAGTCACCGACAGCATCAACAAGGGAATTATCAAAGGCCATTATGCCGAGGTTTACAAGCAGAAAGATTCGATGTTTGTGACGAAAAGAGCCGTTGCGATTAATTTGGTCGACAAGGATTCGGTTTACATCCACGGAAAAGTTTTGATGATTACAGGAAAACCTGAAAGCAGGATTATCCGCGCTTTCAACAATGCGCGTATTTTTAAGACCGATTTGAGCGGCAAGTGCGATTCTATCCATTCGAGCCAGAAAACCAACATCACGCAGCTTATCGGCAAACCGATTTTATGGAATTTCAAGAACCAGATGACGGGCGACGTGATGCACCTCATCGGCAACGACCAGACAGAAAAACTCGATTCGCTGAAGGTTTTGGGAAGTGCGTTTATTATTTCGAAGGATACGATCGGGACCGGGTACAATCAGGTGAAAGGATTGAATCTGTATGGAAAATTCCGTGACAACAAACTTTATGAAGCCGATATCGTCAAGAATACCGAGGTCATTTATTATATGCGGAATGACAAGAATGAACTCATCGGCATCAACAAAAATGTGAGCAGCAAGATCAATATGACGCTCGACGGCAATAGGATTGACACGATGACGTTCTTTACGAATGTCGATGGCGACATTTATCCCGAAAAGGATTTACCTGAAAATGCACGCAAATTAAGAGGTTTTATCTGGCGCGGCGATGAGATTATGAAAACGAAAGACGACATTTTCCCACCGGAGGAAAATGAAATGAACGACAAGATTATTGAAGAAAGCAAGGCGGAAATGGCGAAGGAGAACGTCCCGATGGAAATCCGGAAGGAAACTTTGGATTACGACAAGAATAACCCGCAACCCAAGCCTAAACCTGAAACTCCAAAACCTACCGAAACGAAATAGTTTCAAAATGAATAAAGATTTTCTCAAATACCAGGCACAAACATCGCCATATCCTTTAGGGATGGAAGTTTCCCACGCCGAAGGTTCCTATATATACGACACCAATAACAAAAAATACCTCGACTTTGTCGCGGGCGTTTCTGCGTGCACACTTGGGCATAAGAACGAGAAGGTCAATAATGCTATAAAAGACCAGCTAGATAAATATTCGCATGTGATGGTTTATGGCGAATATTCGCAAAGCCCGGCGGTGGAATTCTGCAAATTGCTGGCTTCGCTCCTGCCCGATTCGCTTAACAAAACTTATCTCGTCAATTCAGGAACCGAAGCTACCGAAGGCGCTTTAAAACTCGTGCGACGCGTTACCGGAAGAAGCCAACTGATTTCGTGCAACAACGCCTATCACGGCAATACCATGGGATCGATGAGCGTTATGGGATTTGAGGAACGCAAGCAGCCTTTCCGTCCATTGGTTCCGGATGTGGACTTTATCACTTTCAATAACGAAAAAGACCTTCAGAAAATAACCACGAAAACTGCCGGGATTATCCTGGAAAGCATTCAGGGCGGCGCGGGATTCATCCAGCCTGAAAATGGTTTCCTCAAAAAAGTGAAGAAACGTTGCGAGGAAGTCGGCGCGCTCCTGATCATCGATGAAATCCAGCCAGGTTTCGGGCGTACCGGAAAATTATTCGGTTTCGAAAACTACGAGGTCGTTCCCGACGTAATTATATTGGGCAAAGGAATGGGCGGCGGCATGCCCGTTGGCGCGTTCGTTTCCAAAGCAGAATATATGGATTTGCTCAGCGATCATCCAAAACTCGGGCACATTACCACTTTTGGCGGTCATCCTGTCATTGCGGCAGCCTGTCTAGCCACTTTGAAGGAAATTACTGAGACAAACCTGATTGCGGAAACATTGGCCAAAGAAAAACTGTTCCGTTCCCTTTTGGTACATCCTTTGATACACGAAATCCGCGGCAAAGGCTTGATGCTTGCGCCGATGACAGCAGATCCGGAAATCACGAATAAGGTGATTTTCAAATGTCAGGACAAAGGACTGATTCTCTTCTGGCTGCTCTTTGAAGGTTGCGCGATAAGGATTACGCCTCCGCTCACGATTTCTGAAGATGAAATCCGCGAAGGCTGCAAAATCATCCTTGAGGCGATGGATGAAATTATGAATGAAGCATAAAACAAAATTACTTCACTGATTTATTAACTTCTAATCCTTTGGCATTCAAAATACAATGTCAAAATTTTGTTAATTAAATTGTTCACAACAATTACAAATTTCCCTGACAGCAACACATGCGTTGCCTAATTTTAAATCAGGATAATTTTAAAGATATACAGTATGCATATAAGCGACGAAGAAGAAGACTACAACTTATCCTTATCCAAATTCGAGTCGATGTTGAAAACCAACAAAGTCTTGTTTTTTGATTCAGAGGAATTCGAGGAAATCATCCTTCATTACCTCGACATGGGTAAAGCATCTTTAGCGAAAAAAGCCTTAAAATTAGCACTCGAGCAACATCCTAAATCCACCGGCCTGAAGCTGGTACAGGTCGAAATGCTCGTCTATGATGACAAACTCGACATAGCCGAAAGGTTATTAAACGAACTCTATGCCATCGAACCCAACAACGAAGAAATTTACATCCAGAAAGCAAGCATTTATTCCAAACGTGACGATCATGAAAAAGCGGTCGAATTACTGAACACCGCACTGCAATACACCGACGATTATGCCGATGTATACAACCTGATTGGCATGGAATATCTGTTTATGGACAATCTCGAAATGGCAAAAGACAGTTTCATCAAATGCCTTGAAGAAGACACCGAAGACCAGGCAGCACTATACAATGTAGTGTATTGCTTTGAATTCCTTGACCAGAACGAGCAGGCGATTGAATACCTTGACAATTACATTGAGAAAAATCCGTACAGCGAAATTGCCTGGCACCAGTCGGGACGTTTGAACTACGGATTGAAAAAATACGAAGAAGCGCTACGTGCTTTTGATTACGCGACGCTGATTGATGACGAATTCCTGGGCGCTTTTATGGAAAAAGCCAAGGCGTTCGAAAGGCTGAAACGTTATGAAGAGGCGATCGAAAGCTACAACCGTACGATTGAACTCGATGATCCGACTTCATATGCGTTGCTGCGTATCGGGAAATGTTACGAGAAATTAGGAAACAAAGCGCTCGCGTTGAAGTTTTTCAACAAAACCGTCCATGAAGATCCATTGCTTGACAAAGGGTGGATTGCGATCACCGATTTTTACGTCCGCCAGAAGAATTACCAGAAAGCCCTGTTTTTTGTAAATAAGGCGCTCAATATCGACAATGAAAACCGCATGTACTGGAAGCGATATGCCGCCATCAACAAGGAAATGAATTTCTTTGAGGAAGCGGAAGTCGGTTACCGGAAAGCAGTGGAATTTGGTGATTATGAATTAGACACCTGGTTGTTTTGGGTCGATATCCTCCAATTTCTGGGTGAATTCGAAAGCGCCGTGCAGACCTTATTGCAGGCTTCGGAATATTTCCCGGAAGAATTTGAAGTCGAATACCGTTTGGCCGGATTGTATTACATGATTGTCGAAAGCGAGAAAGCGAAATTCCACCTCAGCAATGCTTTACGACTAAACTTTGCCAACCACACCATCCTTCAGGAATTATTTCCGGTGGTTTGGGAAAGGAAAGCGGTACAGAACATGATTGCGAAATACCGCAAGGAATAATATAGCCTACATTTTATACTAAATCGGCCGGACTTTACAAGTTCCGGCCGATTTTTTTTAAATTAGCGCCATGGAAAATCAGCACAAAATTTTCGGATTGGTCGGCAGGAATATTGGCCATTCTTTTTCTAAGAAATACTTCGCGGAACGTTTTGAAAAAGACCATCTGACTGATTATTCCTATCAGAATTTTGACATTTCCGACATCGACGCGTTTCCCGAAATTATCCGCGACAATCCCAACCTCGCCGGATTGAATATCACGATTCCGTATAAAGAAACCGTCATTCCATTTCTGAACAAGCTGTCAAAAAAAGCCGCGATGATCGGCGCCGTAAACACCATCCGTTTTACCAAAACCGGCAAACTCAAAGGCTACAATACCGATTGTTTCGGATTTGAAAAATCATTGCAGCCGCTATTGCAGCCGCATCACAAAAAAGCCCTGATTCTCGGAACCGGCGGCGCTTCAAAGGCGGTCGCATTTGCGTTGGAAGAACTGGATATCCTTTACACATTTGTTTCGCGTGAAGCCAATGGGAATACGATTGATTACGACCGGATCAACGCGACGACTTTCGACAATTACCAGATCGTAATCAATTGCACACCTTTAGGGATGAGCCCGAATGTGGATGATTGTCCAAATATCCCTTACGAACACTTTACCGAAAAACACATCGCCTATGATTTGATTTACAATCCTGACGAGACGCTTTTTCTTAAAAAGGCAAAAGAATTCGGTGCCGTCACAAAGAATGGATTCGAAATGCTGGTTTTGCAGGCTGAAAAAGCGTGGAAAATCTGGAATAGATAAAATTTTAGCACTTTCGTGAATGGTTTAAAGTACGTCAATACTTACCGAATCCTTAGCCCGGATTGCAGCGGCATCCTTTTGCGGAGCGCAGCGTAGCAAAAGATAGAGCGGAAAGCCGGAAAAGCTCCTGAAAAAAAACGATAATCGCTTTAAATTAAAGGATTTGTTTTGAATTTTGGCGCGCCTTTACTATCTTACGCCCTCAAATTTTATAAACCTTACACATTTTACAAAATGTCAGAAGAAAAGAATGATAACCTGCTGGATGCAGACGGAAATGTAAACCAAACTTCTCAGGAAACAATCAATACTGAGAATGCCCAAACCGAGGAACCGATAACAGAGACGCCTGAAGCGGAAGAAGCTACGGCTGATGTGACGGAAAATACTGAAACGGCTGAATTGGTAACGGATTTGATTGAAGCCGATGAAGCCAAAATCGACGCTGTGGAAAATATCGAAACTGCCGAATTCGTCACTGAAATCATCGATACCGAAACCGATGATGCGATTGGAACAGAAACTATTGAGCCTGTTTCCGCAGTTACTGAAGAAGAAGTCGCGCCAGCGGAAGTGGCAGCCGAAACGGTTGATGAAACCGTGATTGAGCTGACTCCGGAAGAAGTGGCCGATGAAACGCCGGTGGTTGAAGACAATTCCAATCTTTCTGTCCTTGATGCGATTGCAGAAGTGAACGCCGAGGAAAGTGAAGACGAAACGGTACGCCACGATATCCCGATGCAGGACTACGAGACTTTCTCGATGGACGATCTGGTTTCCGAACTCGAAAAACTGGTTTCGAATGAAAAAGTGATGGCCGTAAAAGACCATGTCGAGGAAATCAAAAAATCATTCCTGGCGAAATACCACCATTTCATTGAGGAGAAAAAAGACGAATGGCATGCGGAAAACCCGGATACTACTGAAGATTTTCATTATCATTTGCCATTAAAGGTAAAATTTGACCAATTATACAACCAATACCGCGACCGGAAAAATTCGCATTTCAAAAGCCTGCAGACCAATCTGCAGACCAACCTTGAAAACAGGCTGGCGATTGTTGAGGAATTGAAAAACCTGATCAATCCGCAGGAAAATATAAAAGACACCTTAAAGCATTTCAACGAATTGCGCGAGCGATGGAAAAACGCAGGGCCGATTCCGAAAGACAAATACAACCACGTCTGGAACAATTACCATTTCCATGTGGAGAATTTCTACGATTACCTGCATTTGGACCGCGAGGCGCGCGATATCGACTTCAAGCACAACCTCGAGCAGAAACAGAAAATCATCACGCATGTCGAATCTTTGGTCAACGAACCGGATATCAACAAGGCGTTCCGCGAATTGCAGGACCTGCATAAAATCTGGAAAGAAGATATCGGACCGGTTTCACGCGAGCATCGCGAGGAAATCTGGAACCGTTTCAGTGACCTGACCAAGCAGATGCACGACAAACGCGAAGTCCTTTTTGACAAGATGCGCGCGGGCGAAGGTGAGAATCTCGAAAAGAAAAAAGACCTCATCGCTAAAATTGAAGTCCTGGCGCAGGAGAAAGTCGGCTCTCATGCCTTGTGGCTGGCGCAGATTGAAAAGGTAGAAGCTTTACGAAATGAATTCTTCGCCACCGGAAAAGTACCGGCTGAAGTGAACGAGGAAACCTGGACGTCGTTTAAGAATGCCGTTCGCGATTTCAATTCACTCAAGAATTCTTTCTACAAAGACATCAAGAAAGACCAGAACGATAACCTGAATCGCAAACAAGCCTTGGTTGCCAAAGCAAAAGAATTGCAGGAAAGCGAAGATTTTGCGGCGACTACGCCAATTATGAAGCAGATTCAGGAAGAGTGGAAAACGATCGGGCATGTACCGAGAAAATTCTCCGATAAATTGTGGGCCGAATTCAAAGCCGCCTGCAACCATTACTTCGAAAAGCTCAAAGAACAGAAAACCGAAGAGAATTCGGAAGAAGTGGAAGCTTTCGAAAAGAAAAAAACCTATCTCGAAACGTTGCGCGAATTCCAATTGACCGGCGACCATAAAACCGATCTGGATGCGATTAAGGCGCACATCGAAAACTGGAAAGGCTTCGGCAGGGTTCCGTTTCCGAGAAGGCATATCGAAGGGAAGTTCAACAAAATCCTCGATGCATTGTTTGAAAAACTAAGCCTGAGCAAGAAAGAAACCGACATGATGCGTTTCTCGAACCGTATGGGCCAATTGTCTGACAGCAACGATACAAGAAAACTCGACAACGAGAAAATTTTCCTGATGCGCAAGATTGATGAAGTCCAAAGCGAGATTTTCCAATTGGAGAACAACATCCAGTTTTTCACCACCAAAAACCAGAAGAAAGAAAGCCCGATGATTGCCGAAGTGCGCAAAAGCATCGAAAAGCACAAGGAGGAATTGCAGGTTTTGAAGGAGAAACTGAAACAGTTGCGAAATATGAAAATCGAGTAATAACCCGTAAATTTTAAAAAGCCCCGAATTCACGAATTTTTCTTGTGAATTCGGGGCTTTTTCATTTCAAAAAAATAAAGTTTAACTTTCATTTATACAATTCCATTCGCGGGGAAAATTGCGATTGCCTACATTTGCGCTGTGAAAAAATTGCAGAAAATATTTCTTTTTACCACGCTTGCCTTTGCTTTCCTTTATATCGCAAATGGCAAAAGCGAATCTGCCAATACAATCCAGAAAGAAAACCCGGTAAATGATTTTTCCCAGGAAGGGTTTCATTCTTTGGCTTTTCTGCAGCCGGAATCAGCTCGTCCTGTTGTCTCGAATTTCAAAACCATTGACCATTCCGTTTTAAAAATTCCAGGGCTTTTTAACTTTGATTTTCGGGGTTCCGAAAAACAGAAAACCCAAAAATCCTTCCTTTCACAGGACATCAACCGCTGCGAAAAAGTATCGCTGCTACTCTTCCCTTTCCATATTTTCTGGTGATCTGAATGTTTGATTTCGCGAACTTTCAATAATCGGATTGGCGACAAATGCCAGTCTGCAATCCTACATTCAAAAAAAGATATTTATGGACACATCCGTAACCATTATCGGCGTCGTGATTATGGCGCTGGTTGGAATTCCGCTTTACAAGGTTTTCCGTTCCAATGCATTGAACAAAACAAAAATTAAAGAAATAATGTCAAAATTCCCGCAGTGTAATTTTGGCCTGACCGAAAGCCAGAATAAGAAAGTGCTGGCGCTTGATGAGCAGAAAAAGTCATTTTTGCTGATTGATTTCAATTATAATCCGGAGCAGTCCTGGTTTGTCGACCTCAATAATGTCAGCGCATGCCGGTTGATTCCAACAACGCAGGGCAATTCCAATGACATCGTAAAGATCGAATTTGAATTCCTTTATAAAGATTCCACCACGAAACTGATTCCGTTTTACAGTGTCGAACACGACCAGGTCACCCAAGTCTGTCTTTACGAAGACCATGAGCTGGCAAAAAAGTGGCAAAAGCAAATCATCATCTGCCTTTCATCTTAATTATTAATTCCAAAAAGGAGGTTCGTTTGAATCTCCTTTTTTATTGCTGCGGAATAGCTATAATTTTTTGGCTTCATTCCAAAACACATCCATTTCCGCCAAAGTCATATCCGATAAGGGTTTCCCGAGTTCTCCCGCTTTACTTTCAAGGTATTGGAAACGTTTGATGAACTTTTTATTGGTGCGTTCCAAAGCGTCTTCGGGATTCACATTCAGGAACCGTGCGTAATTGATCATCGAGAACAGGACGTCGCCGAACTCGCCCTCGATCTTTTCCTGGTTTCCGGATCTGACCTCTTCCTGCAATTCTTCCAGTTCTTCCTGGACCTTGTCCCAAACCTGGTGCGGCTCTTCCCAATCGAAACCGACGCCTTTCACCTTGTCCTGGATCCTCGAAGCTTTTACCAATGCCGGCAAGCTTTTCGGAACGCCTTCGAGAACCGATTTTTTGCCTTCCTTGAGTTTGAGTTTTTCCCAATTCTGTTTCACTTCTTCTTCATCTTTTACTACCACATCGCCGTATATATGCGGGTGGCGGTGAATTAGTTTTTCGCAGATTTCATTACACACATCGGCCATATCAAACGCATCGCTCTCGCTTCCGATTTTGGCATAAAAGACAATGTGCAGCAGCAGGTCGCCGAGTTCTTTTTTGACTTCCTCGAGGTTGTTGTCTAAAATCGCATCGCCCAATTCGTAAGTTTCTTCGATTGTGAGATGCCGTAAAGTCTGCAAAGTCTGCTTTTTATCCCATGGGCATTTCTCCCGAAGGTCGTCCATGATATTGAGTAATCTTTCGAAAGCGTTGAGTTGGAGTTGTCTCGAATTCATCGTAATGGTTTTGTGTAAAAATAACAAATCCTGTCTCGAAAATTCCGGGACAGGATATAAATTATAAGTGAGTTTTTAACTTTATTACTTCGCCTGTTCGCTAACGCTCGAGTCTGCTGCTTCGGTCACTTCTGCAGCTTCTTCTTTTACGGGAGCTTCTTTCGAGACCAAACCTTTCGCCTGAAGAATGTTGTACCAGTTGAGCACCTTTTTGATGTCGGAAGGATAAACCCTGTCCTTATCATAATCGGGAAGGATTTCAGAAAAATAGGCGATCATCTTGTCGTTGTCCTCTTTGTGCGACAAAGCCGGACCGTTGTCTTCCTTAATGGCGATATTGCGCATCACTTCGGCAAGTGGTTTCTCTTCGGTATTGGTATACATCGAGATTTCCGACAAAAGGCTGACGTTGCTTCTGAGGCCAACCGTGATTTTCTTTCCGTCCAATAAAGATTCGGCTACAAAGCCCGAACGTGTTTGAACCTTTAAGGCATAAAGACCCGGTTTTCCGGAAATCGCTAATATTTTTTCTAAATTCATTGTTTCGATTTTAAATAAGGGACAATTTATTTTTATTTTTTTATTTTTTATCTGCCTTTTTTGGAGACAAACTTCATCTTATAATCCGGACGCGCTTTGCCTTCCATGATATTCTGGAGTTTTTTCTTAATCAGCTGCTTTTTGAGCGAAGATATTTTATCGGTAAACAAAATGCCTTCGATGTGGTCGTATTCATGCTGGATGACGCGTGCAATCAATCCGTCGAAAACTTCTGTCTTCTTGTTGAAATCCTCGTCGTAATATTCAATCGTGATGGTTTCATTGCGATACACATCTTCACGGACTTCCGGAATACTCAGACAGCCTTCGTTAAAACCCCATTCCTCGCCTTCTTCCTTGAGCATTTTCGCATTGATGAAAGTGCGTTTGAAACTTTTCAGGGCAGTTTGCTCTTCATTCGACAAATCTTCATCTTCGCCAAAAGGCGTCGTATCGATAACAAAAAGGCGTATCGCCAACCCAACTTGCGGCGCAGCGAGGCCGACACCATAGGCGTTATACATTGTTTCGTACATATCGGCAATGATCTGCTTCAGGCTTGGATTATCCTTATCGATTGGCTCGCAAACCTTTCTCAGTACGGGATCGCCATATCCAATAATTGGTAAAATCATTATTTCGTGGTATTAAATTCTGCGTAACCGGTTTAAAAAATAACGGATACGGTTGGCAAAAATAGTGAAAAAATACACATCGGATTATCATCGGTTAAGAATTGGCAAATTTTTACAATTTTATTATAAATCAGGGTGAATTACTGCTTATTGAATAACACATTGTGTAACTTTGTTTGCAACACCTTTTGCATGATTGACCGCGTCCGAAAATTTACCGACAGCACCAATTTCACCAATGCGATAAAAGTCACCATTGCTTCCGTGATCCCGGTTTTTGCACTTGCCCATTTCGACCATTTTGAAATCGGCTTTACGATAGCGCTCGGTGCTTTCCTTACGTATACGAGCGATATCCCGAGCAATCTCAAACACAAAATCAACGGCGTGATCGTCGCCGCTTTTATTGTCGCCGGCTGTAACCTGTTCGTCAACCTCCTGCATCCTTTCCCTTGGATTTTATACCCTTCGATCGCTTTGCTGATTTTTTGCCTGTCGATGATTTCCGTTTACGGGCATCGTGCCAATATGGTTTCCTTTTCGGGATTGCTGTCGGTTTCACTGGCTTTCGGACATATCCATACCGGATGGGAAATGCTGGAAAATTCCGGGCTGATGCTTGTTGGCGGTTTCTTTTACCTGCTGATTTCACTACTGTTCCATTTCATAAGGCCGTATCGTTATGTCGAATTGCAAATGGCCGAATGCATCAAGCTCACCTCAAAATACCTCAAACTGCGTGGCGATTTGTGGAATGCCGATGCTGAAAGGGCGAAAATCATCGAAAGGCAATTGCACCTCCAGGTAGAACTCAACATCATCCATGAGAACATTCGGGAAATACTGATCCGGAACCGTCCGGATTCAGGGAGTTCCAACCAAAACAGGAAAATGCTGCTCGTTTTTATTTCGCTGGTGGAAATTATGGAGCTCGCGTTGTCGACTTCCTTCGACCACAGCAAACTGCACGAGAAATTCGACGCGCATCCAAAAGTGCTGAAGACCTACCAGAATCTGGCTTACAACTTGGGCGCAACCTTAAAACAATTGTCGAAAAGCATTGAAAACAGGCAAAAATACTTATCGAAGCATTCCTTGTTTAAGGATTTGGAAAGCCTCGAAAATGCCATTCGTGATTATGAGGATGAAACCTCCGATTCCGATGGCGTCTGGATGCTCACCAATATGATGCTTTATGCCGAAAAGCAGGTAGAGAAAATTAAAGTGGTCGAACGCGCCTTTGTGCTTGCGGTGAGCTCGCAGGATTTGAAAGGGCGTGATAAGGAACTTGAGAAATTCCTCACTCCGCTGTATTATCCCTGGCGGACTTTCAGGGAAAATCTTAGTTTTTCATCGACAATTTTCAGGCATTCGCTGCGGCTTACGATTACGATCCTGATTGGATTCACCATCGGCGCTTTATTCCCTTTGCAGAATATCTATTGGATCTTACTCACGATTGTCGTCATCATGCGCCCGGGTTACGGATTGACGAAAGAGCGTTCGTGGCACAGGATTTTCGGGACCCTTTTGGGCGGACTCATCGCTTTTGCCGTCCTGACTGTCGTTCACAACCATACGATTATCGGTACTTTTGCTATTATTGCAATGGTTCTCGGATTTACATTCACTTCAATCAACTACAAAATCGGGGCGACATTTGTAACCATGTATGTCGTTTTTGTTTACGGATTGCTATCGCCGAATATCGAAAACGTGATCCAGTTCAGGATTCTGGATACTTTGGTCGGCGCCGGTCTGGCTTTCATCGCCAATTACTTTTTCTGGCCTTCGTGGGAATTTCTCAATGTGCCGGTTTATCTTAAAAAATCGATCGAAGCCAATCGGAATTACCTGCAGGAAATCTCCCTTTTCTACAACCGCAAAGGAAATGTGACCACTTCCTACCGATTGGCCCGGAAAAATGCCTTTATCGAAATTGGGAACCTGATGGCCTCGTTCCAACGGATGTCGCAGGAACCGAAATCGAAGCAGAAACAATTGCCGCAGATTTATAAGATGGTGGTTTTGAACCATACGCTGCTTTCGGCCTCGGCGTCATTGGGGACTTACATCCAGTCGCACAAAACGACCGAAGCTTCTGAAGCATTTAATGTGGTGGTGGATACCGTTGTCCGAAACCTCAATTATTCGGTGCAGCTACTCAATAATGTTTCTGAAATAGCGGATAAATTACAAACAGAGGATTTGTCGCTGCGGTTTACCGAACTCAAAAACATCCGCGAAAAGGAACTGAAACAATCGCATCTCTACGAACCCGATGCTTTGGAATTGAAAATGCAGGAAGCGCAATTGGTCATCGAACAATTGATCTGGCTCACGAGTTTATCCGAAAATATCGTCAAAAGTGCGCAGAAACTTAAGTTGAATTAGACGGTTACCTTTTCGGGAAGTAATAATTCCCTGATGGTTTTGGTCACGCCGAAATTATTGTTGTCGAATTCGGTCACAAAGGCCGACACTTTGAGAATTTCGGGGTGTGCGTTTTTCATCGCATAGCTGTATTTGGCCGTTCCCATCATTTCAATGTCGTTCAGGTAATCGCCGAAAACGAGCGTTTCATCAAACCCGATATTAAAATCCTGCTGTATTTTTTCAATCGCGACACCTTTGTTCACATCCCGATTAACGACATCCAGCCAGATTTTTCCCGAAACCATTACCTTAAAATCATTTTCAAAATGTTTAAGATGCGGATAGACACGGGCTTCAGTGCTTTCGAGATTACAGAAAGTCACCTGTATTATTTCATCGTCAACTTTTGTAATATCTTCAACTATTTCAAGGCGGTTGTAGTATTTTTTGGCCTCATTTAAAAAATCGATATCATTACTTTCTACATAAGCGCCATTTTTACAGCACAGGATTATAAAGGTGTTTTCGATTTTTCGGCCCACATCAACCAGTTTCATGGCTTTGGATTTGTGCATGATATTTTCGTAGATCACTTCGCCGCGGTAAGCGACATAAGTCCCGTTTCCGGAAATGAAAACGACCGAATCCTTAATGTCGTACAATTGCTCAAGCAAAGTGTAATATTGCCTGCCGCTGGCAACTGAAAACAGAATGTTTTTTGGCTGCAATTCTTTTACGATTTCAAAATAATCGTGCGGGAAATTCTTGGCATCGTCGAGCAATGTGCCGTCCATATCGGTGATGATCAGTTTTATCATATCAGTTGACCAGTTTCAGGGTTTCGGCTGTTTCTTTTCTTATTTCTTCGAGCAATTCGGGTTTGTCATTGAGCGTTTGCCCGTAAGACGGTACCATTTGCTTCAGTTTCTGCTGCCATTCCGGAGTGTCAACTTTGTCCCTGAAACATTTTTTCAAAAGATCAAGCATAATCGAAGCCGCTGTAGAGGCGCCCGGAGAAGCACCTAGCAAAACGGCCAATGTGCCGTCGGCTTTGGTCACGACTTCCGTCCCGAATTCCAGGATGCCTTTGCCATGTTCGTCTTTTTTGATTACCTGCACGCGCTGTCCGGCGGTTTCGAGTTCCCAGTCTTCGGTCTTTGCTTCCGGGACATATTCTCGAAGCGCAGCCATACGATCTTCGGGCGATTGGCGCACCTGGTCAATCAGATACTTGGTCAGTGGTAAATTGTGGAAACCGGCCGACAGCATCGGGATTACATTATTGGCTTTTATCGAAAGTGGCAGATCGAGATACGAGCCGTTTTTAAGGAATTTTGTCGAGAATCCGGCGTATGGGCCAAACAACAGCGCCTTTTCGCCATTAATCATCCGGCTATCAATATGTGGAACCGACATCGGCGGCGCGCCAACGGAAGCCTTCCCGTAGACTTTCGCGAAATGTTTCTCAATCACTTTCGGATTGGTGCATTTGAGCCACTGCCCGCTCACCGGAAAACCTCCAAAACCGTCCCCTTCTGGAATGTCGGCTTTTTCAAGTAAAGGCAACGAACCGCCGCCTGCTCCGATAAAAACGAACTTCGTCCTGACTTTTTTCTTGCTTCCGTCAGACAAATCCTTAATGCTGATTTTCCATTCGGTGGTGGTGGTGGCCTGTTTCAGTTTGCGCACTTCCTGGTTGAAATAAATTTTCACGCCGTCGAGTCCTTTCAGGTGATTGAACATCGCGCGCGTGAGTTCGCCAAAATTCACATCGGTTCCTATAGGCATAAACGTCGCGGCAGTTTTTTCATAGGCATCGCGGCCTTCCATAACCAAAGGCATCCAGGATTTCAGCTGTTTCGGGTCGGCGCTGAATTCCATCTTTTTGAACAGGCTGTTTTTAATGAGTGCGGCGAACCTTTTCGAAAGGTATTCTACGTTTTCTTCGCCCCAGACAAAACTCATATGCGGAATGCTGCGTATGAATCCTGAGGGCGATCCGATGCTTTTTTGCTTTACCAGATAACTCCACAGTTGGCGTGAAATCTCAAATGATTCTGCGATTTTCACTGCCTTGGAAGTCTCAACCGTTCCGTCTTCGTTTTCGGGTGTATAGTTGAGTTCACAGAAGGCCGAATGTCCGGTTCCGGCATTGTTCCAGGCATCGGAACTTTCCGCGGCTGCGTGGTCGAGGCGTTCGTAAATCTCAATCTGTAAATCGGGCTGTAATTCTTTGAGGATGATGCCGAGCGTGGCGCTCATGATTCCGGCACCGATCAATACGACATCAGTGTTGTGTCGAAGTGTTGTTGTATCAGTCATACCAATGATTTCAAGGTACAAAGATACGACGCAATTGTGTTAGCGTTTCCTTAAATTGTTATAGAGTTTAAGGAAATTACGCAATCGTTTTAGCAGATTTCAGGAGCTGTTTGCTTCGCCTGTTCGCTCTTTTTTAGGAGCTCGGGTCCCGCTTTCCACTGCAATCTTTTTTCGCTAAAGAAGCTCAAAAAGGATTTGCGTTGCAATCGGGGCTAGTTTGTATTGAACATTTATTCAATTGTAATAACTTTAAATGTCATTGCGACGACAGCGAAACAATCTCCTTCCGGTTTCCGTAAATATCAAAAGATTGCTTCGCTGTCGCTCGCAATGACGATGCAAACAACTTTATATCATCTTTCGCGTCAGGTAATCCTGCAGCATGATCGTGGCGGCGATTTCGTCAATTAGTGCTTTGTTCTGGCGTTGCTTTTTTTTGAGTCCACTGTCGATCATCGACTGGAATGCCATTTTGGAAGTGAACCTTTCATCTACGCGAACAACCTTCATTTCGGGAAAAGCGGCGGTGAATTTTTTTACGAAAACTTCAATAACGGCAGCGCTTTCGGAAGGCTCGTTGTTCATCTGTTTCGGTTCGCCGATGAGCACTTTGTTGACGTTTTCTTTGGCAAAATAATCTTTGAGTCAAGCGATTGCAGTTTCAGACGGAATCGTGGTTAATCCCGACGCGATGATCTGGAGTTCGTCGGTGACGGCAATTCCGGTGCGTTTTTGTCCATAGTCGATGGCGAGGATTCTTGGCATTTTTATTTATTTGGCGTTGGCCAAAGTTACGGTTTTAGTTTTCCAATCCGAAGCAACAGCGGAAATGTAACTTTCAGGTCGCTGTTTTCCCACGAAGCTTTGAGTTCATTGCGAATCAGATCGATCGGATTGCGGTTGTTTTTATCTTTATAATGCTGTGTCGCCGACCAGGTTTCGAGATAACCGATCAACTGTCCGAACGTCCAATTGAAATGGTTGCTGAATTTTTGGGCAGGCAGTTCTTCGAGCGGAAACGGAATCGTCTGGTAAAGTTCGTCGATATACTTGCGTTCGGCATCCCAATAAGGCCCGACGATATTGTGGTAATAATTAAGGAGGATTTTATCTGAATCAGGGTTGGTCGAGAAAAGGCCGTAACCCATCATTGCAAAAATGCCTTCAGGTTTCAGGATCCGATAGATCTCTTTATAGAATTCCTCAAATTGAAACCAGTGAATGGCTTGTGCGACGGTAATCAGGTCGAAGCTATTTTCAGTGAAGCCGGTTTTTTCGGCAGCTTCTTTTTTATAGATGACATTCGGAACAGGAACCGCATTTTTTAATTGGTTTTCACTGATATCGGTGGCATAAACGGTTTTGAAATAAGGCGAAAGTTTTTTGGCAACCTGGCCGTTTCCGGTAGCAATGTCAAGCGCCAGATTTTTTTCGGGAGCAAGGGCAACAATGTAATCGATCATTTCATCCGGATAATGCGGGCGGAATTTCGCATAGGCTGACGATTGGGATGAAAAATTATCTTTCATGTTATTCGTAAATGCGTTTTTTGAGCCAGTCGATGTTTTCCTTGACCACTTTTGCGGGGATTCCGGCCGCAATGCAATTGTCGGGAACGTCACAGGTGACGAGCGATCCGGTACCGACAATGGAATTGCTTCCGAGCGTAACGCCTTTTAAGATAATCGCATTGGCGCCAATCCAGACATGGTTTTTGACCAAAATATCCTTGGCGTAATTGATCCTTTTTTTGGTGGTGTTGTCGAGGATGCTGTGCGAGTCGCCGGTGCGGAATTCGATATTGGTTGAAAACATGCAGTCGTCGCCGACGATGATGCTTTTTCCGGGTTCGGTTACGGCAAAATGCGCCGATTCGATGGTGGTGTTTTTACCGATTTCGATCGTGCAATTGTCGTCTTCAAAATACACGTCTCCGGCTTTAAAATGGCAACGCTCTCCTATTTTGAGTGTGTGATTGTCGCCTCGCATGAAGATTTTCATATCAGATAAGACCGCGCCAGGCATGATTTCAACACGATTGTTATTCCCAACGATGTCGTATTTTGAATTCATAAAACAGCCTTTGTTGATGATCACATTGTCATTGCCGCGCACCTGTTTTTTGTATTTGGCTTTAAGCCGTCGGATTTTGGTTTTAAGAATCAGCAGCCATTTGTTATTTTTAAATCTCCTTTTTATTTCACCCATTTCATTTTCTTAAAAAAATCTTAAAAAACAAATATAGCCGAAACTTTGAAATTAAAAAACTTCCATTGAAATTTACAAACCGATGCGAGTAAATTCCTATATAATACTATCTATTGAGCACTTTATCGACGAAAAGTGCATGAAAAATAAAATCTTTTGGAAATAATTGCGTTATTGCGGTACCAAATCGACGATATGAATCTTAAAAGCCTGTTGGTATTTTCGTTAGCACTGTTTAGTTTAAGTGTTTCCGCGCAAAATAAGACTTTCGCATTCAGCGAGATTCAATCCCGCAACAACCTCCAGCAATGGGGAAACAGCCAGAATGTCGGCCAAAGAGTGGCCCGTTTCACACCTACAGAAATCAATCTCAACGTCGATACCAATTACCATCTCAACATCATCTCAAAAACCGATTTGCCCGATAATGGCGTGATTTACCTGTGCAAAGACGAGAAAGCAAATGCGGTTACCGTAATGCTGATTGACAATATCAAGATGTACCTGTATAGCAAAACCAAGCGGTTCCTGATTAATTTTGACACTTTCAATATTCAGGGTTATATGGCCGATACGGATTAATCTTTTGGTTCTTAGCCATTTTATTTTTTAAAAACACTTTCCTTTTTTTCATCATTCAGACATTTCTGCATTGTCGGGATGCAATTCCCATTTAGAAGGTTTTATTTTCGAAAAAATGCGGTTATATTTGCTAAAAATCAACTGCTATGAACCACCTGCGTGCCAAAATCGAAGAAGCATGGGAAAACCGTGCGCTATTACAGGAAACCGAAACCATAACCGCGATCCGCAAGGCGGTTTCTTTGCTCGACGAAGGCGTTTTGCGCGTGGCTGAGCCTACACCAGACGGCTGGCAGATCAACGAATGGGTCAAAAAGGCGGTCGTACTCTACTTCCCAATCCAAAAAATGGAAACTTTTGAAGTCGGCATTTTCGAATACCATGATAAAATTCCACTCAAACGCGGTTACGCAGCCAAAGGAATCCGCGTGGTTCCACATGCTGTTGCCCGCCATGGCGCCTATATTTCCAAAGGTGTGATTCTTATGCCAAGTTACGTCAACATTGGCGCTTATGTCGATGAAGGTACAATGGTCGATACCTGGGCTACGGTCGGAAGCTGTGCGCAGATTGGCAAGAATGTGCATCTGAGCGGCGGTGTCGGAATCGGCGGCGTACTCGAACCGTTGCAGGCCGCGCCTGTAATCATCGAAGATGGCGCATTTATCGGTTCCCGTTGTATTGTCGTTGAAGGCGTCCGCGTAGAAACTGAAGCTGTTTTAGGCGCGAATGTCTGCCTGACCGCTTCCACAAAAATCATCGATGTCACCGGTGAAACCCCGATTGAAATGAAAGGTGTCGTTCCGGCGCGCTCGGTTGTGATTCCGGGAAGCTATACCAAGAAATTCGCAGCCGGGGAATTCCAGGTTCCATGCGCGCTGATTATCGGTACCCGCAAACCTTCAACCGATTTGAAAACATCGCTCAACGACGCATTGAGGGAATATGATGTTGCCGTTTAAATAAAATCCCGAATGAAAATACTGGTTATTCAGCAGAAAATGATTGGCGATGTGCTCGTGAGCAGCATTATCTGCAATAACCTGCGTGCGGCTTATCCTGACGCACAGATTGATTATCTCGTTTATGAATCGACTGTGCCGGTTTTGGAAGGCAACACTTCAATTGACAATATCATCCTTTTCAAAAAAGAGCACCGCGAAAGCAATATCGCTTTATTGAAACTCGCATTCAAAATCCGAAAAGAGAAATACGACCTGATTGTCGACGCCTATTCCAAACTCGAAAGCTGGGTTTTTGTTTTATTGAGCGGTGCCAAACGACGCATTTCCTATAAAAAGCCATGGCGCAGTTTCCTGTATACCGACAATGTCCCTTTTGCCATTTTTCCTAAAACCAATATGGGATTGGCTATTGAGCGAAGGTTGTCGCTTTTGAAGCCTTTGAATCTTCAGACCGCAATCGACCCGCTGCCCAAATTATATGTCACCGAAAAGGAAAACCGCGATGCGCTCGAACTGTTCGAAAAGCATCAGGTTCGCAAAGACCGCAAAACGGTCATGATCAGCCTTCTCGGAAGCGAAAAACTCAAGACCTATCCGCTGGCTTTTATGGCTGAGCTAGTTGACGAGATCGCCAACAGCCACGACGTCAACATTCTTTTTAATTATTTCCCATCGCAGATTGAAGAGGCGCGGAAAGTGTTTGAGGCTTGCTCGGAAAGCACGCGCGACAAAATCTACTTTGACCTGCTCGGCGATGATTTGCGGTCTTTCATTGCGATTATGAACAATTGCGACATAATTGTCGGCAATGACGGCGGTGCAATCAATATGGCAAAAGCGCTCAACAAACCGTCCTTCATTATTTTTTCGCCTTGGATCGAAAAGAAAATATGGTCGACTTTTGAAGATGGCATCCATCATCTTTCGGTGCATCTGCAGGAATACAGGCCCGAATTGTTTGAAGGTTTTTCCGAAAAGGAACTCAAAGTCAAAACGCCGGAATTGTATCAGGAATTCAAACCCGATTTGTTTAAAAACAGGCTGTTGGATTTTCTGGAAACCAATCTCAGGCTTCAGGCCGCAGCCGAACCGCTCCAAATCGTCCCGATAAAACTGCCCTTGAGCGCATTGATTATTACGTATAATGAAGAAAAGCACATCCGTGAAGTCATGGAAGATCTGGCTTTTACCGACGAGATTATCGTAGTCGATTCCTTCAGCACCGACAATACCGTGGCTTTGGTCAACACTTTTGAAAATGCGAAACTGATCCAGAATAAATTTGTGGATTACACCACGCAGCGCAATTTCGCCATCGACTGCGCCAAAAATCCGTGGATCATATTTCTCGATGCCGACGAGCGTTTTACCGACGCGCTCAAGGAAGAGGTTATTGAAACCATCCAGAAAAAAGAGGCCAAAAGCGCCTATCTGTTTTACCGGACTTTTATTTTCGAAAACACCAAACTGCGTTTCAGCGGCTGGCAGACCGATAAGATTTTCAGGCTGTTCCAAAAGGACAAGGCGCGTTATACCACCGAAAGGCTGGTGCACGAAAAACTGACTGTCGACGGCGAAATCGGGAAACTCGAAAATAAGCTGATCCACTTTTCCTATACCGATTATGAATCGTACAAAGGCAAAATGGTCAGTTACGGAAAATTTAAGGCGAAAGAGGAATTCCTCAAAGGCGTGAACCCGAATTTTTACCATTTCTACCTGCATCCGGCGTATAAATTCTCTTACCAATTTATTGTCAGGCTGGGGTTTCTGGATGGAAAAAAAGGCGTGATTATCTGTTACCTCAATGCGTTGAGTGTTGCTGTCAGGTACCGTGAACTCAAGAAAATGCGGGCAGGAAAATAGTTACTTCCAGAACTTCAATGCTTTCTTCAGCTTGATTTTATTGTGGAATTTAATCTGGAAATCATTGGTGTAAAACCACATTTTTTCTGCAATCTCAGTTTCAGATTTTTCAGAATACAATTTCGAATATTCGTTCGCCATCACATCGACCATTTCCTTTTTCGGCGTCAGTCGCGACAGGTTTTTCATACGCATCTCGAAATCCATACTTTCGTGAAAATTCATGCGGTTCAGGTCGACCAGGAAAAAATCGTAGTTCCCATCACTTCCTTTTCGTATTAAGGTATTTCCGGGTGAATGGTCCAGGAATTCAATTCCTTTTTCATGCAGTTTGAACGAAAAACACACAAACTGCCTCAGTATATTTTCGTGGTCCGGAAAGTCAGGAATTTCGACCAATTCACGGAAAGTGAGTTCAGCATTTAAATGCTCACTGACATAAAAGCTTTTTCCCAATCCGAAAAACGTAAAGTTTTCCGCATAAGCGATGGGCTGCGGCGTCCCGATTTCATTTTTCAGCAGTATATTGGCGAATTCAAACGAGCGGCGCGCTTTCGACTTCCTGAAGAATTTATAGGCAATCTGGTTGATAAGATTCGGAACCTTAAACGATTTGATGTTGACCGTTTTGCCTTCGAGTTCGAAAAGCTTGATCTTATTGCGTTTTCCATCTCCGAACAAAACGCCCGAATGGTCGAAATTTTCTATAAAACGCAATAAATCGGGTTGGTTTTTTAAGAATTGGGAAAGTATAATTAAACGCATCAAGTCATTTTAAGTGACCACAAAAGTAGGTATTGCTTTTTATTTTTCCAATTTAAGCCATACATTTACTCAAATTTGACAGCATTTATGGCAAAATCGGTCTTTCTGGAAACGCATAATCTTAAGAATAAGGCAACTGGACTTGGAACTTTTAATTATGAACTGATCAAAGGTTTGTCGCAATTGGATTTTGGCGATCTGGAATTGACGCTGAATGTCAAAGATGTCGGAATGCTCCAATCTGACTTCGGAAGCAAATTCAAATACCACAAATACAACAATATTTCGCGGCACAAACTGTTCAGAACCCGCGGCAAATATGACCTTTGGCATTCGGCGAACCAGAATACGAAAGTCGAGCCGGCGCGTTCGGGAAAATACTTACTGACCGTTCACGACGTCAATTTTGTCGAAGAGATTTCGCATGACATGAACCACAGGCTCAATAAATTGTTTATTGAAAAACTCAACAAAAGCTCGGCGATCACCTATATTTCTGAATTCGCCAAAAAGCAGACGCACCAATATTTTAAGGTTCCCGATGTTCCGGAATATGTCATCCATAACGGAAATCCGATTTCGACGTTTCTCGACATTTCCCATTTTATTCCGAAAGTCCCGGTCGACAAGCCTTTCCTGTACTCAATCGGCGACTTCCTGGAACGTAAAAACTTTCTGTCACTAGTCAAAATGATGCCGCTTCTCCCCGATTACAATCTGGTTTTATCAGGCAACAACGACAAGCCTTACGGAAAGGAAATACAGGATTTTATCTTCGAAAACCATCTTGAAAACCGTGTATTCCTGACCGGAAAAATCGACGATGTCGCCAAGCAATTTTATTTGTCGAAATGCCATGCGTTCCTGTTTCCTTCCATCCGCGAAGGATTCGGATTGCCGCCGATAGAGGCGATGGCTTTCGGGAAACCGGTATTCTTATCGGACAAGACTTCGTTGCCCGAAATTGGTGGCGAACATTGCTATTACTGGGACAATTTCAACCATGAATACATGAAGGCGACTTTGGAAAAAGGGTTGGCGCATTTCTATTCCAACCAATCCGAAATGGAAACCCACATGAAAAAAAGAGCAGCAAGTTTCGACTGGAAAGTTGCGGCTGCTGAGTATTTAAAAGTGTATCGTGAGATCCTTAAATAGCTATTAGTACAGAGTATTGAGAAATGAGAAAGTCATAATCTCAATTCTCAATACTACATCTCACTACTTAAAAAGGTGCTTAAACCACTGCCCGAAATTCTTTTTCCAGATGTAAAATGACGACGGCAATAATTTTGTCCCATCGAAATTTTGGGTGATTTCGTCAATCGTATTTCCGGAGACAAAATCCAATTCGTTCCATTTCTCGGGCTGGATGTAGAAAAATCCGCGCATCGACTGGTAGTTGCTTTTGTTGACAGATTTCCATTTTTCCATAAAAGCATCAACGTCGACTTCGTCGTTGTGGCCCCAATTCCTGAGCTTGAATTCGATTTCCTTTTCCTCACGCGCCAATGATTCATGCCACAGCACGTTGTTCGTATAGATAATCCTTTCCCGTGTATTCCTTGCCACGCGGTAATTCGGGTACGTGGTCGCCATCAGGCCGCGCGTCGCAATATTGACATACAGCATGCCTTCGTCGGTATATTTGAACATGTTGATGAGGAAACAGGCAAACTGCACTTTGTTCTTTTCGGGATTGTCAAGCAAATGGTCGTGCTTCCTTAAATCGGAAACAAAACTTTTAAAACCGAGGAAATATTCGTCACTGTCAACCTGGATCAGCCAGTTTCCGATGCCCATTTTGAGCGAAAGCATGTGGCGCTCGCGGTTGTCGTTTTCAATCGCAGAGATTTCGGGAACATAGAAATCATCGCGGTACAACGTGATCTTATTGTCGACGTCGATTTCCTTGAGCCAATCGTAAAATGCCGGATCAACTTCAAAAGTCTGTCCGCTCCAGGTGCGCATGTCTTTATCGATAGCGATAAAAATACCGTCCGCTTCCTTATAAACAGGCGGAATTGAATTCTTAAGCTTGATGTAATCGTAGGATAATAAAAAACCGACCTGAATCTTCTTCATAATTTACTTTTTAAGTTTTGGAAGGAAAACCATCACAAGGTTCAAAAATCCTTTGACTATTTTCCAGGCAAACGGGAACTTTTCGATATGGAAAACCTGTTTCACGCGCTTGGAATTGAGTTTGCTCAAAACCTTGTAATCTTCCGCAAATAAAGGGAAAAATTTGTTGATGGATTGGAAACGCTCTTCTTCATGCAGTTTTTCGTATTTCGGGTTGGAAGAAATTCCGGTGAAGTCATAAATCGAAACAATCATATCGAGATGCCTGTACGGAACATTCATCTTGCAGATCGTGTAGATGAAAAACTCGCCGTCCGAATAAATCTTATAATCTTCGTTGTAGAAAAAGTAATCGTGAAAGAGCTGTCTTTTGATAAAACACGCTTGGTGGCAAAGCGCGTTCGTATAAAAATACGAGAATGACAACCGGTCGGGATAAATCTTATGGCGCTCAGAATTGGGTTTCTTCACGATCACATCGCCGTAATAAATGCCAAAATCGCCATTGATCGATGCGTCGACTTTTTGGAGCACCTCCTTTTCATACAACAAATCGCCGCTGTTTAAAAACAATAAAAAATCACCGGTTGCCGCACGAATTCCTTTGTTCATCGCATTGTAAACGCCAGAATCGGGTTCGCTTACCCAATAATCGATCGTGTCGGCATATTGCGCAATGACTTCTTTTCCGCCGTCGGTGCTGTTACCGTCGATGACCAGAAACTCGAATTCCTGCCATGACTGCGCAATCACGCTCCGGATGGTTTTCTCCAAGCCTTCCTTGTCGTTATAATTAATCGTGATTATGGATATCTTCTTTGCCATCTTATTATTTTATGCCGTCTTTTTTCATGGCCGCTTTTACATCTTCCAACAACAATCTTGTGCGTTGGTCGACGCCTTTTTTATTGAGGTGGTAAGGCGTGTCGTATAACATATCGTCAGCAACGACGTAACGTTCGGGCGTTCCGATGATTTCAAGATTTGTTTTTTGCAACCTGCCGTCAATATACGCAATTTGTTCTTTGCAATTGTCAAAAGAAGTTTGCTGGTAAGGCGGAAAAGACACATAAAGCTTGGCGCCTTTTGCAAGTACTTTCTGATTGAATTCAACAAGCGCTTTCAGCAGATCCTCATTAAAATCGCCACCTTCGATGATTTTGAAAGGTTCCACTTTCTTATCATAAGCCGTTTTCCAATGCGTTACAGCGTCGCCATATTGATTGTAGGCATTTTTGGAATACACGGGGTTCATTTTAATCTTAAAATATTGCGCTGGCAGAAATTTGGACATCGCATATTTCGGGATATACGGATAGGTTTTCAGCAGCTGGCTTTTTCTAAGCTTAAAAAAAAGCGAAGGCTCCGAATTGTCGAAAATGACGCGCAGCAATTCTTCACCGCCTTCAGCGAAATTTCCGTACATCTGATGGTATTCTGCAACCAGGACAACCACATCTCCTTTTTGGACGTACGGTAAATTGTGGTCCATCATAAAAAAAAGCCCGGTTCCGCCATGTGTCCCGGTATTGATCGGATTCCGGTGCAACGAATCTTTAATTACCTGGCTGTCCAGACCGAAATTCATACTCGAGCCCGCAATGAAAATAATCCGTGGCTGTTTCACATGAAGCAGCAGCGAATCCTTAAAAGGCCTGCTCGCCAACAGGTATTCTTTTGCCAAAGGCGTTGGCGGAAGCAGCATTCCGATTAAGAAAACCAGCGGCGGAATGATGATTAAATATAGTGTCTTTCTTAAAAAAGTCTTCATATCTGTTCTTTAAAACTGGAAATAGAAAAATTGTACATCGTGCATCGGCTTGAACCAAAAAATGGCAAAAACAATAATCAGGTAAAATGTAAGCCGCCATACTCTAGTCCATTTCAGTCCTATTTTCTCAATCGCATATTTATTTTCCCTTCCGATCCATTCGACAACCATAAAAATGACCAGCAGCCAAACCAGGTAATTCTGAATGCCTTCTGGTTTTGTAAAGAAAGAAGTCGAGAAACTGTCGGATATGTAAATAAAAGCATCGGTCATGTCCTTCGACCTGAAAACCATAAATGAAAATATGATCAGGCCGAATGTAACGAATATGTGAAAGACCTCCTTAATTGTCGGAAGTTTCTTTCCGTAGGCTACAATTTCCTTATGCCCTTTACTGTTGTTCATCAATATGGAAGGCACAATATACAATCCGTTCATGAATCCCCAAATCACATAAGTCCACGCCGCGCCATGCCAGAATCCGCTTACGGTAAAAATAATAAGCGTATTCCGGATCCTCATCCAGGTACCGCCGCTGCTCCCGCCAAGTGGAATATAGAGATAATCCCGGAACCAACTCGAGAGTGAAATATGCCAACGACGCCAGAATTCCCCGGTGTCGCGTGAAAAATACGGATAGGCAAAATTGCGCAAAAGATCAATCCCGAACAATCTCGCCGTTCCCAACGCAATATCCGAATATCCCGAAAAATCGCCATAAACCTGAAAGGCGAAAAAGGTCACGCCAAGCCAGTGCGTGCTTCCGGCGAAGCCATGCGGATTAGAGAATACCATGTCTACATAACTCGCGCAATTATCGGCAATGACAACTTTTTTGAACAAGCCCCAAAGGATCTGGCGCAAACCATCAACCGATTGCTGGTAATTGAATTGCCGTTTGGCCTGTATCTGAGGCAATAAATGGGTCGCCCTTTCAATCGGTCCGGCAACCAGAAGCGGGAAGAAACTGACGAATACCGAATAATCGACAAAATTCCGTTCTGGTTTGATCCTGTCTTTATAAATATCTATCACATACGACAATCCGTGGAAAGTGTAGAATGAAATTCCCACCGGAAGAATGACCTGCAGCGTCCAGAAATTTGCGTGAAAACCAACGGCCTGAAGCGATTCCGCTAAAGATTCTGCAAAGAAATTATAATATTTGAAAACGCCCAAAAAACCAAGGTTTACCGAAATACTGAGCCAAAACCAGAATTTTTTCATTCCCTGTGTTTTGGCCTCGTGCATTTTAATCCCTGTGAAATAATCGAGTAAAGTGGAAAAAATCAGCAGGAACAAAAAGCGGTAATCCCAGCAGGCATAGAAGAAATAGCTTGAAACCAGCAGCAGGATATTTTGGAGTTTCAGATTTCCTTTTGTCCCGAACCAGTAGAGCAAAAACACTATCGGAAGAAAAATGAGAAAATCTACAGAGTTGAAAAGCATATCTTATATTTTGGTCTGTTTGTTTTGTTTAGCTCCGCTCAATTCGCCTGCGGCTTGGGTTGGCAAAAACGCCAGCAGCACGTTTGAAAACCCTTTGAGGAATTTCCAGGCCGTTTTGTGTTTCTTGATATAGAGCAGGTTTTTGACGCGCTTGAGTTTCATTTCCGACATCAGGTCGAAATCTTCGGCGCTCAAACGGAAATATTTATCGTAGACAAGTTTTTTTTCCGATTGTACCAGATTATAACTATTCGGATTGGATGAAATCCCGGTAAAATCATATTCCGAAACCACCAAGCCGATGTGTTTGTATTTTACATTTTTAAGGCAAATTGCCACCATGAAAAATTCCCAATCGGAAGCAATCTTTAAATTTTCATTGTACAATCCGATCGAATCAAACAAAATTCTTTTGATAAAAGTCGCCTGGTGCGGCAGGCTGTTATCTATGAAAAACCCGAAAGTCAGCGTATCTGGAAAAACCCATTCTTCTATTTTATTCGAGCGGTTGCTCATGAAAATCTGGTTTCCGTAATAAATACCGGAGTCGTCGTCGATGATTTTTTCGACTTTAGAAAGTGTCCCTTTTTCAAGCAACGTATCGCCGCTATTCAGGAACAAAAGATAATCTGCCTTCGCGACACGGATTCCTTTGTTCATCGCGTTGTAGATTCCCGAATCCTTTTCGCTTAACGAATACGTGATTTTATCTTTGTACGTATTGAGGATTTCCTGGCTTCCGTCCGAACTATTACCGTCGATGACAATGTACTCGAAATCCGGATTGTCCTGCGACAGCACACTCTCGATGGTTTTCTTCAAACCTTCGGCATTGTTGTAATTGATGGTTATGATTCCGATTTTACTCATTGCAGGAATTTTTCGGCATATACTTTTTCGATGCCTTCTTTGAGTTCGATTGAATGTTTCCAGCCAAGACTGTTCAGTTTCGTCGTATCGGTTAATTTCCGCGGCGTTCCGTCTGGTTTGGAAGTGTCGAAAACAACATTCCCTTCAAATCCGACGATTTCTTTTACAAGGAAAGCCAAATCTTTGATGGAGATTTCTTTCCCGGTTCCGATGTTCACAAAACCTTTTTCGTCGTAATGCAGCATCAGGTAAACGCAGGCGTTGGCCATATCGGAAGCATGAAGGAATTCGCGCAATGGTGTTCCGCTGCCCCAAACTGTCACTTCATTGTCGTGGTTGACTTTCGCTTCGTGGAATTTCCGCAGCAAAGCCGGCAATACGTGTGAATTCTGCAGGTCGTAGTTGTCGTTCAATCCGTAAAGGTTCGTCGGCATCACCGAAATGAAATTGCAGCCATATTGATCGCGATATGCGTCGCACATTTTAATCCCGGCGATTTTCGCAATCGCATACGGCTCGTTGGTTTCTTCGAGCAATCCGGTCAGGAGATAATCTTCGCGCAACGGCTGCGGCGCCATTTTCGGGTAAATGCAGGTGGAACCCAGAAACAGTAATTTCTTCACGCCATTTTCATAACACTGGTGGATGACGTTGCTTTGGATCATGATATTTTCGTACAGAAAATCGGCACGAAGTGTATTGTTGGCTACGATTCCGCCTACTTTCGCAGCGGCTAAAAACACATATTCCGGTTTTTCGGCTTCGAAGAAATCAGCGACCGCTTTCTGGTCGATCAGGTTCAATTCGGTCGAAGTTCGCGTTACAATATTGTTGAAACCGCGACTATGCAAGTCTTTCACGATGGCACTTCCGACCATTCCGCGATGGCCTGCCACATATATTTTGGAACTCAGCTGCATCGTTTATTTGAAATTTTTAAGGTGTAATTCTTTTTTGAAGATGTCCAGATCGGCGGCCATCATTTCTTTTACCAGCATATCCAAAGTGTATTTTGGCGACCAGCCGAGTTTGGTTTTGGCTTTCGTATTGTCGCCGATGAGCAGATCCACTTCCGTCGGGCGGAAATACGCCGGATCGATCTTTACTACGACTTGCCCGATTTCAAATTTATAATCCGGATTTGAGCTCGAGGCCACAACCGCAGTTTCGTCGACGCCTTCGCCTTTGAATTCCAACGTCACGCCCACTTCATTAAAAGACATCCGGATAAATTCCCGGACGGTTGTCGTGACTCCGGTAGAAATCACGAAATCCTCTGCAACATCCTGCTGCAAAATGAGCCACATCGCTTCTACATAATCTTTGGCGTGTCCCCAATCGCGCTGCGAATCGATATTTCCCATATAAAGCGTATCCTGCATTCCAAGCGCCATCTGTGAAACGGCACGCGTGATTTTTCTGGTTACGAAAGTTTCGCCGCGTCTTGGGCTTTCATGGTTGAATAAAATCCCGTTGCACGCAAACATATCGTATGCTTCGCGGTAATTCACGGTAATCCAATAGGCGTACATTTTCGCGACAGCGTAAGGCGAACGCGGGTAAAACGGCGTCGTTTCTTTCTGCGGCACTTCCTGCACCAAACCGTAAAGTTCGGAAGTTGATGCCTGGTAGATTTTTGTTTTCTTGGTCAATCCCAATAATCTTACGGCATCAAGGATTCTTAAAGTCCCGATTCCGTCAGCATTGGCGGTATATTCCGGAACGTCGAAACTCACTTTTACGTGGCTCATCGCGCCGAGGTTGTAAATTTCGTCGGGCTGTGTTTCCTGGATGATGCGGATCAGGTTGGTCGAATCGCTCAAATCGCCGTAATGCAGTTTGAAATGCGGGTGCGGCACGTGCGGATCTTCGTAAATGTGGTCGATGCGCTGCGTATTGAACAGCGAACTTCTTCTTTTGATTCCGTGAACCATATAGCCTTTCGACAAAAGCAATTCTGCCAAATAAGCGCCGTCCTGTCCTGTGATTCCTGTTACTAAAGCTACTTTCATATCGTTTCGTGTTTTGTTTGTCGTTTTGGATGAATTGGGATAACTGCCAATCGCCTGCAAAAATAGTTAAAATTTCGTTGCCGTTAAAGCTGATTTTGAGAAGCCTTATGCTTTTTGCGCGATGGCTTTCCTGTATGATTCAAGGCAGCCTTGGGCGGTTTTCTGCCAACTGAACTTTGCCGCGCGTTCGATGCTTTTATGTGAAAACCCCTGGCGCAGGACTTCATCTTCAAGTAATCCGGAAATTTTATATTTCAGATCCATAGGATTATTGAGTTCGAAATAGACGCCGGCATCACCCGCAACTTCGGGAAATGAACTGTGATTTGCGAGCACAACCGGGCATCCGCATGCCATCGCTTCCAAAACCGGAATTCCGAAACCTTCATATTCTGACGGAAACACGAAACATCTCGCGTTCGAATAATACGATGCCAATTCATTGTCTTCAAAATTATTCTGGATAACCTGCCCTTTGATTCCGAGGTTTTGTATGAGTTCTTTTTCGTCATTATCGAATCCGTTTCCACCCGCGCAGACGACGTATAAATTAGAATCTACTTTCAATAACGGCGCGACCGCTTTGATGAAAAAGATGAAATTCTTGTAAATCGTACGGTTTCCAACGAACAGAATGTACTTTTGAGGAAGCGGAACGTTCACTTTCGATTTCGTATCGATGCTTTGCGACAGGTAAACGACGTCGAGTTTGGAAGCGTCGATATGCGGATAAAATTTCAGAATGTCTTTTTTGGTATTTTCAGAAACACAGATTACCCTTGTCGCTTTTTCCAGCAATAGTTTTTTTCTCGCAACCGTATATTTATCCCTTGTGAAATATTGCGGAAAAATATCATGGATCATGTCGTGAAGCGTCAGCACGAAAGGCTTTTCACCAAGATTTTCAAGGAAATACGGATCGTAATACGTCGACACGAACACATCGAAATCCTGTTTCGCTAAAGCCGCTTTGGTATTCCTGATGTTCTGTTTCCTGAATTTTTTGACGAGCTTCTTGCGCAGGAATTTCGGAAGCAATTTAGAATCGACGAGTTTATTCCTGAAATTCAGAAATAAACCATGCTCTTTCAAATGCCAGTTTTCAGAAAAAACAATCGGGCATTCGATTTCAACGCTGGGAATCTGTTGTTGTTCGAGGAACACTTCGGTATGGTAGCGCGAAATGCCGCCGAATTTCTGTTCGTTGTAGGTCTGCGGATCGAGTAATATTTTCATATTTTGAATTATTTCCGCCAGAATTTCAGCGTGCTTTTGACGTATTTCTTAAAATATTTTGTCGGCAATTTTGTAGGTTGCAATGGCGGATGAATTTCATTGAATTTTCGGATAAAATCATGGATATCGGTGCAGGCGATGAATTTCAGGCTTTTCCACGCGCCTTTGTAAATCGGATGCAAATCGGTGAATTGTCCGTAATTCGTCTCATTCACACTCATCCAGAATTTATAGAATGCGCCGCCATCGAAATCGTCCTTGTGCGACCAGTTGTTGATCTTTCTGTAAATTTCTTCCGGTTCACGCGCCCAGGATTGGTGCAGCACGCGAAAGTTGGTATAAATTTCACGGTTGGTTTTCGAAGCCAGGTCTCTTGCGAAAAAATGCTCGCCGACAAGATTCGTCGCAAACGAAAAATCCTCGTCATTGTCGATATAGATGAAACCTGTGTCTGTTTTCTTGAACAGCGTAATCCAGTTGGCACGGATGTTCACCGGATTGTATTTGGGTTTGGAAAGAAAATAGCGGTGTTTCTGCAAAAATTCATAAACCGCTGGGAAATTGAGGAAATATTCATCAGCGTCGATTTGCAGTTTCCAGCAATCCGGGCCCATTTTTTTGGAAAGCATGTTGCGCTCGCGTGTGTCGTTTTCCATCGGCGTCAGCGTCGGGACGTAGAAATCATCCTCAAAAAAAACAATCTTATTTTTGGGATCCATGCTCTTAATCTTGTCGAAAAAGCTTTCCTCGATCTCATATTTTCCGCCCGCCCAGGTATTGCGATTTTCGTCGATTGCCAAAATAATCTCGTCGGCGTAATCGTAAACCAGCTTCAGCGCGTCGTAAATGTAGCGGTAATCGTAGGAAATGAGGAAGCCGATCTTGATCTTGCTCTTACTGAAAATGCTGAATCCCATTTGAAATGTTTTATGCAAAAATAAAGATATTCCATTTGGAACCGAGTTTATCTTTCCAATAATTTGATAATTCGTAGTTTTGCAGCATACTTTAAAAATTGCCCGAATGCAGGAAGAAATCCACAATGCGTATGAAGTCATCAAAAATGGCGGCATCATCCTTTATCCGACCGATACGGTTTGGGGAATCGGCTGCGATGCCACGAATCCCGAAGCGGTCGCCAAAATTTATAAGCTCAAGCAACGCGCCGAAACGCAGAGCATGATTGTGCTGATGAACGGCGAAAAGATGATGTACAATGTATTTAAGGAAATTCCGGAAGTCGCCTGGCAGATTATGGATTTGTCCGAAAACCCGACGACTTTGATTCTGGACAACCCCAGAAATGTGGCGCCGAATGTGATTGCGCCCGACAAATCGCTCGCTATCCGGATTGTCAAAGAACCGTTTTGCTTTAAACTGATGGAACGCATGAAAAAGCCACTGGTTTCTACTTCGGCAAATATTTCGGGCCAGCCGACGCCAAAAAGTTTCAAAGAAATCAGCCCGGAGATTTTAAAAGGCGTCGACTATGTCGTAAATTTGCAGCGCGATAAAATTGCGGGGAAACCGTCGACGATTATTAAGCTGACAAACGATTCGCAGGTGAAAATTATACGCAAATAATTGACAATTGATAATTGACAATTAACAATGAAAAAAAGACGCATTAGTGGCTAAGACAAACTACAAAGAAGCATTAAATAATAAGATTTTTGAAGTCATCTCGCAGGCTTCGGCCGAGCTTGGCGTTGACAGTTATGTCATCGGCGGGTTTGTACGCGACCTGATCCTGCAAAGAAATTCCAATAAAGATATTGATATCGTTGCCGTAGGAAGCGGAATCGAGCTCGCTTTGAAAGTCTCCGAACTGCTGCCGAAAAAGCCGAAAGTCCAGGTTTTTAAGAATTACGGCACGGCGATGCTGCGTTTCCGGGATATTGATATCGAGTTTGTCGGCGCACGCAAAGAATCCTATGAATCGACGAGCAGGAATCCGGTGGTGGAAAACGGCACATTGGAAGACGACCAGAACCGCCGCGATTTTACGATCAACGCTTTGGCGCTTTCGCTCAATAAGGGCGATTACGGCAATTTGTCCGATCCTTTTGGCGGATTGGCGGATTTGGAGAATAAGACGATTAAAACGCCTTTAAATCCCGATATTACCTATTCTGACGATCCCTTGCGGATGATGCGTGCGATTCGTTTTGCGGCGCAACTCGGCTTTGAGATTGAAGCAGAATCGCTGGCTTCTATTGAGAAAAACAAGGAAAGAATCGAAATTATCTCTGGCGAACGCATCGTTGAGGAATTGAATAAAATCCTGTCGACCGACAAGCCTTCTGTCGGTTTTCTATTGCTCTATAAAACTGGTTTACTGGAAATTATACTGCCTGAGTTAACTGCATTAAACAATGTAGAAGAAATCGAAGGCCATACCCATAAGAACAATTTTTACCATACGCTTGAAGTCGTAGACAACATTTGCCCGAATACCGATGACGTTTGGCTGCGCTGGTCGGCCTTGCTGCATGATATCGGCAAGGCACCGACGAAACGCTTCAATAAGAAACAAGGCTGGACTTTCCACGGGCATGAATTCCTTGGCGGAAAAATGGTGAAGAAAATCTTCGAAAGACTGCACATGCCTTTGAACCAGAAGATGAAATTCGTGCAGAAGATGGTGATGATGAGTTCGCGCCCAATTGTGCTTTCGGAAGATACAGTTACCGATTCGGCCGTGAGGCGATTGGTTTTTGATGCCGGAGAAGATGTGGAAAACCTGATGACGCTTTGCGAGGCCGACATTACGACAAAAAATTTGACGAAGTTTAAGAAATACCACGACAATTTTAAGGTCGTTCGCCGCAAGATTGTCGAAGTGGAGGAACGCGACCATGTACGCAATTTCCAGCCGCCGATTACCGGCGAGGAGATTATGGAAATCTTTAACCTGAAGCCTTCGCGCGAGATTGGGGTTTTGAAGGAAGCGATCAAGGAAGCGATTCTTGAAGGTGAGATCCCGAACGAATACGACGCAGCTTATGAATTTATGATGAAACGTGCGGAAAAACTAGGACTGAAGATCGAGTCGTCCAAATAATAACTCCTTTGCCGTGAAAGGCAACATTCAAAAGATTGCTTCGCTTTTGCTCGCAATGACATATACTTGCTCCTAAAAATGAAAAAAAGATTCACTTCTGTTGCGAAAATTACACTGGTTCTGGTTTATCTCGTCATTATCGCCGGCGCTTTGGTGCGTATGACCGGTTCCGGAATGGGCTGTCCAGATTGGCCAAAATGCTTTGGATATTACATTCCGCCTTCAGACATTAAGGAACTGACCTGGGCGCCAAACCGCGAATTTGAGAAAGGGCAGGTTATTATAAAAGACGAGGCTTTGCTGGTTGCGGATGGCGATTTTACTACCGGTACCGAATTCGACCCCAAACAATGGCGGCCGTATACCAAACACGATTATGCGATTTTTAACCCAACGCACACGTGGATTGAATATGTAAACAGGCTGGTTGGCGCTTTGGCCGGGATTGCCACTTTTATGATGGCCGTTTTCTCGCTGTCTTTTTGGAAAGAGAAAAAGAAGATTACGCTGCTGTCCTGGCTTGCGGTATTTTTAATGGGATTTCAGGGCTGGCTTGGCGCGACAGTCGTCTATTCGGTGCTAAACCCGATTAAGATTACGCTGCACATGGTCGTGGCGCTTGTGATTGTTGCGGTGGTTTTGTACATCATCAGGAAAGCGAGCGGCAATATCGTTTCGTTTGGGAATGACAGGTTATTTAAGAATGTATTGCTCGCGGCATTGCTCCTGACGCTGATTCAGGTTGTACTTGGGACGCAGGTGAGACAATATGTTGACGAGCAGGTGAAGGTTTTCGGTTATGGGAATATGCAATCGGTTTTGGAAAACCCGATAGCGAATTTTTATGTGCACCGTTCCTTTTCGGTGTTGATTTTTGCGCTAAATTTATTTTTGTTTTTACGGAACAGAAAGCTACAATTGGGATTTGACAAGCTCAACCGGGTAATGCTGTTGATAGGGATTGAAATTATCTCTGGTGTAATTATGTACTATTTTGCATTTCCTTTCGGATCACAGGCAATACATCTCGTAATCGCTTCATTGCTTTTTGGGGTACAGTTTTATTTGGTTTTGGAAAGCCTCCAAAGTAAAAAAACAACCTAAAAATCTACATAGAGCAAATCTATATTGAACTTTTAAATATCTAAAAATTAAATATTTATACCAAATCACTTCATTTAATTTTTAGATTATATTTATCCAATCCATGTTTTAAAGCCGGACACTTTTTCGCGGCTTACGATTACTTCATCCGCCTTATAAGTCGGCAGGATTATTCTTAATCTTGAATTACTATAGAGCGAAATTTCCTTAATCGCTTTTAGCGGAATGATGAACTTCCGGCTGACGCGGAAAAATTCTTCCGGATCCAATTCGTGCTCCAGAATTTCAAGCGTCGTATCGATCAAATAGTCGCGGTTGTCTTTCGTATGAATGTAAGTGCCTTTATTTTCGCTATAGAGGCATTCGATTTCTTCGGCCTGAACCACTTTGAGCTGCTGGCCGATTTTTACCGTAAAGCGCTTCTTATGCGTTTTTTCAAACGGATTACTGAGCATGTTCCTGATCTGTTCAAAATCGAGCTGCAGTGGCTTATTTTCCGGAATTCGTGCCTTATATTTTAAAACCGCAGTCTGCAAATCATCTTCATCTATCGGTTTCAATAAATAATCTATACTATTTAATTTGAATGCCTTAAGCGCATATTCATCATAAGCAGTTGTAAAGATTATGGCGCTTTTAACGGATACTTTTTCAAAGATCTCGAAAGACAGGCCGTCGGAAAGCTGGATGTCCAGAAATATCAAATCGGGATGTTCGTTATTGGAAAACCAGCTAATGGATTCTTCCACAGAATGCAACATGACATCGACATCGACATTTAGTTTTTCAAGCTTTCGCTGCAGCAGGCGCGCGGCAGGCTTTTCATCTTCGATAATAATTGTTTTCATAGGCCGATGAACTTTTACAGCTATTTATACACAGCGATTCATCCTGTAAAAACTGAGTTCCGCAGAATGAATGCCGTTTGATTAATGCAAGATTGATTCGCTTTGTATTTTCCCCAAGCTTTTAATTTTTGATGATATCGAAACCCGTTATTCCCTTTTGTTGTCTTTTTCTTTCTCTATGAACTCGCGGATCTTCCTGTCTTCCCAGTCTTTGCTGAAAAAGAAATCCCTTCCAAAAACCGAAAAGCCATGGAGTGCAAGTCCAAATCCCCAGCAAAATGCCAGTGAGAAAGTCTCAAACGACCAGAATTCGGCGGTCCCGATTTTCCTGTCGCTATTGGCGAGAATCATGGCAGTATTGATGATTAGGTAAATCGCCAGATGCGTATAGAAACCTTTGACTCTCTTTACCCTCTTAAACGCCATCGCATAACGCATGTCGGGATTATTGCCCTGATAATCTTCGAATCTTCTTCTGAATCTTCCCATTTTAGTGTTTTTTTATTGCCAGTGTTCTTTTTTTCTCTTTTCCTCTTCGATGAATTCCCGCATCTTTTTCTCTTCCCATTCCCTTCCAAAGAAAGGCATGTAATTGAATACTTTCATACCGTGAAAAACCACCCCAATTCCCCAGCCCAGCATTGGCCAGAAAAACCATAAATACTGGGGCGAGGTCACGAGGTTGATAATCAGCAAACCGACGTTTACCAGGACGTAAGCAGCCAGGTTTCCGTAAAATCCCTTGATATCCTCTACCCTTTTTACCGCTTTCATGTAGCGCTCTTCGTTTTCAAAATTGTTTTCCATCATTTCCAAATTTGTTTTTTTGATTTCTTTTCCAGCATTCTCTTTATTTGTCGCTCTTCCCATCTTTTGCCGATAACTATGTCCACAAAAATATCTATTGCCTGGATTACTATGACCGTTGTCCAGATTGACATCACCAGCCAATTGATTGCGCCGAACGGAAAGAAATTTAACGGCACGTCTAAAAAGACCTGTAGGACATAAACGCTGGCCGCAATCAGATAAATTGCCAGATGGGTGTAGAATTTCTTCAGTTTGAGGACTTTCCTTGTCGCAATGACATAAAACTCCTGTTCGCGTCGGTTATCCAGGATCGTTTCCATTATTTCCAGTTTTGCGTATTCTCTTCCTGCCTTCTTAGGATTTCCTGTATTTTCCTTTCTTCCCAACCCGAGCTGTAGCCGAAAACCTTAAATGCGTGCATCAGCAATCCGAAGCCCCAGCCGCCTGCCGAAAACCAAAACCAGTGGAACTCCGGAGAGAAAGTAAGGTTGATATAGATCAGGAACGGCACAATGCAGCAGTATGAGATTAAATTCCCGTAAAAGCCCTTGAGTTCCTCTATCCGTTTTTTTGCCCTGAAATAGGCTGTATTTTCGTTGTAATCTTTGTCGGTTTCCATAACTATGACCATTTTTGTTAGTATCGGTATTCTTACTGTGAATGTTTTTTCGTTTTCCGCAATCAATACTTTTCTTCGCGTGATGATGTCGTAACGGTTGATGATGTTCTGCAACCCGACACCTTTCCGGTCCTGGAGCACTTCTTTTTTCTGCAGGTCGTTCTGTATGGCCAGGTAATCGCCGTCGATGAAAATCCTGATGTGAAGTGGCCTCTGCTCACTGACCACATTGTGCTTGACCGTATTTTCAAGCAAAAGCTGAAGCGACAGCGGAACAACCTTCGCTTCGGGATCAACAGGCGTTTCAGGAAGTTCATAAAACACGCTGTTCTCGAAACGCATCTTGAGCAGGTTCATATACGTTTTGGCGAAAGACAGTTCTTCTTCAATGCTGATCAATTCTTTATCTTTCTGTTCAAGTACGTACCTGTAAATTTTTGACAGTGAAGTGGTAAACCTTTGTGCATTTTCAGGGTTTTCTTCAATTAGCGAACTCAGAACATTGAGGCTGTTGAATAAAAAATGCGGGTCGATCTGGTTTTTCAGCGTCTCGAATTTGGCCGAAGCCGTACCCGCAATAATCTTCTGTTCCTTAACCTTATTCTCCTGATAAGCCTTGTAAAACGAAAAAGCATACAGGGAAAGCGTAATCACAAATGTGACGATGATGGCAAAAAGGTAATTCCTTGGGTTCTCATTCGACAGGAATACTTCGAACGATCGCTTCTCTATAACGACATCCTCAAATATCCTGAGCAGAAAAACCGTAGTCAGTGAAACTATAAAGGATAATACAAAGCCCAGAAAAATCCTTTTTTTCGAAAACCTTTCAACGAAATACTTGTCAAGCGTCGCAAACACAAATGCATTCGCAAAATAAAGGCTGAATGTGTAAAGCAACGTATATAAGAACGTGACCAGAAAACGGGTATCCAATGCAGGTTTTTGCCCGTAAATCCAATTCAGAACGATACTGACCAACATGATTATGCCGCTTAACAATACCAATTTCGGGATTACCCTTGCGCTTAGTTTCATTTGTTTTATTTTTCCAGTCTGTTATCTTTTACAAGGTGTCTGACGATTCGAACGTATTACTTTTTACATTCTTTCTGCATTTCCAAAGCCCTGTCCAATCCCCATTTCGGTGAAAATGGCGTTGCCGGCTTGAACTTTTCGAAAAGTGTAATCGATCGGTCAACTTCAGCGCACATCGGCTTAATATCGGTTCCAAAAAATTTAGCGCCACCGATTTCAAACTCGGCTTTGCCAAAAACCACCCTTGGGTTTTCAGGAGCGATCTTTTCGGCTTTCCCGTACAATTCCATCACTTTTCCCGAAAGCGTCATGCCGTTTGTCATCGGGTCGAAAGCAATCCAGCCGGTATAAATCATCGCCTGCATGACCATCAGTTCCGCATTTTCTGGATCTTTAACCATTTCGATATCGAGTGCCGCCTGCGCTTTGGTCAATAAGGCATTGACGGTTTCCTTGTCTTTCGTCCCAAACGACGTTGTTGTGTTGACCAATGCCACATAATAATTCGGCAGCCAGTTGTTTTTTTCCGCAGAAGCGATCCTTTCGAACATCGCCGAAGCTTCGGTATTTTTGCCTTCTTTCCAAAGCGAAAATGCCTTGCCCATTCCTTGTTCGTATTGCCCTTGCGCGAAAGTGAATCCGCTCACTAAAATTGCTAAAACTAAAAGTACTCTTGATTTCATGTTGTAAATTTTTAATTATTGATGGTGATATTGATCGTTTTGTTTGTATCTAATGTGAATTTTGCATCTTCAAATTTTGGCGGCCCCATAAATCCTCTGGCGCCGTTTGAAGTCCCATAATCTTCTGCCGGAATTCCGAAAGCGTTCCTGTCGAGCGTACCGTTTTCATTCTCATCGTGATAGACCGAAACGGCATAGGTGCCTTTTGGAATGTTGGTGAATGTTGCCGTGGCCGTATTTGAAACGATTCCCGGCTTGAGGCTTTTATAAACCGTTTTGAGGAAATTCGATTCAGAATCGTACAATCCTACTTTTACGACGCCGGTGTTGTTTTTAAAACCGGTCATTTTCACTTCGAGGTTTACATTCTGCGCCTGGACGAATCCACCGACTAAAATTACTAAAACTAAAATTATTTTCCTCATTTCTTTTGTTGTTGGTTAATTATGGGGCAAATGTATAGCGGCAGTTTCTGTTTAAAAATTGATAGTGACCGAACTGTCGGATTTTGAGGATGAGTTGCAGATGCTGCCTACAGATTATCCAATTGGTTGGTTTTCTTATCCTGGCTGATCGTCCAGAAGAAGCCCACGAAGAAGAAACGATCGGCTGTTGGCGTAATCGCCTTCCTGTCATGCAAACCGTTCGGATTCGCTTCCGTTGCATATTCATAACCATAGATATTTTCGGTTCCCAAAACATTCGACATGGAGAAATACAGGATTTTCTGCTGGCTCAACAGATAAGCCCAACTGAAGCTCACATTGTTGTATGATTTGGTCTTCCCGTTCATAAATTTAATGTCATCGGGATTATTGTATGGCCTTCCCGAACTGAAGCTGTTCGTCAGTCCCAATTGCGATTTCCAGTCATTGATCCAGTATTTTCCAACAACTGATAAACTGTGGTCGGCCACAAAGCTCGGCGTCACTTTCTCGCGATAATCCCTGTAATCGCGCTTGGTGTCGATGTAGGAATATGAAATCCAGTATTCGAGGTTCTTGATATTCCTGCCGTCTCTCCAGAACAAATCCAGTCCGGCCGCGTAACCTGAACCGTCGTTGTTGAAATTGTAATTTTCGAAGGCATTCAATTGTTGGAATTTCACCAGATCGCGGTATTCCTTCAGATACGTTTCCGCCCTGAAAGTCTGCCGGTCTTTATTGAACTGGAAATTCAGGATGTAATGCGAGGCTTTCTCGCTTTCAAACAAATTCGACACCTTGAGGTATTCCTGTTTTGGCGACTGCGTAAATTCGCCATAAGCAAACGAAAACTGGCTATATTTTGCGATTTTGTACGCAACGGAAACCCTTGGCGCAATCGCATTTTCATTGAGATAATTGTTGTTGGAAGCCCTTACGCCCACTTTTGCAGCGAATTTCTTCGAAAAGAAAATATCCGCTTCCGTATAAACTGCCGCGATGTTGGCATTGTAGCCGTTGGTTGTATTCGGACCAAAATCTTCATTAAAATTGGTGATGAAATAATCGGCGCCGAAGGACAGTTTCAAACGGTCGGAAAAGCTTTTCCTGAATTTGAGTTTCATGTGCGACGCATTTTCGACGTTTTCAGAATCGTTGTTATTGAATGCAATTTTATTCTGTCCATAACCGTAACTCAACCCTGAAGTGATCTGCCAGTTGCCGCCAAAATTCCCTTTATATGAAGCGTTCAGGTAGAAATTATTGTTGCGCAAGTCGACCCTGTCTTTGACAAATGGCGTGTTGATGTTTTCCTGGTTGATATCGAAACGCGACGCATCGAAAGCCGCATACAATTTGAGCATGCCGTTGTTGAATCCGTATCTGTAAACAGTTTCGCCAGACAATCCCTGATAAGGGCGGTTCCAGTCCACATTCTGTGGAATCGCTTTCTGATAAGGCGCCAAATCGATATAAGCCGCATTGACGCTGAGCGAACTTTTTGCCCATTTTTGCGTGTTTCCGATGCCAAGGCCAACAGTCATCAGCGAAATATCGGTCTTATTCTGGTCGGGTTCATCCTGTGTGTTGAGCAATAACACACTCGACAGCGCTTCGCCGTATTCTGCCGAATAACCGCCGGTAGAAAACGAAATCCCGCTAAACAGGAATGGCGAAAACCGGCCACGTGTAGGCAAATTATTCGTCGTCGAGCCATACGGCTGTGCGACCCTGATACCATCGACGAAAGTCTGCGTTTCATCGGCTTCGCCACCACGGACGAACAAACGGCCGCTTTCGCCTACGGTTTGCGTTCCGGGTAAAGTCTGCAATGCCGCGACGATATCTCCGGCCGAACCTGCCGTGGTGACAATATCGAGCGGCTTCAATACAGAAACCCTTGCCTTATCGCCGGCCTCAAAAGTCCCTGCAGTAACGATAACCGCATCGAGCGAATTGACGCTTTCGCGGAGTTTGACCGTCTGCCCTTTAAAATTCGCCACATCGATCAATGTCTTCGAGGTTTCATAAATCAGGAAACTCACCACGAGCATCTGGTTTCCGGTCGTTTCGGTGGTAAAGCTGAAATTCCCTTCGGCATCGCTCGAAGCGCCGTCATAGGTTCCTTCGAGAAAAACGTTGGCTCCGGGAACGGGATTGCCTTTATTATCGGTTACTTTTCCCGAAACGGTGTTCTGCGAAAAGACGCCTGAAAAGCATAATAGGATGATAATTGTAAAGATAGATCTCATTGTGTTTGGTTTTTGATACCGCAAATATGCGACTGATGGCAAAGCTAAAAAACTATTCTTAACCGAATTGTTGAATTTGGAGGATGAGTTGTCAAATTTCAATTTAATTGTTACATTGGCAATCCGCTATCAATTTCGGATACCGCTTTTTATAATTTCCCATGAACCGATTCGACCGTATTACCGCCATCCTTATCCAGCTCCAATCCAAAAAAATCGTAAAGGCGCAGGATCTCGCCGACCGTTTCGACATCAGTCTGCGTACGGTTTACCGTGACATTCGCTCACTCGAGGAAGCCGGCGTGCCGTTGTATGGCGAAGCCGGAATCGGTTATTCGCTTGTTGATGGCTACCGCCTGCCGCCCGTGATGTTTACGCGTGAAGAAGCGATGACTTTCGTGACTGCCGAAAAACTCATGGAGCAATTTACCGATGTGGCGACGAAAGCCAGCTACCAGTCGGCGATGTACAAGATGAAAGCCGTACTCCGCAGCGACGAAAAAGACATGGTCGAAAATATCGAAGACAGCATCCTGATCCGCAAAAGGGCACGGGAAAACCCCGATGCGCCCGACAATATTCTCGATTGCCTGCTCCAAAGCATTTCTGAAAACAGGATTGCAAAAATGACCTACAACGCCTTCAGCAGCAGTGAAGCCACAGAACGCACGATTGAGCCGATTGGAATCTACCATGAAAACCAGCTTTGGTATGTCATCGGATGGTGTCATTTGCGTAAAGGATACCGGCACTTCCGTACCGACAGGATCAGCGAAATTAACATCACCGATGAGAAATACCACAAGAAACACTTGCCTTTCAAGGATTATCTGCTACAGGCGGAAAGCACCCAAAATCTCGAAACCGTAAAAATCCTGGTCAATAAAAAGATTGCGCCTTATATCAACAACCAGAAATATTACTACGGATTTGTTTCTGAAATTGACAGGGAAGACCAGATCGAAATGACCTTCCGGACACTTTACATCGAAGGTTTTGCCCGATGGATGCTGATGTTTGCCGACCAGGCGGATATTATCGAACCGCTTCATATGAAAGTGCAGATGCGTGAATTGATTGACGGGATTTCAAAAAAGCTGTAAAAACTTCACAATCCGAAAATCCTGCTGACATACTGTTGTCACCTGGCGGTTGTTTCTTTGTGTAACAATCCCAAAACAACCTGATTATGGAAGATTTATTGGACCACATTCATGTTTTTAAGACCAATATCCAAAAGGAGAACCTGCGTCAGCTTGAAAAAAAATTTGGGAAAAACCGTTCCATCAGCCAGTGGAATGTCGATACTGAAGATTGCGATTTGGTACTGAGGGTTGTTTCTTATGACCTTTCGGAAGCGGAAATCATTGATTTGGTTTCGCAATACGGGTTTGAGTGTGAAGAATTAATCTAACAGATAAAAAATGAAAAATACCAGCATTGATTCGTTTTCCGTCATCGGAATTTCGGTACGCACCACAAATGAAGACAACCAGGCGGCAATTGATATTCCGGCGCTTTGGAACCGGTTTATTTCCGAAAATATCCAGGCTAAGATTCCGGATAAAACCGACGATTCCATCTATTCGGTCTATACCGATTATGAGAAAGATTTCACCAAACCTTATACGACCATTCTTGGCTGTAAGGTTTCAAATCTCGACACTATTCCCGAAGGAATGATTGGACGCACTTTTGAAAAAGCCGTTTACAGGCATTTCATCGCAAAGGGAAATTTGTCGCAGGACGCGGTTTATAAGAAATGGGAAGAAATCTGGAATTCGGGTATGGATCGGAAATACACCGCCGACTTTGAAATCTACGGCGAAAAATCCCGGGATTTCGAAAATGCTGAAGTCGACATCTTTGTTGCTGTATAATAAAAAAGCCCTCAAATGAGGGCTTATAATTTTCTTAAGGATTGTTAAACGAAGAAAGTTTCCAATCCGATGTGCTCTGTATTTTTTTGCTGCCATAAATACGACAGGAACATTTTGCTGTTTCGTAAAGTCTCTACCGCCTTTTCGGTTATCGCGTCCTGGTGTTTCTTGAAATTTTTACCAACCGCATCATTGAGATAAAGGTTGATGTCGATAATCGTTGCGAATTCTCCGGTCGCCTCGTCTTTTTCTTTGGTGTGGTCGTCAAGCTCGGTAAAAAACTCATTCACATTTGTCAGTTGCGCGTCTCCTTTCATAAAGGTACTGGCAATGACTGCCGAAAGCTGCTTTTCTGTCTGAACAGAATCAAGATCCATAGCGCCAATGCCTATATTTCCCGGAAGTTTAAATTGTGCGGTGTAGGTTCTCATAAAATTGTAGTTAGATTCACTCAAATTTACTTTTAAATCGAACGCCGCGCTTACGCTTTAACATTACTTTGTTATATTATTCCAATTCCATCAATGGAACCATTTCTTCTTCTTAAAATAATAAACCATCAGCAATACGATCAGAAACATAAAGCCCATTACGATGAAATAGCCATATTTGTGGCGTAGTTCGGGCATGTAGTCGAAATTCATTCCGTATACGCCAACGATAAATGTCAATGGCATAAAAATCACAGAAACGCCGGTAAGTATCCGCATGATATCGTTCATCCTGTGGCTTTGCGTGGCAAAATAAAAGCTTGAGGCGCTATCGAGCGTATTCATGTCGTATTCGATCTGTTCGAGCAATTCGAGTGATTTTTGGTGCAGGCGCGCAAAAAAAGAATAATTTCCTTTCTCAATACCGTCATATTCATTGTCCTCGCGAATGCTTTTGAGGTTGAAAAGTGCATCCCGCAACGGCAAAATGGCACGTTTGAGGAAGTTGAGATTTTCGCGGCTCTTTTCGATGCGCTCCAATACATCCGTATTTTCGCTGGTCTTGGATTCAATCAGCAAAGCTTCGATGCAATCTTCGTAATATTCGATTGTAATGTAGAAGTTTTCCATGACCGCTTCGAGCAGCAGGTATAACAGGTAGTCGTTTTTCTTTTTGCGTACGATACCACTGTGCGTTTTGATGCGTTCGCGGATGTGCGTAAAGAAATCGCTCTTCTTTTCCTGGAACGACACCAGCAAATCGTCCTTGAGTATAAAACTGATCTGCTCCACTTTTACGTGGTCGAAATTCTCATCGGGAAGGATCGATTTGATGCTAAAAAAAAGCACCTGGTCGAGCTCTTCCATCTTACTGCGCCGCGTGGTGTTTAGGATATCACTCACGATGAACGGCTCCAATTCGAGCATTTCCCCTATTTCCTTAATCAGTTCCACTTGGTGCAATCCGTGCACGTTGAGCCATTTTACATCTTCGGCCTGCAGCGGGTCGTCGATTTCTTTGCGGACCCTTGGCAGGGAAACGTTTTTATATTCTTCATACCCCGAATCGTCATAAACAAACAGCTGCATCTGTATCGGGTCGGTTTTGTAAATCCCGGTATATTCGTAATAGTTGGGCTGGACGATCCGGGATTTCTTATATTTTACTCTTCTCATTGTATGGGTTCAGGATTTGGTTCTGGTTCATGCATTTCATAACCTCACGCCAATTTTATTTGTCATAAAGATAGGAGTTTTTAAAATTCCATTTTACATTTACAAAAAAATCGAGATGCAAACCCTGATCATCAATATAAAAGAGCTGCTGCAGGTTCGCAAAACGGCCGTCGATAAAGTTTCGGGAGCTGAAATGGCGGTACTTCCTACATTAAAAAATGCCTTCCTGCTTATTGATAATGATAAGATCGCCGATTTCGGACCAATGCAAAATTGCCCCGAAACCAAAAATGCCGAAGTGATCGATGCCAATGGAAAAATGGTTTTGCCAGCTTGGTGCGATAGCCATACGCACATTGTTTATGCCGGAAACCGCGAGCAGGAATTCGTGGACCGCATCAACGGAATGACCTATGAGGAAATCGCCAACCGCGGCGGCGGCATCCTAAATTCGGCAAAAAAGTTGCATGAAGCCTCAGAAGAAGAAATCTACAGCCAGTCAAAAATACGCCTCGAAGAAGTCATGGCTTTGGGAACCGGCGCGGCCGAAATCAAATCCGGTTACGGACTTTCGGTTGAAGACGAACTCAAAATGCTGCGCGTCATCAAAAAACTAAAGGCCAATTATCCAATTGAAATCCGATCGACATTCCTCGGTGCGCACGCTTTTCCATTACAATATAAGGAAAACCACAAAGGCTATATCGACCTGATTGTCAATGAAATGATTCCGATCCTGGCGAAAGAAAATCTCGCCGAATACGTCGATGTGTTTTGCGAAACGGGCTATTTTTCTGTAGCAGAAACCGAACGGGTTCTTGAGGCGGGAAAACAATATGGGTTGATTCCGAAAATCCACGTCAATCAATTCAATGCAATCGGCGGTGTGCAGATTGCAGTAAAATATGGCGCACTTTCCGTCGATCACCTCGAAGTCATGAAGCCTGAAGATATCGAAGCCTTAAAAAACACTTCCACAATGCCGGTCGCTTTGCCTTCCTGCTCCTATTTCCTAAGCATTCCATATACGCCGGCACGTGAAATGCTCGATGCGGGATTGCCTTTGGCATTGGCAACCGACTTCAATCCGGGATCTACACCGTCGGGAAATATGAATTTTGTCGTGGCCACGGCCTGTATTAAAATGAAAATGACACCCGAAGAGGCAATTAATGCCGCAACAATCAACGGCGCTTATGCGATGGGTATTTCAGATACGCATGGCAGCATTACCATTGGCAAAAAGGCGAACCTGATTATCACCAAACCGCTGACGTCCTTTTATCAATTGCCTTACGCTTTCGGCAGTAATCTGATTGATTCTGTTATCCTTGAGGGAAAAACTATCAAATAATTTTTTCGAAAAAAGCCATAAAAAAACTCCCGACGCAAATCGGGAGTTTTTATTTTAAGCCTATTTTATATTATTTCAGGCTAAAGCTTGATTTGGAAACCAATTCGCCTTTGTCAAACACATTTACGAAATAAGTTCCTTTTTCAAAGTTTGTACCTGGTAAATCCTGAGAAACCTGAACCGGTTTATTCTCATAGTTAATAGTTGTCTGGAAGCTATACGTCAGTGTATTTTCACCGAAAGTTTCGATTTTCTTGTCGCCCAATACATTGTTTTTGCTGTCAATTACCTGGACATAATAGGTTCTCTCTCCTGGTTTTGCCACCGCATTTTCATTGATGACGAAACTGATTTTCAAAACATCGGCTTTTCTTGCTTTCTCAGTTGCGATCTGTTTGCCTGAACTTCTGAGTTTGTAAGCCGCAGTCTGCAGGTTAGTCACATTCAGTTTGGCCGCTTTTTCGACAGTTTTAGACAACTCTTCGTTTTGCCCTACCAAAACCTCATTGTATTTCTTGGCCTCGCCCAAAACCATTACCGTACTGTCCCTTTCTACGGTCAGTACGCCATTCTCCTTCTTGAGGGTTTCGTTTTCCGCAACAAGCGTTTTCATTTTAGACTCTAAAGCGAAAAACTGGCTTTTGTATTTTTTCATCGAGGCAGCGTCACCCTTAGATTTATCCAAATCTTTCATCAGGTTTACAACTTTCTCTCTTTCGGCAATAAGCTCATCCGACATTGATGTATTCTCTGCAATCGCAGCATCATAAGTCGCTTTGAGCTCTTCGAGGTCTTTCATTACAGAAGCCTTATCACTTTTTGTAGTGGTTAATTCGGTCTGCAAAGTCGTGGCATCTGAAGTCATTTTAAAGATGTACACCAAACTTCCGACAAGAAGAACCGCTAAAATTGCTATAATTGCCTTAAGATTTGAATTGTTTTTTTGATTTTCCATAAGTTATCGTATTATTTTTTAACTAATTTAACTAATTATTTCTTTTATTTTACAACTTAACAAATTTATGTTAATATAATTTTACAACAAAAGGGTTAACGAAACTTTATGTAAAAAATTATACTTTTGGAGATATTAAAACAATAAAATGGACAAACTGATTCCTTTCCTCATAAGCGATCTCGCTAAAATTACCAACCACCGCAGCGGTGAAATAAAATTTGGCGAAAAGATGCTCACCGTTCCCAAAAACGCCGACATTACAGCCTTTCTTAAAGAATGCGATGCCAAATATGTGCTGTTCGGAATTCCCGAAGACATCGGCGTGCGTGCTAATTTTGGGCGTCCCGGGGCAGCTTCAGCCTGGGAAAGCGCGATAAAAAGCATCGCAAATATTCAGCACAACCGGTTTTGTAAGGGAAGCCAGCTGTTGGTTTTGGGCCAACTCGACGTTGCGCCGGAAATGGAAGCGGCCAAATCGCTCGATTTTCACAACATCAACCACCGCAAGGAATTCAACAACCTCGTCGAAATTGTCGATAAGGAAGTCGCCCACATCATCTCAACAATCGTTCAGTCGGGGAAAATCCCAATCATCATCGGCGGCGGCCATAACAATGCCTATGGAAATATCAAAGGCACCGCACTCGCCAAAGGAAAACCGATTAACGCCATCAATTTCGATGCGCACTCCGATTTCAGGATCCTCGAAGGCCGTCACAGCGGGAACGGCTTTTCCTATGCCTATGAAGAGGCTTTCCTCAAAAGGTATTTTATTTTCGGGTTGCATGAGAATTATACATCCAAAAATGTGCTCGATATCATCAAAAAAATCGACGACCGCGTACGTTTCAATACGTATGACGAGATTGCCATCAGAAAGCAGAAAGATTACGACCAGGAATTGTGGCATGCGATGGAATTCATAAATAATGATTGCTACGGTATCGAAATCGACCTCGACGCCATCCCGAATATCGCCAGCAGCGCCATGACTTTAAGCGGGTTTTCTATTGAGGAATTGCGCAAGTTTGTGCATTATTTCGGCAAGCATGAAAACGCGGCCTACCTTCACATTTGCGAAGGCGCACCCGATTTGGGCGAAGATAAAAACAGCCATCTCATCGGAAAGCTCATTGGCTACCTCGTGACCGATTTCATCAAGGCAAACCAGAATGGATAAGGGATCACGGCCTTTTTGTACCGCAAAACCACAAGTCATTAAATAACCCTATCTTTGCCGGGAATTTAATCCGAATGATTGAATTCTTAATACCTTATATATGTTATTCGAAGATTTATCACTTTCTAAAAGTATCCAAAGAGCCGTTTTTGAACATGGCTATACAGAAGCGACGCCAATCCAGGAACAGGCCATACCAATAGTAATCGAAGGCCGCGACCTTATTGGATGCGCACAGACCGGAACCGGAAAAACGGCCGCATTCGCCATTCCGATTATCCACCAATTGCACCGCATCGTCGGTTCTTCCAAAAAAACAAAGCAGATCCGTGCGATGGTGATTACGCCGACACGCGAGCTTGCCGTACAGATCGGACAGAGTTTCGACACGTATGGAAAATATACCAACCTGACGCAACTCACCATTTTCGGCGGTGTTTCTCAGGTTCCACAGGTCGATCAACTCCGCAAAGGCGTCGATATTCTCATCGCCACTCCGGGACGTTTGCTCGATTTGCACAAACAAGGTTACATAGATTTAGACCATCTGCACACTTTGGTTCTCGATGAGGCCGACCAGATGCTCGATATGGGTTTTGTAAACGATGTGAAAAAGATCGTAAAACTTACGCCGAATAACCGCCAGACGCTTTTGTTTTCGGCGACCATGCCGATTGCGATCCGCGAACTGGCCGAAATGTTCCTCAAAAACCCGGCGACAGTTACAGTTTCACCTGTTTCTTCAACCGCAGAAAAAGTGACGCAAAAGGTTTATTTTGTTGAAAAGACAGATAAAAGAAGCCTGTTGTACCACTTGATTCGAAATGAAAAATTAGCGGATGTGCTGGTCTTTTCAAGAACCAAACACGGCGCCGACAATGTTGTAAAAGCGCTAAGAAAACACGGCGTTGCAGCCGAAGCCATCCACGGAGATAAATCGCAATCGGCCAGACAGCGTGTCCTCGATGCGTTTAAGGCGAAGGAAGTGGGTGTTTTGGTGGCGACCGATATCGCTGCACGTGGAATCGACATCGACCAATTGCCGTTTGTAATCAATTTCGATTTACCAAATATCCCCGAAACCTACGTGCACCGCATCGGAAGGACCGGCCGTGCCGGAAACGGCGGTATCGCAATCTCTTTCTGCAGCAAGGACGAACATCCGTATTGGAAAGACATCCAAAAACTCATTAAAGTTGATGTGGAAACGGTGACCGACCATCCTTACCCATGGCATGCAGGAAGCCCGGAAGCGGTGGAAACTCCAAAGCAAAATAATTCCAATCGAAGCGGCGGCGCACACAAGTCGCGAAAATCTGCAGGATCGATTCAAAATAAGAAACGCTGGTATTAATGACCGGCGTTTTGCCTTTTTATAATCTGGCTGTTGATGATCTGGAACAATTTTACGGGTTCGAACGGCTTGATGATAATATCGTTCATTCCGGATGAAATCGCCTCTTCGGTAATCTCTTCCTTATCGAAAGCAGTCAGCGCGACGATTGGCGTCGTAATGCCTTTTGCCCTGATCCTTCTCGTCGTCTCAAAGCCATTGATAATCGGCATGTTGATGTCCATCAGGATAATATCGTAGGTTTCCGTGTCGAGAATCCTGATCGCCTCAAACCCGTCTTCAACAATATCGCATTTGAAATTGTTCTTTTCGATGATTTTCCTGGTGACCATCTGGTTAATCTTGTTGTCTTCCACAACAAGTACTTTGAGAATCTGGCTTGAGGTCAGGTCGACCTCAATATTATTGATGATCTGCCATGTTTTCACAGGGTCAGATTCGAACGCGATTGTAAACGTAAAGGTCGTTCCGTGGTTGAGTTTGCTTTCGAGATAAATCTGGCTCTGGAACAATTCGATAAGCCTTTTTACAATCGACAAACCAAGCCCGGTTCCCTGATAATCATCGTCTCTTCTGCCAATCTGGACAAACTTGTCGAAAATCTTGAGTTGGTCTTCCTTGGCAATGCCGATACCGTTATCGATTATCTTGAATTCGATATAATGCTTCTTGCCCAAAACTTTGACCTGCTCGGCAGAAACCGTGACATCGCCTTTTTTGGTAAACTTGAGCGCGTTGCTCATCAGGTTCATCATGATCTGTGAAAAGCGCAGCTTATCGCCGATGAGGAATTCCGGGATGTTTTCATCAACCGCTATGACAATGTCATTCTCGTTTTTGTTGGCGATGAATTGCAGTGAGCTCTTAATCGTATTGATTTCGTCGGCTACATTAAATGTAAGTGTCTCGAGCACGATGCGCTTCTCCTCAATCTTATTGATCTGCAGGATGTCGTTAACGAGTGACAACAGATAGCGCGCGGAAAATTTCAGGGAATTCAGGTGCGGACTGTCGGCCAGTTCCTTGTGCTCGTCCAAAATCATATTCGTAATCCCGACCACGCCATACAATGGCGTCCGCAACTCGTGGCTGATCGTAGAAACGAATTGTGTCTTGAGCAGCGATGCTTCCTCGGCCTTTTGGTTGGCCAGGGTCAGTCCTTCGTTGGCCAGGGTCAATTCGGCATTCGCCTTTTTCCTGAAAATATTGTTCTTGTACAGCGTATACATCAGCAACAGCAAAACAATCAAAGCGATAAGGAACAATATCACGATGATTTGGGATTTCTTTAGGCTCAGCGACTGGGCCTCTTTTTCGGTTTCGATCTTGTCGATTTCGCGCTTGTATTCGTCGAGCTGCAGGTTGATCCCGGTCAGTTCCGCTTTCTTGAGTTTGTCCTGGTCGTAAAGCTTTGTCTCCAATTTATAATGCAGGTCCAGGTATTGATAGGCCTTCTTATAGTCGCCGTTTTGAAGCAGGAATTTGGAGTATTCGAAGTAACTCGATGACAGGTCGAACTTTTCTTTTCCGGCAATGCCTAATTTTATAGCCTTTGCAAAGTAAGCCTCAGCCTTTGCCTTATCGCCTTTGTGCCCACAATATTTTCCATTGAGCATATTGAGCGCGACGATTGTCGTCTCATCGCCAAACTTCACGTGGTATTTGTTGATGAACTCCAGATAAGGATAGCCTTCTTCATATTGGCCGATGTCGAAATAGCCCCAGGCGATGTTGAGTTTGGTGAATAATATCTGCGCCGTGTCTTTTAACTTTTCGCTGTAGTATAATGATCTTTTATAGTATTCGATCCCTTTTTCATACTGCTTTTTCTCGAAGAAATACATGTTCCCGAGATTGTTGTTGAGCCAGCCTTTAATCGAATCATTGTCGGTTTTATTGGCATAATCCAGCCCTTTGTTGTAGAAAGAAATGGCTTTGTCGTATTCGGAAAGCTCATCATAATTTCCGGCTATCGTATTGTAGGATGTGGCAATCAGGTAGTTGTCTTTAATGGCCGTTGCATAATGGAGTGTAAGTCGCGAAATCTCCAGTGATTTCTCAAAATGCGCAGTCCGCAGGTCTTTCGTGGCCTGCTCGGTAAGCTTTGCGATTTCCTTTTGGGATGGGATATCCGGCTGGCCGAAACCAGAAAAGACACAAAAAATAGCAAAAGATAGTACGGCAATAATCCTAATTCGGGGCATAGTGATATTGTTGACCGTCCAAATATAATTGAATTAATTAAAAGAAATCCCGACTCTCGCCGGGATTTTTGTTAAATATTTAATTTCGTATTAATTTTCTGTATTTAATCCGTTTGGGTGTCAGGTCGCCACCAAGGCGTTTTTTCTTATTCTCCTCATAATCAGAGAAGCTGCCTTCAAAGAAATAAACCTCCGAGTTTCCTTCGAAAGCAAGAATATGGGTACAAATTCTGTCAAGGAACCATCTGTCGTGCGAAATCACTACCGCACAACCTGCGAAGTTTTCGAGGCCTTCTTCCAAAGCACGGAGCGTATTGATGTCCAAATCATTCGTCGGTTCATCTAATAACAATACGTTGCCTTCTTCTTTGAGTGTCATTGCGAGATGCAGTCGGTTCCTTTCCCCGCCCGAAAGCATCGATACTTTCTTGTTCTGGTCACTGCCGCCAAAGTTGAAACGGCTCAGGTAAGCGCGTGAATTCACCTGCCTTCCGCCCATCATGATGAGTTCCTGGCCGTCGGCAAAATTCTCCCAAATGGACTTTTCGGGATTGATATTCGAATGCGACTGATCTACATAAGCGATCTTCACAGTATCGCCGATAGCAAACGAGCCGGCATCAGGGGTTTCCTCGCCCATAATCATCCGGAAGATGGTCGATTTACCGGCGCCATTCGGACCAATAATCCCGACAATTCCGGCTTGCGGCAACGTAAAATTGAGGTTGTCGTATAATAATTTCTCGCCATAGGCTTTCGCCACGCCTTTCGCCTCAATCACATTGGTTCCCAGACGCGGTCCGTTCGGGATGTAGATTTCGAGGTTTTCGTCGAGTTGTTTCTGGTCTTCATTGAGGAGTTTGTCGTAATTCTGCAGACGCGCCTTCTGTTTGGTCTGGCGGCCTTTGGCGCCCTGGCGTACCCAATCCAGCTCGCGCTCTAAAGTCTTTCTTCTTTTGGAAGCCACTTTTTCTTCCAAAGCCATCCTGCCCGATTTCTGTTCGAGCCATGACGAATAATTTCCTTTCCACGGAATGCCTTCGCCCCTATCTAGTTCAAGAATCCAGCCCGCAACATTGTCGAGAAAATAACGGTCGTGCGTCACGGCGATTACGGTTCCGGCGTATTGCGCCAAATGCTGTTCGAGCCACAAAACGCTTTCCGCATCGAGGTGATTCGTTGGCTCATCGAGCAATAAAACATCAGGCTGTTGCAAAAGCAAACGACACAAAGCCACACGACGGCGTTCCCCTCCCGAAAGCACTTTGATTGGCGTATCTGGTTCAGGCGTGCGCAAAGCGTCCATCGCGATTTCTAATTTCGTATCGAGTTCCCACGCACCGACGGCATCAATCTTGTCCTGCAAATCCGCCTGACGATCCATGAGCTGTTGCATTTTATCGGCATCTTCGTAGACTTCTGGCAAGCCGAACATGTCGTTGATTTTGTTGAATTCGTCGAGGATTGCAACGGTTTCGGCAACCCCTTCGCGAACGACTTCAATGACGGTTTTGTTCTCATCGAGTTGTGGTTCCTGCTCGAGGTAACCGACCGTATAATTGGGTGCGAACACCACATCGCCCTGATAGTTCTTGTCGGCGCCTGCGATAATCCTTAACAATGAGGATTTTCCGGAACCGTTGAGACCGAGGATTCCGATTTTAGCGCCATAAAAGAAGCTCAGGTAAATATCCTTCAATACCTGCTTGTTGCTCGCCGAGTAAGTCTTGCTTACGCGGGACATGGAAAAAATTACTTTCTTATCGTCTGACATTTTATCTTTCTTTTTTGTTATTATTAAAAATTAAACGCGGCCTTTGAGCGAACTGAATACCCATGCGTTCGCCAAAAATCCGACACCGACGGCGGCAAATCCCCAGCCGGCAACATCATCATATTTAAAGGCGCCCATCCCGATCAGTAGCAATCCCATAATAATCATTATGAAAGTCGCCCAGCCGAGAACGGTATTTTTATTCATCATTGCCATAGTCGTGGTATTTTTATTTTGGGAGGTAAATATCGGTAAAATTATGAAAATTTCGATTTAATTAAACACTTTCACCAACATCTCCTTCAACAAATCGCCGTGTTCCATCGCATTGGCACCCACGCCTTTGCTTTTGAGATCGACATCGCGTAAAGTGGCAACAATCTGGCTGACTTTTTTCATCGGGTAATTGCGCAGCGCCACGTCGTAATCCTTGAGGAAATAGGGGTTGACTTTGAGCACCGAAGCGACATTTTTCGGATTCCTGTCTTTTAATCCGTGGTATTGTAGCAGGTTGACAAAGAAACTGAAAATCATTCCCGTTGTCATTACCATCGGATTGTCTTTGGGATTGTCGGCGAAGTATTGCGCGATCTGGTACGACTTGAACTGGTTGCGTTCCCCAATCGCCTTGCGCAATTCGAACACATTATAATCCTTGCTGAAGCCGATATTCTCCTCGATGTGTTTGGAGGTAAATGTAGTGCCTTTCGGAAGGATGATCTGCAGCTTTTCCAATTCATTGTTGATCTTGCTCAAGTCGGTCCCGAGGAATTCCACCAGCATCGCATTGGCCTTTGGCTCGATCGAATAACCTTTTCCCTGGAGCACACGCGAAATCCACTGCCCTACCTGGTTTTCGTAAAGCTTTTTACTTTCATATACGAGTCCGTGTTTTTCCAGCAGTTTGGTCACTTTCTTACGCTTATCGAGCGTTTTGTATTTGTAGCAGAAAACCAAAACCGTCGTTGGCATCGGGTTTTCCGCATAGCTTTCGAGTTTGTCGATCGTTTTCGTCAGATCCTGCGCTTCCTTGACAATCACGACCTGCCGTTCGGCCATCATCGGATAGCGTTTGCAGGTCGAAATGATGTCTTCCATCGACACATCGCGGCCGTACAGAACCGTCTGGTTGAAGCCTTTTTCCTCTTCGGATAAAATGTGCTGCTCGATATAATCGGAAAGACGGTCGATGTAATACGGCTCCTCGCCCATCAGGAAATAGATCGGGCGGATGTTTCCGTTCTTGATATCGTTTACGATTTTGACTACTTCGTCCATTTTTAGGTGCAGGGTTTTGGAATCCCAAAAATAACATTTAATGCGACAACTGCCAATAAAAAAACTCCGGGCCATCAACTGCCCGAAGTTTTCCACTTGCTCAAAAAACTAAAATATTGGTAACTACTAAGTTCCGTTATGGCGATTGGTCGTTTCTGGTGCAAATTTGAACAATCCTGAGGTACTGATTAAATCATACTGTATTCGAAGGTCATTATAAAAAAAGCCGCGGGATTTATCAGTTGGACAATATACCCGGCGGCATCAAATTCATTGACATATGTATTGGTGGCGCCTGAAATGATTGAAGCAACGGGGTTTTTGGTACAGGCATACTGAAGTGTCGGATCAATAAAAATGGCAAGCAACTCGAAATTTGAATTCACGTTAGCGAAGGCTCCCTTATCGCTGTCATCATATAGATAGCTGCTTCCGTCAAGATTTTGGATATCGCCATTGTCGGCCAATATAAAAGTATGGCTCGCATGCGTGTAAACGCCGGTAGCTTCGTTAAATGATACGGCAGAAACCGCTCCATTAACGGTTAATTGGTTGAGCCTTTTGTTCGCATCGTAACCAAACAGGATGATCTGGGGATTTGCTCCGCTTATATTGACTTTGCCCAACAGGCCTATGTCATTATAGGTTATCGTATAGGCTGCGTTTGTGCCGCCGGTAACGGTTATTTCGGAAACCCGCCTGAGCCCGTCAAAACTGAGCTCATAAGTGCACGCGCTGCCCGGAGAAAATCCCTGGGTGGTAAGTTTTGTTGCCACTGGCGCCGGTTGGAGAAGAATATCGTTTTTGTCATCGTCTTTGGAACACGAAAATGCGGCAAATGCGGCAACAAACAAAAACAGGAATTGCATCCATTTGTTTTTTCTGACTATCGGTATCTGTTTCATTTTAAGGATTTTAGGGGCCAGTGTTTAAATACACCTGCTGGTTAAAGAAAGAATCTTATTCAAAGTTAGGCTTCTCTTCCGATACCCGTATCTGACAATAAACCAACTGCGGGAATTGATAAATGAACAGGATGCAAAAAAAACTCCGGACGAATCCGGAGCTTCTCACTAAACCAAAAATTGAAACATTTTGGAAATCGTCTGTTCGTTTATAGAAATCCGTAGTCGTAAGTGATTTCAACCGAATACAACGCCCCTACAACCGAAGATTTCAAAATCAATCCCGATTCGTTATAGGTATTTTGCAAATCGAACAGGTTGTTACCTTGGCCATCCTTGATGCTGTTGAGTGGAAATTTACTCGCAAAGTAGAGCGAAAGACCTTCGGTAATCGCCAATATCATTCCGTTGGCACTGCCCGCAAAATACATCGGCCCTTTTTTCGAAACGTCATAACCGCAACTGTTTTCACCTGCGATTGCAATGTCTCCGACGCCGTGGATGCCCAAATCGAGACCGTTAAAATCATAAAGCTGCGTAGCCGGATCATAGCTGATATTGGTCACCGCGCCGTCGAGCGTGTAGGATTTCACAATTGCCCCATCGTATTGAACTGTAAATTCCTGCGGCCCGTTGTCTATTTCGAAATGGATGTCACTGATCTGATTGGCGGCATTGTATCCGTATTCGTAAGTCGCGTCGCTGTCGCCGGTGCGTACCAATTTCGTGAGTCTTTTCTGGGCATCGTACGAGAAAACGAATTCGAAACTTACGCCATCGGTTTCACTAACCGAAGTGACCTTGGTCAGCAATGGCACAAATTGGTTGCTGTTGTTGTCATCTTCTTTGGAACAAGAAAAGACGAGTAAAAGAAGCGGGAAAAAAAATAACTTTTTCATAAGGATTGGATTTAATTATAAAACAATATTAGGGCTTGCTCCCAAAATGCCAACACAACAACCAACCAACCGTGTGAACGGGTAAACAAACGGCAAAAAAAATCCCGGCCATTGCTGGTCGGGATCCTACTAACCCAAAAACATTTAATTTTTAAGGAACTTTTTCGTCACAGTACCGCTGATAACATCCAGACGGATGATGTAATTCCCCGATTGGAGAAAAGCCACGTCAATAACATCAAATCCCGAATGATAAGTGCGCAGTTGTCTTCCTGTCATGTCATAAATTGCAGCTTTTAAAATCAATTCCGGTTTGTTAATGGCAATTGAATTTTGTGTCGGATTGGGCGATATTACAAATGTTTCCGAAGTGTCAAATCCGATCGTTGCCAATACTGCCGCGCCGCAGCCTCCGACAGATTTTAATCCGTAATTGGCATTGTTGACGATATCATTTCCGTAAGCGGTCAGATTGATAAATTCGCCATCGGTCGTCAGTTCCCTTGGCGCGCTGCAATCCTGGTCGAATGTCCACGCCATCCAGCCAATATTTCGCGTACACGCTTCCTGAAGAATAATCGGATAAATCGCCGCCAGCGACAGATCGCCACAGGCATTGTTGTCCTGTGTGCTCGCCACTTCGCCAAGGATAAAGCATACGTTGGTGCTTTGCGCCTCATTCAATTTGCCCTGAATCGCAGCCAGCGTCGTCGCATAACCCGACCAATAAGCATGTGATGAAAAAATCAGGTTGTGCTGCGGATCGGAAGTGACCATACTTTCGGCGACAGACAGCAGTTCGGTTGAAGACTGCCCGCAATCGGGTGCATCGACCATAATCGGAACTTGAACGCCCAAAGTCCGCAATTGTGAAATCGCAGTATTATAATTGGCCTTGAAAACATTGAGTGCGGTAGCTGTATTTGCCGTCCAGCGCGCCTGTCCGAATTCATTGGCAAGGTTGATAATGAGATAGGCTTTGTGCGTTTCGATCAGACTTAAAACCGCAGCCGATTTCCACCATGGCATGACGGTCGAATTGAAATAATTCCAATCGTTCGAGCAGGTTGCATTGTGGATCTCAAGCACCGGAATCATGCCTTTCGTATGGCAATATCCCAACAAATCGCTTAAGTTTCCATTGGTCAGGTAACCGTTGATGGTACCGGGCGTAATGTTGTCGCGCCAGTGTGTTCCGTCGGTATACCAAGGCAGGCGGATGACATTGGCTCCGGTTTTAGCGGCTTCGTCAATCTTGTGGCGGTATTGCGATAGGACGCTGAGGCTGATTGTGCCATCGTCGATAATCGGGTAATTGATACCGCGCAGCGTCACGATCTGGCCCGAAGTTGTCGTCAGGTTTTTGCCTGTGACCTGAAGCGTGGTCTGTTGTGCTTTTACCGAAAGGAAAGCCGTCAGTAGCAAACATAAATAGATTTTTTTCATAATGGTAGGTTTAGAGTTGGATGTAGTTAAAGACTGCGTTCGAAGCGCCCGAATCGAAATCCATATGGCTGCCGGTGACGAATCCCTGGCTGTCATAGGTATTGGCTACAGCGACAGCGCCAGTCGGATAGATGATTTGCGTCGCCGGATAAGTGCCGATAAATGCCGTCCACAAAACCTCATCGCGATTGATGAAAAGCAAATATTTGACAATCTCGGCATTGGTATTTGTTAAGACCCCTTTTTTGGAATTCTCTTCCGGAAAATAAACAATTGCAAAGAACAGGTTGTCCGAAGCACGATACCAACCGGTGAGCTGGTTTTGCGCATTATAACTGAAATCGTAGATTCCGGGATAACTTCCGCCGCCGACGGTGATTTTTTCAATCCGACCCTGATAGTATTCGATTTCATATTGGATCCGGTGCCCGATCCAGGCATATTTTACTTTCTTATCGGAATTGTAATCAAACGCAAGGTCTTCGGCGGCATCGCGGTCTATGACCTGTATGAACTTGCTTTCGGCCGGGATTTCAGCTGTTGGCGGAATTACCGGCGCATCGTCATCCTTCGAGCAGGAAGTTACCAAAAAAAGCAATAGCAGCGTGTTAAATATATTTTTCATAATCTGATTTTTAAGTTAAAGGCGGAATGACAATCCGACACGGAAAATACTGAAAGAGCCCTCGCCCACTTCGGCCATCGCGCTGAAGGAATGCGTGAAATAATAACGTGCGCCGACCAGTCCGGCAGGATCAATCTCCACATCCGAATCCTTTTCGTCCGTATCTTCATAAGTGTAATTCAAAAGATTGACCGAGGCGCCGATTCCGGCATAAACGTCGAGTTTCGCAATCGGGATCAATTTGTTGAAATGGTAAAATCCGAGCGGGCTGATCGCAATTCCGGATACTTTGGTCTCGCTTCCGCCAAAGTAACTGTACTTCTTTGTCGCGCCCGAAACACCCAATCCGACGCCGGCTTCGTCCCGGATCGGAAATTCATACCGGATCGATGCCGGGCCGACTGAAGATTCGCTGTTGCCGTAGAAAAATCCGGTGTAATCGATCGTATTCGGGACACCGTAACTCAGTGTGATCAAATGCGTATCGCCGTCAAAACTGCCGCTGTTGCGCGTAGCATAAGAAGTTTTGTAAAATGAAGAAGCCGATGTGGTTTTTGAAGGCTGGCTTTTAGTGGTTTTTTTTTGTTGCGCAAAAGCGGCATTTCCGCATAAAAACAATGCGCTTAAAATAATTGTTGTTGTAAGGTTTTTCATAATAGTTGTCATTGATTACAGGACAATATTATGCGATTTATACGGATGGTTTTTATACCGATATAGGAACTGTCGGGATTACTAAACCAACTGCAAACCTTAAACCTTATTGAACAGGCTCAGGAATTCCTGTTTCTTATTTCTGCTCAGCGTAATGCTCGAATTGTTCTGCATGATGAGCTCGCCGCCTTCGCCGCGGATGTATTGCTTGATGAATTTCAGGTTAATGATGTGCGATTTGTGCGGACGGAAATAGATCGGGTTGTCTTTAAGCACTTCTTCAAAAACGGCCAGGTTTTTACTCACGAGATGTTTCGTGTTGTTGTTCATAAAAATGTACGTATAGCATCCGCTGGCTTCGAGGAACATGATGTCGTCAGTTTTTACGAAATGCAAACCTTCCTGCGTGCTCAAGGCCAGGGTATCCAGGATTTTCCCCGAATTGAACTGATTGAGCTGCTGCACCTGTTCCTGCGTCGTCACGATTTCCTTGTTGATGTATTTGTCGAGCGCGGCACGAAGTTCCTCACTGTCTATGGGTTTCATGAGATAATCCATCGCATTCATGCGCAGTGCCTTGATGGCGTATTGGTTGTAGGCTGTGATAAAGACAACCTTAAAATCGATTGTCTCAAACTGCTCGAGCACTTCAAAGCCGTTGAGAAAAGGCATCTCGATATCGAGGAAAACCAGATCCGGTTTGTGCTGTTCGATCAAAGCTTTCGCTTCGGTACTTTTTTGGGTGGTCGCAAGGATTTCCACATCGTTAAATTTCTGCAATTCATGCTGCAGGGTAACCAGTGCATGTCTTTCATCATCAATTAAAATAACCCGTATCATAGTCTATATTTTTAAAGTTATTACTACCGCCGTCCCTGAAGGATTTCCATTTTCATCGGCTAAGTCCAATATTTCCACTGCGTTTTCAGGATGCAGCATCAGGATGCGCTGCAGTGTGATTTCGATGCCGTACGATTTGTGGCTGGTTTGCTGTTTCTTGAGCCTTTTCGCCGCTTCCCTTCCGATACCGTCGTCTTCGATGCGGATGACCAGTTTCTGATTTTCTTCGGCCACCGAAATATACAAATTTCCGGGCGTCGGTTTGTGGTTGAGTCCGTGCCAGATCGCATTCTCTACAAAAGGCTGCAAAATCAGCGGCGGCACTTTGACCATTTCGTTGTTCCTGATTTTTTTCGCCACTTCAATCGTGTAGTCGAACGAATGCTCCAGGCGCACGGCTTCGAGTTCAAGATACAATTTTAAGGCCTGCAGTTCATGCGAAAGCGAAATGGATTCTTCCTTAGAATATTCGAGAATGTTGCGCATCAGTTTGGAGAAAGTCGTCAGGTAACCGCTCGCCGCCTCGGTCTTATTTTCGATGATGAAACTGTTGATCGAATTGAGCGTGTTGAACATAAAATGCGGGTTCATCTGCGCGCGCAATGTCTGCATTTCAGATTCCCGGATTTTCTGCATGTACTGTGCCTCTTTTCGTTGCCGCGCCAGAAAACGCCTGTTCATCAAAACAACAATCGCAATGGCGATGGCGGCCAGCAAAACAAAAAACCAGGCCGAACGGTAAAATGGCGGATGTGCGACCATTTCAAGCTTCAGGGTTTTGGACTGCCAATGGCCCATGTGGTTGCCGGTTTCGATCGTGAGTTCGTAATTGCCGGGGACGATATGATTCAGGGTCAGTTCGGGATTGTTGCCGAGCGCGTTCCAATGCTTGTCGCCTTTGAATTTATACCTGTAAAGCACCTTCTGCTTATCCGAAAAGGAAAGGTTAGAGAAATACAGCGTCATGTCATTCTCGTCTTTAGACAATTCGATGCTTTTGGAGGTGGTTTCGCGCGCAATCCCATCGACCTTGATTTCGGTCAGTTCCAGGCGGTTCAGGTTTTTAGGCTCGAGCAATTTTTTGATATCGATCACCGTAAAGCCATTGTCGGTCCCAAGCGCAAAAGTGCCGTCATTGAGTTTTTTAAAGCCATAAATGAGATCATCGGTCAGCAATCCGTCAGCCTGCGAAATGCGGATGATTTCATCGCTTGCGGGATGGTAGACATGTAATCCGTCGCCGGTCGCAAAGACCACGTTGTTGTCATTGTCCAGCGCAATGCCTTCGATACGGCCATTTGCAATCGGATAATTGTTGATATCGACAAGCTTCCTGATATTGCCGTCTGCTTCCACAAAATTAAAACCGCCGTAGCCCGAAAAAAGCAGTTCGCCATTTTTGGCGGTTGCTATCCTGTTGACATAATCGCCGAAATATTTCCTCCGGTCGGCATTGGCTTTGAGATCCGAATTGTCTATAAAACGGTTCTTATCCCTGTCGTAAAAAAACATGCCGTAGCTTTTTGGCGACCAGCCGGCGAGCCATATGGTTCCGTCGGTGTTTTCAAGCATGTCGTTCCAGGTATTCTCCGCCCATAGCAAATTTGTGTTGGCAAACGGCGTCTCAATTTTTGAGAGCGAAGGCCATCTGTAACGCTGTATTTCGCTGTTGGCGTACAAAAGCCACAGTTCCTTATTTTTGGAAATCAGTGTTTTTTTTATGGTCCCGGCAGGCAGATCCGGCAGGTTTATCTTCGCAATCGCATTGCCTTTCACTTCAAACAATCCCTTGTCGGAAGCCAGCAAAACGGTTTCATCACAAATATTGATATTGCTGAAATGCACGTCTTTTTCGGCACATTCATAGGATTGCCATTGCTTGTCCGAATCCACCGACCAGATAATATTTTGCTTTCCAATCAGCCAGATTTTACTTTTCCCGTACTGCTCGATCGTGCCGACAGGATTTCCGCCGATGCCGGCTTGCGGAATCTTGAAATCGGTAATCGCTTCCACCGGCGTCAATTTTACCAGCCCTTTGTTGGTTGAAACCCATAGGAGCCGCGTGCGCTTGTCGGAAAGCACATGGTTGATCTGCGACTGCACGGCGGAATATAAAACGCTGTATCCGTAATGGTCCTGCGCCATCGTGTAAATCTGCTGCCGTGTGTAAATGACGGGTTTTTCACCCGCAAGCATTCCGAAGCCAAGCACCGCATCGCCAACGGGAAGTTTGGGAAGCCAGGAAACACGGTGCGTCCTGATGTCGATATTTCCGATGCGACCATCATGGAGTGCGAATAAAATATGGTGTACATCTGATTTAAATGCCGAAACATAAGACAATATGCCGATATCCGGATCCGGATGCCGCTTTAACCTGTTGTCAAGTTCATTCCAGATAAAAAGCCCTTTGCGCGTAAAAGCCCAAACATTTCCGGCAATGGGTTCGATAAAACTGACGCCGTTTTCGATACCGTTGTTTTTGGCATCATATACAAATGCGCGGCTGACTTTTTTGCCTTTGATATATTTGATATTGTTGAAATCCGTACACCAGATGCGGTCGCGGCTGTCGACAAAAATATTTTCGAAATGGTCGTTATTGGGATGGATGTCTTCGTAATTGTTGGCAACAATTGCCTCTGGCGCCGAATGGATTGCAGCGATTTTTGCGAGTCCGTGCCTGTTGTCATGGAAATACAATTGACCATTGTGGTACAGTAATCCGGAAACCGCCGACCTGACCCCGCTGCTGGCGATGAAACGATAACCGTCATAGAGCGACAGGCCGCGCTGTGTAGAAACGTACAGAAAACCATTGCTGTCGGTTTGGGTTTTCTGCACGATATCCGATGGCAATCCTTGGTAAAACCGGATATATTCTTCCTGATACGCCTGCTGCGAAAAACCTGCAAATGCGCAGCACAAAGCCAATACGGTCAGAAAAGGAAGTGCGGAAACTTTCATAATCATTAAAATATCAAACCTACGCGCATTTACCGGAAAGTTAAGAAATAATTATAGGAGTTGTGGCTTTGGGTATGTGAAATGCATTTTGGAAGTGTAATCCAATAAAAAAACCCGGAAAATAAACTTCCGGGTTAAGCCAAAAAAAGCAAGGGACAGCCGAAGCGAATCCCTTGCAAACTAATCATAAACCAATCAATCATGAAAATCATGCATGCATGAAATTTATTATGATTTTCGGCAATTATTAGTATTGTAAAATTAAGCACGTAACGAATAAAATCTCTTATAACATTACACGGAATAGTTTTAAAATCTCTTGGTTTCAAAATTTCGGGCAATGACAATCATGCAACTATTACATCAAATCGTATAAGGCGTTTTGATGGGTTTTTGAGCAATTTTACAACAGCTAAAAAATGCAACCATGAACATTAAAAGAATATTCGGTTCCCTGCTCACCATCCTCGGAATCATCGGGCTGATTTATGCGGCGTATGTATTTACGAATACGGGCGGGCAGACACGCGATATCAAGGCGCTCATTATCTATGGCATACTCGGTATCATTTTCTTCATATCGGGAATCAGCCTGGTCAGGAATACAAAAGACGAATCTTAAAAGCCGGACCCCATGAATTCCAGAAAAATAATGGCACTAATCTTATTGATCGCCGGATTGGCGCTGATTTTTTACGGAGTCGATCACATGGATTCGTCCGGCTCAAAATTCGCGAATTTCTTCGGGCAGGAAGATTCCACCGGAATTGTAGCCGTAATTGCCGGAGTATTGCTGGCGGTATTCGGAACCGTTTTCCTGATTGGAAAAAAAAGATAGCTTCAGATAAAACCCCATTTTAAAATTCACCAAACGATGAAAAACATAAAACCTACGCTCGTTATGACGGGCATTTTCCTATTGATGGTCATTTCCTGCAAGAAAAACGACGGCCAGCTTTCCACTAAAACCGAAGACCGCATTGCATTCGACAGTACGAAAATAGCTGTCTTTTTTGCTAAATATCCCGATTTCAAAACGTTCCGGCCACAGTTCACCGAATTGTACCAAAAGCACCATTACAATTACATCTGGTATGACAAAGACGGCCGGATTGATTTTGCCGAAGTGCTTTACAACCGCGTGAACCAGATTGGCGCAGAAGGTGTTCCGACCCAAATCCCATACAAATCACAATTGGATGAATTATTTTTGGACGACAGCAACAAAGCCGAAATCAACAACGAATTGCTCATTACAGCGATGTATTTCTGCTATACCAAAAAAGTCTACGAAGGCGTAGATGCGAAGAAAAGCAAGTCTACCGGCTGGTTCCTGCCGCGCGAAAAGGTCTCTTATGTGGATTATCTCGACACGCTGATGAAAGATCCAGACCTGATCCGAAAAGATGCATCCGAAAACATCAGCCAATATTACAACCTCAAAAAAGGGCTGCAATCCTACAGGCAAATCCGCGACAAAGGCGGCTGGGGAACGGTTGCTTTTCCGAAAGATCTCAAATCGCTAAAGCCAGGCGACGACAATCCGGCGATTGCACAAGTCCGGAAAAGGCTCGCGACGACAGGCGAAATTGGCAGCGATTCGGGAAGCACCGAATATGACAGCGCGCTCGAAACCGCTGTTGCCGATTACCGCAAAAGAAATAATATTTTGGGTGAGAACATTACAGAAATGTTAGTCGAACACATGAATATCCCTGTGGAAGAACGGATCAAAACCATTATTGTCAATATGGAAAGATGCCGTTGGATTTCACCCGATATTGCCGAATCCAAAGAGCTCATTGCCGTAAATATTCCGGCTTATCACCTGGTTTATTACCGCGATGGAGAACCGATTTTAGAATCGAATGTCGTCGTTGGGAAAGAAGGAAATAAAACCGTGGTTTTCAGCGGGCAGATGAGTTATCTCGTGTTCAGTCCGTACTGGAATATCCCGAAAAGCATCATTGCCAAAGAGATCAAACCCGGAATGGACAAGGATCGGAATTATCTCGAAAAACACAACATGGAATGGAACGGCGGCGATATCAGGCAGAAACCGGGCAAGGACAATTCGCTCGGGCTGATCAAGTTCATGTTTCCGAACTCCAATAACATTTACCTTCACGACACACCCGCAAAAAGTTTGTTCGGTAAGGACGAAAGGGCGCTGAGCCATGGCTGCGTACGTGTAGAAAAAGCGCGTGAGCTCGCCATAAAGGTGTTGGACAACGACAAGAATTGGACGCCTGAAAAAATCGATGCCGCGATGCATTTGGGGAAAGAAGACCATTATACGCTCAACCATAAGATTCCGGTCTATATCGCCTATTTTACCGCAACCGCCGATGCGAATGGGCTGGTAAGTTTCTTTCCGGACATTTATAAGCGCGACGGGCGATTGGCGCATCTGTTGTATACCGATACCAAATAAAAAATCATCCAGTGGGAAACGTGGTGTTTTCATTTTCATAAAATACAAATCTTAAACATTTTTCGTTTCTTTGCGTATGCAGAAACTGAATTTCAGGGAATATCCTTTCCGGTACAAAAACACCAACGACAAGGTTTCCGTTTTTGATGAAATCCGTAAAAAATTTGTCATACTTACCCCCGAAGAATGGGTGCGACAGCATGTGGTTCATTTTCTGCTGCAGGAGAAAAAGTACCCGAAATCGCTGATCAATGTCGAAAAACTGCTCACGATCAACGGGCTCGTCAAAAGATATGACATCGTCGTATTCAACAATGACGGTTCCATTTTTATCCTGGTGGAATGCAAAGCGCCGCAGGTAAAGATCTCACAGACGGTCTTCGACCAGATCGCACGATACAACATGACCATGCAATCCAGATTCCTGATGGTAACCAACGGCCATAATCACTACTTTTGCCAAATGGATTATGAGAAAGGGCAATATTTGTTCCTCGAAGAATTGCCGGATTATCCACTAAAATAAATGAAAACAGCAGTCGTCATCTTAAACTGGAACGGAGCGAAACTATTGCAGCAGTTTCTGCCTTCAGTTATCCGATATTCGCCCGAAGCAGAAATCTACGTCGCCGATAATGCCTCGACGGACGATTCGATTGCCGTTTTAAAAACTGCATTCCCTTCTGTGAAAATCATCCAGAACAGCACCAACTTCGGCTTTGCGCAAGGCTATAATGAGGCATTGAAAAATGTGGATGCCGATATATACGCTTTGGTCAATTCAGATATAGAAGTCACCGAAAACTGGCTTTTGCCGATTTTGGAAACTTTCGAAAAAGTGCCGGAAATTGCCATCATCCAGCCCAAAATCCTCGATTATAAGAATAAGGAAAACTTTGAATATGCCGGTGCGGCCGGTGGTTTTATCGACAGATACGGCTATCCGTTTTGCCGCGGGCGTATTTTCGGAACACTTGAAAAAGACCATGGACAGTACAATCTGGACAGCGATATTTTTTGGGCTTCGGGCGCCTGTTTGTTTATCCGGAGTGGGATTTACAAATCGCTCGGCGGATTCGACACGGATTTCTTTGCGCACCAGGAAGAGATCGATTTGTGCTGGCGCGCCTTCAATAAAGGTTACAGGACCAAATACATTTCGGAGGCAAAAGTATACCATGTTGGCGGCGCGACATTAGCGCATGGGAATCCGCGAAAAACTTATCTCAACTTCCGGAATTCACTGTTCATGCTGCTGAAAAACCTTCCGCGACGTTCGTTATTACCGGTCATTTTCACGCGATTGGTTTTGGACGGAATCGCGGGAATCCATTTCATCCTGCAAGGAAAACCAGCCCATTGTATGGCCGTTGTCAACGCGCATTTTTCGTTTTACGGCTCCTTTTCAAAATTTTACGGCAAGCGCGGTAAAAGGCATTCGTCCCGATATTACAAAGTCAGGGGCATCATTTACCGCTATTACATCAGAAAACAGCAGACATTTGGTGAATTGTTTTAACAATAGTTTAAGTCGGCCGATACTTTGATTCAACCATATAAATGTTAAATTTGTAAATAAACCAAAAATATCAATCCTATGAAGAAAGCCATTTTAGCACTCTCGATAGTTGCTATGCTCGCGACAACATCGTGCGGGACAAAGAAAAAACTCGCTGCGTGCGAGGCCAAGAATAAGGAAATTCAGGATTTGCTTAATACGGCGACCGTAAAGCTCAACACCTGCCTTTCGGAAAAAGAAGCGATGAATGGCCAGATGGATTTTCTTAAAAAGAACAATTCCGACCTCATCAACAATATGGGCAATATGACGACCTTGTCTACCAAAGGCGCGCAGAATATTGAAAAAGCGCTCGAGTCGATGAAAGAGAAAGACCTCAAGATCACACGCCTCCAGGATGCTTTGACCAAAAAAGACAGTGTAACGCTGGCTTTAGTAACGAGCCTCAAAAAAGAAGTGGGTATTTCCGATCCGGACATTCAGGTGAATGTTGAAAAAGGGGTCGTATTTATCTCTATTGCGGATAAATTGCTTTTCAAAAGCGGAAGCTATATGGTAAGTGACCGTGCAAAAGAAGTGCTTGCCAAAGTGGCGAAAGTAGTCAATAGCAAACCGACATTCGAATGTATGGTGGAAGGACATACCGATAATGTGCCTTACAAATCAAACGGCGTTTTGTTGGACAACTGGGATTTGAGTGTGAAACGTTCCACTTCTATCGTTCGTGTGCTGACCGATCTTGGTGTTGCGCCGAAACAGCTGATTGCAGCCGGGCGTAGTGAATTCATCCCACTGGTCGACAACAATACTTCGGAAAACCGTGCCATCAACAGAAGAACGAGAATCGTCGTACTTCCTAAAATCGACGAGTTCTATGACATGATCGAGAAAGAAATGAAAAACATGACCGCAAAATAAGATCGCAGTTTGCAGATAAAAAAATCCCGATTTGGACATTTCCGAATCGGGATTTTTTTAGGTAAAAATTTTAAATGAAAATCATTCTATAATCGAAATATCGCCCTTGCCTTCCCTGACCACAACTGGCTCAAAACCCGACAGGTCGATAATCGTAGAAGGCTGGTTGTCGCCGTATCCGCCGTCAATGACGACATCTACAAGGTTTTGCCATTTTTCAAAAATGAGTTCCGGATCGGTGGAATATTCCAAAACTTCATCCTCGTCATGAATGGATGTCGACACAATCGGATTGCCCAATTCCTTCACAATGCAAAGCGCAATGCTGTTATCGGGAACACGGATCCCGACGGTTGTTTTTTTCTTAAATTCTTTCGGAAGGCTATTGTTTCCGGGCAGGATAAATGTATAAGCGCCCGGCAAAGCACGCTTGAGCAACTTAAAGGTTGCCGTATCGATCTGTTTCACATAATCCGAAAGGTTGCTCAGATCATGGCATACAAAAGAAAAATTGGCCTTGTCGAGCTTGATGCCTTTGATTTTCGCGATGCGTTCCAATGCCTTCGAATTCGTGATGTCGCACCCAAGGCCGTAAACCGTATCCGTCGGATAAATCACGAGCCCGCCGTCGCGCAAAATCTTTACGACTTTCGCAATCGCTGCCTCATTGGGCTTGTCTTCGTAAATCTTTATAAATTGTGCCATTTTTTCAATTGATAATTAACTACCCAATCACATCCAATTTCGCAAAACGCAAAAGCAATTTCTTAATCCCGCCAACCTCAAACCGGATTTCCGCTTTCTTATCTGCTCCCGCACCTTCCAGATTGACAATTTCGCCTTTCCCAAAACGCTCGTGCATCACGATATTTCCGACAGTAAGTTTACTGTCAAACAAATTGGCGCTTCCTGAAGCGTTCCCGTTCGACGCCACGGGCTTGAGTTTCCTGATATTTACGTTCGGCTTCGGTTCGTTGTCGGTAAGGTATTTCGGCGGCGTCCCCGCAACAGGTTTCGCCAGGCGCAACCGCGACTTATCGACATCGCCAAAAATATCGGCATCGATCATCGGCTTGTAGCGGTAATTGTTTTCTTCTCCGGAAAGGTATTCCAGATATTGCCCGTCGATTTCATTAATAAACCGCGACGGCTCGCTGTCGGTGAGTTTTCCCCAGCGGTAACGCGACTGCGCATATGTCAAATAGGCTTGGTGTTCGGCCCTTGTCAATGCGACATAGAACAAACGGCGTTCTTCTTCGAGTTCGCTCCTCGTACTCATACTCATCGCACTCGGAAACAAATCCTCTTCCATTCCGACCACAAATACATACGGGAATTCGAGCCCTTTCGCGAGGTGGATTGTCATTAAAGCCACACGGTCGTCATCGCCGGTATCTTTATCGAGATCGGTCGCAAGCGCTACATCTTCCATGAATTCTGCCAAAGCGCCACGAGCGCCGTCGACTTCCTTCTGGCCTTCGGTAAAATCCTTGATCCCGTTTAAAAGCTCTTCTATATTCTCGATTTTCGCAATGCCTTCGGGCGTCGCATCTTTTTTTAATTCCTGTACGAGCCCGGTTTTTTTGGCCACATGATCCGCAAGATAAAACGCATCGTGGTTTTCATTGATGACCTGGAAACTCTGGATCATCGTCACAAAATCCTGCAGCCTTTGCTTCGTCCCCGAATTGAGCTTGAGGTCGATCTTGTCGATATTCTGCATCACTTCAAACATCGAACGCTTGTAATGATTCGCCGCAATCGTAATTTTTTCCACGGTCGTATCGCCGATACCACGCGCCGGATAATTGATCACACGGATCAGCGCTTCCTCGTCTTTCGGATTGATGACCAACCGCAAATAACAGAGCACGTCCTTGATCTCTTTTCTTTGATAGAACGACAAACCGCCGTAAATCCGATACGGGATATCGCGTTTGCGCAGCGCATCTTCCATCGCCCGCGACTGTGCGTTGGTTCGGTACAAGATGGCGAACTGTCCGTTCATCATCTGCTTGTTCATCTTTTCTTCCCAGATCGTGCTCGCCACAAAACGGCCTTCTTCGGCGTCGGTGATGCTGCGGTGTACTTTAATTTTTGGCCCGAAATCATTTGCCGTCCATACGATTTTATCGAGTTTGGTTTTATTCTTGTCGATGATCGTGTTGGCGGCCTCGACGATATTTTTGGTCGAACGGTAATTCTGCTCGAGGCGAAAGGTTTTCACACCTTCATAATCCTTTTGGAAATTGAGGATGTTGTTGATGTTCGCACCACGGAACGCATAAATACTCTGCGCATCATCGCCCACGACGCAAATATTCTGAAAACGGTCGGACAATGCCCGGACGATCAGGTATTGCGAATGGTTGGTATCCTGGTACTCATCAACGAGAATGTATCGGAAACGGTCCTGGTATTTCGCCAAAACATCGGGAAAACGCGCCAATAGTTCATTGGTCTTCAACAGCAAATCATCAAAATCCATCGCGCCGGCCTTGAAACAGCGATCGACATAATTCTGGTAGATTTCACCCAGACGCGGTTTCTTCGACATGGCGTCGGCTTCCTGCAATTCCGGATTATTGAAATAAGCCTTTACGGTAATGAGTGAATTCTTATACGAAGAGATCCTTCCTAAAACCTGCTTCGGTTTGTAAATGTCCTTATCGAGTTGCATTTCCTTAATTACGGCCGAAATCAGCCTGACAGAATCCTGCGTGTCATAAATCGTAAAGTTTGAAGGATAACCCAGTTTGTCGGCTTCCGAACGCAGAATCCGTGCGAAAACCGAGTGGAAAGTCCCCATCCATAAGTTCTTCGCTTCGGTAGAACCTACGATCTCGGAAATCCTTTTCTTCATTTCTTTCGCGGCTTTGTTCGTAAACGTAAGCGCGAGAATGTTGAACGAATCAACGCCAAGGCTCATCAGGTAAGCGATCCTGATCGTCAATACGCGTGTTTTTCCCGAACCGGCGCCAGCTATGATAATCATCGGGCCGTCTTTTTGCAGGACTGGTTCCCGCTGCGCCTCGTTGAGCTGGTCAATATATTTTTGCATAGTCATTTTCAAATGTCAAAAATAGGCATTTCAGGGCGAAGAATAAAGTGGAATTTTGTTAATGTGCTGACAATAAACGCCTGCTTATTTCTTCATAAAAACGTCGTAGCCAAAACGGATCAATGTGCCGACAACCACGACCAAAAAGAAAATCCGGATGAAAGTATTCCCACGATTGATTGCGAGCCTGGCGCCGATGAAACCGCCTGTCGCATTGCAAACTGCCATCGGAATTGCGATTGCCCAGATGATTTTTCCTTTGAGTGCGAACAGACAGATCGAACCGAAATTGGTTGCAAGGTTGACCATTTTCGCATTCGCGGAAGCGTGCAGGAAGTCGAATCCCAACAGGCTGATAAACGCCACGACGAAAAAGCTTCCGGTTCCGGGACCGATAAATCCGTCGTAGAATCCGACAATGATGCTGATGATTACGGCGTATAAAACCTGCTGCTGCATCGAATGGGATTTCTCATGGTGCTGCCCGAAATTTTTCTTCGCATAGGTATAAATTGCCAGCAATGAAAGTACGACGAGCAAAAGCGGCTTCATGAAATCATTGCGGACATAAGTCAAAAGTGTCGAACCCAAAAACGCCGACGGCACCGCCAGGACCATCATCAATGCCAACAGTTTCCAGTCCATTTTGACATTTTTCAAATATTGGAAAGCGGCAAAACCAGTCCCGCTCAACGACGGAATCTTAAGCGTCCCGATGACAGTCGCCACCGGCAGATTCGGCAACGCGATCAGGCCAATCGGTGTTTGTATGAGTCCGCCGCCGCCAACGATCGCATCGACAAAGCCCGCTGCAAAAGCGGCGATACACAACAGGACAATGATATGGGTTTCCATTTGTGAAATTTTGCCAAATGTAAGGCTTCCGGTTTAAAATAATTGAATTTTCATTTTTGTACCCAAGGCAATACGCTTACTTTTGCTTTCATTATCAGCTAAAAATAAAAACATGGATACCAATAAGATCATCGAATTGCTTTTTTACACCTTGCCTGCCCTGATTACTGGCGGCGTGGCTTACTATTTTTTCCAGATGTATACACAGAATGAGGAAAAGAGGAGGCGTTTTCTATTGGCGCGCCAAAACCAGAAAGGTGCGTTGCCGTTGCGTTTGCAGGCCTATGAAAGGATGACTTTGTTTATGGAGCGCATCGACCCGTCAAAATTACTGATCCGGATTACGCCGGTTTCTGAAGACAAGAACGATTATGCCAATTTTGTGATTGCGCAGATCGAACAGGAATTCGAACACAACCTGACGCAGCAGATCTATATGTCGGACGAATGCTGGACGATTATCACCACGGCGAAAAACGCCACCATACAGATCCTTCGCAAAACCGCCGCTGACAATGACGTCGCCGATGCCGACCAACTGCGCGAAAAGATTCTGGACGGAATGTTCGACAAAGCCACGCCGAGCAGCGCCGCACTGGCGTATATCAAAAACGAAGTCAAGGAATTTTTATAACAGAAAAACCTTCCGATATGGAAGGTTTTTTTCTTTCTTTTTCTTTTAATTATCAGCAATTATTCCCTTAAAGCATGTGCAGTTCCTGAAATCGTATGCGGAAGTCCGTTATTGTCATTGTAGGTTCCGCTGAAAGCGATATCGATGAATCCGCCAACCGGCGCAATAGTGACATTAAAAATTATCGTATTCGTAGTTCCTGATGAAATGTATCCGACAGCTCCGCCTTCGATAGAAAATTGATTGGTCGTGTAGATTCCTGAGACGTCTGTATTTCCTGAAATATAAAGTCCGCTTTGGTTTTGGTTGTAACCTGAGACACTGGTATAAGGCCCACCATCAAATCCGACATATCCATTAACAATACCGATTATAAAAACCACAGGATTGCTGTCGATCTGGTAAGAAATAAATTCTGTTACGGCATTACAGGCGGCAATATTGCCAACATCGGTCACCGGATTCGTATAAGCGAATGAAAGCGAATCGGTAGTTTGAAGTGAGTCGTAATCGGCTCCGGTCAATACAAATCCGCTGTCTGTATTGCAGGAAAGCTCATGGAAGCTGAATGCCCCGTTAGTCACAGCGGCAAAACCCGAATTGTAATTGGCGTTGTTCCGGAAGAGTACATAACCGTTGGTCACATTCGTATTGTCGCATTTGACCAGATTCCCCTGAACCAGAACCGATTCAAGCTGCGGGTTGTTGACAACAATGTTCGGAAGCGTCGTACTCGATGAGAATGGTCCGATCGTATCGGTATAAGCAATGATATTATTGCAGGCAGAATTTGTAGAAATCGCTAAAGTCAGTGTTTCATTAGCCGGTACCAACCCTGAAACAACCCCATTCGAATCAGTGTAACCATAAGTCGAATAGCCTCCGATCCTGGTTATCGACACCGGAATTCCCGGAAGCGGGTTTCCACTGTTATCGACAACTGTACAGGTCAGGGTCACAGTCGGAAACTGCGCATCGCAATTCCACCACGAAAAGTGCGACACAGTTCCTACATATTTATTGCCGGTTTTAGTCGCAAAGCCGTCTTCTTTCCAGTAGCCTTTTTCGGAATCGAAGTGCCATAACGGAATCGTTGCCGGAGCCGTTGCCATTTGTGCAGCGTCAATCGCAACCGTGATTTCTGCGGTATGTCCGTCGGCCAATTGCAGTTTCTGTCCGCCACTGCCGCGCAATTCCACATTCATCATCCCGTAAGTTTCGAGCGCTTTCTCCTGCCCGGCCGCATCCTCTGCGTAAAGCATCCCGGGCATGATGGCGCTCAGGTTGTCATTGGATGGCGATAAATGGAACATCGAAACATTCACATCACCCGAATACGAATTGCCGTTCTCATCCTTGAAAGCGCCGTCGAATTTGACTTTCGTACCGTTTGGAAGCAGGACTTCACTGTTGGCACCCGAGGCAATCGTTTGCGTGACTTCGAGCGGAAGCAGCATGATGCGGATATTGTTCGTTCCTGAAGTTGGCACAAGCGCGCGCGAGCCGTCAACATATCCGATTTTGGTTGCGGTGATGTAGGCGAAACGTTCGTTAACATCGGCTTCGTTGAGGATGAAGATACCGTTACTGTCGGTTTGCGTGGTGGAAGTCCCGATTTTTACGGTCGCATTCTGGACCGCATGCCCGTTGACATCGACCACCTGTCCGATAAAATCGCGCGAGGCCGAAGCGCCGAAATGTTCTGAAAAGTTATCGTTCCCGTTTGGATTCGCATTCGGATTGTTATCGTCATTCGGATCACAGCTGATGCAGAGTAAAGCTGTCAGGAACATCATAAGGAAAAGTCTGGTTTTAATCATGGCGTTTTATTTTTAGTTAATATCTTTTAGAACAAGCCACTTTTAAAAAACCCTACCTGAAAATTAATTCTTAATGAAAAAAGCCTCCAAATGGAGGCTTTTTTATGTTATTAAATCTGTCAATCCCGAAGCACATGCAGGTAACCATTGAGATTACCAGGTTGTCCACTTGATGAATTGCCGTCGGCATGGAATCGAATATCGATGTACTCGCCAACATTCCCATATTTGAGTATTTGCATTTCTATCGCGGCTGTTGTCGTGTAATGAAAATTATAGGAGTGATAGCCCCAGCCTTCGAAGTTGCTCAATCCTATTTGAAATCCCAGGCCGGTGTAAATCCCAGGCGTCGTCATCGAGCCAGCGATAGCAAAAAAGCTGTTTTCACTTTGATGCCTGATCGTCAATGGCTCACTTCCACCAACCGGGAAAGTGTCGATACTGTCAAAAATATAAGTCGGAGCATAATTGTCTATTTGAAAAATAATATATTCACTTACTGCATTACAAGCCGGCAAAATCCCCAAGTCGGTTGTTCCGGCTGTAAAGGTATTGCTGAGAACGCCCGTAGTTTGAAAATTATCCACATCATAAGCACGTACTGTAAAGGCATTATTGCCACCGCAGATTGTTGCCGCAAATTCGAAATTACCGTTTGTCACGTCAGAGAAAAACATTTGAGCACCGTATTCAAGGATGACATACCCGTTCGACACATTCGTCCCATCGCATTTCACAATTTTTCCTTTCACCAGAGTGGACACAATTTCTGTCTGATCAAGGGTAATTGTAGTTTCTGTTTGCTGCGTCAACGGTGCGACAGAAGTCTCTTTTAGCATATTCCCGCATGGATCGTATATCCTGATCGTTAACGTTTGATTTGCCGGAACCATTCCAGAAGCACGCCCCAAATCATTCGTATAATTCATGTTTTCATTCCCAACGTTTTGAATGCTAACGCCTACACCAATATTTTTGAGCAACAGCCCATTGGCATCTTTGACGATTATCGTCAACGAGTTGGTCTCAAACGGCGCATCACAGTTCCACCACGAAAAGTGCGAAACCGTTCCCACATATTGGTTACCGGTTTTTGCCGCGCTGCCTTCCTGTTTCCAATAACCGCCGGCTTCGTCGAAATGCCATAGTGGGATTTCTGAAGGCGCCGTCGCCATTTGTGTATCGTCGATCATCATCGAGATTTCGGCGGTATGGTTTGCCGAAATCTGTAATTCCTGTCCGCCACTGCCGCGCAATTCCACATGGAGCATCCCAAAAGTCTGCAGCACTTTTTCGCCGCCGTCTTCGCCTTGTGCGTAAAGCATTCCGGGCATCAAAGCGTTGATATTGGCATCCGATGATTTTAAATGAAACATAGAAACATTGACGTTGCCCGAATAAGCGCTTCCATTCGCATCCATAAAAGCACCGTCGAATTTGACTTTAGTGCCGTTTGGCAAAGCCACTTCCGAAGCTGCGCCTGAAGCTACCGTTGCAGTAGTCTGCATAGGGATGAGCATGATTTTGATATTGTTTTTTCCCGATGTCGGAACCAACGATCGCGAGCCGTCAACAAATCCGGCTTTTGTCGCCGTGACATAGGCGAAGCGTTCCTGTACATCCGCCTGGTTAATTATGAAAACGCCGTTTATGTCGGTCTGCACGGTTGCATTTCCGATTTTAACCGTCGCGGCGGAAACAGGCAAATTGTTTATATCGACAACCTGCCCGATAAAATCGCGCTGTACGGCTGCTCCGAAATGTTCCGGGAAATTGGTGTTGTTTTCACCATTTGCAGCAGGTGTCGCTTCGTCATCTTTCGGGTCGCAACTGATTGCAAAAAAAGACAATAACAACAATAATAGTAACGGAGTAATTTTTCTCATGTGTGCTATTAATGCGGGTGATTTGAAAATCGCCAAAACGGAATTATTTCCTGATAATTTTTTCAGTCACTTTTTGCCCGTTCTCAAATTCGATCTGAACCAGGTAAATGCCTTTTTCCATAACGGAAAGATCAATCAGCGTATCGTTCCCTTTGGCTACCTGCTGTCCGATCATGTTATACACTTCGAAATGTTTCACTGCTGTGGAAGACTGGATTTTCACCACACCTTCGGTCGGATTCGGCGACAGGCTGTAGTTGAGCGAATTGAAATCGTCTACGCCCAAAACCTCGGTCGTTCCCTGCAGGTAAAGCGAAACCGGGATATAACCCTGCCCTTCCGGGAAAACCGCAGTCGGAACCGTAATCTTAAACACGTGCGCACCGGCAGCCATATTCCCGATCGCAATCGTGCGGATCGGAATTACCTGTCCCGGGCACCAGTTGCTGAACGAAGCCCATTCGTTATCCGTGCGCGGGGTTGGCCCATAAATCCCATTGCCCTGTGTATTGAACTGACGGTAAGGCTCACACGAAACGCCACCCGGTTTGTAAAGCAAAACCTGCGGTCCGTCGTAATAGATATGGTGGAATCTCCTGTTGTATTCCTCGCCGCCCGAATTGGAACCGTGGTTGGAAGTGATCAGGTAAAATTTGGCATCGGTCAACGCAGCGGGTATCGTGAAACTGATCGTACGCGCCGTAGTCCCAATTGCGTCTGTAGCGCCAACGGTATAATTATTCAGGTCTTTTTTGAAATTCAGCGGCAACAGGAAATTGTTGGTTCCCGTAGCTGGTTGGTCGTTCGAAACAAATTCGAGCGTTCCATAGAAAACATCATTGCGTCCCGCGCAACCTGCCACCTGGGTCTGGGCCGCATACGGAACCCCAAAAACCTCCAGTTCTACCCAGATATCATAAGCCGCCAGGATTGCCGGGTCTTTAAATATCTTTGCGACATTGTCGATGCTGAACGTGTACGGAACTTCCGTAGGCTCAATATTCTTATTCATAAAAGGGGTGATGAAACGTCCGAGCTCAATGCGCTGCACATCGGCCGGAGTATAAGTTGTCGAGCCGATCGGCACGAAAGCGAGGTTGACATTCCCGATGCGGTCATAATTGTCGCAGGCCGCCTTGATCGTAACATTCATGGTCATCGTGTTGCCAAAAGACGCGAGCTGTTCCGAAGTGAGTTTCTTCGCATACAGGTCATTTCGGTGCCGGATGACGCCATCCGGAACCGGAAGATCTACGACGCCGGCGTAACCGTCATAAAACAAAAGGTCTTCAAAAACGGTGACCGAAACCTGTGCGCTGGCCTTAAATCCGGAAAACTGGAACAGGCACAAAGCCAAAAGAAGTAAAGATTTTTTCATGTGTGAGCTGTTTAATAGTAGTGGCCTAAATTAAACATTATTCTGCAAACCACATTCATAATCAATAATTAATCTGCTCCCGGTTTCAGCTTTCGAAAAACTGGCCGTTTATTTATTCTCGCTCATAATCTCGCTCTTATTCTGCGCATACTCATAGCCTTCGTGCCACCATTGTTTCATTTTTTCCTTATTGAAAATGAGTGCGTTCGTCGTAAGCGATGTCGGCGTATAATAAAGATTCAGCTTGACGTTTTTATTCCTCGCCGATAATTTCCCAATTGTGATATCGTGCTTTTCCACCTGGTCAAGCAGCGTCCCGAACAAATCCACCATCAGCGAAAATGGGTTTTTCCCGATCACTTTAGGCGTATTTAAAGTTTCCGCTTCGAGGATAACCACGTCGATTTCTGTGGCGCCGCGGTTGATGGCTTCGCGAATCGGCACCAGACTTGAAAAACCGCCGTCGCCATATTCGCATTCGTTTCTGGTAACCAGGCTCATAAATGGGACATAGTTGCAGGAAATCCAGATCCAGTCGCAGAATTCCTCATACTCGAAATCGCGGATGCATTTGTATTCGACGTCGTTCCTCGAAATATTGGTCACCGTCACCACAACATTGCATTGCGAACCCTTGAGTTGGTTGAATTCCGACAACGTAAAGCTTTCCCGGATGTATTTCCGCAGCCGCTTGCTTTCGCCAAAGGTACGCCGCTTCTTGAAGAACTGCTTGATGACATTGAAGTGATTGATCGTTACGATATCGATGCCGTTCCTGTTCTTGACGACAAAAGGGTTTACGTTGAAAATCTTCTCCATATTCACGTCGGTGTAGATGCCGTAGATCTTGTCGACTTTCCCCAATGCGAGATGCGGAATCAGCAGGCTGCCCGTGGAAGTCCCCAGCAGCAGGTCGTATTGGTATTTGTGCTCCTGAATCAGGTACTGCGCCACACCGCCGGCAAACGCGCCTTTGCTTCCGCCGCCCGAAATCACTAATGCTCTCATATTTGTCGTTTGGTTTTATTCTTCCAACAGCCGCTGCAATTGCGTTTTTTCGCGAATCGGAAGCGTCGGGCGGATTTTGATAAAGATATCCCTGTATTTTTTTTCTTTCAGTAATTTCCGGATGTTGTCTTTTGAAAATTTGACGAACTGCCAGCGATGGTTTCCCGTTCCGTAAGCCAGGCTGCGCAGCACATCCTCGGTTTTGAGGTCGAGGCTCAGCAATTTCTCGAGCGCGTTCTGCTGCAATCCGGAATCATAATTGGTTCCGGTATACGTGAGCAATTCCTGGTAAATCCCAAACCTTTCCGCCTTGTCTTCGGTCGTGACATAAGCCAATGAAAGGTACAGCAGTTTGAGGTTTTTATCCTGGAAACCGATCCAGTATTTTGACAATTCGATGTATCTTTTGCGGTGTTCGGGGAATATTTTCCATAGGTTGAACAACGCGATTTCCTGCGTTTCATAAGATTTATCGTTGAGCAAAGTCTCATATTCCTTCCGGAAACTCTCCGGAATGGTTTCCACCGTCGAAGCCACAGCCTGCCGAACATGCAAATCATTGGTCTTTAGCGCCGCAGACAAAATCGGCTGTTTCACTGCAAACGGCTTCGCTACAATCTGGTATAGTATCAATTCCTTGATTGGGTAATAGGCGTCGCTTTTCATTATTTTGAGCAGTTCGGCCTTGTGCGTTTCAATCGCCAGCGGATGGTCGCGCAGTTCGACATAGGATTTGATCAGGTCGCTTTTCTGTAGCAGTTCTTCGGCTTCGGCGATGGGAAATTTGATGCCTTCGAGCCATTGTTTTTTGAAAGCTTTGGTGTCGAATTTGGAAACGTTTGCCACCTCATTCAGGAAATCGTCGGTCGTCACGTTTTGGAAAGCGTATTTTTCGAGGTAATTTTTCACCGCAAGGTTGAACTTTTCCCTGCCGATGCTTTCGCGGATGACATGCAAAGCCCACGCACCTTTCTGGTAAAAACTGAGCGAACTCGCCTTTTCGTTCAGCACCGGAATCGAATCGGTCTTGGAAGCTTCTCTTAATTGCTGCGCCGTATTGAATAATTTGTTGTAGAAATAATCATCGCCGAAAACTTCTCTCTCGGCAAGCAAGGCATAATAAGTTGCAAAACCTTCCTGCAGCCAATGGTCTTTCCCCGATTGTGCCGTGACCATATCGCCAAACCATTGGTGGGCGAGCTCATGGGCATTCACGTTGATATAATTGCGGTCATTGTAGCCGATACTGTCTACGACAAAATCGCGTGAGAAAATCGTCGCCGAAGTGTTTTCCATTCCCGCATAGAGGAAATCGCGAACCGGAATCTGTCGGTAAACTTCCCACGGATAGGCGACGCCGATTTCCTTTTCGAAGAAATCAAAAATGGTGCGGCTATAGCGGTAGGTCGGTTCATAGCGGTTCTTGTCCTCATTCTCATAATAGTAATAGAGCGGAATTCCCGAAGTCGCATTGGTCTGCTTTTTTTCGAAATGCCCGATGGCGAGCATCACGAGATAACTGCTCATCGGCTGTTTCATGCGATATTGCCACGTAAGATTGTCGCCGTTCGGAATTTTGGTCAGCAACGTTCCATTTGAAACCACTTCAAAGCTTTTTTCAAAAGTGACGTCGAGGTTAAAAACCGCCTTCTCATTCACATCTTCAAAACTCGGAAGCCAATAACTGGTGTACTTTCCCTGGCCTTGTGTCCAGATTTGGCCCGGAATATCTTCGGGCTTGAAATCTTCTTTCGGGAAATCCCAGTTCACAAAATACATCGTCTGCACGGGAAAAGCTTCGTAATTGAAAGTGAGCGTGTTTTCGCCTTTTCGGAATCCCTCATACAGCAGCAATTGCTTTTTATTATTGGCGAATTTGACTTTGAAACCATTGATTTTCACTTCGGTGAATTCCATTTTGACAGCATCAATCCTGATTGTATCGATCTTTTTGTCGCTGACCTCGAAAATGTACGTGCACTGGCCGACAACATTGCGCTTGACGGGATTGATTTCGATGGCTGCGTTGATGGTTTTGAAATCAACGGGCCGGATTTGGGAAAATATATTTTGGGAAAGCAATAATAAGAGTAAAGGCAATAACTTCATGTGGCACTTTTTTGGGTATTGTAAAGTTATTGAAAGGTAAGAGAATTTGGGGAGTTTTAAGGGAAGTTTAAGAGATTTTGAATATTTTTTTTACAGATTTTCTATTTCCTGATTTCCAATTAAAAACTATCTTCGCCAATGTTGAACGACCAGCGCTGAACAACAAATGACGAACAATCTCCTCCAAACCCCAATCGAATACCTCAAAGGCGTCGGCCCCAACCGCGGCGCGCTTTTGCGCAAGGAACTGGGCATCCATAAATATGAGGACCTGATTAATTTTTACCCGAACCGCTACATCGACCGCACGCGTTATTATAAAATTAATGAACTGCAGAACAACGCTGCCGAAGTACAATTAGTCGGCAAAATCATCAACATCAAAACCGTCGAACAGAAACGCGGCAAGCGCCTCGTGGCAACCTTTACAGATGAAACGGGCCAGATGGAGCTCGTCTGGTTCCAGGGCCATAAATGGATCCGCGAAAGCCTGCAGCTCAATGTCCCGATTGTGATTTTCGGAAAATGCAACGCTTTCAACAACACTTTCAGTATGCCGCATCCGGAAATCGAATTGCTCGCTACGCATGAATCCAGCCTGCGGACGGCACTTCAGCCGGTGTATCCGTCGACCGAAACACTTGCCAACCGCGGGATTTCCAATCGTGTCATCAATAAGATGATGCAGCAGCTGTTTTTGGAAACACAGGCCGGATTTACAGAAACGTTTCCAAATTATCTGATTGAAGAGTTGAAGCTGATCCCGAAAAAAGCCGCGCTGTTCAACATCCATTTTCCAAAAAGCGCCGATGCATTGGCGAAAGCGCAATTCCGTTTGAAGTTCGAGGAATTGTTTTTCATCCAATTGCAACTGATCACCAAGAACCTCATCCGAAAACACAAAATAAAAGGCCATCCGTTTGATAAAGTCGGCCCCAATTTCAATAATTTCTTCAACAACCATTTGCCGTTCGAACTGACCAACGCGCAGAAAAGAGTGCTCAAGGAAATTCGTAACGACATGGGCAGCAATGCACAGATGAATCGTTTATTGCAGGGCGACGTTGGTTCGGGAAAAACGATTGTGGCGCTGATGAGCATGCTTCTGGCGTTGGATAATGGTTTCCAGAGCTGCCTGATGGCGCCGACTGAAATTCTCGCCAACCAGCATTTCAGAGGGTTGACGGAATTGGCGCAAGACCTAAACATCAGCATCAAAATACTTACCGGCTCGACCAAAACCGCCGAACGAAAAATCATCCACGAAGCGCTCGAAAACGGCAGCCTCGATATCATTATCGGAACGCACGCCTTGCTCGAAGACAAAGTCCAGTTTAAAAATCTGGGGCTCGCCGTCATTGACGAACAGCATCGTTTTGGTGTAGAGCAACGCTCGAAACTGTGGAAGAAAAATGATATTCCGCCACACGTCCTGGTCATGACCGCAACGCCGATTCCGCGCACTTTGGCAATGAGCCTTTATGGCGATCTGGATATTTCTGTCATCGATGAACTGCCGCCGGGGCGAAAACCGATACAGACGGTGCATCGATTCGATTCGAACCGTTTGAAAGTGTGGAAATTCATCAAGGACGAAATTGCGAAAGGCCGCCAGATTTATATCGTTTATCCCTTAATCCAGGAATCCGAAAAGATGGATTTCAAAGACCTCATGGATGGCTACGAAAGCATCTCGCGCGATTTTCCGCTGCCGCAATATGCCATTTCCATCGTACACGGAAAAATGAAACCCGCCGATAAGGATGCCGAAATGGAACGGTTTTCCAAAGGCAAGACCCAAATAATGGTCGCCACGACGGTGATTGAAGTCGGCGTGAATATCCCGAACGCTTCCGTCATGATTATCGAAAGCGCGGAACGTTTCGGACTGTCGCAACTGCACCAATTGCGCGGACGCGTAGGCCGTGGTGCCGAACAGAGCTATTGCATCCTGATGACCGGCGCCAAACTTTCCAACGACAGCAAAACACGGATGGAAACGATGGTGCGCACGAACGACGGATTTGAAATCGCTGAAGTCGACCTGAAACTGCGCGGTCCCGGCGATCTCATGGGAACCCAGCAAAGCGGCGTGCTCAACCTGCAGATCGCCGATATTGTACGCGACCGTGACATCCTGATGCTCGCCAGGAATTATGCACTCAAAATCCTGAAAGACGACGCGCCGCTGCAAAAACCGGAACATGCCATCCTGCGCATGGTTTTCATGGAGCTTTCCAAAAAGAAAAACATCTGGAACTACATTAGTTAAATTTGTACATACCCGTGTTAAATAAAAATTAACGCTAAAAACTTTTCGGTTTTTAACGATTAGTTTTGCTGGCAATGTAACCGGCGTGCTGTGATAGCGCTTTACCAAAACTTCTATGAAAATAAAATACATTGTCTACACTTTACTGATTGTCGGAATCGGTGCCCTGGTTGCTTACCGGGTTTCAGAAAACAAAAGCGAAAAAAGTGATTCCAAAGAAAAAGAAGGCAAAAAGAAACCGGCAAAAGTTACCGGAATAGTCCTCAAGTCGCAGGTCTTCGCCGACAATCTCGCACTCTCCGGCTCGCTTGAAGCCAATGAACAGATTGAAATCCGCAGCGAAGTTTCGGGAATTGTAGAACAGATTAATTTTTCTGAAGGCAGTTCCGTTTCCAAAGGGCAGGTGCTGTTTAAAGTGGACGATATCGAACTCCGCGCCCAACTCGCACAAGTAAAAACCAAACAAGGCTTGGCTTCGGAAAACGAAAGACGCGCCAGGTTACTGCTCCAGAAAGAAGCCATCAGCCAGGAAGAATATGATATTGCGAGCGCCGACTTCCAATCTGCGAAAGCGGAAACACAACTGATTCAGGCGCAATTGGGAAAAACTACGGTGCGCGCGCCATTCTCAGGGAAAATCGGATTGCGTTACATCTCAACCGGCACTTATGTCACGCCTACGACCGTTATCGCAAACCTTGTCAACACCAGCCAACTCAAAATCACCTTCTCTATTCCTGAAAAATACGCAGGCCAGATGAAAATCAACAGTACGCTGACTTTCTCGACTTCCGAATCCAAGGAAAAATATACCGCAAAGATTTACGCCATCGAACCCGGCGTTGATGTAACGACACGAACCTTAAAGATGCGTGCCATAACCCAAAACCCCGAGGGGAAATTACTTCCCGGAACGTTTGCCAATGTGGCGCTTCCGCTGGAAAAAATCAATGATGCGCTGCTCGTACCTACCGAAGCGTTGATCCCAATCCAGAACGGAAAGAAAATATTTGTCGCCAAAAACGGCAAAGCCAAAGAAATCATAGTCGAAACCGGCGCGCGAACGGCAAAAAGCATCCTCGTCCTTACCGGATTGAAAGTCGGCGACACGATTTTGACCAGCGGCGTGATGTCGCTCAAGGACGACAGTCCGGTAAAAGTAACGATTCAGAAAAATTAGGCCTGGGTTCGAAAGGACCTGAAATCCAAAAAATCATAAATCTCAAATGAGTTTATCCACCTTAAGCATCAAACGGCCTGTACTTACGATTGTAATGAATCTCGGGATCATCCTTTTCGGGATTATCGGCTATACCTATCTTGGCGTACGCGAATTCCCGTCGATCGACCCGGCCCAGATTTCAGTCAGGACGACCTATTCGGGTGCGAATCCCGATATCATCGAATCGCAGATCACCGAACCGCTCGAAAAAGCCATCAACTCGATCGACGGCATCAGGAATATCACCTCGTCAAGCAACCAGGGTTCGAGTAACATTACGATCGAATTCAACCTTGATAAAAATCTGGAGGAAGCGGCAAATGACGTCCGCGATAAAGTTTCCCAAGCGGTGCGGAGCCTGCCGCAGGATATCGATGCGCCGCCTGTGGTTTCTAAGGCCGACGCCGATTCGGAGCCGATCATTACGATGACGATCCAGAGCGATACCAAGAATGTGCTCGAACTTTCAGACTATGCCGAAAATGTCATCGCCGAGCGCCTCCAGACCATTGCCGGAGTCAGCAGTGTGCAGATTTACGGACAGCGAAAATACGCCATGCGGTTGTGGCTTGATCCGGTAAGGATGGCTTCCTACGGCCTGACCGTTTCTGATGTCCGAAATGCGCTCAATGCACAGAATGTCGAATTGCCTTCGGGGAAATTAACCGGCGCCAATACAGAACTCACCGTAAAAACGCTCGGGAATTTGTCTACCGAGGAACAATTCAAAAATATCATCCTGAGCACCGACGGTGAAAAAACGATCACCCTGGGCGATGTCGGGAATGCGTCATTGGAAGCCGAAAATCTTGAGACCAAACTCAGCGATTCGGGACAGGTAATGGTCGGACTCGCAATTATTCCACAGCCGGGAACGAATTATCTCGATATTGCCGATGCGTTTTACAAGCAATATGCCCAGCTGCAGAAAGATTTGCCCAAAGGCTTTAAACTCAACATAGCGATAGACAATACCACTTTCGTAAAAAAAGCGGTGGTTGAAGTCGCCGAAACATTAGCCATCGCGATTATCCTCGTTATCCTGATTATTTACTTGTTTTTCAGGGATTGGGCCATCGCGTTCCGTCCGTTGATCGATATTCCGGTTTCGTTGATTGCTACCTTTTTTATCATGTGGCTTTTCGGATTTTCGGTAAACGTACTGACTTTGCTCGCTATTGTACTTGCTACCGGTTTGGTTGTCGATGACGGAATTGTCGTCACCGAAAACATCTTCAAGAAAGTCGAGGAAGGCATGTCGCCCATAGAAGCCGCCATCAAAGGCTCGAACGAGATTTTCTTCGCCGTGATTTCCATTTCGATAACGCTCGCTGCGGTTTTCCTTCCGGTGATTTTCCTCGATGGGTTTGTCGGGCGACTGTTCCGGGAATTTGGGGTCGTCATCGGCGCCGCGGTGTTGATTTCGGCATTTGTCTCGCTGACGCTGACGCCAATGTTGAACGCTTACCTGATGAAAGGCGGCGAGCAGAAAAAATCCAAATTCTATAATCTTACCGAGCCTTATTTTGAAAAACTAAACTCGGGTTATGCCGAATCCTTAGGCAAATTCATGAAACGCAAATGGCTCAGTTTTCCGATACTTATTGGCTGTATCGGATTGATTATCCTGTTTTACAGTACGATCCAGAAAGAAACCGCACCTTATGACGACCGCAGTTTTATCAGTGTGAACGTCACCACGCCGGAAGGTTCCACTTATGATTACACCGACCGGTTTATGACTGAACTCAGTGAACTCATCAATGATTCCATCCCGGAAAAGAAAGTCAGCCTCATTATCACCGCACCCGGAAGCGGCGCCGTCAATAGCGGAAGGGCAAGAATCGCTTTGGTCGAGCCGGGCGAAAGGAAACGCTCCCAAAAAGAGATTGCCGAAAAACTGACCAAATGGACCAAGCAATATTCCGAGGCAAAAACAACTGTCTCAGAAACGCCGACGATTGCCGTCAACAAACGCGGCGGTTTGCCGATACAATATGTAATACAGGCGCAGAACTTTGAAAAATTACGCGAAAAGATCCCGGTCTTTATGAACGCCGTTTCACAGGACGAGACCTTTTCGAACAGCGATGTGAACCTCAAATTCAACAAGCCTGAAATCTATGTGACCATTGACCGCGAAAAAGCGCAGAGCCTCGGCGTTTCCGTACTCGATGTCGCGCAGACGCTGCAACTTTCACTCAGCGGCCAGCGTTTCGGGTATTTCATGATGAATGGAAAACAATACCAGGTCATGGGCCAGTTCGACAAAAAAGACCGCGATGCGCCAATGGACCTGACCTCAATGTTCGTCAAAAGCGACAAAGGCGAATTGGTCCAGCTCGACAATGTCGTAACAACGGAAGAGCAAAGCAGCCCGCCGCAATTGTACCATAACAATCGTTATATGTCGGCTACCGTCTCCGCAGGATTGGCGCCGGGGAAAAGCATCAGTGATGGAATCGACGCAATGGAACGCATCAAAGCCAAAGTTTTAGATGCTTCGTTCACCACAGATTTACAGGGCGAATCGCGCGATTTTGTCGAAAGCAGTTCGAATACCGCTTTCGCATTCGGGCTCGCATTATTGCTCATTTACCTAATCCTTGCAGCACAATTTGAAAGTTTTATCGATCCGTTTATCATCATCCTGACCGTTCCGATGGCGGTAGCGGGCGCGTTATTTTCGCTTTGGCTGTTTGGCCAGACGTGGAATATCTTCAGCCAGATCGGAACCATCATGCTTATCGGGCTGGTCACGAAGAACGGAATCCTGATCGTCGAGTTTGCGAACCAGCTGCGCGAACAGGGCAAGACCAAAATGGAGGCGATCATGGAATCTGCCGAATCGCGTCTGCGTCCTATTTTAATGACTTCGCTCGCGATTGGATTTGGCGCATTGCCGATTGCATTGTCACTCGGTGCGGCTTCGACAAGCCGCATCGGGATGGGTGTCGTGATTGTTGGCGGTACATTATTTTCGCTAATTTTGACCCTGTTTGTCATTCCGGCAATCTATTTCATGTGGTCGAGGGAGAAAAAACACCGGACGGAATTTGACCATTTAGAAGAATTTGAAAAACAATAAAGCGATGAGAAATTCTACCATATACCAGTTGGCGGCTTTATTAGCGATGTCATTTTCCCTGCAGGCGCAGGAGGTCTTAACGGTTGAAGACGCCGTCAAAATTGCATTGGAAAATAACTATGAGATTAAGATTTCCAAAAATGAACTCAAAATCGATGAGACAAATGTTACGCCCGGCGCCGCAGGAATGCTTCCAAAAGTCACGGCAACTGTTGTCGATAATAACGGAATCCAATATACTTCGCAAACGCGTACCGACGGAACTGTCAATAGTTTAGACAATGCCAAAAACAATAGCCTGAATTATGGCGTTGGCCTGGGCTGGACGGTTTTTGACGGTTTCGGGATGTTTGCGCGTTATGACCAGTTAAAGGAACTCCGCAAGCAGGGCGAGAACGAATTCAAGCTCACCGTGCTAACAAAAATCGGCGACGTGATGACCACCTATTTCGATCTCGTACAACAGCAGCAGCAATTGAAAGCGTATGATACGACGATGGTAATTTCGAAGCAACGGGTGGAATTGGCACAAAACCGATTTACGATCGGGAAAGCCTCGAAGCTTGAAGTGCTGAATGCGCAGGTCGATCTGAATACGGATGAAACGAATCTGTTGCGTCAGAAAGAATTGTATGCCAATACGAAAATCCAGCTTAATGAAGTGCTTGCGAGAGATACCGCAGCCGATTTTGTAGTGAGCGAAAATGTAACTGTCGACGATAAATTGCTGCTTCCCGAGCTTTCCGCTTTGGCCGAAAAGCAAAACCCCGAACTACAGGCGCAGGTGATCAACAAACGCGTAACCGAACTGCAATTGAAACAGGTGAAAGCGAACAGGTATCCGACAATCGGCGTCAGTACGGGCTATAATTTTGCCGAATCGGAATCAAGCCTCGGTTTTACCTCACAATCGTATGCGCGTGGCTGGACTTATGGTTTCAACGCATCGTTGAATCTTTTTGACGGATTGAACCAGCATCGGAATGAGAAAGTCGCCAAAATCCAGATCGAGAATTCCGATTACCAGATACAGCAGATCAACCAGACATTGAAATCGTCATTGGCACAGGCATTCCAGACTTATCTCACCAACCTCGAACTGACCAGACTCGAAGCCAGGAATGAAGATATCGCGCAGCAGAATTTGCAGATTACGCTCGATAAATTCAGGATCGGAACGATTACGACATTGGAATTCAGGACCGCGCAACTCAACTACATCAACGCAAAAGTACGCAACAGCAATGCGCAGTATCAGGCAAAATTGTCGGAAGTCGCACTAAAACAACTCGCCGGAAATCTGACATTTTAAGGAATTTGGATTACATTTGAAATCCAAAATGCTCAAAAATGATTTCGTACAATACCAAAGACTGGTTCACTTTTATTTTTCGTTTCCACAAGGCCGACACGTTTCGGCAATTGCTTCCGATCATGCTCGCGATCGGAGTATACTCGGGAATTATCGGCTGGATGGACGTTGTTTTCCTTAAATTACCGCAAAGCAGTTACCTCAAAAACATCACGATTATGCACGGCATGCTCGGTTTTGTGATTTCACTTTTGTTGGTTTTCAGGACGAATACGGCCTATGACCGTTGGTGGGAAGGCCGAAAAATGTGGGGCGCTTTGGTCAACAACAGCCGCAATTTCGCCATTAAGCTTTCGGTTATTTTAAAAGACGAAAATGACCGGAATTATTTCCGGAAAATGATTCCCGCCTATGCGTCAATCCTGCACAAACATCTCGAGAATGCCGAAACCGGGAAGCAGCTTTTCGAAAATCTTGACCTCGAAATCGACCATCACAAGCACAAGCCGAACCAAGTGGCGAAAATGATGTTCCAGAAAATAAACGACCTGTACAATTCCAAGAAAATCACGGGCGACCAACTGATTATCCTGAATGCCGAAGTACAGTCTTTCACAGACATCTGCGGCGCCTGCGAACGGATTAAAAATACGCCCATTCCCTACTCTTACAGCGCTTTCATCAAAAAATTCATTTTCTTTTATGTAATGACTTTGCCGTTTGGCTATTCATTCGTGCTCGGTTATTATGTCGCGCCAGTAGTCGTTTTTATCTTTTATGTTTTGGCGAGCCTCGAACTGATCGCCGAGGAAATCGAAGATCCGTTCGGAAACGACGAGAACGATTTGCCGACCCAAAAAATTGCCGAAAACATCAGGAAACACATCGAAGAACTGATATAAAAAAAACGGAGATTAAAAATCTCCGCTTACTTTATTGATGCTTTTTCTTCTCAACGATCGCCGTCAGGGGTTTTGTCGTTCATGTCGATTTCAATGTAGGAATCATCGTCAGCATGCAGGAAATTGGAAGTCGTCCTGGTAAAATCCTCTTTGCTGCTGTCATGAAACGCCTTATCGCCGGTATTGAATTCCTTTCCGGGAATATCATCTGGACTTTTATGTGTGGGTGATTTCGGGTTTTCCTCAAAAGATTCGTTTCCCGGCTTTCCGCCAACGTTCGGTGCATTGCCATCTCCGGGAACTTTATAGCCGTCTTTATCTTTATTGTGTTTTCCTTCGTAGTTTGGATAGTCCATGACAATTTTTATTCAGGTTGGTTCACAAAGCTATCGGGTTTGGAGGCGATTTCCATTACACAATTCCCGCAAAAAATTACAATATCCGCTGCCTTAATTTTTGCTTATTTCCTTTATAGTTATATTCCGTCGTTTCGGGACAATTGTTATCTTTGCGACCATAATAAAAAATTCGAAATGAAAATCTCTTACAACTGGCTGAAACAATTCGTCAAAATCGACTGGAAATCTGAAGACACCGCGGCATTACTAACCGATTTGGGCCTTGAGGTGGAAGTGGTCGAAAAATACCAATCGGTTAAAGGCGGATTGGAAGGAATTGTCGTCGGGCATGTTTTAACCTGTGTTCCGCATCCGAATGCCGACCGTTTGAAAATCACTACCGTCAATCTTGGCGATGGCGTTCCGGTACAGATTGTTTGCGGCGCCAGCAATGTTGCGGCCGGACAGAAAGTTCCGGTGGCTACGATCGGGTCGACTTTATATGACAAGGAAGGAAATCCGTTTACGATCAAAAAAGGAAAAATCCGCGATGCTGAAAGCCATGGCATGATTTGCGCCGAAGACGAACTCGGACTCGGCACCAGCCACGACGGGATTATGGTTTTGAATGACGACCTGAAACCCGGAACTTCCGTTGCCCAGGTTTTCAAGATAGAAAACGACGAGATTTTTGAAATCGGATTGACGCCAAACCGCGCCGATGCAATGAGCCATTACGGTGTTGCGCGTGATTTGCGCGCCGGAATGCTGCAGAAAGGGACGCCGGTTGAACTGATTACGCCATCGGTTAGTAATTTCCGTATCGATAAGAGAACGCTCAAGATTGATGTTGATGTAAAAGATACGAAGCTCGCCCCGAGATATTGCGGCGTGACGATTTCGGGAATTACAGTGAAACCTTCTCCGGAGTGGCTTCAGAACCGGTTAAAATCAATCGGACTGAATCCGAAAAACAATATCGTCGACGTAACCAATTATGTGCTGCACGAACTCGGACAACCATTACATGCGTTCGACGCGGCGAAAATCAACGGGAAAATTTCCGTAAAGACTTTGCCTGCCGGAACAAAATTCACAACGCTTGATGATATCGAACGGACTTTGCACGAAGAAGACCTGATGATCTGCGACGAGAAAGGGCCGTTGTGCATCGCCGGGGTTTTTGGCGGGAAAAATTCGGGCGTGACCGAAAGTACGAGTGCGATCTTTTTGGAAAGCGCGTATTTCAATCCGGTTTCAATTCGTAAAACAGCCAAAAGGCATATGCTGAGCACCGATGCTTCATTCCGTTTCGAAAGAGGAATCGACCCGACGCTGACGGAATTCGCACTCAAACGCGCGGCATTACTGATCCAGGAAGTTGCCGGCGGCGAAATCACTTCTGATGTCATCGATATTTACAACAAGAAAATTGAGGATTTCCCGGTATTCCTGAATTTCGCGAAAGCGGCCAAATTGATCGGACAGGAATTGCCGAAGGAAACCATCAAGAAGATTTTGGCGTCGCTCGATATTAAAGTGAACAGCGTGACCGATGCCGGTTTGGGGCTTACGATTCCGGCTTACCGTGTCGATGTGAACCGCGAAGTTGATGTGATTGAGGAAATACTCCGCGTTTACGGCTACAATAACATCAACTTTACAAAGAAACTCAACGCTACGGTCTACAATTCGCCAAGGACGGAAGATTATAAGGTGCAGAATATTGTAGCGACACAACTCAATGCCGTCGGTTTCCATGAAATGATGGCGAATTCACTGACTTCCCCGGAATACATCGCATTGACCGAAATGCTGCAGGAAGCACACAATGTAACGATGCTGAACCCGCTGAGCAATGATCTTTCGGTCATGAGGCAATCGTTATTGTTTTCAGGACTGGAAGCTGTTTCGTATAACATTAACCGCAGGAATTCGGACCTTAAATTGTTTGAATTCGGAAAATCCTATCACAAGGCCGAATCTGCTTACGAAGAAAATAAGCATTTAACTTTATTCATTTCCGGAAACAGAAGCGCGGAAAATTGGGCGAAAGCGCAGAAAAATTCCGATTTCTTCCTGTTCAAAAGTTACGTCAACGCGATCCTTGGCAGGCTTGGTATCGAAAAAACGCAAAACCAGCCCCTGGCTTCCGATATTTTTGCGGAAGGTATTGCCGTCGCTGTCGGAAATGAAATCCTGGTCGAATTCGGAACCGTCAAAAAAACGATCCTCAAACATTTCGACATCAAACAGGAAGTGTTGTTTGCCGATTTTAACTGGGACCTGGCATTGAAACTCGTTTCCAACAAAATCAAATTCACCGATATCCCGAAATATCCTGAAGTGCGCCGCGATCTGGCCTTATTGGTCGACCAAAGCGTTTCCTTCGAATCCATCTATAAAATTGCGCGTCAGACCGAGAAATCCCTGCTCAGGGACATCAACCTTTTCGACGTTTATGAAGGCAGCAATTTACCCGAAGGCAAGAAGTCATACGCCGTGAGTTTTGTGATCCAGGACACGTCAAAAACACTGACCGATTCACAAGTGGAGAAAATCATGGGCAAGCTGCAGCAGAATTTCGAGAGCGAACTTGGAGCGAGTTTGCGATAGCAGATTGCAGTTAATTTAATAAGATTACACAAATCCCCGAATTTAATGTTCGGGGATTTTTTTTAAAATAATCTGTTAAATCAGGCCGCCTGATTTTCAAAAAATGATTAGCTTTAGGTTCTCTTAAAAATCTAACTGTCAGCCAAATGAAAATTCCGAAACAATACCTCCCTGTCATTCCCTATCTGGTTCTCAACGATTCCAAGGGTTTCCTTCATTTTACCAAAGCCGTATTTGATGCCAGCGAACAGCATATCGCAAGTTATGAGAACGGCGACGTAAGGCACGGGGAAATCCGGATTTATGACGCTGTAATCATGTTTTCGCAAGCGAATGAGGATTGGGCCAACAAACCCGCCGGAATGTTTATCTATGTAAAAGACGTAGACGAAACCTATGATGCCGGGCTTCGCCACAAAAGCCTGAGCCTGATGCCGCCAGAGAAAAAAGAGTATGGCTATACCGCGGGTTTTGAAGATCCGTTCGGGAACCAATGGTGGCTTGTGCAGCCGGATGAAGAATAAATCTTATCTTTGAATATTAACACAAAATAAACACTATGAAAATTAAAGCATTAGCGATTATCGCTTTCCTGTTTACAGCAAACCTGGTGTCGGCCCAATCAATGGATAAATGGCCGGCTTTGAAAGATTTCCACGAAGTCATTTCGCAAACTTTCCATCCTTCTGAAGAAGGCAACCTGGAGCCGATCAAAACCCGTTCGGAAGAACTGGCCAACAAAGCCGCAGCCTTATTAAAATCGGATATTCCCGCAGAATTCAGGACCACAGCCATTTTGGCTTCCGCTGAAAAACTGCAGGTGAAAGCCAAGGCGCTCAACAAAATGGTCCAGGCAAAAGCACCGGATGCCGATATCACGAAAAACCTCGCGGAAGTGCACAATATTTTCCACGAGATTGTCGGGCTTTGCTCGGGTGGAGAAAAGAAATAAGATTGAAAGCCCGGTTTAACGACCGGGCTTTTTTTTGCTTAAAATCCAACGCTGGCTTTTTTCGTATATGGAACTATGAAAAAGACCTTCACAAATTACCTGCTGTTGCTTTTGCCTTTGGTTTCTTTTGCGCAGAAAATCGACAATACAGCCGCCATCCGCGACATGAAGAGTGACAATTATTTCCGCTTCCATTATGACAACGATTATTTTACGGCGACCGATATTTATTACACGCAAGGCTATGTCTTTGAACTTGCGAGCCATTCCCTCCGGAAGAATCCCATCAACCACACGTTCCTCAAATTAAAAAACAATGAAGCCATTTATGGTTTGGCGCTCGAACACATTGCGTATGCGCCAACGACAATCAAGTCTGATTCTATCCTTTATGGCGACCGTCCTTTCGCTGCAGCAATCATACTCAAGTCGTTTTTGGTTTCGACAGATACGATCCATAAAACGCGGTTGTCTTCGGGATTGAACATCGGAATCATCGGCCCGGGTGCATTTGGGAAAGAAATGCAGACGAGCATCCATGAATGGACCGACAATCCGATACCACACGGCTGGCAGCACCAGATCAAAAATGATCTGGTATTAAATTATGAGATTGCACACGAGAAGCAATTGTTTCGGCTGCAAAATTTATTCTATTTGAATTCGAATGCCAAACTGCGGCTTGGAACTATGAATACGAATATTTCGGGTGGATTTACCGCTACATTTGGAAAAGTCAATTCGCCTTTCACTTCGATGAAAAATCCAAATGGCTTTCAGTTTTATGCTTATTTCAACCCGATGGTTTCTGCGATCGGTTACGATGCCACTTTGCAGGGCGGGATTTTCAATCGCAAAAGTCCGTATACGATTGCCAATTCTGATGTTCAGCGTTTGACTTTACAACAAAATTATGGCATCGTGCTACAGTTTAAAAGATTGTATTTTGAATATGCGAGATCGGAATTGACTAAAGAATTCAGAACCGGCGATTACCACAAATGGGGCGGTTTCAGGATTGGGTTCGAATTGTAAAATCAGAAATAGTTGTTAAAACATCTGAATCGGGAAATATTACGAATTGCGATGCGTAACTTTGCTATCCAAGTAATTTTATTATGACTGACATTGCCGCAATTAAAAAAAATCTTCGTTTTATTAAGTTCAGAAAATTAACAATCGCTTCGCTTCTCATCGGATTTCTTTCGGGATTGCTCGCGATTTCGCTAAAGCACCTCACCGAAAATTATGAGAAGACACTTTTTCACCAATCGCAGGCCAATCCGTTGTTTACGGTCATTTTTCCGGTTGTCGGATTGTCGGTGATTTATATCCTGAGACAATATCTGTTTAAGAAAAAGGAAAACAAAGGCATCCGGGAAATTTTCGAGAGCACGAATTCGAAGTCCAAAAACCTGCCGTTGTATAAAATCCCGTCGCACTTTTTCAATGGATTCCTGACGGTCATTTTTGGCGGATCGACCGGTATTGAAGTCTCTACGGTTGTGGCTACGGCTACAATCGGTTCGGTGGCACAGCAGAAAGAAAATCTTTTCCGGAAATACAAATCAGAACTCATTTCAGCAGGTGTTGCGGCCGGAATCACGGCGTTGTTCAACAGTCCGGCTGCGGGAATTTTATTCGCTCTCGAAGTGATTTCAAAAAAACCGACCAAAGCTTTTTTCGCGGCGACCATCCTTGCGGTGATGGTGGCTTTCGGATTGCTGTATGTTGTAAATGAACCGACATTGTTCTCCATCAATATTACGACCTGGCATTTCCATGCGATTCCGTACTTTATCCTGTTGGGAATCCTGAGCGGAATCAATTCGATTTACCTGACGAAATGCGTGCTGTTTTTTAAAGCGCAATTTTCGAAAATCAACTTTCATTTTTACAGGATACTTTTGGGCGCGGCTTTATTGAGCCTGATGCTTTTGGTATTTCCGCAATTGTACGGCGACGGTTACCATGCGATTGCCGATTTGATTTTCCCGGGAAAGAACCTGACGCTTACGCCCATTTTTGCGTTGACACTGGTTGGCCTTCTGATCCTGAAACCCGTAATCACATCGATAACTCTGGCTTCCGGTGGCGATGGCGGTGTTTTTGCACCAAGTTTGTTCATCGGGGCGTTTTTGGGATTTTTGCTGGCTACGGTGCTCAATACCTTTTTTGGCGCCGATGTGATTCCGCTCAATTTTGTTATCATCGGGATGGCGGCGATGCTCAGTGCAAGTATCCATGCGCCGTTCACTTCGCTGTTTCTGGTTTGCGGGCTGATTGATGATTATACTTTGTTTTTTCCGATTCTCGTCATCTGCCTGATCTCAAAATATACTGCAAAAATGCTCTATCCGTTTACGGTTTACACCTATGCTCCAATCTTAAAATAACGTATGCCTGTCCAGAAAATAAAACGCGGCTATCGCAAAACCAAGTACATCCTTTATAAGGAAACGCTGATTGATTTTCGTGAAAATTTCTGGGCATTTGTCGGTTCTTTTATCGGCATCGGAATCATCGCCTACCTGCAATCGCAAACTTTACCAAGCTCGGATGTGGTTTACATGATCGGTTCATTTGGCGCGTCGAGCGTACTGGTTTATGGCGTAATCCAAAGTCCGTTGGCACAGCCAAGAAACTTAATTGGCGGGCATTTGGTTTCGGCCATAGTTGGCGTGACCGTTATGCAATTGGTTCCGCATATTTTGTGGATTACGGCGCCGTTGGCCGTCTCGCTTTCGATTGTTTTCATGCAGATAACCAAGACTTTACATCCTCCGGGAGGCGCGACCGCCTTAATCGCCGTTACAGGTTCGGAAACCATTAAGAACCTTGGTTACTGGTATGTGCTTTCGCCTGTTTTAAGCGGCTGCCTGATCCTGCTTGCCGTCGCATTGGTTTTTAACAACCTGACTTCCAGGCGGCATTATCCAAACCATAAGAAATACCATAAATTTAAAGAACGGATCCACGGGTTGTTCAAAAACAGTCTGCAATAATTGTTGATTACTTTTTATAGCGAAACTGAATATAAATTTTACCTTTGTCCCTTCAATAAATATTACGATTATGGTTTATAAATTCAGAGTAATTCTCGATACGGAAGATGATGTTTTTCGGGATATTGCGATATTGGAAGACGACACTTTGGAGGATCTGCACAACGCCATCGTGAATGCTTTCGGTTTTGACGGCACTGAAATCGGTTCCTTTTATACCTGTGACAACCAGTGGAACCAGGATGAAGAAATTCCGCTTTTCGATACCGGAGATGTTGTCGGCGAACAGAAAATCATGAGCGATTATACGCTTGCTGAAATTCTGGATAAGGAAAATACCAAGATTATTTACGTTTACGATTTCTTAAACATGTGGACGTTTCTGGTGGAATTGGCCGCGATTGACGAAGTCGCTGCCGGAACGATTTATCCCGACATGCTTTTTGCACATGGCATCATGCCGGATTCTGCGCCGGATAAGGATTTCAGTGATGCGGCGGTGAATGAATTCGACTACGAAGAAGACGATTATGACGAAGACGACCTTGACATGCTGGACGGCGGTGAGAACTTTGAGGACTTCGGGTTCGAGGAGAACTGGAATTAGGAAGAAGCAAGAGACAAGAAGAAAGAATATAAAAAATAACAAAATAAACGACAGAAGAGCAAAAAAGCAGTGAGATTCGGCCTTACAGTGTCAATCTTGATTCTTGCTTCTTGGCTCTTTTTCTTTTAAAACCACACCAAATGATAAACTTATACAACACGCACATCGATTCACTATCTATCCACAGGGTTGGAAACAAAAGCAGGAACGAGGCGATTTTCCTTTCTGAACAGCCTTTCGGTCTTAATGACGAAATCACGCCTTTGATCAAGGAATTTTTCTTCAAGCCTTTCCGCGATAAGGAGGAAAATTACTTCCAGTTTGCACACGAGATCGATCTGGAATACAATGATATGTATAAGCTTGCGACGGAAATTTTCGAAAACCCGTCCACCGTGCACGAGGTTTCCAAAAAAATCACGAAACACCTTTTCGAACAATCGAACCATCCGCACATCAAGAATGGTGAGGTTTATGTGACTTATCTCACGAACCTGAACATCGACAACAATGTGGTGGATGCGATTGGGATTTTCAAAAGCGAACTCCAATCCGATTTCCTCCAGTTCGAGGAAAAAGGAACCACGCTCGAAATGATACTGCAGCACGGCATCAGCCTCAACAAGCTTGACAAAGGCTGCCTGATTTTCAACTACAAAAAAGAAGAAGGCTACAAAATACTGACCGTTGACAGCAACCGTTACGACGCGCGTTACTGGCTCGAGCATTTCCTTTCGGTGGATGCTTTTGAGGACGAGAATTTCATCACGAAGAAATACCTCAAATTCTGCCAGGGATTCGCCAAAGACGTTGTTTTTCCTGCCGAGGACAAGAAAGAGGAAGTGATGTTTATGAACCGTTCGGTGAATTATTTTGCCAAGAACGATCAGTTCGAGGAGAGCAATTTCCTCAATGAGGTTCTCGACAATCCCGACCTGATTCCGGAATTCAAGAACTATAAAGTCGACAAGGGCGAAAAATACAGCATCGAAGACATCACAAGCTTCCCGATTGCGAATACGGCGGTTTCCGATGCGCGGAAATCGATCAAGAATATCATCAATCTCGATACGAATATCCAGATCAAAATGGATTTCATCAATCCCGAAAGCGCCGAAAAATATGTGGAAAAAGGCTGGGACGAGGAAAAGCAGATGTATTATTATCTGGTGTATTTCAATAAAGAACAGAAAAGCTAGTTTCTAAAAAAGCTAAAAAAATTAATCCCCAATCGAACGGTTGGGGATTTTTTGTTTAGTTACCGATTTGTAGGAATACTAATCTTTATCTCATAAAATAGGCGCCATTCAACGATGTTTTTTGGCATAACCAACTGATTTTATGTATGTTTATGGCACCAAATCTACATTCATGAAATCGATTACCTACAAAGAGACTTCTTTACGCGGCAAATTGCTGTGCTCTTTTTTCGGGCACAAATTCATCACCACCAAGTATGTCACCGACCATTTCAAGGAGTTCGAATGCTCCGTCTGCCATTTGCAGGTAACCAACGATATTACCGGGCATAAGGTTTCGCTGACGGAAGAGCACCGCCAAATTAACGAAGCGCTGATCAGCCTTTACCAGAAAAGGCATTCGCATATTTAATTTTAGATAAAAATCGGGTAACAAATTTGTAACTTGTTCGTCGTAAGCACAATCTTAAAACGAACAACTTGGAAACCATCCTATCAATCACCAACCTCAACAAGCGTTACGGCAAGCTCCAGGCCGTTAAAGACGTTTCGCTTGAAATCCACAAAGGCAACGTTTACGGGATTCTTGGCCCGAACGGCAGCGGAAAATCGACCACACTGGGCATTGTCTTGAATGTCGTCAATAAAACTTCCGGCGAATACAAATGGTTTGGCGGCGCGATGCAAACCCACGAAGCGTTGAAAAAAGTCGGCGCCATCATCGAAAGGCCGAATTTCTATCCCTACATGACCGCCTCGGAAAACCTCAGGCTGGTCTGCAAAATCAAAAACATCAATTATACGAAAGTCGACGAAAAGCTCGAACTCGTCGGCTTATCCGACCGGAAAGACAGCAAATTCAGCGCTTTTTCGCTCGGGATGAAACAAAGGTTGGCGATCGCCTCCGCCCTGCTCAATGATCCCGAAATCCTGATACTCGACGAGCCGACGAACGGCTTGGATCCACAGGGAATCCACCAGATCCGAGACATTATCCGGTTGATTGCTGCCCAGGGAACTACAATCCTGCTGGCTTCACATTTACTAGATGAAGTCGAGAAAGTCTGCTCGCACGTTTTGGTTTTGCGCAAAGGCGAGATCTTATACTCGGGCTCAGTGGACGGCATGTCGGCGAACCAGGGGTTTTTCGAATTGGATTCGGACAATAATTCCAATCTGAAAGCCATCCTTTCGCAACATCCGGCAGTTGAAAAAACCACCGAAGAAAACGGAAAAATACTGGTTTATCTGAAAGAACCGCTCGAGGCGGCTGATCTCAACAGTTATCTTTTTCAAAAAAATATCATCCTCAGCCACCTTGTTTTACGCAAAAACAGCCTTGAGGAACAGTTTCTGGAACTCACCAACCAACATCAATCAACCCCAATCAAAAAATGAAACGACTGATTTCAATAGAACTGCAAAAACTGTGGAAAAACAAGGCGAGCCGTGTGCTGACGCTGAGTTATTTTATCCTGCTCACTTTCATAGCGCTGGTCGCTTCCATCAATTTCAAATTCCTGGGTTTCAACATCAGGCTGGCCGATCAGGGAATTTTCAATTTCCCATACATCTGGCATTTCAATACCTGGACGGCGGCCTGGGCAAAACTGTTCCTGGCGATTGTGATCGTATCGATGATCTCGAACGAATACAGCTATGGAACGCTCAAGCAGAATCTGATCGACGGCATGAGCAAAAAGGAATTCCTGCTGTCTAAATTCCTGACTGTCGTGCTGATTTCTTTGGTATCGACAATTTTCATATTTGCACTTTCGATGATTCTGGGTTTGTGTTTCTCTTCGTATACCGAAGCCGGGATTATCTTTACCGACCTTGATTACCTGCTGGGTTATTTTGTAAAGCTTGTCGGATTTTTCAGCTTTTGTCTCTTTCTTGCGATATTGATCAAGCGGTCGGCCTTTGCATTGGGATTCCTTTTTATCTGGTTTATTTTTGAGGGAATTTGCGAGCATTTGATCCTCCCGAGAGTATTCGGAAGCGACGCTATAGCTGAAAAAATCGTCAATTTTTTCCCGATTGAAGCCATGGCGAACCTGATCAAGGAACCGATTTCGCGTTTCCAGGCCTATAAAGCGATTGAGAATCAGTTGACAACTAATTCAATTCCAAAGGATTACACCATGCATTGGTGCGATATTTTAATCGTGTTAATGTGGATAACTATTTTTATGTTCCTGTCGTATAAATTACTGAAAAAACGAGATTTGTAGTATCTTTGACGATGCTATGAATGCTAGAAAAATTACCCTTTTAACACTTGTATTTAGCTGTCTGTCCGTGTGTTCCTATGCACAGTACATTCAGGTTGACGATACTTATACTGCACAACAGCTCGTCGAAAACGTTTTGATCAACAGTCCGTGCGCCAATGTCAGCAATTTTACCGTAAACGGGGATACTTTCAGTCCGGGCCAGCAAAGTTTCGGTTACTTCAGTTCCGGAACCAGCGGCTTCCCTTTTGCGCAAGGCATCGTACTGAGCACTTCGAGGGCAATAAGGACCGAAGGCCCAAACGACGACAACCCCATTGACGAAGGTTCGACCGCATGGGTTGGCGACTCCGATCTCGAACTGGCGCTGGGCATCGGCAATACATACAACGCGACGGTTCTCGAATTCGATTTTACGCCGCTCACCAGCCAGATCAGTTTTGATTATATTTTTGCCTCGGAAGAATACCATGGCTCGGCAACCTGTACCTATTCTGACGGATTTGCCTTTTTGCTGAAGGTCGCCGGCGGCACGGATCCATACCAGAATCTTGCCCTGATCCCGAATACCAATACGCCGGTTCTGGTCACTTCCGTGCATCCCGACATTCCGGGAAGCTGCGCCGCACAGAACGAGCAGTATTTTGCGCAATACAATCCGACCGATTATGCCACTCATTTTGCGGGGCAAACCGTACCGCTGACTGCAAAAGCGACGGTGGTTCCGGGAACGACCTATCACATCAAACTGGTTATCGCCGATGAAGGAAACATCCGTTACGACTCGGCCATATTCCTTGCTGGCGGGAGCTTTAACGTGGGCACAGATTTGGGTCCGGACCAGTTATTGGCCACCCAAAATCCGGTTTGCGCCGGAAAGACCTTTCCACTTGATGCCACTGAAGCAGGAACAAATTCTTATAAATGGTTTAAAGATACTGTTGAACAGATCGGCGCGACCAGTCCGATTTTTACGGTCAATAGTCCGGGCGTCTATACCGTTGAAGTCACTTTAGGGGCAACTACCTGCGTGGCTACAGGCGAAGTCACCATCGAGTATTCGCCACTTCCAAACCTTGCCAATACGACTTTAATACAATGTGATGAGGACAATAACGGCGTCACCGACTTTAACCTGACGAAGGTTGACGACATCATAAAAAACGGGCAAACTGGCCTGAACGACGTGGTGTATTATGAAAATATCCTTGATGCACAGGCTGCGAATGGCAATTTCATTACAGATGTAATGCATTATTCCAGTTCACCGAAAACCATTTATGCTTCGGTTTCGAATGAATATGGTTGCGCGAATGTAGCGACGGTGCAATTGCAGATTACGCATAATGCGGTCAATAATTTCCCGTTGCTTGAAACCTGCGATTATGATCCCGATCCGGTACAGGACGGATTCTATCATTTCACTTTAAGCGATGCCGGGACACAGGTTTTGGATGGCTTGCCTTCAGGGCTTGTCGTTCAGTATTACGAGAGCGTTTCCGATGCCTTGGCGGATGAGAATGTGCTTCCGAATGTATTTACGAACACCGAACAGAACAACCAGACCATTTTTGCTAAAATCATGAATGGCGCCGATTGCTACGATATCATCCCGGTTGAGCTGGTTGTGAACACGCTGGACCCACCCGATTTCGAGGATGTGAACATCTCTTTATGTGCTTTGGCTACGACCACTTTATCCGTCAACGATATTTACGAAACCTATACCTGGAGCAATGGTGACAGCGATCATTCGACTGAAGTCAGCACTGCCGGCATTTATACCATTACCGTTACAGAAAATGGCTGTTCGGCGACAAAGACCTTTATCGTCATCAATCCCGACGCGCCCGAAATCACCTCAATTGATATCCAGGACCTGACCGCAAATGACAATACCGTCCTGATCCATTACACGGGAGTTGGCAATTATGAATTTTCGCTCGATGGCATCCATTTTCAGGACAGCCCTTATTTTTCAAGTGTTGCCACCGGTGAATATACCGTTATCATGCGGGATAAATTCGGTTGTGGAAGCACTTCTGAGAAAATATACGTGATCAATTATCCAAGGTATTTCACGCCCAACGGCGACGGCATCAATGATTATTGGAACATCCCAAGTCTGCAACTCCAGCCAAATGCAACGGTAAATGTATTTGACCGGTATGGAAAACTGATCAGCCGCTTCAAAGGAAACGCCAAAGGCTGGGACGGAAAACTAAACTCAAAAGACTTGCCTTCAAGCGATTACTGGTTTGTGATCACGCTCGAAAGCGGAAAGGTGATTAAGGGACATTTTACTCTGAAAAGATAATTTTTCTAATTTATTTATTAATTTTATCCAATGAAAAAAATTACCCTGCTATTTTTTCTACTGGTTACTGCCTCTTGCTTTGCTCAATTCAGCAAGACGCATTATATCCCGCCGTTGTCGGGTTCTGATAATTTTTCATCGAGTGCGGAGGAACAATACTTGTACATTTCAACACCAAATACCAACCCGGTAAATTTCAAGATTATGCAATTGGGAGGCGCAACGATCCTTGGGACGGTCTCCAGAAGTGCGCCTTATATCTACAACATAGGCTTCGGCACCAATACCCAGTTGATGACAGAAAGAAGCCAGGTAAATACCATCCGTTCAGACAAAGGTTATGTCATTGAGGCGGAAGACCTGGTTTATGTAAGCGCACGTGTCATCGCAGGTCAGACTAATCAGGCCGGAGCGTTGGTTTCGAAAGGAATTGCGGGTTTGGGAAACCACTTCAGGATTGGCGCGATGCTCAATACTAATGTTGACGCGGCCAATTACAGCGACAACCATTACACTTTCGTTTCGATACTTGCTACAGAAAATAATACGCTCGTCCAGTTTGACAACATCAAATTCGGCGCGCAACTCATCAACAATATCAGCGTCGGAAATGCGCCTGCACCTGTCATACTGAACGCAGGGGAAAGTTTCGTCATGGCAGTCGAAGGCCCGCATGATGAAAACCGCGATGCGCTTATTGGCGCGCTGGTCTATTCCGACAAGCCGATCGCGGTAAACTGCGGTTCTTTTTGTGGCTCAAATGCCAATGCCAACCTTGATCTTGGGTTTGACCAGATCGTGTCACTCGACCTTGTGGGCCAGGATTATATTTTCATCAAAAGCACCGGACAAGCGATAGTGGAACGCATCATTCTGGTGGTAGACCAGGATTTCACCGACATCGACCTTAATGGCGACGGAACTAATGAATACAGTGGTCTCAATGCCGGGGAATACATCGCTTTGGACGGGAACGATTATAGTGCGAATGGCAATTTATACATCCATACTTCCAAAAAGGTTTTTGCCTACCAGGCCATCGGCGACAATTCATTAACCAGTTTTGCCAACCAAAAACTCTTCTTTGTACCGCCATTAAGCTGCAGTACGCCGCATATTATCGATAATATTCCGCAGATTAATAAAATCGGCCCGCGCACTTTCATTGGGAGAATCACCATCGTTACCGGAACAGGATCGACGCTGACATTCAATATTGACGGTGTCGATTATTCACTTCCCGCATTGAATTTCCTTCCCGGCGTAACGACCAATGGACCTACGAGCGTAGTAGGAAATCCGGATTACGAAACCTATACCATTACCGGATTAACGGGTAATGTCGCAGCCTTTTCAACAAGCCAATTGTACCTGGCTTCTTATGGTTCTGACGTAAATGCAACATTCGGCGGTTTTTATTCAGGCTTCACTTTCAAACCCGAAATTGCATTTGCAGTTTTAGATCCGACGCAGGCGAGCTGTCTTCCCAATACACAGCTTTCGGTCAATTCACTGAGTCCGTTTGATGTATTCCAATGGTATTTTAACGGTGGAGCAATCTCAGGCGCAACCAACAATTCTTATAGCCCGACGCAACCCGGATATTATTATGTGAAAGCTACAATTGCCAATTGCGGGACGACGCTCATTTCGGATGAAATTCCGGTTAGCTCCTGCCCTACAGATATGGATCATGATGCTGTGAACGACAATATTGACAAAGATAACGACAACGATGGCATTTCGAACTGCACCGAATCGCTCGGTGATCTGGCAGTCGATATGACGATTCTTCCCGCAAATCCAAATGGGCCGAATGCGGTAACGACAGGCAGTTATGTAAATTCCTATACCCGGACGATAACTCCGGGCGGAAGCAGTTTTACCGGCACTGCCTTTGGCGGCAATACCACTTCATTCTTTTCGGCTACTGCGGCCGGAAAAGGGAATAATATCAAAACAGAATTCACTTTTGCGCAGCCGATTTCACTGAAAATACAATACATACCCGCTTCAGAAACAGGAAATGAAATCACTTCGGATTCTGATTTCACATTGAAATGCGATACCGACAAGACAATCACCGTGCTCAATCAGGGGAATCAATTGCTCATCGACACCAATTATGACGGGGTTTATGAAAGCGGAATCACTTCGTATTCATCATTTGAAATCCGTTTCAGGATCAACAGCGACATACCGCTTGCTGCCGGAACAGGAACCTTCAGTTTCAATATTTACCAGACAACTTCGCTGACTTACACCCATAAAAACCTGTCGGACACCAATATTGCAAGGGCCTCTTTTGCGATAATTGCGCCCTGTGTCCCGAAAGATTCCGATGGCGATGGCATTGCCGACCAGTTAGATGGAGACAGCGACAACGACGGAATTCTGGACAATATGGAATCACAAGGAACCGCTTTTGTTTCCGCAACAGCGACCGACCTCAACCACGACGGACTTTTTGATATTTACGGAACCGGAATTGTTCCCGTAGATTCGGATAATGATGGTGTCGTTGATTACCTGGATCTCGACAGCGACAATGACGGAATTTACGATCTTACTGAGTCCGGGAGCGGTGCTCCGGATACAAATCTTGACGGAACAATCGATGGAAACCCTGCCTCATTCGGGACAAACGGGATTTCAGATACGATCGAGACTTTCGCAGATTCGGCCATCTTAACTTACCTGCTTGCCGATACCGATACCGACAACATTAAGGATTACCTGGAATTGGACAGTGATAACGATACCTGTTTCGATACCATAGAAGCCGGATTTACCGATGCCGATAACGACGGTCTTCTCGGCGGTGTGCTGCCGGTTGTGAACGGAAATGGTCTGGTTACGAGTGCCGTTGGCTATTCCGTTCCGGTGAATTCGAATTACATCCTTGCCGCACCGATCGCCATTACGACCCAGCCGACAGCGACTTTTGTATGCCAGACGCAAGACACCGCGATATCCATTGTAACGACTCCGATTGACAGCTACCAATGGCAGGTTTTTATTGGCGGCGTGTGGACAAATATATCAGACAACGCGACCTATTCCGGCAGCACGACGGCAACATTACAAATCAACAATGCTACTGCGGCTCTGGACGGACTCAAATACAGGGTGCTCCTGGATAAGATTGGGAATACCTGCGGTATGATTTCCGATGAAGTGACACTGACTGTTTACAATCTTCCCATCGTGACATCCCCGGTAAGTCTTGTGCAGTGCGATCAGGATGCGGTTGCCAACGCCGTTACCGATGTGAATCTGAGACAGAAAGAAACTTTTATCTCTGTCGATTCAGCCAATGAAACTTTCACCTATTATACCAATCAGGCTGCGGCCGAAAATGCAGACCCTGCGTTCCTGATCAATATTCCAACAGCCTACAATACAGGTAACGGATCGGTTTGGGTTCGTGTGGAAAATGCCAACCTTTGCTATAGCATTGCACAGGTGAATATCACCGTAACGGCCACGAATATTCCTGCTACTTTCCAACGTCCGTTTAACGTTTGCGATGATTTCCTCGACATTAACGGAAATGACAATTCCGGAAATAACGATCGCGATGGGATTTCCACTTTTGATTTCAGCAGCGTGACCGCAGATATTATTGCCTTATTGCCTTCTTCATCTGCCTACAGTATCAAATATTATAAAAATTCGGCCGATGCCGCCGCAGAAACCGATGCCGGAGGAAATTCGCTCGAAATCACCAATATTTCAAGCTACCGAAACATCGGCTATCCAAATACACAACAGATTTGGGTTCGCGTGGAAAGCGATGTCGACAATTCCTGTTTTGGCCTCGGTCCATATATCACCCTGACCGTCGAGCCATTGCCGGATATCAGGTTAACCGACCAAAGACTGATCTGTCAGAATATGCCAAATATATTCATAACGCTGGACGCCGGACTTCCTGCAGGCGAACTCACAACAGATTATACTTATCAATGGACAAAAGACGGAGACCTCCTGACTTCGGAAACGGCTTATTCACTTGAGGTCAATGCGCCCGGGATTTACACCGTTAAAGTGACAAGCCTTTTTGGCTGCAGCCGCACGCAAACCATTACCGTTGTTGCTTCAGACATTGCGCATGTCCAGAATATAGATGTGGTTGACCTGGCGGATATCAATACGATTGCCGTAACTGTAACCGGAAACGGAGATTATGTTTACAGCCTGGATTTTCCCGATACCTTCCAGGATTCCTCTTTTTTTAACGATGTATTGCCAGGTGTGCACGATGTCTATATCAAAGACCTCAAAGGCTGTGGTATCGTTGGCCCGATTACCGTTTCCGTACTCGGAGCGCCGGGCTATTTTACGCCAAACGGCGATGGCTATAACGACACTTGGAACCTGAAAGGCGCCAATGCCGATTTTAACCGGAATGCCGTGATCCGGATTTTTGACCGCTATGGGAAGCTGCTCAAACAGATCAGTCCGATGGGAACAGGATGGAACGGGACATTCAACGACAGGCCGGTGCCTTCCGACGACTATTGGTACAGCATCCAGCTTGAGGACGGCAGGATTGCAAAAGGCCATTTTGCTTTAAAACGATAGCGATTGCCTAATATTTAAAATCATTTCAATCCGATTAATGAAACACTGTAAACTCCTTCTTGTTGCGATTGCACTTTTGTGCGCGGTTTGGGGCAATGCCCAAAATGACTGTGCCGATGCGATTGTTGTATGCGGAAATACCGGCTTCCAGGGTTTGACCGCTACCGGAAGCGGCATTTCGGAATTGAATTCCAACAACAGTTGCAGCGGTGTGGAAACCAATACCATTTGGCTCAAACTTCCCATCAAGACCGGCGGAACACTAGGTTTTACGCTCGTTCCGGAAAGTACAGATATTTTTGAGGATTTTGATTTTTATATATTCGGGCCAAACGTAACCTGTGGCGTACTTGGAAATGCCATCCGCTGTTCGACTACCAATCCGGACAATGCCGGGCTGGCAGACAATCTTACCGGAATGAACAATATCGAAACGGATGTGTCCGAAGGGCCCGGATTTGATGGCAACAGTTTCGTCAACTGGCTGACCGTGAATTCGGGTGATACTTATTATATCGTCATCGACAGGCCTTTCGGGCAGAGTAACTTCTCCTTACAATGGACGGGAACGGCGGTTTTTGAAGGGCTGCCTGATCTTCCTACCGCAGGGATAAATCTCGATCTTCAGGAATGCGACCACGATTCGGTTGATGACGCTTCCACCACTTTCAACCTGACACAGAACAATGCCGCAATCCTTGGCGTGCAAACGGGAGTGACGTTGAGTTATCATACCAATTCCAATGATGTGCTGACTGGCGATAATCCGATTCCAGATCCGACAAATTTTACGAATACGATCAATCCGCAACCCATTTTTGTCCGGATCGTAAACACCATCACGGGCTGTTTCGAGCAAGTGGCGTTTTCAGTCCAGGTGAACAACAGTATCCATATTCCAAATGACACTTTTACCCTCTGCGACGACGGTGCCGATGGCGATGGAACAAACGGCCAGACCAATTTTAATCTTAACGACGTGACCGAAGCGATTTTCGGCGGAATGCAAAATGCCGCTGGACTGACCATCAAATATTATTCGAGTCAGTTCAATGCGTTGAATGATATCGGTGCTTTCTTAAATACTTCTTTTCACAATACGGTTGCCAACCAGCAGGTGATTTATGTCTGGGCAACAGATCCGGTTGTCGGCTGCCTCAAGATTAAGGCGATTACGCTGAATGTCGTTCCGCAACCCGCCGTTACAAATACAACGCTGGTGCAATGCGACACGAGCCTGAACCCGGATGGCATTTCAACTTTCAATCTCAACACGGCGGCTTCGGTATTAACAGGGAATAATCCTGCACTTGGCATCGCTTTTTTCGAGAATGGAAACCCAAATCCGTTAAGTGCCAATTATACGAACCTTACTAATCCGCAATCGCTGACCGCTGAAGTAACCAATCTTTCAACCGGTTGTAAAAACACCGCGACGCTGACATTAATTGTGAATGTATCCCCTGCACAGCCGGTTACAATTGCGCCGCAATGCGATATCCTGAATATAGAGAATGGCATTGGCAGTTTCGACCTTAGCACTTCCGATTTGGTATTGCTTCCCGGGCAAACCGCTGTTTTTTATGAAAATGAAAACGATGCCCTGCTCGAGCAGAATGCCATTACAAATACGACTTCTTATCCAAACGCCGATCCTTATCTTTCTGCTATTTATGTCCGTGTGGAAGACAATAGCGGCTGTTCTTCGATCAATGAAATGCAACTCGTGGTGCATAAATTGCCGAACGTCGTGCGTGAGGAAACCGGGCTGTTCGTATGCGATGACAATCCGGGTTATCATATTACGCTGAATGCTGCGATTCTGGAAGGTATTCCTTCCGATTACACATATGAATGGTTCCTGGATGGAAATCCGTTGTCGCTGTATACTTATCAGATTGAGGTGCATGTGGCCGGAATTTATACTGTGGAAGTGACGCGTTTGGGTTGCACAATCAAACGCACCATCACTGTTTCTGATTCTGGAAATGCCAATATCGACTCGATTCTCGTGGACGATTTTGTTACAGACACCAACACGATTACCGTCAACATTACGGGAACAAGTCTTGGCAGTTATGTGTATGCGCTCGACCATGCCGATACGGTTTACCAGGAATCGAATGTTTTTGAGAATGTATCGCCCGGGATTCATGAGCTTTACATCAAAGACCTTTATGCCTGTGGGATTTTCGGGCCTGTCCAGATAAATGTGCTTGGAGTTCCGAGATACTTTACGCCAAACGGCGACGGATTTAACGACACGTGGAATATGAAAGGCGCTGATGCGGCATCCAATAAGAATTCGACGATTTATATTTTTGACCGCTATGGGAAACTGCTCACGCGCATCAGTCCGGTTGGTCCGGGTTGGGACGGAACCTTTTCTGATAAGCCACTTCCCGCCGACGATTACTGGTACACGATTTCGCTTGACAACGGACGCAATACCAAGGGGCATTTCTCTTTGAAACGATAAGCGATGAAACAAACGATCTTATTGCTATTGTGTGCCGTTTTTGGAATGAACGCCCAGATTATTAAAGTTTCAAGCGGTGATTTGAAGCACTTCCCGAATTTCACATCGAAGTATATTATGCCCCGGAATATTGATGTCTGGTTTCCTGACGGCTATTCCAAAAATGAGAAATATGCTGTTTTGTATATGCACGACGGACAGATGCTTTTTGATGCTTCTACAACCTGGAACAAACAGGCCTGGGAAGTGGATGAAGTTGCGGGAAAATTACAGTTGGAAAAGAAAACGCAGAAGTTTATCGTGGTTGGGATTACGAGCATTTCGGAAATCAGGCACAGCAACCTGTTTCCGCAGAAGCCTTTTGAATCGCTGTCGCAGCAGACGCAGGATTCCCTGTATGCTTTGGGACAGGATAAGAATCAGCCGTTGTTTGGGACGAAAGTCGATTCGGACAATTACCTCAAATTTATTGTAAAGGAGCTCAAGCCGTTCATCGACCATACGTTTTCTGTGAAGACCGACAAGGCGAATACCTTTATCGTGGGTTCGAGCATGGGCGGATTGATTTCGCTGTACGCAATCTGTGAATATCCCGATGTTTTTGGCGGCGCTGCCTGTTTATCGACACATTGGCCGGGGACATTTTCGGTGGTGAATAATCCGATTCCGAAGGCGTTTTTGGATTATATGAAACGGAATCTGCCGTCGCCAATGATGCATAAAATTTACTTCGATTATGGCGACCAGACTCTGGACGCTTTGTACGAACCTTACCAGAAAGAAGCCGACCTGATCATGATGGCGAAAGGTTTTGATGGGACGAACTGGGTTACAAAAAAGTTCCCGGGTGCGGACCATTCGGAGAAGTCGTGGGAAGCACGGTTGGATGTTCCTTTGTTGTTTTTGCTGGGAAATTAGAAAAGCTTCTCGATACAATTTTAGAAAATACCTTTGGAATTTTCTAAAATCACTCGAAGTGACGTTGAATTACATCTGTCAAATTCGGGTTGAGCAAGGGCTTCTGTCAATACATTCCTGACGAAATTTTCTAAAATCACTCGAAGTGACGTATGAATCGTAGCCGTCAGTTCGAGTTGAGCAAGCATTTATGCCAATAAATGTTTGCGAAGTATCGAGAACCCTAGCCCAGATTGAAGCGGAAATCCTGTTGCTGTAACGCAGTGAAAGCAAGAGATTGCAGCGGAAAGCAGGAATTAGCTCCTGAAGAAATTATTGTAACCGGAACAGATTACTTCGCTTTGCTCGCAATGACCGTCTAATAAGCACAATACTTTTTAAATAAAAAAGCCACTCTTTTCAGAATGGCTTTCTTGCTTTTATTTCGAATCGAATTAGATCTTGAATCTTTTTCTGTCGTTTTCATTCAGGTAGATTTTACGCAGACGGATCGATTTTGGCGTCACCTCTACATATTCATCTTTCTGGATATACTCCAACGCTTCCTCGAGAGAGAAAATGATCGGCGGGATAATCCTTGCTTTTTCATCATTCCCTGATGAACGAACATTGGATTGTTTTTTCATTTTAGTCACGTTGACACTCATATCATCGCTACGGGAATTTTCCCCGATGACCTGGCCTTCGTAGATTTCGTCGTTAGGATTCACGAAGAATTTACCGCGATCCTGCAATTTATCGATAGAATAAGGGATTGCTTTTCCGTTTTCCATAGAGATCAAAGATCCATTGTTACGGCCCGGAATATCGCCTTTGAAAGGTTCGTATCCGATGTAACGGTGTGACATGATCGCTTCACCTGCAGTTGCAGTCAGCAATTGATTTCTCAATCCGATGATTCCGCGTGACGGAATGTTGAATTTAACGATCATACGTTCGCCTTTGGCTTCCATTGAAAGCATTTCGCCTTTACGGATAGAAACAAATTCGACCGCACGGCCTGAAAGGCTTTCCGGTAAATCGATGGTCAATTCTTCAATCGGTTCCGATTTTTTTCCGTCGATTTCTTTGATGATAACCTGTGGTTGTCCGATTTGCATTTCGTAACCTTCCCTTCTCATCGTTTCGATAAGGACTGACAAGTGCAATACGCCACGGCCGAAAACCATGAATTTATCGGCTGAATCGGTTTCACCCAATTTCATCGCCAGGTTTTTCTCCAATTCTTTTGTCAAACGGTCACGGATATGGCGCGAAGTCACAAATTTACCTTCTTTACCAAAGAATGGCGAATCGTTGATGGTGAACAACATGCTCATGGTTGGTTCGTCGATCGCGATGGTTTGCAATGCTTCAGGGTTTTCGAAATCGGCAACGGTATCGCCAATTTCAAAGCCTTCGATTCCAACGATCGCACAGATATCTCCGGCGACCACTTCCTGTACTTTTTTACGGCCAAGACCTTCAAAAGTATGCAATTCTTTAATTCTTGTTTTTATGATTTTACCGTCTCTTTTTACGAGAGAAATTGGCATTCCTTCTTTCAGGATACCTCTTTCAAGACGTCCGATCGCGATACGGCCTGTAAATGCAGAGAAATCTAAAGAGGTAATCAGCATTTGTGGCGTTCCTTCTCCAACATTTGGTGGCGGAACATTTTTGATGACCATATCAAGCAATGGCTCGATGTTGTCGGTCATGTTTCTGAAATCATCAGACATCCAGTTGTTTTTGGCAGAACCGTAAACCGTTGGAAAATCCAATTGCTCTTCGGTTGCTCCGAGTTCGAACATAAGGTCGAATACTTTTTCGTGCACTTCTTCGGGTGTACAGTTTTCCTTGTCCACTTTATTGATGACGACGCAAGGCTTTAATCCGAGGTCAAGCGCTTTCTGCAATACAAAACGGGTTTGCGGCATTGGGCCTTCGAACGCATCTACGAGGAGACAAACGCCATCGGCCATGTTCAGTACGCGTTCCACTTCACCACCGAAATCGGCGTGACCGGGAGTATCGATAATATTGATTTTGGTTCCTTTGTAAACGACAGAAACGTTTTTGGAAGTAATGGTAATACCTCTTTCGCGCTCCAGGTCGTTGTTGTCGAGAATTAAGTCGCCTGTATTCTCATTGTCACGAAAAAGTTGGCAATGGTACATAATTTTATCAACCAAAGTAGTCTTACCGTGATCGACGTGGGCAATAATTGCAATGTTTCTAATAGATTCCATCTGTGATTTTTAATGGGCGCAAAGGTATGTATTATTTTTTGATTAAAAATCTTTATTTCAGACTTTACTGTTTGTTAACTTTTTAGGGGCGATTTTGTTAAAAACTAACCGAAGATTGACGTGTACTTTTTACAATTGAAGAATAAATTATTTATATTTGGAGGAATGAAAAACAAGGTCAATAAAATATCTTTACTTTTTATTATCTTCTTGATGTTTTTGGCTGTTATCAGTCACGAACTATTGGCCCACTTCTCCCCCGACGGAGTCATCTCTCAAGGTTACCATCTTTCGATTACGCTGGCGATTATCATGATTTCGGGGACGATTTTCAATTATACGATCTCAAAGAACAACATCCGCAACTATAAGGTTTTCGAAAAACTCAAGAAAAACAACGACGAGATTAAGGAGTCGAATGAACGCTACGACATTGTGGCCAAGGCGACCAGCGATACGATCTGGGACTGGAAAATCCAGGAAGACGATTTCATCTGGAACAAAGGAATCCAGGGGATTTTTGGCTATCGGAAAGAAGAGGTCGGCAACACGTCGAAATGGTGGTTTGACCGGATCCATCCTGAAGACAGCATCAAAATGTCAGTCAAACTGTATTCTTTCATCGAACAGAAAACAGAGAAATGGCAAGATGAATACCGATTCAAATGTGCCGACGGAACCTACAAATATGTATTCGACAGGGGATTTCTGGTGACCGATGAAAATGGTATTGCGACCCGGATGATCGGAGCAATCCAGGATGTTACAAAGCAGAAAGAAGAAGAGCAGCGACTGAAATTGCTCGAAACCGTGATTACGCAAACCAAAGATTCGGTGATCATTACCGAGTCGGAAAAATCAAACAAAGGCATTCCGAAAATCGTATTCGTAAACCCGGCTTTTTCAGAAATGACCGGCTATAAAGCGAGTGAAGTGATTGGGAAAGCGCCGACGGTTTTTATGGGAAGGCAATCGATCCGGCAGGATTTTAAGAAATTATCACAGGCATTGCGCGCGAAAGAGGAATTCAAATTTGAGACGCTCAACCATAAAAAAGACGGCGAAGAATACTGGATTAATTTTTCGATGATCCCGATTACGAATTCCGATGGCGACCATTCGCACTGGATTTCGATCCAACGCGACATCACCGAAGAGAAAAAGCAGGAAAAGGAGAAAGAGCAGCTGATTCGCGAGCTGACGCAGAACAATAAGGACCTGAAACAATTCTCCTATATCACGTCGCACAACCTCAGGGCGCCGCTGTCGAATCTGACCGGATTGCTGAACCTGATGGAAGATATTCCGGTTGAAAACGGCGAACTGAAGGAAATCCTGAACGGTTTCTCGACCTCGACACATTTGTTGAATGAGACGATCAATGATTTGGTGAAAGTGGTCATCATCAAAGACAACCCATCGATACAGAAAGAAGAGGTCTTGATCAAAGATGTCTTCGAAAACGTGTTCAACCAATTGAGTTTTTTAATAAGTTTGCATAAGCCAATCCTTAAAATTGAACTCGAGAAAGTCACCATCCTGAATATCAATAAGGCCTATCTGGAGAGCATCTTGCTGAACCTGTTTACCAACGCGATCAAATACAGATCTCCCAAAAGGACTTTGCGGATTTACGTATCGTCAAAGGAAGTCGGCGACGACATCACGTTAATCTTCAAAGACAACGGAATTGGCATTGATATGGAACGCAACAGGGATAAGATTTTCGGGCTGTACCAACGATTCCACAATTACCCGGACAGTAAAGGCCTTGGACTGTATCTGGTGAAATCGCAGGTGGAAACCATGGGCGGAAGCATCCAGGTGGAAAGCGAAGTCGACAAAGGCACGACATTTACAATAACATTCAAAAAATAAAAAACAATAGCATGCTGGATTTAATTTTATGTGTAGACGACGACCCGATAACGCTGATGTTGTGTAAGATGGTCATCTCTAAATCTTCCTTCGCACACGAGATCGTTACGGCACAAAACGGAGAAGATGCCATAAATTATTTTGACGAATTGAAGCTGAACAATCTTGGGGCAGAAATCAGCCGTTACCCGAAATTGATTTTTCTGGATTTGAACATGCCAGTTATGGGCGGCTGGGAGTTTCTGGATCACTTCTCCCAAAGCGATTACACGACGCTGTTTAAGGAAACGAAGGTGATTGTGCTTTCGTCTACGATTGACCCAAGAGATATCGCCAAATCGAAAACGTATCCGATGGTGATTGACTTCCTGTCGAAACCCATTACAAAAGACATGTTGGAGGATTTGAAGAAAATATTTTAACGAAAGTATAAAGCATAAAAAAAGCGTTCAATATCTGAACGCTTTTTTTATATATAACTAAAATTGTATAATTACAATTTAGTAACGTGTTTCGTTAATTTAGATTTCAAATTAGATGCTTTGTTATCATGAATGATATTTTTCTTAGCCAATTTGTCGATCATTGAAATGACAGCCGACAACTTAGAAGAAGCATCTGATTTATCTGTAGACAATCTTAATGCTTTGATCGCATTACGAGTGGTTTTATGTTGGTATCTGTTTAATACCCTTTTCTTTTCGTTGCTTCTGATTCTTTTTAGTGCTGACTTATGATTTGCCATTTTTTCTTAAATATGTTTTAAACTATTGTAGTCCGTAGGGGAATCGAACCCCTGTTACCAGGATGAAAACCTGGCGTCCTAACCCCTAGACGAACGGACCATTATTCCTCTAGTGTTTGTTAATCTCTTTCAATCTTATTGTGAACTTGTAGCCCGTAGGGGAATCGAACCCCTCTTACCAGGATGAAAACCTGGCGTCCTAACCGATAGACGAACGGGCCTGCTTCTGTAACGCGGATGCAAAAATACAACTATTTTTTATCCGTACAATAGCTGATGTAATTTTTTTTATATTTTTTTAGTATGCCTTCGCAAAAAGCACCCTTCCAGTTGATGGCTTACCAGTAAGCACGCAGCTTCCGGCCTCTTCTACCCTGTCTAAAGCGATGCATCGGATCGTTGCTTTGGTAAGTTCCTTTATTTTTTCTTCGGTCTCGGCAGTTCCATCCCAATGTGCGGAAATAAAGCCGCCTTTGTTTTCAAGCACGTCCTTAAATTCTTCAAAATTAGAGACTTCGGTGATGTGCGTGTTTCTGTAATCCAAAGCCTTGTTGAATAAATCGGTTTGGATCTGCTCCAATAAATCATTTACATAATTGACGATACTGTCTTTCAAAACGACTTCTTTGGTGAGCGTATCTCTTCTGGCCACTTCAAAAGTGCCGTTTTCAAGGTCTTTTGGACCGATGGCGATTCGTACAGGTACGCCTTTCAGTTCCCATTCTGCAAACTTAAATCCTGGTTTTTGTGTAGTCCGGTCATCAAATTTGACAGACATATTCATTTTTTTGAACTGGGCAACCAATGTATGCGCCGCTTCGGTAATCGCAGCAAACTCTTCATCTGTTTTGTAAATCGGCACGATTACGATTTGGATTGGCGCCAGGTTCGGAGGCAAAACCAACCCTTTATCATCCGAATGCGTCATCACTAAAGCGCCCATCAAACGCGTAGAAACGCCCCAGGAAGTTCCCCAGACGTGTTCTTGCTTCCCTTCGGCATTGACAAACTTCACATCAAAAGCTTTGGCGAAATTCTGTCCCAAGAAGTGCGAGGTTCCAGCCTGTAACGCTTTTCCGTCCTGCATCAAGGCTTCGATGCAATAGGTTTCTTCGGCTCCGGCGAAACGTTCGGTTTCTGTTTTCAAACCTTTGATTACCGGAATTGCCATGAAATTTTCGGCAAAATCGGCGTAGACATGCATCATTTTTTCAGATTCTTCAATCGCCTCAACTTTTGTCGCGTGTGCCGTATGGCCTTCCTGCCAAAGAAACTCGGCGGTTCTTAAGAACAATCTCGTTCTCATCTCCCAGCGCACGACATTTGCCCACTGGTTGATCAGCAAAGGTAAATCGCGATAGGATTGCACCCAGCCTTTGTATGTTGACCAAATGATTGCCTCGCTGGTTGGACGCACAATAAGCTCCTCTTCCAATTTTGCATTCGGGTCCACCATTAGTTTTCCTGGCCGGTCAGGATCGTTTTTGAGTCGGTAATGCGTAACGATAGCGCACTCTTTTGCAAAGCCTTCGGCGTTCTTTTCTTCTGCCTCAAACATGCTCTTTGGGACAAACAACGGAAAGTACGCATTGCTGTGGCCGGTTTCCTTAAACATCCGGTCCAATTCTGCCTGCATTTTCTCCCAAATCGCATAACCATAGGGTTTGATAACCATGCAGCCGCGCACGCCCGAGTTTTCGGCGAGATCGGCCTTGACAACCAGTTCGTTATACCATTTTGAATAATCTTCTTCTCTTGTCGTCAGGTTCTTGCTCATAGCGTCTCTTTTGGCACAAAAATTGTTTAACGTAATTTAACTAAATAGTTCAGCAAAACTAACTATTTTTGTATAGTCCAACAATAAAAATTGCTACAGATATGAAAACTAATTATTTTTCAATATTAAAAATTTCTGTTTACTCGCTATTTGGATTTTTAGGCATTCTTTTTACTTCCTGTGGCTCCTATCAAAGCACTACAAATGATGATAGGGACGGAATTTACGGAGGTTCCGGAAGATCCGGGTCAGAAAATTCAAATCAGAACAATTCCCAAAATAACGGTTATAAAGAATATTTCGGTTCGTTGCAGGACAACAATGACCAGGATCAGATTTTTACCGATGTAGAAAACTACAAATCAGATAATTACGAGAATTCAGAAAACAACAGCGAAAGCTACAGTTCCGGCTATTCAGGCTGGGGAAGCGATCCTCAAAACGTAACCGTAAATGTTTACAATGACGGTTGGGGATATAACAATTGGTATTCCGGCTATTGGGGATGGAATTTAGGTTGGGGATGGAATTCCTGGTACGGACCTAATTATTATGGCTACGGTTATAATCCATACCCTTATTACGGTTACGGTTATTACGGATGGAACAATTATTATCCACACAACTGGTACAATAACAGCTATTACAACGGTTACGGTTATTACAACGGCAGAAGGGGAAGCTATAGAAATTCCGATGGCTATGGCAGAAATAATTACCAAAATGGAACGCGTAGTAGCAATACCAGATACACCGGTTCAAATTACGGAACCAGAAGTTCCAATTCCGGGACAAGAACTTACTACAATACGCCAAGGAATTCTGTCAGGACAAATACACCACGGACTTACAGCAATAGCACGCCAAGAAGCAATAGCAACGTAAGGACGCAGACCAATTCAGCACCGAGGGCCAACTACAATACGAATTCGACGCCAAGAAGCAGCAGCAATAACAGCTACACGCCTTCAACATCAAGCAGATCTTACTCGCCAAGCAATAGTTCAAGTAGCGGCGGCGGTGGCGGAAGAAGCGGTGGCGGCGGAAGACGATAACACGATTAACCTTTATTATACCTATGTTTTGACTTAATGTTATCTCATAGGTATTTTTTTGAAAAAAAATATAAAATGAAAAGAATCCTATTACTCATCGTGGCGGCCTTATCGTATAGCGCTGCACAATCACAGGAAATGACAGACGCTTTGCGCTATGCGCAGGAAAACCTTAACGGAAGCGCCCGTTTCAGGGCTATGGGCGGTGCTTTTGGAGCTGTCGGTGGCGATTTATCAGCTATCAATGTCAATCCGGCAGGATCATCCGTTTTTGCGAAAAGCCAGGTTGGCGTTACGCTCAGCGATTACAATACCAACAGCAAGTCCAAGTATTTCGGCACAAAAACTTCCGAATCCAATATCGCATTCGACCTCAATCAGGCCGGTGCGGTTTTTATTTTCAATATGGATTCGGAAAAGACGGGCTGGAGAAAATTCGCGCTTTCGCTGAATTACGACAACGCCAACAACTTCACCAATAGCCTTTATACTGCCGGGACAAACCCAACAACTTCCATCGCAAATTATTTCCTGAGTTATGTCAATCAGGCCGGATTAACCGGAAATGATTATCAAAATTTATATTTTGAAGAACTCAATCTGCGCGAGCGCCAGGGGTTTTTAGGATATGACTCGGGCGTTATTGATGCGGCAGGCGGAAATGCAAACAACAGCACTTTTGTTTCCAATGTGCCTGTCAATGGGAATTATTTCCAGGACAATTACACCGAAACAACGGGTTACAACGGGAAACTTTCTTTCAATGTATCGACTGCCTATAAAGACCGTTTTTATTTCGGATTGAACCTCAATACTTATTTCACAGATTACACCAAAACGACGAGTTTCTATGAAGAAAACAACAATCCGCCATTCGCGGGTGCCAGCGTCAGGGATGTCACTTTTGAAAACGACGTGCACACTTATGGCAACGGATTCTCATTCCAACTTGGCGCGATTGCGAAGATTACGCCGTCGTTCCGGGCCGGATTGGCTTATGAATCGCCGACCTGGTACCAACTCAACGATGATGTCCGTCAGATTGTTCTGGCGCACGGAAGCAATCTCCCGCAAGGCAGTTATGGAATTTCCGATTCGGATTTCTTTATCTTATACGAACCTTACAACCTTAAAACGCCGGGGAAATTTACGGGAAGCCTTGCTTATGTTTTCGGAAAATACGGCCTCATAAGTGTCGATTATTCACTTAAGGATTACAGCAACACGCGATTCAGCCCGAAAGACGATTATTTCAGGCCGATAAATGCACAAATGTCTACTTTACTCGATGTGGCCGGCGAATTGCGCATCGGTGCCGAGTACAGGATTAAAAACTGGAACCTTCGCGGCGGATTCCGTTATGATGAAAGTCCGTATAAAGATCAGGAAACCATCGGCGACCTGACCGGATTTTCCGGAGGTTTCGGTTACCAATTTACAAGAACGCGACTCGACCTGACCTACACGCATACGCAAAGGGATTCGCAGCTTGGGTTTTTCTCACAAGGTTTGACCAGTCCGATTTACCTTAATACACAGAACAACAATATTTCTTTCGGGATGACATTTGAGCTTTAAGAAATAATCTTTAGAAGTATAAAAGACCATTATGATTATAATGGTCTTTTTTTAGCCCCGATGGAAACGGCATCCTTTTGTCCCGCAGGGCAAAAGATATAGCGGACAGCGGGAACAGCTTCACAAAATTTACACAACCATAGTGCGATAAGGAATAAAAAATGTAATTTTGCACTCCAATTTTTAAGTCAATGAGAACCAAGTCTTTAAAAAAGAACAAGATCAACGTGATCACTTTAGGGTGTTCGAAAAATGTTTACGACAGCGAAGTGCTGATGGGCCAGTTGCGTGCCAGCGGCAAAGATGTCGCACACGAAGCGCCGGAAGCCGAGGAAGGAAACATTATCGTAATCAACACCTGCGGGTTTATCGACAATGCGAAAGCCGAATCGGTAAACATGATTTTGGAATATGCCGACAAGAAAGAACGCGGACTCGTAGACAAGGTTTTCGTTACCGGATGTTTGTCCGAACGTTACAAACCGGATCTGATGAAGGAAATCCCGAACGTCGACCAATATTTCGGCACGACGGAATTGCCTGGATTATTGAAAGCACTCGGCGCCGATTACAAACACGAATTGCTCGGCGAAAGGTTGACAACGACTCCGAAAAATTACGCTTATCTAAAGATTGCCGAAGGCTGCGACAGGCCTTGCAGCTTCTGCGCGATTCCACTGATGCGTGGCAAACACGTTTCACAGACGATTGAAAAATTGGTCAAAGAAGCAGAGGTTTGGCTAAAAATGGGCGTGAAGGAATTGATTCTGATCGCACAGGATTTAACCTATTATGGCCTCGATATCTACAAAAAAAGAAACCTGGGCGAATTGCTCGAAGCTTTGGTAAAAGTCGAAGGCATCGAATGGATCCGATTGCACTACGCCTTCCCTACCGGTTTCCCGATGGACGTTTTGGAGATTATGAAGCGCGAACCGAAAATCTGTAATTATATCGACATTCCGCTTCAGCACATTTCCGATTCGATCCTAAAATCAATGCGCCGCGGAACGACACAAGCGAAAACCACGAAACTATTAAAAGAATTCAGAGAAGCTGTTCCCGGAATGGCTATCCGTACCACTTTAATCGTCGGTTATCCCGGAGAAACACAGGAAGATTTTGAAATACTAAAAGACTTCGTTCAGGAAATGAAATTCGACCGTATGGGCTGTTTCGCCTATTCCCACGAAGAAAACACACACGCATTCTTACTCGAAGACGATGTTCCGGCCGATGTCAAACAAGCGCGCGCCAATGAAATCATGGAACTGCAGTCTCAAATTTCATGGGACATGAACCAGGAGAAAGTAGGCAAAACTTTCAAATGCATCATCGACCGCAAAGAAGGCGGCCATTTTGTCGGAAGAACCGAATTCGACAGCCCCGATGTAGACAACGAAGTCTTAATCGACGCGACCAAACACTACGTTAAAACCGGCGAATTCGTCAATATAAAAATTATAGAGGCAACCGAATTTGATTTGTACGGCGAACCTGTTCCAATTGATAATTGATAATTGATAATTGATAATGTAAAAATAAAAAAACTCCGAAGCGCAAACTCCGGAGTTTTTCTTTTTAACCAACCTTTATATTAGATGACCGTTCCTTTGAACGTCAGTGTTTTCGGGGTTTCTTCAGCGTTTGTAGTCACTGTTACCGTTTTCGAAAAAGCGCCTTTGTTCGCCGCATTATAAGTCGCGGTCACTTTTGCAGTCTGTCCGGGCTTGATCGGCGTTTTGGTATAATCGGTCGCCGTTCTGCCACAGGAAGCCTTTACATTCGTAATGATAATATCGGTTTTTCCGGTATTCTTAAATTCAAAATCCAATGATTTCGGCGTGCCTTGCGGAATCTCTCCCAAATCTACCTGCTCGCTTTTCCAAACCACCGGCGTAGTCGTTTTGGCTTTCACAATCGGATCAGCCGAATTCGTCTTTACTGTAAATGACATCAGCCCTAATGCAAATGCCACAATCGAAATTTTAATCGTTTTCATAATCTAAAAATTTAAAAGTTATTATTAGTAATTGGTTGCTCGCTTGAACATTCCAAAAGTACCTGAGTTCCCTTTCGCTCCTTGTTAACCGCTTTCAAATGTTTGTTAACGAGTTGTTAATGGGGATTTCGTAGCGGGAATTTGATTAATATTGCAAGGAGCTACTTCCTGCTGTCCGCTCTATCTTTTGCCCTGCGGGACAAAAGGATGCCGCTTCCATCAGGGCTAGGCTACAGTACAAACCGGAAAACTCAGCCACTCAGTCACACAAAAAATGACACGGCCGAAGCGACTGCACGAGACCAATAAAAAACAATAAGCAACCAACGAGTGAAAATTAACAAACTCAACATAACCATTCTCCTCGGACTCACAGCGATCATCGGCATCCTTGTCGCGCAGCTGCTGTGGACGAAGCAGGCATTCAACCTCGAGGAAAAAAAATTCAGCCAAAAGGCACACATCGCACTTTTAGAAGTTGCCAAAAAACTCTACGAAGGGACCAACCACGAACTCCCCGCAGAAAATCCGGTGCAGAAAATCTCCAACGATTATTATATCGTCAACATCGACAATGACTTCGAACCCAAAATCCTCGAGTTCTACCTCAAATCCGAATTCGAAAAGATCAACCTCGCCACCGATTTTGAATATGCGATGTACAATTGCCAAAGCGACGAAATGGTCTATGGCAATTATGTGTCGCTGACTGAAAAATCAGACACGAAGCGTTCGGTCTATTTTCCAAAACATAAAAATCTTGTCTACTATTTCGCCATCCGTTTTCCAAACGAAACCAGTTACCTATTCAGTTCGCTGCGGTTCTGGTTCCTGCTTTCGCTCGCGCTGATTGTGATTTTGCTGGTCTACGTCTACTCCATTTTCACGATTTTGCAACAGAAGAAATATTCTGAACTGCAACGCGATTTCATCAATAACATGACGCACGAATTCAAGACGCCGCTGTCCTCGATATTGATCGCATCGAATTATCTGGCACAGCAAGACAAAATCAAAAGCGATGAAAAGCTCGGGAAATATGCCGGAATTATCATCGCCCAAAGCAACAAGCTCAACAGCCATATCGAGAAAATCCTCAACATCGCCAAATCGGATAACGCACCGTTAAGCCTCGATATCAAGTCGATTGAAGTGGTTCCGGTGATCAACGACGTCGTTGAGAATATCCGCCTCAAGCATGAAAATATTTCCCTCAGGATTGAATCTGAAAAAGATTTTAGAATTGAAGCCGACGACTTCCATTTTACCAATCTCGTTTACAACCTCATCGACAATTCAATCAAATATTGCGAAAACGTCCCTCAAATTACGATCCGCCTGTCTGAAGAAAATCAGTTCCTGAAAATAGAATTCACCGACAACGGCATCGGAATCGCTCCAAAAAACCTCGCTTCCATATTCGATAAATTCTACAGGATTCCGAATGCCAAAAGCAATGAAGTCAACGGTTTCGGCCTCGGATTGTATTATGTCAAAAAAATCTGCAACTTGCACCATTGGAAAATCAGCGCGCACAACAATCCTGAAAACGGCATCACGATTTCCATCCTAATCCCGAAAAAAGCATGAGCAATTTCAAGATCTTATATGCCGAAGATGACGAAACCCTTGCGTTTCTCACCAAAGACAACCTCGAGCAGAACGGCTATGAAGTGACACATTGCGCCGATGGAAACCTGTGTCTTGAAACATTCCGCAACAGCGATTTCGACATCTGCATCCTCGACATCATGTTGCCTAAAAAGGACGGTTTTGAAATCGCTTCCGAAATCCGCAAAATCAATTCCGACATCCCGATTATCTTTCTTTCTGCCAAAACATTAAAAGAAGACCGCATTAAAGGCCTTCGCCTCGGCGCCGATGATTATCTCGTAAAGCCTTTCAGCATTGAGGAATTGCTTCTGAAAATCGGGATTTTCCTCAAGCGTTCGCAGAAAAATTTACCTGTTGAAAAAAGCAACTATACGGTTGGGAAATACCAATTCGACAGCAAAAATTACCAGGTTTTCACTTCCGGGGAAAAAATTACATTGACCCGGCGCGAAGCCGAATTGCTCAAACTTTTCCTCGACAACAAGAATGTGGTTTTGAAACGTGAGCAGATATTGAAGGAACTTTGGGGCGACGACGATTATTTCATGGGCCGCAGCCTCGATGTCTTTATCTCGCGGTTGCGGAAAATCCTCGCGAATGAAAATGGAATTTCGATTGAAAACCTGCATGGGATTGGTTTCCGGTTTTCTGTTTCAGGATAAATTTTGAATCATTCAAAAAGAGGAAAAATTCAAATTCTAAACCAAAACCGTCGAATTCTCAATGGCCGGATTATTTCAGTGAACTTCATTTATATTTGCGGGGTTAACTAAAACAACTGCATTTTGAAAAAAAGGTACTTTCCCCGATATCTCTGCTTGCTCCTTCTGGGCATCAGTTCGTTTTCTTTCGCGCAGCAACCGGTTATCGACAGCCTCAAAAGGGTTTTGAACGCCTCTAAAATTGACACCTCAAAAGCAAATACCTACAATGCACTTGCGAATGAATTCCGCGAAAGCAACCCGGATTCCACCAATTTCTATGCTTCGAAAGCCCAGGATTTATCAAGAAAAGGCGATTATACCTTCGGGATCGCCAATGCGTACCTCAATAAAGGGAATGCCAATGTAATCCTGAGCGATTATCCCGGCGCGCTGAAGAATTTCCACCAGGCGCAGCAATATTTCGAAATGCTGTTGAAAAACGGTTCGGAAATCGACGCACTCAAAATCAAGAACGGACTCGCCAGATCTTATGGCAGCGCGGGCGTCGTCTATTCAGAAGAAAACAATTATACCAAAGCGCTCGAAAATTACCTCAAGGCGTTAAAAATATATCAGGAAACCGGGCAGACCACGAGTATTTCCAAAGCCTACAACAACATCGGGATCGTGTATAAATCGCAGAAACATCTCGACAAGGCGCTCGAGTATTTTGAGAAAGCGCTCCGGATACAGAATGAAACGGGCGAACAGAGCGCTGCGGTGACGTTGACCAATATCGGCGCCATTTATTTCGAGAAAGGCAACAGCATCAAGGCATTGGAATATTACGAAAAAGCCAAAAACTTTTTTGCAAAAATCGACAACAAACGCGGGAATGCGCTGCTTTACAACTATCTCGGCGATTATTATAAAAAAGAAAATGACGTTGGTTTCGCCATAGAAAACTATAACGAAGCGATGAAATTATACCAGGAAATGGACAACAAATTCGGTGTTGCGCTGGTGCTTTACAATATGGGGCAGCTTTACATCGACAATAAAAAATACGAACCGGCCTTAGCTGCTGTCGAAAAATCGCTGGCATTGGCGCGCGAAATCGGGACGCTCGACCAGATCAAATATTCGGAGAAAATGCTGAGTGAAATCTACACGCTTATGGGCAACCAGCCGAAAGCCTTTGAGCATTACAAGCAATACATCCTGATTAAGGACAGCCTCGACAACGACGAGAACACCAGGAAATTTGTGCGCGCCGAAATGAATTTCGAATACGAAAAGAAAGCCGCGCTGCTGATGGAAAAAAACAAAAGGCAGCAGCAGTTTACGCTGTTCCTGATTATTGGCGGATTGCTGTTGCTCGTGCTGATTTTCGTAACCTACAACCGACTGCAGATCAAGCGCAGGCTGACTTTGCAGAAGGAAGTCGCCGAATACGAGCAGAAAGCGCTGCACCTGCAGATGAATCCGCATTTCGTGTTCAACTGCCTGGGTTCGATTTCGAGCTTTATCGTGCAGAACGGAACCGATTCGGCCATCAAATACCTGTCGAAGTTCTCCAAATTAATGCGGCTGACACTCGAATATTCAAAAGGTTCGCTGATTCCGATCGACAAGGAAATCGAAGGATTGCAGAATTACCTCGAGCTCGAGCAATTGCGTTTCAATAAGAAATTCGAATTCCTCATTACGTCAAGTCAGGCGATTGAGGACGACATGGCGCTGCCGCCGCTTCTGATCCAGCCATTTGTGGAAAACGCGATCCTTCATGGCATGGTTCCGAAAGAGACAAACGGTTCGATCCAGGTAAATTTCGATGTAAAAAATAACCAGCTCGTGTGCACGATTACCGACGACGGCATCGGGATTTCAAAATCGAAAGCGATCAAGGAAAATTCGGTTACGGCACACCAGTCGATGGCACTCGAAATCACCAAAAAACGGCTCGAGATGATGGAAGCCACGACCGCACAATCGGCGAGCGTGGACATCTCTGAAATTTTAACACAAACCGGCGAAACCGTTGGGACAAAAGTCGTTATTTCATTGCCGATACAATACACATCAGACACAAAAATCAGGATATGATAACAGCATTACTCATCGATGACGACAAGCATTTGCGCAAAGGGATGAAAAGCCTTTTGGAGCGGTATGCATCCGAAATCGTAATTATTGGCGAGGCCGAAAGCGTAAAAACCGGCATCGTCGCTTTGGAAAAAAACAAGCCGCAGGTCGTATTTCTCGACATTCATCTGAGCGACGGAACGGGTTTCGATATCCTTGAAGAGATTTCCAAAACAAATGGCAAAATCAACACGCATATCGTTTTTATCACGGCGCATGAGCAATACGCTTTGAAGGCGTTTAAGTTCAGTGCGCTCGATTTTTTATTGAAACCGGTCGATCCCGAAGAACTGCAGAAAACCATCACCAAAATCAAAGAAGCGCTCGAAAAAAACAATTCGTTTGAGCATATCGATTTGCTTTTGGAGAACATCCGTAAGAAAGTGGACAATTTTAAACGCATTGCACTGTCGACTTCAGACGGCATCCATCTTTTTGAGATCAGTGATATCATCCGATGCGAATCGCAGGACAATTACACGAAATTTTACATTAAGAACCACAAGCCTTTGCTGATTTCTAAAACACTGAAGGAATATGAGGAACTGCTGACGGAACACGGTTTTGAGCGAATCCATCAGTCGCACCTGATTAACCTGTCTTATCTCAAATCCTACATCAAGAACGACGGCGGTTATGTGATTATGGCCGACAATACAAACATCCCGATTTCGCAGCGCAAAAAGGAACGGCTGCAGGATCTGATTAAGTCGTTGTAGCGAATTCTAAGTGGGACACGCCGAATTCTAGTTGACCCAAAAACGCGTAATAAACTTAATTACTTTTATTACAGATTATTAAACCAATGCCGATTATGAAAAAAATATACTTATTCTTAGTACTCCTTTCAGGATTTATCCAAGCACAGGTCATCAATATCCCTGATGCCAATTTCAAGGCGAGATTGCTGGCGGCAAATCCGACAAACTGGACTGCATCCAACACCGTAAATCCGTTTTCAAATATCCATTGTGTAATCGATACCAACGGCAACGGGGAAATCGAGGTCGCCGAAGCCGCACTCATTACCACCCTGGATGTAAACAATGCGAATATTTCGAATCTCCAGGGTATTGAGTATTTTGTAAATCTGAAGACGCTGGCATTTTATACCAACCAGGTTTCTTATTTCGACGCCAGCCCATTTCCTAATTTAATTAATCTCCAGTGCTCCTACAACCAGATTTCCAATCCGTTGGACCTGACCGTATGCCCGAATCTGTCCGGAGCATCCATTTACCACAATCTTATTCCGTCGCTGAACGTGAGCGGGCTAACTCATTTGGTAAATTTGAATTGTGAAGTGAACCTGTTTACCTCATTGGATCTTTCGGGTTTGAGCAGCCTTCGGTATATCTGGTGCGAGTATAATCCTTTGACAAGCCTCAACGTTACCAACCTTCCTGCGCTCGAAAGCTTCAATTGCTACAATTGCCAGCTCACTGAGATTGATCTTACGGGAACCAATAACATCCTTACGATGAATTGCAACTGGAACCAGATCCATACGCTTGACGTGTCACACCAGACTCAGATCCACGAATTAAGCTGCGCAGGAAATCAATTGACGGTTTTGCCGGCTTCGGGATTGACGACTTTGACCTTTTTGTCTTATTCTCAGAATATGGTTCCGTCACTCGATGTTTCCAACCTGGTCAATCTTACTGGCCTTGGGTGCGACAAAAACCCAATCACGACGCTCGATGTTTCTCCTCTGACCAATCTTACCGGTTTATCTTGTGGAAGCAATGAATTGACCACATTGTATATGAAAAATGGCAAGGATGAAACCCTTTCACTGACTAACAGCCCGAATCTGACATTCGTTTGCGCCGACGACACCCAATTGGCCAATGTACAATCCCAGGTAAACGCGCATGCTACAGCCGCAACAGCCGTGAGTTCTTACTGTTCTTTCGTTCCCGGCGGCGATTACAATACAATTACCGGAAAAGCGCGTTATGATTTTAATGCCAACGGCTGTGACAACAATGATATCTTCTCTGATTTTATCCGGATAAACCTTGGTAATGTGAACGGCAATGGTGCCTCATTTGCCAATGCGACGGGCGATTATTATTTTTATGTCGGAACCGGGACATATACGTTAACGCCGCAATTTGAAAATCCGGCCTATTTTTCAGTGACGCCAACTTCGTCCAATGCAATCTTTCCACTATTGGACAATTCTACACAAATCCGGGATTTTTGTGTAACGGCAAACGGTACGCATCCGGATCTGGAAGTCGTTATTGTAGCTGCTGCACCAATGGCCATACAGCAGGGTTTCTTCACAAATTATAAGATTATATACAGGAATAAAGGAAATCAGGTGGCGACAGGTTCGGTCAATCTGGCATTTGATGATTCAAGGATTGATTTCCAGAATTCAAATCCGAATCCGGACAGTCAAAATCTCAACAGCATTTTCTGGAACTTCACCAATCTGCAGCCTTTCCAAAGCGGTGAAATCAATGTACACTGCTATATCCACGCCCCGACTGAAACGGCACCGGTAAATATCGGTGATACTTTAACTTACACGGTTTCGATTGATGCTGGCGTAACTGATGATATACCATCGGATAATACATTTGTGCTCGATCAGGCCGTAATCAATTCTGTCGATCCAAATATCAAAACCTGTCTTGAAGGCAGCCTTATCACACCGGAAAAAATCGGGCAATACCTGCATTACAATATTGATTTTGAAAATATCGGGACTACGGAAGCTACAAATATTGTTGTAAAAGATACGATCGATACCTCAAAATTTGACATCAATACGCTTCAGGTCATGTATGCTTCAAATCCGGTAAGGGTCAAGATTACAGGAAATGTTGTCGAGTTCATTTTCGAGAACATCAATCTGCCGTCATCGATAACCAACCCGATTGGCGGACACGGTAACGTACTTTTCAAAATTAAAACCTTGCCGACGCTGACTGCCGGAACAGTTGTCACAAATACCGCAAATATTTTCTTCGATTACAACCACCCTATTGAAACCAACGAGGCGCGTACCACATTCGCATTGCTCAAACGCGATGTTTTTGAAACAGACGACAGCATTTCGGTTTACCCGAATCCTACAAAAAATAAAATTACGGTTTCGGCAAAAAACAACCTCAAATCGATTGCAATTTTCAATATACAAGGAAGACTTTTGCAAACGATGACAGCAAGTAAAATGAATGCAACAATTGATATTTCCAACAAACAAAATGGCGTTTATTTCATAAAAATCACCACTGAAAAAGGCACCGCTGTCCAAAAAATAATTAAAGAATAGAAGATCCAAATCAAAAAACGAATCAATAATCTTAAATCATTCCCTTATGAAAAAACTATTATTTTCTTTGCTGCTTTTGTCCGGAATGGCGAATGCGCAAATCGTAAACATCCCCGATCCGGGATTTAAAAGTTACCTGCTTTCGCACAATCCGACGATCGACCTTAACGGAAGCGGCGAAATCGAGGAAGATGAGGCTGCACAATTTACCGGCCCGCTGCTTTTTGTAGGCGCACCGCCTATTTCTGATCTAACCGGAATCAAGGCATTTACAGATTTGGGCATTATCGCTTGCGAAGGACTGACCCTGACGTCACTCGATGTTTCCGGGATGACAAGTCTCATTAAATTGGACTGTTTCCAGAGTAACTTAACTTCGCTCAATGTAAGCGGATGTACGAGTCTTCAGGAACTTTGGGCTTTCAGCAACCAAATCACTTCACTTGATGTCACCGGGCTGTGGTCGCTCAAAGATCTTGAGGTTCAGGACAACCTGCTCACTTCATTGATCATTAACGGATGCCCGAACATGCAGAAGATTTATTGCTACAACAACCAAATCCCTGCCTTAAATGTAACCGGAATGACCGGCCTGTATCTGCTGAGTGCCGGAGACAACCAGATCACTTCGCTCGACATGACCGCAAAGCCGAACCTGCAATATTTCACTTGCCAGAACAATTTGCTCACGACGCTCGATGTTTCGGAATGTACGGCTTTGGGTACCTGTGTATTTTTTGGCAATAACCTGACTTCGTTGTATCTGAAAAATGGACAAGCAGAAGACATCGGGCTAACCATCGGCAACCCAAACCTTGCCTTTATCTGTGCCGATGATGCCCAGATTGCAACAATCCAGGATGTTCTTGCGAGCAACAGCATGACCACGACGGTCGTGAGTTCGTATTGTTCTTTTACGCCGGGTGGCAATTTCAACACCGTTACCGGAAATGTACTTTATGACAGCGACAACAATGGCTGCAATGCCGGCGATATTGTTCCGACCAACGTCCGCATTCGCCTGACCGACGGAAACATTGACAATGCCAGTTTCGTAAACAGCCTTAACGGTTACACTTTATATGCGCAGGCCGGGAATTATACGGTTTCGGCCGAACTGGAGAATCCGGGTTATTTTACGATTTCGCCCGCTTCGGCACCGATCAATTTCCCGCTGCTCGACAATTCGACACAAAACCAGGATTTCTGTATGGTTGCTAACGGCTCCCATCCCGACCTTGAAATCGTGATCGCTCCGGTGGAAGCGCCAAGGCCCGGATCGACGGTTTCCTATAAGATCGTGTGCAAGAATAAAGGAACGGATGCACTTTCGGGGACGATTGTCTTCAATTATGACGGAACTTTGATGACGTTTTTGGATTCGACAGTATTGCCGACTACAGCAGCTTCGGGAACGCTGGCTTACAATTTCACCAACATGCTGCCGTTTGCCGTTAGTGAGATTTACATCACGCTGAGCATCCATATGCCAACCGATACGCCGCCCGTAAACATCGGCGACCAACTGACCTGCAGTGCTTCCGTAAGCGGAACTTTTACAGATGAGATTCCCGAAGACAATGCTTTTTCACTCACACAAACGGTTGTCGGCTCTTTCGACCCGAACGATATCACTTGCCTTGAAGGCGATGTGGTGGCGCCGTCGGAAATCGGGAAATACCTGCATTACATGATCAATTTCGAGAATACCGGAACGGCAGATGCCCAAAATATTGTGGTTCGTGACGTGATCGACGAAACCAAATTCGATATCAATTCGCTGCAGCTTATCGAGACTTCGCATCCGGCAAGGGTAAACATCAGCGGAAATGTGGCCGAATTTATCTTTGAGGACATCAATCTGGAACCTTCAGATGCCGGACGTTCGGTAATCGGCGGACACGGCAATGTACTTTTCAAAATCAAAACCAAAGCCGACCTTACATCAGGGACCATGGTTGCCAATAAGGCAAATATCTATTTCGATTACAATTTCCCTGTAGAAACCAATCCTGCCGAAACCACTTTTGCGGTACTCAGCAACACTGTTTTTGCAAAAGACAACAGCGTGAGCGTGTATCCGAATCCGGCAAAGCAACTGGTAAATATCAAAGCCGATACAAATATTAAGACTATCGAAATCTTTGATATCCAGGGCAGGATCCTTGAAACGGTTCTTGAAAACGGGACTACGGCTACATTGAACATTGCTACAAAATCCTCAGGAATCTATTTCCTCAAAATCACTACAACAACAGGAAGTAAAGTTGAAAAATTGGTTAAAGACTAAACTGTTACTTTTTTTTTTAAAACGCGGATGGTTAGTTGGCATCCGCGTTTTTTTTTGCGGTGGCGTAAATCCATTCCATCGTGTTCTTTTTGTGTGAAAATTTCATTTCAAAAAAAATCCACACAAGTTTTAGTGGACTAAAATATCCGGTAAAGGGATGCAACTTTTTGCGGTTGTGTATTGGTGTTACTTTGTACAAGTATGACCATACTATCCAAAAATAATTTCTTTTGGGTATATCGCGGTTTATGGTTGTTTAATAATAGTATATTTATTCGCTTATAATTTAGTTGGGGAAATTTAACGACACGATATGAAATCAATTGAAGAAAGAAGAGAAACATCAAAAGTAGGTTTGGAAACATTTTTTCTTGACATTCAAAATAATTTCTATGATCGAATTTCTGATGAAGCAATAAAAGCATTTTTAGAAAAAATTAATGATGCAAAAAACAGAAAAATAGAAGAGCAAAATGAAGAATATTTTGCTTATACCAAAACAATGGAAATTTTCTTTTTAGAACAGGAGCTTCGAGCGATTGCTGAAATGAAAATATTGTATGCGTATAAAAATTTTGAAATAAAATTAAAGTTTCTTCTCGGCGCCGCGTATGGCATAATTGTTTCAAAGATCTTTAAATGGGAAACCATCGTCGAATTTTTAAAAGAAAAAAAAATAAATATTGTCGACGTTAAGGCTAATCAAGAAATCAGCGAACTACGAAACGTAAATAATGTTTTGAAGCACACCGACAGTCTTCATGAAGATAACAGGACAAACAACATTAAAGAGTTCAAAAAATTAAAAGAGATAAGATATGAAGATTTACTTACATTTTACAAGAGAATTGAGAAAGCTCCAATCAACTTTATATCTTCGCTTTCTAGCCATATTTACAAAGATTTATACGTTTTTGACGAACAAAGACTTGATTCCGAAGCTGAAAAATTAGCGTTAAGAATGACTGAAGATGAAGCAACAATATTTATACAAAAGTTCAAAGAAAAATACTAAACTTCTCCCAATAGCGCATTTACGCAAGAGCTGGTTTTTTGTAAGTTGAACGTTCACTCAAAAAAATTAGCAGAGAGAACTCTGCTCCTATTTCCACTCTTGCGCAAATGCGCGAAACATTACCCCTTTTTCTACAAAACCAACAACCCGAAATCCCGCAAAGTATTGATTGGCTTGGAATACCAAAACAATTCAAAGTCTTCCAAATGCGTTTCAAAATCGGCTTTGACCTGTTGGAACGTATGCGTTTTTGGATTTGAAACGGAAACTTTCCCGAGCATTTCCGCCAGCCATTCACCTTCCTTTTTATTGGTTTGGATCGTAAAACTTTCCTTTTTGTCGTGAAAAGCCAGCGACGCCATTTCCCATGAATTTCCCTTTTTGGATTTGGTGAAGTATTCGAGCTTTGGCTTCCCGCCTGTCCATATAATCTTCGCCGAAGGTCTGATATTGAAATCGGCGCTTTCCTGCAACGCATCGAAAATAAAATCTTCAGGGATTATCGTTTTCGGAATCTTAAATTCGAACCAGTCCTGCAACGGAAAATCAAAACAGATTCCGTGCATATAATTGAACAGCGATTTCTTCAATCCAAAACTGAAGGCGTCGTGGTCGATTCCGGTCGCATCCGTATAATTGAGGTCATTATTGGCGAAAGTCCCGATGGCTTCGGTATCTTTCAGAACACCGAACTTTTCGGGATAAAGGCCAACCGGACTGTGCGCCGTCATCGCAAACTGGTGCCAAAATCCGGATTGTAAAATTCCGGCCTCGAACATCTGGCGCACCATTTCGAGGCTATCGACCGTTTCCTGGATCGTTTGTGTCGGATAACCATACATCAGATAAGCGTGCACCATAATCCCTGATTCGGTGAAATTGCGCGTCACTTTCGCCACCTGCCCGACCGTTACGCCTTTGTCGATGAGTTCCAACAGCCGGTCGGAAGCCACTTCGAGTCCGCCCGAAACCGCAATGCATCCCGAAGCTTTAAGCAAAACGCATAAATCCCTGGTAAAACTTTTCTCGAAACGGATATTCGTCCACCATGTCACGGCCAGTTTCCTCCTGATGATTTCCAGAGCCAGGGCGCGCATCAATGCAGGCGGCGCGGCTTCGTCAACAAAATGGAATCCGTTCTGGCCGGTTTGCGCCATCATTTCTTCCATACGGTCGCACAGCAGGTTCGCGGCCACGGGTTCGTAAATTTTTATGTAGTCGAGTGAAATATCACAGAACGTGCATTTTCCCCAATAGCAGCCGTGCGCCATGGTAAGTTTGTTCCATCGGCCGTCGCTCCACATGCGGTGCATCGGGTTGACGATTTCGATGACGGAAATGTATTTGTCTAAAAGCAGATCGGAATAATCGGGCGTACCGGTTTCAGATTGTTTATAGTCGCTACTGGTTGACCGATTAATATATTCGACTTTTCCATCGACTAATGCGAAAGTCCGTTTCAGGTCGGAAAGCTGGCGTTTGCCCTCAAGATATTCGACGAGGTTTTCCACCGGCGCTTCGCCATCGTCGAGTGTAATGAAATCGAAGAATTCAAAGACACGCGCGTCCGAAAGCGAGCGCAATTCGGTATTCGGGAAACCGCCGCCCATTGCGACCCTGACCTCCGGAAAATGCTTTTTTACCCATTGCGCCGAGCGGAAAGCGGCATAGAGGTTTCCGGGAAACGGCACTGAAATTAAGAATAATGCCGGCCGGATTGTTTCCATCCTTTGTTTCAAAATTGCAATCAGGATTTCGTCCACGTAAGTGTAATCCTGCTGCAGCGCAGCATACAATTCATCAAAAGAATTGGCGCTCCTGCCTAGGCGTTCGGCGTAACGGCTGAATCCGAAATTGGTGTCGACGCATTCCACGATCAGGTCGGAGATATCTTCGAGATACAAAGTCGACAAATGTTTGGCTTTGTCCTGCGTTCCCATCGAACCGAAAGCCCATTCGAGTTCCTCAAGCTGTGCAAAACGCGACGCTTCGGGAAGGAAATCTTCCTGGCAGATCTGCAGCGCGAGCGTCGGGTTTTTCCCCTGAAGGAAAAGGATTACGGCATCGATCGTATGGATGTAATAGTCTTTGAGGGCTATAATGCGTTGGGCGTTTGGCGACAAGTCGAATGTCTGTTTCTCAATATATAGGAATAAATCCGACAGTCCTTTTTTGGAAAACAATTCCAATATCACTTCAATCCCCAAATCGGCCTGGACCGAATCGATCCCTTTCGTATTGAGAAAACCTTTGAGATAGGCAGTCGCAGGATACGGCGTATTGAGTTGGGTGAACGGCGGCGTGATGAGGAGAAGTTTCGTTTTCATGTTTGGAAAATACGTCGCAAAATTACTCGATATTTTTAATATAACACACCATGCGGCGTTTTGCAGTCAAAATCGTCACTTACGGCAATGGCCTTTGCAATTTCACAACGCTTTGTTAAACGCGTCTTCACATCCTTAAATTTTGTAATTTTACAGCAACAAGCAAACAATTAACTATGCCAACCGACTGTATCAGCTTCCAGGATTCCGGATATTTCACACCCATAATGAATGATTATTTAGACCGGAAGCCGAACCTGCAGCCGCTGTACAACCGCTTTCCGACATTAGAGAATTTCGGGGCGCAGTTGGCAGAAAAACAAGGCAATTTCAATGACGATTATCGCAAAACGCTCGTAGCTGTGCTTCGAAAACAGTATGGCAATCTCAAGGTTTCTGCCCTGACGCTTCAAAATATCGCTTCTATAGAAAACACCAATACTTTTACGATTACGACCGGGCACCAACTCAATTTATATACCGGACCGCTGTATTTTTTGTATAAGATCATTTCTGCAGTAAATCTTGCGGGTGAGCTCAAATCAAAGTATCCGGATCGCAATTTTGTCCCCGTTTACTGGATGGCTACGGAAGACCACGATTTTGAGGAAATCAACTACTTCAATTTCAAAGGCAAAAAATTCCGTTGGAACCGGGAAACTTCAGGGCCAGTCGGGCGTTTGTCAACCGAAGGGCTTTCCGACGTTTTTGAGGTTTTCGCACTAGAAATAGGTTCCGGCAATAATGCCAGCACAATCAGGGCGCTTTTCGAAGCGGCTTATCTCAAACATGAAAACCTCGCGGATGCCACGAGATTTCTGGCTAATGCGCTTTTCGCAGATTACGGATTGGTGATTCTTGACGCCGACAATGCCGATTTGAAACGCGAATTCATTCCGTATATGAAACAGGAATTGCTGGAGCAGACATCAAACAAGAAAGTCTTGGAAACCATTGAAAAAATGGGCGATTACAATATTCAGGTCAACCCGAGGGAAATCAACCTTTTCTACATCGGCGACAATCTCAGGGAGCGAATTGTCTTGGCCGATGGCGGTTTTCAGGTCAACAATACACAGATAAAATTTACAGAAAGCGAGATGGTTTCAGAACTGGAGGCGCATCCTGAAAAATTCAGCCCGAACGTAATCATGCGTCCGCTTTACCAGGAAGTCATACTGCCCAATTTATGCTATATCGGCGGCGGCGGCGAACTGGCTTACTGGCTCGAGCTGAAATCTTCATTCGATGCGGTTGGTGTGGCTTTTCCGATTTTGCTTTTGCGGAATTCGGTTTTGCTGGCAACTGAAAAACAGGCGAAAAAGGCTGACCGGCTCGGTTTGTCCTGGAAAGATCTGTTTTCAAAGCAGGAAGATCTGGCCAATCGGAAAATAAAGGGGTTGTCTGAATTTCCAATCGATTTCACGCCGCAGAAAACATTGCTCCGGAAACAATTCGATGACCTTCACAATATCGCAGCGCAAACCGACAAATCTTTCGCCGGAGCAGTAAAGGCACAGGAAGCAAAACAGATCAAAGGCCTCGAAAATCTGGAAAAAAGATTGCTGAAAGCGCAAAAAAGGAAACATGCTGATGAACTCGAGCGTATCGCCGACTTGCAGAATGAACTCTTTCCGAATAATAGCCTTCAGGAGCGCCAAGCGAATTTTTCTGAATTTTACCTCGAAAACGGAAACGCCCTGATCGGGGAATTATTTAAAACTTTGAAACCGCTTGAAAGCGAGTTCAACATCCTCATTCTGAATTAAATCCACAAACTGTAAACTACTCGTGTTTTAAGACTTCCGTTAGAGATGTAATTATATATTTAGAAAAAAACCCTGTTTTTAAAATATATTTGACAAAACATTTGTTAAAAAAATAATGTTATCAACACGAAAACGTTTTCGTTCGCATAAAAATTCAGCGGGATGACGTAGTTGTAGAAATTTGACTAATTTTATTGAAATTTAATTTAAACTCAATTTATTATGAAAAGAAAAGTACTTTATTTAATGATGTGCCTTTTTGCAATTACATTTGCCAACGCACAGGTAACTTCTGTTGCTATTGTTGGTGCGGATGTAGGCGGATGGCCAACTGGTGCCGTAGGAGAAGTTGACACGCACCAAATGTCTTCGACTGATGGCGTACATTGGACGTATACCCAATTGCAAATTATTCCCGCAGCAACCGACTCAGGTTTGAAATTCCGTGCAAATAATGCCTGGACAATCAACTGGGGAAGCGCTGATTTCCCAACAGGAGTTGCTACATTAGACGGTCCGAACATCCATGGTGTGGCGAATTTTTATGATGTTACTTTCAATAGTGACACTGGCGAATTTCATTTTGAAGGCCCGTCAATTCCTGTCGTAAAACTCGTTGGAACTGCAGTTAGCGAAGCCGGCGGCCTGACAATGAGCACTAGTGATGCTGAAACATACACACTCACCAATGTAACTTTATTGGACGGTAATGCACAATTTGACATTGAAGGTGCCGTTTTCGGAGGCCCGGACTTCCCTTCAGGAACGCTGGTTGACGAAACTGTATCCATTCCTGTCGTTGCAGGTACTTACAGCTCAATCACCGTAAATACTTCTACAGCCGAATATTTCTTTACAACCGCTCCGGTATATCCATCGATTGCTATTGTTGGTTCTGGCGCGGGCGGATGGCCTGTTGACCCACAGGTAGATGCCAATGTATTGGCAACGACAGATGGTGAAACTTATACTGGTTTTGTAACACTTACCGCTTTTGATGGAAGTGCCGGTTCGGGTGAAATCAAATTCCGTTCAAACAACAACTGGAGCGACCCTAACTGGGGCGGAACTGGCTTTCCTGACGGACCTACCGCAGACGGAAATATTGTTGTAAATGTTAGCGGATATTACGGGGTTACTTTTACAAGATCTACTGGTGCTTATCATTTCGCTCTGCCATCAGTTGCACTCGTTGGAGGCGCTACTCCTAATGGATGGCCGACAGGCGCTGTAGGAGAAGTTGACGCTGCTGTAATGTCGACTACTGACGGTGTTGCTTACACTTTGAATTCAATTACTTTGACCGCCGACGAATTTAAATTGCGTCAAAACAATTCATGGGATGTAGCTTGGGGCGCAATCACTTTCCCTTCAGGAATTGTTGATGCTACTCCTGGAAGCGCAAACATCATGGCAATTGCCGGAACTTACGGCGTTACTTTCAACAGGACAAGCGGACAGCTTACTTTCGGAGATGTATTGGCTACAACTTCTTTCGAAGCTTCTGCTTTTAAAGCGTATCCAAACCCAACAAACAACAACTGGAACTTCACTTCTGCTAACCAAAGCATCGAAAAAATCCAGATCGTTGACGTATTAGGGAAAACAGTCCTTAGTGTAAATCCACAAGCTACAACTGCAACTGTTGATGCTTCTGCTTTGAACAGCGGAATCTATTTCGCAAGAATCTCGACTGCAAATGCAACTAAAACAGTGAAATTGGTTAAAAACTAAGCAGCTGCTTTATCACATAAGAATCCCCTGCCATTCATTTAGCAGGGGATTTTTTTATGCAAAAAAGTAATATTGGTTTTTATAAATCGATTTATAAGCCTTACTTTTGCACCAAATTAAAAAAAAACAAAAATGGCAACGAACAGAACATTTACAATGATTAAGCCTGATGGCGTTGAAAACGGACACATCGGAGGGATTTTAAATATGATTTCAGAAGCAGGTTTTAAAATCGTCTCTTTGAAACTGACACAATTAACTGTAGCTGACGCACAGGCTTTCTACGCCGTGCACGCCGCAAGGCCATTTTACGGGGAATTGGTTGCGTTCATGTCAAGAGGCCCAATCGTTGCCGCTATCCTTGAAAAAGAAAACGCTATCGAAGCATTCCGTACGCTAATCGGTGCAACAAACCCAGCCGATGCTGCCGAAGGGACCATACGCAAAAAATACGCAAAATCTATCGGCGAAAACGCAGTCCACGGATCGGACAGCGACGAGAATGCAGTTATCGAAAGCGCTTTCCATTTCGCAGGAAGAGAGCAGTTTTAGATAGCAGATTGCAGTTAGGAAAATATCAAAAAAATCCCGTTTCGATTTGAAACGGGATTTTTTCGTATAGCTTAAAATTGTAATCTGTTCTGCTATCTGCTATCTAAAATCATCTCAACACCACAACCGTCACCACTTCCCGACCCAATTCCTCATTGATCATCTTAATAATCTTGTCTTTCCCGTAGCTCAATTCTTCGCGCAAAACCGCAGAAGTCAGTTCGACATAAAGCGTACTTCCCTTTAGTGCAATTTGGCGCGTATAGGTATTCACGCCATTGCCCATCAGGTTTTTCCATGCGTCTTTTACAGAAACCTCGTCCATTCCGGGCTGCAGCTTGTTGCTTTGGATGATCTGTTTCAAAACATCGCCAACAGAACTCTCGTTACTTAGTCGTTTTGCCATCGCCAGTCAGATTTATCGGTCCCGTTTTCTTGTAGTGGTATTCTTTTTTCTCGGCATTGAGCAACACCAGTTCTTTATCGGTAACCGAAACGAGCTCTTCTTTCCATTTCGCATACGGCGTCGAATAATAAAACCAGGTTTGACCGTCTTTGGTAACAACGGCAATATGCTCCGAAATATTATTGGCCTCAAAATGCCCATTGAGCTGCGGCATCACTTTCTTGCGGAAGCCCTGAGCGCCCTTAATCTCAAAATAATCATAGGTTTCATTTATGCTGTAATCTTTGTGCTGTCCATCGGCAAAGATGACTTTTTCAATCTCCCAATAGCCGTTAACTTTGGCAATATCAGAAGGTTTGACTTCGTGCTTGCAAGCAGAAAACAAAAACGCCAACAGGATTGTATAAACCGTATTTTTCATTGCGTAAAAATAGAATTTTTTTAGGCTTCTGAAATTTTTTTTAGAAGCTATTTCCGGCTGTCCGCTGCAATCTGTCATTGCGAACCACTATTGTCATTGCGAGCGAAGCATGGCAATCTCGCAATGACAGGATTTCCGCTTCCATCCGGGCTAAATCATCCAAAAGACAACTATAGGAAACCTTCACCAAATAATATCCACAGTTAAACTATTTGCTATCTTTATATTCCAACCTGCGCAAACCAAAATTTTCAATCTATGAAAACCAGCCTAAAAATAATGCTTTCGCTTTCCGCATTTTTTTTCTTGACCGCATGTGGCGGCTCCGACGACAATCCCGAAATACCTTCCGAAATGATGTATTTTCCGCCGCTAACCGGAACAACCTGGGAAACCAAATCAATCACCGAACTGAACTGGAACGAATCGGCCGTACAGCCTTTGCTTGATTACCTCAATCTCAAACACGCCAAAAGCTTCATGATCCTTGTCGACGGAAAAATTGTCATGGAAAACTATTTCAACGGCCATGATGCTAACGCTCCCTGGTATTGGGCCAGCGCCGGAAAAACACTCACTTCAGCCGTGACGGGAATCGCCGAACAGGAAAATTTGCTTTCGATCAATGATCCGGTTTCCACCTATCTTCCTGCATGGACCAGCCTTCCGACCGCCGAAGAAAACCAAATTCTCATTAAACACCTGCTCACCATGACTTCCGGGTTGTTGGATGAGGGCAATGAAGATTGCGTCACTCCAGCCTGCCTGACTTTTGCGGCAGCGCCCGGAACACGTTGGGCTTACGATAACGTTTATGTGAAACTGCAGGATATCGTCGCTTCGGCGTCAGGGCAAACCTGGAATGATTACTTCAATGCGAAACTCAGGAATAAGATCGGAATGACCGGCGCATGGGTCCAAACCGGCGATCTAAGCGTCTATTGGAGCACAACGAGAAGCATGGCGCGTTTTGGCTTATTGATGCTTAACAACGGCAAATGGGACACCGATCAGGTACTCAATTCTTCTTATGCTGTTTCAGCGACAGTGCCTTCGCAAACCATCAACAAATCCTATGGTTACCTTTGGTGGATCAACGGCGAAAGCAGTTATCATTTACCACAGACGCAATTTGAATTCCCCGGAAGCATTATTCCAAGCGGACCATCCGATATGTATATGGCTTTAGGCAAAAACGACCAAAAGATTTACGTGATTCCGTCTAAGAAAATGGTCGTGATCCGGATGGGCGACGCCGCAGACGAAGAAGCCGCGACACTGTCTGATTTTGATGAATTGTTGTGGCAAAAAATAAACGCGCTGTATAATTAAAAGTTAGAAAGAAAAAAGAGCCAAGAATCAAGATGTAAATTGTCTTGGTTCTTGGCTCTTTTTCCTTTATTTTTCGCTCTATTTAAAAAATGAATCCACGAATTCATATTTATTAAAAACCTGGAGATCGTCAATTCCTTCACCTACTCCGATATACCTTACCGGAATCCTGAACTGGTCTGAAATCCCGATAACGACGCCGCCTTTAGCGGTTCCGTCGAGTTTGGTTACGGCGAGTGAAGTGACTTCGGTGGCCGCCGTAAATTGTTTGGCTTGTTCGAAAGCGTTCTGTCCGGTAGAACCGTCAAGAACCAGCATCACATCATGCGGTGCTTCGCCTACGACTTTCTGCATCACGCGTTTCACTTTGGTCAGTTCGTTCATCAGTGTGATTTTATTGTGCAGACGTCCTGCGGTATCGATAATCACGACATCGGCGCCTTGTGTCACGGCAGATTGCAATGTATCGAAAGCGACTGAAGCCGGATCGCTGCCCATTTGTTGTTTCACTATAGGAACGCCTACCCTGTCGGCCCAGATCTGCAATTGGTCAATTGCCGCGGCACGGAACGTATCTCCTGCACCG